>Ga0209026_1000005_pt1 | contig 731387 bp, 709 predicted proteins | sample AraplaCL_Col_mCL_FD_184262 | JGI IMG/M metagenome (GOLD analysis project Ga0209026, IMG submission 184262) | Arabidopsis root microbial communities from the University of North Carolina, USA - plate scrape CL_Col_mCL (SPAdes) (version 2) | ecosystem: Host-associated > Plants > Roots >... | reverse complement strand
GGGCTTCGCCCGAGCCACCTCTCCCCCGCTTTACGGGGGCGAGGAATCAGGTCTTTGCGTAATGACCACCTTCACCCCCACCACCTCCGCCGAAACCCTCTCCACCGTTCAATGGGCGGCGGCCGAGGAAACCCCGCTCGAAATCCTCGGCCACGGCTCCAAGCGTGGCATCGGCCGCCCGCAACAGAGCGAGCACACGCTCGACCTGTCGAAGCTCATCGGCGTCACGCTCTATGAACCGGCCGAGCTGGTGCTGTCGGCCAAGGCCGGCACGCCGCTTGCCGAGATCGAAGAACTGCTCACCGAAAACGGCCAGCAATTCGCCTTCGAGCCAATGGACTATGGCCCGCTGCTCGGCGCCGAGCCGGGCAGAGGCACGATCGGCGGCGTGCTGGCTTCGAACCTGTCCGGTCCGCGGCGGCTGAAGGCGGGTGCGGCGCGCGATCATATTCTAGGTATCAACGCCGTTGCCGGTCGCGGCGAGGCCTTCAAATCGGGCGGCCGCGTCGTCAAGAACGTCACCGGCTATGATCTCTCGAAACTGATGGCGAACAGCTGGGGCACGCTGGCGGTGCTGACCGACGTCACCTTCAAGGTGCTGCCCGCGGCCGAGACCGAAGTGACCTTGGCCATCCGCGGCTTGCTCGACGATGCCGCCGTCGCCGCCATGGCGCTGGCGCTCGGCTCCAGCGCCGAAGTGTCGAGCGCAGCGCATCTGCCGCAGCGGATCGCGGTCCGGGTTGCAGGCGGCAGGCACGGCAGCGATGCCGCGACGTTGCTGCGCGTCGAAGGATTTGGACCCTCGGTCGTCTACCGCATCGAGGCGCTCAAAAAGCTGCTCGGCAAGGCCGGACCGCTGGAGGAAATAGCCGGCGAGGCGTCGAAGACGATCTGGCGCGACATCCGCGATTGCGTCCCTTTCGCCGATGGCGGCGCGCGGCCGGTCTGGCGAGTCTCGATGGCGCCGTCGCAGGCGCATCACATGGTTATGACGCTGCGCATGCAGGCGGCGGTCGACGCCTTCTACGACTGGCAGGGCGGCCTTGTATGGCTGTCGATGCGCGAGGACGATCCGGAAGCCGACCTTCTGCGCGGCCTGATCCGCAAGCATGGCGGCGGTCACGCGACGCTGGTGCGCGCTTCCACCTCGCATCGTGCCGCCTTGCCGGTCTTCGAACCGCAGCCGCCGCATCTGGCGGCGCTTTCGGCAAGGCTCAAGGCTGAGTTCGACCCCAAGGCCATCCTTAATCCCGGCCGCATGGCCTAGGACGCGAAAAGAGATGCAGACCAATTTCTCCCTTGCCCAGCTCGCCGATCCGCACGTCGCGGAATCGGAGAAGATCCTGCGCAAATGCGTGCATTGCGGCTTCTGCACCGCCACCTGCCCGACCTATGTGACACTGGGCAATGAATTGGATTCGCCGCGCGGCCGCATTTATCTCATCAAGGACATGCTGGAAAACGGCCGTCCGGCGGACAAGGAAATCGTCACCCATATCGACCGTTGCCTGTCCTGCCTCGCCTGCATGACGACATGCCCGTCGGGCGTGAACTACATGCATCTGGTCGATCACGCCCGCGCCCATATCCAGGAGACCTACAAGCGGCCGCTGCTCGATCGGCTGACACGCGCGACGCTTGCTTTCGTGCTGCCCTATCCAAACCGGTTCCGCGCCGCGCTGAAGCTCGCGGGGCTCGGCCGGCCGTTCATCGGCCTGTTCGAAAAACTGCCGGCGCTGAAGCCGGTCGCCGCCATGCTCACGCTCGCGCCATCCGCCATCCCGCCGGCGTCACCGATGACGAAACCCAGCAGGCATGCCGGGCAGGGGACCCAAAAACGCGGCCGCGTCGCCATCCTCACCGGCTGCGCGCAATCGGTGCTCGATCCGGCCATCAACGACACGACGATCTCGCTGCTGACGAGGCTTGGCGTCGAGGTCGTGGTGCCTGAGGGTGAGGGCTGCTGCGGTGCGCTCGTCCATCACATGGGCCGCGAGGAAGCAGCTCTTGCCTCGGCAAGACAGAACGTCGACGCTTGGACGCGCGCCATCGACCAGGGTGGCCTCGACGCTATCATCATCACCGCGTCGGGCTGCGGCACGACAATCAAGGATTATGGCTTCATGCTGCGCCTCGATCCTGCCTATGCAGACAAGGCGGCGCGCGTTTCGGCCCTGGCCAAGGACATCACCGAATATCTCGCCGCCCTCGATCTGCCCGAGCCGATGCGCAAGCCCGGCACCATCGTAGCTTACCACTCCGCCTGCTCGATGCAGCATGGTCAGAAGATCACGCGTCAGCCGAAAGAACTGCTCGCCAAAGCCGGCTTCGTCGTGCGCGAGCCGCGCGAAGGCCATCTCTGCTGCGGCTCGGCCGGCACCTACAACATCCTGCAGCCGGAGATTTCGGCCAGGCTGCGCGAGCGCAAGGTGAAAAACATCGAGGCGACCGGCGCTGAGATCGTCGCTACCGGCAATATCGGCTGCATCACGCAGATCGCCTCCGCGGCGAAGCTGCCGGTGGTGCACACGATCAAGTTGCTCGACTGGGCCTATGGCGGTTCGAAGCCGGAAGGCGTTTCCGAGAAGAGCCTGAACGCAGCGGAGTAGAGCCTACTCCGCCGCGAGCTGGTCCGCGACGCCATAGGTCGCGCGATAAAGCGCGCGCTGGCGGTTGAGCGCCACCATCGTGTTGCGCAGCAGGATCGCCACCGTCAGCGGGCCGACGCCGCCCGGCACCGGCGTGATCCAGGCAGCGACCTCCTTGACGCTTTCGGTGTCGACGTCGCCAACGATGTGGCTGGTCCCATCCGGGCCGATCTCGGAATTGATGCCGATGTCGATGACGCAGGCGCCCGGTTTCACCATGTCGGCCTTGATCAGCCGCGGCTTGCCGACGGCGACGAACAGCGCATCGGCGCGGCGCGCATGCGCGGCGACCGAGCGCGTCATATGGTGGCACACCGTCACCGTCGCGCCTTCGCTCATCAACAGGAAGGCGATCGGCTTGCCGACGATCTCGGAATGGCCGACGACCACCACTTCAAGCCCCTTGAGGTCGAGGCCGGTCTCTTTCAGCAATTCGACCGAGGCGGCCGCCGTGCAGGGCGCCAGATCGAGCTGGTTGTAGACGATGTTGCCGATCGAGGCCGGGTGCATGCCCTCGACGTCCTTCAGAGGGTGCACGGCCGCCTGCAGCGTCTTGATCGGGATATGCACCGGCACCGGACGCTGGATGATGATGCCGGTGACGCGCGGATCGGCGTTGAGGCCGTGGATCGCGGCTTCCAACTCGCCGGCGGTGATGTCGGCGGCAAAGCGCCGCTCCTCGAAGGAGATGCCGGCAAGGGCCGCCTTGGCGCGCTGGTTGCGCACATAGACATCGACCGCGTCGGTGTCGCCGACGGTGATCGAGACCAGCTTCGGCGGAAAACCTTCCGCCGTGGCGATCGCGGCGTCTTCGCGCACAGAAGCGATGATGCGCTGGGCGACCGGGCCGCCTTTCAGGTAGCGGCTGTCGTCGGTCCGGGACATGGGCAGCACCTTTGCCTTCTAGGGCAGTTCCGGGAAAAGCGCTGAAGCGGTTTTCCGTGCGGAGTTGCGTAAAACCAAGATTTGTGCGCTGCAATAACAGAAGTTCGCACGAAAATCAGCCCTGAAAGCGAACCACCCTGCCTACGGCGCGACTTACCCAGTCAGGAAACGAAAAAGGCAGCGCGGTTTCCCGTCGCTGCCTTTTCGTGACTGGCCGTATCCCCACACGGCCCGTCCCCCGTTATCTCTTCACTGGTTTAAGCACATTCCGAGGGTCTGTACTATGCTTTCGCGGCAACAGCTTGAGAGGAAAGTGTTGCGCCGCCTAACCAGCTGATTCGCGATGACTATATCACCTCGACCGTGGTTCCGACATTAACGCGCTCGTAAAGGTCGACAACGTCCTCGTTGCGCATGCGGATGCAGCCGGAAGACACCGCGCCGCCGATCGTCCATGGCTGGTTGGTGCCGTGGATGCGGTATTCGGTGGTACCGAGATAGAGCGCGCGCGCGCCGAGCGGATTCTCGATGCCGCCGGCCAGATAGGTTGGCAGATAACGGCCCTTGGCCGCCTCGCGCTTGATCATCTCCGCCGGCGGGCGCCAGTCCGGCCATTCGCGCTTGTTGGTGATCTTGTGCGTGCCCGCCCATTCGAAGCCCGGCTTGCCGGTGCCGACGCCGTAGCGCCGCGCCTTGCCGTTCCTCTCGACAAGGTAGAGAAAATTCTGCTTGGTATCGATGACGATGGTGCCCGGCTTTGCCGATCCATCGTAGGCGACTTCCTGCGGCAAATAGATCGGGTTGATCTGCGGCCGCATCACCGTGCGCCTGGCCGGCTGCTGCACGGCCGCGGTGCGCTGCTGGTCGGGCTGCTGCGCCTGGAACAGCCGGCGCAGCGGCTGCTGTGTCACCTGGCGGGTAGGGCGCACGATGCCCGGCGCCTTGCCAAGCTGCAGCACCCAGGGTGCCGAGAGGTCAGGACTCACCATCACCGGCGGCCTGTCGGCGTAGCGGTCATTGGCAAGGGAGGTGGTGGCGCCGGCGGCAAGAACGGCCATGGCACCTAGCAGGGAACAAAACGCTGTCTTCATCGGAACGCACCTTGATCGTCGAACTCGTCCAAGGGCGGGAGGACCCTCGGTCTCGCGATCCTTGGCGCGGAGGGCCAAGCAAAACATGAATCGGAATGCGTAAAATGCTCACTTGTCAGTAAACCTTTTGGTGTGGTTACCGGCCGGTTCAGGAATCTGGTAAAGCCACGGTAAACGCGTCGTCCGAGCGCATTAACGAATGGATTTGCGGCAATGGGAACTGAAAACACCGGCGTGATCGAAGGCCCGGACGGCAAGGCGCGCTGCTTCTGGCACGGCAATCTGCCGGATTATCTCCACTATCACGACCATGAGTGGGGCCGGCCGGTGACAGATGATCGCCGGCTGTTTGAGAAGATTTGCCTCGAAGGTTTCCAGTCGGGCCTGTCCTGGCTGACCATTCTGCGCAAGCGCGAGAATTTCCGCGAGGCTTTTGCCGGCTTCGACTTCGACAAGGTGGCTCTCTTCACCGACAAGGATGTCGAGCGCCTGCTCGGCAATGCCGGCATTATCCGCCATCGTGGCAAGATCGTCTCGACCATCAACAACGCCAAACGCGCCCGCGAGATGGTCGACGAGTTCGGCTCCTTGGCCGCCTGGTTCTGGAAATTCGAGCCGGGTCCGGACGAACGGCCCAAGATCGTCGACCTCGCGCATCTGCGTGCAAACCCGACGACGGCGGTCTCTGTCCGGATATCCAAGGACCTGAAGAAGCGTGGCTGGAGCTTCGTCGGCCCGACCACGGTCTACGCCTTCATGCAGGCCATGGGCCTGGTCAACGACCATCTCGAAGGCTGCTACTGCCGCAAAGAGGTGGAAGCGGAAAGGAAGAAGCTGAAGCGGCCGAAATAGCGCGCGCCTTTATTCCTTCTCTCACAAGAGAAGGTTGGGCCGTGCAAATCAAATGCTGCTGGCGCCTGCCAAAAACAGCCCGGCGAGGATCGCCGCCACCGCCGCGAAAGCCGGGTAGATCACCAGAAGGCCGGTGACCAGCGCCTCGCGCGCGCTTGGCTTTGCCGGCGCAACCTCGAACGGCCCGGCGGGCTGCTGTGCCGGCTTGAGCACTGAGCCGCCGGCCGGCCGCAATTTGGCGGGCGCGGCGCCCTCGATGATGTCTTCAGCCGTCCTCATGGCCCCGAACCCCTTGTTTCGGCGCGGTTTATCGTCCTTGATTGTGTCGGCAGCATGCCGCGCTGGTGGCGGAATTGTTTCGTTTTGGTGTGGTTTTGTTGCGGGAGCTTTGAAGTTACCAAAACCGCTAAGAGGATACCGGGTGTTTACTTCTGGCCCCGTTGGCAGCGCAGCGGTTGCAGGCTAGCCGCAAACCCTTGCCGCACCAACCGGCATCGGGTAGGACACGCCCGCCGTCGAAAGCGGAGTTTTACCGCCCCACCGAGCATCAAGAGTGTGATCCATGGCCGACAAATCGGAAAAGACGAAAGCGCGGCTGCCGCGCGGTTTTGCCGACCGCAGCGCCGAAGACATTCGCGCCGTCGAGAAGATGATGGCGACCATCCGCTCGGTCTATGAGCTTTACGGCTTCGAGCCGGTCGACCAGCCGATGATCGAATACACCGATGCTCTCGGCAAATTCCTGCCCGACCAGGACCGGCCGAACGAGGGCGTCTTCTCCTTCCAGGACGATGACGACCAGTGGCTGTCGCTGCGCTACGACCTCACCGCGCCGACGGCGCGCTTCGTCGCCGAGAATTTCGAAAAGCTGCCGAAACCCTATCGCAGCTATCGTGCCGGCTGGGTGTTCCGCAACGAGAAGCCCGGCCCCGGCCGTTTCCGCCAGTTCATGCAGTTCGACGCCGACACCATCGGCACGCCGGGCGTCGCGGCGGACGCGGAAATGGCGATGATGATGGCCGACGTGATGGAAGCGCTCGGCATCAAGCGCGGCGACTACGTCATCCGCGTCAACAACCGCAAGGTGCTGGATGGTGTCCTTGAAGCGATTGGCCTTGGCGGCGACGAGAACGCCGGCCGCCGGCTGACGGTGCTGCGCGCTATCGACAAGCTCGACAAGCTCGGGCCGGAAGGCGTCAGGCTCCTGCTTGGCCCTGGGCGTTGGGACGGCGGCAAGGAAGGCGAAGGCGACTTCGCCAAGGGCGCCGGGCTGAACGACACCCAGGCCGAAGCGGTTCTCCTCGCGACGGCAAGGGACACGCAGGCCGCGCAGGATTCCAGCGTCAATGCCAACGCCATGTATCAGGAAGGCGTCGGCGAACTCGCGACGATTGAAGCGCTGGTCCGCGCGGCGGGCTATGGCGAAGATCGCGTCTTGATGGATCGCTCTGTCGTGCGCGGCCTCGAATACTATACCGGCCCGGTCTTCGAGGCCGAGTTGCTGGCCGAAATCCCCAATGACGAAGGGCAGATCGTGCGCTTCGGGTCGGTCGGTGGCGGCGGACGCTATGACGGGCTGGTCTCGCGCTTTCGCGGCGAGCCGGTGCCGGCGACTGGCTTCTCGATCGGCGTTTCCCGGCTGATGACGGCGCTGAAGAACCTTGGCAAGCTCGACATCTCCGATGTCATTGCCCCGGTCGTGGTGCTGGTCATGGACAAGGATACGGAAAGCCTCGGCCGCTACCAGAAGATGGTCGCCGATCTGCGCGCCGCCGGCATCCGTTCCGAAATGTATCTTGGCGGCGCCGGCATGAAGGCGCAGCTCAAATACGCCGACCGCCGAGGCAGCCCGGTTGCCGTTATCCAGGGCGGTGATGAGCGGGCCAAGGGCGAGTTGCAGATCAAGGATTTGATCGAAGGCGCGCGCATGTCGGCCGAGATTACCGACAACGCTGAATGGCGCGCCGCGCGGCCTGCGCAGGTGACTGTGGGGGAAGCTGAGCTGGTCGCCGAGGTCAAGAAGATCCTGGGGGCGCAAGCGGCCGATCGCGCGAAAGGTGGCGCTTGAGCACCCCTCTCTGGCCTGCCGGCCATCTCCCCCGCAAGGGGGGAGATCGGATGTCGCCCACGCTTTCGCCAATTTCCAGCGTTGAAGAATGGGCGTCATGCTCAAAGCGGCTGATCTCCCCCCTTGCGGGGGAGATGTCCGGCAGGACAGAGAGGGGGGCCTCGCGCCCAGCCTATCCATGACCACCCGCCCCGCCATCGCCACCGACATCGTCAATCTCTTCGCCACCCGCGACACACATGCGGTCGAAGTCGCCGTGCTGCAGCCGGCCGATCCGTTCCTCGATATGGCCGGCGAAGACCTGCGCCGCCGCATCTTCCTGACCGAGAGCGAGACCGGCAAGACGCTGTGCCTGCGTCCGGAATTCACCATTCCGGTCTGTCTCGACCATATATCCAGCCAGGCCGGCACGCCGCGCCGCTACTCCTATCTCGGCGAAGTCTTCCGCCAACGCCGCGAGGGCGGCAACGAATTCTTCCAGGCCGGTATCGAGGATCTCGGCGATCGCGATATCGCTGCTGCCGATGCCCGCTCGCTGGCCGACGCGCATGCACTGCTGTCGCTGGTGCTGCCGGGACAGGCGCTGGCGATCACGCTGGGCGACCAGACATTGTTCGAGGCGGTGCTGGCAGCCCTTGGCCTGCCACGCGGCTGGCGCATGCGGCTGGCGCGCGCCTTCGGCTCGGCGCCGATGCTGGAGGCGGCCTTGGCCGATCTCGCCAACCCGCCGCGCAACAGCCAGCTTTCCGGTCCGGTCGCCATGCTGGTGCTCGACGGCGATGCGGAAGCTCTTGCTGCGCATATTGCCGACGGCATGGAACAGGCAGGGCTGTCGGCTTCGTCCGGCCGCGCGCCGGCCGACATCGCCAGGCGTCTGATCGAGAAGGCGGAATTGCGCAGCGTGCGGCTGTCGAACGAAGCCTTCTCCGCGTTGAAAGGCTTTCTCGAGATCGATGTCGCGCTGGGCGACGCGACGGCGGCGCTCGAAAAATTCGCCGCCGGCGCCGGCCTGTCGCTCGGTCCGGCGCTGGAGAATTTCGCTACCCGTGCCAAGGCGATCGAGGCGCACGGTCTGCCGCCGGCAAGTATCCGCTACGACGCCGCCTTCGGCCGCCCGCTCGACTATTACACCGGTCTCGTCTTCGAGATCGCGGCGGAAGGCGGCGACCGCCCGCTCGCCGGCGGCGGCCGTTACGATCGGCTGCTGACGCTGCTCGGCGCCAAGAAACCGATCCCCGGCGTCGGCTTTTCGGTCTGGCTCGACCGCATCGAGGCTTTGCGGGAGAACACCAGATGATCACGCTGGCGATCCCGTCGAAAGGCCGCCTCAAGGAACAGTCGCTGGAAGTGCTGGCCAAGGCCGGTCTTGCCGTCACGCTGCCGGAGGACGACCGCAAATACCGCGCCCGCATCGATGGCCTCGACAATGTCGAAGTGGTCTTCCTGTCCGCCTCCGAGATTGCCGGCGAGATCGGCCAGGGCGCCGTCGATCTCGGCATCACCGGTGAGGACCTGGTGCGCGAGAACCTCGCCGACTGGGAAGCGCATGCCGAAATCGTCGCCCGCCTCGGCTTCGGCCATGCCGATGTCGTGGTCGCGGTGCCGGACATCTGGCTCGACGTCGAGAGCATGGCCGATCTTGACGATGTCGCCGCCGATTTCCGCCAGCGTCATGGCCGGCGCTTGCGCATCGCCACCAAATACTGGCGGCTGACGCAGCAGTTCTTTTCGCTGAAGCACGGCATCCAGGTCTATCGCATCGTCGAAAGCCTTGGCGCTACGGAAGGCGCGCCGGCTGCCGGCCTGGCCGACGTCATCGTCGACATCACCACCACCGGTTCGACGCTGCGCGCCAACCACCTCAAAGTGCTGGGCGACGGCACGATCCTGAAGTCGCAGGCCTGCCTTGTGGCGTCCAGGAAAAATCGTGCGGCGGAGGACGAGGCGCTGGTGCGCGATATCGCCGCGAAGATGGGCGCCCTTCCGCCCCTTTGAGGAGAGAGAACCACCCATACCATCGGCGGGTTTCCTCTGCCCCGACAGGCTGATAGGTTGATCTATCCCGGGAGGAGACGGCGATGGCGATCAATCTCGACGAACTCCAGAACGCCACCAATCTGCGGGGGCGCAAGGCGCGTGGCACCTTCATTGCCCCGGTCGACGGCACGGCGCATGTCTCGGGCGACCGCTCGGTGGCGCTGCTCGACAAGACCATCCCGCAGCTGTTCTCCGACACCGCAAGCAAATACGCTACGCAAGATGCCGCCGTCTTCGTCGGCCAGGACAAGCGCTTCACCTGGAGCGAGCTGTCGGACACGGTCGACGCCTTGGCCGCCGGTTTCCTGGCGCTCGGCCTGGAAAAGGGCGACCGCGTCGGCATCTGGTCGCCGAACCGCTGGGAATGGCTGGCGACCCAATTCGCCACCGCGCGCATCGGCCTGATCCTGGTCAACATCAACCCGGCCTACCGGTTGACCGAGCTCGAATATGCGCTGAACAAGGTCAGCTGCAAGGCACTGGTCACCGCGGCCCAGTTCAAGACTTCCGACTATCTCGGCATGATCGAGACGCTGGCGCCGGAACTCGCCACCGCCGAGCCCGGCAGGCTGAAGGCCAAAAAACTGCCGGCGCTGAGGATTGTCATCCGCATGGGCGACGACAACTCGCCCGGCATGTTCAATTTCGGCGATGTGCTGGCGATGGCCGGCCGCGACGAGCATGACAGCCTCGACCGCATTTCGGAGAGCCTGAAGCCGAACGAGGCCATCAACATCCAGTTCACCTCGGGCACCACCGGCGCGCCGAAAGGCGCGACGCTGACGCATCTGAACATCGTCAACAACGGCAATTTCGTCACTTCGGCGATCAAGCTCACCGTCGACGACCGGCTCTGCATCCCGGTGCCGCTCTATCACTGCTTCGGCATGTCGATGGGCACGATGGGCTGCGTCTCGAAAGGCGCGACCATGGTCTTCCCGGGCGAAGGTTTCGATGCCGGCGCGACGCTGAAAGCGGTGGCGCAGGAGCGCTGCACAGGACTCTACGGCGTGCCGACCATGTTCGTCGCCATGCTCGACCACGCCGACTTCGCCAGCTTCGATCTCTCCAGCCTGCGCACCGGCATCATGGCCGGCTCGCCATGCCCGATCGAGGTGATGAAGAAGGTGGTGTCGCTGATGCATATGGTGCAAGTGACGATCGCCTACGGCATGACCGAGACCAGCCCGGTCTCGTTCCAGAGCAGCGTCGACGACCCGCTGGAAAGACGCGTTTCCACCGTCGGCCGCATCCACCCGCATGTCGAGGTCAAGGCGATCGGCGCTGACGGTTCGACCGTGGCGGTCGGCGCGCCAGGCGAGCTCTGCACGCGCGGTTATTCGGTGATGAAGGGCTATTGGGACGACGTGGAAAAAACCCGCGAGGCGATCGACGCCGACGGCTGGATGCACACCGGCGATCTCGCCACCATCGACGCCGAGGGCTATTGCAACATTGTCGGCCGGGTGAAGGACATGGTCATTCGCGGCGGCGAGAACGTCTATCCGCGCGAGGTCGAGGAATTCCTCTACCGCCATCCCAAGATCAAGGAAGTCCAGGTCTTCGGCATTCCCGACGCCAAATATGGCGAGGAACTCTGCGCCTGGATTGTGTTGAAGCCCGGCCAGATCGCCACGGAGCAGGAGATCAAGGCCTTCTGCGCCGATCAGATCGCCCACTACAAGATCCCGCGCTACATCCGTTTCCGCACCGAACTGCCGATGACGGTGACCGGCAAGCCGCAGAAGTTCCTGATGCGCGAGGCGATGGTCGAGGAACTGGGGCTGGTGGCGCAGAAGACGGCGTGAAACGGGATTGATCCGAAATATTCAGCCTTTGAAAACGCGCCCAAGGCGCGAACTGCCAACTTGCTTGCCTGGAAGGGATCATGGACAACGAGTTTCCAAATTTCGCGGCGTTGAAAGCCGCCAAGATCGAAAACGTGGACTATCGCATCGTCGTCCGGCGCGGCGCGCGAACCGGCAATGCGATCGTCATGGCTCCCCACGGCGGAAAGATCGAACCCCGCACATCGCTGATCACCGAGACGATAGCAGGGCGCGATCTCGATATGTATTGCTTTGAAGGCCTCATGCCGGAGAGCAACCGGGAGCTTCACATAACGTCCAGAAACTTCGACGAGGTGACCGCGCTCAAACTGCTGCGGACGAAGTCCACGGTCGTTACCATCCACGGTCGTCAGGACCGGGACGATCCCTCGACAGTCTACATGGGCGGCAAGGACGCCGCGTTGATCTCAGAGATAGTCGAGCGTCTGCAGGAGGCCGGCTTCGAAACGCAAAAGGACAATCATCCGTTTCCCGGTATCCAGGATACCAACATCGTCAACCGAGGGCTGACGGGCAAAGGCGCACAACTGGAAGTGCCCCTGTCTCTGCGCCGTCGACTCGGGAACGAGCCGGAACTTCTGGAAAAATTCTGCAGAGCGGTTCGCAAGGCAATCGACATAGTCGATGCCCGAAATGGCGTCCAATCCTGGGCCGTGTCCTAGAGCAATTCCAGGAAAAGTGTGAAGCGGTTTTCCGTCTGGAATTGCGTAAAAACAAAGAGTTGAAATCGTTTTTCCGGCAGTGCCCGTCTTGCCGAGCGGCTCGTCGTTTCACGGACGAACCGCTCGAGGAACCTCAGGCCGCTGTCGGATAATCCGTGTAGCCCTTGGCGGTGCCGCCATAGAACGTCGCCGTGTCCGGGGCATTCAGTTCGACATCCTGCTTCAAACGGCTGACAAGATCGGGATTGGCGATGAACAGTTTGCCGAACGCGACCAGGTCGGCGTAGCCGTCCGCGACGGCCTTTTCAGCCAACGCCTTGGTGTAGCCATTGTTCACCAGCCAGGCGCCGCTTCCGCCAGCCTTGCGATAGGCGGCCTTGAGTTCGGCGTAGTCGAAAGGCTTCTCGCCCTGGCTGAAGTCGCGCGCGCCGCCCGTCGCGCCTTCGACGACGTGGATATAGGCCAGGCCTCTTGCGCCCAGACCTTCCACCACATGGTTGAACAGCGGCTGTGGATCGGCGTCCGAAGCATCGTTGGAAGGGGTCACCGGCGACAGCCTGATCCCGGTCTTGCCGGCGCCGACAGCGCCCGTGACCGCGTCGACCACCTCGAACAGCAGGCGCGACCGGTTCTCGATCGAGCCGCCATAGTTGTCTGAGCGGTGGTTGGTGCCCGAGCGCAGGAACTGGTCGATGAGATAGCCATTGGCCCCATGGATCTCGACGCCGTCGAAACCCGCTACCTCGATCGCAGCCTTCGCGGCGCGGCGGAAGTCATCGACGATGCCGGGGAGTTCGGCCGTTTCGAGCGCGCGCGGCTCGGAGGTCTCGACGAACTCGCCGCTGCCATCCGGCTTGACCAGATAGGTCTTGGATTTGGCCCGTATCGCCGATGCCGATACCGGCTTGCTGCCGCCGGGTTGCAGCGTGGTGTGCGAGATGCGTCCAACATGCCAGAGCTGGACCACGATCTTGCCGCCGGCCTTGTGAACGGCGTCGGTGACGCGCTTCCAGCCGGCAAGCTGGTCGCCGCCATAGAGCCCAGGCACATGGGCATAGCCCTGGCCCTGATGGCTGATGGCGGTGGCTTCCGTCACGATCAGTCCGGCCGTGGCGCGCTGGCTGTAGTAGGTGACGGCAAGGTCGCCGGGCACCGCGTTCGGAGAACGATTGCGCGTGAGCGGCGCCATGACGACGCGGTTGGCCAGCGTCAGGTCGCCGGCGCGCAGGGGATCAAACAGGGTAGTCATGAGAAATGCCTTTCATGCACTCTTTGGGGGCGGGAGGATTTGTTCAGAGATCGGACAGAGTGGCCTGAAAGGCGGCGATGGTTTCTTCGTTGCGCTTGTAGAACACCCATTGGCCGACCTTTCGTGTGGTCACGAGGTCGGCTGACGCCAGCGTCGCCAGATGCGCCGAGACGCTGGACTGCGCCAGGCCGCGATTGTCGAACTGACTGGCGCAGACGCCCATCTCAAGCGGATGCGCCTGCTGGGCGAAGTGCCGTTCAGGCTCCTTCAGCCACGCCAGGACATCACGCCGAAACGGATGCGCCAGCGCTTTCAATATGATGTCGTTGTCCATCTTCACCTGCATCGATCTCATCCGATATATAGATCGGGTGGAGCCGATATAGCAGGAAATCCATGCCATTGTTGATGGCGATTGGAGAAAACCGTTTTCCGCTACGCGCAAGCGACCGGAAGGAATGCCGGGGCGCGTACGGCTTCTGGAGCACAGGCGCGCCGGCTGCCAAGTCGTGAAATGGAATGCAACGGCCACCAGCGGCAGCCGACCGGCGCTGGCCTCAAGCCGCCAGCACCGCCTGATCCAGTCCGCGGATGATCCGCGCCAGCTCCAGGCACTCGTCCTGGCGCGCCCTGTTGCGCCGCCAAGCCAGGCAGATCATGCGCTGCGGCATCGGTTCCTGGAACGGCACGATCCGCAAGTCCGGCATGGCGCCGGCGGCACTGGCCGCCATTTCCGGCACCAGCGTCACGCCGAGCCCATGCGCCACCATCTGCAGAAGTGTGGTCAGGCTGGTGGCGCCATAGCTTGCCATCGCCACCGGCCGCACATTGCCGCAGACGGCCAGCGCCTGCTCGCGCAGGCAGTGGCCTTCTTCGAGCAGCATCAGCCGCTCCAGCGCCGGGCTTTCCGGCGGCACCGGTGGTGAGGCGAAAGCCGGGTCGCCGGTCGGCACTGCGAGGAAGAAGCGGTCGGGAAACAGCTCTTCGGTGACGAGGCCCGGATGGTCGAGCGGCAACGCGGCGATGAAGGCGTCGAGCCGGCCGGAAACCGCATCCTCGACCAGCGACGCGGTCACCGCCTCGCGCAATTCGAGTTGCAGCACCGGATACTGCTTCTTCATCTCCGGCAAGACATGCGGCAACAAGTAAGGCGCGACCGTCGGGATGATGCCGAGGCGGAAGCGTCCTTCCATGGAAGGGCGGCCGCGCCGCGCCGTCGTCTCGACGTCACGTATGTCGGCCAGGATGCGCTCGATACGCGGCCGCAAGGCCAGCGCTTCGTCGGTCATGCGCACTGTCTTGCCGCCGCGCTCGAACAGCGGGCAGCTCAGCCGCTCCTCCATTTCCGCGATCTGCGCGGAGAGCGCCGGCTGGCTGACGCCGGCGAGCTTGGCGGCGCGGCCGAAATGCAGCGTCTGCGCCAGCGCGTCGAAATATTGCATCTGTCGGACGGTGAGGCCAATCATAAGCAAAACCTATCAAAACAAACAGGAAAGGCAATTTGTCTTTATCGCCTGACCGCCTTAGTCTGGAATCATTCCAGATTGGCGTGGGGTTTTTTCAGCCCCCGACACCTCGGCAAAACCTCGGCAAAAATCGGAGACGAAGATGGACGCGAAAACCGACGACAACAGCGCGGGCAAGTGCCCCGTGCCGCACGGACATGGCGGCAGGACCAACCGTGACTGGTGGCCGAACCAGCTCGACCTCAGCATTCTCCACCAGCAGTCGAACCTTTCGGACCCGATGGGCGAGGACTTCGACTATGCCAAGGAATTCGCCAGTCTCGACCTCGATGCGGTGATCAAGGACCTGCACCATGTCATGACGGATTCGCAGGACTGGTGGCCGGCCGATTTCGGCCATTACGGTCCGCTGTTCATCCGCATGGCCTGGCACAGCGCCGGCACTTACCGCATCGGCGATGGCCGCGGCGGCGCCGGAGCCGGCCAGCAGCGTTTCGCGCCGCTGAACAGCTGGCCGGACAACGCCAATCTCGACAAGGCGCGCCGCCTGCTCTGGCCGGTCAAGCAGAAATACGGCCGCAAGATCTCCTGGGCCGACCTCTTGATCCTCACCGGCAACGTCGCGTTGGAATCGATGGGCTTCAAGACGTTCGGCTTCGCCGGCGGCCGCGCCGACGTCTGGGAGCCAGAGCAGGACGTGAACTGGGGCTCGGAGAGCAAGTGGCTCGGCGACGAGCGCTATTCCGGCGATCGCGAGCTGCATGGCCATCTCGGCGCCGTCCAGATGGGCCTGATCTACGTCAATCCGGAAGGCCCGAACGGCAAGCCGGATCCGCTGGCCGCGGCGCGCGATATCCGCGAGACCTTCGGTCGCATGGCCATGAATGACGAGGAGACCGTTGCCCTGATCGCCGGCGGCCACACCTTCGGCAAGACGCATGGCGCTGGCGATGCCGCCCTCGTCGGCGCCGAGCCGGAAGGCGCCGGCATCGAGGCGCAAGGCCTCGGCTGGTCGAGCAAATACGCTTCCGGCATTGCTGGTGACGCGATCACGTCCGGGCTCGAAGTCACCTGGACGACGACGCCGACCAAATGGAGCAACAACTTCTTCGACAACCTGTTCAACTTCGAATGGGAGCTGACCAAGAGCCCGGCTGGCGCGCATCAGTGGACGCCGAAGGGCGGCGCCGGCGCCGGCACCGTGCCGGACGCGCACGATCCATCCAAGCGCCGCGCGCCGGCGATGCTGACCACCGATCTCGCGCTGCGCGTCGATCCTGCCTATGAGAAGATCTCGCGCCGCTTCCATGAGCATCCCGAGCAGTTCGCCGACGCGTTCGCCCGCGCCTGGTACAAGCTCACCCATCGCGACATGGGTCCGGTCGCGCGCTATCTAGGCCCGCTCGTGCCGAAGGAAGAGCTGATCTGGCAGGACCCGATCCCGGCCATCGACCATGAGCTGGTCAGCGAGACCGACATTGCATCGCTGAAGGCTAAGATTTTGGCCTCCGGCCTCTCGGTCTCCGATCTGGTCTCGACAGCCTGGGCGTCGGCCTCGACCTTCCGCAACTCGGACAAGCGCGGCGGTGCCAATGGCGGCCGCATCCGGCTGAGCCCGCAGAAGGACTGGGCGGTCAACCAGCCGGCGCAGCTTGCGACGGTGCTGGCCAAGCTCGAAGCCATCCAGAAGGAGTTCAATGCGGCGCAGGGTGGTGACAAGAAGATTTCGCTCGCCGACCTCATCGTGCTTGGCGGCGCGGCTGCCGTCGAGAAGGCTGCCAAGGACGGCGGCGCCGAGGTGAACGTGCCGTTCACGCCGGGCCGCATGGACGCTTCTCAGGAACAGACGGATGTCCATTCCTTCGCCGCGCTCGAGCCGAAGGTCGATGGCTTCCGCAACTATGTGAGCGGCAAGCAGTCGATGTCGGTCGAGGCGCTGCTGGTCGATCGGGCGCAGTTGCTTGGCCTGACAGCGCCGGAGATGACGGTGCTGGTCGGCGGCCTGCGCGTGCTCGGCGCCAATGCCGGCGGCTCCAAGCATGGTGTCTTCACCGACAAGCCGGGGACGCTGACGAACGACTTCTTCGTCAACCTGCTCTCGATGGCGACGGTCTGGGATCCGGCGGCCGGCTCGACCCCGGGTTCGGAGGAAGTCTACGAAGCGCGCGACCGCAAGACCAGGCAGGTGAAATGGACCGGCACCCGCGCCGACCTGATCTTCGGCTCGCACGCGCAGCTGCGCGCGCTGTCCGAGGTCTATGGGTCGAGTGACGCCAAGGCGAAATTCGTCAAGGATTTCGTCAAGGCCTGGACCAAGGTCATGAACGCCGATCGCTTCGAGATCGCGGCGAAATAAGTCTCATCTTCCCAAGTAAAAAGGCGCGGGCAAAATGCCCGCGCCTTTTTTTCAACCCTTCGAGATCGATCAGTCTTTCTCGAAGATGCCCGCCTTGGCGACGACGCCGGCGATGGCACCGCCGATCAGCGGCGCGACGATGAACAGCCAGAGCTGGCTGAGTGCGGCTCCCCCGGTAAACAGCGCCGGGCCGATCGAGCGCGCCGGATTGACCGAGGTGCCGGTCACCGGGATCATGGCGAAGTGAATGCCCGCCAGTGTCAGGCCGATCACCAGCCCGGCAAAAGCGGTCGTGTGCTTGGCGTTGGTGACCCCGAGGATCACGGTGACGAAGGTGAAGGTGCCGATCAGCTCCCACAGGAAGGCTGAGCTCATGCCCCATTTGGTTTCGTCCCAGCCATTGGCGCCGAAGCCGCCGGTGTGGCCGCCGGCCTGGCCGGAAACGATGATCCACAGCGCCAGCGAGGCGATGATGGCGCCGATGATCTGCGCGATCCAGTAGGGTATGACATCCTTGGCCGGCATCCGCCCCGCCAGGAACACGCCCAGCGTCACTGCCGGGTTGAGATGCGCGCCCGAGATCGGGCCGATCGCGTAGGCCGCCGCGATCAGGCCGATGCCGAACGCCAGGCCGATGCCTTCCTGGCCGAGCGGCAGGGCGCCGCCGAAGCCACCCGTGACCACCGAGGCCGTGCCGATGAACACCAACAAAAACGTGCCGAGAACTTCTGCCAGATAAGTCTTCATTGCCCTCTCCTCATAGGACCCGCCTGAACCGCGTTGCTCGCGTCGCGAATCACTGGCGAAAGAGTATTCCTGCCGATGAATCTTGGAAAGCACAGGGGTTAAGCCGAGCTGTTTGCTTGTGCGCGCCAGTCAATTGCATTAGGGATCGATCATGTATTGCCGGAATTGCTCTAGGACTTTCACGTGAGGCCCGGCTTTTCATGTTGCCAGCCGACCTTCCGGCTGCGGTTTTTTCGCATCCCACGCACACGTAACGAATGAACGCCGCAACAGAATTGTTTCAATCCGACCCGGAAAGGCTTTAAGAGCGGCCGGAAGAATGCGGAAATGACGGAAGACAAAAATGCGATTGGGCGGAAGGCTCGCGGCGGCCATAGAGATTCTGGAAGACATCGACCGGCGACACCGGCCGGTGGCCGACGCCTTGCGCGATTGGGGCCTATCGCACCGCTTTGCCGGCGGCGGTGACCGCGCGGCGATCGGCAACATCGTCTATGACGCCCTGCGGCGCAAACGTTCCGCCGGCTGGCTGTTCGGCGAGGATACGCCACGCGCCATCGGCTTCGGCGCGCTGCTGCTCGAATGGGGTGAGACCGCGCAGTCGCTCAACGATGCGCTCGACGGCGACAAATTCGCGCCGCCGCTGCTCAGCGCCGCCGAACTGAAGGCGGCGGCCGGCCGCCGGGCCGCCGACGCGCCGGACGCGGTGCGGGCCGATGTTCCCGACTGGTGCGCGCCGCTGCTTGAGAAGGCCTATGACGGCTCGTGGGTCGAGGAAGGGGCGGCACTTGCCACCCGTCCGCCGCTCGATCTCAGGGTCAACACCTTGCTGTCCAATCGCGACAAGGTGCTGGCTGAGCTCCAGGGCACAGGTGCTGCGCCGTCGTCAATCGCGCCGCATGGCATCCGCATTCCGCCGATCGACGGCGACGGCCGCCATCCGAACGTCCAGGCCGAGCCGGCTTTCCAGAAGGGCTGGTTCGAGGTGCAGGATGAAGGCTCGCAGCTTGCGGCCGCCCTTGCCGGCGCTGAGCCTGGCATGCAGGTGCTGGATTACTGCGCCGGCGCCGGCGGCAAGACGCTGGCGCTGTCGGCCGCGATGGACAATAGGGGTCAGCTCTTTGCCCACGACTCCGAAAAGGTGCGGCTGGCACCGATCTTCGAGCGCATCCGCCGCTCGCACAACCGCAATGTGCAGGTCGTCAGCAAGCCGGCCGAGCTTGCGCCGCTCACCGCTCACATGGACATCGTGCTGATCGACGCGCCTTGCACCGGCAGCGGCACCTGGCGGCGGCGGCCCGACGCCAAATGGCGGCTGACCGATCGGCAGCTCGACGCCCGCAGGGCCGAGCAGCAGGCGATCCTCGACACCGCTCAAGGTTTCGTCAAACCGGGCGGGCTTCTGGTCTATATCACCTGTTCTGTATTCGACGCCGAGAACGGCGAGCAGGTCGCCGCCTTTCACGCGCGCCACGACGGTTTCGCGCCGGTCGATCATCGGGCGCTTTGGGACAGCCGGTTCCCCGGCCATCAAGCGGCGGCGCGCATCAGCGACACGGGTGGCATCTCTTTGTCGCCGGGTCTGAGCGGCACGGATGGTTTCTATTTCCACGCCTTGCGCAAGACTGCCTGAGCGCGCATGGCTGAACAGGCTTTGCTGCGCTGCAACATAAAAGATTGCCTGTCCCGCTCGGCTCTGCAATAAGCTTCGCCAGCAAAACGTGAGGCGAAGGCCATGGCAGCAGCCAAGATCGTACCCGCTCCCGACTTCGAGGAACGCGTCAGGGGTTCGTTCGCCCGGCAAAAAGCCATGGCGACCATCGGCGCCGAGCTGACGCTGGTGACCCCCGGCATCATCGAGATCGAGATGCCGTATTCGGCGGCATTGACGCAGCAACATGGCTTCCTGCATGCCGGCGTCATCTCGACCGCGCTGGATTCCGCCTGCGGCTATGCGGCGTTCTCGTTGATGCCGGAGAATTCCGGCGTGCTGACCATCGAGTTCAAGGTCAATCTGCTGGCGCCGGGCAGGGGCGAGCGCTTCCTGTTCCGCGGCTCGGTGACCAAACCCGGCCGCACCATCATCGTTGCCGACGGCCAGGCCTATGCCTTCGCCGCCGACGGCGAGGCCAAGCTCATCGCCACCATGACCGGGACGATGATGACGGTTGTCGGCCGTGACGGGATTGAGGGGTAATCCATGGCAAGTTCCGTCAGGATTGGCGGGAAATCCGTTTTCTTCGTCATGGCGGCGCAGGCCGAATACGGCCCGCATCTGCAAAAATTGTTTACGCCGTTGATGACCGGTGTCGGTCCGGTCGAAGCAGCCGTCCGGCTGGGCGCCGAACTCTCTCGGCTCAAGTCGGAAAAGGCGTTGCCGGACCTTGTCGTCTCGCTCGGCTCAGCTGGCAGCCGGACCCTGGAACAGACCGAAATCTATCAGGCGGTGTCGGTGAGCTATCGCGATATGGACGCTTCGCCGCTCGGCTTCGAAAAGGGCGCCACCCCCTTCCTCGATCTGCCGGTCACCGTGCCGCTGCCCTTCGTCATTCCCGGCATCAAGACAGCCACGCTGTCCACCGGCGGCGCGATCATCTCCGGCGTTGCCTATGACGCCATCAATGCCGACATGGTCGACATGGAGACCTTCGCCTGTCTGCGCGCCTGCCAGCTGTTCGGTGTGCCGCTGATCGGGCTGCGCGGCATTTCCGACGGTGCTGCCGATCTGCGCCACGTCAACGACTGGACCGAATATCTGCATGTCATCGACGAAAGGCTGGCCGATGCGGTCGGGCGGCTCGAACAGGCGCTCAGCGACGGCCTGTTCGGCATCTAGAGCAATTCCAGGAAAAGTGTGTAGCGGTTTTCCGTCCGGAATTGCGTGAAAACAAAGACTTAGAGCGGTTCGGCAATTCCGTGAAACGCTGAACCGCTCTAGGCGATCAGGTCAAACCGCGAGGTTCTCTGGATCGCCGAAAACGATGCTCGAGATGCGGCCGCGGACGGTGCCGGTCGCATCGAGATAGTCGATGGCGCCCGGCGTGTGATCGAGTTTCCAGGAGCCTGTTGGGCCGTCTTGCCATTCGACCTTGTAGCCATCGGCTTGCAGCGTCCAAAGTCCATGGAAACGGGTGCCGTCCGGCAGCAGCATGTGCGCCCGATCCCCGGTTTCATAATGGACGAAGGCACTCTTGCCGCCCATGTCGACGACATGCGTGGTGCCGATCATGATAACGGCCAGCGTATCCTTGTTCAGAATTGTCATTGTCGTGTCCAAAGGTTTGAGTTTGAAAGCGCTCGACGCAACCAGAGTCGTCAAGTATCTTGACTATATGGAGTCGCAATAAAGTGGTCAAGGAGCTTGACGAAAAAACCAAAGTGCTGCCCGGCCACGTCGGTTGGCGCCTGTGGCAGGCAAGCCGTGCCTGGCAGGCCGAATTCGCTGCCGCGATGCGTAGCGCCGGGCACGATTGGTTCAGCGAAGCACGCGCGGGTTTGCTGGGACATATCCCGCGCGGCGGCATTCGTCAGGCGGCGCTGATCGAGCGCTCGGCAATCTCCAAGCAGGCGGTCCAACAATTGCTTGACGGGCTGGAGGCGGAGGGCGTGCTGCAGCGTCTGCCCGATCCGCGGGACGGGCGCGGCAAGCTTGTCGCCTACACACGCAAGGGTCTGGATGCCCTGCGTGACGGCGACCGCATCAAGCTCCACATCGAGCACGGCTACATCGAGCGCATCGGCCAGCAGCGATTCGCGGCGCTGATGGATGCTTTGCGAGCACTCGATGCCGGGCAGGCGGACGCCAGCGATAAAAAGGCCGGCGCTCAGTGAGCGGCGCGGCTTTGTAACCCATTGCGTCGACTCGTTTCTTTCACTAAAGGCTCGCCATGACGACAGCCAATCATCCCGACATCGTTCTGCCCAACACTGTCCTGATCATCGATTTCGGCAGCCAGTTTACGCAGCTCATCGCCCGCCGCATCCGCGAGGCCGGCGTGTTCTCCGAGATCGTGCCGTTCCAATCGGCCGAAGCCGCTTTCAAGCGCATCAATCCAAAAGCCGTGATCCTGTCCGGCGGCCCGGCCTCGACCGGCGACATCGGCAGCCCGCGCGCGCCGCAGATCGTCTTCGACGCTGGCGTGCCGGTGCTCGGCATCTGCTACGGCCAGATGGCCATGTGCGTGCAGATGGGCGGTATTGCCGAAAGCTCCAACCATCGCGAGTTCGGCCGCGCCTTCGTCGAGATCGAGAAGGACAGCCCGTTGTTCGAAGGCCTGTGGGCGCCGGGACAGCGCCACCAGGTGTGGATGAGCCATGGCGACCGCGTCATCGAACTGCCGCCGGGCTTCAAGGTACTCGGCAAGTCCGAAAGCTCGCCCTTCGCCATCTTCGGCAATATCGAACGCAGGATGTACGGCATCATGTTCCATCCTGAAGTGGTGCACACGCCGGACGGCGCCAGGCTGCTCAGGAACTTCGTCCACAACATCGCCGGCATCGAGGGCGACTGGACGATGCGTGCCTATCGCGAGCATGCCGTCGAGACGATCCGCCAACAGGTCGGCAGGGGCAAGGTGATCTGCGCGCTGTCGGGCGGCGTAGATTCCTCGGTCGCGGCACTTCTGATCCACGAGGCGGTCGGCGACCAGCTGACCTGCATCCTTGTCGACCACGGCCTGATGCGCAAGGACGAGGCGGCAAGCGTGGTGGAGATGTTCCGCCAGCACTACAATCTGCCGCTGATCCTGGTCGACGCTTCGGACAAGTTCATCTCGGCGCTCGAGGGCGAGAGCGATCCGGAAAAGAAGCGCAAGACCATCGGCCGTCTGTTCATCGAAGTGTTCGAGGAAGAGGCCAAGAAGCTCGGCGGCGCCGACTTCCTGGCCCAGGGCACGCTCTATCCCGACGTCATCGAAAGCGTCTCCTTCTCCGGCGGCCCGTCGGTGACGATCAAGTCGCACCACAATGTCGGCGGCCTGCCCGCGCGCATGAACATGAAACTGGTCGAGCCGCTGCGCGAATTGTTCAAGGACGAGGTGCGGGCGCTGGGCAAGGAACTTGGCCTGCCCGAAAGCTTCATCGGCCGCCACCCGTTCCCGGGCCCTGGCCTTGCCATCCGCTGCCCCGGCGGCATCACCCGCGAAAAACTCGAAATCCTGCGCGAGGCCGACGCCATCTATCTCGACGAGATCCGCAAGGCCGGCCTCTACGACGCCATCTGGCAGGCCTTCGCCGTGCTGCTTCCCGTGCAGACCGTCGGCGTGATGGGCGACGGCCGCACCTACGAATTCGTCTGCGCGCTGCGCGCCGTAACCTCCGTCGACGGCATGACGGCCGACTTCTACCACTACGACATGAATTTCCTCGCCGCCGCCGCCACCCGCATCATCAACGAGGTGAAGGGCATCAACCGGGTGGTCTACGACGTAACATCGAAGCCGCCCGGTACCATCGAGTGGGAGTGACGGAAGGCGGCAATGGCGTAGCTTGTCGAGCCACCCGGCTGTTTGTTTGCTGTAACCCCTTCGATCTCCTGGCAAAGCTCAGGATTGATCTGAACGAAGTTGGGATAGGCATAAAGCGCAGTCGGAATGGTGGAGGGTTGCGGCGTACAAGGGCGTGCAAATCGGCGGTCTGCTTCTCGGCCCCAGCCGGTCTCTACTGCCGATACCGCATCGTCCGAGGCAGCGCATGCCGTGGCATACGATCCCGCACCGCAAGATCGTTAGAGCAATTCCGGGAAAGTGCGTAGCGGTTTTCCGTCTGGAATTGCGCAAAGCAAATACTTAGATCGGTTCAGCGATTCCGTGAGCGCTGAACCGCTCCAGGGTCGCCCAAAGAACGGACAGTCTCGTCGGCCTAGTTGGTCTTCAGCCTGCCGACGCGGTTTTCCGCAATCCAGCGGGCCGCGAGCACCAGCGCGCCCATGCTGAAATCCTTGCCGTGTTTGGCCACCATTTCTTCCGACAGATCGGCAAGCCGTTCGAAAAATTCGTCCTTGCTCTTGTCTTCGGCGGTGAGTTCGGTCTGCATTCAATCCTCCTGTAGCTGTGCGAACCTAAGCCGCTATTTAAACATCTGCGCGGGAAAGGTGACGATCGCGGCGGTGCCATCGACAGACCCGATTGCCAGATGCCGTCCGTCGCCGGACCAGGCAAGCGCGGTGACCGCGTTGCCCAAAGGTCTGACGAGAAGTTCGTCCCGCGCGCCGATCTGGGCAATGGTGATCCGGCCGTTGGCGTAGCCAGCCGCAATGAGTTTCTTCTCGGGGTGTGCCGCCACCGCCTCGACCAGAACCAGCCCGGCGCGGCCCGTCTCCAACGCACCCGAGGTGTCGCCACCAACTGGCGGGGCGGTCATCGACCAGCCGGCGATGCGGAAGGCGCCCGAGGCAAACAGCGCATGCGCCGGCTGACTCCAGCACACGGCCCGCACCGGCGATGGAAACCCTGCAACGACGTCAACTCGGCCATCAGCCACACTGACCAGCGCAAAGCCTCCGGTTTCGAGCCCGCAGGCCAGCCAGGTGCCGTCTCTGCTCCAGCGGATCGAGACCGGGCGCGCGGCAAGCGGGATATCGCGGATCAAGGCAGCGTCGCCTTCGACCGCCCAGATCGACAGCCCCTCGCCAAGGCCGCAGGCCAGGCGCCGCCCGCCCGGCGAGAAGACAAGGACATCTGTCGACGATGCCACATCGCGCTCCAGCCGCATCGCGTCGCCTCGGCCGTGCGAGAGGAAGACATCATGCCCGTTGCTGATGGCTGTCGTGCCCGCCTTGGCGCTGTGGTCGATGGCGACGACAGGCCCGTCGATCTTGACCAATGCGCCCGCGACGTCACCGCCGGCAGTCAGATGCAGCACTTCGCCGCTCGCCGCGCCGACCAGAAAGCCGGAATGCGTATCGACGGCAAGCGGGACATCGCCGTCTCCGAATGCCGCCGTGGCAATCAAGGGCACTGGCGGTTTTTCCCTCGGGCGGATCGTCGTCTGGCCGAGATCGTTGCTCACCCGGATCCGCGCTTCCGGCGGCTCGTGATCCGCGACCGCGGCAATGGCGACGGTTCCATCCGCTGAAGCGAAGGCGACAGCCGAACCGTCGGCGCTGAAGCGCAGATCGGCGATCGCCGACGGCCGCTGCCAGCTGCGCGCCAGGAGATCGAACAAGGTCAGGTTCTGTATCGTCTGCTGGTTCATGCTGTCTCTCCCGTCAGGTCTCGTTCGCCGTTGCGGCCAGCTGGCGATCGACGTCCTCGACATCACCCTCGGCCGTGACGATGCGATCCTCGCAAGCCGCGCATGCCTGCGTGATTGCCGCTGCGCTCTGTTCTGCCTCATGCAAGTCCCGCACCAGTTGCGCGCTGGCGCCGCTGCGGCCGATTTCGAGCTCCAGCCGCAGCACCTCCATTTCGATACCGGCGCGTTTCTGGTTGAGCCGCAGCGCCTCCGCGGTAAGCGCCGAGACGCTGGCGACAAGATCGAGCCGGCGAGCGAGCAGCACGTCGCGCCGGGCTGTGTTGGATCCCTCGGTCATTTGTCGTCACCCAAAGGTCCCTGCGGTTTCTCGAAAGCCGACAGCAATTTGGGCAACGTGCCGGCCTGCGACTGGAACTGTTTTTCGGCCGTTTCGATGTGGCTCTTGAGCTGGTCCCAGATGTCGACGCGGATCATCGATGTCGTGTCGCCGGTCAGGCGCTCGATCTCCTCGACACGGAACTGGCGGGTCAGCGAAACGCCGGAAAACACGAAGTCGCGAAGCAGGATCGCATGGCTTTCGATGAACAGATGGATCATCGGATGCGTCTCCGTGGTGACGCCGCCGGCGGCAAGCTCGGCCCGGATGAAGTCCTGGAAATGGCTCTGCAGGCGGTGCTGGCTCTCACCCATGAAGCGCATGACGAAGACCAGATCGCGGGGCATCAGCTTGACGAGATCGCCGGTGACGCCATCGGCATGACTGGACATTGGCCCAGTCGGCAGGCTTCTGCCTTCATCGTTCGGCATGGTCTTTCTCCAGCGCGAAGCCCATCAACGGGCCGTCGCCTTCAAATAGTGAGGAAAGACGAAGAATAAAACAGATAATATGATTTTTGTAATTTGCTGCAGTTGCTAACTAGATTTGTTGCATATGCGAATATATGTTAAATATTACAGCCGTAAGTTACAACTGTAAAAGAATGTTACAGTCAGGCATCGGATCGATTGGCGAAAGAGCCATGATCTTGTTTTGAGCGCCAGCCATGAGCGCTGTTTTTCAAAACTGGCACGGCGCTTGCTTTGTTCATTTTCACAAGAAGCCCATCGCGCTTGACGCGGTGCCAAAAGAACGAAGGAACGGAGGAAGCAGGACCGCTTCGATACGCCCATCGCGCATGCGGTTGGCGCCGCGGATCCCTGCCAGACGCCTCGAAACCTTTGCCCCGATCCACTTGAACGGCCGGACCTCGGGTCGCGCCTCGATGCGCAACCCTTTGTCATGCCGCTCGCACTCTCACTGGCGGCGCTTTGCCGCTTCATGCCGGGGTCAAGGGACCCGCGGCTCAAACCTGGTGGAGGCTTATGACCATGACGTCTCTGACGCTCAACAAGATTACCTCGCAACGCGGAATTTCCGTCGGCGAGGCGACCAAGAAGATTGCCGATCTCGGCTGGAATCCTTCCTACGTCCAGGAAGCGATGACGTTTCCGACCGACTACAAGATCAACAAGACGCCACGCGACCCGATGAAGCAGGTCTTGCGGTCGTACTTCCCGATGCAGGAAGAGAAGGACAACCGCGTCTATGGCGCGCTCGACGCGGCCTTGCGCGGTGACATGTTCCGCAACGTAGAGCCGCGCTGGGTCGAGTGGATGAAGCTCTTCCTGGCAATCATTCCCTTCCCGGAAATCTCCGCCGCCCGCTCGATGGCGATGGTCGCCCGCATCGCACCCGGCGAGGAACTCAGAACCGGCTTCACCATGCAGATGATCGACGAGTTCCGCCATTCGACGATCCAGATGAATCTGAAGAAGTGGTACATGGAGAACTACATCGATCCGGCCGGCTTCGACATCACCGAGGAAGCCTTCGGCAAGTGCTACGCCACCACCATCGGCCGCCAGTTCGCGGAAGGCTTCATCACCGGCGACACCATGACCGCCGCCTGCATGTACCTGACCGTGGTCGCGGAGACCGCCTTCACCAACACGCTGTTCGTCGCCATGCCTTCGGAAGCCGCCCGCAACGGCGACTATGCGCTGCCGACCGTCTTCCTGTCGGTGCAGTCCGACGAGAGCCGGCATATCGGCAACGGCCACTCGCTGCTGATGGCAGCACTCAAGGAGCCGGAGAACCATCTCCTGCTCGAGCGCGACCTGCGCTACGCCTTCTGGCAGAACCATGCCATCGTCGATGCGGCCATTGGCACCTTCATCGAATACGGCACCACCAACCGCGACAAGAACAAGGAATCCTACGCGGAAATGTGGCACCGCTGGATCTATGAGGACTACTACCGCACCTACATGCTGCCGCTCGAGAAATACGGCATCAAGGTCCATCACGACGACGTCCAGGCGGCTTGGGAGCGCATCACCAAGAAGAACTACGTCCACAAGGTCGGGCAGTTCTTCGCGGTCGGCTGGCCGGTCAATTTCTGGCGCATCGAAGCGCAGACCGACAAGGACTTCGAGTGGTTCGAGCACAAATACCCGGGCTGGTACGCCGAGTTCGGCGACTTCTGGAAATGGTACGCCAAGCTCAGCCACAAGGGCGAGAAGGTGCTGCTGTTCAACAGCGACGTCGGCTACGTCTATCCGCACCGCTGCTGGTCGTGCCTGGTGCCCTGCCTGATCCGCGAGGACATGGTGGTCGGCGAGATCAACGGCGAACTCTACACCTTCGCCCATGAGCTCGACCGCTGGACCACGATGGTCGCCTTCAACGACGAGTATGAGGGCCGTCCGACGCCCGCGATGGGCCGCTTCAGCGGCAAGCGCGAGTGGGAGACGCTCTATGACGGCTGGGATCTGGCTGATGCCATCAAGGACCTGAACTTCGTCCGCTCCGACGGCAAGACGCTGGTTCCGCAGCCGCATCTGCGCTTCGACGATAAGGAGATGTGGACGCTCGACGACGTGCGCGGCAACAAGCTCGGATCGCCGCTCAACGCGCTGCGCGCCATGTCGCCCGCCGACCGTGAGAAGCACCTGGCCGAATACCGGGCCGGCTTCACGATCAATCCCTGCAACTGATCAGACCAAAGGGGCGGGTTCGTCCCGCCCCTGCTTTTCACTGGAGGTCCGTATGTCGGAAACCCACACCGTCAGGCTCAGCCCCGTCGGCGTCGAATTCGAGGTCGAGAATGGCGAAACGGTGCTCAACGCCGCTTTCCGCCAGGGCATCGCCCTGCCGCACGGCTGCAAGGAAGGGCAATGCTCGGCCTGCAAGAGCGTGTTGCTCGAAGGCGAAGTCGACATGCTGAAATACTCGACCTTCGCGCTGAATGACATGGAGAAGGAAAGCGGGCACGTGCTGTTGTGCCGCTGCATCGCCTACTCCGACCTGGAAGTCGAGCTCCTCAACTACGACGAGGAGATTCTGGCGAAAGCGATCGCCGTGAAAACGTACAAGGGCCGGATTGCTCGCATCGAGCATCTGACCCACGACATTCGCGGCATCGAGATCGAACTCGGCTCGCCGATGAAGTTCTGGGCGGGGCAATATGTCGATATCACGGTTACCACGCAAAAAGGGGAGACGATTACGCGCTCGTTCTCCATGGCAAATACGCCGGACCAAACCCAAAAACTCTCCTTCATCATCAAAAAATACCCTGAGGGAAAGTTCTCGGGCGAACTCGATTCCGGAGGCATCAGGGCCGGAGCCGAAGTCACCGTCGTCGGACCCTACGGAACCTGCTTCCGCCGCGACGAACGGCAAGGACCCCTGATCCTGGTCGGCGCCGGCTCGGGCATGTCGCCGATCTGGTCGATCCTCAACGACCACCTGAAGAGCGGCGAGAAACGTCCGGTCTATTTCTTCTACGGCGCCCGCACCCGCAACGACCTGTTCTACCTCGACAGGATCGCCGAGCTGGTCGGCAATCATTCCGACGTCACCTTCATTCCCGTGCTGTCGCACGCCAATGACGACGCCGAATGGCAAGGCGAGCGTGGCTTCGTGCACCAGAGCGTCGACGCCAAGCTCAAGCAACTGGCGGTCGACGGGCAGGGCGATGTCCATGCCTGTGGTCCGCCGCCGATGATCGATGCGCTGCAGCCGGTGCTGTTCATGAACGGCTTCGAAACGGAGCGGATCTTCTTCGACAAATTTACCACATCGGCAGGTGCAACGCCGGCCCATTGAGGGCGGCCGACACACAGCCAACCACAATCGCAACAAGGGAGAGAGACTATGCCTGCAACCTCGAGTTCAGTCGGATCCGGAGCCGCCGGTGCGGCGATCTTCGCCGACTCCGACAGCCGGAAATACCGGTATTTCGAGCCGAAAGGCCAGCGTGCCACCCACTATGAGGACATGACGGTCGACGTTCAGCCCGATCCGGAACGCTACCTGATCCAGGACTGGATCATCTCCTTCGCCGACGGCAAGGGCGCCTATGTCAAGCAGAACACCGCCGCCCAGAGCTCCAACTGGCATGCCTTCCGCGCTCCCGACCAGGAATGGGAACGCACGCATTACCAGCGCCAATCGAAGATCGAAACGATGGTGCAGAGCGTCATCAACAACGCCCGCAAGTCGGGCGCGCCAAAGACCTTCGACAAGGCGTGGGTCAAGATCCTGCAGACGCAGCTCGGCGCCTGGAAGCATGCCGAATTCGGGCTCGGCACCTCGCTGATGCAGGCGCAGCGCTACGGCTACACCCAGATGATCAACAACGCGACGCTGACCAACTCGTCCTACAAGCTGCGGCTTGCCCAGGACATCACGCTCTACCTTGCCGAGATCGGCATGGACCTGCCCGGCTGGGACGATGAACTCGGCAAGAAGGCCTGGCTCGAGGACAAGAACTGGCAAGGTACGCGCGAAGCGGTCGAGACCATCATGGGCGCGACCGATTATCTCGAGCAGTATTTCGCCATCAACATCGTCTTCGAACCGCTCGTCGGCGAGGTGTTCCGCTCCGGCTTCCTGATGCAGATCGCCGCCGCCAACCACGACTTCATCACCCCGGCGGTGATCTCGGCGGCCGAGGCCGACTACGAGCGCAACCTCGCCAACACGATCGACCTCATCCACATGCTCGCCAATGACGAGACCTATGGCGCGGCCAACAAGAAGCTCTTCCAGGGCTGGGTCAAGAAACACGGCGCGCTCGCCGACAAGGCAGCCGCCGGCCTGCAGCCGATCTGGTCGATGCCGCATTCCAAGCCCGTCGCATTCGTCGATGTCCGCGCCAAATCCGAGGAACGGATTGGCCAGATCCTCGGCGAACTCGGCCTCAAGCGCTGAAACAGGGAGAAATCGTCATGTCACTATCTGCACGCGATTCAACGCATTCCAACATCTTCAAGGCGATGAAGGACATCACCTTCGAGCAGACGATTTCGCATCAGTGCGGCGTCACCATGAACGACTCGGTCGAGGCCCGCGCCATCGCCGAATTCATGGGCCAGAAGCCGGGGGTGACCATCACCTACCAGCCGGCGCTGATCCGCATCGACGGCGACGGCAAGCTGATCTTCAAGATGGACGCGATCGGCGAATATCTCGGCCGCGAGATTTCGGCCGAGACCTTCGAGGTCAACACCTCCACCCACTACGGCCGCATGGTTCGCGTCGACGACAACACGGTGATCCTGTTCGGCAATATGGACGAGATGTTCGAGTACATCGAATAGCCTTCCAAAGAAATCCGGCGCGCCGCCCGCTGCGGCGCGCCCAACCGATCAACGCGATTGCTGCGGAGGCAACCATGTACAGAACACCGGAAGGCAAGGACATTTTCGTGGTCGACGGCCACACCCATTTCTGGGACGGCAGCCCGGAAAACCAGAAAAACATCCACGGCAAGCAGTTCATCGAATGCTTCTATGCCTATCACACAGGCCTAAGCCCGAAGGAGCAGCTGTGGGAGAAGAGCAAGTTCGAGAAATACAGCGCCGACGATCTTTATCGCGACCTGTTCATCGACGGTCCCGACGATGTGGCGATCGTCCAGTCGACCTACCTCAAGGACTTCTACAAGAACGGCTTCAACACCATCGAGCGCAACGCCGAGGTGGCCAAGCGCTATCCCGAGCGTTTCATCGTCAACGGCGCCTTCGATCCGCGCGATGGCGAGAAGGCGCTGGAGTACATCCACTTCCTCAAGGAGACCTACAATGTCAAGGGCGTGAAGATGTACACGGCCGAATGGAACGGCGCTTCCAAGGGCTGGAAGCTCACCGATCCCTATGCCTACAAGTGCTTCGAACTCTGCGACAAGCTCGGCATCAAGAACATCCACGTCCACAAGGGGCCGACGATCATCCCGCTCTCGAAGGATGCGTTCGACGTCCATGACGTCGATCATGCGGCGACGGATTTCCAAAACCTCAACTGGATCGTCGAACATTGCGGCCTGCCGCGTCTCGACGATTTCTGCTGGATCGCAACGCAGGAGACCAATGTCTATGGCGGCCTGGCGGTGGCGCTGCCCTTCATCCACGCGCGCCCGCGCTATTTCGGCGAGGTCATCGCCGAGCTTTTGTTCTGGCTTGGGCCGGAGAAAATCCTGTTCGGTTCCGACTACGCGATCTGGACGCCGCGCTGGCTGGTCGAGAAATTCTGGGCCTACCAGATCCCGCAGGACATCGCCGCCGAACGCGGCGTGCAGTTGACCGACGAGATCAAGGAGAAGATCCTCGGTCTCAACGCCGCGCGTCTCTACAACATCGATATCGAGGCCAAGAAGAAGGCGCTGGCCAGCTCGCCCTTCAGCATCGCGGCGGAGTAGAGGCCATGGCAACCGCCAGCGTTTCCGGCGACTGCCAGAAGGAACTCTGGCGGCGCCTTGGTGAGGTCAACGACCCGGAACTCGACGAACCTATCACCGAAATGGGCTTTGTCGAGCGGGCGGAGGTGACAGGCGATGGCAGCGTGGAGATCGACTTCCGCCTGCCGACCTACTGGTGTTCGCCCAACTTCGCCTTCCTGATGTTGGACGGCGTGCGCAAGGCGCTCGACCAGCTCTCCTGGGCGCCGGCATATCGCGTCAAGCTGCACGACCACATGTTTGCCGATGAGGTCAACCGGGGCATGATGGAAGGCAAGACATTCGGCGACATCTTCGCCGTGCTTGCCGAGGATCAGGATCTCGGCGGCTTGCGCGAGACCTTCGCGATGAAGGCCTTCAAGCGGCGCCAGGAGGCGGTCTTGCGCGGCCTCAAGGCGCACGGCCTGACCGATCGCGAAATCCTCGGCATGGACCTGCCGGCATACGACGTCGCGCGGTTCGAGCCGGGCGAGGCGGCCAAGCAGAAGCCGCGATACCGCGCGGCGCTGCTCGAGCGGTTCCCTAAGCGCCACGCGGATGATCCCGTGTTCGTGACATGGGAAGGGCGACGCATACCGCCTGATGCGCTCAGCGCCCATCTCGCAGAGCTGCGCGGTGTGCGCATCAACATGGAGTTCAACGGCGCGCTGTGCCGGGGGCTCAAGCGGACCCGATACAAGGAACTGGATGTGGTCGACGGCGAACCGACGCTGGTCGATTTCATCATGGATCGCGTGCCGGCGCGAACCGCGCCGACCGCCTGAAGCCGAACTGACAGCAACGGCCTCCCTTGCACGAGGCCCCCAACCAACAACCCGCCCGTAAGGCGGAAGGAGGAATCATGCCCAAGATAATGCTTCACAATTCGGACGCCCGCCGCGCGCTCGCCCGCGGTGTCTTCCGGCTCGCCGCCGCCGTCGAGCCGACGCTCGGCCCCAAAGGCATGAACGCCATGATCGACCGGCCGATCGGCACGCCGATGGTGACCCGCGACGGTGTCAGCATCGCCTCCGAGATCGAGCTGCACGACCGCTTCGAAAACATGGGCGCACAAGTGGTGCGCGAAGTGTCGATGCAGACCAACGAGATCGCCGGCGACGGCACCACGACAGCCATCGTGCTCGCCAATGCGCTCATCCAGGGCGGCGTCGAGGCCAATGAGCGCGGCGTGAAATCCGTCGATCTGTGCAAAGGCATCGACCTTGCCGTGGCGGCGGTGGTGGCAGCGCTCAAAGCGTCCGCCAAGCCGGCCAAGGGCAACGGCATCCTAGCGTCTGTCGCCAACATTGCGGCGACCAATTCCAAGCTCGGCGCACTGGTGGCCGAAGCGCATCAGCGCGTTGGGATCGAAGGCGTCATCACCACCGATTTCAGCGTCACCACCGAGACCACGCTCGATGTCGTCGAAGGCATGTCCTTCGAACGCGGCTACCTCTCGCATCACATGGTGACCGACCAGGAGAAGATGGAGGCTGTGCTCGAACGGCCCTACATCCTGATGACCGATCTCAAGATCAAGGAGCCCGGCCAGCTCGATGCGGTTCGCCGCATCGCCGACGAGGATGGCCGGCCGCTGCTGATCGTGTCCGAGGAGATGTCGCCGGAAGTGGTGGTGACGCTGCTCGGCAAGCAGGGGCCGGGGCGATACCTCGTCGTCCATCCGCCGGAATATGGCCATTGGCGCAAGGCGATGATGGAGGATCTCGCCATCATCACCGGCGGCAAGGTGATCGCGCGCGATCTCGGCGGCCGTCTTGAGGACATCACGGCGGATGATCTCGGCACGGCCGACCGGGTGAAGACCAGTTCGTCCTACACCTCGATCATCCGCGGCGGCGGCGACCATGCGGCGATCGCCTCGCGCCGCGCCCAGGTGCAGCGGCAGTACGAAGCCTCGCAGCCCAACATCGACCAGGACAAGCTGCGCGAACGCCTGGCCAAGCTCTCCGGCGGCACCGCGATCCTCTATGCCGGCGGAGTCACCCCGGTCGAGCAGAAGCGGACCATCCAGCTGATCGAGGATTCCTTGAATGCGGTGCGCGCCGCATCCGAAGAGGGCGTGGTCGCCGGCGGCGGCTCGGCACTCGCCCAGATCGCGCCGCTGCTCGACAAGGTTGCGGCCGGCGTCGATGGCGATGTAGCCGAGGGCGTGCGCCTGGTACGCTCGGTGCTGTCGCGGCCGCTGTGGCGCATCGCGGCAAACGCGGGTGCCGATCCCGAAGCGGTTGTCATCGAGGTCACCCGCATCAATGGCGGCTACGGCTACAACGCGTCGACCGGCGCCTACCAGAACATGTTCGAGGCGGGGATCATCGATCCGGTCCGTGTCACCTACACCGCGCTCGCCAATGCGGCGTCGGTGGCGACGCTGATCCTGACCACAGAAACGCTGATCGGCGATCTTGCCGAGGATGAGGATCCGACTGCCGGGCCGGCGCGTGGCGGCGGCTCCGAAAAGCTCGGCCGCGCTTGAACCAACCCCAGACAATCTCGACCCAGACAATCTCTACATTGAAGGGATACGACAATGAAAGCTGCCAGACTCTACGAATACGATCCGAAGATGAACGTCCGGCTCAAGATCGAGGAGGTCAAGGCACCGACAATCACCGCGCCTGACGAGGTAATCGTGAGGGTAGGAGCCGCCGGCCTCTGCCGCACCGACCTGCACATCATCGAAGGCGTGTGGAAGCCGACCATGGATCCCGAGGGCACGCTGCTGCCCTACATCATGGGTCACGAGAATGCCGGCTGGGTCGAGGAGGTCGGCAGCGGTGTCAGATCGGTCAAGCGCGGCGACGCGGTGATCTGCCATCCCTTCCGCTCATGCGGCATCTGCCTCAACTGCCGCCATGGCGAGGACATGTATTGCGACAACGGCCAATTCCCCGGCCTCGGCATGAATGGCGGCTTTGCCGAATATTTCATCACCAGCGAACGCTCGCTCATCAAGCTGAACGCCAACATCACGCCGATCGAAGTGGCGCCGCTCGCCGATGCGGGCATCACCGCCTACCGCGCCGCCAAGCGCGCCGCCAAACTGCTGCGGCCAGGCAGCTATTGCGTGCTGCTCGGCATAGGCGGGCTCGGCCACATCGCGCTGCAATCGCTGCATGCGATCTCAGGCTGCCGAATCATCGCCGTCGATCGCGAACCGGCTGCGCGGGTGCTGGCCAAGGACCTGGGCGCCGACTTCGTCCTCGATGGTGGGCCGAACGTCGTCGAGGAGGTCAGCCAGATCACCGGCGGCGGCGCGCATGTGGTCATCGACTTCGTCGGCGAGCTCGGCGTCGAAAACATCTGCTGGAAGATGGTGCGCAAGGGCGGGCAATTGTTCGTCGTCGGCTATGGCGGCACCGTCAATGTGCCGACCGCGCATCTCGTTATCGAGGAGATCAACATCGGCGGCAGCCTGGTCGGCAATTTCACCGAGCTTGTCGAACTGATGGAGCTCAACGCCGATGGCAAGGTGAAGATGCACTACACCGAGTACAACCTCGCCAGCATCAACACCGCGCTCGACGATTTCAAGAACCGGCGATTCACCGGCCGCGGTGTTATCGTTCCCTGAGGTTTTCGGAGGCAGGCCACAGGCCTAATTTATCGGACACGGCACCTACCCATGGCGCGAATGCCATGGGTTTCTTTCCTCGTATCAGAGGAAGCCGCGGCGGATGCCGTATTGGGCAAGCTTGCGATAGAGCGTCGGTCGCGAAATGCCGAGCCGCAGCGCGACCTTGCTGAGATTGCCGCCTTCCGCGACCAGCGCATTCTTGATCGCCTGGCGTTCCCCATCCTCGAATGTGCACACCGGTGCTTCCAACATGGTTGCGGGATGGCCGCCGTGTATCGCCATGCTACCATGATCGCCCGCGCTGATTTCCCCGGGAAGGTCTTGCAACTCGATCGTGCCGCCGCGCGCCATTATATGCAGGCGCTCGACTAGGTTCTTCAATTCGCGCACATTGCCCGGCCAGCGATAGGCCAGCAGCGCGTCGAGCGCTTCGTTAGAAAACTCCAGCGGGTCGTTGCCGCCCAGCTTCGCGATCTGACGATTGAAATGCTCGATCAGCAGCAGCACGTCGTCGCCGCGTTCGCGGAGCGGCGGGACATGGATCGAGACCGCGCCGATGCGATAGTAGAGATCGCTGCGGAAGCGCCCCGCCGCGACCTCCTGCTTCAAGTCGCGATTGGTCGAGGCGACCAGTCGCACGTCCACCGGTCGGCCGCGGGAGTCACCAATGCGGCGGACCACGCGCTCTTCCAGGACGCGCAACAGGAAGGGCTGGATTTCGAGCGGTAACTCGCCGATTTCGTCGAGGCTGAGCACGCCGCCATTGGCGAGTTCGAAGATGCCCGGCTTGCCGTCGCGCGAAGCGCCCGTAAAGGCGCCGGCGACGTGGCCGAACAATTCGCTGCCGAACAATTCCTTGGTGATCGCGCCACAGTTCATGGCGATGAACGGGTCGTTTTCCGTGCGCCGGCTGCCGGCATGGACGAGACGTGCAAACAGCTCCTTTCCGACGCCGGTTTCGCCTTCGATCAGCAGCGAGGTGACCCCGTTCGACCCGGCCACACGGGATGCGATATCGACGGCGGCCAGCAATTTCTCGCTTTCGCCGACGATCATCGCCGCGGCCGCCTGCAGGTGTTTGTCCACCGCCCGGCGCGTCACCGTCATGCTGGAGACGGCCGGCACCGAGGGAAACACCAGCGCCGCGCCGCGAAGGTCGCCATCGAGCTTCAGCGGCGTGACATGGCAGGATCGCAGATGCGGCGGCAGCGCGTTGGCGAGATCGGTGTCGGAGCCGGAGGCCGGCAGGTTCATCAGCCAACGGCCACGGCCGGGTTCCATCGGGCCGTCCATCATCTCCGTCGTGTCGCCATTGGGGACGTTGTTGCAGAAGATGGCACGGCCACGATGATCGACGATCACCAGCCCGTCCTTGCGGCGGTAGCTGGGCGCCGAGGAAATGAAGGCTTCGAGCAGGCGCGTGCGCTGTTCCTGCTGCTGTTCGGCCAGCGCCTTTTCGATCTGCCTGGCGGTGGCGGCGACGAGTGCCGTGTTGTGCGGCCGGAAGATCGGCGAATAGCCCGACAGGTCGACGACGCCGATGATCTTGCCGTCCAGCGGATCGCGGATCGGCGCGCCGGCGCAGGTCCAGGATTTGATGCCGGCGCAGAAGTGCTCGGCCGCATGCACGAAAGTCGGCTCGCCGGTCCAAAGTGCCGTGCCGATGCCGTTGGTGCCGACGGCGCCCTCGTTCCACCTGCCGCCGATGCCCAGGTGAATGTCCATGCCGTCGTGCAAGGTCTTCTTGTCGCCGATGGCATCTATCAACACGCCGTCGCTGTCGGCAAGCACCAGCATCGCGCCTGTTCCGTCCAGCAACTGGCCAAGCGAGGCGAACGACCGGCGCGCCGCCGAAAGCAGTTCCGCATTGGCGCGGGTCAGATACTCGATCTCGTCGCGATCGCTGTTCAGCGGCGCTTCTATGCCTTGCGCATTGATGCCGCCGGTGGCGCTGCGGTACCAGGACTCTTGGATCAGCGAGCGGACATGGACCGGATCGCGAGCCGATGTCGGTTCGTCGGAAAGAAAATTCTCCCAGGCACGCATGGTGGCGCGCTCGTCATAGTCGATCCTGTCCAGAGCCAGTTGTCCGGTTGCCATCGACGCATGTGTCGGAAGCACATCGGTTTTCATCGGATTGGGGCCGCTCGCGTGTCTCATTCAGTCATCACAGTACCTATTGAGGTATGCCATTTCTGTATGCTGTCGCGGATTGGACGTGCGCAGCGACGCCCAACAGCCTGCCGTCAGTCTATGCCGAGTTTCGCGCTGATGTCGGCCGCAAGCTGCTCTTCAGTGTAAGTCGCGGTCAGCCGGGACCCGTCCAGCTCGGTGAGCGCTTCGGCGATGGCGTCGTCGACGGGCGAGAAAAAGCCATTATCTTTCGTTGCCAGCACGAAAACCTGCTCACCATTCCGGTTGCGCACATCGCCGATATGATGAAGCTGGCGGCCGGTGTTCTGATCCTTGGAGATCACACGGCCGTTCATGGTGACGCGAATGGACGGGCTCGCTTCGGTGGTGGTTGCAGCGCTGCCGCCGACATGGATTATCAGCCCTTCCGCCTTGGGCTGCTGGCGAGGCTGCCTGGAGGCCGAATAGCCGCCGCCGCTGATCTGGTCGGCAATGCGGGTGATGGTGGACCGGTTCTGCTCGATCAGCCGCTTGACCTGAACATCCTCGCGCCGCGGGCCGTCCCGCTTGGAGATGATCTCGACCATGAATCCTCCCAGATTCACCCGGCTTCTTCGTGCCAGGGTCGCATATCTTCTTCTGACCCTACACGAGTTCGGCGAGGTCAGCCACGTTGGCTAGCACGAAAAATTGCACGGCTGGTAGCAGGTGGCTGCTACAGGTCGCTCAAGGTCTGCGAATTCGGAACATCGATCACATCGAGCGCTCATTCGGCGTCCCTCCAAAATTTCCAAAAAATTGCGCTGGCGCAAAGTTTCCCGTTGACGCAGGCGTCACAATTGTCAGCGTCCTGACAGGTTCAATTATCCATTGTTGGCTTCAAGCGAAACTGGCCCTGCCCGGAGTCGCGGTCAAAGCCTCGATAGCTATAGCTGTCGAAAAGTCCAAACCGGAATCCTCGAATGAATCTCAACTATGCCAGTTCCCAGAAAGCCATTCACTGGCTCGTCTTTGTGTTGGTCATCGGCCTTTATGGCCTGACCTACGTCGCCGATATCTTTCCGCGCGGCGACCCCGGTCGCGCCTTCGTCTGGTGGCTTCACATTTCATTTGGGCTGCTGCTTTTCACGCTGGTGGTCATTCGCATCGGCTTGCGGCTGGCGCTGGGAACGCCGGGTCTGCCGTTGGAAATGTCACAGCTTGAACGATGGATGGCCAAGATCGCTCATCTTGTGCTCTACGCGCTGCTTGTGGCCATACCCGTTCTCGGCATCCTGCTGACCTGGTACCGAGGCGATGCCCTGAGCTTCTTTGGCCTTTTCACCATCCCGGCTCCGGTTTCCGCGGACCGAGCAACGGCCGGTTTCATAAGGGAATTGCACAGCCTTTGCGCCAATCTGATCCTTATCATTGCCGGTTTGCATGCGGCTGCCGCCCTTTGGCATCACTATGTCTGGAAGGACGATGTGCTCAAGCGAATGCTGCCGGGGAAAAGTGGCCCCTGACCGCGGTTCGGTCTAGACAGGCCAAATGCATCCAGGGTGGTACCAGTTTGCAGTCTGGACTCAAGACACGTGGTCCATGGATGAAATCGATGCTGAAATGCCTGGCGGTGCTTGGTCTGTGCGGGCTCATTCTCGCCGGCCCTTCCGCCGCGCGCGCGGACGTCGATGATGACGGTGACCATGACCGGGCGCGTGACCTCTATGAACGTGGCGAAATCAAAGGACTGAACAGTATCCTTGGACTGGTTCAGGCTGAAGCGCCAGGCGATATCGTGGCCGTCGACTTCATCCGGATCGGCAACAGGTGGGTCTATCGGTTCCAGGTCGTTGCCGCCGACGGACGTCGGCGGATCGTCGATGTGGACGCCGGGTCTGGAGTCCTCATGCGCGACCGGGGCGGCGACTGATGAGGATACTTCTTGCTGAAGACGAGCCGCGCATCGCAAGCGACATCGCGGCGGTCCTCAAGACCGCTGGAATGGCGGTCGATATCGTGCGCGATGGAGAGGCTGCCTGGTTCGCGGGCGACGTCGAGAATTACGACGCGGCGATCCTGGATCTCGGATTGCCAAAGCTCGATGGCCTGGTTGTGCTGAAGCGCTGGCGGGCCAATGCGCGCCGCTTTCCGGTCCTGATCCTGACCGCGAGAGGCCTGTGGACGGAGCGCGTGGAAGGCATCAATGCCGGCGCCGACGACTACCTGCCCAAGCCGTTTGAGATGGAAGAGCTGCTGGCACGGCTACGCGCGATCTTGCGCCGCTCAGCTGGCCAGGCTGCGCCGGTGCTGAAATCGGGACCTTTGGTGCTGGATACACGCCAGATGCGAATTTCGTTGCGCGGGGTCCCCGTCGCGCTATCGCCGCTGGAATATCGGTTGATGGCGTTCCTGATGCACCATGCCGGGCGCGTGGTGGCACCGACCGAACTCAGCGAGCACCTCTACGATTCGGGCAACGATCGGGACCCCAATGCGATCGAGGTCATCGTCGCGCGGCTGCGCCGCAAGCTTGGCAACGACGTTATCGAGACGCGGCGGGGATTTGGATATTTCATGCCCGACGAGCAATCCTGATGGGCAATTCCATCCGCTTCAGGCTCTGGTCGGCGGCAACCATATCGATCCTCATCGCCCTTGCCATCGCGGGGGTCGGGCTGCGCTATCTGTTCGAATTGAATGTCGAGAGGCGTATCGTCAGCGAGCTGACCGTCGATCTGAACGAGTTGATCGGCGCGACCAGCTTCACGCCCGACGCACGGCTGTCCGTCGCATCGGGCCTGACTGACCCGCGCTTCGCCAACCCTCTGTCCGGTCATTACTGGCAGGTGGAAGACCTGGCCAGCCGCACTCTGGTCCGCTCACGTTCGCTGTGGGACGCGACGCTTGTTTTCCCCGATCGGGGAACCAGTGGCGGGTTGAGAAAGATCGAGGAGCTCAAAGGACCAAGCGGCGAACTGACCATTGCCGTCGAGCGCACCATCACCGATGCCGATGGCCGGTCTTTTCGTGCCATCGTTGCCGAAGACCACCACAGCGTCGAAGTGTCGGTGCGCGAATATGTCCGCGATCTCGTTCCCGCCCTCATCATGCTCGCCGCCGCTCTCATGGCGGCCTTCTTCGTCCAGATCACCGTCGGCCTAGCGCCTCTGGAGAACCTCAGGGTCGCGGTTCGAAACGTGATCGCGCAGCGAACGGCGCGTCTCGACGTGGCGGCGCCGAGCGAGGTGCGGCCGCTCGCCGACGAAATAAACCGCCTCCTCGATGCGCAGGAGAAGGCGCTCGCACGCGCCCGGTCGCGTGCGACGGACTTGGCGCACGGCCTCAAGACACCGCTGCAGGTGCTTTCGGCCGACATTCGGGCCTTGCGCAGGAAGGGCGAAATCGAGCTTGCCGACGAGATCGAAAAGAGCGCAGGAGCGATCCGTCGCCATGTGGAGCGGGAACTGGCTCGGGCCCGGCTCGCGCCCGGAGTATCCAGCAAGGCATCTTGTCGGGTCAAGGAAGCAGCCGCGGGCGTCGTCGCCGTCGTCAAGCGCACACCGGCCGGCAGGCAGCTCGCGTTGGTGATCAACGTCGAGGATGATTTCATCGCGCCGATCGAAGAAGGCGATTTGTCGGAGATTCTCGGTAACCTGGTGGAGAACGCGGCGCGCTTCGCAAGATCCTCGGTTCAGGTCAATGCGTGGGCAACGGACGGCGAAGTATCTATCGGCGTCTCCGATGATGGGCCGGGTATCCCCGATCGGGATCGGGAAGCTGTGTTGTCGCGTGGCGTGCAGTTGGACACCAAAAGCGGCGGCAGCGGGCTCGGCCTGGCCATCGTCTCGGACATTGTCGAAGCCTATGGCGGGCGCGTGACCATGTCCAATGCCGATCCCGGCCTGGTCGTGACGATCGTTTTGCCCAGTCATGGGTAAAAGGCGCTCAGGCAAAGCCTGGAAAATAGTCAACCTTTATCTTCGAGCGGCGAACGCCCATGGCAAGAAGTTTCTGACGCAGCGCCTTGACCATTGCCTGCGGGCCGGAAATGTAGAAAGTCCGCTCCAGATAGTCGGGGATGGCGAGACGCACCAGTCGCGTGTCGATGTAGCCAGGATACTGCCCGCGCTCGGCTCCCCGGGCAATGGCGAGCACAGTCCTGACGCCCAGTTCTTTCTTTGCCGTGTCGAGGACGTCGCGATAGGCGATGTCCTGCTGGGTGTCGGCTCCGTAGAGGACGGTGATCGGCCGCTTTTCGTGGACGTCGATGAGGTATTGCAGCATCGAGCGGAATGGCGTGATGCCGATGCCGCCGGCCAGGAAGGCAATCTTGGTTTCGGAATCGGCCGGCAGCGTGAAGTCGCCGGCGAGCTGAGAGGCGTGGATCGTGCTGCCCGGCTTCATTGCGTACAGCGCTTGCTTGAAGGCGCTTGATCGCGGATAGAACTTCACGCCAAGTCGTAGGGATTGCTCCGTGGGCGCCGATGCGACCGTGAAATAGCGACGGTTGCCGCGATTGTCGGAACGGTCGAGACCAAGTGTCCATTCGAGATACTGACCCGCGTCGAAGGCGAGCTTGCGCGGCGAGCTGAAGATGAAGTCATAGCTGTCGACCGCCGATTGTTCGATGCGCTCGAGCGTGAGCACAAGGCGCCCCTTGGGGCTCACGGCGTATGCAAAAAGATTGCCCGTCAGAAGTGCCACCTCCGGCGTGAAGTAGAACGAGCCGACATGGATGTTGGGCGCGAACAGGAAACCGACGATCGCAGCGAAGCCGATGCGCGGTAAGCGCATCGTTGGCGCCGTCAGCGGCTCGGTCAGCATCACGAAGGCGAAGAAGAACAGCGGCGACGAGCCAAGCGTCTCAGTCAGTGCTGTCGCATATTGCGACGGCTCGGTCGTCGAGAGGGTCACCGCCAGCGCCCCGGCGATGAAGACGACGACGAGATCAAGCCGGCGCAGCTTGCGCACGATGAGCAGTCCGCCGGCAAGCACGACAGGAAGCAATGGCAAATTGCCTCCGACCCACCAGGTGGCCGGGTGGTCAAGCAGCAAGGCGGTCAAAGCCACGCCCAATGCCGCCGGATTGAACAGGTGCTTCCCGCCGATGGCGAGGATGAATTTGGATGAGATCGCCCAGACGCAGGCGAACACGACCGCGCCGATCCCCCTGAGGTCGGTGGCGGCCACAGGATCGAGGATGAGCGCCAGGATGAGGGCGGTGATGTAGACGGACTCGCTGTTGGCCGGAACCTGGAACACAACGGCGAAAACCCTGTTGGTCATCCAGCAGGCGGCCAGCATCAATCCCGTCGTGAAAGCAAGCGCGATCGGATCATGCGGCACAAGCTTGAAGAAGCCGAGTACCAAGGCCGTGCCCAGCAAGACGATCAGGTAGTAAAGCACCAGCCGGTACATGGTCTGGTGGTCGAGAAACCGGTCGATGGCCTTGATCATGATTGGCAAAAGGCTCCAAAGCCGCTTGTCGGCATGGCGCGGCCGTTGCTGCCGACGACGTAGCCCTCAAGTCCAGGTGTCTGTTCGAGAAACAGAATGCCATCCTGCCCCATGGCGAAGGCAGCGGTGGCGAAACGGTCGGCCTCGAACACATCCGCGCCGATCACGGTCAGGCTGACGATCTCGGTAATCAACTCGCCAATCCCAAACGGATTGTAGATATGCTGCCCGCGCACATAAGTGCCTGACGTCGCGACGCCGTGCCCGCGCGGATAGACGACCTTGATGATCTCTCGAGCGTTGAAGGGATTGCGGATGCCAACGCTCCAGTCGAGACCCGAAGCATTCCTGCCGCAAGACTGGATGTCGCCGCCCGCCTCGATGAAAAAGTCGTCGACGCCGGCTCGCTGAACGATCCCGGCGGCATTGCGGATGGCCCAGCCCTTGACGATGCCGGACGGATCGAGCGAGCCGTCGCGGCGGCGGATGTCGAAAAATCCATCCGTCTGGTTTCTGGTCTGTTCGGCCAGAGCCATCACTTCCATCATTTCGGCGCTCCAGTCGCGGACGGGAAGGTCGCCACGGTTGATGGCCGAAATCTCGCTGTCTGCCTTGTAGGTGCTGAAGCGCCGGTCGACGTGCTCGAAATAGTCGAAGACCGTGTCGACAAGGCCGCTGCCCGAGACGCCGTCGATGTCGACGGTGATGGGCATGCCCATCAAGATCCTGGTGTCGCGCATGGAATTAGGAGGATGCCTGCTTCAATGCGCCAGCGAGCGACTGTCTGAAGGCCTTGCTGGTCAATGTTGCGCCCGAGATTATGTCGACATTGGCGCTCTGCGCGCTGATCGCTTCGTCCCGCAGCATCGGCAGCGCCTGCCGATTGATGCTGATCGAGGTGCGGCGGTCATTCGGATATTTCAGCACTTTCAGGGACGTGAGACGTCCGCCTTGGATCGACGCCTGAATCTGCATGAGGCCGTAATAGGCGTCGGTGATTGGACCAACATATGTGCCATCGGTAAAGCCGTGGCCGACGGCTTTTATCCCTGAATTCACGGACGGCTTCATACCGGCCTTGATGACCCGGGCCGGGGTTCGCTTATAATCCGGCCTCGGCTGTGGAATAGGGATATAGACCGCGGGGGTTGCGGTGAAGGACGCTGACTGAGGCGCGGCGTCGGCGATGAGTTGAGGTGGCGTCTGTTCCGGTGCTTGCGTGGATGCCTGGGGAGTCCTCTGCCCTGCGGGTGGGGATATCTCGGTTGCTGTCGGTGTTGCCAAGGCAGATGGCTTCGAAGCCCGCTGAAGGCTCGCGGCCGTGGTTTCTTTGTCAACCGTGGCCGGTGGCGTCACTGGAGGTTCGAGTTGCACGCCCTGCTGTTTGATCGCGGGTGAGGGCATGGTGGGCGGCGCGACGGCAGTAACCGAAGCAGGCGCCAGCCCAGCCGGCTGCGGCAAGCTCTCCTCGGCGGCATTGGCGGGGCCTGTCGTGTCGATCACGTCGCTGGTTGGACCCGAGCCGGCCTGATCCCAGACATAAGCGCCCGACGACGCGAGCACGAAAAACGATAGGGCAATCTTTTTCATCAGCGTCTGAATTCCGTGTTGGCATGCGATAAGCAGGACGTTTCAAGCGCAATATCTCACGACGAAGCTGACAACTGGCTGTCAGCCGCTTTGACTGCCGAAGCATGAACATCCACCTGATGTTCGGATCCGATCTGGCTGGCTGGGGCGGCAGCGTCCAAGACCGGACTGGAACAGGTCTTGTTTAAGTTGGCTGCCAATGATCAGATGCGTCAGCGTCTCGGTCCGTAGCAAGCCTGAAATTTGGCCGCCGAATCTTGGCGGCGATACGTCAATGTTTAATGACAACTGATTGCGTGATTGCGGCTGATGACATAGATGCCCGGTGAGCGAGCATTGTAGGGCTTTGCTGCTTGGGAGCGACCATCGCACTCTCGCCCGTAGTGGAGGCGCCTGATGCTTGACCGACCCATTTGCTCACACTCTGAAGTATTTTATCCCAACGACCTGGACGATCTGAAGGCCGTTTTCGATGCGCTCTGCTTCGAGTTCCACGTGCTTCATTCTCTCGGCCTGGAATTGACGAGGCAGTCGCCGGGCGGTTCAGCTTTTCACGGAATCTTCGAATTGGACTAAGTCTTCGTTTTTACGCTATTCCGGACGGAAATCTTCTTCCGGGTGTCATACTTGCCGATCGAGCAGCGCTTGGCGCGTTGGGTGATCGGGGGAGAAACGACGGTCCAAGCGGCAAATTGCGGTGGTGGTCGACAAACAGCGGCAGCCATATCGTTTCGGGGGCTATACACCCGCTTGCTTGACGGTACTTTTGAGCTAGATTGCTTTGCGTTGTCGGACCCCACGACGCGCAAAATCGTCCGATTGGTCCCGATAGTTGGTGAAACCTCAAAATATCTTTTGCGGTGATTTTCCCTTTAAAATCAAAAGCGTAACTTTTTGACGGACCGTGGGTCGGCATTCGGTGGCGCAGGCAAGAAAAAACCCAGCCAGATCAACGACCTAGCTGGGTTAGAAACAATAGAGTGGGAGTAGGGGAACGGCGGCAATAACGTAGCTGTAACGGCGATTTTTTCGCCGTCGTACAACTGCTTCGTGTCCGCGTCTCCTTCCTGCCGAACTGGTATTCTCCATCTCCGATTGGGCAAGCCCGATCTGCGCCTACTAGCCCGGTCGGAATTGACAGCCTCTTCTTGAAGGCTAACGGCTAGATCACCGTTTCTCCTCCATCGACAACCAGAATCTGGCCCGTCATATACGAGGAGCGGTCAGACACTAGAAACAGCACTGCCTCCGCGATTTCCGCGACGCTTGCCCAACGGCCAAGCGGCACCTTTTCGCGGATGTAGGCTTCGATGGCTTCTCGGCCTCCCATCTGGGCGATGAAAGGAGCATTGAAGGGCGTGTCCACCCAACCCGGGCAAAGCGCGTTGACGCGAATGCCGAAGCGGCCAAAGTCGCCGGCCATCTGCCTGGTCATCGCGATCACCGCGTGCTTGGTCGTCGTATAGGCGATCATCTCGCGGTCATAGAGCACGCCGGAGCTCGACGATGTGTTGAGGATGACGCCGCGGCCTGCCTTCTTCATGAACGGCATGACGATGCGGGCACCGAGGAAGTGAGCCCGCACATTGAGCGTCCAGGAGGTGTCGAAGCCTTTCACGCTCACACCGAGCACGTCGCCTTCCACCTGTACGCCGGCATGATTGTGCAGGATGTCGATCCTGCCCTGAGTGTGGATGAAATCGTGAAAGCCGGCTTCAAGCGCCTGATCGTCGGCCAGGTCGAACACAAGTGCCTTTGCCCGGCCACCTGCGGCAAGAATCTGTTCGACGGTCGCGTTGGCGCCGTCGGTGCTACGATCCGCCACGCCAACCACTGCACCCTCGCGCGCGATGATCAGCGCCGCAGCCCTGCCGATGCCGGATCCCGCGCCGGTGACGATCGCGGTCCTGTCCTTCAGGATCATCCCTCTTCACCCTTTCTCGCCGGCTTGTAATCCTGCATCATCCGGCGGGCGAGCCGCGGCCGCTCCGGTGCGCGCGGATCAACCTTGAGGACAAGACAGGCATGTACGACTTCGGCCCCTTCGAGTTCGAGTCGAAGCAGGATTTTTTCGACAAGGCAATGCGTTTCTGGAATCCTGACAAGACCAGGTTCTGGCAGAAGGCCGGGATCGACCTGGTGATCGGCAGGCGGGAGGGTTATTTCCTCTACGACATGTCGGGGCGCCGCCTGATCGACCTGCATCTCAATGGCGGCACCTACAATCTCGGTCACCGCAATCCGGAGCTGGTCGAGACGCTAAAGAGCGCGCTCGACTATTTCGACATCGGCAATCACTGGTTTCCGTCCGTGGCGCGAACGGCGCTGGCCGAATCCCTCATCAATGTCTCGCCGGGAATGAAATACGCGATCTTTGCGCCGGGCGGCGCGGAGGCAGTGGACATCGCCATCAAGAGCGCTCGCTATGCCACAAAGCGGCGCAAGATCGTGTCGATCATCAAAGGTTATCACGGACATTCGGGGCTCGCGGTAGCGACCGGCGACGATCGCTTCACCAAGATCTTTCTCTCCGACCAGCCGGAGACGTTCATCCAGGTGCCCTTCAACGATATCGACGCCATGGCGCAGGCGCTCGAGGGTGATGACGTAGCGGCGCTGATCATGGAGACGATCCCCGCCACCTACGGCTTCCCGATGCCGAAGGACGGCTATCTCAACGCCTGCAAGGCGCTGTGCGAAAAGCATGGCGCGATGTACATCGCCGACGAGGTCCAGACCGGCCTGATGCGGACCGGCAGCATGTGGGGCTGGCAGGCCTATGGCGTCCAGCCGGACATCATGGTGACGGCGAAGGGCCTGTCCGGCGGCCTCTATCCGATCAGCGCGGCGCTGGTGAACGACAAGGCCGGCGGCTGGCTCAACGAGGATGGTGCGGCCCACATCTCGACCACCGGCGGGGCCGAGCTCGGCTGTGTCGTTGGCCACAAGGTCATCGAGATGCTGCAGCGGCCTGAACTGGTGGCCAATGTCGGCACCGTGACCGAGTTCATGGCACAGGCCATGCGCGAGATGCTGGCTCGTCACGGCGATATCTTCACCGGGGTGCGGCAGAAGGGCGTGATCCTCGGTCTGGAATTCAGCAATCACCCGGATGGCGCCGTCTTCGCGTCGCGTGCACTCTACGAGCAGGGCGTCTGGGCGATCTTCTCGTCGCTCGACAAGCGGGTGCTGCAGTGGAAGCCCGGCGTGCTTCTGGATCCAGAAACCTGCCGGGACATCATGGATCGCTTCGACGCGGCAATGCCGCGCGCCCGAGAGTTGCTGCATCAGGCAGGCAAGGCGAGTTGACATGTCACGAACCTGGTTGAAACTGCCAGGCGTCCGGTTCGAGCTGGCGGCCGGGCTTACCGTGATCGCGCGGATTCTGACAGGGGACAAGGGTGCAATGATAGGGCAGGGCGGACAGTGACGGATTTCGACGCGCTCACGCACGACCAGCAACTCGGCATCCTGCAGGAGACGGCGGAGGCGGCCACCGCCAACTACGATCTGCCTGCGGACGTTTCCGTCGAGATGATCAACCTGTCGGAGAATGCGACCTACAAGATTGCGGCTCGCGACGGCCGGCGGTGGGCGCTCCGCATCCATCGCGAGGGCTACCATTCAAGGACGGCTATTCAATCTGAACTGGCCTGGCTGACCGATCTGCGCCAGACCGGGATCGTCCCCACACCCGTGCCGGTGGCGGGGAGGGACGGTGAGCAAATCCAGCTTGTCGGCCATGCCAGACTGGCGCATCCCCGCCATGTCGTGTTGTCGCAATGGGAGACCGGTTCGGAGCCGGGCATAGGCGAGGCGCTTGGCGAACCTTTCGAGGTGCTGGGCGAGGTCACGGCCCGCATGCACATCCACGCCCGGCAGTGGCGGCGCCCTTCGTGGTTCAGCCGCCACGTGTGGGATTTCGAGACGAGCCTCGGCGAGGAAAACCCCCATTGGGGGCGCTGGCGTGACGGCATAGGCGTCGACGCCGCGAAAGCCAGGCTTTTTGGCCGCACCGCGGAGCTGATCGGCCGCAGGCTCGCTGCCTTCGGCAAGGGCCATGACCGCTTCGGCCTTATCCATTGCGATCTGCGGCTCGCCAACCTCTTGATCGACGGCAAGACAGTGAAGGTCATCGACTTCGATGACTGCGGCTTTGGCTGGTATATGTATGACGCCGCGACGCCCATCTCTTTCTACGAGCACGAACCGCAGGCTGCCGATCTTATCCAGTCGTGGACGACCGGCTATCGCCGCGTGCTTGACCTGCCTAAGGCGGACGAGGACGAGATCCCGACCTTTGTGATGCTGCGCCGTCTGCTCTTGGTCGCGTGGATCGGCTCGCACGCGGAGACGGACCTCGCCAGGTCGATGGGCCTGCCCTATACCGAGGGAACGGTCGGGCTGTGCGAGGCCTATCTGAGCAAGTTTTCCTAGTTCCGCACAGCCGCGCGCAATCTTCCTTCGCGACCGCGAGCCATCGGTTCCGTCGTTGCGCTTACGCCAGTGCTTCCAGGCTCTCCGGCAGAATCTGGCCGCCGTCGACGATGATCGTCTGTCCCGTCACGTAGCCGGCTTCCTTTGACGCAAAGTAGAGCGCGGCGTAGCCAATGTCTTCCACGGTTCCGAGCCGCTTGAGCGGGATCGAGGCGGCCATGGTCTTCCGGTAGTCTTCGCCCAGGCCGGCAAGGCCCTCGGTCACGATGTTGCCCGGCATGACGGCATTGACGGTGATGCCGTATTTCGCCAGTTCGATGCAGGCCGTTCGCATGAAGCCGAGCTGTCCCGCCTTGGTGGCGCCGTAGTGCGACCAGCCGGGAAAACCGGTGATCGGGCCGGTGATCGACGACGTCAGCACGATGCGACCCTGGTCGGATGTCTTGAGATAGGGAACCGCTGCCTTGACCGCGTGGAAGGTGCCCTTGAGATTGGTGTCGACAACCGCGTCCCATTGCTGCGAGGTCATGTCTTCGAGCCGAGCCTGCGGAAAGATGCCGGCATTGGCGCACAAAACGTCGATACTTCCGTTTTTCGCGGCTGCCACTGCAAGCGCGCTCTCGATGCTGGCGAGCGAGGTAACGTCGCCAACCACGCCAAAGGCGCCATGGCCGATCTCGGCGGCCGCGGCTTCGGCCTGGTCGGGATGGCGCGCAACGATCGCGATCTTGGCACCCGAGAGCGCGAACACCCGCGCTATGCCCTTGCCGATGCCTTTCGATCCGCCGGTAACGACGACGGACCGACCCATCAAAGACTGGGTCATGACTTGAAGCTCCAAAATGAGACGGGGACAGAGCCGATACCCTGTCCCCGTTGTCGCAGGGATTCTGGGCGGTAGGCGCCCTAGCCCTCGTTCACCATGTGACCGATGTTCTCGTATGCCTTGGGGTTGGCCGACTTCAGCACGAAGCCCCAGATCAGGCCGACGATAAGGATAGCAAGCCCGACATAGGGGATGCTCCTGGCAAAGCCATTGGTGCCGCCCAGGGTCGCGAGATTGGCAACCAGCGTGTAGACGAGGACCAGTTGGACAATGAGCGAGATCAACGGCGCGATGACAGTCGTCAACATGCTGCCGCCGCCGTTCTTCTTGAACCACATGTAGATCGCCAGCGAGACAACGGCCTGCAGCACCAGAAGCAGTCCGGTTCCAAGCACAGCAAACAGCGTATAGACGCCAAGCCAGGCCTGTCCTGACGGATCGTCGAAGCCGTAGGCCAGACCGTAGAGCAGCACCCATACTGCCGCCAGCACCGACTGCAGCGCCGAGGCCTTGTGTGGGCTCTTGTGGTGGTCATGCGTCTCGGCGATCGCCTGCGGCAGGACGCCTTCGCGCGCCAGCGAATACAAATAGCGTGAAGCAGTGTTGTGGAAGGCCATGCCGCAGGCGAAGGAACTGGTCAGGATCAGAAGCGACATCAGCTGGTAGCCCCAGCCGCCGACAAAAGTCTGAATGGGCGTCAGGAAGAAGTTCACCCCGTCGGAAAATGCCTTGGCCACCATGTCGGCCTCGGTGGGGTAGGCCGCCACCGCGCACCAGCTGACGAAGGTGTAGAACAGGCCAAGGCCAATCACCGAGATCAGCAGCGATTGCGGAATGATGCGCTTGGGATCGCGGGATTCCTCGGCATAGTTCGGCGCCATCTCGAAACCGACCCAGGACCAGAACGCCATGAAGATGCCGACGGCCGCCGCGCCCGCGGGGATGGCCACGGTTCCGACTGTCTGTTCGGCGACAGGCGTGAACACCTTGAACACATTGAGCGAATCGCCAGAAAAGTTCGTCCCGCCATGGGCGAAAAGCACACCCAGCGAGAAGATCAGAAGCATGATCACCTCAAGAATGAGGGCTATGCCGAGCAACCGCGCCGACACCTTCACGTCGCGGTAGGCAAGTGCCGCGATGACCACGATCATGACCAGGGCAAGGACGATCCACGGTACGTTGATGCCGAAATGCTGGGAAATCCACAAATTGCCGAAAAATGCGAACAGTCCGGTCAGGGAAGCTTCGAACAGCGAGTAGCAGGCGAGCGAGCCGATGCCCGCCGACATGCCGACCTCACGGCCGAGCCCCTGGCTGATAAAGGAGTAGAAGCCGCCGACGGAGGAGACCCGCGATGCCATCGCGGCATAGCCGACCGAGAAGATGGTCAGCACGATCGTCGCCATCAGGAAGGCGGCAGGGGTATATTTGCCGATGCCGTAGCCTGCCGCGAACGGGACATTGCCCAGCATCGCCGACATCGGCGCCGCGCCCGTGACGGCGAGAAAGAGCACTCCGGCGAGCCCCACGGCCTTCGAGTGCAAAAGGTTGATGCTGTTACTTTTCGAGACGTCGATCGTCCCGCGTGCAGTTTCTATGGCCATGAAGCCCTCTCCATTCGTGACAGCTGTATGCAGTTCCCCGCACATGGCGGCCGATGTGTCCCGGCTTGCGAGTGCTGCCATGACACTACGGACGCAGCGTCACTTTGCCAAGGCCATGATTTTGCAAAGCTCGCCGCTCGACATCACGTGGCAGTAGATCATGTTGATGATTTCGAGCTCCTTGCGATGAAGCTCGTCGGTCGCCGCCGCGCTGCAATCCTCGAGCACGATGACGGCATAGCTTTCGTCGGCCAGGCTGCGCACAGTCGAAGACACGCACTGGTCCGTGAAGATACCGCAGCAGATGACATTCCTGATGCCGAGATTGTGCAGGATCAGGCGCAGATTTGTTCCCGTCAGCGCGGAATCGGTGGTTTTGGTCACCACGATTTCGTCGCCGACCGGCTGAAGTTCCGGAACGAGTTGCGACGGCGCGTCGTTCTTTGGCAACAGCAAATTGTTCCAGCCTGGCATTTTCTGCGAAAGCGAGCGGTCGCGCCCGTCCTTGGTATGGCAGGCGATGCGGGCAAAAAGGCATTCGATGCCATTTTGCCGTGCCAGCGCGAGCAATCGTGCCGTGTTCGGTATGACCGTGCCGTGCATGCGCTGGTGGAACGGCGTCCACAGATCGTAGCGGTGCTGTTCCTGCGGTGAAAGCGAGGCGCGATCCGGCCGTTCCAGGTAGGTGTTCTGAACGTCGATGACCAGGATGGCGGTTTGCGCCGGCACCAGCACCGGATCGTCCGGCTCAGGCGCGCCGAGGTAATAGAGCGAACGGAATCCGGTTTTCCAGCTCATGCGATCCTTCAGAAGCGGAACGTGAAGAGGCCTCGCGCCGCATAGGTCTCGGCGGCTTCTTCGATGAAACGGGCGATGCGTTCGGCCTGATAGGTGTCGCGCATCGTGGCGGCGGCCTCGAGCAATTCTTCCTTGGACTTGGCGCGGCCAGGACGCAGCAGTTCGTACACCTGCATGATGAAATCCTGCGGCACCTCGACAAGCTCTGCCCCCCGCTCGAAGTTGAGGGCCAGTGTCGGCCGTCCGACATCGCGCGCCACATCGGCCTGTGCCTGCAGCGCTCGTGGTGTGATGCGAAGGTCTTCCATCGTCACGTCGCCCGCAAGCACCGAATCCAGCGTTATCTCAGGAAGCGACTTGCCGCGCTTGCCCGTAACAGTGCCGGGCTGGGTTTCGGCGAGCGGATAGTCGGCGCGCGTGTGGGTCACGATTTCACCCCCGTCAGTGTGACGTCGATCTCTTCGGGAGCCGCGCCGGCCTCCGTCAGCCCGGTTTCGATGGCGTAGATGAGGGCGACGCGGGCGTGGTAGCGAGACCCCATGGCCTCGCCCCTCTGCGGCACGACGATAGGCTCCGGCATTTCGCCCAGCGCATAGGCTGCCGCATTGGCGCCGAGTGCGCGATAGTGCTCAAGCCTGGTGATTGGTGCATTGGAAAACAGTTCCAGATTGTTGTGCGGCTGGCGGTCGCGCTGATGGATGACGGCCGTGCCCTTGGCCTGGATACCGATACCGATTCCGCTGCCGGCAAGCCGCGCAGCGGACAGGCCCAGGAAGGACGTATCGGCCGTATGGCGAAAGCGAACGACACGCGCCTTGAGTCCGCGCGTGCGGATCGCATCCAGCATGGCGCCAAGCACCTCGGACAGCCGATGTCCGGCTGTCGTTCGGTAAAGCTTCAAGCCGAAGGCCGGGCTGATGCCAATCACCACGTCGTCGTTTGCTGGCCCGTTCGTTGCCGGCCCAAGGTTGCGATAGCGGATGTGCCTTGCCTCGTCCTTCTCGTGCAGGGCTTCCGAGCGCAGCACTTCCTTCTGGTCCAGCACGTCTCGGATGTCATTGAGCTGCAGGCGCCGTTCTTCGGACACACGATAGCCGGAGCCGGGACCGAGATAGTCGTTCGGATCGTTGACCGCACTCACGATCCGCCCATCGCGGATCATGGCTGAGGTCTGGAGATAGTCACCGGAAAGGCGCAGCTTGACCACGTCGAGGAGGTTCTCCGCCTCTTCGCGGAACCCACGCTTGGCCAGCGCCTTGACGACGTCGATCACGGTGATGCCGCGCTCCTTGATGGCTTCGCTGATAAAGCTGACGTCGCGCGGCATCAGGCTGCGCGTATCGTCGGAACCGGAAGCGTAGACCACGCTGCTCTTCATGTCCTCGGTCGGTGAGGAAAGGTCGAGTTCCTCGAACACGGCGGCGATCGCTTCCACCGCCCGCTCGCGCAGCTCGATCGCGCGCGACTCGGGCAGCGGCGTCAGCCCGCCATCGGCCTCGAAATCGCGCTGCAGCACAAGATAATCTTCCAGTTCCTCGCCGTTGATCAGCGACGGGTTGAACGAATTGTCGTATTTCAGGATCGACCCCATGCCGGAGCAGATCAGATCCGAGCCGGCAATCAGGTAGGGAAGGATCTTGGCGCCGACGCGAATTTCCGATTCGGTCGAGCGCGCGTCATTGCCCGAGGCGCATTCGAGATCGAGCCAGACGGCGATGAGGTTCTCGGCCATCAGCTCGCGAACACCGCCGGGTATGGTGGCGGTCAAAGGCGCTCCGTCGATACCGCCATTTTGCGTGCCTTGCACCCCCATGCCGCGCTGCAGGCAGAGGCAGCGCGCCTCCAGGTAGAGCAGCGATTTTGCTTCATGGAAGCCCATCAGCAATTCGGAGCCGGCACCCGACGTACAGCGCATCTTGACGCCGCGCGAGGCGTAGGCGGCGGCGAGAAATGCCTTGGACCACGGCGTGTCGTCGCCATCGGTGAACGACTTTTCAGTGCCGTAGACGGAAACGGTTTCGGCGTAGGAGGTAAAGCCGGCCATGGCGATGCGCAGCTCTTCGGCTTCCTCGCTGGAACATTGGAACAGCGTTCCCCAGCGACCGACCGCGCCGCCTACCGCGCACGCCACCGCGTTGGACCAGGCGTTGCGCGACACACGCATCGTTGTCTCGATTTCGTCGAAGCCAAAGGCGACGGCGGTTGCGGCGTCTGCGGCGAGCTGGAGCGGGTCGTCCTTGGCGTTGGTTACATGCGCCTGGTTGCCTGGCGTCTTGCGGGCTCGCATCTTCGAGTAGGCGAAGGCGATCTCCAGTGCGTTGAGCTGCGACACGACCTCAGCGAGTTTCGCAGGCGTCATGCCGTGGGCGAGCCGCACGAGCTTTTCGCGCGGAACGTTCATGTCGACCAGCCAGCGCGCAATGGTCGCTGACGCCAGGGCCATCGCTTCCGGCGCCACTTCCGGGTCGATGTGATGGCGGGCGATGAAGCGGTCGATCATGTCGTAGTCGTGTTCGAGCACCCCATCGAGGGACACGACGCGCCCGTCCTTGATGCCGATGCCAGGTTTGGGATCGGCCGGACTGGAGAAAGCGGAGAAGCCGTTGGCAGGGTCTTCCGCCGCAAACTTGTCCAGACGCAACGGCCGCTCGTCCCAGTCGGCGAAGCGCTTCCAGCGGTTCAGTTTCGGCGTCATGCGTGCGATCCTCGACCCAGCTGAAAGACTAGTGAATGCTTACTCGCCGCACAATGACCCTGGATCGACCGTCGGCCAAGGGGGCGCACGCCGCGGGCTCAAAAGCTCCTCGCCACGGTTGGCGTGGTGACGGTACTTTTGAAAGACCACCTGGTGCTATCGGACGCCGCAAACTGCGAGGAGGGGTTGGCGTCACCGTATCCCGGCGCGTTGCACGCGGCCTCGCCGCCGCATTTGTAAGCTAAGGCTCTCCGGAACAGGCGCGGTCCCTGATAGGGCGCCGGCAGCTCGCTATTGGGCTGCGGCCGCCGGGCAGAGCTCATACGCGTTCTTCAATCAAATTCATTTCATAAAATGTCTCCGCGATGCGGCACGGCTGTCGCGAACGCGTCCGATCATTGCGGTACCGGTGCCGCTGCGGTAATCTACAGCCCGATTGGACGATACGCATGCCTCCTGTCGTTAATGTAAAGGGTCCGACCTGCCTCGGCGGATTGTGAACTCTTTAACAGACCTCCGCGTCACAAGCTGCGTTCTTGTGGCCGACAGGTCATAGCGGTTAGGGTTTTGCCATGCTGCGACGCTGCGCGCTGATTGCAGCCGTAATATTCGTGGGCCTCACGACAGTGCAGGCGCGTGCCGATCGAAGGGTTGCGCTTGTCGTCGGCAATTCCGAATACCGCGAAATTCCGGCTCTCAAGAATCCCGACAAGGATGCCGAGGATGTGTCGAACACCTTTCGGCTGGCTGGGTTTGATGTGTTCGTGGCCAAGGATCTCACCAAACTCCAGTTCGAGAAGGAGTTTCGCAATTATCTCGCGGCGGCGGACGGTGCCGATCTGGCGGTCGTCTACTATTCGGGTCACGGCTTTCAGATCGGTGGCGAGAATTTCCTGATCCCGGTCGATGCGTCTCTCAAGGATGCGGCCGACATCGAGGTCCAGGCGGTCAAGCTCGACGACGTCCTGCAGCAATTGCGCGCCAAATCGAAGATCCAGGTGATCATCCTCGACGCCTGCCGCAACAACCCGTTCCCGCGTAAGGACTACTGGCTGCGCGACCAGTTGATCGCGGCCGGCGGCACCGGACTTGCGCAGGTGAAAAGTTCGCTCAACACGCTGATCGCCTTTGCCACTGAGCCCGGTGCTGTCGCCTATGACGGCTCCGGCGACCTCAGTCCGTTTTCATCCGCCTTCTCCCGCCGTGCGCTGGCGCCGAACCAGGAGATACGCTCGGTCATGGCGGCCGTCCGCCGCGACGTGGTCGAGGCGACCAAAGGCGCGCAGGTTCCGTGGGAGAATTCCTCGCTGATCGACGAGGTGGTGCTGATGCGCCGTGCCAACCGGCCGGCGCTGCCGCCGGTGCTGGAGAAGGTTGTGCCGTCGGGTGTCGGGCCTGTCGCGCTCGACCTGCCGGAACCGGTCGATGTCGACGGCGGTGCGGTCACCGTGAGCATTGAAAAAGCGCCGGCGTTGGGGCGTCTGATCCTGGACGGCAAGCCGGTCACGACCGGCGAGCCGATAGCCGGCAAGGATCTGCCGCGATTGCAGATGGATGTGCCGAAGGACGCCAATGCGCAGGGACAGCAGGAACAGGTCGACATGTTGGCTTACGCCACGCGTGACGAGTGGGGCAGCGAGTCCCAGGGCATCCTGGTCTTCCGGGTCAAGAGCGGCGAGGGCGCCGAGGGCAAGCGGCTTGTGGCCTCGCTGGAGGCTGAGCAGAAGCAACAGGTGCTGGAGCGCGGCATCCACATCGCTGGCGCCGCTGAGGCGATTGACAACCGAGATGTCGCCGTTCCGGTCGGTGTCGGGCCGGTCCCGCTGCAGCTGGACTTTCCCACCAAGGATCCGGCGGTAAGCCTGAAGCTCGCGAGCTATCCGGCAACCGGGACGCTGTCCTTGCCGGATCGGACCTTGTCTCCGGATTCGAGCCTGATGGCCGATGAAGTCGATCAACTGCGTTACGAACCCCAGATAGGCGCCGTCAAACCACTGATCGTCGGCTTCCAGATCAGTGCCGACAACACGTCATCCAAACCGGCGACGATGAAACTGTCGCCAAGCGTCGATCCATGCGACACGCAGGCCGGTGAGCCTCTCGATCTGCAGGGTGTGGTGCCGGGCTTGTTGCCGAATGAAATCAGCACCAACGCCGTTGACGTCTGCCGGGCGGCGGTGAAGGCCTATCCCGATGTCGCCCGCTTCCACTACGAGCTCGGACGCGCGCTGCTCGCCGCCGGCAAGGTCGACGAGGGCAAGAAGGCCATCCAGGAAGCTGCCGACAAAGGCCATGTCCGCGCCGTGTTCGAGCTCGGCTACCTCAATGCGACGGGAACGGGAATGCCCGTTGATCGCAAAAAGGCCAATACCTTCTACGCGGCGGCATCAGACAAGGGCGATCCCTACGGGATGACATCGTGGGGACGCGCATTGTTCAACGGCTACGGCGTCGAGCGAGACACTGGCAAGGGGCTGGACCTGCTGCTCAAGGCGGCGGCCATGGGACACACCTATGCCATGAACGATCTGGCGGCGATCTTCACTGAAGGCCGCAATGGCGTGCCCGCCGATCCGGCTCGAGCCGTGGCGTTCCTCAAGGCAGGGGTCGAGCGCCAGGACATGTATTCGATGAATATTCTCGGACGCAACTATCTCAGCGGACTTGGCGTCGAGAAGGATCCGAAGCAGGCGCAGGCGCTTTTCCAGAAGGCGATGGATCTTGGCCAGCCTTATGCTCCCGGCAGTCTTGCCCGCATGTACCGTGACGGTGAAGGTGTGGATCAGAACCTTGCGGAAGCGCAGAGGCTGTTCGAGTTGGCGACCGACCGTGGCGACTACTCGGCGGCGTATGATCGCGCGGCCATCGAGATGCAGAAGGGCGATAAGTCCGACCAGGCTGTCGCGGTCCGATACCTGGCCTTCGCGGCAGGGCTCGATCTTCGCAATGAGCTGCCGGACGCACGCACGACGCTGGCGCAGTTCGGCGCGAAGCCGAAAACGGCCGCCTTGAAGCAGTTGCGCTCGGAACTCAAATCGAAAATCCCGGCGGCCGGGTCGGTCGACGACCAACTGATCAAGACGGCAAGGGCCGTCTGGGAGCAAGCCAATCCGCGTCGGGATTTGTTCTGATCAACAAGGAGGCAATGGTGGGCAGGGCATTGAAGCAGGCGGTCATCGCGACATTTCTATCCTTTGCAGTCGCTGGGTGCACGACCGTGCCGCCCAGGTTCGAGCCGGCGCCGCCGACGAAACATCGAACCCACCACGTTCGCTCCACGACTGCGCCGAAGGTGGTCAAGCGGAAGAAAGTGATTGCCAAGAGACTGGCCGAACCGGTCAACAACGAAGCTAAGCCTGTGATAAAGCCATTGGGCGGTGGTGGCGGTTCTGGCGGCAGCGGTGGCGGCGGCTGGGGAGGATGAGGCCTTAACGCACCAGGCTTTTTTGACCCGCGGCTAGCGACGACGTTTCACTGCCAGTCGGAACCGCTCGCCAAGCGGATGCAAGTGCTCTATGCTCCCGTCTCGTGCCGGGATCGAGATAGGTTGTCCTGGCGGGGGCGTTCCATGTTCGAAGTCGTCGCATTGTCGCGCACAACGCGGGCGAGAGCCGGTGCGTGGCATCTTGGCCTGATCGCTGCGGCGATCCTGGGATTGCTGGTCCTCGGATCGCAGGCTGCGCGTGCCGCACCGAATTGGACGCTCGACCCGACCGCCTCGGTGCTCACCTATCAGTCGGTCAAGAAGAACACGATCGTCGAGACCAACAAGATCAGGAACATCACCGGCACGCTAAGTTCCGCCGGCGACGCCAAGATCAGTTTCGACCTCAATTCGGTCGACACCGGCGTCGACCTGCGCAATGTGCGCATGCGCTTCCTGTTCTTCGAGACGTTCAAATACCCGACAGCCGAGCTGACGGCGAAAGTCGATCCGGCCGCGTTTGCTGACCTGCCGACCATGCGCAGGGTGAAGACGACCCTGCCGTTCCGCCTCAGCCTGCACGGCGTCGACAAGGATTTGGAAGCAAGCGTCGTCGTCACCATGATCAGCGACACCCAGGTCTCGGTCGCTTCGGAAGCGCCCGTCGCCGTTCATGTCGAGGATTTCGGTCTGCTGCCCAACGTCGACAAGCTGCAGCAGGCGGCCAATGTGACCAACATCGTGCCCACCGCGTCGGTGTCGTTCGACTTCGTCTTCAACGCCGACGGCGGCAAGCCGGCCGCCACGCAGGCCGTTGCCGCCGGCAGTGCCGAGGTCGGCCCCGTCGCCACCGATGCCGCGAAAGCCAGTTTCAGCGATGAGGAGTGCCTCAACCGGTTTGCCGTACTCTCGCGCACCGGCGCCATCTACTTTCGCCCGGCGAGCGTCAGGCTCGATGCCAAGAGCAAACCGCTGCTGACGGAGGTCGAAGGCGTCGTCGGCAAATGCCCGACGCTCAAGGTCGAAGTCTCTGGCTATACCGATTCCGATGGATCGCCTGAGTCAAACAAATTGCTGTCGGAGCGGCGGGCCAAGGCGGTTGCCGAAGCGTTGGTTGCCGACGGCGTTCCGCGCAGCCAGATCAGCGCCGCCGGTTACGGCGAGGACAAGCCGGTCGCGGCCAACGACACACCCAAGAACAAGGCGCTCAACCGGCGGATCGAATTCTCCGCCACGAAGCTCGCGAACTGAGGTCGGGGTGGCTTCCCGCTCAATCGCGATCTGCGGTGCGATGCTTCGCGGCGCCGGCCTCATCGCGCTCGCCCTGCTTTTGGCTTTGACGGCCGCCAGCGCCGAGCGCCGCGTCGCGCTGGTGCTCGGCAACTCGCAGTATCGGCACGCCGCGCCGCTCGCCAATCCCGCGCGCGACGCGCAGGCCATGGCTGAGCGCTTGCAGAACCTTGGTTTCGAGGTGGTCTCCGGCTTCGACCTCACCAAGCAGCAGACACAGGCGACCGTCGCCCAGTTCGCCAAGCAGGTGCGCGGCGCCGATGTGGCGCTTTTGTTCTATGCCGGCCATGGCTTGCAGGTTTCAGGCAAGAACTACCTGCTTCCGGTGGACGCCGCGCTCGAGGACGAGACCTCGCTCGATTTCGAGGCCGTCTCGGTCGATTTCATCCTGCGCCAGATGTCGCGCGAGACCAGCATAAGACTGGTGTTCCTGGACGCCTGCCGCGACAATCCGCTTGCCGAGGTGCTGGCCAAGACCGCCGGCGTCAAAGGCGCAAGCAGCGGCCTTGCCGAAATCCCGATCGAGAATGGCGGCGCGGGAACGCTCGTCGCCTTCGCGGCCAGTCCCAATCAGCTTGCCTATGACGGGTCCGGCGATCATTCGCCGTTCACCACGGCACTGCTTCAGCACATCGGCGAGCCCAACGTCTCGATCACCGAAGCCATGAACAGGGTGACCGGCGACGTCTTCAAGGCGACCGCTGGCAAGCAGCGCCCGTGGATCAATGTCTCGCTGACCACGGAGGTCGTCCTCCACAAGGTCGATCTCAATGCGCCGCTGATCGTCGGTGAGGCGAGCGCCCCGCAAGCCGAGGCCGGGTCCGGGACGCGCAACACCGGCACATCGTCGGGGCAGAACGACGACCAGCTTGCGCTCAATGCGCTGCGCGAAAAGATCCCGAAGCTTGCGACCGATGGCCCCATCCTTTTCGATCGTCCCGTCAAGTTCGGCGACCCGGCGATCGACGGCAAGAGCATCGCCCAGCTGATCAAGAGTGAACCGCTTTTCAGTCCGGTCGAAGGCCTCGACAAGTCGGTCTGGCAAGGCAAGCACTGCGACACCTGCCATGAGTGGAATGAGGCCCGGCTCTGCGAGCAGGCGAAGAATTTCGCCGCCAACGACGTCTCGGTGCTGCGCCTGCAGCATCCGCTCGGTACCCGCTTCAAGGTCGCACTGGCCAGGTGGGCGCAAGGCGGCTGCCGGTGATCCAGCGATGACGCGGAGCAAGTAGAGATCAGCGAATCTGCCAGAGCAATTCCAGGAAAAGTGTGAGCGGTTTTCCGTCCGCAATTGCGTCAAAACAAAGGGTTGGAGCGGTTCGCCGTTTCCGTGAGACGGTGAAACTCTACGCCTCCATCTCCGCCATATGGATGCCCATTTCGACAAAGGCGGAAAGTACGGCGAAACGGTCAGCCAGCGAGGCGCGGGCCAGACCAGCCAGAATTCCGGCATTGACGGCATGGGCGGCGGGAAATCCGGTCGACACCATGTCGAGGGCCGGGTCGCGCCATACCGCCGCCAGTGCGATCCAGGCAGCCGGCGACGCTGGCGGCAGGTCCAAGGCATTGCTCACGGCCGTTTGATGGTGGAGGTTGCCAGGTTCGCCGACGCGATCATGCACAAGGGCCAGCAATTCCAGATCCCCGGCCACTAGGAGCTCTCCGAGATTGCTCAGGCATTCATGTCCCCACCAGACAGCAGCCCGCTCGGGCAGCAGATAGGCGCAGAATGTGACGGCTTCCTCCGGCACAGGCCCGGCAAGCAGAGCGCGGCAAAAGTCGAGCGGTGGCTGGCCGGTGGCGAGCGATTTCATATCCCGCGCGATGGCGGGACAGGCAAGAAAGAGATCCCGTGCCGTTCGGTATCCGAGTTCATTGGCCATCGCCGCCCACCTCGAGAACCAGCGCAACAGCACTCAAGCCTGCGGTTGACGGCTGGTCAAGCCTTGGAGCAATTCCAGGAAAAGTGCGAAGCGCCTAGGCTCGGTGACTTTGCCGTTGCCTCCGCCCGGAATTGCCTAAAAGCAAAATTCTATCAGGTGGCGGGCCCGGGCAGCGTGCGTTTGTTCACAGACAATGGCTTGCCGATTTGATACTATGCGCGCCAGCCGGAGCATGGTCCCGAAAGGCGGAAAACCGGGTTTCGGAGAAGATCATGCCCAACAAAGAGTCCAAATCATCACACAGGAGTGACGGTCATGCGATGGGGCAGTTCAGCCTTGGCATTGGCGGCCATGCTTTTTTCGACGCAAATCCACGCCGATCCGCTGCGGAAGTCGGAAGACATCGTCAAGTTCTTTGCCGCTCAGAAAGCCGATCTTGGCGCCTCGCGCGGCATCTGCGTCGGAACCGAGGAAGAGTGCAAGAGCAAGGCTGACAAGGGCGGCGGCTCATCTCAAACCGGTCTCGACATGATGATCAATTTCGCCTTGGATTCCGCGCAGCTCGACCAGACCGCGCGCAGCGAACTCGATGAGTTCGCCAAGGCGCTGAAGGACAACCGGCTGAGCACGGTCAGCTTTGTCGTTGAAGGTCATACCGATGCGACCGGCACGGACCGCTACAACCAGACCCTTTCGCAGCGCAGGGCCCAGTCGGTGGCGGCCTTCCTGACGGCGAACGGGGTTGAGGCTGCCAGGCTCGAAGCCATTGGCCTCGGCAAGTCGCATCCGCGGGTCGCCAATCCTTATGATCCGGTCAATCGCCGCGTCGAAATGCGGATCAGGACAGAGTAGGCGGTCGAAAACCAATCGACGTCGCAGCCGCCACTAGAGCGGTTCAGCGTTTCACGGAATCGCCGAACCGCTCTAAGTCTTTGTTTTCACGCAATTCCGGACGGAAAACCGGTACGCACTTTTTCTGGAATTGCTCTAGCCTGGCTCAAGCGTACCCTGGATCGAATTGAGCAGCGCCGTTATCGCCTGCTTGTATTTTTCGAACTCCGGCGATGTCTGCCGTACTTCAGTCGTGGTCGGCTGGCTCTGGTCGGTCACCACGCGCGGCACCTTCTGTCCCATCTTGCGCTCGGCCCAGTCGACCACGTAGCTGGCGGTCTTGCCGGTCAGGAACGGGTTGGCCTGGATCACGGCTGATCCGAGCACCGCGCTCAGTTGCGACGAGCCAGGAGCCGCCAGCACCTGGTGCGCGCCTTCCATCCCGAGGAAATGGCAGAGATAGAGGCGGCCGGCGGTGATCTGGTGGCCGCGCGCGCGCAGATAGGCTTCGCCCTCGCGCGCCAGGTTGCGCACCATCTCGCGCGACAGCGTCGCATCGTAGCGAAGCGCCAGGAGATCCGCGGTCGACAGCGACCGGGCGAGATCGGGCCGGTAGGTGTTCATCATGCGGATCCAGGTCTTGGAAATGAACTGGCCGGCGCCGGTCGCCGAGGAAAGCGGGTTCTTGGCGCGCGCGCTGCCACCGCTTTCGACATGCACGATCCGTTCGGTCAACGTCTCGACGGCGGCATCGCCGGTGCCGCCGGAAACGACGGGAGTGCTGGAATCGGCGCTGGCAACCATGGTGGCCGTGCCCAGCGGGTCGATCGCCTCGCCGTTCTGGTAGAGCTCGAAATGCAGATGCGGCCCGGTCGAAAGCCCGGTTGTGCCAATGTAGCCGATGACGTCACCGGCCTTCACCTTGGTGCCGACGCCGCTGGCGATGGCGAATTTCTGCATATGCGCGTAGCGCGTCTCGCGCCCGTTGGAATGGGTGATCTTAACGAGATTGCCGTAGCTGCCGCCATCGCCCTGGAAGCTGATCTCGCCGTCGAAAGCCGCCATGATCGGTGTGCCGATCGGGGCCGCCCAGTCGACGCCCTTGTGGATTCGAACCGTGCCGAGAATCGGGTGCTTGCGCGGGCCGAAGGTCGAGGTCATCACCCCGGCGACCGGCGTCACCATGCCGTTGTTGACGGTCAGCGAATGAACCTGATCGCCGCCTGTCACGCAGGCATACTGGCCGTCGCTTTGCTGGAAAACGAAGCAGTCGAGGCTATTGTCCTTGCCTTGGACGCCGACGTAAAGGACCCGTCCGGAGATCTCGCCCTGGCCACGCGGCGTCTGCGAATAAATCAGCACCAGACGCTGGTCCTCGCTGGCGAAAGCGTTGAGATCCTGCCCGCGCGACAGATACATGATCGCCTCGCCGATGACGCTGGTCGGGACTTTGTTGCGCGCCGCGGTCGAGTAGATCGCATCGAGCAATCGGTACTGGCGCTTCGGTCCGCCCTGGTCGGAAGCGCCAGAATAGTTGAAAAGGTCTTCGCGCACCCACGGATCGACGCCCGAGACGAAAGCGCCGGCCGAATTGCGCGTCAGCGTACCGACATAGACATTCTTCGCGTAGATCGAGACCTGCATAAGCGACATGGTTGTCGTCTCGCGGTTCGGCCGGAAGCCGCGCATGGCGACGACGAAGCCAGGCTCCAGTCCGTCGCGGTTGAACAGCGTCTTCAGTGCCTCACCGGCAAGCTTCGCGTCATCGGCGGAGAAATGCGCGTCGAGCGCCACGCTGTCCAGGCTGCGGTCGTTGAGGATCTTCACGAAAGTATCCTCGGTTGCCTCGAAGCGCTGATATTCGCTGGCGACGGTTGCGACGGTGGTGTTGTTCTCGATGGCGGTCTTCTTGAAGGCAGGCAGCGCCGCTTCGCCCTGATCGATAGTCTCGCCCCAGCCGGCCTCGGGGTCGTCTGCATCGGCCTTGGGGGCCGAACCGGCAGGATTGTCGCTCCCGTCAGGCGCCGCCTGCAGGTCGTTCTCCAGATCGCCTTGCTGATCGCTTTGTTGATCGTCGGGCGCCGTGGCAGGGGCGGGCGAGACAGGTTGCTGATTATCCGGCGCCGATGCGGAGGGCTTCGGTGCAGCCTGCCGCTGCGCCTGGAAGAAGGCGAAATCTTCCTGCGTCGACGGGATCGTCGTCATGAACTTTTCGCTGGCGCTCAGCATCACGTCGGACATGATCTCGATCTGCGGCGAGGCGCCGGAACTGTCGAGCTCGGCCGGCCGCGCCACCGTATGGCCTTTCGTCGCGGTGCCGGCATCGGGCGCCAGCGTGATCCACATCGGGTCGCCGGCAAGGTCGATGATCGCCGGCACATAGACCGAAGCGTCGGCCGGCACGTCCTCCATGCCTTCGACGGGCTGCAAGTCCTCATTCTCATCGCCGAACGACCAGTCATCCCTGGTGAGATAGAAGCCGGTGGCGATCGCGACGACCGCGAGCACAGCAGCGCCGGCAAGAACGCCGCGCCAGATTTTGCGTCTGCGCTCGGCCAGCCGCGCCAGCTTCTTTTGTCTGAAGCTCGTGTCGATGCTGTGCGTCACGGGCTGTTTCCGGTCAGGAAATAGGTCCAGCGCACCTGCTCGAGCGTGTCGACCTCGACGAAGCGCGCCGCGATATGGCCGCGCTGCCAGCACTCGTCGATGCCACGGATCGAGAAGCGGCGACGCTCGACGCACATTTCCGTCGATCCATTGAGGATCGCGTGGCCGAACACGTCTGTCGCATAGATGTAGATATAGCGGTTGGTCAGTTCTTCACGGATGACGTTCACGCACTGGTTGGCGCCGATGGTCCACCAGCCGTCGGTCTGGTCGGTATTGTCGACCTTCTGTCCGACGGCGAGGTTGACGACGTCGAGCGTCTGGTTGCAGACGGTGAATTCGGCATGCGCCCTGCCGGTCGAGAGGATCGGGAGCAGCGCCATGCCCAACAGCGCGGCAAATGCCAGGCGGCCGCAGAGGTTGACTAGAGCAATTCCAGGAAAAGTGTGTAGCGGTTTTCCGTCCGGAATTGCGTGAAAACAAAGGCTTAGAGCGGTTCGGCGATTCCGTGAAACGCTGAACCGCTCTAGGAACTGCAGCAAACTACGCCGCCTGCGTCGCGAAGCCTGGCCGATTAAGTGCGCGGGACGAAATTCCATCGGCGTCCACGTCTATCCGCCAAGCCGGAAATACTTCGCGGTGGCGGAGAACTGTGAACCGTCGGCCTCGATCTCCTCAAGGATTTTGGGCAGGAGTTCCGCCGCCGGTGTCGGTCTTGAGAACATCGCGGCCTGGATGTCGCGTGGTCCGGTGATCACCAGCATGATTTGAGGCAGGGGCTTGCCGATCGCCTTGTCCGCGGCGCCGAGACCGATCGGAATGCTGAAGGTCGCCTTGTCTGCTTGCGCGACCATGCGCTCGTCGAGATTGAAAGCGATGCCCCGGTGGTCAATCAGCATGACGTTGGAAACAAGCCCGCCATGCGTCACCAGCGTGCCGTTGATCGGCGCCCCGTCCGGCACCGATGTCCGGTCGAGAACGAGCTGTGGTCTTTCCAAACCGTTGCGGTCGAGGAAGCGCAGGAAATTGGTCACCTCACACTGAGGCTGTTCGATGAGACGAACGCTGATGTCCGGCTCGAGGTGGAACTTCGATTTGAAATCATTCAGCATCTGCTCGAAGGGCTGCACTGCGGTTGCGAAGCCTTCGATGGCGACGGCGCCGTCGGTGGCCGATGTCAGTGAGGCGTAGAAACAATCGCCGCCGCTGAAGTCGCGCACCCAGGAAGCGCGTTGCGCTAGACCGTCGGCCGGCTTGGCCGCCGGGACTTCGGGCTTCGGCACATTGATGGCGACTTCGGGGTTTTCAGGCTGCTTTGTCGCCGGCGGTTGCGGCTCCTGGGCCGGCTGCGTCGACCCTGCCGGCTGTGACGGCGTCTGCGGCGGTGCCGGCTGGCTGGCGGTCGGTGTCGCCGGCGTGGCCGATGGGCTGGTCGGCCGCGTCGGGCTTTCCGAAACCTTCGGCTTGGCCAGCTTGGAAAGCATGTCGACGAGATCCTTTGCGCTGGGCGTTACCGGTGGTTTCGCATCCGGCGCCGGCGTGCTCTCGGCCTGGCTTGGCTTGCTCACGGGTTTCGGCGGTTCCGCGCTCTCCGCGGCCTTTGGCTCCGACGATGCCCCTGGCGGTTTTACGGTCGGTGGTTGAGCAGGTTTCGTTTCTGTCGTCGGCGCCGGTGCCTGGCTATTGTTGGCCGTGTTCTCCGGCTGGGCCGTTGGCGCTTGCTCGGCGGGCTGCTGTGCCTCAGTTGCAGGTGGCGCCTCGGGCCTTGGCGTGGGCGCGGGGATTTCGGCGGGCTTCGCCTGCTCCGCTGTCTGCCCGGCTTCGGCGTTCGCCTGGTTCTCGGTCGGTGCCGGCGTCTTCATCGGCACATCCGGCAGGGCGGGTGGCTTCGTCGTCTCGATGGTGGTGGCGGCGTTGTCAGGTTTTGGCGGTTCCAGCTGCGGCGCGGCCGGTGCCGGTGGCTGCGGTTCCCGTGTTTCCGGTTGCGCGGGTTTGGATGCTTCCGCAACCGGCTTCAGCGTCAGCGGCTTGGCCTCCTCCGTCGTCGGTTGAGGCGCCAGGACACCGCTGAAATAAAGACCGCCGCCCAGCAAGATGGCCAACGCCGCGACACCGCCGGCGATAGCCGGTGTCCGCGCAGCCTTCTTCGGCGTCGCCGGCGTGGGCGCGCTGGCCGGAGCGGCAGGCGGCACGGGCCGGGGCTCCGACAGATACGCCGGCCGTACATGTTCGACGAAGCGCTGCTCGCCGGGAGGAGCCGACGGCTGGCTTTTGGAGTCGGGTGGCGCTGTCCAGCCCGCGCGCGGCAAGCCCGAGCGCTCGCGCGTGCCGAACGATGCCGGTGGCGGCAAGGTCGGCTCCAGATCCTCGCCACGCGTTGCCCTGGCGATCTCAGCCATGCTGGCGGGGCGGTCGCGCGGATCCGGCTGCAGCATCGCATCGATGAGCTCTTGGAAATCGGGGTCGATGTCGGACAGGTCAGGCACGGTCCGGCGTTTCTCGATGACCTCGTATTGCGAGCCGCTCATGTCGAGCGGCTTCCCGCGCAAGGCCGCGGCCAGCACCAGGCCCAGACTGTATATATCGGACTGCTCGGTGACCTCGCCGCCATAGAGGCCGAGCTGTTCGGGCGATACATAATTGTATTTGCCGGCGAATTTCCCCCCGATCAGTGTTTCGCCGCCCACGGTGGCCGAGCGGGCGATGCCGAAATCGATGATCTTGGCGCGCTCGACCCGCCCGCCGGGCAGGATGATGTTGTCCGGCGAGAGATCACGGTGGATCGCGCCCGCCTGATGCACCGCCGCGAGCCCCGATGTCAGGCGGTGGCAAAGCCGGCGCACGTCTTCGCCCGCCATCGGCCCGCGACGCATTACGTCGAACAGGGATTCACCATCCACGAATTCCATCGCCAGATAGGGGCGGCCGATCCCTGGGTCGATGGTGAAGACGTGGTAGCGCACCACGGCGTCGTGCGAAAGATGGTTGAGGACCGACGCTTCCTTGCGGAACAGTGACAGGATCGTCTGGTCGCGCGCGAATTCGGGCAGCACGATCTTGATCGCCACGTGGTCGCCGGTCTGGATGTTGTGGCCGCGATAGACTTCGCCCATGCCACCGGACGCGATCCTCTCGTCGAGCTCGTAAATGCCGCTGAGCTGCGTGCCCACGCCGGTGTATGCAACGTTCGGCGATATCCGTGTCTTGTCGTCGTCGCTCATCTGGCCAGGCTCTCTGCTCCGGACCGATCCGGATGGAGCGCGCCGTTGCGCCCGCCGCCGATCTTCACCAGTACGATCGTCACATTATCGGTTCCGCCGCGCGCCAGCACTGTCTCCAGCAGGCTCCGGCACGCCGACTGCGGCGAGACGGATCTGACCGCGGCTTCGATCTCGGCATCGCTGACATGCGCGGTCAGCCCGTCTGTGCCGAGAACAAAGACATCCCCCGGCATCAACTCGCCTTGCTGGAAATCGATCTCGAGCTCGTCGCTGACGCCGACCGCATGGGTGATGACATTGCGGCGCGGCCAGTTGAGCGCTTCCTCGGCGCTGATCATGCCGCGGTCGAGCAGTTCCTGGACCTCGGTGTGATCCTTCGAAACCTGGAAGATCGTGCCGTTGCGGACCAGGTAGATGCGGCTGTCGCCGGCCCAGAGGCAGGCGAACCGCCCGTCCATGGCAAGCAGGGCCGCGAAGGTGGAACCGATGGTGACGCCGCGCGATCGCGATATGTCGCGGATTTCGGCATTGGCGCGGCTCAGCCGGTCCTCGAAGCGCGCGCGAAGATCCGGCGCCGAGCTCGCAATGCCGATCGTCGCCAGATGATCGACGATGCTGGCCGAGGCGACTTCGCCGGCCTCATGCCCGCCCATGCCGTCGGCCACCACCCATAGGCCGGTCTGCGGTTCGATGAGGTAATTGTCCTCATTGTGGTCGCGCACGCAGCCCTTGTGGCTCACGCCGAAACTCTCGATGGGAAGGGCGACAGTGCTCAATTTGCCACCAAGCGCTTCTGGAGCGTCCTCTGTGACCAACCATGGGCCGCATGCCTTGGCCACTTTGCCACAAGCACATACATTAGAGTATCGAAATGAATGCTGCGGTCGGCGATGTCCTGGGGCTTGGCCATGGTCAAAACGCCTTCGGGCAGGTGAAACCGGACAAAGCCGGCAGGAAGAGGGGATTGGCGGCTGATCCGGCCTGGATCGTGTAGGCGACATCGCGCCCACCGATGACGAAGCGGGCTTCGGTGTTGGCGCCGTTGGCGGTGACGGTCGCCTTGTCGAGCAACCGCTTAAGCGCCCACGGCCCATCGAACTTGAGCGCAGAGTCGCGGCCCGGCATTTCCGGGGCGAGGCTGAGGCTCGCCGCTCCGGAAGCAGCGCCGCTCGGCCATGTCACCGTGCTCGGCGCGTTGCCGGCCTGCGCGCTCTGCACCGTCTGCCCGTCCACGTCGAGCACCGCGCTGTCAACTTCGCTGTTCAGCGATGTGGGCGTGAAAGTGATCGACACCAACGGCGTCGATCCGCCCGACGGGAAGAAGGCGCTGCGGATTTCCGCGGCCGACTGGAACGCCTTCAAGGTCGACTTCGCGAGGTCGCGGCTGGAGCGGACATCCTGTTTCCAGGTCCACTCCTGGCCCGTCATGTCGATAAGCGGCGCAAGGTTCTGCGCGAAGAAACGGTCCATCAACCCGCCCGGCGCGAACAGCTTGGCGAAATCCGCCATCGAGATCTCTTGCGTGGCGTCGCTGGCGAAGGGATAGCGGCCGTTGACCGCTTCCTCGCAGACGCGCGTGACGATCTGGTCGAGATTCTGGTTGAGGTTGGCCACAGAGGCTTCGGCTACGTTGCCTTCGAACTCGTCCGCCGCCGCGTTGACCATGCGCGCCAACGGTTTCGGCAGGCGCGAGACGTTGGCGCGCAGCGTCGAAATCTGCAGCTGCAGATTGGCGTTGACGCGTTCGGTCTGGGTGGGGACATCGGCCGCGAGTTTCAGGCTTTGGAAGATGTCGTGGAAATTCTGCGTCAGCGCATCGAGCGGTCGGCGTCCGTTGTTGCCGCTGACCAGCGCCTGGTAGGACCGGAACTGCGCCTCGACGCTCGCGCCGGCATTCTGCGCAAGAGCCGAACCAGCACGGCTTTGCGACTTGCCGCCAGCGATCTGCAGGCCGATGCGGGCCAGGCCTTTGGCCATGCTGGCGGCGTCCTGTTGGGCCACCCCGTTCTCGCCCTCGGCCGCGATGTTCTCCTTCGTCAACGCCGTGTCGTCGGCGATCGCCGTGAACAGCCGATCGAGAGGCGAGTCCGGTGCGGCGACGGCGGACAGGGCGAGATATTGCGGCTTGTCCTTGAGCATCGCCTTGAACTTCAACTGGTCGAGCACACTGTTCCAGGCCGCGGTGAATTCCTTGCCGTAGCGGTCGATGAGTTCGGGGCCGAGCTTGGGCAGATCCTGGTCGATGCCGCCCTGTTCGCCGCCGCCGCCGAGCACCCATTGGTCGTCGACGAGCATCTGCGCAACGCGCGAGAGCTGCGGCAGGAAGAAGCGGTTGAAGCCAGCCCGCGTGTAAAGGCCGGAGACGTGAAGATCGGTGAGTTCGCTGCCGTCAATTCGCTCGAACAACAGCTGTGCTTCGGGACCGGCTTTGGCGGCGACGGAGAAATCCGGCAGCCCTGCCGCGTAGACCGCCGACTTGATCTGCGCCGTGGCGCGGTCGGCGAGGCTCATGCGTCCAAGCGAGCGCTGCGCGGCTTCAACCAGCGGCTGGTTGAGCGCAAAGACCGGATCGTAGGCGTTGTCGAGCGCAAGCATCGCCCGCAGATGCTTTTCGAGCTGTATGCGGCCCTCGCGGTTGTTCTCACCGGGATAGCGGTTCTCTTCCCAGTCCTGCTTCATCCACGAGACGATCAGCTCGTCGTCGACCTTCGGCGCCTTGCCGCCCAGCATCAGGTAGATTTTCAGCGGTTCGTAGAGCGCGGCCGGATCGGCCATCTTGGCCTGGATGGTCCGCTCGGCCTGAACAAACAGCCGGGAGCGGAAGGTCCGCTCCAGCGCTTGCCGATAGGCGGTCTTGGAGGCCGACAGCAGCCTTTCGCGCTGGCTGAGGCCGAACATCTCCTCGATCGGCTTGCCCTGGTCGCCGTTCTCGAACCCCGCCGGCAGGTTGCGCAACTGGTCGAGCGGACCGACGACGTTTTCGAGGTCGACATCCGTCACTGTCGTGCTCTTAAGCAGCGAATCGGCGCTATCGCGATACTGCGCCATCGCCTGCCTGGTCGAGGCGATCAGCGACTTGTTGGCGAAGAAGCTGAGACCAAGCATGCCGAGCGCCGCCAAGGCCACCATTGCGATCGCCGCCAGGCCGCCAAACCTGGCGAGGCTGGCGCGCCTTTCGGCCGCGCGGTCGAAGGATACCCAGCCTGATTCCGGGAAGATCACATCGGTCAGGAGGTCGTGCAGGAAGAAGCTTTTGCCGGCGCCGGAAAGATGCGCATGCAAGGCGCTGCCGAAGCTGCGGCCGATCGCGCCCAGCACCTGGTCGAAGGGCGTTCCTTCCTGGGTGCCCGACGAGAAATAGAGCCCGCGCAGGCTGACATTGACATGGGATCGCGAGGCATCGAACAGGCGGTCGACGAACTGCGTTATCCGGTTCCGCAGCGCGCCGAACTGCGCCGGGAAACCGAACAGCGCGATCCGCGCCACCGGATCGGCCTCTTCCTGCAGCCGGTCGGCGACTTCTTCCGCCAGGCGCTTCGCCAGCCCGTCGAATTCGGCCGGCGCCTCGCCGGCCATGTTCCTGGTGCGATCGACGGTCTGGAACGTCGCACCCCACACCTTGCGCCGGCGTGCCTCGTCGAAATCGCCGAAATAATCCATGAAGCCTGAGATGAGATCCGCCTTGGTGAAGAGCAGATACACCGGGAACTGGATCTTCAGCGTCTCGTGCAGCTCGCGCAGGCGGCCTCTGATCTCGGTGGCATGCGCCTCGATCTGCTGGTCGTCGAAGCCGATCAGATCGGCAAGGCTGATGGCGAGGATCACGCCGTTGATCGGCTGTCTGGTGCGGTGCCTCTTGAGCAGCCCGAGGAATGCGAGCCAGCTCGCCTTGTCGCGCTCGCGGTCCGATTCCTGCGTCGTATAGCGGCCGGCAGTATCGATCAGCACCGCCTCGTCGGTGAACCACCAGTCGCATGACCGCGTGCCGCCGACACCGGCCACCGGCTGCGCGCTGCCGGAGCCAGCGAGCGGAAATTTCAGCCCGGAATTGACCAGCGCCGTTGTCTTGCCGGCGCCGGGCGGGCCGATGATGATGTACCAGGGAATGTCATAGAGGAAATTGCGCTTGCCGCTCGTCCGCTTCAGCGTCGCGATGGCTTCGCCCATGCGCGCCTCGAGCGCCTGGGAATCGTCGTTTCGCTCCTCGCTGCGCACAATGGCCGTTTCGAGCGCCTTTTGCGCCTTGCGCCGCCGCCAGATGCGAATTCCGTAGAACAGCGCGAGCGCTGCAACGGTAATGCCGATGATCATCGCCCTCAGCCACACCGGCCCGAGCGGTCGCGTATCGGCGAAGCGGATCAGCGGTCCGGCATACCAGACGGCGGCCGAGAAGCCGGCAAGCGCGAGCACGCTGAATATCCGCAGCATCCAGCGCATCAGTTGCCCTTCTCCGCTAGGCTGGTCGGCAAGGTCTCCTGTTTCGGGATCATGATGTCGACACGGCGGTTCCTGGCGCGGCCGTCCGCCGTTTGATTGTCGGCGATAGGCTCGTCCTCGCCCTTGCCATCGGCGCTGAGCCGCGAGGGATCCTTCAATTGCTTAGCCAGCAGCGCCTGCACCGCTTTCGCGCGGGCGACGGAAAGGTCAAAATTCGATTTGAAGGTGCTCGACTTCTTCGGCTTCACATTGTCGGTGTGCCCGACGATGCTGATCGGCCCGGGCTCGGCATCGAGCGCCGTGGCGATGTCGGCCGCGATGGGTTGGAACTGCGCCTTCGCTTCCGCCTGGCCGGAAGCGAACGAAAGCTGGTTGCTGATCTCGACAACGATGAACTCGCCCTTCGTGCCGACGCTCAATCCGCCGCCGGCGATCTCCTTGGCAAGTGCGGCGCGAATGCGGTCGATCTGCGTGGTATCCGGTACTGCGGGCGGCGGCGGATTGGCCTGAGCCGGCTCCGCGGGCGCCGCCACGCTGGCGCGTTCGATCGTGACCTGGGTCGAAGGGTTGAGCGCCAGCAATTCGCCGGCGGTCGCGTCGCCTTCATCGGTGATCAGGACCCGCAGCCCGAAGAAGGCCGCCGCCACCAGCGTCGCCGCGGCGGCCGCGATAGCCCACAGCGGAAGCCGCCCTCTCGGCCTGGGTATTGCCGCCGCCATGCCTTGCCACCGAGGCGAGATGTCGTCCGCCGCGCGCGGTCTGAAATAGCGCAGCGTGTCGTAGACATCGCGCCGCACGCGTTCCAGCCTGTTGCGTTGGTCCGGCAGTCCCCGATACTGGCCTTCGAAACCCAGCGACAGGCAGGCATGCATCAGTTCGAGCAGGTCGTAATGCGCTTCCGGTTTGGCGAGGATCTTGTTCAGCGCTTCATAAAAGCCGGCGCCAGTCGGTTGCCTGTGGAAGAACTGCGTTACCAGGCTGTGCTGCAGCCAGGTCTCCTTGCTTGGCCAGGGCAGGTTGCCCACGATATCGTCGGCGGTTTCGCAAAGGGCGAACTTTGCAATGCGCGCGTCCTCTTCGCCAACATCGGTTTTCGCGAGGGTACGTTCGAATGTCTCGACGGCGTCGGCGATATGCTCGGCCAATGGCGCCGCCTGGCGTTCGACCGGCATCAGCCGCAACTGGCCAAACAACATCAGCAAGGGAGCGGCGGCGGCGAGGATCGGGTTTGCCGCCGCGTATTTCACGCCGGCAGTGGCGCCCAGAAGAGCGTCCTGCTGCAAACCGGGCGCCGAGACAGGCTCTGCTCCCGGCGTGGCCCCTTGAAAGAGCACGGTCCCGGAAGACCAGCCGGATGGCATCTGGCGGCCGCCACCGGGATCGAACAAGGTCGATCCCCCGGAAAGCGATGGAGCAGGCCGCATACCTTGCGGACCGGAACCGCCCGGAGCCGCAAGCGGCTTTTGCTTCGGCCGCGGCGCGCGAATGACGGTTTTGTCCACTGGCCCGGAGGAGTCGTCGTCCTTCGAACTCATCGGCTGCCCACCGTCGGGATACGACGACCATGGCTGAGGTGGTATGAAAGACCTGTCGCAGGCCTAATCTCAGCCGCAGGCCGGACGATAAGGCTGATCTTGCCGAAACATGACATTCCCGCACACGCCCCAAGCCGCGCCATTTTACCGGCCAGGCAAGCTCCGTGCACATCCTAATCGCACGGGCCGCCGATTGAAATCGGAAAGCACGATGGCCAAAGAGGCGGCTTGTTCTATGAGGCCCGTCACATACGGTCCGGGAATGGCGCAGCCGATGCGGCAGCAGCCGCTATTTTTGCTTGCCGGCCTTGGCATAGGCTTCGGCGAAATAGGCGAGGAAGACATCCAGCATGCCGTTTTCGTGCTTGTCCTCCATCGCCCGCCAGGTCGCGACGAGCGCATCCCAGGCCTGGCTTTTCCTGGACGAGAAGGACGCGGGCGGGATTTTCTTGGCGATCGCCTCCGGCGACAGGTCGTCGAGCAGGCGCGACAGCGCGGCCTGCATAGCGGCGTAGGTTGCGATTTCGTGGCTCTTCAGGTCGCGAAACGCATCCTCGATACTATGCCTGGCATCGAGATAACCGGTCCGGCGCTTGGCGAACATGATCTCCAGAATGTCGTCGGTGCCAGGCACGAATTTCAGCGGATTGTTGTCCTCGGCGCCGATCATTGTCCGGTTCGCGCTCTTGGCCAGCACCTTAGCCGCCGCGCGCGCCTTGAGCAGCAAGGAGAGCTGCTCGACCGTGGTCCTCAACACAGCGCCGATCTCGGCGGCCACGTCATGCGGATCGCGCGACTGCAGCAGCTCCGGCGATATGCCGGCCGCCCTGGCGATTTCGCGCAGCAGCTCACCGGTATCCGCATGGCGGCCATCAGGGACCGGCGGACTGGCGGGTGCCGGCCGGCTAACCTGAAGCGCCGACGACATTTGCGGCGGTGCGCTTCGTCCCGAGCGCTGTGCCGGATTGAAGGACGGCTCATTGCCGAATTCCAGAGGCCTTCCCGTCGAGGGCGGTAACTCGCGCTGTGTCGAGCCGGTGCCGGGCTGGCCGGTCGCGGCTCGTTCTTCTTCGATCGAAACGGCGACGACATATCGGCCAATGAGCAGCCGGTCGCCTTGGGTCAGCCGATGCGGTGCGTCCAGGCGCTGGCTGGAGCCGTTGACGAAAGTGCCGTTGCGCGAGACATCGTAGAGCCAGAAAGAGCCCGCCTGATAGCGGATTTCGCAATGCCGGCCCGAGATGAATTTATCGGGGTCGGCCAGTGTCCAGTCGCAATTCTCACGTCCGATCTCGAAACCGCGGTCGCGGGCGGCATAGCTCGTCGCTACGCCCGCCGGCAGCCTGTCAACATTGCTGATCTGGAGTGAAATGAACATCCGAGGCCACTGGCGAACCAAAAATCGCAGCCATTCTAGCAGCTTGCGGGCGCTGCGGGAGAGGCGTGTTTCACATCGATGCGGCTGGTTTAGCCATTGCTGTTATTTGGTCTCCATCAAACGTGTGCTAGGCTGGCGGCGGTCCGGAGCGATGAATTCGAAAACCTCCCGAACGTGATGCAGTTTACAGAGCGGGGGCTTCAATCCATCACACTGGCGGCCGCGTCCAGGAGGGGCACGACCCATGCCGAACGAACGTGCCACGGTTGTGCACACGCCAGTTGGCGGCGATGTGCTGACCTTTACCCATCTCGTCGGCCGCGACGAGATCAGCCGTTGTTTCGCCTATACCGTCGGCTTCGTCTCGAAGAGCCATGACGTCGACCCGTTGCAGATGCTGGGCGGCGTCGTTTCGGTCGAGGGTGAATCCGATCCAAAGCGCTGGTTCAGCGGCCTGGTGTCGGATTTCAAGCTCACGCGCATAGAGGATCGGCTGGCCTTCTACGAAGCCACTGTCAGGCCATGGCTCTGGTTTCTCGGCAACACCACTGATTGCCGCATTTTCCAGAACATGACCGCGGTCGAGATCGTCGAAAAGATCTTTACGAAATACGGCATCGCGAAATGCGAGAAGCGGCTGCAGGGATCCTATCCGCAGCGCGAATACTGCGTCCAGTATGACGAGAGCGATCTCGATTTCGTGCAGCGGCTGCTCGAGCACGAAGGCATTTTCTATTTCTTCGAGCATGATGAGGGCAAGCACACGCTCATCCTCTGCGACGCGATGAGCAAGCTGAAGCCGGCGCCTGGCTACGAGAAGGTGCTTTACAATTTCGAGGGCCATGGCTCGCGGCGCGATGTCGAATACATCACCGAATGGATCCCGGGCAGCGCGGTGCGGCCGGGCGCCTATGCCCACACGGACTATGATTTCGAAAAACCCGGCGCGGATCTGATGGCGAAGTCCGCCCAGCCTTTCAGCCACAAGGAGGCTTCGGGCGAAAACTACCGTCAGCCCGGGGCGCATCTCGATGTCGGACGCGGCGACAAGATTGCTGGCATCCGCCGCGAGGAGCTTCAGGCGGTGCACCAGCGCAACACCGCCGTGGGTACGGTGCGCGGCCTGTTTTCCGGCTGCAAATTCACGCTCGAGAGTTTTCCTCGCGACGACCAGAACCAGGAATATCTGGTGGTGAGCGCCGAATACCGGCTATTCGATCCCGGTTACCGGACCCAGAACGAGGCCCACAGCGAGAACTTCAAGGTCGTGCTGGGCGTAGCTCCCACCAAATTGCCGTACCGGCCGCCGCGCCTCACGCCGCGGCCGATCATGCGCGGGCCGCAGACCGCGACGGTGGTCGGCCCGTCCGGCGAGGAGATCTTCACCGACAAATATGCGCGGGTGAAGGTGCAGTTCCACTGGGACCGCCTCGGCAAGAAGGACCAGAACTCTTCCTGTTTTGTGCGCGTCTCGCAGACCTGGGCCGGCAGCGGCTGGGGCTTCATCCAGATACCGCGCATCGGCCAGGAGGTGATCGTCGATTTCATCGAGGGCGATCCGGACCTGCCGATCATTACCGGCCGCGTCTACAACGCCTCCGAGATGCCGCCTTACGCGCTGCCGGGCAATGCGACGCAATCGGGCTGGAAATCCAATTCCTCGAAGGGAGGCGGCGGCTACAACGAGCTGATGTTCGAGGACAAGGCCGGCTCCGAGCTGGTCAATTTCCAGGCGCAGAAGGACCACCACCTGCTGATCAAGCACGATCGCAACAAGACGGTGCAGCACGACCAGTCCGACCGCATCGACCACGACGCCAAGCACTCCGTCGGCCACAACCTCGACGAGGACGTCGGCAACAACAAGACCGTCAAGGTCGGCGTCGACCAGACGACGAATATCGGCTCGAACGATACCGAAACGGTGGGCGCCAACCGCTCGCTAACGGTCGGCGCCAACGAGACCATCCACGTCGTTGGCAATTCGACGGAAAACATCGACGCCAACCATTCGCAGACGGTGGCGATCGTCCAGACCGTCACGGTCGGCGCGGCGCGCATCGATACGGTGGGAGCCTCCGAGACAAGATCGGTGGGCGCGGTGCAGACGAACACCATCGGAGCGACGCGATCGGTGACCGTGGGGGCGGGGCAGAGCCACGATATTGGCGCGGCGGACAGCTGGACGATCGGCGCAGCGCAGACCGTTGACGTCGCCGCTGACCAGAGCTTCACGGTCGGGGGTGCCCATTCGTCTGAAATCGGCAAGAGCCGCACTGCCAAGATTGCCGACGGCGACTCCACGGAGGTCGGCGGGGCGCATTCTCTGAAGATCGCGAAAGCCAGCGCCACTCAAGTTGGCGAAGACGGCGTGATAAAAATAGGCACAGATCTCGTTATCGAGGCCGGTTCATCCATCATAATCAAATGCGGCTCAGCCACGATTGCGATGAAGAAGGATGGGACCATCGCGATCAACGGCAAGGATATTTCCGTAAAGGCCTCGGGGGAAATCAACATGAAGGCGTCGAGCGATATCACCATGAAGGCCTCGAACATCAATCAGAATTAGGAGCGGAAAATGGTCGAGATTCGGGACCGCATAGAAGGAGTTGCCATTGGGATATTCCTTGGCTTCGACAATGACAGCCCGCTGGTGGTCTTTCCGGGCAATCCATCCGAGCAGGCGGTGCCGGCCAAGACCCTTACAGAACTCACCTCCGACATGGTCGGCGCCGAAGTAGCGCTTCTCTTCCAGGAAGGTGATCCGCTGCGCCCGCTTATCGTCGGACGGATCGTCGATCCGGCGCGCAAAACGCAAGCGCCGCGTATAGTGCGCGATGGCCAGCGGGTAACCATCACAGGCGATGAGCGCATTGAGCTTCGCTGCGGTAAAGCGACCATCATAATGGAGAAAGACGGTCGCATCATCATCCGCGGCACCTACGTGACCAGCCATGCAAGCGCAACGAACCGTGTTCGTGGCGCATCCATCAATCTCAACTAATGCCGGCCCCGATTCTACGCGAGATCGTCCGGCAGCATGCCGAAATGGCTGCCTTCCTTTGGACCGTGTACGACTATCATCTATTGCACCCCGGCGAGAATCCCGACATGGACGAAGAGCGGCTAAGCCGTCTCGTTGCAAGGATCGAGGCTCATCTCGACGGGTTGAAGGTGGCTGGACCGGCCGGCATGGAGATCGCGAAGGCGCTTTACGAGGAATTCCCTGAGGCGGGCGAATTGTTCGTCATCCGCATGCTTTCCGTCGCCGACGTGCCCCGCATCGTCGATCTTGATCTCGACAGGGTAAGGGCCTATCTCGCGTCCAAGAAGGTCTGAGCGCGCGATCAGAGCGGCCTTGCCGTGGCCGTGCTGATATCGGGGACCGTAAAGGAAACCGGGAACTCGGACCACTCGCCGCCGCGCAGGACCATGATATTCTCCATGCCATCGCTGAAGAGACAGTCGCCGATCACAGTAATTTTCTGGGATTCCTCTTCGGCAAATAGTGAAACGGCTTCCGCGCCAACCTTCAGCACCTCCGTCTCGGCAGCAACCAGCACTTTGGATTCGTAGACGCACAAATTGAGAAAATCCGCATCTCGACTTTCCACTTCGAGTTCTACCCATTCATCGCCTCGGCGCACGAACATCGTTGCGGATTGCCCGCAAAGATAGATCGATCCGCGATCGACAAGGACGTCATTGAAATCGACGTTTGTCGGGAAATCCGTCCGCACGAGATTCGTCGGCGAGCCAATTGCCACAAAAGCTTCGGTGCCACAGACAATCATTTCCGTTGCGGATATGTCGGCGAGGCCCAGAATGGTCGCTCCGTTCTCTTCGATCGCAATTTGCGACCAATTGCTGCTGGCATCGAATTTGAATAGTCTGTCGGCCGGGCCCAATGCGTAGATGCCAGACTTGGTAATACGTAGAGTCGAGACGCGGACGCGGGGCGATATGCCAGTATTCACTGTCGACAACGTGTTGTTATTGAAAATGTAGAGCTCGCCATGCGTGCCTAGGCAGTACAATCCCGTGCCTTCGACATAGGCAAGGTCGACGATCTCAATATCGAAAGTGTAAATCAGTCGCCAGATAGAGCCATTCCAGAAGGCGAGATGAGTTGCCTCCATGACGGTATCCTCACCGTCGATCTCAAAGGCGCGAACATAGACCTCGTTGAAATCGCGTCCGGCCATGCCTCCGACTTCTAGTGTCTCGCCGTTGGACAAAGTCGCCATCTGTTCCTCCTCCTTGCGCGGCTCGCGCCTAGGTCAATCCATAAGCGTGGACCATATTTCCACGCCCGTCATTGAAATGCGTGGCGGATGCCTGCCCAGGTGGCGCCACCAATTCGGTCGATTCCGTGCAGCCAAGCTTTTTCTTGTAATAGGAATCCAAGACCATTTTCAGGCACTCGCATTCCCACGGCTCGAGATTGAGCGCCTTTTCTATGGATGCCACACCAGCGTCTCGCGACTGCTTGTAGGTCCACTTGCCATCGGCGGTTTTTGCACTTGCCGCCATGCTTTCCGTCACATCATGCGCCTTGCCATGCTGGGTTCTCGGGTTCGATTTCTTGCCCTTCAGGCAGATGCAGGGCGCGGCGTCCTCATCATAGCCGACGCCGGGATGTGTGTTGCCATCAGGTTGGAACAGATTTCGCGCCTGACGCGCAAACGCAAGCGTAGCCGGAGGTTCGATGTTCTTGAGCGCCACTTTTCTCGCTCCCGTCATGGTGAAGGAGGCATTGTCCACGATGTGATGGGATTGGCTCCCTGAAGGGCAGTTATCAGCGTCGCTATAGGGATGTATCTTCGCCACAATATCGGCGCAGGAATTTCCATCCACCTCTTTCGTCGCAACCTTTGGCCACGGCGGCGTCTGTCCCTGCGGCGAGGCGTGATTGTTGGTAGAGACGTCGGTGAAGCGGCTGACGGGCTCGCCATCGGCTTTAACATCGTTCGACCAGGCGACAGCGTATTCCTTGCCGGTGTTGACCGAAGTGATGACGCCCTTCTTCGCGGCACAGCCCGCTTCCGTGCCGGTCGTCTTCGTGTAGTAAGACTTGTTTTTGTGGGTGATCGTCTTGCCGCCGATCTTAACCGTTCCCGTGCCGCTGTCGGTATCGGAATCTGATCCGAAAGACGGATAGGGAACTGGCACGCCTGGCGGCGTCGCTGGGTTCTCGGGTGGTGTCATGCAGACATCCGGGAAGGCAGCGATGACTTGATTCGACTGTGCCTTGCACGCAACCTCGAGTCCGTTGGCGAAAACGGTCATTCGACGCCCCTCGCTCCGAGCACGGCCGCACCGCATGCGCCTGCGTCGTCGGAGGACTCGATCAGCACCGGATTGCCGGCCGCATACCCTTTTTGCGCGGCTGTAAAGGCCATGCCGATCATCAGAGGCACAACCGCGGCACCGACATTGCCGAGAGATTCGGTTGGTGACCACAAGTCTTGGAAATCATGTCTGCCACGCACCAGCCGCAGGCTGGCGATTGCCGTCTGCTTGAACCAATATTGCTCGCCCAGCAAATCCGAAATGCGATAACCGAGACGATTCATCCCGATGCCGGCCTCTTTGAAGGCGGCACGATATGCCGCCGTCATGCCGTCGCCGCGCAAAGGCAGGTCTTCCTTGTTGTAGATTGATGCTTTCTCCCGGGACAATCCGAGGCCGAAAAGCCGCAATCCGGCTTTCGCTGAGCGTGTGCAAAGCACCGCAGCGGCTGCCTCGCCCGGAATGAACCCGTCAGAATTGTTGGCGGTCAGAAGGCGCCTTTCGCGCAGATAATGGCCAACGCATGAACTGGTAAGATAGCTGTCCACGCCTGCGATCAGGACGTAGGGCGCTGCATCGGCTGCCAGCACACGGCGCGCCTGGTCAAGCGCGACATGGCCGGAGGGTCGCCCATGTGCAACGATACGGGACCTAGCATGAGGTTCGATCTCGACGATTTCGGCGATACGGCGCAGCAGGGCCGAATTGTCCCGGACGGGCCGGCCTGGCCGGCCTTCCTCGGGTAGGCAAAGGATCAGAGCTGTTTGCCCAGACGCATCCGGGACCTTCTTGATGGTTTCGGCAATCGCGCCTGCTGCGAGATGGGCAATTCGCTTCTCGCCAATCCATTTGCGCGGCAATGGAACTTCGGCTCCCACGAGCCAATCGCCTTGGCTGCCGATAAAGCGCGTTTGCTGAAAACCATCCAGCCGGGCGCGCATGGCGGCACAGGCCGAAGGTGCATCGAGGCCGACCGCCGTCACCATGCCGACCGAAACGATGTCGATCGGCGCGCTCATGCATCCTCGCTTTCTTCTTCGGGTGCAGTGCCAGCAGCCCGAACATAGCGGCGCCCTGTCTCGCGCGCCCGCAGCATTGCTTCCGTCGGAGGTCCGACCCAGCATTCATGGAAATCGAGGATTGTGCGCTGGATCCGTTGCGATACCCGCCAGACTAATGAGAAACGCCGGTTCTCCGGATCGAACAGGATCGTATCTGGCAGCACCTCCCCGTCGAAGGCCTTGTTACTACCTTTGAACAACGTCAGCGGCAGAGCCGTCGTCGGCAAACGGAAGCTTTCCTTGCCGGCCGGCGTCAGATTCACGAGTTGCACATCCTCGCCACCTCTTGGCAGGTCGATTTGCTGGTCGGCGGGTGCCATCTGGAAGTAGCGTTCGTCGAAGTCCGACGGCAGGAATGGAAAAATGTTCTCGGTCCAGTTCTCGTCATAGGTGCCGCCATACTCGATCCGGCCGGGCCAGCCGCGGCCCATCGGCCCAAAGCTCATTGGCTTGTAGTCGCCGAAGGGCGAGCGGATTTCTTCGTTGACGGCTTGCGTGTTCGGCAGCCGCAGGCCTGGAATAAAACGCTGGTTCTTCGCGCGAGACCAACCGGTGCCGACCGGGTTGTATTTGTAGCTGGCGGGGAGCTTGTCTTCCGGGTCCAGCCTGTCGACACCGCCCCATGCGACGTCATAAGAAATGGGCAACTTCAGAAAGGGCTGCGGAGCGGTAGCGGTAAACAAGGGCCCGATGGCGCGCCATTCGCGGTGGCCGACGACCTCAAACAGCTTCGACCAATTGCCGACCTTGATGCCGACAGGCACGCGCTCCGCTGGCCGTCCGCCAGGCGCATAGGCACAGCCATTCGCGATCACATCGCAGCGTGGCTTGCGGAAGGCGAAATCGGTCTCCCACAGCGTCGCTGAATAGCCGGGCATGCCGGTGTGCGTGTCGGCCATGACCAGCGGAACCTGTTCCGCCGATTTTTGCACCAATCCGCCAGGCGTCGCGGGAAAGTCGAATGTGCCTTTCACCACCACAACGATCCATTCATGGCCGGCCTTGTCCATGCCCATGGTGAACTGGTGCGGGTAGCCCATCTGGTTCCAGATCTGCATCAGCTGGTCTCCCAGCTCGCGGCGAAGATCTGCTCCAGCGTCGGTTGCGGCGCTAGCTGATCGACATCGAAAATATCCGTATGCGCCGTCCACGCCACGAGGTCGTCGATAACATCGCCTTCACCGTCGACAGGCGGAACGGGCATTGCTGCCAGAGCCGTGTCGAGCTCGTCGGGCGTCATCTCGCCTCGCTGCGCGGCGAGCGCGGCGGTCTCGATGCCATCGAACCATCTCTCCGCATAGGCCAGCTTCAGCGGTGCCTCGGATAGCCGGGCGACCACGCTGAGCGGGAACTGCCTGCCGACGCGGTCGGCGCTCTTCAGCACGATGCCGGCGCAGGCGCCGAACGAAGCGGGGCCGGCCAAGAAGCGCAAGGCCGTGCTTGCCGGCCAGGCCTCCAGCTCAAACAACGGCACGATATTCTGCGCCAGCCAGCGGTCCCACACGCGCACGAAATCGCCAGGCAGCCGCCGCGTGACGAAATCGCCGGTGGCGGGCATCTTGCCGTAGAAGCCGGGTAGGATCAGATCTGCGGCGGACATGTGAACTTCTTGAACATTTCGAGTGTGTAAGGGTTCTCGACACTGGCAGCCTTGAGTTCGAAATCGGCCCACATGCCTTTGGTGCCGAGGCGCAGGCTGTAGACGTCGGTGAGCTTGGTTGCGGCGAAGCGGCCGCCGCGCAGCATTCTCAGCCACGCCCAGCTGCCGGTCTCGTTGAGCATCACTTCGGGCGAGCCGTCGACCGGCTGGAAGGCGAGCGAGATGACGCCGGTGCCGTCCTTGCCGGGCCAGGTCATCGGCTGCGGTCTGGTCGCGTTGTTGTAGTATTCCATCGTCTGGCCATCGAGGTTGAGCGTCATCCGCGCCACATTGGGCGACAGGTCCTTTGGCTCGAGCGTGAAGTTCATCACCGGGCCGGTGCCGCCGGGGAACAGATCGTCGCGGATATGCCGCGCCTGCTCGAACGCGGCGAGCGCCGCCGGATCGAGGCCGAAATCGGCGCGCCATTTCCACGGCTCGCTGGCGGTATCGACATAGTTGATCAGATGGTCGTTGGTGAACGCGTCGATCAGGCCGGTCGGTCCGAACAGGCGCTGGAAGTCACGCACATTGACGTCGACCGCGCTGTCCGGGCTGAACGGATAGCGGTTGTTGAGCGCGGCCTGGCAGAAGGGCAGGATGTCGGCGCGCCATATGGCGTTGAGCTCATTGGTGACGGCCTTCTGCGACAGGCCGCTGGTGTCTCCGGCAATGCCGCCCAGCCAGTCGTTGATCGGCGAAGGCAGGATCTGCGCCTGCCTGGCGACCGCGCCCGTCAGTTCGGCCAGCCCGCCTTGCTTCTTGATCGCGTCCTGCGGGTTGGGATTGGCGGTCACCGTCTGCAGCACGTTGGATAGCGCCGTCAGCGCCACGACGGCGGCGTCGAGCGCCGGCGGCTGGCCGTCGACCTGGGCGATCGTGCCCTTCAGCGGCTTGAAGTGATCCGCAACAAGGCTGCCGGTCATGTCGACCTGGTTGGCGGAGCCGGCGCGCGGCAGGAGTTTCGCCCCCGTCGTCACCACTTTGCTGAGTTTGCCGAGCTTGCTCAGCAGCTGCGAGCCGGTCTTGGCGGCGCCGGCCTTGTCGTTGGCCGAGGCATCGTCGGAGCGGGTGAGGTCGGTCTCCTGCACCACGGCCGTCAGCAGGCGTTTCAACGCCGAGTCGGCACTCGAAAGATCCTTGAGATTCTCGCTTGCGACGTTCAGGTCGGTCAGCGGCGCCAGCCGCATATCGCGCAGGAAACTATCCCACTGCGCAATGTAGTCATCGTAATAGAGCTTCAGGATGTCCTCGGACAGCGCCGAAACCGACGTCTCTGAATTCTCCGAGCAGCCGCCGGCAAACACCGCGCGGTCGAGCGCCGCCTGTGCCGCAATATCCTCGACCCGGTCGAGGATCGCATCGTGAAAGCCGGCATAGGTATAGGGGCCCGGCACGCCGACGCGCAGCGTCTTGTCGGAGCGGCGCGCGAACACCTTGGCGCCGTTCGGCCCGGCGAAATTGGCCGGCACCCATTCCTTGGCGGCCGCCACTTCCGGGTCGGCCAGAAGCTGCTTGTAAGCGCGTTCCGGCAGCGAGATCGTGCAGACCGTCTTCAGCGCCTCGGCGACCAGTTCCTTGTCCGGCGCGATGTAGCTGTCGTCGACCGCCATGCGGCGGATCGCGGCCAGCTGGTGGTCTTCGGCGTCCGCGGTCGGGAAGGGTGGAGCCGGCGCAAATTGCGGCAAGCTGTTCACCCACCAGTTCTGGACGAAATCGGTGTCCATCTGCGACAGGCCGGTCATCATCCGGTAGGTCTTGAGCGCGCCGAGCATGAAATCCGGGTCGCGGATCTGCCGCCACATCGTCGCCTCGAGCAGGGCGACCATATGCGGCTCGAGCACATTGCGCAGCGCATGGTCGTAGGTGTCGCTCTGCGCGCGCACCAGCTCGGGCGATGCGGTCGGGCCGAGCAGATTGTGGATAGCGCCTGGTGGCTCGGTTCGGGCCGCCGCCACCGCATCCATCGCCGCCAGCGCGCCGTCCATGGTCGGCTGCTCGACCGCGGCCGGCATGGCGGCGACTTCAGTCAGCGGCTGCTGCAGCGCTTCGAACTGGCCGGCCTGTTCGGTGATCGCATTGCGGTTGTCGAGATAGGACCAGGTGAACAGACCGCCGGCGAGCAGCGCCGCGAGCGCGCATGCGGCGGCGGCCCCGCGCCAGATCCACGCGCGGCGGCGCTGCGCCATCGGATCGAATGTGCCGAGGCCGGCCTCCTTGAAGATCACTTCGGTGAGCAGGTTCCTGAGGAAGAAGCTGCGCTTCTCGACACGCGCCGCAGGCATCGCCCGGCGCGGCGGCAGCCCGAAGGAGGACGACAGCGCCGCGGTCAGACGGTCGATCGGCGCGCCTTCCTGGGTCGCTGACGTCAGATAGAGGCCGCGCAGCCAGGCGGCTTCCTCGTAGCGGCTCTCGCCGAACATCGCCTCGATCAGCACCTGGATCGGCTCGGAGAGGCTGGCCAACTGTGCCGGGAAGCGGAAGATTTCGGCGCGCTGGCCGAGCTTGTCCTCGTCTTCCAGGCGCGGCACCAGCCGCCGCTCCAGTTCGGTCGCAAGCCTGGCGAGTTCCGTCTGGATCGTGCCGGCGCTGACGCGGGCGTCGAGCGGAAAAGTCGTTCCCCACACCTGCTCGCGCGCGGTCGTCGACAGGCCGCCGAAGAAGGCTTCGAAGCCTTTGATCAGGTCGGCCTTGGTCAGCATCAGATAGACAGGCAGGCGGATCTCCAGCCGGTCGTTCAGCTCCGCCAGTCGGCGGCGGATTTTTCTGCCATGCGCCTTGATCGCCTCGTCGCCTTCCGAGAGCGCATCGATCGACAGCGCGACGATGACGCCATTGAGCGCGCGGCGACCCCGATGCTTCTTCAGAAGGTCGAGGAAGCCCAGCCATTCCGCCGCGTCGACGTCCGGCTGGCTTTCCTGCTGGACGTAGCGACCCGCCGTGTCGATCAGCACGGCGTTTTCGGAGAAGAACCAGTCGCAATTGCGGGTGCCGCCGACACCTTGCAGATCATCGGTGAGATCGATCGGGAAATTGAGGCCGGACTGGCGTAATGCCGTGGTCTTGCCGGTGGCCGGCGGCCCGACGATCACGTACCACGGCATCTCGCGCAGGAATTTGCGGCCGCCAAGCTTGCGCCGCCTGAGCTCGGCCATCACCTCGCCGAATTTGGCGCCGACCGCCGCCACGCTCTCCTCGCCTGGGGTGAGCTGCTTTTCGGCCACGGGCGCGGCGATCTCGGCGACGAACATGCGGTTGGCGCGGATCGCACGACGTTGCGCGATGATCAGCCAGATCAGCCACAGGATGATCAGCCCCGCGATCATGGCGATGCGCACATTGTCGGATTCGAAGGGCGCGTAGGGGCCGACCTGCACGATCGGGCCGAACACCCAGATCAGCAGCGAAAGCAGCGCGATGCCAATCAGCGTCCACAGAAAACGCGAAGTGATGACGGCCCAGAGGAAGCGCAGGATGAACATCTCAGAGCCTCTTCTCGACCAGGACCTCGACGCGCCGGTTGAGCGCGCGACCCTCGCGCGTCGAGTTGTCGGCCACTGGATCGGTCTCGGCGCGCCCCTCGGAAGAGATACTCTCCTGCGACACACCGGCTTGCACCAGAAGCTTGGCTATGGTTTCGGCGCGCGCTTCCGACAGGCGCTGGTTGCTGGCAAGCGGGTTGGACTTTTGCAGGCGCACATTGTCGGTATGGCCGATGACGGTGATTTTTCCGATCAGCTCCTTGTTGTCGAGGATCACCTTGGCGATCGACTCGATCAGCGGCTCGTAGCCTTCGGTCAGTGTCGGTCGCGAAGACTGGAACAGCTCGGGGTTGGAGGACTGTATCACAAGCTTGGCCAGCGAGACGCTCTCGGTGCCGCTGAGCGCTCCCTTGAGGTCATCCGGGGCCCCGGCCTTGAACTCCGGCAGCAAGGCAAAGTCGACCGGCTGTGGCGCTTCGGGTTCGGGGGCGTCCTGCTTGGGCGCGGCGCGAGTGACGTCGCTGCGCGAGGCCGGCGGCAGCGTGCGCACCAGCGCGGAGAGTTCGACCGCCTGGCTGCTCAGGCCCATCGACAGGCCGATATAGGCTGCGGCGGCAATGACGATCGCGGCCAGCGCCATCACCCAGATCGGAACGATGAAGCGCTGCGGCTCATCGGAGGCGATCACACCTTTCCAGTTCGGCGACAGCGGCGCGTCCTCGGCATCCGCATTGCGCAGGAAGCGCGCGGCAGCCACACGCACGGCATTGAGCGAACGGTCGCCGGCGCGGCCGGGTACCCGATACTTGCCGCGGAAGCCGAGCGCCAGACAGTAATATTGCAGCTCCAGCATCTCGCGGTCGCGGTTCGGATGGCGCTCCAGCTCGTCGAGGCGGGTGAAGAACTGGGTGCCGGCATCGACGTCGCCGCGCAGCATGACCACCAGCGGCTGGCGCGGCCAGGCGCTGGCGCCACCCCATGGCGTGTTGAGCGCGAGGTCGTCGAGCGTTGCCGCCACCGCCCAGGCCGCTTGGTCGGCGCGCTCCAGCGAGGAGCCTGCCGCAACAGCGGCGTCGCGCGCCCGCACCAGCTCGTCGAGCAGGCGCGTGCGCATCACTTCCGGATTCTCCGGCGCCAGCGCGCTTTCGAGCTCGGGCGCGAATTCGAGCAGTGGCGCGAAGATGTTGATCAGCGCGTTGGGATGGGCGCGCGCCCGTTTGACCGGTGCGCCGGGAGCCAGCGGCGCGATCGGCCGCGGCGACGCACCCGTCAGCCTGATGCGGGTGCGCTCGCGATCCTCTCCCAGTCCGAAGGGATCATCCCGGCTCATGGCCTCACCTGTTCACCGAGTAGCAGTCGACCTGCGGCTCGCTCGGCAGCACACCGGAGACGCCGATGACAAAGCCGGGGGCGTCGAGCAGCGAGGCCCAATGCTCGCTCTTCTGGTCCAGCTCCAGGCACAGCCTGTCGCCGTCATAGGGAATCTCTCGCGGTTGCGAATGGAGCGGTTTCAGAGGAATGCCGGGCAGCCGAGACTTCCAAAGCCCTTCGAACTGGTCGGCGGCGCCGACGGTCGCCTGGTTGACGAAGATCTTGCGCAGCGCGTCTTCCGACAGTTCCGATCCGACACGGATGACGATGCGGCTGGCGACCAGCAGCTTCGGGTTGTCGATGCGCACTTTCCAGACATTTGTCGCGTGCCGCATGACAGGCAGCGCGCGCGATTTCGGCTCGATGTAGCGCAGGCTGAGGATCAGCGAGCGCAGGGCGTCGGCCAACGCCATATAGGCGGGGCCGGGCGCCATGTGGTCGTAGGCAGGCAATTCACCGAGCCGGCGCGAACTCGAGCCGTAGGTCGCCATCTCGCCGGCGAGGCCCGCAAGCTCAAGATAGAGCTCGGCCGGATGAAAGACATCCTGCGCCAACATATGCGCAAGTCGCGGCCGCGCGGCATTGGCGAGGTGCAGCATCAAAAGGTCCTCGACGCTGCGGCCGGCGCCGCCCATCACCATCTTGCCATGCGCCTCGGCGATCTGGTCGAGGCCGGTGACCACCTCTTGCAGCAATTGCCGGTACCAGTGGACCGCGCCGGTGATCAGCGTCGGCGGCAGGAACGTCTCGTCGAGCGAGATGCCGCCCTCGGCGCGGAGACCTTTGATGTCGGCGATCGGCAAGGCCGTATAGCCACCGACCGATTTGCCGGGCGCAAGCAGGACCGCTTGCGGCCGGGCGATTTCGATCTCTTCCGGATCGGCGCCGCCCTGCACGGCATCGCGCACCGAAACGATCTTACCGTGATAGCGGGCGCCGGTCGAGGCCGCATGCGCCGGATCGAATCCGGCGCCGCCGGGCGGCTCAAGCGGCAGCGCCACAAGCACCGGTCCGGCGCCGGTGTCGGCGGTGACCGGCAGCGGCTTCGGCGCGTCCATCAGTTCCGGGATGGAAAAGGGCGTGCCGTCCGGGAAGATGCCCCGGGCGGACACGATCGAAACCTGGCCGGCATCGAGCAGCGACTGGTCGAGCGTCAATTGCTGGAAGCCGAACGTATGGAGCTGGCCGGCCTGCAACGCGCCGCGCACCATGCCTTCGAAGAACCGATCCTGCTGCTGAAAATGTTGGGTCCTGAGAAACAGGCCCTCCGACCACAGCACCCTGTTTGCATCGCTCATGCCACTACTCTCTGCACTGCCCTGCCGCCTGCCGTCCGGTCGCTAGGCTGAAATGCCGCCCTTGCCGAGGCCGACATTGATGGTGAATTTCGACCCCGGCGACACCGACTTGGTGGTGCGCCAGTTGCGCCCGCCAGGTTCGCGGATCAGCGCCACGAAACCAAGCGCCGTCGCGTTCGGTTCGACCGTGATCGTCTTGGCCGCGGTCTTGCCGGGCGCGACCGAGATCGAGTCCATACCGATCAGATCGGCCCCGAGCGCCGCGCTGGCACCACCCTGCAACGCGAAATAATCGGCCGAATTGAACTTGCCGGTGCTGGCAAGCCGCATCACCAGCACTGTCACCGGCCGGTCGCCGCCGCCCGGTCCCGGATTCATGCCGGCGCCGCCGGTCACGTTGACCGAGATAACCGAAGGTTTGGGCGGGCCGCTCTGGCAAGCCGCAAGCAGCCCCGTGGCGCCGATGGCAATGATGAATTCGCGTCTGTCGATCATGTCCTACTCCTCTTCGTAAGCATCCCTGAAGTCTGCGCCGATCTCGCCCAGGAAACTCGATTCCGCGCTCTGGGCGATGTCGCGATGGCGTTTCTGATAGAGCTCCCACAATTTGGCGTTGCGTCCGCCTGCGAGCAGATTGCCGATCGCGGAATTGGATTTGAGCTCTTCCTCGATCACGGCCGGATCGAAACGGTCGATCATGCGCCGCAGCGCCGCCTGAACGCCGCGCCAGGCGCGCACGTGATGCTGCGCAAGATCCTTCACCGCGTCACCGATCGCCGCTTCGCCGGAGAGAAAGCCCGGACTGCGTTCCGAGATGATGGTGACGATGACGTCCTCGACCGTCGGCAGGAATTTAAGCGGGTTGACCTCCGAGGCGCCGACCATCGTCTGGGCGACGCGGGCGCTTCCCTTTTCCTCGGCGCGCTTGCGCAGCAGCTGCATCAGGCCATCCAGCATCAGCCGGTATTCACGCCCGAACTTTTCCATTTCGGCGATTGCATCGCGGCCGGGAAAGTCGGCCTTGTCGACGCCCATGCCGCGCAGGAACGCGGCCCGAAGCGCCATATCGCCGGGGCCGGCCTGAGCCGGGCCGGCCGGCTTGGGCGTCGGAGCCGAACGTGGCCGCGAGGGCTCGACTGCCTGCACCGGCGTGGCCCAAGGAGGCGCGGCCCGCGGCTTCTCAGCCTGATACTGCCCACGTTCTGCCGGGGCGGCGCCGTTGGCTGGAGATGGCGTCGCGGACGGCCCGAAGCTGAAATCGTCATCGAAGCTGGCCGGCTTTGCCGCTGGTCCGGACGCATCGTTGCGCGACGGCATTTCGCCGAAGCCGAACGGATCCGGCTGACCGGGTGCGGCGGCATCGCCGGATTGCGGAGTGGCCACCGGGTCGAGGCTGAACGGGTCATCGAAGGCAGGTGAACTGCGCTGGATCGCGGCACGATCATAAGCTCCTGGGACAGGCTGCTCGAACGGGTTCGGCAGGTCCGACGGGCGAGGCGGCCGCGGTTGTTCCTCGACCTTGGCCGAGAAGAAGTCGTCTCCGCCGATGCTGGCGGGCGTTCGCGCCTCGGGCGATGACCACGCTGCCGGATGGCTGGCGGCCGGGGCCGAGCCGACTGACGTCTGGGTCGCTTTGGATTGGATCTCGACATGGAACACATAGTCGCCCATGCGCAGCCGCATGCCGCTCTGCAGCCGCGTCGACCGGCCAGGTCCCAGAGGGCTGTCGGAGTTGTCGACGAACAATCCGCTGCTCGACGTGTCGGTGACGAAATAGCCGTCCCGGCCGCCGCTGATCTTGCAATGCGCGCGCGAGACGAACATGTCCGGGTCTTCGATCTGCCAGCCGGCATCGGCACTGCGCCCGATCACCAGTTCGCCCTCGTCCAGCCGGGTCTGCCTGACCACCTGCGAGCGCGGGCCTTGTTCCAGCGTCAGAAGCAGGCTCATGCCGCCACCCCCGCCAGTTCCGGCCGCCAGCCGACGATGGTACGCAACCTGAGATCGTCGGCGTCCCCCTTTTCGGCTGGGCGCGAAAGCCAGGAGGTTCGGCCGAGCTGGATGGTTCCCATGCGGGGCGGCGGTACGGCGTCGCGCGCGAGCACGATCCTGAGATCGACGTCGAGCGCCTCGCCGATCATGTCGCGGACCGCTTTCTTGAACACGCCAAGACGCCGTTCGCCGGGCAGGAACGACTTGAAATCGTCGAGACTGAGCGGGCCGATGCGCAGTTCGATCCTGCTCTGGCGGCTGAAGACGCGCGGGCCGATCGTTGCCCCCTTGCCGAGTGTCGCATAGGCCTTGCCGACGCGGCTCTGCAGCGCCACGGGTATGGTGATCCAGGCAGCGACGAATTCCTTGATCTGCACCGGCACCTTGAAGGCCGTGGCGAGAAACAGCGTCAGTCGCTCCACGCCGTCGACCTGATTGGCCAGCGATCCCGCCTGTCGCAGCCGCACAGTGTCGAGTTCGGGATCCTGTGTGCCGGGAAGGCCGATCCCCGACATCGCCTCCAGCATGGCGCGGACACGCCCGCCGACCGTACGTTCGACTTGCACCGCCGGATGCGCGTCGGCCCAGGCCCGGTAGTAGAGCGCGATCATGCGATGCTGCAATATGTTGACGAAGTCGACGAAGGTCGTGTCGCTGGTCTGCTCGGCGTCGGCCCCGGTGAACCAGCGCTGCGACAGCCGGTCGAGCACCCAGCGCGTCAGATGCAGCGGCATAGGTCCTTCCGGTCCAAGCAGCCCGAGATTGGCGACGGTCACCCGCGCCGGAGCCTTCGCCCCGGTGTCCTGGTACTTGACGACATCGCGGGCCGAGAAGCTCAGGCGCACATGCTGGCCAAGCCTCGCCGGTTCGCGGTCCGCCGTTCCGGAATGGCCGAACAATCCGCGCCGCTGCTCCAGGCGTCGCAGCAGCTCGAAAAAGTCGAAGCCTTCCGACAGCGTTTCGGCCGCGGTCGTCGCGGGCTGAGCTAGATCAGGTAGCGATTGCCGGGCGTCATCGGCCATGGCACATCCTCCTGCTTCTGCAGCAGCCGCGTACGGGTCCGCACGAATCCGTTGATCCCCGCATGGCGGGCAAACAGCCGCGCAAGCAGGGCCGAAAGCAGCAGCGAGCTCTGACCCGCCAGCACGGACTGGTCGACATGCAGCGTCACTTCGGTGCCGCGTCCGAAACACATTGGCCCGTCAATCTGCAGCCGCTCGATCACCGGGCGCGAATCGATCCGCACGATCGAATGCACATTGCGGGCAAGGCCCGGATCGCCCCGGTCGGCATAGAGATCGAGCAACGCATGCAGCGGATCGACGCCACGGCCTTCCTTGGCGAGGCTGAGGAAGTTGAGCGAGAGCTGCGCCACCAGCCGCCAGGCGAGATTGTCGGCGCGGGATTCGCCTTCGGCGCCGGCCGGCAGCGCTGCCGGGATTGCCGGCTGCGGTGCCCGCAGCGCCCCGAGCAAGCGTACCGCTTCGATCGGATCGGCTGTCTCCGGCGTCAGCGTCGGCGTGTCGTCAAGGATCGGCAGATCGCGATTGGTGCAGAGCGCCATGATGTCGAGACGCTTGAGCGGCCGGTTTGGCGCGCTTCCTGCCGGGCGCGAGATTGCGATAAAGACATCGTCGCCGGTGTAGGAGGTGCGGGTCAGGCCTTCGCGCCGCTCGTCTTCGGTGGCCCGGCGCGGACGCCGTTCGATCGAATAGACCCAGCCGCTGCCGCGGTTCTGTCCCAGGCTGAACAATTCAGGGATAGCCGCCTCGCTGCCCTCGGCATCGGCATCCTCGACCCGGATGACCCGGAAGATCTCGAAGTCGCGCGCCCGCGTGCGATCGGCATGCAGCACCTGCCGCGTCTTGCGCGGGTCGATTTCGATGACATTGCATTCGCGTTCGAAGAGATTGATCACCGGCGTCACGAACAGCTCGAAATCGGCCGCCGCCACATCGGCGAGCTCGGGCGCCGGACGCCGGAACAGGAAGATGATCTCCATTCCGCCATCGCACTTGCGCACCACCGGCTGGAGGCCGACGACCCGCACATAGTGGAAGCGCTCCGGGATCATGAAATATTCGCGCAGCAGCCGGTATCCCTCGAAGGTCGCACGGGTGCGCGGCATCAGCGCTTCGTCGTCGCGGATGCCGATCATTTCGGGGTCGGGCAAGGCCGTGAGGGGATTGGGCTTGCCTTCCGCCCGCGCGCCGACGGCCGAGCAGGCGCCGAAGATCGCATCGAAGATGAGCGGCGCCTTGGCGCGGCCGGCGAAATAAAGGTCGAGGCGGTCGAGCGACAGTTCGGAAAGCTTGCCTTTTCCGGCGCGGCCGAGCGTGATGCGAAACGCCGCCTCCGCGCGCACCCCGCCGATCGGCGTGATTCCGGCGGCGGCGAGCGCGCTGCGATCCTGGAAATAGCTGACCGAGGTGATCGCGATCGGCCACAGCGTGACCTCCTGCGCGGTGGTGAAGGTCGAGCGCGTCGAAAGTCCTGGATTGAGGCTTGAGACCAGCCGTGTGCCGCGCGCGACGGCGTGGCCGGCGACCATCGACTGCACCTGCTGACCGGGTTTCAGCACCGCCATCGCCGTCGCCGGCGCCGGGGCGACCAGGTCTGGATAGAGCACGTCGAGCACGGCGCGAGAGAAGCGCGAGCGCTCCGCGTCGACCTTCAGCCGGGTGCGCGCGGCAAGGAAGGCCACGCCGTCAAGCAGCCGTTCGACATAGGGATCGGGACAGGGGACGGTGTCCAGTGAGAGATTACGGGCGACCGCCGGATGCATGTCGGCGAATTCCGCGGCCAGCGCCCGGATATGGGTCAGTTCCTCTTCGTAATATTCAACGAAGACCCGATCCATCTCAGGTCTCCCGGAATTCGGTTCGTGCCACGCCGTTGTCGAGATTGATCGTGGTGCGCAGCCGCATGCGCTCCGGGGTCGGCGTCATGATCAGCACGGCGTCGATCTCGATCTTGAGGCCGACGGTCTTGTCGCCGAGGGTGACGTTGACGGTCGTGGCGCTCTCCTTCAGACGCGGCTCGAAGGTCGCAAGCACGGCACGGATTTCGCGCGCCAACGTATCGCGGTCAAAATCCCGCGACGATCGGCCGGAGAAGGACGGCACACCGTAATTGACGACGCTGCGGCGCACCTCCGGAAAGTCGGCGAGAGGCGGCAGTTCGTCGAGCGGCTGTTCGTGCTCGGCGTCGGAAAGCATTGGCACCGATTCGAAACGCTCGGTGTTGAACAGAGCTTCGATGTCGCGTCGTACGGCTTCTCTCAGCACGCGCGCCGACACCACCACGCCACGGCTTTCGATCTCGGTGCGATGTTCGGTCTGAAAGACCAGCCGCTGCAGGCGCCGTTTCTGTTCGGACGTGAGTTCGGCGTCGGCATCGATGGCGCGCGCGCTGCCGGCAAGAAGAGCCTCGACGCGCTCGGCGCCGAGTTCTTCGTCCAGCAGGCGACGCAGCCCGTCGATCTCCGAAGTCAGCCCCGGCAAATCGTTGACGAGGCGGTCCCAGAGGGAGGGCTGGACCGCCTCGCGCTTTGCCCGGGAGCTGCCGGCAAGCTGCGCTTTCGCGCCAGGCCGTTTGGCCTCACTTGCCGACATAGACGTCCATTTCGATCTCGTCGTCCTTGTTGTAGACGAACTTGATCTTCTTGTAGGCGAAGCTGACTTCTTCCTCGATCAGGTCCGCCTCGTCGGCGGCTTGTCGCATATCGTATTCCATGACCGAAGCGTCGGTGAGCGTCACGACCAGATAGTCGCTGGTCTCGCCGTCGATGGTGCGGCGCGCCGAAAACTTCACTTCGTCGAGCGCCTTGTTCTCGAACAGCGCCTTCTTCAGGTAGGGTGACGACTTGTCGTAGTGCTTGGAGAACTTGATCATCCCCATCGACACGCGGCCGCGGCGCGACAGCGAATTGGGATCGTAAGGCGCGATCATCTTGTAATCGACGCCGAATACCTCGATCTCGTCCTCATGGCCGTCGCGCTTGCTCGGGCCCTTTATGTCCGGAACTTTCAAAAAACCATCGATTTTCGTTGTTGTAGCCATTATCTTTCTCCACCGCTTTCAAAAGAAACAAGACGACTTTGCTGCAATTTCAGCCCTTCACTGACGGCAGTTCCGATACCAGCCGGAGTGAGGCGTTGATGCCTTCCAATTGGTAGTGCGGACGCAGATAGAAACGGGCATTGTAGTAGCCGGGCCGGCCTTCGACGCTGTCGACCTGGACTTCGGCGGCGGCAAGCGGGCGCTTGGCGCGCGCCTTGTCGTCGGCAAAGGCAGGATTGGCCAGCACGTACCGGTTGATCCACTCGGTCAACCAGATCTCCATGTCGGAGCGTTCCTTGAACGAACCGATCTTGTCGCGTGCGATCGCCTTGAGGTAATGCGCGAAGCGCGACACCGGGAAGAGGTAGGGCAGGTTGGCGGATAGCCGCTCGTTCGACTGGGCGTCGGGGTCGACCAAACGTCCGGCGCGGGTCTCGTCATCCTGAAGCGAATGCGCGCCGATGAAGGCCGCCAGATCGGTGTTCTTGCGATGAAGGATCGGCATCAGGCCGAGCTTCGCCAGTTCCGCCTCGCGCCGGTCGTCGATGGCGACCTCGGTCGGGCATTTCATCGCGATCGAGCCGTCGTCCGTCGGGAAAGCGTGCACCGGCAGGTTCAGCACCGTGCCGCCATTCTCGACACCGCGGATCTGCGTGCCCCAGCCGTAGAGCTTGTGGCTGCGGTTGATGTTCACGCCCATCGGGAAAGCGGCGTTCATCCAGACATATTTGTTGTGGTCGCCGCCCACCTCTTCCTCGAAGGTGAAACCCTTCACCGGAACGGTTTCCGAGCCGTAGGGCAGGCGTGCCAGCACGCGCGGCATGGTGAGCCCGATATAGCGGGCGTCCTCGCTCTCGCGCAACGACTGCCATGAGGCATAGGCAGGGTTGTTCACGATCATCTGCAGGTCCTGCGGGTTCGGCAGTTCCTGCCAGCTGTCCATGCGGAACAGCCGAGGCGAGGCGGCCGCGATGAACGGCGTGTGCGCCGAGGCGCAGACACCCGAGATGTTGCGCAACAGGCCGACGTCGCGCGGATGGTTGGAGAACTCGTAGGCGCCGATGATGCAGCCGATCGGCTCGCCACCCAGCATCGAATACTCGTCCGTGTAGACTTTCTTGAAGATCGGGCTCTGGTCCCACATCTGGCCCTCATAGTCTTCGAGCGTGTCGGCCAGCTGGTCCTTGGAGATGTTCATCACCCGGATCTTGAGGTGTTTCGCATCCGTCTCGGTGTTGTTGATAAGATACCAAAGGCCCCGCCAGGTGCCTTCCATCTCGCGCACTTCCGGCGCGTGCATGATCTCGTTGACCTGCGTCGTCAGCATCTTGTCGATGCCGGCGATCAGCGACTTGATCGACTTGATCGCATTGGACGAGATGGTCGTCGTCTCGGAGCGCGACTGAGCGGCCAAAGCCAGGTTGCGCACCAGTTGCTGCAGCTTCTCGCTGTCGTCCTTCTTGACCTTGAAATCCTTTTCAAGGAGTCCGCTGAATTCGCCGAGATCGATGGCTTCCGCCTCGGCGGTGGCGGCTGCGGTCTTTTGCTGTTCGGCCATGACTTACTCCTTGCCCTTGCTGTCATCCATCGCCTGTTCGGCGATCTTGCTCAGCAGCGGCTCATTGTTCAGAAGCTGCGCGATGCGCTTTTCGGCGTCGACGCGGCCATCCATGAAGCCGAGAAGTTCCTCGAGCTGGCGCCGCATCTTGAGGATCTCGGCCAGTTGCGGCACCTGCTCGGCGACCTTGTCCGGCGCGAAATCACCCATCTTGGTGAAGGTGAGATCGACGAAAAGCTCTTCATCGCGCTCCTGGCCTTCGGCTTGCGGCAAGGTGTTCTTGACCCGTGCCTTCACGCGCGGTCCCATCGCTTCCATGAATTTGGGGAACCGGTTGGCGTCGGTTTCGACGAAGCTGCGGTCGAGGACCGACTTTGACGCTTCCTTCGTCTGTGAAGCGCCCGCAAGATCGGCCATCACCGCCATGACGAAGGGCAGTTCGATCGTCGTCGGGCTGCCGTAGGTTTCAACGTCGTAGGCGATCTGCACGCGTGGGGCGCGGTTTCTTTCGATGACCTTCGCTTTGCTCTCTGCTGGCATGCTTTTTTACCTTTCATCCTTCTGGGCCGGCTTCTTGGGATCGGGGACACCGGCAAGCTGCCGGAACTCCTTCAGCCCCGACGGGGCGAGATCTTCCATCAGTTCCACGAAATCCATGTGCACCATCCGGCGCACGCGCCGCGCCAGATGCGGGATGGGACTGGACGGCTCGGTGCGGTCGTAGAAGGCGACCACCAGGTCCAGGCATTTGACAACCTCATCGCGCGAGCTGATCCGGTCCGGAAGACCGGTAGTCGCGTCCACAGGGCTAGCCACACTTGCCATCGTTTCGGCTCCATGACCGTTTCGGGCGGGCGTCGATGCCGGCTGCGCCGTCGATGTCGGCTGCGCCGACTGCGGGGCAGTTGTCGCAGCGCCATTGGCGGCGGCGCCGGCGCTGGAATTCCGCTCCAGCGTCGTCAGCAAACGCTGCAGGAACTTCTTCAATTCCGGGACGGTGGCGCCATGGCCTTCGATACGGGCGTTGAGCGCGGCGTCCACCGCCTCGAGGGCCGCGATCGCGGCGTGCGCGTCGGCCAGCAACGACGTCATCGTGTCCGCCGCCTGATCGATTTGCGCCGTGCATCCGGTGCGCACCCGGTTCAACAGCTGGTTGTGGGCGCTCGTCAGAGCCGCCTTTTCGGCAACGCTGAGGCCGGAGGCAGCTTCCTGCAGCATGACGCGCTCGTCGAGCGCCGCCTGTTCCAGGTCGCGCCCGCTGATCGGTCCGATCGCACGCGGCGAGAAGAAGACGGTCTGCCTGAGGTTCGTCAGCAGGCCTTCCTGGCTATTCTGGAGGTCAAGAAGCGAATTGATGCGGCGCAGCGCCGCGTCGCGCGGCGTGGCGCCCGTCCGTAGGGCCGGATGCATCGTATCCCAATACTGCTCGAACGTCCTTGCGATCAGGGTCAGCCCCTGGGCGAGGCCGGCCAGTTTCTCTTCGTTGGCCAGGGCGCGCGTGACGATGACCAGAAGGCGCAGATCCCGGCCGCGCGACCGTAATTCCTCAGCCTTTTCGAGGACGGCTGCCCAGTCGACCGGGATGGTGGATTGCGAGGCCTTGTTGCCGTCGTGGGCAACTTTGAACTGGGCTTCCGTCAGCCGCTCCAACTCGTGAAAAGCCGGGTCGCTGCGCAAATCCTCTCCCGACGGGTTCGCACCGTCCAGAGGATTCAGCCAGAGTGCGAGATCAATCACACCTACCCCCAGCAAGCGGCTATGTGACGTAACGTTATCATTGGCCTTATGCCACTACAATTGAGCACATGCTCAAAAGCTAACAGAAGCTGAACGCCCCAGTTGTCTTTCGGCGAAACCCATCGCGCGATTGAGGGACCGGGTATGTGAAATGGCTCGCATAGTTCGGACCGCAATCGGGGTTTGTTGCAGGAGTTTGCAGGGCTTGTGTAACCGCGAGGTGCCGCCCGGATAGGTCCGACGGCCTTTCTAGTCAGACGGCTTTGTCAAGCAGCCGCTTATATGGCAGGCTGCGGTCAGCAGATTTCGGGGGCAGGTTCAATGGAACAGCGCCGGTCGTCGCAGAGTTTCAAGCGCAAGGAACTCGTTGCAAAGCTCAATCCCACCGGGGTGCGCGCCTTCAAGGCCGCTGCCGACACGGCCAAGCTGCGCGGCAATCCTTATGTCGAGCTCGTCCATTTCATCCAGCAATTGGTGCTGTCCGAACGCTCGGACGTGCAGATGATCGTCGCCGATGCCGGGCTGGATGTCAGCCGGCTGACGGCGGACATGACCCGCGCCGTCGACAAGCTGCCCTACGGCGCCACCTCCGTGGAGGAATTCTCCGACCACATCTTCCACGCCATTCAGGAGGGCTGGAACCTGGCCACGCTGGAATTCGGTGTCGAGGAGGTGCGCAGCAGCCATATTCTGCTCGCCTGTCTGAAGACGCCGGTGCTGGAAGGCCTGGTTTCCAAGATCAGCGCCGAATTCGACAAGATCGATGCGGATGGGGTCATTGCCCGCTTCGCCGACGTCACCGAAGGCTCGCTCGAAGCCGGCTCACCGCCCGCCGCGCCCGCCACTGAGACGCCGATGAAGCGCGGTCCGGGCGGGGATTCGGCTTTGGCCAAATACGCCACGGATCTCACCCAGCGCGCCCGTGACGGCAAGATCGATCCGGTCGTCGGCCGCGATCCGGAAATAAGGCAGATCGTCGATATCCTGATGCGACGCCGGCAAAACAACCCGATCCTTACCGGCGAGGCGGGCGTCGGCAAAACTGCCGCGGTGGAAGGATTTGCCTTGCGCATCGCCCAGGGCGACGTGCCGCCGACGCTGCAGAATGTCAGCGTGCGCATGCTCGACGTCGGGCTGATGCAGGCGGGCGCCAGCGTCAAGGGCGAGTTCGAGAAGCGGCTGAAGGCGGTCATAGACGAGGTCCAGGCTTCCGATGTGCCAATCATCCTGTTCATCGACGAGGCGCATACGCTGATCGGCGCCGGCGGCGCAGCCGGCACCGGTGACGCGGCAAATCTGCTGAAACCGGCATTGGCGCGCGGCGAGCTGCGCACCATCGCCGCCACCACATGGGCCGAATATAAGCAGCATATCGAGAAGGATCCGGCGCTCACCCGCCGCTTCCAGGTGGTCAAGATCGACGAACCCTCGGAAGCAACAGCCGTGCTGATGTTGCGCGGCGTTGCCGGCGTTCTCGAGCAGCACCACAAGGTTCAGATACTGGACGAGGCGATCGAGGCGTCGGTCGCGCTTTCGCACCGCTACATCCCGGCCAGGCAACTGCCGGACAAGGCGGTCAGCCTGCTCGACACCGCTTGCGCACGGGTCGCCGTCTCGCAGCATGCGACGCCGGCCGAGGTGGAAGACATCTTGCGCCGCCGTCAGGCGCTGGAAGTGGAGAACGGCATCATCGGCCGCGAGGCGGCGATCGGCATCGAGGTCGCCGACCGGCAGGCTCGCGTGGACGCCGGGTTGGCGGAAACCGAGACCACTTTGGCCGCCGCCCAGGCGCGCTGGGATCGAGAAAAGGCGCTGGTGGCCGAAATCCTGGACTTACGCGCAAAATTGCGGGGCGAGGGCGTGCCGCTCGATGAGGCGACGACCGAGGAGGCCGCTGTCGAAACCGAGAACGCGGACGCCAAGGCCCATGAGAAGAAAGCCGACGAGAGCAAGGCTGCGGAGACCAAACCTCTGAAGGCCAAGGCGAAAGCCAAGGGGTCCAAGGCCGAGGCTGCGAAGACCCAGGCAATTTCCGTGGAGCCGGCGGATGAAGCGGGCTCCGATCTCGCGCGACTGCGGGAATTGATGGCCGAACTTGCCCAGGCGCAGGGCGAGACGCCGCTGATCCTGCCCTCGGTCGACCGCAATGCCGTGGCGGCCGTCGTTCAGGACTGGACCGGCATCCCGACCGGACGGATGCTGTCCAGCCAGACCGAAAAGGCGCTGAAGCTCGCCGCGACGCTGTCGGAACGTGTTGTCGGTCAGGACCACGCGATGGAAATGATCGCCAAACGGGTGCAGACAAGCCGCGCCGGCCTCGGCGCGCCGGAAAAACCGGTCGGCGTGTTCCTGCTTTGCGGCCCCTCCGGCGTTGGTAAGACGGAGACGGCCCTGGCGCTGGCCGAAACGCTCTATGGCGGCGAACAGAACCTGATCTCGATCAACATGTCCGAATTCCAGGAAGCGCATACGGTGTCGACGCTGAAGGGCGCGCCGCCCGGCTATGTCGGCTACGGCAAGGGCGGCATCCTGACCGAGGCGGTGCGGCGCAAACCCTATTCGGTGATCCTGCTCGACGAGGTCGAGAAGGCGCATCCCGACGTGCACGAGATCTTCTTCCAGGTCTTCGACAAGGGCATGATGGACGACAGCGAGGGCCGGCGCATCGACTTCAAGAACACGCTGATCCTGCTCACCTCGAATGTCGGCTCCGACGTCATCATGGACCGCACGAAGAACGGCACTGTGCGCTCCGGCATCGACGATCTCGACACTGCGCTACGCGCGCCGCTGCTGAAAGTGTTTCCTGCCGCTTTCCTCGGCCGCGTCGTGACGATCCCCTATTATCCGCTCTCGGATGCGATGATCGAGGCGATCACCAGGCACCAGTTTGGCAAGATCGCGCGTCGCCTCAAGGCGACAAACGATGCCGAACTGGTCATCGGCGAGGGTGTGATGGACCTGGTCAAGGCGCGTTGCACCGAGATCGAATCCGGCGGTCGCATGATCGACGCCATCCTCACAAACACGCTTCTGCCGGAGCTCAGCCGCGGCGTGCTCAATCGCTCGCTCGAGGGCCAGAAGATGACGAAGGTCACCGTCGGTGCCTCGGCCGAGGGATTTACCTATTCCTTCGAATAGAGCTCGATTGAGACTGACCGTTCGGCTCGCCGATTGCTTGCCGCCAAGCCTGTCTTGAGGTGCCGACGGTACTTTTGGCGGCGCTGACACGAGGTCGGCGCCGGGACTTTCTCAGGACTTCACAAACCGATAGGCGAAGCGATCGGTCTGGCCCTTGATCGAGGGATCGAACACCTTGATCGAGTGCGCATCATCCTCGTTCGCGAGCATGGTGCTTTCCGCGTCCAGTACGAAGCCGGCCGCCTCCACCTCCTCGCGGACGGACGCAGGGTCGATCCGATGCAGCGACCGGGTGTCGCTCGTGCCCGACCCCGCGGCGGCGGCGTGGTCGACGATGACGTAGGACCCACCGGGCTTCAGCCGCTCGTAGACGGCTCGATTGAAGTCGGCCGCCGTCGCGCCGTTCTTCTGGATTAGGGCGGTGTGGAGATCGTGGTAGAACAGGTGCAGCCACAGCACATCCGCTGGCTGCGTGGCCTGCGGCATCGCCACGAGGTTCGCCGAGACGGCTTCGACGTTCTCCCGGCCCGGCTCCTTCGCGAGCATCCGCATGCGACCGACCGGATCGTTCTTGAAGTCGGCGACTTCGGCCGGCACGAAGCTGAAGACCCGACCTTCGGGTCCCACGACGTCGGAGAACAGGCGCGTCCAGTCGCCGTCGCCCGGGTAGACGTCAATGACAGTGGAGCCCGCATCCACACGTGCGAAGCGGATCAACTCGGAGAGCTTGGATTGGTCGTACATCGGGATCTCCTTTAGGGTCTGGATGGACTTCTGGGTACTCATGGAATTTTCTGTGTTCTCTCGGATCGCATCGCGCTCGATCCGATCCGTGCATCGTGGCCCCGCCGGCGGGCTGTTCATCAGTCGAACTTGGCCAGGTCCTTGAAGATCAGTTGACCCCAGCTATTTCCGCGCGCCTGGACCAGCAGCCCGCCTTCCGACAGCCCGCCAAGTTTGATCGGCGCGAAGCCGAGCTTTTCCGCCAGCGCACCAATCTCCGCCGCCGCGGCGTTATCATCGCTCGCGAGGAACACGACTCTCCTGCCACCATGTACGGCGGGATCCTGCTCAAGGACGGCAGCGGCCAGATGGTTGAAGCCCTTGACCAGTTTTGCACCAGAAAATGCCTGTGCCACGAACTTGGAAGAAGGCTGTCCCCCCAGTTTTTCAGGAGGCACGCCGTAGGCATTGGTCACATCGACGATGGTCTTGCCCCGCCAGGTGGCGAGTGCCTTCGCAACCTCCGGGTGCGCTTCGAAACGGACAGACAAAAAGATGATGTCCGCCTTGACCGCTTCCGCCAGTGTTGTGGGGATGATCGTGGATCCGATCGCGGCAGCGTCGGATGCAAAGCTTTCCGGGTCGCGCGTGGTTGCCACGGACACTTCGATGCCCTTGCGGGCAAATGCCTTGGCCAATGCCTTGCCGATATTGCCGAAGCCGATAATTGAATAGGTCATAATGCTTCTCCGATCTTTTTTTAACGTCGGGTCAGACCTGCGCCATGCCGCCGTCGACGGCGAGATCCACGCCGGTGATGAAAGAACTTTCATCGGAGGCGAGGAACGTGACGGCAGCCGCGATTTCCTCTGGTTTGTCCCTGCGACCCATTGGGATCTGTGACGCAAACTGGGCTGCCGCTTGCTCGGCTTGCTCAGCGGTGAGGCCCGTCGTCGTCTCTAGCGCCGGAGTCTCGATCGGTCCGGGGCTCACCGTATTCACGCGAATTTGGCGGTCTTTCAGCTCCAGTGTCCAAGCGCGCGCGAAGTTGCGCACAGCCGCCTTGCTTGCGGCGTAGGCGCTAAATCCGGGCACCCCCAACACGTTCGCGACGGAAGATGTCAGGATGATCGAGCCGCCATCGTTGAAGTGGGCAAGAGCCTTCTGCACCGTGAAGAAGAGCCCCTTCACATTCACGTCGAAGGTCTGATCGAAGTGGGCCTCGGTGGCTCCTGCGAGTGGTGCGATCGTTCCCGCGCCGGCGTTGGCAAAGAGAATGTCGATGTGACCGTGCTTCTCTTTCACGGCGGCATAGAGCCGGTCCAGGTCGTCCAGGCGCGCAACGTCGCCCACAACGGCCATAACGTTTCGTCCGATGGAGGCCGCGGCCTCCTTCAGCTCATTCTCTCTTCGCCCGGTGATCACAACGTGCGCGCCTTCTTCGACGAAGCGCTTGGCGGTGGCCAACCCAATCCCGCTGCTGCCGCCGGTGATGACTGCAACCTTACCTTCGAGTTTTTTCATGATCTTTCACCTTGGTCGTGTGTTTTGGTTCTTCGTAAAGTTTGAGAAGCGTGGTCCCGCATCGGGGTCAGAGCTGCGCCAGGCCGCCATCGACGGCGACCTCGCTGGCCGTCATGAAGCTGCTGTCCGACGACGCGAGAAAGGCGGCCACGGCCCCGATCTCCGCCGGATCGGCCATGCGCTGGAGCGGAGTCATCGCGCCGTAGGCCTTCTGGCCCTCCTCGCCCAGCGCTTCCTTCGCGAGTTCGGTCGCCGTCGCCCCGGGCGACAACACGTTTACCCGGATGCCGGTGCCCTTCAGGTCCTCCGCCCAGGTCCGTGCGAGATTGCGCACTGCCGCCTTGCTCGCGCTATAGGCGGTGAATCCCGGGGCGCCTGTGGTGCCGGCGCTTGATCCGGTCAGGATGATCGAACCGCCCGGGCCCATCAGCGGCAACGCCTTCTGGACCGTGAAAATCGTACCCTTCACATTGGTGTCGAAGGTTTCGTCAATGTGCCCGGCGGTGATCTGGCCGAGCGCAAGCGGGCCTCCCGCGCCGGCATTGGCGAAGACGATGTCGAGGCTACCGCGCTCGGCCTTCACCGCCGCGTAGAGCCGGTCTAGGTCGGCCTCATCCGAGACCGAGCCTTTCACCGCGCGGGCATTGGGCCCGAGGTCCGCCACAGCCGCGTCGAGCGCTTCCTGCCGGCGGCCGTAGATGAAGACGAAGGCGCCCTCCTCGACGAAGCGCTTTGCAGCGGCGCGGCCGATGCCCGTAGCGCCGCCGGTTATCACAGCGGTCTTTCCATTCAGTCTGTTCACGTCATGCATCCTTCGTTTCGCCGTCTCATGTCTTTGGCTGTACGGGGAAGTCCCGCGAGAGCCTCAAGATGGGTTCGCCGAAGTCGGGCGGTGAGTGCGCAATCGCGCACATCGGTGGTGCGAAAACGATCCAGCTGGATGATTCGAACGTCGCGACGACCGTGCGAACTATGGCTGAGCGTGCTAGAATGGGTTTTGCAAACCGCACTGCACTACGCAGGAATGCACCATGATCGACTGGGATGACGTTCGCTACTTTCTTGCCGCCGCGCGCGGAGGCTCGGTGCGGGCTGCCGCGGCGCATCTCGGGGTGAATCATTCAACCGTGTTGCGACGCATCGCCCAGCTCGAGGAACGCCTCGGGGCGCAGATGTTCGAAAAGCTGCCTTCGGGCTACCGCCTGACGGTTGCGGGCGAGGAAGTCCTCGAGCTCGCCGACCAGATGGAAGCCTCGTCGCTTCAGCTGGAGACGCGCGTCTTCGGGCGCGACCAGAGTGTGCGCGGGCTTCTGCGGGTGACGCTGGCGCCGCCGCTTGCGACACACCTGCTCATGCCGGACTTCGCCGATTTCGCGCGTCTGCATCGCGACATCGAGATGGACATCTTGTCATCCGGCGAGCTGGTCAATCTGACCAACCGAGAGGCCGACGTCGCGATCCGCGTCGTCTACGACCCCAAAACCCTGCCGCTCAATCTTCACGGCCTGAAGGGACCGGAGCTGTTCGGAGGCGTTTACATATCCCGCGATCGACTCGCCGCGTGGCGTGCGGGCGCGCCTGATCCCATCCGGTGGATAGTCATAAGCATTCATGGAATCCCGGATTGGGCCAGCGAGGGTGAGGTTCGCACCGCCCAGGTTCCGTTCAGGGTCACAGATGCCGAGGCGCAGATCGTCGCGGCGCGGCAAGGGATCGGGATGACGACACTGCCGTGCTTCATCGGAGATGCCGATCCGCTGCTGGTCAGGGTGCCGGGTACCGACCTGCACATGTACGGGACGGTTTGGCTTCTTACACAGGGGGAGACACGCAAGACGAAGCGCGTGCGGCTCTTCACGGAGTTCGTATCGCGCAGGCTCGCCGCGCACGCGCCGCTCCTCGCGGGGCTGTCCATATCGGGCGACTGACGCGCGGTGGGCCGCCGATGGCGCTGTCTTGTCGAAAAGATTTGCGCTCCTTAATCACCGCATTACCATGGCTCCGAACCATCGAATGGCAATAATTCAAGCCCCTCCGAACGCCGCCGAGACAAGCCAGGCAAGCACGAACCTCCGTTCGCGTTGCGGCTTGTCCTCCAGGCGTGTCGGTCGGGGCGAAAGCGGCTGTCGTAATCACCTACAGGAGACCCGATAAATGACGCTCCAAAGCATCAACCCCAAGGACCTGCCAATACCGCAGACTTACAGCCAGGTCGTGGTAGCGACGGGCAGCAAGTTGGTATTCGTCTCGGGCCAGGAGCCCGAAGACCTGGATGGTAAGCTTGTCGGCCGTGGTGATCTCGCGACGCAGGCGCGCCAGGTGTTTACCAATCTCGGCCGGGCACTTGCCGCTGCCGGCGCGGCGCCCGCACAGGTCACCAGGATCACGATCTACGTCGTCAACTACAATCGCGATGAATGCCTGCCGATCATCGAAAAGGCTCGGATAGAGCTGTTCGGAGACCACAAGCCGGCCGATGTGGTGCTGGGCGTGGCAAGCCTGTCCCCCGGCTACCTGATCGAAGTCGACGCATTCGCGGTGATCGATTGACCAGGGGTGGCGGATCAATTGGCGGTATTTTTTCATTGAGACTGACGCCCGAGAAAAGCATCACCTGACCCTGGCGGCGACGCGGCTGCCGTCGCGGATTGCTCGCGGCCGCCAGCTCGCGCCAAGGCAGTCCAAACTGCCCCAGGGGCGCAAAATCAAAGCGGTCTCAAGGCAAAATCAAGAGGTCCTGAAGGCCAGCTGAAAGCGCGCCCTTCCGATAGGCCGCATAGTCCTCCTGCAACACAAAGACAGCCGCCAGGCAGCGTCTGAAACCATCAACCCAAACGTGAACCCAGGAGTATTTGAAATGACCAAGACAGCACTCACCGCCGCCATCCTCATCGGCATGGGCACGGCTTTCGCATCACCGGCTCTGGCCAAGTCCCCCGCCGGCATCAAGAACATCGTGCTCGTGCACGGCGGCTTCGTCGACGGCTCGGGATGGCAGGGCGTCTACGACATCCTGACCAGGGACGGCTACACCGTCAGCGTCGTCCAGAACCCGACCATATCGCTCAAGGACGATGCGGCCTTCACCCGCCGCGCGATAGACGCCATGGGCGGCAAGGTCGTGCTGGTCGGCCACAGCTATGGCGGCGCCGTGATCAGCGAAGCCGGCACGGACGCCAACGTCGCGGGCCTCGTCTACATCGCGGCCTTCGCTCCGGACAAGGGTCAGTCGATCATCGACATGCTGGCCAACCCTTAGAAAGCAGACCCGGTGCCGCCGATCCTGCCGCCCGTGGACGGCTTCCTGTTCCTCGACAAGGCGAAGTTCCACACCTCTTTCGCCGGCGACGTCAGCAACAAGCTCGCAGGCTTCATGAACGCCTCGCAGGTGCCGTTCGGCCTTGAAGGAGCGGGCGGCAAGGTGAGCGATCCGGCCTGGCGGACAAAGCCGTCCTGGTATCTGCTGACCACCGACGACAAGATGATCCCGCCGCGTGTCCAGAAATTGATGGCTGATCGCGCCAAGTCGAAGATCACCGAGGTCGCCGCCAGCCACGCAGTCTACGTGTCACAGCCCAAGGCTGTGGCCAAGATCATCGAGAAGGCGGCTGTGGCCCTCTCGGCGCAATGAACGAGCGCGGCGGGGGAGTTTTCTCCCCCGCCGTCGCTCATCCGTGGGGTTAGAGCCGACGCGTGCCCGGCTTTGACGCTCGCGACCGCCAGCCACGCGGCGGTCTAGTCTGGCGGCGCAGGTGATGCTGCCCGAAGCGGCGAAGCAAAGACATGAACGCTTGCTGCGCGTGCGCGGCGATCGATGGTTTATCGGCAAAGACTTGAACTGTGATACCTGTCCAGGAAACATGAAGACGCGCATTGCGTTCCTCTGTATTTGGATCGTCATGCGATTGCGATGGGGCGCGGCCGTGTGGATGGCAGCCGGCCGCTCGTCGGTGGAAATGGCGATGACGAAAGACACGACGGAGCCGGACCGGATCGATCTCTGGTATGCGAGGCTCGATGATTTCACGAGCCAGGATCAGGCCGCGAGCCTGCGGTTGTTGAGCGGGCCGGAACGCCGGCGCCATGACGCGTTCAAGGTCCAGGATGCTCGGCTGCAATATCTTGCCGGTCGCGGCCTCGTACGCACCACGCTCTCGCGCTACCGGGACATCGCGCCGGAACAATGGCGCTTCCTCGCCAACCGGCAAGACCGGCCCTTCATCGATCCGCAGCTTGGCATTGCCGAGCTTCATTTCAATCTGTCGCACACGCAAGGCCTGGTCGTCTGCGCGGTCGGCGCCATCGAGGAGGTCGGCGTCGACGTCGAGCGGCGCGACCGCGATGCCGGTCTCGACGAACTGGCGCCTGTCGTGCTTGCCCCAGTGGAGCTGGCGCGCTTCGCCAAGCTGCCGCACGAGGCGCAACCGGAATTCTTCTTCGCGCATTGGACGCTCAAGGAAGCCTATGTGAAAGCCCGTGGCATGGGCTTGTCGCTGCCGGTGAATGAGATCTGTTTGGATATTACGGGCGCTTCACCGGCCATGTGCTTCACCGGCGCGATCGATGACGACGCCTCGCGTTGGCGACTATGGACCCTGCGCCCGACAGGGCAGCATCTTGTCGGTGTTGCGGCGGCGCCGGCTACCGAGCGGTTGGGCGTCAATGTCAGGCAGACCCGCGTCATCAATGTTGATTGATGAAGGCTGTCCGCCGGCCAACGCGCCGGGCTGGCCCACATCTGAAGGGATTGAGGCACGGCCATTTTTCACGGCCGGTCGAGTGGTCAGAGCCCGGCGGCATTCTCGTGACGGTCCCAACCGAACCTGCGTTCACTCCGTTCTCGGCCATCGCCATGATCTGGCGATCCTGCCCACAATCGCATCGATCAACGGCAGGCGCATGATGGCGTAGTGGTCGGCGTCCATCTCGACGATCTCGACGCCAGCCAGCAGGCCGCGCCAACATTTCCTGGGAGCTGGACGGCTGAGGATAGCGCGACCGAAAACGATATATTGCTCGTCTGCGGCTTTCCCCGTGGCTCCCAGCTATTCGCGGGTCAGCGGCGGCATCGGGACACGCGCTGCGGTCTTGCCGGTGCGCGAGAACGACGTGCGCAGGCGATAGCGGTCGCCGGCGTAGCGGATCGTCGAAGACAAGAGCGGCCGGCCGGATGCGTCGACGATCCGCTGGCGCATCACCAAAGTGGATTTGCCGACCTCGATGTCGAGATGGCCGGCCAGCACCGGATCGGCGCCACGCGCCTCGATCGTGGTCTCGGCGTGCGCCAGGTCGACGCCGGCATCGATCAGCAAGCCGAAGAGGGACGCATTGCTGAAATCGACGTGGCTGAGATCGGGAACAAGGGCCAGCGGAAAGAACGAGGTGTCGACGGCGACCGGCACCTGGTCGAGCCGCCGGATGCGCTCCAGGTGGAACAGCGCTGCCCCCGGGGCGATCGACAGCTCTTCCGCCTCGTCCAGCGAGGCCGGCGCCTGCTCGGCGCGCAGCACATCGGAGGAGGGCGTCAGGCCGAGGCGCCGCGCGGTCTCGCTGAACGATTCCAGCGTGTTGGGGAATTCCTTCGGCACCTTGGCTGAGACATACCAGCCGCGCCCATGCGAGGGCGTCAGCACGCCGTCCTCGACGAGGCTCTGCAGCGCCCGGCGCAAGGTCACCCTCGAGATCGACAGGCGCGTGAACAGGTCGCGCTCGGCCGGCAGCCGCGCGCCCGAGGCAAGCTTGCCGCTCGCGATCTCCTTGAGGATCGCATCGGCCGCTTGCCGCCAGAGTGGTTCAGGTCCGTCCGACTGCAGTGGCGAGCCGTCCATCTCAGTCACCCATCCGTCTTGATCTTTTCCCACCCGCCCGTTCGCATCGAACGGTAGCAGGCGTCAATTATGTGGTTGACGATGACGCCGTCCTCGAAGGTTTCCAATGGCGTCGTCCCCGCCGCGAAGTGGTCGACAAAGTGGCGCATCTGTTGCGAAAAGCCATAGGCGCGGGTTTCCTCGGGCACCGGATAGACCCAGCCGGTCTCGGCATCGGCCTTTTCGACGAGATAACCGACCGGCTTTTCGATGAAGCCCCAGACCGGGCCGACCGAGGTATCTGTGACGATGCGGCCGGCCGAGCCGACCAACTCATGGCGCAACTGCATGCCGCCTTTCTCGATCCAGGAGGATTCGATGGTGGCGAGCTGGCCGCCGGCGAATTTCAACAGCGCGATCGCCGTGTCTTCCCCGGTTGTCTTGTCGCCATGCGCCATGGTGGCGCCCCAGGCGAACACCTCGGTGATCAGATTGTCCTTGCCGAAGAAGTGGCGCGCGCTTTCGACCGTGTGGCAGCCCATATCGAGCAGGGCGCCGCCGCCGGCAAGCTCGGCGTTCCAGAAATGCGGCGCGTGCGGTCCCGAATGCGCCTCACGCGCCCGCATGGTGAGCAGATTGCCGATGCCGCCGGCCTGGATCATCTGGTGGGCCTTGGCGATGTTGGGGGAAAACACAGCGCATTCGGCATAGCCGTGCCAGATGCCGGCGCGCTGGACGATGTCGAGGATCTCCTGCGCCTCCTTGCCGGTGCGCGCCAGCGGCTTGGTGCAGATCACCGCCTTGCCGTGCTTGGCCGCGGTCCTGACGGCTTCGAGATGGATTTCATTGGGCAGCGCAATCACCACCAACTCAACCGCTTTGTCGGCGCAGACCGTGTCGATATCCCGGTGCGCGGTGACCTTGGGCCCCCATTTCTTGGCGAAGGCCGTGGCTCGCTCGAAACTGCGTGACGAGCACGCCACGAGTTCGGCGTTGCGCACGTCGAGCAGCGAGTCCGCATAGGTTTCGGCGATGAAGCCCGAGCCCAGAATTCCAACACCAATCATTCAAGTTCTCCCGGATTTTTTGCCGTCGGCCGGCGCTTGCATCGTCGGATAGCGCTCGCTCGACAGGAAAAGACAACATAATACCACTTGTCACAAGATGTATCAGTAGGTATGGTCCGAGGCAACAGTGCAAAATCGTGAATCCACACGAGGCACCGTGTTATGGGAGAAGCCAAGAATGCGTTCGATACGAGCATCGATCGCGCTGACAGCGACGCTGGGCGCGATGTTTTCCACCGGCGTCGGTGTCGCCTGTGCCGACCCGGTCACCATCACCTTGAACAGCTGGCGCACCGAGGATATCGCCGTCTGGCAGGACACCATCCTGCCAGCCTTCGAGGCCAAGCATCCCGACATCAAGGTCGAGTTTGCGCCGATCAACACCAATGAATACAACGCCGCCATCCAGTCGCAGATCGAAGGCGGCGCCGGCGGCGACCTGATCACCTGCCGGCCGTTCGACGTGAACCGCGAATGGATCAAGCGCGGCTATTTCGAATCGCTCGAAGGCCTGCCGGGTCTGGCCAATTTCGACAAGACGTCGCGCGCGGCCTGGACCGGCGCCGACGACAAGACCTACTGCCTGCCGGTCGCCGCTGTGCTCGCCGGCTTCTACTACAATGCCGACATCTTCAAGGAGCTGAACCTCAAGGTGCCGACCACCAGCGCCGAGTTCATCGATGTGCTGACGGCGATCAAGAAGGACGGTCGCTACACGCCGCTGGCCTACGGCTCGGCCGAATCCTGGCAGCTCGCCTATAACGGCCTCTACTCGATCGGCCCGGCCTACTGGAAAGGCGAGGAGGGCCGACTCGGCCTGATCGACGGCAAGAAGAAGCTGACCGATCCGGAATTCGTCGATGCCATCGCCGCCTTCGCCGCCTGGAAGCCGTTCCTGCCGGCTGGCCAGGAAAGCCTGAACTACGCCGATATGACGCAGCTGTTCACGCTCGGCAAAGCCGCCATCCTTCCCGACGGCTCATGGGACATCAACCAGGTCACCTCAACCAACCTCAATGTCGGCGTGTTCGGCCCGCCGGTGCCGAAGGCTGGCGACAAGCGCTATCTGCAGGAGATGCCCGACATGGGCATCGGCATCAACGCCAAGAGCGCCCACAAGGACGCGGCAAAGACCTTCCTCGACTGGGTCGCTGGCCCCGAGTTCCAGGAACTCTACGTCAACGCCGCGCCCGGCTTCTTTGCCATGAGCTCCAAGCCGGTCACCTACAAGAACAAGCTGGCGCAGGACTTCGCCGATTTGAAGAAGGGCGCCGAGCTGACGCCACGCCTGGCGCTCGATCGCCTCAGCGCCGGCACGCCGCCGCTCGACGACGAGACCTGGCGTCTTCTGCAGGTGATGTTCACCAAGACCGACGTCACGCCGCAGCAGGTTGCGACCGAGCTCCAGACCGGTCTCGCGTCCTGGTACGGACCGCAGAAGAAGTAATCTGGCACTCCCTTGCGCATGCCTTGCCACGGGGCGGGGCATGCGCAAGCCTTACGGCATGCCGGCGCATTCGTGCCGGCGTGAAGATGAGGTTTTAAGTTGATATCTCCCGCCGCTGCCTATCGAAACCTGCTGTTCTTCGTGCTGCCAGCGCTGGCCGTCTATCTGGTCTTTGCCGTGCTGCCGCTGGCGACATCGATCGTCATGAGCTTCTTCCAGACCAGCGGTGCGGCGGGCGACACCTTCGTCGGCTTTGCCAATTACGTGCGCCTGTTCACCCACCCGACGATCAGTGCCCGCTTCTGGAACGCGCTTTTCAACAACATGCAGTATTTCGCCATCCATCTGATCGTCGAAGTGCCGATGGGGCTGCTTCTTGCGGCGTTGCTCACCTCCGGCAAACTGGCGCGCTCGGAAGGCATCTACCGCACGCTGCTGTTCATCCCGGCGACACTCTCGGTGGTCATCGTCGGCTTCGTCTGGCGGCTGATCATCAACCCGCTCTGGGGCCTGGTCGGCTTCCCGCTGCTCGGCACGGAATCGACGGCGCTCACCACCATCTCGCTGATGTCGGTGTGGCAGTATTTCGGCATCCCGATGGTCTTCCTCTACAGCGCCCTGCTGGCCGTGCCCAACGAACTGGTCGAGGCCGCCAACATCGACGGCGCCAACGGCTGGGCAACCTTCTGGAAGATCAAGTTCCCGCTGATCGCGCCGCAATTCGGGCTGATCGCGATCCTCACCTATATCTGGACCTTCAACGGCTTCGACCTGGTGTTTGCGCTCAACGGCTCGGCGCCCGGGCCGAACTACAGCACCGATATTCTCGGCACCTATTTCTACCGCACCTTCTTCGGCTCGAGTGGGCAGCTCGCCGATCTCGATTTGGGCGCCGCCGTCGCGACTGTCATCTTCCTCACCGTGTTGCTGGTCACCGCGGCCTATTTCTGGCTGGTCCAGCGCCGCCTGAAATCCTATTCGGTCTAGGAGCTTGAGATGAGCGCTCTCGACCTCGACATATCAGATCTACCGGTCGCCCGAATTCGCCGCGACCGCGAACCGTGGACGATGGAGCGCGTGATCGTGCATGCGCTGCTGATCCTTTTCGTCCTGCTTGCCATCGGCCCGGTGCTGATCGTCATCCTCAATTCGCTGAAGACGACGCCGGCGATTTTTGGCGGGCCGTTCGACCTGCCAACGGCCAAGACCTTCAGCCTCGAAGGCTATAGGCGCGTCTTCACGCGCGGCAATTTCATCGTCAACTACCGCAACAGCCTGGTCGTCACGGTGACGACGATCGCACTCACCGTGGTGCTGTCGACTCTCGCCGCTTTCGCTTTGGTCGAATACCGGGTGCGGCTCGCCTCGCTGCTTAGCGGCCTGTTCGTGCTCGGCATCATGCTGCCGATCCGCCTCGGCACCATTCCGCTGATCCAGATGATGCTCGCCTGGAAGCTGATGGACACGCTGGCGGCGCTCATCCTCGTCTACACCGCCATGAGCATTCCGATCGCGGTGACGCTGATGGTCACCTATTTCCGCACCGTGCCGACCGATCTCAAGGAAGCGGCGCGGATGGATGGGGCAAGCGAACTGCGCACCTTCTGGATCGTGCTGCCTTTGGTCAGGCCCGGCCTCGCGGCGGTCGCCGCACTCACCATGCTGCCGGTGTGGAACGACCTCTGGTTCCCGCTGATCCTGGCGCCAAGCCGGCAGAACCAGACGGTGACGCTCGGCGTCCAGCAATTCGTCGGCCAGTTCATGAACGACTATCCCGCGCTGCTTGCCGCGCTCACGCTCGGCGCGGTGCCGCTGGTGCTGCTCTTCACCCTGTTCTCGCGGCAATTCATCAGCGGCCTCAGCAAGGGCTACAGCAAATAATTTCCGACACGCCAATTTGGAACTGATGGAACACTAAAATGCAGATAGGCACTTACATCCGCCGGCAGCCCGCGACGCTGCTCAGCCTGCCCGCGGCGATCGGCGCGCAGCTCCAAGGATTCGCCAGCCTGCGCCAGACGCCGGAGCGGATCGTGCTGCTCGGCACCGGATCGTCGATGAATGCGCTTCTGGCCGGCGCCGAAGCGCTGGAGGAGAGCACGGGCGCCTCGGTGATCGCCAAGGAGCCGGAGGCTTTCCTGCGCCTGCCGCCAAAGGCATCCAACCAGCGCACGCTGGTCCTGGCGGCCTCGCAGTCGGGCATGAGCATCACCACCATCGAGGCGGTGCGCCTGTCGGTGGAGCGCGGCTTTCCGACGCTTGTCATCACTGGCGAAGCCGACAGCCTGATCACCCAGACCGGTGCCGAGATCATCGTCATGCCGATCGGTCCGGAGACGGTTGGGCCGAAGACCATGGGTTACACCGCCACCGTCATGTCGGTGCTGGCAGTCGCCGCGAAACTGTCCGGCAAGACACTCGATGTGTCGGGCCTGCTCGTTGAGCTCGAGCGGACAACCGAAACCGCCCTTGAGGCTGCCAAGGACTTGATCGCCCGCTTCGGCGTCCCCGATTACATCCTGGTGGCCGGCCAGGCGACACATCTCGGCACCGCGCTCGAGACGTCGCTCAAGATCGCCGAGATCAGCGGTGTGCCGACCGCCGGCTTCGACACCGAAGAAGCGCTGCATGGACATGTCTACGGCACCACCAACAACAGCCTGGTCGTCGCCGTCGCACAGACCGAGACCGAGGCGAAGGTCGCCGCCAATCTCGGTGAGGCGCTGGCCGAGCTTGGGCCACGCACGGTCGTGCTCAACCTCTCCGGACATCCGACCCGCTTCGACCTCGACGTCAGCTGGCCGACGGCGCCCGGGCAGCAATGGCTTGCCGGCTGCTGGGCGCCGATCCCGCTGCAATGGTATGGCTGCGAATTGGCGATCGCGCGCGGCATCGATCCCGACAAGATGATCTACCCCAATCTCGGAAAGCGGCTCAACGTGCGCATCCGCAAGGAGGCCTGATGGTAACCGCGGTTGGAATCGACATAGGCGGCAGCCTGGTCAAACTCGGCGTCGTCGACGGTTCGGGCAAGGTGCTCGCGCGGGATGCGGTGCCTGTGCACAGGGACATCGACTTCGCCGAATTCGTGCATCTGGTGACCGAGGCGACCGAGAACCTTCGAAAGGCCTATCCTGGCATCGCCGCCATCGGCATCGGCGTCCCCGGCACGCCCAATCCCGAGACCGGCATGCTCAACGGCCGCTGCCCGGCGATCCCGGCTTTGCTCAAGGGATCGCTGTCGAAACTGTTTTCGATCCGCTTCGGCGTGCCGGCCGTTGTCCGCAACGACGCCGTCAGCGCCACCCATGGCGAAATGCGCCACGGCGCCGGGCGCCCATACGCGCGCTTTGCGCTGCTGACCCTCGGCACCGGCATTGGCGGCTCGATGGTCATCGACCGCAAGGTCATCGATGGCCCGGACGGACTGCCGCCGCAATTCGGCTGCATCTCGCTCGACCCGGCCCGCACCGACATCGCCGATCCGGTTCCGGGCATGGTCGAGAACCTCGCCAGCGCCCGCGCGCTGGTCAACCGCTATCGCCAGCTGAAACCCGAGACCGATGCCAAGGACGCCGAGACCGTCGTCGACCTCGCCAAGCAAGGCGACGCGGTCGCGCTGCAGGTTGTCGACGAAGTGGCGCGCTGGCTCGGCCAGATGATCGGCATCATGTCGAATATGCTCAACATCGAGGCGGCGATCATCGGCGGCGGCCTGTCGCTGGCCGGCCCGTTCTTCACCGACCGCATCGCCCTGAATGTCAGGGATTTCGTCCTGCTCAAGCCCGGCCGTCCGCCGGTGATCGTGGCGGCGGAGCACGGCAACGACGCTGGCGTGATCGGCACCGCCGCGCTTGCGCTCGATATGTTCGCGCCCGGGGCGAAGGAATAAAACCATGGCCGACGTCGAACTGCGCAAGATTTCCAAGAGCTTTCAGAACCTGAAGGTCGTGCACGATATCGACCTCGACATTGCCGAGGGCGAGTTCGTCGTGCTTGTCGGGCCGTCCGGCTGCGGCAAGTCGACGACGCTGCGCATGGTGGCCGGGCTCGACCGGCCAAGCGGTGGCGAGATCCATATTGGCGGCCGGCTGGTCAACGACGTCCAGGCCAGGGACCGCGACATCGCCATGGTCTTCCAGAGCTATGCGCTCTATCCGCAGATGACGGTGGCGCAGAACATGGCCTTCGGCCTGCGCATCCGCAAAGTGCCGGACGCCGAGGTGACGCAGCGCATCGCGCGCGTCGCCGACATCCTCGACCTCAGCGAGCTGTTGCAGCGCAAGCCGCATCAACTCTCGGGCGGCCAGCGCCAGCGCGTCGCCATGGGCCGCGCGATGGTGCGCCAGCCAAAGGTCTTCCTGTTCGACGAGCCGCTCTCCAATCTCGACGCCAAGCTTCGCGTCAAGATGCGCGCCGAGATCAAGAAGCTGCATCAGATGGTCGCCACCACGACCGTTTATGTCACCCACGACCAGGTCGAGGCCATGACCTTGGCCGACCGCGTCGTGGTGATGAACAAGGGCCGCATCGAGCAGATCGGTCCGCCCAACGATCTCTATCACGAGCCGGCCAGCCGCTTCGTCGCCGGCTTCATCGGCAGCCCCGGCATGAACTTCTTCAAGTGCCGGCTGGAAGCGCGCGGCGACGGTCTGGCCGTGGTGCTGGGCGATGGCACCGCGCTCGCCGTGCCGGCTTCGCGCACAAAGCGCTATGCCAGCCATGCCGGGCGCGCGCTCGAATTCGGCCTGCGCCCTGAGCACATCACCGAGCAGCGCGAGCGACCCGACACCGTCGACATCAACGTGCCGGTCGAGGTCGTCGAGCCGATGGGCATGGAGACGCTGCTGCATGTGCTGGTCGCCGGCGCCGAGGCGACAGCCCGCATCGATCCGGCGGCGACACCCAAGCCAGGTGAGATGGCGACGCTGTCGCTCGGCATGGCGCATATGCACCTGCTCGACCCTGAAAGCGGCAAAGTCCTCTGAACCACGAGGGGCTCAACGCGGATCAAAAGGTGGTCGCCACACATTCGCGTGTCGAAACGCAAAAACAATATATTATCCGTTGACAAATATAATTTTGGAGCGAATTTTTAGGTGTGGTGCCAGACGGCCGTGATGGCCCATGGGCCATCTTCATGCAGTCCAGGAATGTGCCGGTCATGATCGACATCCACAGCGTGTCAAAGTCCTTCGTGACCAGGGATGCCGATCCCGTCCACGCGCTGAGGCAAGTCAGCCTCGAAATCTACGACAACGAGTTCTTCACGCTGCTCGGCCCTTCGGGTTGCGGCAAGACGACCCTGTTGCGCCTGATCGCCGGCTTCGAGGCGCCGACCACTGGCGCCATCCGCATCGCCGGCAGCGATGTCGCCGCGCTGCCGCCGCAGAAGCGGCCGGTCAACACGGTGTTCCAGAGCTACGCGCTGTTCCCGCATATGAGCGTCGCCGAGAATGTCGGCTTCGGGCTGGAAATGCAGAACGCGCCGAAGTCGCTGATCGACGAGCGCGTCCGGGAAGCATTGGAAATGGTGCGGCTCGAAGGCTTCGCCGCGCGTCGCCCGGCGCAATTGTCGGGCGGCCAGCAGCAGCGCGTCGCCGTGGCGCGCGCGCTGGCGCCCAAGCCCAGCGTGCTTCTGCTCGACGAGCCGCTGTCGGCGCTTGACCTCAAATTGCGCAAGGGCATGCAGAGCGAGCTGAAGCGGCTGCAGCGCGAGACCGGCATCACCTTCGTCCTGGTCACCCACGACCAGGAAGAGGCGCTCGCCATGTCCGACCGCATCGCGGTGATGCGCAGCGGTGACGTGCTGCAGGTCGGCACGCCCAAGGACATCTATGACAATCCGCAGGACCGCTTCGTCGCCGACTTCATCGGCGAGTCCAACCTCTTGCCGGGCGCCGCCCTCGGTCGCGACCCGGCCAAGACCATCGTCGTGCGGCCCGAGCACATCATCGTCTCGCCGGCGTCGAATGGCACTCAAGGTCACGCCCGGGGCGCAGTCTCCGCCATCACCTTCCTCGGCTCCGACACGCTCTACGAAATCGTGCTGGAAGAGGGGGCAAAGCTGCATTCGCGCACCCGCGGCGGCGCCGTGCTTTCGACGGGTGACAGCGTCGTCGTCGACTGGGCGCGCCATGTCGAACGCGAACTGGCGAACTGAGATGGGTCCGAACCGCACCTGGCTCCTGATCGCGCCGGCCATGCTGGTCATCGGCATCTTCATGGTGCTGCCGCTGTTCCTGGCGGTCGGCTATTCCTTCATGACCGCCAATCCCTATGGGGGCGTCACCCAGCCGGCGACCTTCGACGCCTATCTGCAGTTCCTCTACCAGCGCGATTTCGACGACAGCCTGGTGTTCTCGCCAAGTTATGCGCTGATCATCCTGCGCTCGGTCTATCTCGCCGTCGCCACCACCTTGATCTGCCTGGTGCTTGGCTTGCCGGTCGCCTGGTACATCGTCTGCCAGGCGCCGGAGCGGCGGCGCATCCTCCTGTTCGCCGTCACGTTGCCATTCTGGATCAACACTCTGATCCGCACCTATTGCTGGATCCTGATCCTGCGCGATGAAGGGTTGGCCAACGGCGCGTTGCGCAGCGCCGGCATCATCACCGAGCCGCTGCCGCTGCTCTACAATGACGGCTCGATCCTGCTCGGCCTCGTCTACACTTTCCTGCCCTTCATGGTGCTGCCGATCTATTCCACGCTGGAGCGCATCGACCCAAGATTGATCGAGGCCGCGCACGATCTCTACGCCAGCCGCGCGGCCGTCTTTCGCCGCATCGTCTGGCCCTTGGCCCGGCCCGGTGCGCTCGCCGGCGCCACGCTGGTCTTCGCGCCGGCGCTGGGTTCGTTCCTGGCGCCGGATCTGCTCGGCGGCGGCAAGAAGCTTTTGATCGGCAGCCTGATCCAGATGCAGTTCACCTCGTCGCGCAACTGGCCGTTTGGGGCAGCACTTTCGACCGTCGTCACCGTCGTCGTGCTGACCGTCTTCGTCGTCCGTTCCCGCAAGGTGCAGGAGAGCGAACGATGAGCGGCGCAAAGTCCTTCGACTGGCGTCACACGCCCGGGCTGTCGGCCTACACGGCGCTGATCTTCGTGTTCTTCTATGCGCCGCTGGCGATCCTGGTGATCTATGCCTTCAACTCGAGCCGGCTGGTGACGGTCTGGTCCGGCTTCAGCGTCAAATGGTTCGTCGCGGTCGCCAACAATGACGCGATCCGCGACGCGGCCGTCAACAGCGTCATCATCGCCATCGTCGCCACCATCGCCTCGACGGCGATCGCCACCGCCGGTGCGCTGGCGCTGGAGCGCGGCAGGCTGCGCTTCGGGCGCGGCGCCGCCACGGCGCTGATCGCCATGCCGCTGGTGGTGCCGGAAATCGTCGTGGCGATCACCACGCTGATCTTCTTCTCAGGTCTCGGCATGCATCACGGCTTGCTCAATTTGATGATCGCCCACACCGTCTTCTGCATCCCCTTCGCGCTGTTGCCGATCCAGGCGCGGCTGCGCGACATGGGCGGGACCTTGGAGGAGGCGGGGCGCGATCTCTACGCCGACGAGTGGCGGCTGTTTGTCCGCGTTACGCTGCCCTTGCTCGCCCCGGCGATCTCGGCCGGCGCCATCATGGCCTTCGTCATTTCGCTCGACGATTTCCTGATCTCGATGATGGTGTCGAGCGCCGGGTCGACGACGCTGCCGGTCTACATTTACGGCATGATGCGCCTTGGCGTGACGCCCGAGGTCAACGCCATCTCCACCATTCTGCTTGCCGTTTCCATCGTCTTCGTCGCAGCCGCCCTGCTTGTCGGGAGGCGCAACAGATTTGCCTAAGCCATGCGCCCGGACAATGGGAACCGGGATCGTGGTCATAACGAGAAAACAAACCAGAGGAGAATAACCGTGACCAAATGGAAGGAAGGACTTTCGAAAATCGCGCTGGCCACCGCCATGCTCGGCGCGATCACCACGACCGCGCTGGCCGATGCCGGCGAGCTGCATATCTACAACTGGACCGACTACACCTCGGACGAGATGATCAAGAAGTTCGAGGCCGAGACCGGTATCAAGGTCACCATCGACACCTATGATTCCAACGAGACGGCCCTCGCCAAGCTGAGCTCGGGCGCCGCCGGCTACGACGTGATGATCATCAGCAACGATTTCGTGCCGATCTTCGTCAAGCAGAAGCTGTTCCAGGAAGTCGACGCCGGCGCGATGCCCAACTTCAAGAATGTCGATCCGAAATGGCAGCACCGGCCGTGGGATCCGGATGCGAAATACACTGTGCCATGGGTCTGGGGCACCATATTCCGTCGACACCGCCGTCTACAAAGGCCCGACAGACAGCCTGAAGCCGCTGTTCGATCCGCCCGCCGAACTGAAGGGCAAGGTCGGCATGTTCGGCTCGCCGACCGAGGTCATCTCGCTGGCGCTCGTCTATCTCGGCAAGGACCAGTGCAACAGCAATCCGGCCGACCTCAAGGAGCTCGATGCCCTGCTCGAGGCGCAAAAGCCCTTCGTGAAGGTCTACAATTCCGACGGCATCGTCGAGCGCCAGGTCGCGGGCGAGACGGTCATGCACGAGCAATGGTCGGGCAAGGCGCTGGCGACGCGCCAGCAGAAATCGACGGTCAAATATGTCTATCCGAAGGAAGGCGCCGTCGGCTGGATGGACAATGTCGCCGTGCCGACCAGCGCGCCCAATGTCGAGAACGCCAAGAAGTTCCTCAACTTCCTGATGGATCCGCAAAACATCGCGCTGCAGCAGAAATACACCGGATACCAGAGCGCCATCGCCGGCTCGAACAAATACCTGGCGGCGGACGTCGGCGGTTCGCCCGAGTTCAACCCGCCGGCCGATCTCAAGATCACCTTCGCGCCGTCCTGCGACGAGAAGGCGATCCGCGCCTATGACCGGATCTGGACGAATTTGCGCCAGTAACACCGCAACGCGAAACGCCGCTTCCTTTTAAGGAACGGCGTTTTGTTTTCCGCCGAAGGAAGCTCGATGAAACGCTACGCTCGCTCGATCGTCTTCGACACTGGAAGGTCGGAGGCTTCCGCCGCCAGCAGGATGTCGGTGGTCACCGCCAGATGCGCGGCCAGCAATTCGGCAGCCTTCTCGGCATTGCGGTCGAGCACGGCGGCGGCGAGGTCCTGATGTTCCTTGCTGATGTTGCGCGCCCGTGGCGCAAGCGACACCGACCGGCGGCGATAACGTTCGCTCTGGTCGTAAAGCTGGTCGCGCAGGCGCAGCAGCCAGTGGCTGTCGCAGCCGGCAACCAGAGCCTTGTGGAAGGCCGCATGCGCGGTCGCCCATTCGTCGCTGGAATGCACCGGATCGTCCGGCGTGTGCTCGGGCGTGCGCGACAGCCGGTGAAGCGCGGCGACCAGCTGCGATTCCCAGGCGACATCGCCGACCTCGATGGCGCGGCGGATGCACAGCGTCTCGATCTGGATGCGCGTCTTGGTGAGGTCGAGCAGGTCCTCGGCCGAGATGGGTGCCGCGCGAAAGCCGCGCTGCGGCTCGGCCACGACAAGGCCCTCCGAAGTCAGCCGCGACAGCGCCTCGCGGATGGCGCCGAGGCTCACCGACAGCCTGTCGCACAATTCCTGGACCTTGAGCCGGCTGCCAGGCGCGATCCGGCACGACAACAGGTCGGCGCGCAAATCCTCATACGCGCCTTGGGTGAGATTGATCGAGCCTTCCCTAGCCATGCGTTTGCCTGCGGCCGAATCCGTCCATTGAGGAGCCTTGATACATTATCCTGGGTAGAAGTCAGAATGCAAAATAATATATTCTCTGTTGACAGATATATAATTTCTCAACAAAGTCCAGCTTTCACAAGCGAGGATGTGGCCAGTGCGATTTGCAGCTTATAAATCGCCGCGGGGACCTGGGCTGGCGATTGCCTTGCCGGCAGGCGAGTTCCGCGGCATCGACGCAAGCGACGCGATGTTTCCCGGATGGCTGGACGAGCTGATCGCCGAAGGCACGCAGGCGCTGCACGCCGCCGGCGAGAAGCTGGCCTGCGGCCGCAAGATCGATCCGAAAGCCGTCGAATGGCTGCCGCCGATCTCGCGGCCCGGCAAGATCGTCTGCGTCGGCCTGAACTATGTCGACCATTCGGTCGAGAGTGGCTTTACGCCGCCGACCTATCCAACCTTGTTCGCCCGCTTCTCGACCAGCCTGATCGGCCACGGCGCGGCGATCCGTCGTCCGGAAGCCTCGATCCAGCTCGACTATGAGGGCGAGATGGTGGCGGTCATCGGCAAGGCCGGCCGCCACATCCCGCGGGACCAGGCGCTCAGCCACGTCGCCGGCTATTCCATCTTCAACGACGCCTCGATCCGCGACTTCCAGACCAAGGCGCCGCAATGGACCGTCGGCAAGAATTTCGACGGTACCGGCTCCTTCGGCCCGATCTTCGTGACCGCCGACGAACTACCGCCGGGCGGCAAGGGCCTGCGCATCCAGACGCGGCTGAACGGCCAGGTCGTGCAGAACGCCTCGACCGACGACATGATCTTCGATGTCGTCTCGCTGATCTCGATCATCAGCGAAGCCATCACGCTGGAACCCGGCGACATCCTCGTCACCGGCACGCCGTCCGGCGTCGGCGTGGCGCGCAAGCCGCAATTGTTCATGAAACACGGCGACATCTGCGAGGTCGAGCTCGAAGGCGTCGGCATCCTGTCCAATGCCGTGGCCGACGACGTCGCCGCCCGGCAAGCCGTCAATCAGTAACCCGCCAAACGCGAAAGGACGTTTCCCATGACAAGAGTGATGTTTCGAAATGCCATGATCTGGGACGGCACCGGCGCCGATGCCTTTCCGGCCGACGTGCTGGTCGAGAACGGCCGCATCAAGACCATTGCGCGCACCCTCAACCAATTGTCGGGCGATGGCGCCACGACGGTCGACTGCCATGGCATGACGCTGATGCCCGGCCTGGTCGAAGGCCACGCCCATATCTCCTTCGGCGGCGCGGTCAAGGATTCCGATCTCGGCCTCATCCCGCCGGAAGAGCATCTGCTGCTCACCATGCGCAACGCCAAGACCTTGCTCGACCACGGCTTCACCAGCGCCTACAGCGCCGCTACCTCGAAGCTCAGGCTCGACATCGTCATCCGCAACGAGATCAACGCCGGCCGTTTGCCCGGACCGCGCATGCGCGCCGGCAGCCCGGAGATCACGGTCACCGGCGGCCTCGGCGACGAGCGCCAGCAGCATATGTATCACGAGAGCTTCGGCATGATCGCCGACGGCGTCGAGGAGATCACCAAGGCGGTGCGGCTGTGCTGCCGCGAAGGCGCCGACAACATCAAGATCAACATCTCGGGCGATGATCTGAGCCCCGCGGCGCATGGCGGCCTGACCGTGATGAGCGAGGCCGAGGTGCTGACGGCGGTGCAGGTGGCGCGCGACTTCGGCAAGAAGATCAACTGCCATGCCCGCGCCGCCGGTTCGGTCAAGCGCGCGGTGAAGTGCGGCGTCGACGTCATCTACCATTGCGAATCCGCCGACGAGGAAGCTCTCGACGCGCTGGAATCGGCCAAGGACCGCATCTTCGTCGGCCCGGCCATCGGCATCATCTACGGCACGCTCTACGAGGGCGAGCCGTGGGGCTTCACCCATGAGATGGCGGTGAAGTTCGGCATGCAGCGCATCCTCGACGACAGCCGCAAGGTCTACACCGAACTGCGAAAGCGCGGCGTGCGCGCGCTGATCGGCGGCGATTATGGTTTCGCCCAGACGCCGCAAGGCACCAATGCGCGCGACCTCAAGCACTTCGTCGACCTTCTCGGATATTCGCCGAGCGAAGCGCTGCAATGCGGCACCCGTCTCGGCGGCCAGGTGATGGGCCTCGGCGACGAGCTCGGCATGGTCAAGGAAGGCTTCATCGCCGACCTGCTCTTGGTCAATGGCGATCCGCTGAAGGACCTCGACATGATGGTGCATGAGAAGAACCTCATCGTCATCATGAAGGACGGCGAGCTCTACAAGGACGTCTCGGCCTCGGTCGCCTCGCAGCGGCAAGCGGCTTAAGCATCATGCAGCCCGCCGTTCCGATCGATGTCGATGAGACAAGCGGAATCTGGCGGACCGACGGGCTGCCGATGGTCTATCTGCCCAGGCAGTTCCTGGTGAACAATCACCTGGCGGTCGAGGCGGCCCTCGGCCGCGAGACTTACAAGACGATCGTGCGCGCATCGACGGCGAAGTCCGCCGTCGAATGGTGCGCGGCGCAGGTGCGGGGCAAGGGCCTGGATCCCGAGGCGACGTTCCGTCACTATTTCCAGCGCCTGTCGCAACGCGGCTGGGGTCAGTTTTCCATCGACGTGCTGGATATCGCCGGGCGGCGCGGCAGCATCAGCCTGAAACATTCGGTCTTCGCCCTTGAGGCCGGGCAGGGGAACGACCAGCGCGTCTGCTACATGTTCGAGGGATTCGTCACCGGCGCCTTCTCATTCCTGCTCGGCCTTGCCGATCCGACGGCGATCAGCTGCGAGGAAACCTGGTGCGCCTGCAATGGCCAGCACGACCATTGCCGGTTCGATTTCTCGGTCGAGCTGTAGGCCAATCACCAGCGCTGGTTCACCCGGCTGTTCGACACCTTCGGCAGCGCCATGATCCGGCGCCAGTGGACGCGGCTCGACCGGATGACCGAGGATGAGCGAGAGAAATATCTTGCCCGCCTGCAGCGCGAGCATCGCGCCATCCTGTCGGCAATAGAGGCCGCGACGTCAACTGCGCGGCGCGCCATGCGCAGTCATCTGTCCAACAGCTACGCCCGCTGCGAAGACCTCCGCGACAAGGCCAGCCACGACTAAGGGGCTAGCCACGAGTAAGTGTCTCGCGCTCATCCGGCCACACCGCCGAGATAGAGTTCGCGCATCAGCGACATGTCGCTGAGTTCGGCGATCGCGCCTGAGACGACGATGCGGCCGTTCTGCATCAGATAGCCGCGCGAGGCGTCGGCAAGCGCCAGGCCGGCATTCTGCTCGACCAGCAGCACCGAGGCGCCGAAGCGCGCGCCGATGCCCAGGATGATCGCCTTGATCTCCTTGACCAGCAGCGGCGGGGTTGATCGAGGCTGAAGCGCCGGTGCCCTGACGGTGCAACTGAACTAGCCAGCCGTCTCCAGCCGATCGCGCAACATGCTCCAAGGCAGCAGCATATTGGGGGCGTAGCGTACGATGCCGTGGAGCGGGATCGGCGATGGCTTGGCGAAAGGGAGCGGCAAGTCGCGAGCATCCGCGCCGCTCGCCCAGTCAGCAAGGACCTTGCCCATCGCGGTGGTCATGGCGATGCCGCGTCCGTTGCAGGCGCGGCCGGCGATCAGTCCTGGTCCAAGGTCCAGGAGGTGCGGCAGGAAATCCGGTTCGACCGCCGCCACGCCCGTCCAGCTATAGGCCAGCGGCGGCAAATCGGGCAGGTCGAGGTGATGGCCAAGCCGCCGCCAGATTGCTTGCGGCACGCGTGTGTCGGCGCCGGCGCCGATGATGTGCATGCCGCCGCTGATCAGCCGGTTCTGGCTGTCGAAGCGGCAGGTGAAAAGGTTGCGCCTGGTGTCGCCGATGCCTTGTCCGCCAGGCAGCAGTCGGCTGCGTATCTCGCCGGGCAGCGGCGCGGTGGCGATCTGGAAGATTTTCAGCGGCACATAGGTCCGCGCCAGGACGCGGTCGAGCGTGCCGCCATAAGCGTTGGTGGCGACCAGCACTTTGCTGGCCCGCACCGTGCCGGCCGCGGTCTTCAACGCCCAGCCATCGGGGGCGCGATCGATCGCGCTGACGCGTGTCTGCTCGAAGATGCGCGCGCCGGCCTTTTCTGCCGCATCGGCCAGGCCACGCGCATATTCGACCGGATTGAGGACGCCGCCCGAGCGGTCCATCCAGCCGCCGCCATAGCCGCGAACGCCGGTCAGCTCCGTCACCGCCTTGCGGTCCAGCGCAGCGGCAGGTCTGCCGCGCCGCGCCCATTGCTCAGCGCGCGACCGGGTCCTTTCGACCGCGGCGGACGAATGCGCCGGCTGGATCCATCCGTTCTGGAGGGCGTCGCAGTCGATGCCGTGGCGCCGTATCAGCTCGAAAACGAGATCGGCGCTGCCGGCGGCAAAGTCGATCAGGAGTTCGCCGCGCTCGGGGCCGAGATGCGCAAGGATGCTGTCCGGATCCATCTTGGCGAAGTTGGGCACGACGAAACCGGCATTCCGGCCGGTCGCGCCCCAGGCAATGAATTCAGCTTCGAGAACGGCGACCGAAAGGCCTTTTTCGGCGGCGTGCAGCGCCGCCGACAGGCCGGCAAAGCCGGCGCCGACGATCGCAAGGTCGACATCGGGGCCGGTTTGCAAAGCCGGCCGGTCGCGACGGTTGCGACTGACGGCGTGCCACAGCGAAACGCCGTTGTTGTACTGCCGGTTCATAGCGTTCATGGCCCGGAGCTGCTCTCGCTTGCGGCCACCTTCGTCTGCTTGGCGAGGCGCGGTCGCCGCGGCCTGTCGCCGAACAGGCCGTTCGGCCGCACCAGGAGGATGACGCAGAGCATGACGCCGATGGCGACGATCTGCAGCGAGGCCGCGCGGGCCTGTTGCTCCGGCGAGAACAGCACGCTGGTCAGCGCGCCCGAGCCAGCCCAGATCCCCCAGACCAGCACGCTGCCGACGACGGCGCCGAGATTGCTGCCCGAGCCGCCGACGATCAGCATCACCCAGACCTGGAAGGTCAGGATCGGCAGATAATTGTCGGGCGCGATGAAGCCGGTGAAATGCGCCTGCAGCGCGCCCGCCAGCGCCATGATGGCGCCGCCGACGGCAAAGGCCTGAACGCGGTAGAAACGGGCGCTCTTGCCGAGCGAGATCGCCGCCCGCTCGTCCTCGCGCAGCGCCTTCAGCACGCGTCCCCACGGGCTGCGCGACAGATGCTCCAGGGCGAGATAGACGACCAGCGTGACTGCCAGGACCACGGCGAGGTTGGACAGGTTGAACAGCAGCGGCGTCTCGGCAAGGCTGCCGAACGGGCGCGGGATGAAGCCGATGCCGAACGGCCCGCCGGTCAGCTTCTGGGCGTTGAGCGCGACCAGCTGCACGACAACGGCGACGCCAAATGTGGTGATCGCCAGATAGTCGGATCTCAGCCGCAGTGTCGCCATGCCGGTCAGCGCCGCGGCGATGCCGCCGACGATCATGGCGCCAAGCCAGCCGATCAGGATCGGCAGGCCGAAGCCACCCAGCCGCGCGGCATCGTCCGGTGTCGTCAGCAGAGCGGATGTATAAGCGCCTATGGCGACGAAGCCGGCGAGGCCGACGTTGAACAGGCCGGTCAAGCCCCACTGCAGATTGAGCCCCAGCGTGACCAGCGAAAAGATCAGTGCGGTGGTCAGGAAGAAGGCGCCGTAGCCGAGCAGATCCATCAGCGTTCCTTCACACCAAAAAGGCCGATCGGCCGCACGAACAGCACCGCCATCAGGATGATGAAGGAGACGGCGGCGCGCCATTCGGCGCCGATCAGCTGCACCGCGCCGGCTTCGGCGAGCCCGATGATCAGGCCGCCGAGCACCGCGCCCGGAATGCTGCCGATGCCGCCGAGAATGGCGGCGGCAAACATCGGCAGCAGCATGTCGAAGCCCATGAAGGGGCGGATCTGCACCAGGATGCCGATCATCACGCCGGCGACGCAGGCGAGTGCTGCGCCGATGATCCAGGTGACGCGCACCACGCTGGCGACGTCGATGCCGACGATGCGGGCAAGTGCCGCGTTCTGACTCAGCGCCTGCATCGAGCGCCCGGTCTGCGTGCGCGTCATCAACAGATGCACGCCGAGCACCAGAACGGCGGTTAGCAGCAGCAATGCTATCTGGTCAGGCGTGATGCGGATGCCGAGTCCGACCGGCATGGCGATCTGGATAGCGCGGCTGAAATAGGTCGGCCGCGAGGTGAAGATGAATTCAAGCAGGCTTCTGAGCGCCATCGAGGCGCCGAAGCTGCCCATCACCACGATGATCGCCTGTTCCTGGCGGCGCAGCCTGGCGAACAGCACTTTGTCAAGCAGCAGCGCCAAAAGGGCGGTAAAGGCCATGCCGACGACCAGCGCGACGATCAGCGGCCAGCCGAAGGACAGCGGCGCGATCGGCGCTATTTTTCCGAACATCGCGCCGATTGCGCTGACCAGGGTGAGCGTCGCATAGGTTCCCCAGGCCATGAAATCGCCATGGGCGAAATTCGAGAAGCGCAGGATCGAGTAGGTCAGCGTCACGCCGATCGCGCCAAGGCCGATCATCGAGCCCGTCAGCAGTCCGTCGACGACAAATTGCAGGCTCATGCCGCGCCTCCCTTGCCGGCGTGAGAAGGACGCTGGCCGAGATAGAGTTCGGCGACGACCGGATCGTTCCAAAGTTCGGAGGCGATGCCTTCGTGCCGGTCCTTGCCCTCGACCAGCACATAGGCACGGTCGCCGACGGCAAGGGCTGCCTTGGCATTCTGCTCGACCAGAAGGATGGTGACGCCGGACTTGCGGATGCCGGCCAGCATCTCGAACACCATCGACACGAATTTCGGCGACAGGCCGGCCGACGGTTCGTCGAGCACCAGCACCTTGGGATGGATGATCAGGGCGCGGGCGACCGCGAGCATCTGCCGCTGTCCACCCGACAGATTGCCGGCGGCGGTGCGGCGCTGGCGGACGAGGTCGGGGAAGGCCGTATACATCTCCTCGACGCGGCCAGGGATGTCGCGTCGCTCGAGGATACCGCAGGCGACTTTCAGATTGTCCTCAACCGACATCAGCGGGAAGATGTTTTCGGTCTGCGGCACGAAGGCCAGGCCAAGCCGCACCATCGTGTGGGCGGGTGCGGCAGTGATGTCCTTGCCGTCCAGCAACACCGTGCCGCCGGTGACCGGGACCAGACCGGCGATCGCCTTGATGAAACTCGACTTGCCGGCGCCGTTGGGGCCAAGGACGACGACAATTTCGCCCTTGCTGACGGTGATCGAGGCGCCGCGCACGATCGACACGCCGGGTTCGTAGCCAGCTTCGAGGTCGCGCACATCGAGCACGATCTCGCTCATGCGGCGCCTCCGAGATAAGCCTCGATGACGCGTGGGTCGCGGGCGACTTCTTCCGCTGTGCCTTCGCTGAGCAACTGTCCGCTCGCCATGACCAGCACGCGGTGACAGAGCCGCGTCACCATGTCGATGTTGTGCTCGATCAAAAGGAAGGTGATGCCGCGCGCGTTGATGTCGCGAATGCGGTCGATGATGACTTCCAGCAACGTTGCGTTGACGCCCGCTGCAGGTTCGTCGAGCAGGATGATCGCCGGGTCGGCCATCATGACGCGGGCGAGTTCTAGCAGCTTGCGCTGGCCGCCGGACAGCACGCGCGCCGGCTCCTGCGCGAGATGGGTGAGGGTGACGAGTTCCAAAAGGTCGAGCGCCTTCGCCCTGGCCGCTTTTTCCTGCGCTGCCACCCGCCACGGCGTGACGAAGTTGGCGAGCAGCTTTTCGCCGGCCTGGCCCTGTGCCGCCAGCATGATGTTTTCGATCAGCGTCAGATTGGGCAGCGGGCGCGGGATCTGGAAGGTGCGGCCAAGGCCTCGACCGATGCGTAGATGCGCGGCTTCGCCAGAGACGCGCGTGCCGTTGAGCAGTATATCGCCGCTGGTCGGCAATATGCTGCCGGCGAGCAGATCGAACATCGTCGTCTTGCCGGCGCCGTTCGGACCAATCAGGCCGAGGATTTCGCCCGCTTTGACATGAAACGAGACGTCATTGACGGCGATCAGGCCGCCGAAGCGCCGGACGACATTCTTTGCCGTCAGGACCGGTGCCCGGGTCTCCTGCCCTTGGCGCTCAGCTGCCTCGCTCATCAAACCCTCTGGCCGAAGACGATCGTTGTCGCCTCCTGATTTTTGATTTGTGATCACACTTGCTTTGATCACGCTATTCGGCTTTAATTTCATCCGCAAGCCAAAAACGGCCAAGACCGGGAGTGCCATGCAAAAGGCTGCCATCGGACGAAACAACGAAACGATCGCAGCCCAGCTCACGCCGGTCGGCCGCGAGACCGTGCAGGATCGTGTTTATTCCGAGTTGCGCCGCGCCTTGATCGGCGGCCTTTTCGAGCCGAACCAGGTTCTCACCATTCGTGGCCTTGCCGATGCACTGGTTACCTCGACCATGCCGGTGCGCGAAGCGCTGGGACGACTGATCACAGAAAAGGCGCTTGAAGCGCTTCCCAACCGCTCGGTGCGCGTGCCGCCGATCACGCTGGAGCGTATCGACGACCTTTTGCGCGCCCGCTCGCTCATCGAAGGTGAGGCGATCGCGCTTGCCGCCACGCGCATGAGCCCGCGCCAGATCGCGTCCGTTGAAGCCATGCTCGGCGAGTGGGACGACATGCGGGCGCTGAAGCACAAGAAGGATATCGACCGCGAAGCGACGCTGAACCAGAGCTTCCATTTCGAGATCTACCGCTGCTGCGGCTCGGCTGTGCTGATCCCGATGATCGAGAGCCTGTGGCTGCAATCGGGACCTTGCATACGTGTCGCCATCTACGCCTTTTCCGAAGCCGGCGAGATCGATACCGCACATTATCACCGCAGCATCGTCGCGGCTCTCGCCAAACAGGACGCGAAGGCGGCGCGCGAAGCATTGGTCGCTGACATCAGCCGGCCTTTCGCCTTCCTGCGCGACAAGCTTCAATCCGCCGGGAAAGACCAGGCATGACCTCCATCAGCATCACCGAGCCGCGCTCGAAGCTTTCCGTGACGGCGCTGCTGCTGCCCGAAAAGGCGCCGGAAAATGCCGCCTTTCTCAGGGCGTATCTCGCCACGCCACGTGTCGTTCCGGGCATTCATGCGATGTGGACGGGGCCCGAGATTTCCTGTCCGGTTCCGTCAGCCGATCTCGATGGCCAGTCCTATGCCCGGCCTCTGCCGGCGGAGAACGCGACGCTGACACCGCAGCCGGGAGACATCGTGCTGTCCTACGTGCCGCCGCGCATGTGGGGCGGCAACCCAAATGCCATCTTCGACATCGGCCTATACTACGGGCAGGGCGCTCGGCTGCTGTTTCCGATTGGCTGGCTGGCCGGCAGCGTGGTGGCGCAGGTGCGGGCCGATCAGCGCGACCAGTTCGCCGCCGCCTGCGGAGCGATCCGCCGCAACGGCGCCTGCGACATCACCTTCAGCCTGGTGGAGGCCTGACATGGCCGACGACAGTTTCGAGCTCTTCGATCTCCGCGTCGAGGCGGTCATCCCCGAGGGCAAGCCGATCTATTGCGGCGCCAGGGCCGGCGACTATTTCGAGCTTAAGGGCGAGATGCTGTCGCTGCCGGCAGGGCAGGGTTTTTCGATCTATTCGATCGCGGCGGTGCTTCCTTTGCTGGCGGCAAAGCAACGGCCAACCCATCCAAATGACTGGATGACCTCGGACGCCGAGATCGCTTGTCCCGATCCCAATTGCGCCAGCCGGCTGCGGATCGTCAGGCTGGCCAAGCGGCGCTTCAGCCATGCCGAGACCACGGCCGTGCCGCTGCCGAAGGAGAACCATCAGGGATGACCGCCAAGACCTTCGAGCTCAGCCCCGGCTACACGATCTCGCGCGTCATCCGCGGCGGCTGGCAGCTCGCCGGCGGCCATGGCGCCATCGACCGCGCGCAAGCGGTGACTGATCTGATCGCCACCTTCGATGCCGGCATCTTCACCTATGACTGCGCCGACATCTACACCGGCGTCGAGGAACTGATCGGCGCGGCGCGGCTGCGGCTAGCCAACGAGCGCGGTCTCGATGTCGCCGCCAGGATGAAGGTGCACACCAAGCTGGTGCCCGACCTCGAACGGCTGGCCAGCGTCAGCCGCGACTATATCAGGGGCATCGTCGACCAGTCGCTGCGGCGGCTGAAGACCGAGCGCATCGATCTCGTCCAGTTCCACTGGTGGGATTATGAGCAGCCGCGCTATGTCGAGGTAATGGGCTGGCTGAACGAGATGCGGCTCGAGGGCAAGCTGCGCAATCTCGGCACCACCAATTTCGACACCGAGCGCCTAAGCGAGATCCTGGCCGCCGGCATCCCGCTGGTCAGCCAGCAGCTGCAATATTCCGTCCTCGACCAGCGCCCGGCCCGCAATCTTGCCGCTCTGGCGAGGAAGCACGGCATGCATTTCCTCTGCTACGGATCGGTGGCCGGCGGCTTCCTAAGCGAGAGATGGTTGGGCGTGGCCGAGCCTGCCGCGCCGCTCGAGAACCGCTCGCTGGTCAAGTACAAGCTGATCATCGACGACTTTGGCGGCTGGGCGCTTTTCCAATCGCTGCTGAAGGCGTTGAAAGCGGTGGCCGATCGCCGCGGCGTCGACATCGCCACCATCGCCAGCGCCTGGGTGCTGGAACAGCCGCAGGTCGCCGCCGTCATCGTCGGCGCCCGCAACCAGGCGCATGCGCTCGCCAACGCCAGGATCATGGATGTCGCGCTGTCGGCCGAGGATCGGGCCGCGATCGGCGCGGTGATTGCCGAAAGCCCCGGCCTCGACGGCGACGTCTACGCGCTGGAGCGCGACCGTCACGGCCGCCATGGCTCGATCATGCACTATAATCTCAACGCGGGCCGGGTATGAGCGCCATGAGCCAGCTGTTTTCCCGCGCCAGCGCCGAGGTGGTCGATCTGCATCGCTTCTTCGTCGACTGGTTCGTTCCCGCGCGTGCCGATACGGTCGACTTCGGCCGCTTCGAAGCTGTGATGGGTGAAGGCCTGACCATGATCGCGCCGAGCGGTGCGGTCCTCGATCGCGATGCGGTCATCGACCATGTCAGGCAAAGCCGCGCGAGTTGCGATGAGGCCTTTGCCATCTCGATCGAGGACATCCGGCCCGGCTGGCAGGCTGGCGACATGATTGTCGTCCTCTATGTCGAAGCGCAGCTTCGCGGCGGCAAGCACAGCCGACGCCAGTCGAGCGCCGTCTTCACCACCAATTCATCGACGCCCAACGGCGTCGAATGGCGGCATCTGCATGAGACCTGGCTGCAGATGCCGGGAGGCTGAACAGGCAAAGTTCAAAGTCGTGTAACGAAAAGGGGAACAGCAATGAAAAAGACAATGCTCCAACTTACCACCGCGCTCGCTCTGGTGACCATGGCCGGCACCGCGCACGCGGCCGACTGCAAGATCACCGTCGGCCTGGTGATGGAACTGACCGGCCCTGCCGGCGAATACGGCCAGGCCGGCGCCAAGTCGGTCGAGATGGCCTTCCGCGACATCAACGCGGCGGGCGGCGTGCGCGGCTGCGATCTCGCCACCGACACGCGCGACAGCCAGAGCCAGGGCAATGTCGCGGTCGATGCCGCGACCCAGCTGGTCCAGGTCAAGAAGGTGCCGGTGATCATCGGCGGCATCATCTCTTCGGTGTCGATCCCGATCCTGACCTCCGTCACGGCGCCGGCCAAGATCGTCCAGGTGTCGCCCGCATCGTCCTCGCCGACGCTGACCGCACTTGGCCGTGACGGCAAGACCAACGGCATCTTCTTCCGCACCATCACGTCCGATGCGCTGCAGGGTGTCGCCGCCGCCAAATACGCCATCGACAAAGGCTTCAAGAAGCTGTCGATCATCCACGTCAACAACGACTTCGGCGTCAACATGGTGGCCGAGTTCTCGCGCGCCTATAAAGCGCTCGGCGGCACCATCGTCTCCGACACGCCCTACAATGAGAAACAGTCGAGCTATGCCTCGGAAGTGACGGCGGCGATGGCGGGCGAACCGGACGGGCTCTACCTCGTCTCTACGCCCGTAGACGGCGCCACGGTTGCCCGCACCTGGATATCGCAGGGCGGCGTGCAGAAATTCCTGCTCAATGACGGCATGAACAGCCCCGACTTCATCGATTCCGTCGGCGCCGATTATCTGAAGGACGCCTATGGCACATCCTCCGGCACCAGCCCGACCGCGTCGACCGATTATTTCAACAAGAACTACAAGGAATTCTCCGGTATCGAGCCGTCCAATCCGGCGGCCGACCGTTCCTATGATGCCGGCGCCATCGTCGGCCTGGCCATCGCCATTGCCGGATCCGAGGATCCGGCCAAGATCAAGGACGCCATGTACAAGGCCGTCGACCCGGCCGGCACGCCGATCTACGCCGGCAAGGACGAATTCGCCAAGGCGCTCGGCCTGATCAAGGACGGCAAGCCGATCCGCTACGAAGGCGTCATCGGCCCGGTCTCTTTCGATAAATATGGTGACATCACCGGCCCATTCCGGCTGTGGAAGATCGTCGACGGCAAGGTGACCACCGACGGCGAGATGACCACCGACGACGTCAACGCGCTGCAGGCAAAACTGCAGTAGTGTCCGAACGACCTGTCCGGCGGCGCTCATCGTGGAGCGCCGCTGGACAGTTGTGTTGGTCATCGACTCGATCCGGCGTCCGGGCTCGCGGCTGTGCCGCCTATTTGGCCTCGGGCAGCGATGGTTCCGTCTCGTCCATCATCTGCTTCACGGCATCCGCAGCTTTGCGCATGCCGGCGTCATCGATCGCCCAACCGGCGAAGCGCTCCAGCAGGTTGGCGAATGTCACCAGGTCCTGCTGATCCCACTGCGCCAGCGCCCCGGCAAAAATCCGCCATTTGGTCTGGCGCACCGCCGTCACCAGGCGCTCGCTCTTGGCGGTGGGCTTGAGACAAATACGCCTTGCATCGAGTTGCGATGCGACGCGGAAGGCATAGCCGCGCTCGACGAGATCGGCCGAGATGCGGCTGGCGCGCGACGGGTCGATACCCATGCGCTCGGCGATGATGCCGACCGTCACCTCGTCCTGCGGCGTGTCGCTGGTGATCACGCTGAGCGCGATGATCGCATCGAGATGGCTCACTTCCAGCGAGGGATCGATGCGCTCCAGGATCAAACGACCGAAGTCCCGCCGCTGGACCGAGCGGCGCACCTTGGTCATCACCGCATCGATGGCGGCAACGGCTTCGGCCGCCGCTTCCGACAGGCCGTTGCTGCGCGCCAGATCCGCGAGGTCCTGATCGCCATGCGTTTGGCACAAGGCTGAAGATCGGTCGGGCTTGTCCGCCACGGTATCGTTGTTGCTCATACATGGCGCGCTAGCAAAAATATATGCGGATGTCAATTATGTGCCGGTAGCATATATTTGATGTTGACATATATCTGCTGCCGGCACATAAGCCGCGTCCAGTCTACGGAGACACCAATGACTCTCGACTCGACCCTTCCCGATGCGCCGGCCGTGGAGGCCGAAGCCCGGCCCGACCTGACGACCTTGATCGTCTATTGCGGCGCGCTGGTTGCCATGTTCATGGCCACCATCGACATGCAGATCGTCGTCACCGCCCTGCCCACCATTGCCGGTGAGCTCGGCAATCTGCATCTGTTCGGCTGGGTGGGCGCGGCCTATCTGCTGTCGACCGCCGCGGTCTCGCCATTCTATGGCAGGCTCGGCGATATGTATGGCCGCAAGAACGTTGTGCTGACGGCGATCGGGCTGTTTCTCGTGGGCTCGCTGGTCTGCGGCATGGCATGGTCGATGGAGAGCCTTATCGCCGCGCGAGTGCTGCAGGGCATCGGTGGCGGCGGCCTGATGGTCTCGGCCTTCGCCATGATCGGCGAATTGTTTTCGCCGCGCGACCGCGCCAAATACCAGGGTTACAGTTCGGCGGTGTTCGCGCTGTCGTCGGTGCTCGGCCCGCTGGCCGGCGGCTACATCACCAGTCTGTTCGGCTGGCGCTGGGTGTTCCTGGTCAATCTGCCGATCGGCATCATCGTGATGGCGGTGCTGGCCTTAGCCATGCGCAGCCGCTTCAACGAGAAGAAGCACCATGTCGATTATCTCGGCGGCGCGCTGCTCGCCATCGGCACCACGGCCATCGTCTATTGGGGCTATCATGTGCTCGACCCGTCCGGGCCGGACCTCTTCACCTTTGTGCTGCCGGTCCTCGCGCTGGTCGCCATCACCTTTTTCATCATGGTCGAGCGGCGGGCCGTAGAGCCGATCGTGCCGTTGCGGCTGTTCGCCATCTCGACGGTCAGCATCGTCTCGGGCGTGTCGCTGGTCGCCGGAACGGTGACGCTGGGCATGTTCTTCTATTTCGCGCTTTACATGCAGACGCTGACGGGTCTGAGCCCCGCCGAAGTCGGTTTCCTGTTCCTGCCGGCTTCCATCACCTCGATGATCATCTCGATCGTCGCCGGGCGGGTGATTGCCGCCACCGGGCGCTACAAATGGATGCCGGTGGTGGCGATGGCCATGGGCGGCCTGCTGATGATCGGTTTTGTCTTCATCAACCAGCACACGCCGGTCTGGGTGCTGGCGACGATGATGGCTGTGTTCGGCATCAGCATGGGCCTGCAGTTCCAGGTCCTGATCGTGGCGATCCAGGCGGCGGCACCGCTGCAGGACATCGGCGCGGTGACCTCGCTGATCACGCAGGCGCGGACGCTCGGTGCATCGCTCGGTCTCGCGCTGAACGGCGCGGTGATGATCTGGGCCCTGAACCGGCAGACATCGCAGCTTCCCGCCGATGCGGCCGCCTTGCTGCCTCAGGGGTTGAACGGACTCACCCCGCACATCGCCTCGGGCCTGCCGGCCGCGATCCGCAAGGTCGTGCTCGATCACTATTCCAGCGGCTTCAACGTGATGTTCGTCTGGGTGGCGGCGCTCTACTTCGTCGCCATGGGGCTGACCCTGCTGCTCGAGAACAGAGAAATCCCGAAGCGGGCCTGAGCTCTCCAGCTCGTCTGAACTCAGGCCGGCTGCAGCGGCGCCAGCGCCTGCCCGTCGGCGTTGAACAAATGGCAGGCCGACGCCGCGATATCGAGCGCGATCGGCGCGTGCAGTGGCGTCGCGTCGCCACCCTCGGCCTGCACGACCAGCGAAACCTCCGGCATAACCTCGACATGGAAGATGGTCAGGCTGCCAAGCCGCTCGGCGAGCGCCGCCTGTCCCTTCAAGGGGCCGTCGGAGACGATCTTGAGATGTTCCGGCCGCATGCCGAGCAGCACCTCGTCGCCGACCTTCGTGTTGCCCGCCGCCACGGGCACGGTGAGCGACTTGCCGCCGGGCAGGCTGACGCCGACGCCGTCGCTGCCGGCCGCGGTCACCTTCACCTTGATCAGGTTCATCTTCGGCGAGCCGATGAAGCCGGCGACGAAAACATTGGCCGGGTGGTTGTAGAGATCGAGCGGCGAGCCGACCTGCTCGATGCGGCCGGCATTCAGCACCACGATCTTGTCGGCCATGGTCATAGCCTCGATCTGGTCATGCGTGACATAGATCATCGTCGCCTTGAGCTGCTCGTGCAGGCGCATCAGCTCCAGCCGCATCGAGACGCGCAGTGCCGCGTCGAGGTTGGACAGCGGTTCGTCGAACAGGAACACCTTCGGGTTGCGCACGATGGCGCGGCCGATGGCGACGCGCTGGCGCTGGCCGCCCGACAGCGCCTTCGGCCGGCGTTCGAGCAGATGCGCAAGTTGCAGCACGTCAGCCGCTTCCTTCACCTTGCGCTCGCGCTCCTGCGCCGGCACTCCGGCGATCTTCAGGGCGAAGCCCATATTGTCGGCGACGCTCATATGCGGATAGAGCGCATAGGACTGGAACACCATGGCGAGCCCGCGTTCCGAAGGATCGATGTCGTTGGCGCGCGTGCCGTCGATGGTGAGGTCGCCGGCGGTGATTTTTTCCAGGCCCGCGATCATCCTCAGCAAGGTCGACTTGCCGCAGCCGGACGGCCCGACAAAGACGACGAATTCGCGATCGGCGACATCGAGGTCGATGCCGCGGATGATCTCCGCCGATCCGTAGGATTTGCGCACGCCGCGCAGCTTGAGCTCAGCCATGGCTCTTCTCCTTTGCGCCTGCTGGTCCGCCGGACTTCGCCTCCTCGTTCTGCACCATCGAAAGCGCCGTGCCCGGCTCGCCCTCCCACAGGATCAGGCTGGCGGCGCCGACGAGGCCGGCGCGGTCGCCGAGCTCGGCCGGCACGATCGATACGTCGCGATAGGCGGCCATCGCCCGCTGGTCGATGGTCGCCCTGATCCCCGGCGCCAAAAGGTCGAACCCGTTGGAGAGCCCGCCGCCCATGACGATCAGATCGGGCGAGTAGAGATGCAGGAGATTGGTGAAGCCGATGCCGAGCCACTTCGCCTCGGCCTCAATCAGTTGAAGGGCGGCAGCATCCCTGGCGCGCGCGGCCTCGACGACGTGGCGGGCCGAGACGTCGCCGTCGCCGGCAATTCGCCTGAGCAGTGAGCCGTCGCCCGCCGCGGTCAGCTGCGTCGCCTGCCGCCCAAGCGCGGTGCCGGAAGCGACCGCCTCGAAGCAGCCGACATTGCCGCAGAAGCAGCGATCGCTTTCACTGGTGATCGTCATGTGGCCGATCTCGGCCGCCAGCCCGCGCCGGCCATGGTAGATGTGGCCATCGGCGATCACGCCGCCGCCGATACCGGTCGACACCGTGACGAAGACCAGTGAGTCCGTGCCGCGTCCGGCGCCGAAGCGCCATTCGCCCAGCGCCGCCGCATTGGCGTCGTTCTCCAGCCGTACCGGCAGGCCGAACTGCCGTCCCAAGATGTCGATCATCGGCACATTGTGCCAGCCCGACAGCGTCGGCGGCCCGATGACGATGCCGGCCTTGGGATCGAGCGGGCCGGGTGCGCAGGCACCGATGCCGACCACCTTGGCCTGCGGATGGTCGCTGAGGAGTTTGTTGGCGAGCGCGATGATCCGACCGATCACCGCCTCCGATCCGGCGCCGGCCATTGTCGGTTCCGAGACGCGCGCGACAACCGTGCCGCCGCGCTCGACCAGCGCGCCGCGCAGCTCCGTGCCGCCAAGATCGAAGGCCAGCGCAAGCGTGTTCATCAGGCGGCTGCCTTCAGCCCGTGCAGCCATGCCATGCGCGCCGCAAGGTCCGGGTCGCCGAAGGCGAGCGAGCCGAGCACCACCGTATCGGCGCCGGCGGCGCGCAAGCTGGGCACCGTCTCGTGGCGGATGCCGCCATCGGCGGCAAGCACGATGTCGGCCTCGCGTCCGGCCTGCCGCATCAGCGCGCGCGCCTCGATCAGGCGCGGGCAGGCTTTCTCCGACAGGCGCTGTCCCTTGACGCCGATCGAGGTGCCGAGCAGCGTCACGAAAGCGACTTCGGGCAGGAACGGAACGATGGCCGCGACCGGCGTCTCCAGCCGCAGCACCACGCCGGCCTCCGCGCCGAGTTCGCGCGCCAGCCTTGCCGCGCCCAATCCGACTTCGCCGTTTTCGGCGTGGACGGTGATCAGGTCGGCGCCGGCTTCGATGAACTGACGCGTCTGCGCCTCGACGATTTCCGCCTCGACCATCAGATGCACGTGGATCGGCCTGGCCGTGAGTTTGGCGATCCGCGCCACCAGGTCAGGGAAGAACAGGAAGCCCGGCGTGAAGCGGGCATCCGCCACGTCGATGTGGTGAAGATCGGCATGCGCTTCGATGCGTTTCAGGTCGCGCTCCATGTTGGCGAGATCCGCCGACCACAGCGAGAACTCGCCAAGCAGGCGGTTGCGCGGCAGGGCAGCGATGGCCGCGGGGCCGGAGAGGGGTTTGCTGGTCATGACGAAATGAGGCTCCGGACTTTCGATTGGGATTGCAGGAAGGTCGAAATCTGCGCGTGCAGCTCGCCGAAATGCCTTTGGCTGTCGGTCGCCTTCGGCGTTATTTCGGCGAAAATCGCGTTGGGAATTGCGGCGGCCAACGCATAGCCAGCCGATAGCGGGTGTAGGGCATCGACCGCGTTGCCCAGGATCAGCGTCGGGACTTCGAGCGCGGCCGCGTCGCGTTCGGAAACACCGGGTCCATCGCTGGCGATGTTGGCCAGCACCTGCGCGAACGTCTTGGCATCGGGACGATCGAAATAGCCAAGCAGCGAGGCGAGATTGTCGGGTGCTTCGCGATAAAGCCTTACGGCGGTATCGGATTGCGCAAAGAGCCTGCGGCCCTTGTCCGCCGTATGCTCCAGGATGAGCCCGGCGACCTCGGTGACTGGCTGCAAGTTCCACGGCGCTGGCGAGAACGTCCATGCCGGCCTCACCAGGATGAGGCCTGCGACGCGCCGGGGATGGCGGCAGGCCAGCCGCAACGCGATCGCCGCGCCCATCGAGACCCCGCCGACAATGAAGCGGTCGAGCCCAGCCTGATCGGCGGCGGCCAGAACATCGTCGGCGAACATTTCGAAGGAAAACGGCCGCCGCTCGCCGAGCGCGGATCCACCATGGCCGCGGCATTCCAGCGTGATGCGCCGGAAGCCTGCGGGAAAGGTCTGTGCGATCTGCGCTTCGCCGCCGCCGAGCCCATGCTGGAAGACGACCGGAAGACCTTTGCCGGTATCGCTGACCTGCAGCGTGGCGCCGTCGCGCAGCAGCGTCGCCATCACACGAACTCCTTGAGGAAACGCGCGACGCCGGCTGCCTCTTCGGCCGACAACCCATGCGTCACCAGCGGTCCGTCGAAACCGGCAGTCTTGAGCCGGGCGATGAAGTCGGCGAAGTCGACAATGCCTTGGCCGGCAGTGGCGAAGCGGCCGTCGGCGAAACGGTCTTTTGCATGGGCGAGAGAGACATACCCCACCGTGCGTTCGACAGCCTTGGCGACAATGTCGCGCGCTTCGTCGGCGCTCGCCCTTTCAAACAGGTTCGCTGGGTCGAGCACGATGCGCAATCGCGTCGAGCTCATCTCGCCGATCAGCCGCATGGCGTCGTCAGCGGAAGTGACGATGTTGGCTTGCTCCGGTTCGATGCCGAGATCCACGCCATGGCGTTCGGCGAGTTGCAAGGCCTTTTCCATCTCGCGCGCCATGTCGGCCCAGGCCGATGGGTCGCTGTTGTCGGGATGGCGTGCCCACTGGTCTCCGGCGTTGCGCGTTCCGGTGCAGAGCGTGACGAGAGGTATGGACAGTCTGGCGGCGGTCTCGATGATCACCGCGAGCCGCCTCAGTCCGTCGTCGCGTACGGCCTTGTCGGGATGCGCCATGTTGTAGGTGCCGGACAACGCGACGAGACCGACGCCCGAAGCTTTCGCTGCAGCCTCGATGGCGTGGATCGCTTGGTCGGGAACCGCGTCCGGCATCGACGGCAGCCCGGCGCAGGCAAGGTTGAACTGGGTGACCGTAAAGCCTGCATCGCGGACAGCGGCCAGCACGCCGGTCGGCTCGCTGCCCGGGAAGGTTTTGGCGAACACCCCGATCTGCATCAGACCGCTCCCGTCACGCTAGCGAGCTCGACGCGCGCGCCGCTTTCGACCGAACGGGCGATCGCCACCATGGCGCGGATCGAGGCAAGCCCGTCCTCGACGGTGGCGCCGCGCTGCGGCTTGCCGTCGAGCACTGTGTCGGCGAGGCCCTCCAATTGGCGGCGGAAGAAGTGCCCGTCGGCGCCAAGCGGCTTGCGCGAGGTCGCGTCCTTCTCATGGAAAATGTCGACCTCGCTGGCGCGGAAATACCAGGGGTTGAAGGTCTTGGCGATCACCGAGCCGTTCTCGCCATAGAGCTGAAACCCTTCGTGCCAGTCCATGCGCACGGCGACGGTGAGATCGAGATGGCCGAGCGCGCCATTGGCGAATTCGGTTTCGACGAACCAGCAATAGGCGCCGAATTTCTCATGCAGGCGAGCGCGCACGGCGGTGATTTCGCCGACGAGGAAACGCGCCGTGTCGACCAGATGCGAACCATGCGCCAGCATGAAATATTGCCGCAGATCCGCCTTGGGATTGCCCGCCGGCTTCCTCGCCAGCTTGCTGGTGACCGGCAGCGGCTGCACGGCGTTGGTGTTGGTGTAGCGGTGCGTGGAATCGCAATACCAGGCCTTCAGCGCCAGGATCTCGCCCATCTCGTCGCGCACGAAATCGCGTGCCGCTTCCAGCGCCGGATCGAAGCGTTTCATATGTCCGACCTGCAGCACCTTGCCGGAGCGTCTGACGGCTTCAGCCAGCTTCTCGCCTTCCTCGACCGAGACGCCGATCGGCTTTTCGCAAAGCACATGCTTGCCGGCCTCCAGCGCCTTGATCGACATCGGCACGTGATAGGCGTCAGAGGTGGCGACGATCACGGCTTCCAACTCCGGATCGGCGAGCATCCGGTCATAGTCGCCATACATCCTCTGCGGCTCGTAGGTCGCGCCCATGCGCGCCAGGAGATCGGGCGCGGCATCGCAGATCGCGTAGAGGTCGGCATTGGCCGCCTTCACGCAGGATTCCAGATGCGCGAATTGCGCGATCGGGCCACAGCCCAGGACACCGACACGCAGGCGACGGTCTTGTTTGCGGATCATCGTCAGGCTCCGTAGCCGCGCATGGTCTGGCGGTTGGTTTTCACCGCGCCGGCCGGATCGGCGGCGGCGGTTTCGGATTCTTCCTCCAGCACCAGCCAGCCGTTGAAATTGGGGGCCGCGCTCGCGATCTCGATCACCTTTGCTGTGTCGCAGACGCCCATGCCGAGCATCGCCCAGGTGCCGGTCGCATCGACATCCTTCAGATGCACATAGCGGATGCGGTCGCGATAGGTGGTGAGCGTATCGGCCATGTCCCTATGGCCGCGCAGGATGTGGCCGGTGTCCGGCACCCAGCCGACCAGCGAGGCATCGAGCAGACCGAAGATGCGGTCATAGTCGGCGCGGTCGAAGAGCAGTGTGTTGTGGTGCGAGCTCGGATGCACCGCGACCTGGACGCCGGCCTTGCGGCCAAGTTCTCCAGCCCTGTTGTAGATCTCGGCGGCAATGGCGAACTTGTCGTCGCGCGGGCCGTCGGACACGACGGTCGCCGAGCCCATCGAGACCAGTGCGCCCGGAAAGGCCGCGGCGAACTCGATCCAGCGCTGCGCGGCATCGAGGTCATCGTTGACCTTGTCCTTCAGCGTGAAGCCGCTGTCCGAGCCGAAAGCGAAGGAGACCAGCGTCAGGCCGGACGACTTCAGTGCCGCGGCGAACTCAGACGGCCGGTCGGCAAAGCGGCCGATCATCGTGTCGGTGATCTCGATGCCGGCATAGCCGCCATCGGCGATCGCCTTCAGCAGATCGTCGGGGCCGCCGGTGAAGCGGTCGCCCAGCATTTCCCAGGTAAAGGTCTGGCAGCCGACTTTGAGGTCTTTCACGGTCATTCTTTCATTTCCTGATATGGCTCATTCCTTGACGCCACCTTGGGTCAGGCCTTCGATGATGTGGCGCTGGAAGAACAGCACCAGCACGATCAGCGGCACGGTGACGACGGCCGAGGCCGCGGCGATATCGCCCCAGGGCACGTAATAGAGGTTTGTGAAATTGGCGATGCCGACGGGGATCGTCTGGCGGTCGATGTTGGAGGTGAAGGCGAGCGCGAACAGGAATTCGTTCCAGGCGCTGATGAAGGCTAGCAGGCCGGTGGTCACCAGGCTCGGCAGCGACATCGGCAGGATGATATGCCACAGCAGTCCGGGGATCGAGACCCCATCCATGCGCGCGGCCTCGTCGATCTCGCGCGGCAGCGTCTCGAAATAGCCGAACAGCACCCAGGTCACCAAAGGCAGGCCGAGCGCCAGATAGGTGATGATCAGCGCCGTATAGGTGTCGAGCAGGCCGAGGTTGGTCGCCAGGAGATAGAGCGGACCGACCAGCGCGATCTGCGGGAACATCGACACCGATAGGATGACCATCAAGATGCCGAAGCGGCCTTTGACGTTCAACCTGGACAGCGCGAAGGCGGCGAGCGAGCCGACGATGAGGCACAGGAACGTTGTGGCCAGCGCCACCGCCAGCGAGTTCCAGACATAGCGGTGCAGCTGCTTCTCGACAAAGGCGTTGTAATAGTGCTCCAGCGTGAATGGGTGCGGGATCAGCGACGGCGCGCCCGAGGTCAACGCCTTGTCGAGCTGGAACGAGGTCGAGAACTGCCAGAGGAACGGCCCGCCCGACCAGACCAGGATCAGGAAGGCGCCGAGATAGATGAAGAAGCTCTGCAGCGGCGAGCGCGTGTCGTTCATTGCGCCCTCCTGATCTGCCGGATGAGCAAGGCGACGAAGACAAGCGCGATCAGGCCCTCGGTGATGAACATCGCCGTCGAGACGGCCGAGCCGTAGCCGAACTGCAGCGTCGAGAACAGCACCTTGTAGGACAGCGTCGACAGCGTCTCGGTGGAATCGGCCGGGCCGCCGCCGGTCAGCACATAGACCAGGTCGAAGACGCGGAAAGCATCGAGCGCGCGAAACAGGCCGGCGATCAAAAGCGTCGGCATCAGAAGCGGCAGGCGGATGTACCAGAAGGTGATCCAGCCCTTGGCGCCGTCCATGCGCGCCGCCTCGATCAGCGAGTTGGGAATGGTCTGCAGCCCGGTGAGCAACAACAGCGCCATGAACGGCGTCGTCTTCCAGACATCGGCGATGATGATGGTGGTCATCGCCGTGCTGGTCGAGCCGTACCAGTTGATGTTCTGGTCGATCAGCCCGGCATGCAGGAGCATGTAGTTGATGATGCCGTTCTGGCCGTCGAACAGCCAGCCGAACATCTTCGACGTGACGACAGTGGGCATCGCCCACGGCACCAGCATCGCCGCGCGCACCAGCCCGCGGCCTTTGAAGGCCTCGAACAGGATCAGCGCCATGCCAAGCCCGATCACCGTCTCCAGCACGGTGGAGGCGAAGGTGAACCACATCGTGTGCCACCAGGCATTCCAGAACTGCGCGTCGCCCCAAAGCTGGGTGTAATTGGCAAAGCCCGTAAAATCCTGATCCTGCGTGATCAGCGAGGTGTTGGTGAGCGAGAGATAGAGGCCATTGAGGATAGGGTAGAAGGAAACCGACGCCAGCGAAACGAAGGCTGGCGCCAGAAGCAGCAGCGCCCAGAGCCCACTGGGCAGCGCCCTGCCAAGCCGCCGCGGCCGGCCAGCGCCTGGAACGATGGCGGCCGCGGTCATGGTCAGGCGACGATCTTGGTGATCTGGTCGGCCAGCGCATCCATCTCGGCCTGGACATTGCCGGAAACCAGCGCCTTGGAGATGCCCGACTGCAGCGCCAGCGTCACCTTGGCATATTGCGGCGTCTTCGGCCGCGCGGTGGCGCCGGTGAACACCTTTTCCAGGCTTGCCATGAAGGGCTGTTCCTTCTTGATCTGCGCGTCCTCGAACAGCGCTGGCCGGGTCGGCGCCAGGCCGAAATTCAGCGCGATGCGATGCTGGGTCTCGGTCGACGACAGCCAGGTCAGCAGTTCGATCGCCGCTTCGCGCTGCTTCGAATTGGCGTTGACGCCGAGCTGGTAGCCGCCGAGGCAAGCCGAGCTCCTGCCCCCGGCGAAAGCCGGCAGCGGCGCGACGCTGACCTTGTCCACCACTTGTGAGGCCTTGGCGTCCTGCGCAATCGGATAGACATAGGACCAGTTGCGCATGAACATCGCCTTGCCCGAGGTGAAGGGCTGGCGCGACGGCTCCTCGTCCCAGGACAGCACGTCCTGCGGGCTGATCTTGGTGGTGGCGATGGTGTCGTGCAGGAACTGGATGGCTTCCACCGCGGCCTTCTGGTTGATCACCGACGACTTTCCGTCCGGCGCCAGGATCGCGCCATTGTTCGAGGTGATGATCTCGACCGCGTCGCAGACCAGCACCTCGGCCTGCTTGCCTTGCCAAAGATAGCCGAAATCGATGTCGCCGGCCTTCTGCGCGGCGGCGGCGATCGTCGCCATGTCGGCCCAGGTTTCCGGCACCTTGCCGCCATGCTTTTCCAGCACGTCCTTGCGATAATAGAACATGCCCGAATCCATGAACCAGGGCAGGGCGGTGAGCTTGCCGCCATAGGTACAGGCATCGAGCGTGCCGGTGAAGTAGGCGCTGCGCTTGTCGGCGGGGAAATATTCGTCGAGCGCCAGCGCCCAGCCGGCGGCGGCGAAGCCGGCGATCCAGATCACGTCCTGGCTGAACACGTCCGGCGTGCCGCTGCGGCGGGCAAGCTGCTGCACCAGGCCCTGATAGACCTCAGTCGAGGAACTCGGCGGCGGCAGTTCGATGTTCTTGACCAGGACGCGGTCCTGCGATTCGTTGAAAGCCTTGATCAGGTCGCCGAAGGTCTCCTTGCCGAAGAAGGCAGCACTGGCAAAGCTGATTTCAGCACGCGACTGGGCGCGCGCCTTGCGGATGCCGAGACCACTGCCCAGCGCGAGCGCTGCCGCACCCATGCCGGCGCCGATGAGAAACTGCCGGCGGTCGGCAATCGTGACGTGCCCAACAGGCTTCTGTTCGGCGGTTGGCCGTTTTTTCATGTCAGTCATTTTCTCCTCCAAAGCTGGCAGCCTCCCGATGCGCCAGCGTGTTCGTATGCTCTAGAAAAATTTTACGCGCGTCAAGAATTAAAATACTGTATAGCGAATCTCGAAAAATCGCTCGCTGCCTCTGGAGGAGGCCGGGCGCAACGCTGCCGCTTTGGGAGGTCGAGTAGAAATGCAAGCAAAATCAGGGACGAAGCTCGGCATCGGGGTCGTCGGCTGCGGCAACATATCGATGACCTATTTGCGCAACGCAGCGCTTTTCAGCGGCGTCGAATTGCGCGCCTGCGCCGACATTTCCGCCGACATGGCCGCCTTGCGCGCCAAGGAATATGGCATCCGCGCGCTGCCGGTCGATGCGCTGTTGGCCGATCCGGAGATCGATCTCGTCCTCAACCTCACCATCCCCGCGGCGCATTTCGATGTCTCGTTTTCGGCGCTCTCGGCGGGAAAACACGTCTTCACCGAAAAGCCGCTCGCGACCTCGGCCAGCGACGGCCGCCGTCTGGTTGCCGAGGCGGCCGGGCGCGGGCTTGCGCTGGGCTCGGCGCCGGACACCTTCCTCGGCGCCGCCGGACGCCGCGCGCGCCGTCTTGTGAATGATGGCGCCATCGGCCGCGCCGTCACCGGCACGGCCTTCATGATGGGGCGCGGCATGGAGCACTGGCATCCGAACCCGCAATTCTACTATCAGCCGGGCGGCGGCCCGGTCTTCGATATGGGGCCGTATTATCTGACCATGCTGGCCAATCTGCTTGGCCCGGTCGCCCGCGTCATGGCGATGGCGACGCGCGGGCAGGAGGAACGTCTGATCACCGCCGAAGGTCCCTACAAGAACACCAGCTTTCGGGTCGGCACGCCGACCAACATCCTGTCGCTGCTCGAATTCCGTTCCGGCGCCACCGTCACCTTCGGCGCCTCCTGGGATGTCTTCAGGCATTCCAACCACCCGATCGAATTGCACGGCACCGAAGGCTCGCTCCGGCTGCCCGATCCCGACACGTTCGGCGGCACGGTCTCGCTTTCCGAGCGCGGCGCCGACTGGAAGGATTTCCCGAGCGAGAGCGAGCTCTACGGCGCGCGCAACTGGCCCTATGCGGCGCCCGACCGCGCCAACTACCGCATGCTCGGCGTCGCCGATCTGGCGCGATCGCTTGTCGAGGGCAGGAAGCCGCGCGCATCCGGCGAACTGGCGCTGCATGTGCTGGAGATCATGGAGGCGATTCTGGCCTCCGGCGAAAGCCGCAACTCGGTCGCCATAGTCGGCACTGTCGACCAACCGCCGCTGCTGGGCGAGGGCGAGGCGGCCAGCCTACTTGCCTAAGCGCTCGCCCATGTCGTCCTCGCTCGATCCACAGGCGCAACATGTCCTCGAACGCGGCCGCCAGGGCGACGCTCCGCCCTTCGAGACCGGCACACCGGACGAGGCGCGGCGCGCCTATGAAAAGGGCTTTCCCGACCTGCAGGGCAAGCGCGAACCTGTCGCTTCCGTCAGCGAATGCACCATTGCCGGTCCAGGCGGGCCGTTGCGGCTTCGCCTCTATCGCGGCCAGGGCGCGCCTACGACCGATGCGCCGGCGCTGCTCTATCTGCATGGCGGCGGCTGGGTGATCGGCAATCTGGAGTCGCATGACGAGATCTGTCGCTGGTTCGCCAACAGCGCGGCCTGCGTCGTTATTGCGCCCGACTATCGGCTGGCGCCGGAGCATAAATTCCCGGCGGCGATCGAGGATTGCCGCGCAACGCTCTCCTTCCTGCGCAATACAGGCGGCGTGCTCGGCATCGATGCAGGCCGCATAGCGGTCGCCGGTGACAGCGCCGGCGGCAACCTCGCCACGGTGCTGGCGCTGCTTGCGCGCGGCGACAAGAATCCGCTGACCGCGCAGCTCCTGTTTTATCCCAACACCGACGCCGCCCAGACAATGGACAGCTATCGCCGCTTCGGCGAAGGCTTCGGCCTGACGGCATCGACCATGGCCTGGTTTCGCGATCACTATGTGCGTGATGCGGCGGACATCGAGGACTGGCGCGTCTCGCCGCTCAGGGCCGAGAGCCTCGTTGGTGCTGCGCCGGCCTTCATCGCCATCGCCGGCCACGACATTCTTTCGGATGAGGGCGAGGCTTATGCACGGCGGCTGGAAGCCGATGGTGTGCCGGTGGTGCTCAGGCGCTGGCCGGGGCAGATCCACGGCTTCGTCTCGATGGGCCGCCACGGTCCCGCATCGCGGCGAGCGGTCGTGGCCGCGGTTGCGGCTTGGCGCGACTTCGATCCGAAGTAGCTAGCGCAATTCCAGGAAAATCGTGAAGCGGTTTTCCGTGCGAAATCGCGTCAAAACAAAAGCTCAGGCCGACTGGCGCATCATCAGCGTGGCGTCGAGGCTGACCTTCGGCGTCACCGCGGCCGCGTCCTCGTCGAGCAGCGCCAGCAGGGTCTCGACGCTGCGGCCGGCCATGGCGGTAAAATCCTGCGCCATCGTGGTGAGCGCCGGGCAGGTGTAGCGGCTGAGCGGATGGTCGTCATGCGCGGCAACGCGCAGGTCGCAATCCGCCTTGCGGCCGACGCGCAGGCCCTTGGAGAAGGCCGCCGCCATCACGCCGAAGGCGAGACGGTCGTTGGCGCACAAAATGGTCTTGCCCGGCAATCCGCCATTGGCCAGCATCTTCTCGGTCTGCTCGTAGCCGATGCGCTCGAAATCCCAAGTGTAGTCGTCGATGTTGCCGAACACGACCGGCTCAAGCCCGAGCCGCTGCATCGATGTCAGGTAGCTGTCCAATCGCTCCGGTGAATTGTGGTTGACATGCGGGATATCGAAATAGACCGGCGCGTCGCCCGAGCGGCAGAGATACTCGACAATGGTCGCGACGCTCTTGGCGTTGTTGTTGCCGACGAAGGGCGTGTCGCCTTCGAGGAAGGTATCGAAATAGACGATCGGGATCGCCTGCGTCAGCTTCTCCAGCGTCCGCTGGTCGGACCGACGCCCAAGCGGCGCGACCAGCGCGCCGGAGACTTTCAGCGACAGGATGGTGCGCGTCGCTTCGATCTCGAGCTCGGTCGAGCCATGCGAGGAGATGACGATCGGCCAATAGCCTTCGTCGCGAAGCCTGAGCTCGATGCGGCTCACCATCTCCGAATAGAACGGATCGGTCACCGTCGGCACGACGATGCCGATCGAGCGCGTGCGCTTGCGGTTGAGGTTGCGCGCAAACAGATTCGGCTGGTAGTCCGACGACCGCAGCGCCTCCTCGATACGCTTTCTGGTTGCCGGCTTGACGCTGGTCGGGTCGTCGAAATATTTCGACAGGGTCGGCCTGGAGACGCCGCAGGAACGGGCGAAATCCTCCATTGTCTTGTGCGTCATCGGCATTAAAACCCTCGCGGCATGGATTTTGGTCCGTTCCATGCGCCTCCCGGCATCTTTCTTACGGTGCGCCGGCGCGCGACTGCAAGTTGAAATTTTACAGGAAGCCCCGCGAGTTTCAACGCGTCGAGAGAATTTATTGCATGCGTAAAGTTTTGCGTGGTGTGAAATCATCGACATCGGAAATCGGCTCGTTCGCGACCGCTTTCCGAATTCATCGACAACGGCCGCGAACACGGTGAGTTTGGCCTCGGCGATTTCCTCGAACTGAAGGCGATGGCCGGTTACGGATCATAGCCGGCCAAAGAGGGGCCTCATCGCCCGGTCAGAACCGCGGCCCCGCCACCAGCCGTGCCACCCGCGCCATGTCGGCGCTCATTTCGCGGTCGTCGTCGAGGGGGGCGACCAGCGCGCGCACGGCGTTATAGCTGCGGCGCGGGCCTTCGCCCATGTGTCCAGCACGCCGCGCAGCTCGACGCCGGTCGCCGCGAAGATCAGTTCCATCGCCACCATGTAGCGCAGGCGCTCGATGATGCCGGCGGTCTTAGCCACCACGCGCGGCGCCATCGACGACTGGTCCTCGACGCCGTCCGAGATCGCGAGCGGGCTGAGCGACATCGGGTTGGCGAGGTGCCGGATCTCCGCTTCGAGCGCGGCAACCGGTTTTTGCAGTTCCGCATAGCCCTGGCGGCTGCCGCCCCGGGCCGACAGGAAGCGCGGCAGCTCCGCCACCGTCGGCGACATCAATTTCATCGAACGGTTGGCGGTGCCGACGGCGCAATGCGCCAGCGCCTGTCCAAGCTGTTCCCAGGTCAAGGTGAAGGCCGTGAGGTCGAAATTGCCGTTGGAAACCACCCGCTCGGCCTCGGCCAGGATGACCGGGTTGTCGCCGGAATGGCTGAGCTCGATCTCGGTTGCCAGCTTAGCCTGCTCATAGGCATGCAACAGGCCGCCCCAGACTTGCGGCACGCAACGGAAACTCAGCGGATCCTGCAGGCGCCGCGCGGCGTTCTCCTGCCAGAGCCCGCTGCCCGCAAGCTCGGCTCTCAGCCGCGCGCCGATCTCTTGCTGGCCGAAGGCCGGTCGCGCCGCAAGCGCGCCCTCGTCGATCGCCTTCAGCGATGCGCGGAATGCCTCGTAATTCAGCGCGACCGCCGCCAGTGACCAGTCGATCAGGCAGGCGACCTCTTCGAGCGCCAGGCATGCGGTGCCGGTCGAAAGGCTGTTGGCGACGATGAGGGCGTGGCCGTCCTTCTCGCGCAGGTCGAGCGGCTCGAGTCCGGCGAGCTTGAGCGCCTCGGCCGACGGTATGATCCTGCCTTGATATTCGCTCTCGCCATCGCCGCGCAGCCCACGCGCCAGATGACCGAGCGGCGCGAGGTCGGCGGCGCCCACCGATCCCCAGGACGGGATCACCGGATGGACGCCGGCGTTGAGCGCAGCGATCAGGCCCATGACCACGCCTTCCGACGTGCCGGTGCCGCCCGCCGCCATGCCGCAGATGCGCGCGACCAGCAGCGCCCGCACCGCCTCGGTCGGCAGCGACGGGCCGGCGCCCATCGAATGGCTGAGTGGCACGCTGTGCTGGAAGGCGATCAGGTCGGCCTGCGCCAGCGGCGTGTCGACACAGGCGCCGAGGCCGGTGGTGACGCCATAGAGCGGCTTGCCGAGCTCAGTCAGGTGCTCGATGAGAGCACGGCTGGCGCGAATGCGGCGGAGCGCCTCTTCGCCGAGCACGAGCCGCGCGTTGCGTCGCGCGATCTCGGCGACATCGCCCGCGCTGAGCGGCTTGGCATCGAGGACAATCACTCTGGCTGTCATCTGTTGGCTTCCCGTAAGCATCCCGGCTGATCGCACGGCAGCTACAGGATAGCCGTCATCGGCGACAGCCATTGTCGAAAATCCGCCCTCGCGGTCGCCGTTGTCACTCGTCGGTGATCCTGGTGTCCGACTGCTTGTAGCGGAATTTCACGTCCGTCAGTCCGGCCGCGTCCGAGAGCCCGGCCGCCAGCAAGGTCGCCGTATCAGGGTACGAAAAATCTCCGCGCCATGTCACATCGGGCGGACGCCTGCTCGTCTTGAGGTCGGAACCAACGAAAGGAACCGACCATGACTGTCAGATTGAACCCCCTTGCCGCCGCCCCTTCGCTGATGAAGGAGTGGCAACGTGCTTCGATTGCCATTGCGTCCAGCCTCGACCAGGATCTGGCCGAACTCATCGAAATCCGCGCCTCGCAGATCAATGGCTGCGCCAACTGCATCAACATGCACACGACCTATGCCCGCGAACGCGGCGAAACCGAGCAGCGCATCTACCTGCTCTCTGCCTGGCGCGAGGCGCCGTGCTATACCGACCGCGAGCGCGCGGCGCTCGGCTGGACCGAGGCGCTGACGCGCATAAGCGAAGGCCATACGCATGAGGCTGCCTATGAGGCGCTGAAACCTCATTTCTCCGAGGAGGAGCGGGTGAAGCTCACCTTGATGATCAACATAATCAACGGCTGGAACCGCATCGCGGTCGGCTTCGGCGGCTTTGCAGATCCCGCTGCGATCAAGGCCGCCAACCGGGAGGCTGCCGCCAAGGCGGCTGCCAATAAGGCGGCGGCCGCTTGACGGCGGAGCCGGACATCACGGGCGCGGTGGCGGCGTTCGAGCCGCTGCGCCCGACACTGATGCGTGTCGCCTATCGCATGCTGGGCTCGGTCGCCGATGCCGAGGATGTGGTGCAGGAAGCCTTCATCCGCTGGATGAAGGCTGACCGCGCGGTGGTGCGCCAGCCCGAGGCCTTCCTGCGCCGGACGGTCACGCGGCTTTGCCTCGATCAGCTCAAATCCGCCCGCCGGAAACGCGAGACCTATGTCGGGCCCTGGCTGCCGGAACCGCTGGTGGAAGAGGATGAGGTGGACGATGTCAGCCTGCCGCTGATGCTGGCGCTGGAACGCCTGTCGCCGCTCGAACGCGCCGCCTTCCTGCTGCACGATGTGTTCGGCCTGCAGTTCGAGGACATTGCCGTCGAGATCGATCGCGATCCGGCCGCCTGCCGCCAGCTTGCGGCCCGGGCGCGTGAGCATATCCGCCAGGCGCGGCCGCGCTTCAAGGTCGAGAAGCAACGCGGGCTGGAGATCGCGGAAGCGTTCTTCAACGCCTCGCGCAGCGGCGACATGAAAGCGCTCGGCGCCATGCTGAGCGCCGACGTCGCCGCCCATGCCGATGGCGGCGGCAAGCGTCCCGCCGCGACCGAGCCGGCCCTCGGCTTCGATGCGGTGATGCGGCAATACGCGATGGTGGCGGCCTGGCTGAAGGACAAGCGCTCGAAGCTGATCCGGCTTGCCTTCATCAACGGCCTGCCGGGCTTCGTCACGCTGGAGGCCGACGGCGAGTTGCAGACCACGGCGCTCGACATCGAAGACGGCAGGATCGCGGCAATCTACGTGATGCGCAACCCGGACAAGCTGAGGCATTTGCATTAGGGCAATTCCAGGAATTGCGTGAAACGGTTTTCCGGCCGGAATTGCGTGAAACGTTCTAACTCCGAGCCGAAGGGCGACGGCGAGGGGAACTTTTGCTCAGCTGGCGATTTGGGTATGCTGCGCATCTGAATCGCCAGAAAGGTTGCCGCCGATGACGAAATACTTAGCGATCTGCGCGCTCGCGCTTGCCACGGCCGCAAGCCTGTCCGCCTCGGCCTTTGCCGGCGAAAAGCATCACCGTCATTATCATCGCTACCAGCGCATCGTCGAGCAGGACCGCTACGTTCCGGCCCATGACGACCTCTTCGACATGATTTTTGGCGGTCCGCGCTATTACGACCAGCAAATGTCCACCACGGCGGCGGGTGCCTGCGCTTATCACCGCGTTGGGCCGGATGCGAATGCGGTCAACGATATCAACGACAACTATTGCGGAAAGTAGTCCGCAAGCGATGAGAGCGGATCAGCCCTTCGACAAGGACTGACCCGCTCTTAAGTTCAGGCTTGGCGCGGCTAGGCCGCGGCGGCCTGCGAATAGTCCATCCGTTCGAGATCGGCCATGAGCGTAGGGCCGGTCGGCTGCCAGCCAAGCTGAGCACGCGTCCATTCGCTGGAGGCCGGCATGTCGAGGTCGGCGAAGATCGAAAGCCATCCGAAATGGCCGGCCGCCTCTTCCGGCGACAACGAGACAACCGGCACATTGAGGCCGGCGCCGATCGCTTCGGCGATGTCGCGCATCGAAACCCCTTCCTCGGCGACCGCGTTGTAGCGGACGCCGGCTTCTTGCTTGTCCAACGCCAGCCGGTAGAGCCGCGCCACATCCAGCACATGCCCCGCCGGCCAGCGGTTGCGGCCTTCGCCGATATAGGCCGACACACCCTTGGCGCGCGTGAGGGCAAGCAGCGGCGTGATCAGGCCCTGCTTCACTGTGTCATGGACCTGCGGCAGCCGCACCACCGAGACTTTGACGCCCGCTTCGGTCAACGTAGCGCCGGTTAGTTCGGACAGGATGCGCGGATTGCGGTGTTCGGTATTGAACACGTCTTCCTTCGCCAGCTGCCCCGGGCCAGGGCTGCCCATGCCGGTGCCGGATGTGATGAGCAGCAACCGATCCGAACCGGCCAGCGCACCGCCCAGCGCCTCGATCACGCGTTTGTCTTTTTCGCAATTCGCCACGAAATTCGAGAAATCGTGATCGAAGGCGGTGTGGATCACCGCATCCGCCTTTGCCGCGCCGGCGCGCAGGCTGTCGAGATCTTCGAGGTCGCCGCGATGCGGCTCGGCGCCTGCCGCCGTCAGCGACCGCGCGCCGGCATCCGATCGCGTCAGGCCAAGCACCTGATGCCCGGCGGCAAGAAGTTCGGGGACGATTCTGGAACCGATGAAGCCGGTTGCACCGGTAAGGAATACACGCATGGGAGGATCTCCTGGGTTGTTTGGAGGCTCTTCTCGCGCTATAAATCATCCTGTTAAAGTAGTGACTTTATCATGGTATAATAATCAACAGGATCGCCATGTCCGTGCAGACCATCAACAAGCTCGGCAATTTCCTGCGGGATCGCCGCATGCGCCTCGACCCCGTCGCCTTCGGCTTCACCACCGGGCGCCGGCGCACGCAGGGGCTGCGCCGCGAAGAGGTGGCGCAGCGCGCCAACATCAGCCCGACCTGGTACACCTGGCTGGAACAGGGAAGGGGCGGCGCGCCGTCGGCCGATGTGTTGAATCGCATCGCAAGCGGACTGATGCTGACCGAGCCCGAGCGCGAGCATCTGTTCATGCTCGGCCTCGGGCGTCCGCCGGAGGTTCGCTACAGAAATGTCGACAGCGTGACGCCGCGCCTGCAGCGCGTGCTCGACGCCATGCCGCTCAGCCCGGCGATCATCAAGACCGCGACCTGGGATGTGGTTGCCTGGAACCGCGCCGCGGCGGCAATGCTGACCGACTATTCTAAGTTGCCGCGCGAGCAGCGCAACATCCTGCGCCTCATGTTCGGCAGCCCGCGGGTGCGCGCCGCGCAGGACGATTGGCAGGCCGTGGCACGCTTCGTGGTCGGCTCATTCAGGGCCGACGCTGCCCGGGCCGGCGCCGGCGCGGAGGTCACCGAGCTCGTCGAGGAGCTGTGCCGGACCAGTCCGGAGTTCGAAGCGCTGTGGCGCGACAGCGACCTCGTTGCAGGTCAAGGCGAGGGCCTGAAGCGTCTACGGCATCCTGAGATCGGCTTGGTCGAGCTGGAGTTTTCCGTCTTCGCGGTCGACGGCCGTCCGGAGCTCGGCATGATCGTCTACAATCCCGCGACGCCCGCGGATGCCGAGCGCATTCAAGCGCTGATCGCGTCACGCTCGGTGTGATGGACCGCCTATCCAGCGGTCCGCCACAAACGACTGAAGGGTTACCTCAGTAACCGACGGTGAAGCGCTCTCTGATGTGCTTGGGCTTCTCGATCTCGTCGGCCATGACGATGGCGTAATCCTCAAACGAGATGCTGCTGCCTTTGTCGCTGTTCAGAAGCGTGTCCTTGCCGAGCCGGTATTTGCCGGTGCGCTCGCCCGCCACGAACAGCGCCGATGGCGACAGGAAGGTCCAGTCGAGATCGCTGACGGTCCTGAGCTTGTCGAGGAAGTCGCTGCCCTTGAGCGCTTCCGCCTTGTAGATGGCCGGGAATTCCGGCGTGTCGACCAAGCGCTTGCCGGGCGCGACTTCCAGGCTGCCGGCGCCGCCGACGACGAGATAGCGCTTGACGCCGGACGCCCGCACCGCCGCGATCAGCGTGTCGGGATCGCTGGCCGTGAAATGGACCGCGCTGATCACCGCGTCATGGCCCTTGATCAAGCCAGCGAGGCCGTCCTTGTCGAAGACGTCGCCTTTGACCGCCGCGACGCCCGGGAGTTTGGCTATTTTCTCCGGATTGCGGGCAATCGCGGTGATGGCATGGCCGCGATCGGAAAGTTCCTTGAGCAGGCGCGAGCCGACTTGGCCGGATGCGCCGATGAGTGCGATCTTCATGGTGGTTTCCTTTTTCTTGGGGGAAGAGATCGGATCAGGCCGCCTGGATATGGGCGACGAGATTGTCGTAGCTGCCGAACAGCGCGTTCGAGCTGATAAGCCGGGGCGCATCGTTGCGGATGACCGCGAGCGAAGGCACGCCATTGGCGTGGAGGCGCTGGAACAGCGCGCGTCCGCGGCCGACCAGATCGCGATTCGCCGCAAGCAGCACATCCGTCGGCGCCTTGAGCGCCTCGGCCGCGTCCGCCAAGCCGGCATCGCTCAGAACTTGCGCCACGCCCTCGACGGTCACGATATCGCGGCCGTCGACATAGCGTGCCCGCTGGATTGCCTTCAGCGCCGGCAACCGCCGATGCGGGTCGCTTAGGCCCGCAGCGCTGATGCCGTGCGTCGCCGCGCTGGAATCGAGCAGCGTGCCGCGCACGTTGAGCACATTGTCGAGATAGGCCTGGCTGAAGCGCTGGCCGCTCAGCCGCTCGATGCGCTGGTCGTTGGCCCAGGCATGGGCGGCAAAGCCCGCATCCAGAGGCCGCGCGCCGGCGCCCGAGAAAAGCCCGGTCGGCAAAAGCTCGATCGCGACGCCGCTTGCCGCGAGCCTGTCCAGCATCGGCGTGGCGCCATAGCACCAGCCGCAAAGCGGATCGAAAAGATAGGTTACGGTTGCATCGGTCATGGCGGTCTCGTTCGGACATTTTTATCTGCGGACTAGATGGCAGTTTGGCCGCTTGCGAAAAATCGCGATCAATCATACAAACTGTCTGATCAAATCAGACAATAGCCATGGCCGACCTCCTCAATCTCAACCGGCTCGTCTACTTCACCACCGTCGTGGAGACCGGCTCCTTCACCGCCGCCGCCGACCGCCTCGATGTCGCCAAGGCTGTGGTCAGCCATCAGGTGGGTCGCCTCGAAGAGGAGCTTGGCGCGACGCTGTTGCAGCGCACGACCAGGCGCGTTACGGCGACGGAGGAGGGCCGGCAGTTCTACGACCGCGCCGCCATCATCCTGCGCGAAGCCGAGGCCGCCTATGGCGATATTTCGCAAAGCGCGGGCAGGCCGACCGGGACGCTGCGTCTGACCGCCTCGCTCGACTACGGCGCCAAGATCGTCGCGCCGACGATTGCCGACTATCTGCGGAAATACCCGAAGATGAAGGTCGAGGCGATCTTCGACGACGCCATCAGCAACCTGGTCGACGAGCAGATCGATCTCGGCATCCGCATCGGTTGGCTGGCCGATTCCTCGAACCAGGCGCGGCGGCTCGGAACTCTACAGCAATTTGTTGTCGCGACACCGAAGCTTGCGTCCGGCCTTCCGGTCGATGTGAGCCCGAAGCTCGCAAAATCGCTGCCATGGGTCGGCAACGCGCAATTGCGCGGCATCGGCCAGTGGCTGTTCTCCAAGGATGGCGAGACGGTGCTGACCGAACTCAATCCGGTGGTGACCTGCAACAAGACGCCGGCGGTGCAGGCCTGTGTCATGGCCGGCATCGGTCTCGGCATCTTCCCCGACTTTGCCGTCGAGGACGACATTACCGCCGGCCGGCTGGTGCGGGTGTTCGCCGACTGGACGCTGCCGTCGGGCGGCATCCACGCCGTCTATCCGCCGGCCCGCTTCAGGCCGGCCAAGGTGCGCGCCTTCGTCGACCTTTTGGGCGCAGCGGAGAGGAAGCGGGCGCGGAGCCGGGACGCTTAGTCGGAAGGCTAGCCGGACGATGGTGCGAGCCGCCGTCACCTCCGCCCCGCCCGCCGGATCGCTTGCGGTGGCTGGCCGAAGCTTCGCATGAAGGCGCGGCGCATGCGGCCGGCATCGCCGAAGCCGCTCTCTTCGGCGATGCGGTCAAGCGGCGCGTTGCTGGTTTCCACCGCCATGCGCGCGGCCTCGAGCCGAAGCCGCTCGACGGCCTTGGCCGGCGTCGCGCCGGTTTCCACCGTGAAGGCGCGGGCGAAGTTTCGCGCGCTCATCGCTGCGTGATCGGCGAGCTGTTCAACGGTTAGAGGCTCGGCGAGGTTGCCGCGCATCCATTCCATCAGCTCGACGAAGCGTCCCGAACGCCCGCCGAGCTCGACAAGGCCGGAGAATTGCGATTGCCCGCCTGGACGGCGCTGATGCACGACCAGTTGCTGCGCGGTGCGGCGCGCGATCGCCGGGCCGAGATCGTCCTCGATCAGCGCCAGCGCCAGGTCTATGCCGGCGGAGATTCCGGCCGAGGTCCAGACATTGCCGTCCTGGATGAAGATACGCTCGGCATCAAGCTTCACATTCGGGTAGCGGCGGCCGAAATCGTCCGTGCTCCACCAGTGCGTGGTGGCGGAGCGGCCGTCGAGCAGCCCGGCCTCCGCCAGAAAGTAAGCGCCGGTGCATACGCTTGCGGTGCGCCGTACATTTGCGGCCCGCAGCCAGGCGACGATCTCCTGGGCGGCGGCAAGCGAACGAATGATCTCGCCGCCCGAGATGATCGCAGTATCGAGCTTTTCCTTCGCCGTCAGCGCCCGTGCCGACAGCCGCATGCCGGACGAGCTCTCGATCTCGCCGCCGCCCGGCGCCAGCATCTCCAGCCTGTAGCTGCCGGGCTGGTAGTGCTCGGCCAGCTCAAAGGCCGCCGCGGGGCCGGCGACATCCAGCAGCTGGAATCCCGGATGGATGATGATGCCGATCGTCCGCATGGCGGTTTTTGCCCGATATATGTCATTTCGGCCAAAGCCTATCGAAGCTAGTTTTTCGGTCAAGCGTTGGATCGGAAGGACCGGGTCATGAGTTGGCGAATGCTGGTGTGGAGCACGCTTGGAATTGTTGCGCTGTTCGCCGTGGGGGCGGCGGCTTGGCTGTTGTCGTTGCCCTCGGCTTCCATCGCTGCGGCTCAGCCGGCGATCGGTTCGAGTGAAGCCGAGGTGACGCTTACCGCGCTGAGGCCGAAGCGTCCGCGCCCGCTGATCGCCATCGTAGGCATCAATGACGGCACCGAGAGCACCGACTATCTGATGCCCTACGGCATCCTGCGCCGCGCCGATGTCGCCGATGTCGTTGCGCTGGCGACGCAGCCGGGGCCGATGAAGCTGCATCCGGCCTTGCAGGTCGAGCCCGATCAGACGACCGCCGCATTCGATGCGGCGCATCCCCAAGGCGCCGACTATGTCATCGTCCCCGCCATGATGCGCGACGACGATCCCGACGTGATGAAATGGCTCAAGGAACAATCCGCCAAGGGCGCGATGGTGATCGGCATTTGCACCGGCGCGAAGGTGGTCGGCGCCAGCGGATTGCTCGATGGCAAGCGAGCGACGACGCATTGGTATGCGTTGAACGAATTGCTCAAGAAGCATCCGACGATCCGCTATGTCGCCGACCGCCGCTTCGTCGTCGACCAGGGCGTCGCGACCACCACCGGCATCACCGCATCGATGCCGATGATGCTGACCTTGATCGAGGCCATCGCCGGCCGCGAAAAGGCCCAGGCCGTCGGCCGCGATCTCGGCCTCGACCATTGGGACGCGCGCCACGACAGCGGCGCCTTCAAATTCACCCGCCCGTTCGCGCTGACCGCGATCGGCAACACGCTGGCCTTCTTCAACAATGAACAGCTGGGCATCCAACTGTCGCCGGGGATCGACGAGGTTTCGCTGGCTCTTGTGGCCGATGCGTGGTCGCGAACCTATCGCTCCGGAGCGGTCACCTTTGCCGGACAGGAGGGCGCCATCGTCAGCCGTGACGGCATCCGCATCCTGCCTGACGAGGTCACGATGAACTGGCCGGCGGAACGCCTGATTGCAGCGATGGACGCACGGCCCGCCAGGGCGCTCGATCAGGCGCTTGTCGATATCTCGGCCCGCTATGGATCGCGCACCACGGATTTCGTCGCGATGCAACTTGAGTATCCGCCAACGGCGCCGTGAGCTCAGGCCCTGGATGCGTTTCCATTGTGCGTCACATGGTCGATGAAGGCGCGCAGCTTGGGCAACACCTGATGTCGCGCGGGATAGTACAAAAAGACTCCCGGCGAAGTGACGGCAAAGGCGCCAAGCACCGTCCGCAGACGACCGTCCGCGATGGCCGGTCCGGCGACCGGGCTCGGCACCTGCGCAAGCCCGACACCCTGGATCGCCGCTCCGACGAGCGCTGGATAGTCATGAGCGATCAGCGGTCCGGAGACGATCGCCTCTATCGTCTTGTTGCCGTCGACGAAGGACCATGGCGCGACCGAGCCGTTGGAGCGGCGCATGCGCAGGCAGGCATGGGAGCGCAATTCCTCGATGGCCTCTGGCGGCGCTCGGCGGCTGAAATAATCGGGGCTGCCGACCACCACCATCGGTAAGGGCGGCGTCAGCCGCACCGCCACCATGTCGGGCGCGATGAATTCGCCGAGCCGGATGCCCGCGTCGAAGCTCTCCGACGTCAGGTCGACCAGCTCGCCGCTGGCCGCGATCTCCAGCTCGATGTCCGGATAGTCCCGGCAGAAGGATGCCAGCAGCGGCTCGAGCAGGATCGGCACCACCGAGGGCGGCACCGAGAGCCGCAGCTTGCCGGCCGGACGCTGGCCAAGCTCGCGCGCCGCTTCGCCTGCCGCCACCAGTTCCTCGAACGCAGGTCCCGCGCGCGAAAGGAAGCGCTCGCCGGCCTCGGTGAGGCCGACGCTGCGCGTCGTGCGCATGAACAGCGCGGCGCCGACCCGCGCCTCGAGCGTGCGTATCGCCTGGCTGATCGCCGACGGGGTCACGCGCAGCTCGGCGGCCGCCTTGCGGAAATTGCGATGCCTGGCGACGCTCAGGAACGCCTCGACGCCATCGAGCGCACCATGTCGGACTGTGAAGTTCTGCTTCATAGGTCATCGACATTATCGCGGATAGTTGCCGATCGAAAGCCACCCTATGTGTCGTGACGAGGCCACAGGAATGGTCCGGAGGAATGGCAATGATGGATGATCTCAATCGCATCCGCGATCACTACCGAGCGACCGGCCTGACCGAGCGCTTGAAAACAGCCCTGGCGGTGTTCGGGCCGGAGGAACAGCGGCTGAAGCCCGAGCAATTGGCCGCGCTCGACCAGTTCCACACGCGTGGGCTTGTGGCCACCGCGGAGCTCGCCAACCTCGCGGTCATTACCGCCGGCATGTCGGTGCTCGATGTCGGGTCGGGCGTCGGCGGGCCCGCCCGTTTTCTCGCCGCGACCTATGGCTGCGAGGTCATCGGGGTCGATCTCAGCGAGCCCTTCGTCGAAGCGGCGCGCTATCTCACCGGGCGCACTGGCCAAGACGACAAGGTGTCGTTCGAAACTGGCAGCGCGCTGGCACTGCCGTTCGACAGCGGGCGTTTCGACGCCGTGCTCCTGCAGCATGTGGCGATGAATATCGCCGACCGGCCGCTGCTCTATCGCGAGATCAGGCGGGTGCTGAGGCCAAGTGCGAAGTTCGCGACCTTCGACGTCGTGCTGAATGGCAGCGATCCGCTCTATCCGGCACCTTGGGCCAAGACTTCGGGCGAGAGCTTCCTGCTGACGGCCGCGGACACCTGCGAGGCAATCGAGGCAGCTGGCTTCGGCACGCTTGTGCGGCGCGACGATACCGCCGCCGCCAAGGCATGGTTCACTGAGCTTCGCGCGTCCGGTCCGCCGCCATCGCCCAATCTCGGCGTCGTCATGGGGCCGGACTTCGCGCAATCTGCCTTCAATCTCGGACGCAACCTGATGGAAGGCCGGCTGGGCATCCTGACGGCGGTGTTCGAAGCCATTCCCGCGAAGAGCTGAAGGAGACGAAAATGTCACCGGCGACGATCTTCAATATTCATCTCGGGCTCGGCTATGTGCCGTGGCTGCTTTGCTTTAGCGCGTATATCTGGCCAAGGCTCCAGGCGATGGATCGCGTCGAGGCGCAGCGCGTCATTGCGACGCTGCACAGCTTCCGCTTCTTCGGCCTCGTCTTCCTGCTGCCGGGCGTGGTCGGTCCGGACTTGCCGGCAGGTTTCGCCCCCTTCGCCGCCTATGGCGATTTCGCCACCGGCCTGCTCGCCATGCTGGCGCTGCTTGCGGCAAGAAGGCCCGCGATCTTCTGGCCGCTCGTCGTTGCCTTCAACCTCGTCGGCGTGATCGACCTTGTCGGCGACTACTACAATGGCGTCACGCTCGACCTTCCGGGACATGCCGGGCAGTTGGGCGCGACCTATGCGATCCCCATCATCTATGTGCCGCTGCTGATGATCACGCACATCGCGGCCTTCTATCTGCTGGCGCGTCCCCGCCAGCACGAGGCGTCCAGCGCCCAAAGCGCGGGTTAGGAAGCGCCCGGACGCGCCAGCACGAAATCATACTCCACGTCCCAGAACGGGCCGGCGAAGTCGAGCTCCTGCGACCGGTCCGCATCCTCCACCCGCTTGAATTCGGCGAGCAGGCTTTCCTTCACGCCGAACACCGCGTCCGAATTGATATAGGGGTCGTCGGGGTCGAAGATGTGCGTCGTCAGCGTCTCGAAGCCGTCGGCCTTGAGGATGAAGTGGAGATGCGCCGGACGGTAGGGATGCCGGCCGAGCCCATGCAGCAATTTGCCGACCGTGCCGTCATCCGGGATCGGGTAATATCTCGGCTTCACTGCCCGGAACCAGTAGCGGCCGTCGGCGCCGGTGCGGAACATGCCGCGCAGGTTGAAGTCGGGCTGGATGCCTTTCTGCTGCACGTCATAAAAGCCTTCGTCATTGGCCTGCCAGACGTCGAGCACGGCGCCGGTCACCGGCTTGCCCTCGGTGTCGAGGATGCGGCCATGGATCACCATGTCCTCGCCCTTGGCATCGAGGCAGATGTTGGCGCCCATCGGCAGCTCCGGGGCGTCGGCGATATGGAACGGCCCGAGCACCGTCGATTCCGATGCGCCGGACGGCTTGCGGTTGTTGATCGCGTCGACCAGCATCGACACGCCGAGCACGTCGGACAACAGGATGAACTCCTGGCGCCATTCGTTGCAGAGCTGGCCGGTCCTGGTCAGGAACAGGATCGCCTGCATCCACTCGTCCTGCGTCGGCTCGATCTCCTTGACCGCCTCATGCAGCTTGCGGGTGATCACTTCCATCACCTGTTTCAGCCGGTCGTCCTTGGCATTCTTGTTGCGGCCGGTGACGACCTCGACCGAGTTTTCCTCGGTGAAGAAACCTTTTTCATGTGCGTCCATCATGCACCTCACAAGGCCAGAACGGATTTGAGCGCGCGGCGCAGTTCGGCGACCGGATCGTCGGCGATCGTCTCGCTGCGCCAGCAGACATGCTGATCGGGCCTTGTCAGCACGATGCCGCTGTCGCGCACCTGGCGCAGATTGGCCCAGTCGCCGGTCAGGTCCTGCCACACCTGCCGCGGCCCGATGATATGCGCGTTGATGTCGATGCCGAGCTCCTTGGCCAGCGCCTTGGCGGCATTGGCCCAGCCCTTGCCGCCAATGCCGGTGAAGACGGTGAAGCGGCCCTTGCCGCAAAGGTCTAGCGTGGAGGCTTTGGCGCCGCCGTCGCCGAACACCCAGGCATGCGGCAGCCGCGCGCCCGGCCATGTCGTCGGCTGGTAGTGCAACTCCGCATCCTTTTCGAAGGCCGGTTCGTTCTGGCCGTCAGTGAGGACCGCGGCCGAGCGGTAGCGCTGGTTCATCTCGACGCCATGGGCGTCGAATTCGTAGACCTTGTAGGCGATGGTCTCGCGGATTCTGCGCCGCTGTTCCTCGGCGGCCGGCGTGTCGTCGCAGCGCGCATCCATGTTCTGCTGCATCTTCACCGGGTCGATCGAATCGAGCAGTCCCAGCGCCTTGAAGATCGGCCCGAACTCCTCGATCGATTTGTTGGCGCGCGTCACGATCTGCTTGGCGATCGGCGCGCGCTCGACCTGGAAACTGTCGAGCAGTTTTGTTCCTGCCTTGCCGCTGAGCACATAGGCGAGTTTCCAGGCGAGGTTGAAGGCGTCCTGGATCGAGGTGTTGGAGCCAAGCCCGTTGGACGGCGGATGCCGGTGCGTGGCATCGCCCATGCAGAAGACGCGGCCGTTCTGCATGGTGGTGGCGTACATGTTGTTCACCGTCCAGGTCGAAACCTGGAGGATGTCGATGTCGAGTTCCGGATCGCCGACCAGATCGCGCGCGACCTTGGTGGCGAAGGCCTTGTCGACCACCGGCGCCGGCTGGTTGATGTCATAGCCCCAGACGATCAGCCATTCGTTCCATGGCCTCACCATGCGCACCAGCCCCATGCCGATGCCGCCGACATCGGCGCCCGGCTGCACCACCCAGTAGAGCACGGACGGGCGGTGCGCGACATATTTGGAGAGGTCGGCCCGAAACAGGATGTTCATCGAGCCGCCGACGCCCATCTTGCCTTCGAAGGTCAGGCCGGCATCCTCGGCCACCTTCGAATTGCCGCCATCGGCGCCGACCAGATATTTCGAGCGGATGGTGAAATCCTTGCCGGTCAGCCGGTCGCGGCAGGTCGTCGTCACGCCGTCGGCGTCCTGGACGTGGCTCAGATATTCGACCGACATGCGGCCCTGCGTGCCGCGCGAGCAGGCCGTCTTGTAGAGCAGCGGCTCCATGAAGGTCTGCGGCAGGTCGTTCATCCGCGACGGCGAGGAGAGCTGATGCTCGGCGCGCGAATTCGGATGCTTGCCCCAGGTCTTCAGTCGGCCGATCTCCTCGCCGGCCAGCGAGGTGCAGAACACGTTCTCGCCCATCAGGTCCTGTTCGGCGGCGAACATGTAGGCTTCGTCCTCGACGTCGCGGCCGAGGTCGCGCAGCACCTCCATGGTGCGCTGGTTGGTGATGTGCGCGCGTGGTGTGTTCGCCAGCCAGCGATAGCGGTTGACCACCATGTTCTCGACGCCGTAGCTGGCAAGCAGTGCCGCAGTGGCCGACCCCGCCGGCCCGGTGCCGATAATCAGAACGTCGGTGGTGATGTCAGCCATGCGTGCCTCCCGTGATGGTCTTTGTCGGTGATGCGCCCGTCAGCATGCGACGGACGGGAAAGAGCTGGATGCCGGTGCGGTCTGCAAACAGGCCCCACAAGCCGCGCGGCGCGACCAGCATCACCGCGATGCCGATCAGGCCGAGGATGAGCAGATACCAGGAGCCGTAGTCGGCGAGCACATTGCGCAGCACGAAGAAGACGATGACGCCGACGATCGGCCCTTCGATCGTGCCGATGCCGCCGATCACGACGATGAAGATGACGTACGCCGTCCAGTCGGTGACGGAGAAGGCGGCATCCGGCGAGATGCGCGCCTTCTGCACATAGATCAGCGCGCCGGTGACGCCGCTGACCAGGCCCGCGAGCAGATAGACGGTCGACTTCATCCAGCGCGGGTCGACGCCGACGGAGCGCGCCGCCTCCTGGTTGTCCCTGACGGCGGCAAGACCAAGGCCTTGCCTGGAGCGCAGCAGCCGATGGATGAACACGATCGTGGCGGCGGCCAGGATGAGCGCCAGCCAGTAGCAAAATACATCGGTCGCCTGCGAAGCGCGCCACCCGAAGATATCGGCGACCAATCGGACGCCGAACATGTCGCGTGTCGCGCCCGAGGGGAGGGATGTTCCGGTGCCGCCTCCAAGCGCCTTCCATTGCGCGAAGGAAAGCCGCACCACTTCGGCGATCACCCAGGTGCCGATGGCGAAATAGGCGCCCTGCAGCCGGAAGACGAAGAAGCCGGTCGGGACGGTCAGCACTGCCGCCAGCAATCCGGCCAGCACGATGCCGACCAGCGGGTCGAGACCAAACAGGATGACGGTGGCGAACATCGTGTAGGCGCCGAAACCGACAAAGGCCTGCTGGCCGACAGAGACAAGGCCGGCAAAGCCTGCAAGCAGGTTCCAGCACTGGGCAAGCACCAGCATGGTCAGGATGAAGAACAGGTCCTGGATCACCGCGCGCGAGACAAACAGCGGCGCGGCGAAGCCAATCGCCAGCACGGCGACGGCTAGCATCAGGAATGCCGACGACAGACGGGTCCGCGTCTCCACCTTGAAGCTTGGTATTGCCTCGACCGCCATCTCAGTCCACCGCCCTTGGGAACAGGCCGCGCGGCCGCGCCAGAAGCACCAGTAGGAAGGCGATGTGGCCGGCCAGGATCTGCCATTCCGGATTGATCGACGCGCCGGCGGTCTGCGCGACGCCGATGATGATGCCGCCGGCAAGTGTTCCCCAGAACGAGCCCAGCCCGCCGATGATCACCGCCTCGAAGGCATAGATCAGCCGCGCCGGGCCGATGGTCGGATCGAAATTGGCGCGCGTGCCGAGATAGAGCGCGGCGATCGTCACCACCACCATGGCAAGCCCGGTGGCGATGGCGAAGATGCGATCAGGGCGGATGCCCATCAGGCCCGCCGTGACGCGGTCGTCGGAGGTGGCGCGGAAGGCGCGGCCAAGCGCGGTGCGATAGAAGATCAGGTTCAGCCCGACGATCACCGCGATCGCCGACAGGAAGGTGAGCAGCGGCATGGTGCCGATGTTGACCGGGCCGAACTGCAGGGACGCGGTTTCAAGCGAACCCACCGAGACGCGACGGCTGTCGGCGGAGAAGCGTTCAAGCAGGGCGTTCTGGATGACGATCGACAGCCCGAAGGTGACGAGCAGCGGCGGTAGGATGTCGGGGCCGAGCGTGCGGTTGAGCACCAGGTACTGCAGCGCGAAGACGAGCGCGAACATCACCGGCATCGCAATCAGCGCCGCGACGAACGGGTTCAGCCCTAGCGCCGTCACCAGCACCAGGATCAGGAAAGCGGCAAGCACGATCAAGTCGCCATGCGCGAGATTGACCAGCCGCATGATGCCGAAGACGAGGGCAAGGCCGGCGGCAAACAGCGCGTAGAGGCCACCGAGCAGAACGCCCTGGACGATGGTGTCGAGCCACATCATGGCGTCTTCACTCCGAAATAAGCGGCGTGGATGTCGTCGCGGCTGATTGCGCTTGGCTCGCCGGAGAGCGTGATGCGTCCCTCCATCATGCAATAGACGCGGTTCGCGACTTTCAGCGCCTGGCCGATATCCTGCTCGACGATGACGATCGACGCGCCGGCGGCGCGGATTTTTGGGAAAGCGGCGTAGATGTCCTTGATCACGACCGGCGCCAGGCCGAGGCTGATCTCGTCGCACAAAAGCACGCGCGGATTGGACATCAGCGCGCGGCCGATCGCCACCATCTGCTGCTGCCCGCCGGAAAGCGCGGTGCCTGGATTGTGCCGGCGCTCCTTCAAGATCGGGAAGAGGTCGTAGACAGTCTCCAGCGACCATGCGCCGGCGACCGAGCGACCGTATCTGCCGATCAGGAGGTTCTCCTCGACGGAGAGCGACGGGAAGAGTTTTCGTCCCTCGGGCACCATGGCGATGCCGAGCGCGACGATCTCGGGCGCCGACAGCGCGCCGACCGGCCGGCCCTCGAACCGCACCTGGTCGGCGCCGTTGGCCAACACGCCGGAGATCGAGCGCAGCAGCGTCGACTTGCCGGCGCCGTTGGCGCCGATGATCGCCACCGTCTCGCCGGTGTCGAGCGCGACGTCGACGCCGAACAGCGCCTGGAAGTCGCCGTAGAACGCCGTCAGGCCTTTTGTCTCGAGCAGCGCCATCAGACCTCGATCCCGAGATAGATTTCGCGCACCGCTTGCGAGGCCATGATCTCGTCCGGCCTGCCGATACCGATCACCTTGCCGAAATTGAGCACCAGCAGCCGGGAGACCACCGAGTTCAACGCGTGCAGCACATGCTCGATCCAGATGATCGAGGCGCCGCGGCGGTGAATCGCCTGGATGGTCTCGACGAGCTGGTCGCATTCGCCTTCGGTCAAGCCGCCTGCGATCTCGTCGAGCAGCAGCATCTTGGGTTGGGTGGCGAGCGCGCGGGCAAGCTCCAGCCGCTTGCGATGCAACAGGCTGAGGCTTCCGGCCGGCTGGTTGGCGCGGCTGAGCAGCCCGGTTTCGGCGAGGATCGCTGCGCAATCGTCCGACACTTCGCTTTCGCGCTTGCGCGCGCCGAACGCCGCCGCCACCAGCAGATTCTCGAACACCGTCAACTTCTCGAAGGGCTGCGGGATCTGGAAAGTCCGCCCGATGCCGGCCAGGCAGCGCACCATCGGCGGCTGTCGCGTGACATCCGCGCCATCGAACGTCACGTGGCCGGCATCGACGCGGATGTTGCCGGTGATCAGGTTGAACAGCGTCGACTTGCCGGCGCCGTTCGGCCCGATGATGCCGAGAGCCTCGCCGGCTTCCAGCAAGAACGAAACCTTGTCGGCGACAGTCAGCGCGCCGAAGCTTTTCGAGACATTGTCGAGGGCGAGGATGGGCATGGTCAGCAGGCCAATGGTACCTTCTCCCCGTTCACGGGGAGAAGGTGGCCCGAAGGGCCGGATGAGGGGCGGCGCGGACTTCTGCGAGGCTGGCGCTGCCCCTCATCTGCCTGCCGGCATCTTCTCCCTGTGAACGGGGAGAAGGGCGATGTATGAACCGCCCCGCTCACGCGATGGCTTCCATCTTGCCGCCGGTCGGGATATTCGGCGCCGTCTTGTTTTCGGTGATGACGAGGTCGTAGCCGCCGCCGTCTTTCAGCCGCCACTGGCCGCCGACCAGCGGCGTCTTGGCGACGTTCTTGGCGGCAAAGGGCGGCAGATTGGGGCCGTTCCAGGCGATCGGGCCGACGATGGTGTCTAGCTTGGTCGCGGCGATGGCGTTGATCACGGCGGCGTTGTCGCCGGCGTCGGCCCGCTTCATGACGTCGGCGGCGAGTTCGAACAGCGCATGGACGAAGCCGATCGGCTGCGTCCACGGCCTGCCCGTCGCCTTGGTGAAACCTTCCGCCAGCTGCGCCGAGCTGTCGCCGGTCAGCGACGATTTGAACGGGTGGCTCGGCGTCCACCAGACTTCCGACGACAGATTGTTGCCGGTCTTGCCGAGCGCCTCGACCGCCTGCGGGAACAGGATCGCCTTGCCGATCGAGGCGACTTTCGGCTTGAAGCCCTGTTGCTGCGCCTGGTTCCAGAAGGTGGTGAAATCGGGCGGGATCATCACGCCGGTGATGATCTGGCAGTCCGCCGATTTGAACGCGTTGATCTGCGCCGAAAAATCGTCGGTGAGGTTCTGGTAGCGGCCGGGATCGTTGAGCGTGTAGCCGCCCTTGTCCAGCACCGGCGGGAAGCCGACCACCTTGTCGCCCCAGGCGTTGCCGTCGCCGTCATTGGGAAACAGGCCGCCGACCTTCCTATTGGTTTCGACCTGCGCCCACATGTTGGTGTAGACGGCAATCACATCCTCTAGCCCCCAGAAGAAATGGAAAGCGCTCTTGAACGGCTTCCACGAAGCGGGGTCGGCCGGATTGCCCTGCTGGCCGATGAACCACGGCTGCCACGGCGCGACCGTGGAGATGCAAGGCACTTCTTCCGCCTCGCAGGTGGTGGTGACCGGATTGGTGGTCTCCGGCGTCGAGGCGACCAGCATCAGGCTGATCTCGTCGTCGACGATCAGTTGCTTGGCGACCTCGGCGGCGCGGTTGGGGTTGGACTGGCTGTCCTTGACCACCACCTCGTAGTCGAGCCCGGCGGCCTTGGTCGCCGCCAGGAAACCGTCGATGATGAATTTGTCGGCTTCGGCGAAGGCGGCGAGCGGCCCGGTCTGCGGGCTGACATAGCCGAGCTTGACGGTGGCGCCTTTGGCGAGTGACGGCATGGCAAGTCCGCCAGTGCCGGCAAGCAGTCCGGTGGCGGCGGCGGTCTTCAGCAATTCACGTCTGGTAATCATCTTGTTCTCCTCCCGATAGAACTCAATGCGGTGGGCGTTCTCCCTGCCATGCGCTCTGCAACAGCGAGCGGATGGCCGCGCGGTCGAACGGCCGCGGATTGGGGTAAGGGCTTTTGGTTGCGATCTCGGCCGCGCGGTCGAGGTCGCTTTCGTTCAGGCCGAAAGCCTTCAGTGCCAGGGGTGAGCCGATCGACTTCGCAAAATCATAGAGCGCCTGTCCGGGCGTGCCGCCGAAGATCTCGGTCACCGGCCGCAAAAGCTCGGGCACGGCGACGGCGTTGAAGCCGATCGTGTGCGGCAGCATGACCGCATGCGTCTCGGCATGCGGCGTGTCGAAGCTGCCGCCCAGCGTGTGGCAGATCTTGTGGTGCAGCGCCATGGCGACCTGGCCGAGCACCGTGCCGCAAAGCCAGGCGCCGTAAAGCGCCTTGGCGCGCGCCTCGGCATCGCGCGGCTTGCCGACGATCACGGGTAGCGCCTCTTTCAGAGCCCGCATGCCTTCGGCAGCCATCATCGACGTGATCGGATTGCGGTCCTCGGCATAGAGGCCCTCGGCGGCATGGGCGATGGCGTTGAGCCCGCTGGTCACACTCATGCCGACCGGCAGGCCGAGCGTCAGTTCGGGATCGTAGATCACCACTTCGGGCAGCACCTTAGGGCTGCGCAGCGTCGTCTTGGCGCCACCCTCTGTCTGGCCAAGGATCGGCGTCACTTCTGAGCCGGCATAGGTGGTCGGGATGACGATCTGGGCGATGTCGGTGCGGTAGGCGATCGCCTTGCCGAGCCCGGTCGTCGATCCGCCGCCGAGCGACACCACGCAATCGGCTTTGACCTCGGTGGCTTTGGCCACCGCGCGCTCGGTGACATCGACTGGTGTGTGCATGGTGGCGCCGGAGAATTTGCCGACGCAAAGCGCGCCAAGCCGCTCGGCCAGCGCATCGGCGTCCTTGGCCTGCTGCGGCGTCGACAGGACGAGGGCGCGGCGGCAGCCGAGCGCTTCGATCTGCTCGGCGGCACGCGCCGAAGCGCCGTTGCCGAAGACGATGCGGGCGTTGCTGCCCTGATAGGTGAAGCCCTGCGTCATGCCGCCCGCCGCTCCTTCCTGGCCCGCACCATCACGAAGCTGAAGTCGAGCGCCCACTGCGCATCCTCTCTGCGGAAGGCGCCGAGCAACTCCTGCTTGACGCCGAACAGCGCGTCTTCGGCCAGCAACGGATCGCCGGCGTCATAGACATGCGTGCTGATGGTCTCGAAGCCTTCGGCCTTGACGATGAAATGCAGATGCGCCGGCCGGCGCAGCGGATAGCCGATGCCGCCGAGCATCTCGCCGACCGGCCCGTCGGCAGGCACCGCGTAGCCGCAGGGCCTGACAGTCAGGTACTGGAAGCCGCCATCCTTGCCGGTCGTAAACACGCCGCGCAGATTGAATTCCGGCTGTAGGTCGGGCTGCTGGTTCTCGTAAAATCCTTGCGCGTTGGCCTGCCAGGTTTCGACCGTGGCGCCGGCAACCGGCTCGCCATCGAGATCGGTGACGCGGCCATTGACCCGCAACGGCTCGCCCTTGCCGTCGAGCGAGATGTTGGCACCAAGCGGCAGGCGCGGCGCGTCGGCGCGATAAAACGGCCCGCGCACGGTGTTGGGGGTCGCGCCTTTCGGCCGCCGCGAATTGATCTCCTCGATCAGCGCGGTGACGCCGAGCAGGTCTGACAGCAGCACCCATTCCTGCCGCTTGTCGTCGCTGGCGTGACCGACTTCGGTGAGGAATTTGATGGCTTCACGCCAGTCTTCGGCGGTGGGGCGGGTTTCGCGCACGGCAAGATGCAAATGCTCGACCAGCGAGACCAGGAACTTCGGCAGTGACCCATCGGCTCGCCGCTTTAGGCGCTCGACGACAAGCTCGGCCGAATTCGCTTCGTTGAACCAGGTGCCTGCCATGCTTCCTCCTATGCTGAAGCTAGCAGCTCCTCACGTAGCGCTTGATGATTTCTCAGCGAGTTAATATAGCAATTTGCTATGAAGATCGACGAACGTCATCTTGTTCAGTTGGCTGCCGTGGTCCAGGCCGGCGGCGTCACCGAGGGCGCGACCATGCTCGGTCTCACGCAGCCGGCGGTTTCGCGCACCTTGTCCTTGCTGGAAAAACGTCTCGGCGAGCCGCTGTTTCTGAAGGGCCGGCGGCCGTTGCAGCCGACACCGCTCGGGCGCGCCTTGGCCGATCATGGCCAAGCCATGCTGGTGGCTTCGCGCAAGGCCTCTTTGCTGGTCGAGCATTTCCGCCAGGGCCGCACCGGCGTGGTCCGTGTCGGCGGCACGCCCTTCTTCATGGACGCGCTGATCTCCGGCATGATCGCCGAGTTCCAGAACGCCTCGCCGGATGTGCGCATCGACCAGAGCTACGGCTATCTGCCCGACCTGCGCGAGGCGCTCAACGCCGACCGCATCGACCTTGCCATCTGCCCGATCGACATGCTCGACGAAGGTTCGGGCATGCGGTTCCAGGAGATACTTCCGGGACGCAACGTCGTCGCCTGCCGCTCCACGCATCCGCTGCTTCTGAAGCGCAAGCTCAATCCGGCCGAGCTGCTCGACTATCCCTGGATCGCGCCGCCGCCGGGCAGCCCGCTGCTCGCCGACCTGCGCAGCCTGGCGCTGTCGCTCGGCGCGACCGAGATCAAGATCCGCTATGCCGGCGGCTCGCTGACCAGCGCCGTCAACTACATGAAAGCGAGCGATGCGCTCACCATCCTGCCGCACAGCGTCGTTTTTGCCTTTCGCACGGAAAAGGCGATCACCGCGCTGCCGGTCAACATCCCGCATCCCGAGCGCGCCCTTGGCCTGCTCTCCCGCACCGAGGATTTGCGCGCTCCGGCCGTCGAAGCGTTCTCGGCCCATATCCGCAAGAGCTTCGAAAACCTGAAGCACCTGATCAAGCGCCACGAGCAGGCGGTGATCTGGGGATTGTAATGCTCGACCTGAGGTGTGTTGAGGTTCAGGTCATGCCGGCCCGCCTGAATATTGGCACCTCAATACATCGGGTTCGCCATATGCTTCGGCGCCGGCCATTCCGCCGTGATCTCCGGCTGCACCGGGCGCTCGAGATAGGTCGACAGCACCACATAGCTGCGCGTCGAGGTGACGCCGGGCGTGTCGTAGAGCCGCGCCAGCAGGCCTTCGAGCGCCCGCGTGTCTTCGGTGCGCACCTTGAGCAGCATGCAGGTGTCGCCGGCGACCGTGTGGATCTCCTCGACCTCGGGATATTTGGAAACCGCCATCAGCTCCGGCGTCTTGCCCCAGCCCCTGGTGTCGATGTGCACGAAGGCAAGCAGCGGCTTCTTCACAGCGCGTGGGTCGATGATCGCCGACGTGGCGCGGATGGCGCCGCCGCGCTTCAGCCGCTTGACCCGCTCATGCGCCGCTGGCGGCGACAGGCCGACGCGCTCGCCGAGTTCGGCGTAGCTGATGGTCGCATCCTCGACCAGCACGCCTAATATTTTTCGGTCTATGGGGTCGAGATCCCGGGTCGGCGGCCTGTTCCGCTGAATGTCATCTGTTTCTTCGTCCATATGGAAAATCTCCATTGATGCTGAATTTAATTCGGCCATTATGGCGATATGTCGAACAGTGATCAATCAGCAATTCTGACAGAGCCGCGCGCGGCAATCCCGGCGGCTGCCTATCTGCTGACCGGCTGCATCGCCGTCATCGGCTCCAATTCGCTGGTTCTGGGCCCGATCGCGCCGGCGGTTGCCCAGTCTTTCAGCGCCAGCGTGCCGGCTGTGATGACGGCGGCGGCCGCCTTCGGCCTCGGCACGTCGGCAAGCGCGCTGTTCCTCGCCCGCTACATCGACAGGATTGGCGCTCGGCGCATTCTTCAGGGGGCATTGCTCCTGCTTGCGCTGGCACTGGTCGCTAGCGCACTCGCGCCGACGGTGACGTCGCTGGTGGCCGCGCAACTCGTCGCCGGTATCGCCGCGGGCCTTGCCATGCCGGCGATCTATGCCAGCGCTGCCGCGATCGCACCGCCCGGCCGCGAAAGCGGCACCATCGGCGTCGTGCTCACTGGCTGGACGCTGTCGATGGTCGCGGGCGTCTCGTTGTCGGCCGTGCTTGCCGATCTCATCCATTGGCGCGCCGTCTTTGCCGCTGTGGCCTTGCTGGCTGCAGCCGCCGTCGCCGGCCTCGCCATGAGTTCGTTGCCCGACACACGCAAAAGCGGCCCGGCGCCGTCGCCGCTTGCGGCACTTGCCGTGCCCGGCATCCTGCCGCTGCTCATCGCCTGCGGCGCCTTCATGACCGCCTTCTATGGCGTCTACGGCTACCTCGGCGATCATCTCCATGAGAGCCTCGGCGAGCCGGTCAGCGTCAACGGCCTGGCGGCGATCGCCTATGGCCTTGGCTTCGGCGCGGCTGCCTTGCTTGACGGCGTCATCGATCGCCTCGGCGCGCGCCGCGTCATGCCCTTCGCTTATCTGCTGGTCGCCGCCGTCTATGTCGCGATGGCCCTGGCGAGCGGCGGCTTCGGTCTGCTGATCGCGGTCATCGCCATCTGGGGGCTTGCCAATCATTTCGGCTTGAACGTGCTGGTCACGCGCCTCACCGCGCTCGACCCTTCGCGCCGAGGCACTATCATGGGGTTGAACAGCGCGGTCACCTATCTCGCCGTCACCGTTGGCACCGCTGGCTTCGGCCCGCTCTATATCAATCTCGGTTTCACGAATTGCGCGCTGATCGCCGCCGCGCTGATGCTGGTGGCGGCTACTGCTGCGACTTGGCGTACGCCGGCCTGACCGGGCCGCCCGGTCAGCTCGCGATGGCGACCGTGCGCGCCGCCTTCAGCAACCACGGACAGGCATAATAGTCGCTGATCTGTCGGATGGTGCCGCCGGCTGCTTGGATCCGGACCGGATAGGCCGGCTTCCAGTCGCTCTCGTCCCTATGAAGCACGAGCAGCACGATCTCGTCATCGACCGAGCCGATCGCCATCTTCCAGTTTCCCTGGCCCTTCTCGTATTCGATGAAGTAGATCGATTCCGACAAGGGTCCCTTAAAGCAATCCGAGACTCGCAGCTGCGCGTCGGCGCTGGTCAATGCCCGCACACCGTCCCAGTCGCGGCGGTTGAACAGCTCGACATAACGGTTGAGCAGCTTTGAAAGCTCGAGGTCCAGCGAAGGCTCCGTGCGCACTATCGCGTCGCTCGGTAACGCCGCCAACTTGGCGCGGCCACGGCTCAACGCCGCCTTGACGCCGCCGACCGTCGAGCCGACCAGATTGGCGATCTCTTCCAGCGAATGATCGAAGACATCCTTCAGCAAAACACAGGCCCGCTCCTTCGGCGGCAGGTGGATTACCAACCGTTCGATCGCGCGATCTGCACCTTTGGCCACCGGTTCGACCGTCGTGACGATCTCCTCGATCGCGAAGCTGGCTTCGGCGCGCTGTCGCGTCTGCCGGCCGCGCAGGAAATCGATGCAGCGGTTGTGGGCGGTACGAAACATCCACGCGCGAAGCGCGCCCGGATCCTCGATCATTTCTATCTTGCGATAGATCTCGAACAGCGTTTCCTGCATGACGTCCTCACCGTCGAGCGCCGAGCCCGTCATGCGTGTGCAGTAGCGATGCAGCCGTTCCCGCAAATGTGCGACCGTTTCCAGGAAGGCGGCATAGCGAACGTCGAAAAGCCCGGCAGGTTCAGGTCTTAGCTGTATCGTCATGACAAAACGAACACCATTGTGCGCCCGCCGAGGCAGGCTCCGCCCATCTTACATCGTCCTGATGTCATCGGGAGTCCGATCGAAGCGATCATGTCTGCCGTCGGAATACATGACTGGCGCCGCCGCCAGTTCATCCGGATCGGCGCCGTCAAGCGCTGCGATCGGAATGGCGATGACGATGCCGCCCAGCATCGGAATATCGCCTCGCGCCGGCATCCTCGTGCCGCAGGTCGCGCAGAAATGATATTCGATGGTGGACCGCTCCTGGCCAGGCGGGATCCACTGATATTCGGTCTGCGCTTCGGCTCCGGACAGGAGCCGATAGTGCTGCGGGCCGACGAGCCCGATCCAGGAGCGCGTCTTGGTACACGTCGAACAATTGCATTTGACCGTCCCTTGGCCAAGGTCGATATCGGCCTCGAACCGGACTTTGCCGCAATGGCAGCTTCCTGCGTAGGTCTTCAGCATTTTTCGCTCTCTCTGCTTTTTCGCCGACCGGACCTTGTCGCCGGCCTGACTCCAAGACGGACGCCGAAGGGAAAAGGATACGTGTCGCCAGAAGGATTCTCGCGACCCTGCGTGTTGGGGCCAATGCCTGCCAAGGTCATTTCAGCACGCGATAGGTCAGCGTCACGACGCCGCTTTCGAACCGGTGTGTGTCCGTGAGTTCCAACCTGACCAGGGACGGATCGACGTCCTGGAACGCGCGCTTTCCGGAGCCGACCCGCGTCGGCACGATCGACAGTTGATATTCATCGACGAGCCCGCTTGCGAACAGGGTCTGATCGAATTGGCTGATCCCGTACTTCAAGATGTCGCCGCCATCCTGCGCTTTGATCGCGGCCAGACCGTCCGCGGCGTCGCCTTCGATCAGGGATGCGTTCCAGCCAACCTCCTTCAGGGTCCGCGACGCGACCAGCTTCTTCATCCCGTTCATGCGGTCCATATACTTGCCCTGGATCTGCGACCATCGGCTGGAGAACAGCTCGTACGTTACGCGTCCGAGCAGGAAGTACTCCGCTTCGCCGGCCTTCTGATAGGAATGCTCCAGCGCATCTCCGACAAAGAAGGGCGATGCCCAGTTCATGGGCGCCTCGACGACACCGTCGAGCGAGATGAAGCTGCCGACGATCAGTTTTCTCATCAAAGTTTCTCCTGTTGCGCGGACGACGCTCCTAGGACGTATGAGGCGCACCGTGAGATACGTGATGTGAGGAAATTTTTGCGGACCGTGGCCGGCTTGCCCAAACCTGCGGTCTTTCGATATGCCTTGGCCCAGCACCGGCCGGAGCGGAGATGCGATGAAGACGACGCTTGAGATCACCGCCGAACCCTTGGCCCGGGACCTCGCTTTGCTGAGCGAGAGCTTGACTGCCTTCAACGATGGCGATGTCGGCGCTTCAGGCCGAAAACCGGTTGCCGTCTTCGTGCGCGATGAGGCCGGCGCGATGGTCGCCGGCATTTCCGGCTATACAGCCTGGGGCTGGCTCTATGTGCAGTGGCTATGGGTCGATGAGAAGCTGCGCGGCCAACGCGTTGCCGCCAATATGCTCGACGCCGCCGAGCAAGAAGCGGCGTCGCGCGGCTGCCACGGCGCGTTGATCGACACGTTCAATCCGACCGCCGAGAAAGTTTATCGCCGCCAGGGCTATGAGCCGTTCGGGTCGCTGCCCGATTTCCCGGTCGGCCGCAGTCGTATCTTCCTGCAGAAGAAACTGTCGGGCGATTAGCCCGCGAGCCGCCCGCCACGCATCGGCTCAGGCGCACCGGTGGTGCTTGGAAAACTGATCGGCAGGCCGCGCAGCACGCGCACGGCGAGGAAAGCAAAACACTCCGCCTCCACCGCGTCGCCTTTCCATCCAAGCGTCTCGGCCTGGACGACCTCGACGCCGGCGCGTTGGCCGAGCATTGCCATCATCGTCGGGTTGTGGCGGCCGCCGCCGCTCACCGCCAGCCGCCTCGGCCGGTGCGGCAACAGGTCGAGCGCCTTGCCAACGGCAGAGACTGTGAAGGCCGTCAATGTCGCGGCGCCATCCTCGGCGCTCAGTCCTTCCGCCATCGAAGCGGTGAAGTCGAAGCGGTCGAGCGATTTCGGATAGGGTTTTGTCAGGTAAGGGTGCTGGAGCAGCCTCGCGAGCCGTGCCTCATCGACCTTGCCGGCGGCGGCGAGCTTGCCGTCCCGGTCCATTTCGCCAAGGCCCTTCGCCTTGATGAAATCGTTGACCGGCGCATTGGCCGGCCCGGTGTCGAAGGCGATGATATTGTCCTTGCCGTCCCACCAGGTGATGTTGCCGACGCCGCCGAGATTGAGCACGGCGGTGTCGCCGCTGGCGTCGGCCTCCTTAAGCAGCGCCGCATGGTAGGCGGCAGCCAAAGGCGCGCCCTGGCCGCCTGCCGCCACATCGGCCGAGCGGAAATCATAGGCGACCTTGGTGCCGAGAAGCGCGGCCATCAATTCGCCGTCGCCGAGCTGGCGCGTCCTGCCGATCTTTCCAGGCTGCGGCGCGCGGTGCAGCACCGTCTGGCCGTGGAAGCCTACGACGCCGATATCGGTCATGGTCATGCCCTGGCTCTCGACCAGGTTCCTGACCGCGGCCGATTGCGCGCGCGTCAGCGCTTCCTCGGCCTCGTGGAAGATCGCCGGCTCAGGGCCTTCGAAATTCCAGGCGCGCGCCTCGCGCAGCGTCTCTTCCAGAAGCATGCGGATCGATTGCGGGTAGGGGGCCAAGGTGTAGGTGCCGGTGTCGGCGATGCGCTCGCCGTCGGTCTTGATCAGCGCCACGTCGATGTCGCCGTCAAGCACGGTGCCGGTCATCAGGCCGACGGCCCAGATTGGTTCCATGATCGTTCCTCGAATCACCCTTGATCCACGTTTCGGACGGATCGGCCCGGCAGGCAAGTCTTGGCGCCACAGCCACGCAAGGTGGCCTTTTGCGCCAAACGGCGAAAATCGAGCAACTACGTCCTTGCCTCTTACCGCCGAAGGCGCTTGTCTGCGCGACCGTCGGCGTCGGCCGAACAATCAGATTGCAAGGAGCAGATATCATGGCAGCCAATGTCGCAGTGATCGCGGGTGCTGGAGCCGGGCTCAGCGCTTCGCTGGCGCGCCTTCTGAGCAAGGAAGGTCTTCGCGTCGTGCTTGCCGCCCGCAATGTCGACAAGCTTGGCGCTCTCATCAAGGAGACAGGTGCGTTGGCCGTGGAAACGGATGTCTCGGACGTCGCCTCCGTCGAGAGGTTGTACGAGGCGGCCGACAAGGCCGGCCCGCTCGAGCTTGCCGTCTTCAACGCCAGCGGCCGCACCCGCGGCCCGATCGCCGAACTCGATCCCGAAGCCGTCAAGCAATCCCTGCTGGTCGGCGCCTATGGCGGCTTCCTGGTCGGTCAGCAGGCAGCGCGGCGGCTTCTCGCTCGCGGCTCGGGCTCGATCCTGTTCACCGGCGCCTCGGCAAGCATCAAGGGCTTTCCCGGCTCTGCCGGTTTCGCCATGCCGAAATTCGGCCTGCGCGGGCTGGCGCAGTCGATGGCGCGCGAACTCGGGCCGAAGAACATCCATGTCGCGCATTTCGTCATCGACGGCCAGATCGCATCGTCTGCCAGGACGCCCGATCGGCCGGACAGCCATTTGTCACCCGATGCGATCGCCGAGACCTATCTTGCGATCCATCGACAGCATCGCAGCGCCTGGAGCTTCGAGGTCGAGCTGAGGCCGTGGGTCGAAACATTCTGACCAATGAGTGGTCGGCGTGCTCCCAGTGATAAAATCTTTGAGAGAATATTTCCCGCGCGTCCTTTGAGAAGAAAAGCGCTTCTTTGCCTAATGAGGCAGCATTGATGATCCTGAGATCAAGGCTTCGCATCCCGCCGGGCCGAACTGATTTCAGGATTTCAAGGAACGCATTATGTTCGACGCTTCAAATTCTCTCCTTACGTCAATCACCAGGCGCGCCGGACTTGCCGTGCTGCTCGCCACGACATTTGCCGTTGTCGGGCTCACCGCGCCATCGCCGTCCTTCGCCGAGGACAAGAAGGCGATCAAGGTCGGCATCATCAGCGGCGAGGACGAGGATGTCTGGCGCGTCGTCACCGCCGAGGCGGCCAAGAAAGGACTGACGATCGAGACCGTCGTGTTCAACGACTACACCCAGCCCAATGAGGCGCTGGAGCGCGGCGAGATCGACGCCAACGCCTTCCAGCACAAGCCTTACCTCGACAACCAGATCAAGACGCAGGGCTACCACATCGTGCCGGTCGGCTATACAGGCGTCTGGCCGATCGGCCTCTATTCGAAGAAATTCACCAAGGTCGCGGACCTGCCGGAAGGCGCCGTCATCGGCCTGCCGAACGACCCCTCCAATGAGGGCCGCGCGCTGCACGTGCTGCAGAACGAAGGCGTGATCAAGCTGAAGGACGGCACCGGCATCCTGGCGACGACCGCCGACATTGCCGAGAACCCGAAGAAGGTCGAGATCAAGGAACTCGACGCCGGCATCGTCGGCCGCTCAGTCGAGGATCTCGATGCCGCCGTGGTCAACACCGACTGGGCGCTGAAGAGCGGTCTCGGTCCGGAAAACCGTATCGCCCAGGAACCGGTGGCCGATAATCCCTACCGCAACTTCATCGCCGTCAAGGCCGGCAACGAAAACGAGGCCTGGGTGAAGACGCTGGTCGCCTCTTACCAAAACGAAACGGTGAAGGCCGAATTCGACAAGGTCTACAAGGGCACCGGGATCAGCGCCTATTGATTGGCCATGGCCGGCACGAGCAGGCGGCCCGCTTTCGAGCGGGCCGCCAACGCATTTGTGGGCCATCGAATGGATGAAGATATGAACCTGCATGTGACAGCCGAATTGGACGGTCCCATCACCACCAATCCCGTGGTCCGGGAAGACGTCGTCCGCCTTGTCGACCTCAAGCGTCGGTTTGGCGCGACGCCGGCGCTCGACGGCGTTTCGCTCACGGTGCAGAAGGGCGAGATCCTCGGCATCATCGGCCGCAGCGGCGCCGGCAAGTCGACGCTGATCCGCTGCCTCAACGGCCTGGAGCGGCCCGATTCCGGCGAGGTTTTCATCGAGGCGCGCGAGATCAGCCGTCTCGGCGAGCGCGACCTGCAGCCGCTGCGCCGCCGCATCGGCATGGTCTTCCAGCACTTCAACCTGCTGTTGGCCAAGACGGTCGAGGAAAACGTCGCGCTGCCGCTCAAGATCGAGGGCCGGCCGCGCGCCGAGCGCCTGGCGCGCGCGGCTGAGCTGCTGCAATTGGTCGGCCTCTCGGAAAAAGCCAAAGCCTATCCCGCGTCGCTGTCGGGTGGGCAGAAGCAGCGTGTCGGCATCGCCAGGGCGCTTGCCGCGCGGCCGGCGCTGCTCTTGTCCGACGAGGCGACTTCGGCGCTCGATCCGGAGACGACACGCTCGATCCTGGCGCTTCTGAAAGACATCAACACCAGGCTCGGCCTCACCATCCTCTTGATCACCCATGAGATGGAGGTGATCCGCTCGATCGCCGACCGCGTGGCGGTGATCGATGCCGGGCGCATCGTCGAGGAGGGTGCCGTCTGGCAGGTCTTCGCCAACCCGAAATCGGAGATCACGCGCAGCCTGCTCGGCGCCATCCGCCCGCAACTGCCGCCGGAGATCGTGTCACGGCTCGCCTCAGGCGTAGGTGCGGAAACGATCCTCAGGATCGATGTCGCGGGCCAGGCCGCGCACGGTCCGCTTCTATCCGATCTGAGCGCCGCCGTGCCTGGCCCGTTCCGCCTCGTGCACGGCGGCATCGATCACGTGCAGCGCCAGCCTGTCGGCACGCTGTTCCTGTCCGTTCCTGGAACCGACGCCGCGCATCTGGCGGCGGTGATCGCATTCCTGAAAGACCGCGATGCGCGGGTGGAGGTGCTTGGCCATGTCGCCGGTCCTGTTTGAACTTCTCCTGCGCTCGATCTGGGAAACCGTGTTGATGACCGGCGCATCCGGCCTGATCTCGCTGATCTTCGGCCTGCCGCTCGGCCTGGCGCTGGTCGCCACCGATCGCGGCGGCATCGCCGAAAACATCTGGGTCAACCGCATCCTCGCCGCTCTCGTCAACGGCTTCCGCTCGGTGCCCTTCATCATCCTTCTGGTGGCGCTGATCCCCGTGACGCGGCTGATCGTCGGCACCTCGATCGGCACCTGGGCGGCGATCGTGCCGTTGTCGATCGCGGCCACGCCCTATTATGCCCGCATCGCCGAAGTCTCGCTGCGCGAGGTCGATCACGGCCTGATCGAAGCGGCGCGCGCCATGGGCGGCAATCGCTGGACGATCATTCGCGAAGTGCTGGTGCCAGAAGCGCTGGCCGGTATCGTCGCCGGCTTCACGGTGACATTGGTGACGCTGGTCGGCGCTTCCGCCATGGCCGGCGCCATCGGCGCCGGCGGGCTCGGCGATCTCGCCATCCGCTACGGCTATCAGCGCTTTGAGACCAACGTCATGATCGCGGTGGTCATCGTCCTGATCATCCTGGTCTGCGGCATCCAGTGGATCGGCGACCGGCTGGTCGCGCGGCTCGATCGTCGCGCATGAAGAGCAACCCTGGAGGGAACGCAATTTGCCGCAAAAGCCGGGAATTGAGCGCCGGCTTGCTGCGTTTGCAACGAGATTGGTCGATGCGTTTCTTCACCCGCAATGACGCGCATGGCATCGTGCGGCGGGGTCGCAGGAGCAATTCCAGGAAAAGTGCGCAGCGGTTTTCCGTCCGGAATTGCGAAAACAAGAGTTTCGCCAAGAGGAGCCTGTCCATGCCCAGAATAATTCCGGTGCTTGATCTCGAACGCCTGGAGCAGGGCGCCTCCGAGCTGCGGACGTTCCTTTTCGATCTGCGCACCGCCGCCCGCGATGTTGGCTTCTTCTACCTCACGGGCCACGGCATAACGCAGCCGGATATCGATGCGGTGCTCGGCGCCGCACGCGCCTTCTTCGCCCTGCCGGAGGCGGACAAGCTTGCCATCGAGATGGCGAAGTCGCCGCAGTTCCGCGGCTATACGCGCGCAGGTGGCGAGCTGACCAAGGGCAAGGCCGACTGGCGCGAGCAGCTCGACATCGGCGTCGAGCGCGCGACGATTCCGCAAGGGTCGGATGTGCCGGCCTGGACGCGGCTGCAAGGCCCGAACCAGTGGCCGGCAGCACTCCCCGATCTCAAGCCCGCGCTGCTTGCCTGGCAGAGCAAGGCGACCGACGTGGCGATCCGCCTGCTCAAGGCCTTCGCGCTTTCGCTCGACCAGCCTGAAGACGCCTTCGACCCGATCTACAGGAATGAGCCCAACCACCGCATGAAGATCGTGCGCTATCCCGGCCGCGACGCCACCGGCGATGACCAGGGGGTCGGCGCGCACAAGGATGGCGGTTTTCTCACGCTTCTGCTGCAGGACGAGAACAAGGGCCTCCAGGTCGAATATGACGGCAGCTGGGTCGATGTCGATCCGATCCCGCAGACCTTGGTGGTCAATATCGGCGAATTGCTCGAGCTGGCCTCGAACGGCTATCTGCGGGCAACCGTGCACCGCGTCGTGACACCGCCGGCCGGTGTCGAGCGGATATCGGTGCCGTTCTTCTTCAGCGCCCGGCTTGACGCGACGATCCCGCTGCTCGACCTGCCGGAGGAACTGGCGGCGGAAGCGCGCGGCCCGGCCAGCGACCCCGACAATCCGCTGTTCCGCAATGTCGGGACCAATGTGTTGAAAAGCCGGCTGCGCTCGCATCCGGACGTGGCGCGGCGCCACTATGCCGATCTTTTGGAAAAAGCATCGGCCACGGGCTGACTCTTGGCGGCCTTCAGGTGAGAATTTTTCGCGTTTTGCTCTTTTTTGGAATTATGTTCGTGGAAAATACACCGCTCAGGCCCCACATGGTGTGCATCGTTCGGTGTTCTCCTCCCATTGCACCGAACGGTGTTCCCCTCTGAAGGTTATGACCTTCATTCTTGGCCGGGCCGCTTTCGCGCCCGGCCTTTTTCTTTGCGGCGAGCTTCTGCGTTGATCAGGCAAAGCCGATGCGGATCGTTCCGTACGGGCCGAAATCCGAGACGATCGCGTCGCCATGCCGGCATTCGACCGGACGGATGAAGGAGCCCGACAGCACGACCTGTCCGGCCTCGATCCGCATGCCGTATTGATGCAGCCGGTTGGCGAGCCAGACGATGCCTTTGGCCGGGTGGTCAAGCACGCCGGCGCCGAGCCCCGTCTCCTCGACCTCGCTATTGCGCGACACGATCGCGCCGATCCAGCGCAGGTCGGCCTCGCGCGCTGCGGCCTTGCGGCCGCCGACGACGATGCCGGCATTGGCGGCGTTGTCGGAGATCGTATCGAAGAAGGTGCGGATCTTGCCGGTCTCCTTGTTCGTCCGCTCGATGCGGGTGTCGAGGATTTCAAGCGCCGGCGTGATGTAATCCGTCGCGTCGAGCACGTCGTCGACCGATATGTCCGCGCCTGCGAGCGGCGCCTTCATGACGAAGGCGATCTCGGCCTCGATGCGCGGCTGGATGAAACGGTCGGCCGGCACAATGCCGCCGTCTTCGAAAAACATGTCGTCGAACAGGATGCCGGAATCAGGAATGTCGATGCTCAGCGCCGACTGCATCGCCTTCGACGTCAGGCCGATCTTCCAGCCCTTGATCGTCCGTCCCGACGCTTCTTTGCGCTTCACCAGCGCGGCCTGCACGCGGTAGGCGTCGTCCATCGTCGCTTGCGGGAAATCGAGGCTGAGCAGCCTGATCTGGCGGCGCTCGCGCTCGGCTTCGAACAGCCTGCTTGCGGCGTCCTCGACTTGGCTTTCGGTCATCATCGGGCAACTCTTTCGTCGATGACGCCGTTGCGGAGCAGGCCGATGCCTTCGGCCTCGACCTCGACCACATCGCCGGGCTTCAGCCAGACCGGCGGGTCGAAGCGGGCGCCGGCGCCGGTCGGCGTTCCGGTGACGATGACATCGCCCGGAACCAGTGTGGTGAAGGTCGAGATGTAGTTGATGATCTTTCGGAAGGAAAAGATCATGCGGCTGGTGCGGTCCTGCTGGCGGACCTCGCCATTGACGCGCGTTGTCAGCGCAGTGTCGGCGATCTGCGCCTCGTCGGTGAACGGCACCAGCCACGGGCCGATCGAGCCGGTGCGGTCGAAATTCTTGCCTTGGGTGACGTTGAACTTGGCGTGGCGCACCCAGTCGCGGATGGTGCCTTCGTTGCACAACGAAAGTGCTGCGATGTGGCCGAGCGCGTCGGCCTCGGCGATGCGGCGGCCGCCCTTGCCGATGACGATGACGATCTCGCCCTCATAGTCGAGCTGCGGTGATTCCGGCGGCCGCACCAGCGGCGCGCCGTGGCCGACGAAGGAACGTGGGAAGCGGATGAACAGCGACGGATTGGCGGGTGCTGCCTGCCCGTCCTTGTACTCCTCGTTGCGGTCCGGATAGTTGACGCCGACGCAGATGATCTTTTCGGGAGAGGGGATCGGGATTTCGTATTTGATGTCGTCGATGCTGAGATCAGCGGCGAAGGCGTCGGCTTCATCGGCAAGTTTGCGGAGCGCGCCAGCTTCAATCACCTCGCGCAGCGTGGGCCACTGGCTGTGGCGCGCCGAAAGATCGACGACGCCCTTGTCGGTGACCGCGCCGTAGCGCGTCTTGCCGCCGACGGTGAAGGTGGCGAGGCGCGGCATGCTCATGCTGGAAACTCCATGTGACTCAAGGCGCCACGATCGGCGACGCCGCCAGATCGGACTTTCGCGGCTCGACGCCCGCGAACACGCTGCCTTCCTCGAACCAGCTTTTCGGCGCCGGCGCGCCCCAGAGCGTCTGGCGCTGCGGGTCCTTGAGGTCCCATTTGATCGGCTCCAGGTCCGGGTCGACCGTCTGGTAGTCCGAGCAGTAGATCTCGATGCGATGGTTGTCGGGGTCGCGGATATAGAGGAAGAACGCGTTGGAGATGCCGTGCCGTCCGGGGCCGCGCTCGATGTTGCCGACATAGCCGGTGGTCGCCATCAAATCGAGCAGGTCGATGATGTTGAGTGGCGTCGGCACCCAGAAGGCGACATGGTGCAGGCGCGGGCCGACACCATTGGTGAAGGCGATGTCGTGCACGCCGCCCTTGCGATGCATCCAGGCCGCCCACAGCCTGCCGCTCGCTTCGTCCTGCGTGTATTCCGTCACCCGGAAGCCGAGCTCGTTGTAGAAGGCGGCCGATTCATCGACATTCGGCGAGAAGCAGTTGAAGTGGTCGATACGCAGCGGCTTCACGCCCTTGTACAAAGCGTATTTCTGGTGGATCGGCGGCAGCCGCTCCATCCTGGAATAGAACTCGAGCGGAATGCCGTGCGGGTCGCGCGTGCGGAAGGTGCGCGACTGATAGGGCCGCTCGACCCATTCCACCGGCAGACCTTTTGCCTTGAAGAAATGCTCGGCTTTGTCGAGGTCTTCGTCGGAGAAAACCTTGAAGCCGAGGTCGCGCGCTTCCGGCGTCGTGCCCTTGCGCAGCACGATGCAATGATGGCCGCGTTCCTCCATGGCGCGCAGATAGATCGCGCCGCTGGTCTCGTCGGTCACCTGCAGGCCAAGCGTGTCGACATAAAAGGCGCGGGATTTGGCGAGATCGGTGACGGCAAGCTCGACATGGGAGAGCCGCACGATGTTGAAGGCAGGGTAGAGATTGGGTTGGGGCAGGGCCATTATGGGTCTCCGGTCAGCCGCCGAGCTTCTGGATCGAATGCGGCGCCGTGGCGAACGCGATGTTCTTGGTTTCCATATAGAAGTCGAACGACCAGTCGCCGCCGTCGCGGCCGATGCCCGAGCTTTTCACGCCGCCGAACGGCGTCGACAGATGCCGCACATTCTCCGAATTGACCCAGATCATGCCGGCGTCGAGCGCGTCGGTGAAACGCAGCGCGCGCGTCACGTCCGAGGTCCACAGGTAGCCGGTGAGACCGTACTGCGTGTCGTTGGCCAAGGCCAACGCCTCGGCCTCGTCCTTGAACGGGATGGCAGTCAGCACCGGTCCGAAGATCTCTTCCTGGGCGATGCGCATCTTGTTGGTGGCGCCGACGAACAGGGTAGGGCTGACATAGCAGCCGCCGCCAGGACCAGCGAACTTGCCGCCGCCGGCGGCGACCACCGCGCCTTCCGATTTGCCGATCTCGATATAGGACAGCACCTTTTCCTCATGCACCGGATGGATCAGCGGGCCGACCACGGTTTCGGGATCGAGCGGGTGACCGATCTTGATACGCCTGGCCTTCTCGGCGACCATATTGGTGAACTTGTCGTGCACCGAAGCCTCGACCAGCAGGCGCGAGGACGAGGTGCAGCGCTCGCCGTTCAGCGAATAGATCATGAAGACCGCGGCATCGGCCGCCCGCTCCAGATCGGCGTCGGCAAAAACGATCACCGGGTTCTTGCCGCCAAGTTCGAAATGCACGCGCTTCAGCGTCTCGGCGCCTTGTTTCATGATCATCGAGCCGGTTCGGCTCTCGCCGACGAAGCCGATCGCCTTGATGTCGGGATGCTCGGTCAGTGCCCGGCCGGCGTCCTCGCCAAAACCGTTGACGAGGTTCCACACGCCCTTGGGCAGGCCGGCTTCCTCGGCGATCTCGACCAGCAGCCGCGCGGTCAGAGGCGACAGCTCCGCCGGCTTGTGCACCAGCGTGCAGCCGGCGGCCAGAGCTGGCGCGATCTTCCAGGTCGACAGCATGAACGGCGTGTTCCACGGCGTGATCACGCCGACCGGGCCGATCGGCACGCGCGTCGTCATGTTGAGCTGGCTCGGCGCGCGCAGCGAGCGGCCGTCACGCGCTTCGGGCGCGCGGTCGGCGTAGAAGCGGAAGTTCTCGGCACCGCGCAACGCCGCCTTGGCCATGAACTTCAGCGACTGGCCGGTGTCCATGCATTCGACGAAAGCGATCTCCTCGGCGCGCGCGACGATGGCGTCGGCGATTTTGTGCATCAGCTTCTTGCGCGCGTCGCCGGAGATCGCCGCCCAGTCCTTGAAGGCGGCCTTGGCTGCCTTGGCGGCGCGGTCGATGTCTGCGGCCTTGCCGCGCGCGACTTTTGCCAGCGGCTTCAGGTCGATCGGCGAGATCGTCTCATACGTCGAACCGTCGGCGGCAGGCGCCGCCTCGCCGCCGATCTGGTTGAGCACGCCATCCCGGCGGAAGCGCTCCAGATAGGCCTCGGCCTTTTTCAGATTGTCGTCAAATGCCGCCATGGGTCTTTCCTGTTGATTGCCGCCGCGCTCACTTGCCGCCCGATTACTTGCCGCGAAGTCGCGGGTGGATGGCGTTCTTCTTCCAACTGAACTCGGCGTCGATTTCGCGGATCTCGAGCGACAGCGCGAAATGCGGTGTCGCAAACAACGACGAGAGATGATCGGCGACGGCCGCGAAGATCGCCTCGCCGGTGCTCTTCTTTTCCGCTTCGCTGCGCCCCTTGCCGATGCGAAAATTCATGTCGATGAAGCCGTTCTCGGGCAGACGGTCGGCAATCGCATAGGCCTCGGCGCGGAAGGCGCGTACCCTGATCGCGCCCGGCTCGAACAGGCCGCTGTCGAGAATGATACGCGACACCAGCGTGCAGAGCTCGCTCATGTCGACCTTGGCGTCGAGATTCGCGGAATATTCGATCGCCATGTGCGGCACGGCGTCCCTCCACTTTTTTAATTAACATGTGAATTACATCTTGACGGCGGAATGTCAAGCGTCGTTCCCTGTGTTCGCTACAACATTGGTGCGGGATTGCCGCCTCGGCGAAATCGCGGATATAGCTTCGCTTTGAACTCACAAGTATTGCGAGTCGCACTGTAATTGCCGGAGACCTGACCTTGCTGCCGACCAGCACCCGCCGATCCTTGCCGATGGCGCTTCTGCGCGCCCGCGAAGTGATCATGGCGCATTTCCGGCCGATGCTTGCCCGCCACGACATCACCGAGCAGCAATGGCGCGTGCTGCGCGTGCTGGCAGAGACCGGGCCGCTGGAAGCGACCGAACTTGCCAACCGTGCCTCGATCCTGCCGCCCAGCCTGACCCGCATCATCAAGGCGATGGAAGAGCGGGAATTCATCACCCGCAACAAGGTCAAGGATGACGGCCGCCGCGCTTTGCTCGCCATCAGCCCGGCCGGCGTGGCGCTGATCGAAGAGCTGTCACCCGAGCGCGTCGCCATCTACGAGGCGATCGAGCAGCGCTACGGCGCCGCGGAGCATGAGCGGTTGCTCGATATGCTGGAAAGCCTGATCCAGTCGGAATCGACCGAAGGCCAATCCTAGCCGCCAAAGCTCCCCAGCGCGCTCGGCTGCATGTAGTTGCGCCCGACATAGAGCAGTGCCGCTTCGTCGCTGCCGTGACGGATGTCGACGACGCGGCCGAACATCACATTATGCGTGCCGACCTTGTTGACCGCGCCGATCTCGCAATCGAAGGAAACGATGGCGTCGAGCAGCGCCGGCATGCCCGACGGCATGGTCTGCCAGCGCGCGGCTTGATAGCGCTCCGCCATGTCGCGGATGGCGCCGGCGAACTTCGCCGCCAGATGCATGTGCGACTGGGTGAGCACATTGACGCAGAAGCGCTGGTTGGCGAGGAACATTGCCGTCTGCGCCGAGCGCTCGTTCATGCACACGAGCAGCGTCGGCGGGTCGTCGGAGACGCTGCACATGGCGGTGGCGGTGAAGCCGCCGCGCCCGGCCGGACCATCGGTGGTGACGATGTTGACCGGCGCGCAGACCCGTGCCATCGCCTCGCGGAATTCCAGCCTCGCCACTTGTGCCTCCATGGCCGGCCTTCGTCAGTTGGCTTGGGATGGCAACGGCGGCAGCCAGGTGTCGCCGGTCCAGCCCTTCTCGTCATAGTCGGCCATGCATTGGTCGACGAGTTCTTCCATCTGCTTCAGCCGGCCGCCGCGCTCGGCGCCCTTCAGCACCTGCAGCCGCACCTCTTCCGGTGCGCCGGCATAGTTAAGCTCATAGAGCGCGTGGCGGCCGCCGAATTCAGTGCCGGTCGCGTCCCACAGCAGCTTCATGATCTTGATGCGCTCGATGTGACCCATGTCGTTGGAGCCTCGCACATATTGCGCGAGGTAACGGTCGATTTCGGGATTAGCGAAATCCTTTACCGACGACGGGAGGTAGATCAGCCCGGAAGCGATCACCCGGCGCACCGTGTCGATGACGCGCGGATAGGCCTCCGACATGAAGGTGCGGTAAGCGAGCGCGGCCTCCAGGTTTGGCAGCACCGCGCCGTTTGCCCAGGGAATCGGGTTGTGCGCCATGGCGTTGGAAAAGCTCCAAAACATGTGGCGCAGCGCGATCACCTCGCCGAGCGCCGCCTGGTTGCCTCGAAAAGCGTCGCCGCCGGTAGCGCGCAGCGCCTTGGCGAGCAGGCCGGCCAGGAAATCGAGCTTGACGGCAAATCGCGTGCAGCCCTGGAAGCAATAGCCATGCATGAAGCCGGACGCCGGATGGAAGGACAGGATTTTCTGTGCGTCGCGCAGCACCAGAACGTCGTCCCAGGGGATGAAGACATTGTCGAGCACCAGGATCGCGTCGTTCTCGTCGAAACGCGATGACAGCGGGTAGTCGAAGGGATGACCGACGGTGTTCGCCGTCCGCTCGTAAGAGACGCGGCAGAACATCTTTATGCCCTGCGCATTCATCGGCACGATGAACATCACCGACAACGACGGATCCTCGGTCACCGTCGCCGAGCTTTGCGCCAGGAAATTGTAATGGGTGAGCGCCGACGATGTCGCCACCACCTTGGCGCCGGACACCCAGATGCCGGCATCGTTTTCCTTGGTGATGTGCACGAATACGTCCTTCACCTGCTCGGCCGGCTTGTGGCGGTCGATCGGCGGATTGACGATGGCGTGGTTCATGAACAGGACGGCTTCCTGGGCACGTTTGTGCCAGGCGCGCGCGTTGTCCTTGAACGGCCCATACCATTCGGCATTGGCGCCCAGCGTGTTCATCAACGCCGCCTTGTAGTCGGCGGTGCGGCCCATCCAGCCATAGGTCATGCGCGCCCAATGCGCGATCGCACCTTGCTGCGCGGCAAGGTCGGCCGGGGAATGGGCGACACGGAAATATTTGTGGGTGTAACCGTCCGAGCCGGTGTCGGTGGGCGAGGTCAGCACGCCTTGCTGCTTGGGATCGTGCAGCGCGTCGTAGAGGCGGGCCAGCGAGCGCGCCGAATTGCGCATCGCTGGATGGCTGGTGACGTCGGCAACCCGCTCGCCATTGATGTAAACCTCGCGCCCGTCGCGCAGGCTCGCCAGATATTCGGCGCCCGTGAACGGCCGCGACTTGTCGGCCCGGTAATCTTCCGATCGCATCATGATCCTCCCTTGATCGTTGCAGAGTAGCCTTGGGCGTCGCGATGGGTTATGGACGAAAGCACAAAACCGCTTGGACTTTTTCCGGCAGACCATGAGCCAGACCGCCATTCCGGAATTCTTCGTCTACGGTGAGCCAACCCGCGCGCTCGACGTCGGCTTCCTGCATGTCGAGACTGTCCAGGCGCGCGCTTCCGTGCATCGCGGCCGCGTCCTGGCGCACAAGCATCCGCAAATGGCGCAGATCACCTTCTGGATAAGCGGCGGCGGCATCTACCGGATCGAGGACGAAACCTGGAGTTTTTCGACACCGACGGTGAGTTTCATGCCAAGTGGCATCGTGCATGGTTTCGAGATCGAGCAGGGCACGGACGCCATCGTGGTTTCAGTCGCGGATGCAGCACTCGCCGCGATCGCCGAGCACTCCGCCCTGCCGCTCGACCAGCCCGTGTTCGTCACCAGGCGCGGCGACACGGCGCTGTGGGAACGGCTCACCGACACGATCAAGATGATCCAGGCCGAATATGCCGAGGCGCAAGCCGGCGCGGAAAAAATCCTGCCGCCGCTGATCGCGGTTGCGCTGTCGCACATCGCCCGGCTCGATGCGCAATCGCACGCCGTGACGGTGCCGGCGGCCGTGGCGCTTGGTGGGCGATTGCGGCGGCTGATCGACCGGCATTTTCGCGACGGCTGGCCGGTCGAGCGCTACGTCGAGGAGCTCGGCACCACGCGGCATTTGCTCGACAAGGCGGCGCATCAGACGCTGGGCTCAGGCGTGCGGCAGGCGATCGGCGAAAGACGCCTGGTCGAGGCCAAGCGCCTGCTGCTCTTCACCATCCGCACCGTCGAGGACATCGCCTACGAGACGGGCTTCAACGACCCGGCTTATTTCTCGCGCTTCTTCCGTGACGCCGTTGGCGTGGCGCCGGCAGCGTGGCGGAGGGAGAAACTAGGCAGTAGGCAGTAGGCAGTAGGGGCTTCTTTTCTTGCCTTATGCCTGCTGCCTAATCCCTATTCCCTAAGCCGCGGCAGCGGCCAACCCCGCATCCAACCCTTCGGCGATCTTCGCCACGTCGGCGGCGGTTATGATCAGCGGCGGCGACAGGATGATGTTGTTGCCGGAGACGCGCAGCATGACGCCGGCGCCATAAGCGCCGTCGGCGACGACGGCCATGGTCTTCTTGTCGACCGGTTTCTTGGCGCCGCGATCCGAGACCAGCTCGAGCGCCGCCATCAGGCCCTTGTAGCGCACGTCACCAACGAGTTGGTGCTTGGCCTTCAATGCTTCCAGCGCCTTGCCAAGCTCGATGCCGCGCGCCGCCGCGTTCTCGTTGAGCGCAAGCCGTTTGGTCTCGGCCAGCGCCGCGATACCGGCAGCGCAGCCGACCGGATGGCCGGAGTAGGTATAGCCGTGGCCGATCGAGCCGAAGCTTGTCTTGTCGCTCTCGAAGGCGTCGGCGACTTTCGCGCCGATCAGTGTCGCGCCGAGCGGGAAATAGCCTGAGGTGATCGCTTTGGCCATGGTCATGAAATCGGGTTTCACGCCGGTAAGCCGCGAGCCCGACCAGGCGCCGGTGCGGCCAAAGCCCGTCACCACCTCGTCGGCGATCAACAATATGTCGTGGCGGTCGCAGATCGCGCGAACCATCGGCATGAAGCTTTCATGCGGAACGATGACGCCGCCGGCGCCGAGCACCGGCTCCATGATGAAGGCGGCGATGGTGTCGGCGCCCTGGAAGGCGATCTCTTCCTCGATGGCTCGCGCGCAGAGCTTTGCCAGCTTCGCCGGATCGGTCTCGTCGAACGGGTTGCGATAGATCATCGGCGCCGGCGTGTGGAAAACGCCGGGCATGAGCGGCTCATAGTTACGGCGGAAATTGGCATTGCCGTTGACCGAGGCGCCGCCGAAATGCGTGCCATGATAGCCTTTCTTCAACGCCAGGAATTTCGTGCGGTCGCCCTGGCCGCGGATCTTCCAATATTGCCGCGCAAGCCGCAGGGCCGTCTCGACCGAATCCGAACCGCCCGAGGTGAAGAAGGCGCGCACCATGCCTTCCGGCTCGAACCACTGGGTCAGCTCATAGGCAAGCTCGATCGACGGTCCGGTCGAGGTGCCGCGAAAGCCGGAATAATAGGGCAGCACATCGAGCTGCGCGGCCATCGCCTTCTTGATCGGCTCGCAGCTGTAGCCGAGGTTGACGTTCCACAACCCGCCGACGGCATCGAGCACCGTGCGCCCCTCGGCGTCGGTCACCGATGCGCCTTCGCCCTTCATGATGATCTTCGGCGGTGTTGCCCGCATTTCGGCCGGGTGCGCCATCGGGTGCCAGATCGGCTTGGCGTTGTTCTCGGTGAGGAAGTTGATGTCACGCATCGGGAAGGACTCCGGGTTTTCAGGAAAGCGCGAGGCCGAAATGGCCAAGCGCCTCGGCATAGCTTCGCGCCGGCTCTGCGACGTCGAAATGAACGGTGGGCATGCCGACGGCGACAGCGCCGTCGACATTGCGCTTCTGGTCGTCGATGAAGACGCAGGTCGAGAGCGGCAGCTGCAGCGCCTCGCCGACCATCGCATAGGCGCGAGGGTCAGGCTTGAGGATTTTCGTATAGCTCGCGTCGACGATCGCCTCGAACAGGGAAAGCAGCGGCAGGCGCTGGCGAAAATCGGCGCCATAGAACAGATCTAGTTCGTTCGACAGGATGGCGAGGCGGATGCCGGCGGCGTGCGCCGTGCGGATCGCCTGGTCGGCCTCGGGCCGCACCACTTTTTCCGGTTCCGCTCCGCGCGCTCTTCGCACGAAGGTCTCCATCGATGTCCATTCTTCACCGATGAGCGCACCGACTTCTCGTGTCCGTTCCGTCCAATAGTCGCGTTCGCTGATTTCGTCGCGCTGCATCAATCGCCAGAGCGGATCGCTGCCGGGGTCGAACGGTCCTTGCCAGCGCAGCGTGCCCGGCTTCAGTCCCAGAGCCTGCTCGGTCAGCGCATGCGTCTCGAACAGCGTGCGTGTGACGACGCCGCCGAAGTCGAGCACCAGCGCCTGCGGCTTCGCCTTGCTCATGCGACGCGCCTGCCAGCCAAGGCGCCGGGCGGCACGATGCCTTCGGCCACCCAGCGATCGAAAATCTCCAGTGCTTTGGCGCTGAAGGCGGCGTCGTTGATGTGGCCGGCGATCTCGTGCAGTTCGGCATTGGCCGGCACGCTCGTCCGCATCTCCTTGACGAAGGCCGAGAGCGCGTCCGGCTCATGCAGCGGCTCGCCCTCCTGGTCCCATTGCTGGATACCGCCGGCCGGCAGGATGAAGGCGGTCGGCCCGGTCGCGGCGGCAAGCTTCTCGCCGATGGCGCGGGCGATCTCGCGGCGCGTCTCGCCGTCCGACGTCACGGAAGCAAGCAGGCGGTTATGCGCGTGATAAGGCCGCTCGGTGAAGCGCGACGGCACCGCCTGCCAGGTCGGGAAATCGACCATGTCGATGGCGCCGGGCGCGACGATCTGCGGGATGCCTTGCCGTCCGGCATTCTCCAGCCGGTCGGTGCCCGAGTTCACCACCGAGCCGGTCAGTTGGTTGGCCAGTTCCTGCAGGCTGAAATCCATGACCGCGACAAAACCCTTCTGCGCGGCGATCGCCTCCAGCGCGCGGCCGCCCATGCCGGTGGTGTGGAAAACGATCACCTCATAGCCGCGCTTTTCGAGCTCCGGCTTCAGCGTCACCATATATTGCAGGCAGCTTTTGCCGAGCGAGCTCATGCCGATGCGCGGCTTGGACTGGTCCGGTTTCACCACGGCGCGCGCGGCGCCCACCACCGCGCCGCTCGCCTGCGACAGCACCGCCTTGCAGGCGCTGTTCAAGCCGTAGAGACCGCCGGCCCACAGGATCATCATCAGGTCGGTGGCGATGCGTTCCGGCGGCAGGAGATGGGAATAGGCAATCGTCGAGACGACGAATTTCGGCGCGCCGAGCGGCAGCGCCAGTGCTACGTCGAGCGCGAGATCGGTGCCCATCGAGCCGCCAAGCGCGATGAACCCTTCGATTGCACCCTGGTCATAGAGCGAGCGGGCAAGCCGTGAGGCGCCGAGCGCCATCAGCGTCATTGCGGTGTTCTCGTCGCCGCTGGCGATGATCGCCTCGATCGTCGTGTCGGCGGCCTGCGCCACCGCGTGCCGGTCGTGCTCCGGTCTGTAAGGCGGATCGCCAAGCACGCTGACATCCATCATCACCGCAACACCGCCGACGGCTTCGATGCGCTCGCGCATGAACAGAAGCTCGTCAGCCTTGGTGTCGCCGGTGCCGATAACCAGGATTCGGCGTTTCTCCTCCACGTCAGTCTCCTCGCAATCTCTTGTTGGTATTTATGCCCGTTTTTGGCGGGCTGGGTCATGCCGGCCGAACAGCCGTTGGCCGATGTCGCGCGCCGCCGCGGTCACATCGGCGCCAAGGCGTTCGATGTCGCTCTTCTGCGTGCGCACGCGGGGTGCCGCAACCGCGATCGTGCCGATGGCAAAGCCGTCGGCGCCGAGGATGGGTGCGGCGACGCTCATCACGCCTTCCTCGAAACCCTGCGCGCCGATCGAATAGCCGCGCGCCCGCGCGGCGGCGACATGCTCGGCGAGCGTTGCGGTATCGCCGATGGTGAACGGGGTGAAGGCCGGCATCGGTCCGGCGAACACGGCCGCGCGCGTGCGGTCCTCGGCAAAGGCCAGGAAGGCGATGCCCGATGCCGTCGCATGCATTGGCAGCAGCTCGCCGAGCGGCACGCTGACACGGTTGGCCTTTGTCGATTCGATGACGTGGACGGTGAGCAGGCCGCGCCTGGAATGTTCCGACAGATGCACGGTTTCCTCGGTCTGATCGGCCAGTGCTTCGATCACCGGCACGGCCATGCGCAGGAACGGGAACTGCGCCTCCCGCATCAGCGCTAGCCGCGTCAGGCCGGCGCCGAGACGGTAGAGGCGTGTCGTCTCGTCCTGTTCGACCAGGCCTTGCGCGCTCAGCGAGACGAGCAGCCGGCGCGTCGTCGCCTTGTCGAAGCCGGAGCCTTTGGCCAGGTCGGCAAGCGCCGTCTCCGGCGCGCCATGGCCCAGCATCTCCAGCAGCGAAATGGCTTTGGCCACCGTGCTCATTGTCGTCTCTGATCCTCCGCAGATACTTAACGTGCGAATTAACTTGACAGCAAGTCGATTCCTTTGCAAGTCTAATATCGAAATGCCGTTGCAAATAATGAAATGCATATTGGCCCGTCAGAAGGCCCTCGGCGTCTCAGGGACACTTGGCTTCCGCTAGGCGGAATGGAGGGACACATGACGACAACAGATACCGGTGAGACGAACCGGCTGAGGAAAAACAGCCTCGGCGTCGGCGCCGTGACATTCCTCGTGGTTTCCGCGGCAGCACCGCTCACCGCGGTCGCCGGCGGTGTGCCGCTGTCGATGCTGATGGGCAACGGCGCCGGCATTCCCGGCACCTTCCTGATCGTGACCGTGCTGCTTCTGGTCTTCGCGGTCGGCTATGTCGCGATGGCACGCCATGTGGCCAATGCCGGTGCCTTCTACGCCTACACAGCGCGCGGCCTCGGCGGCACTCTCGGTGGGGCTGCGGCACTGATTGCGATCCTGAGCTACAACGCCATGCAGATCGGCGTGTTCGGCCTTTTCGGCGCCGCCACTTCCGGTCTCTTCGCCAGTTGGGGCATCAACTTGCCCTGGTGGGCGTGGTGCTTCATCGGCATCGCCCTGGTCGGCGTGCTCGGCTATCGCCGCGTCGACCTTTCGGCCAAGATCCTGACGGTGCTGGTGCTGCTCGAATATCTCGTCGTGCTCGTCGTCGACCTTGCGATCCTGTTCAAGGGCGGCGACTCCGGCCTCAGCCTCGCGCCGTTCACGCCCACCCAGATCCTAAGCGGCTCGCCGGCGATCGGCCTTTTGTTCTGCTTCGCGGCCTTCATCGGTTTCGAGGCGACGACCATTTACTCGGAAGAGGCACGCGAACCGCACCGCACCGTGCCGCGCGCCACTTACATCTCGGTGCTGGTCATCGGCCTGTTCTACATGCTGACCAGCTGGCTGATGGCCAATGGCGAAGGCGTCGACAAGCTGGTTCCGGCGCTGAAGGCGCTTGCGGATCCCACCACCTTCCTGTTCGGCCTGTCGGACCGCTATGTCGGCCCAATGCTGACGCATCTGATGAACTTCCTCTTCGTCTCCAGCCTGTTTGCCGGCGTGCTTGCCTTCCACAACGGCGTTGCCCGCTACTTCTATGTCGCCGGCCGCGAGAAGTTGCTGCCCGAGGCCGTAGGCGTCACCCATCCGGTCTTCCAGAGCCCGCATGTCGGCTCCCTGATCCAGACGGTGATCGCGGCGGTCGTGGTCGGGCTGTTTGCCGTCACGGGTCAGGACCCGGTTCTGGCGCTGTTCTCCTGGCTGACCAATGTCGGCACGCTCGGTATCATCGTGCTGATGGCGCTCACTTCGCTCTCGGTTGTAGCGTTCTTCACCCGCAATCCGACGCTGGAGCCGAACGCGCTGAAGGCGAAAATCCTGCCGGGCGTTGCGGCGCTGGCGCTTCTGTTCATCATTGTCGAAATCGTCATCAACTTCGGCAACCTGTCGGGCGCCTCGGGCTTGCTCGGCGTCTTCCTGCCGGGCCTGGTGCTGATCGCCGGCGTCGTCGGTTTCGTGCTGGCGGCGTCGCTGCGTAGCCGCAGCCCGGAAGCCTTTGCCCGGCTAGGCAGTCAGCCGGTCTGATTTTGGAGGAATGGATTTGGATCAATCGGCCATCGATCGCCTGCGGGCGGAACCCATCGCGGCGCAAAGCCTGTGGATAGGGGGGCGCAAGCTTCCCGCATCCGACGGCTCGCACCTCGATGTGATCAGCCCGATCGATGGCCGCTCGATCAGCTCCATCGCCAATGGCGGCGCGGCCGACATCGATCACGCCGTTGCCTCGGCGCGCAAGGCTTTCGCCAAAGGCTCCTGGTCGCGCGCCGCACCCGCCTTCCGCAAAAAGGTGCTGACCAAATTCGCCGATCTGGTCGAGAAGCACGCGCTGGAGCTTGCGGTGCTCGGCGTGCGCGACAATGGCACCGAGATCGGCATGGCCTATAAGGCCGAGCCGCTCTCGGCCGCCGGCACCATCCGCTACTATGCCGAGGCCATCGACAAGGTCTATGGCGAGATCGCGCCGACGGCTGACAATGTGCTGGGGCTGATTCACAAGGAGCCGCTCGGCGTCGTCGGAATCATCGTGCCGTGGAATTTCCCGCTGATGATCGGCGCCTGGAAGATCGCGCCGGCTTTGGCGGCCGGCAATGCGATCGTCGTCAAGCCGCCCGAGATCGCCTCGCTCACTTTGCTGCGGCTGGCCGGACTCGCCACTGAGGCGGGGCTGCCGGAGGGCATCTTCAACGTCGTCACCGGCCGCGGCTCGGTCGCCGGCGAGGCGCTCGGCCTGCATATGGATGTCGACGCGATTGCCTTCACCGGTTCCGGCCCGGTTGGCCGCCGCCTGCTCGAATATTCCGCACGCTCCAATCTGAAGCGCGTCTTCCTCGAACTCGGCGGCAAGTCGCCCAACATCGTCTTTGCCGATGCGCCGGATTTGAAGCAGGCGGCGGTGGTGTCGGCCAACGGCATCTTCCGCAATTCCGGTCAGGTCTGCGTCGCCGGCTCGCGCCTGCTGGTCCAGGCCTCGGTCTATGACCGTTTAATGGACGAGCTTTTGAAGGCGACGACCAAGCTGAAAGTCGGCGATCCGCTCGATCTCTCGAGCGATGTCGGCGCGGTATCGAGCGCCGAGCAACTGACCAAGAATCTCGGCTTCGTCGCCAAGGCTTCCGAAGAAGGCGCCCGTCTCGTCACCGGTGGCGAACGCATCCTGGCTGAGACCGGCGGCAGCTACATGGCGCCGACCATTTTCGAGAACGTGACCGAAACCATGCAGCTGGCCCGCGAGGAAGTGTTTGGCCCGGTGCTCGGCGTCATGCGCTTCGAGACTGAGGAAGAAGCGGTGCGCCTTGCCAACGCCACCGTCTATGGTCTCGCCTCCGCTGTCTGGACGTCGAACCTGTCGACGGCGCACCGCATGGTCCGCGCCATCAACGCCGGCGTCGTGCACGTCAACACCTATGGCGGCGCCGACATCACCGTGCCGCTCGGCGGCTTCAAGCAATCCGGCTTCGGCCGAGACAAGTCGCTGCACGCCATCGAGAAATACACCGACCTCAAGACCGCTTGGATATCTCTTTAGGCGCGCAGCCTGGAGCCATCCGGATCGAAGAACGGCATCGGCGCGACGACCGCCCGCACCGGTGCCCCGTCGATGTCGATGCTGAGCTCGGTGCCGATCGCGGTGAAGGGCAGTTTGAGATGCGCGGTGGCCAGCATCTTGCCGATCGAATAGCCGTGGTCGCTATAGGTGACGATGCCGGCATCCTCGCCATCGGCCGACTTCACCCTGGCGTCGGTCGCGGCCGGCTTGTCGCTGTCGAGGATCAATCCCGTCCAGCGCTCGTCGGTACCCTTGTCGCGGATCCGCATCAGCGCGTCGCGGCCGACGAAGTCGGCCTTGTCGAAGCGGATCCAGCGGTCGAGGCCGACATGGAAGGGCGTGCGGCTCTCGTCCATGTCGACGCCATGCGCCGGATAGGCCTTTTCCAGCCCGAGCGTGAACATCGCCAGCACGCCATAGGGCTTCAGCCCGAAGTCACGCCCTGTCCGCATCAGCGTCTCCCACACCGAAGCCGCTTCGTCTGCCGGCACGAACAGCTCGAAGCCGAGCTCGCCGGTCACGCCGGTGCGCGAGATGCGAACGTTCGTCTCGCCGATGCGGCCCGAGGTGAACGCCCAGCGCTTCAGTCCGTCGAGGTCGGCGTCCGAAACCATTGCCTTGAGCAATTCGCGTGAGCGCGGACCCTGGATGGTCGGGAAGGCGACGGCCGCCGTGATATCGGTCACGTAGGCCTTGCGCCCTTCGGCATGGTGCAGCAGCCACGGCAGCATCTTCAGCCGGTTGACCGAACCGGTCACCAGCATGAAATGCTCGGGCGCCAGGCGGAACACCGTGAGGTCGTCCATGATGCCGCCGTCGTCGCGACAGACGGTCGAGTAGCGAACCTGGCCCGGCTTCATCGCCGCCGCGTCGTTGACGATGACATGGTTGACCAGCGCCTCGGCACCCGGACCCTTGATGTCCATCTTGCCCATGGTGCTGAGGTCCTGCACGCCGACATGAGCGCGCGTGTTCAGGTGCTCGTCCTCGATGCCGGAATAATATTTGGCGGAAACAAAATTGCCGCCGACCCGACCCATGGTCGCCCCCAGCCCGACGATGCTGGAATAGAAAGGGGAACGTCGCTCAACCAGGGAATGGGTCTCCGTTGACCAGCGAAGTCTACGGGCTTTCAAGGATGCGGCGGAGACGGAAGCGACATGTCATGCGCCGATCACGGCGCACGCAGTGTGTCTATTTCTCGCCCAGGATGAAATCCGCGCAACGGTCGCCGATCATGATAGCCGGCGCATTGGTGTTGCCGCTGGTGAGACGCGGCATGATCGAGGCGTCGGCGATGCGCAGCCGCGGCACGCCGCGCACGCGAAGCTGCGGATCGACCACCGCATCATCGTCCCTCCCCATCCGGCAGGTGCCGCAGGGATGGTAGACGGTCTTGGCGTGGCGGGTGATGTGGTCGACGATTTGCTCGTCGCCGAGATCGTCGGCATTGCCGGGCGCCAGCTCCTCGGCGACCACTTCGCGCAGCGCCGGCTGGCGCAGGATGGTGCGCGCCACCTTCATGCCGGCAAGCAGCAGGGCCAAATCATCGCCGTGCGACAGGAAGCCGGTGGTGAAACGGATCGGGTCGCGCGCATCGGCGGAGCGCAACTGCACAACGCCGCGCGATTTCGGCCGCAACACGCACGGGTTCAGCTCCATGCCATGGCGCTCGACCGAGCCGTGCTCGGCATTCTCGATCATCACCGGCAGCACATGGAACTGGATATCGGGCCGGCCATCGCCATCGGTGTCGAAGAAGCCGCCGCTCTCGACCACATTGGAGGCGAGCAGTCCGCGCCGGAACAGGAGATATTCGATTCCGTGCCGCAGCGCCTTGAGGCCGCGATCCTCGCCAAGCAGCGAGATCGGCTTGCGGGTCAGTGCATAGAGCGGTGCGGCAACATGGTCCTGCAGGTCCTGGCCGACAGCCGGCATATGGCGGATGACGGGAATGCCCATTCCCGCAAGATGCGCGGCCGGGCCGAGGCCGGACAGCATCATCAGCTTTGGTGTGGCCAGCGCACCGGCGGCGAGGATTACCTCCGCCTTCGCTGAGGCGGCGTGGCTCTGGCCGTCCGGCGTGGTGTAGGTCAGTCCGGTCGCCGCGCCGTTCTCCAGGGTTGGCGCCGTCACCAGCGCGTCGGTGACGATGTTGAGGTTGCTGTTGCCTGCCAGCGGCCGCAGGAACACCTTCGCGGCTGACTGACGCTCGCCGTCCGCCGTTGTCGTCTGGTAGAAGCCGACGCCTTCCTGGCGCTCGCCGTTGAAGTCGTCGTTGAAGCGATAGCCCGCCTGCTGCGCCGCCCGCACATAGGCCAGCGACAGCGGATGCCTGTAGCGCGGGTCGGAGACCGGCAGCGGTCCTTCGCTGCCGTGGCGCTTGCCCGCCAGGCGCTCGTTGCGCTCCAGCCGCTTGTAGACCGGCAGCACATCGTCCCAGCCCCAGCCCGGACAGCCGAGATCGTGCCAGCCATCATAGTCTTCCGGCTGGCCACGGATGTAGAGCATGGCGTTGATCGACGAGCCGCCGCCAAGCGTGCGTCCTTGCGGGATCGGCAGCGAGCGGCCGCCGACGCTTGGCTCCGGCTCCGACTGGTAGATCCAGCTGCGTGCGGTGCCGATCACCTTGTCGAAGGTCGCGGGTATGTCGATGAAGCGCGTGTTGTCGGCTGGCCCCGCTTCGACGACGAGCACGCGTTTTCCCGCGGCCACCAGTCGGCTGGCGACCGTGCAGCCCGCCGAGCCCGCGCCGGCGACGATGTAATCATAGACCTCCGTCATCTAGGCGTAGCGCATGATGGCGGTTTTGGTTTCGAGATAGCCCTCGATCGCGGCGCGGCCATGCTCGCGGCCGATGCCGGACTGCTTGAAGCCGCCGAAGGGCGCCGCGGGGTCGAGCGTGTTGTGCGAGTTGACCCACACCGTGCCGGCCTTGAGGCCGTGGATCGCCGTCATTGCCTTGCCCATGTCACGCGTCCAGATCGAGGCTGAGAGGCCGTAGCGGGTGTCATTGGCGATGCGGATCGCCTCGTCGAGATCGGCGACCGGCATCGCCGCGACGACCGGGCCGAACACCTCCTCGCGCACGATCTCCATCTCGGGCCTGACGTGATGCAGGATGGTCGGCGCTACGTAATGGCCCTTGGCCGGAACCGCACGCGCACCGCTGACGCGTTCGACGCCCGCCGCCAGGCTGCGCTCGACAAAGCCTTGCACGCTGTTGCGATGCTTGGCCGAAACCAGCGGATTGATCTGCGCTTCCGCGTCGCGCCCGGCGCCCATCGTCATGCCGTCGGCGATTTCAGCCAATCGCGCCAGCGTGCGGTCATAGATCGACTTTTCGATCAGCAGCCGTGCCGCCGAGGTGCAGACCTGGCCCTGATTGAAGAACATGCCGAGCCTGGCAAGCAGCGGCTCGATGCCGTCCTCCATGTCGGCCAGCAGGATCATCGGCGATTTCGAACCGAGCTCTAGCGTGAAGCGCGCGACGCGGTCGACCGCGGCATGGCCGACACGTTTTCCGATCTCCGTCGAACCGGTGAAGGTCAGCTTGTCTACGCCGGGATGACGGATCAGCGCCTCGCCGGTGATCGCGCCGCTGCCGGTCACGATGTTGACGACGCCAGGCGGAAAACCCACGGCCTCGATGATCTCGGCCAATCGGAGCAGGCCAAGTGGCGTTTCCTGCGGTGGCTTCAGCACCACCGTGCAACCGCAGGCCAGCGCCGGCGCGATCTTCCACATGCCGATCAGCAGCGGGAAGTTCCACGGCACGATGGCACCGACGACGCCGACCGGTTCCATCACGGTCATGGCATGGTGCTTGGCGCCGGGCGGCACGGGGATCGAGACCTGGAAGGTCGAGCCTTCGATCTTGGTCGCCCAGCCGGCATAGTAGCGCAGCCAGTCGACGGTGCCGCCGACGCTCAACATGCGGGCGACGCCCAGCGACTTGCCGTTCTCGATGCTCTCGATTTCGGCCAAGAGATCGGCATCGGCCTCGATCGCATCGGCAAGCCTCAGCATCAGGTTCTGGCGGTCGACCGGCCGCATCGATCCCCATGGTCCCTCGAGCGCCGCGCGGGCCGCGCGCACTGCCTGGTCGACGAGTTCAGCGCCGCTCTCGGGCACATGCGCGACGATCTCGCCGGAAGCGGAATCGTCGACCGCAAGGCCGTCACCCGCGAGCCCGTCGACAAAGCGGCCGTTGATGAAGGGCCGGTGAGGCCGCGACAGGAATGCGGCGGCCGCCGCGCTGATCGGCGGCACGGTTCTCTCGTTCACGCCATCCTCCTCGAATGCTGATGAACAGTTTCCAGGAGGGTTATGGAGCGCGCTGACGCCCTTCAAGCCGCAACGGCCACGAGTGCGCTTTCAGTCAAAACAAAGTTCCCGCTCGGACAAGACCGCGGACGCTTTGCTGGCCAGTATGGCGTCCGCATCGAACGGCGCCGTCGCGCGCGGTTCGGCGTCCCAACGGTCACAGAGGTGGCGGCGATTGAGCGCGTTTCTCGGCAATCCCATGGTCACCACCGCCACGCTGCCGCTGCTGCTCGGCATCGCGCTTGGCCTGTTTGCGCGCTTTGCCTTGCCGGCCGCATCGCCGGCGCTCACGCTCATCTGGGCGGCGCTGCTCCTGTTCTTCTACTGGGATACGCTCGGCCCGCCGGCCCTGCCGCCGGTCGCCGCCAGCCAGAAGCTCATCTACCTTGCCTTTGCCGGTATCATTATCGGCCTGCTGCCCGAACGGCTCACCGCCGGCCGGACAGCGAGTGCGCTCGCTGTGATCGCTGTCGCCGGAGCGTTCCTGTGGCTCGGCTGGCGGCGTATCGCCGCCGGTTCGCTCGACCTGCAGATGATTGCTGCGATCGCCGTCGCTCTGCTGACGCTGGTTGGCGCCGCGATCGTCACTGGAAAGCAACCGACCTCGTCTTCGGTCGAAGAGCCTTTCCTTGCGCCGGCGGCGATATTGGCCTTGTCGCTGTCGGGCGCGATCGTCTCGGTGCTCGGCGCCTCGATCGTCACCGGGCAATTGCTCGGCTCGCTCGCCGCGCTGATCGGCGGCTGGTGCCTGGTTCAATATCTGGCGACGCTGCGCGGCGGATCGGCTGCGCCGGCGGGCAGCGGCGCCCAATTTCTGCTGCTCTACGCCGCTGCCACCGTGCTGATCCAGGTGGCGCTGCTGGCGCCGAAGGCCAATCCCGCCGCGCTGGTCCTGTCTTCCTTGCCACCGATCGCTGCGGTGCTGGTGGGCGGCCCACTGCAATTCCTGCTTCCCGGCGCCCGGCCCTTGCGGCCGCTTATCGCCGGCATCCTGATCGCCCTTCCGGCGATGCTGGCCATCCTCACGGCGATCGTTTGGGCGCCGCATGGGGCAGCCCTCGGCTTTTCCTGAGCCGGGTCCAACAAACAACCAACAATAGGGAGAAACATGTGAGGACGAGAAAACTGATTGCCGCGCTCGCATTTGCCGGCGCTTCGATGCTGGTCGCGGCCGCCCATGCCGACAATTATGAGATCGACGGCCAGCACGCCTGGGTTACCTTCACCATCAAGCATGGCATCTATGGTGTCGCCCATGGCCAGTTCGATGGCGTCAAGGGCGCTATTGTCATGGACAAGGCCGACGTCACCAAGAGCAGCGTCAAGGCCGAGTTCGATGTCGGCTCCATCCACACCGCCTTCGACCAGCGCGACAGCGATCTCAAGGGGCCGGATTTCTTCAACGCCGCCGAGTTCCCGACGATCAGCTTCGAGAGCACCAAGGTCGAGAAGGTCGACGACAAGACCGGCAAGGTCACCGGCAATCTCACCATCAGCGGCGTCAGCAAGGAAATCACGCTCGACGTCAAGCTGCTCAACGAAGCGCAGGCGCCGTGGGATGCGACATTGACCAAGGCAGCCTTCAGCGCCACCGGCAAGGTGAGCACCGCGGATTTCCCGATGGCCAAGGCGGCCAATGGGTTCGGCCTCGGCCCGGAGGTCGACATCGTCATCGATCTGGAAGCCGTGAAGAAATAGGCCACCGCAAGCGAACGGGGGTGCGCGGTGGTCGCCGCGCGATCGGCGGATCGCGCGGCACCTTGCGGGAGGGACGGTGAAGTGCGCGCTCAGTCAAAACAAAGTTCCCGCTCGGACAAGACGGACGCAGGCAGGCATCGCACACTGCACACAGACGATCAGCGATATCGGGCCTTGCGCCTTCAAGGACAGCATCCATGCGATTCTCCGGCAAGACGGCATTCATCACCGGCGGCGGCACCGGCATCGGCGCTGCGGTCGCCAGGCGCATGGCCGCCGACGGCGCCAAAGTGGTGCTGATGGGCCGTCGGCGCGAGCCGCTCGAAGCGGTGACCAGGGAACTAGGCGGTCTGGTGGTGCAGGGCGATGCCGCCGACGCCAAGGCGGTGCGCGCGGCCCTCGCCGAAGTTCATGAGAAGATCGGCCCGGTCGATATCCTTGTCGCCAATGCCGGCGGCCACGGCGTCGGCCCGACGGTGACGATGAGCGACGAGACCTGGGCGCTGGCGACGCGCACCAATCTCGACACCGCTTTCGTCTGCGCCCGCGAATGCCTGCCGGATCTGATCGCGCAAAAGGGCAACATCGTTGTCGTCGCCTCGATCGCCGGCCTGTTCGCCGGGCCGGCGGCGGCCGGCTACGTTACCATGAAGCATGCTTGCGTCGGCTTCGGCAAATCGCTGGCGCGCGACTATGGCCGCCAGGGCGTGCGCACCAACACCATCTGTCCGGGATGGGTGGCAACCGCGATGGCCGACGAGCAGATGCAGGTCATCGTCGACAAGCATGGGCTGGCTTCAATCGACGAGGCCTACAGGCTTGTCACCAAGGATGTGCCGCTCGGCCGGCCGGCGACGCCGGAGGAGGTCTCCAACGTCATCTGCTTCGTCGCCTCGGATGAAGCGTCGATGATGAACGGCTCGATCCTGACCGTCGATGGCGGCGCCACCGTCGTCGACCTGCCGACGCTCGCTTTTGTGGATTGATTTGGAGATGGTGATGAACGACCAGAACAGGCCCGCCGACTGGAAGCATTTCGACGACTTCGCCGCCGGCATCGCCACCAACCGGCTGCCGACCACTCAGGCGCTTGTCGGCCAGACTTTCAAGCTCACGCTGAAGACCGGCCGTACCGTCGATCTCGCCTTTACCGCCGCCGACACGGTAGCCTGGAGCGAGGGCAGCGATGCCGGCGTCGACTGGTACGAGGCTCTGGAAGTCGCGCCGCATGTCTTCTTCATCAACATGACGCTCGCCGCCAGGTCGGCAGAGGACGAAGCCTTCATCGTCGACACCAAAACGCGGCATGTGCTGTCGGTCCGCGAGCGGGTGCGCGATCCAGGCGAGGCGCCCGGCGAGCCGCGTGTTTCGCAAGTCTATTCCGCCGGCGTGCTCGGCGATCCCACTGTGCCGCCGACCGGACGCGAGCCAGCGCCGACGCGCGATCTGGTCGGGTTGACCGCGCATTACACCTACAGCCCCAACCACGTTTACGAGCACATTTATCTGAGCTCGCAGCGCTACGCCTGGCAGAACCTCGTCGGCATCCAGCGCGGCCATGGCGATGTCGATCTCGCCACCACCTGGAAGTTCGCCAACAACCTCTATGTTTTCGGCTTCCGCGAGTTCATCATCCCGGTCGCTTCGCTGTTTTTCTACAATTGGGACACGATGCGCTCGACCGGCAAATTCCTCGGCGTCACCAGCCAGGGCAAGGTCGAGAACAAGCCGGCCGGCGCCTTTATCGAGAAGAAATCCAGGATCATCTATGACCAGGGCCAGGAACCGGTCTGAGCGCCGGGAGCATCGATCATGAGCAACACGAACTTCGACGCCATCAAGGCGCACTATGCCGGCTCCGACGCCAGGGATCTGGCGGCGATGATGGCGCCGATCACTGAAAGCACCGCCTGGACCGAGATGGCCGGCTTTCCTTATGCCGGGACCTATGTCGGCCCCGATGCGGTGATCGCCGGCGTCTTCAAGCGCATCGGCGAGGATTGGGACGGCTACACTTTCGCGCTTGAAAAACTGGTCGATGGCGGCACGACCATTGTCGGCATCGGCACCTATTCCGGCACCTACAGGAAGACGGGCAAGCCGATGACGGCGCGCGTCGTCCATGTCTGGCAGATGTGCGACGGCAAGGCCGTCAGCTTCGAGCAGTTCACCGACACCAAGCTCATCGCCGCGGCGATGAGCTGAGCCGACCGCATAGTGGATGCGGGCCTCGCCTTGGGAGGGTTGGCCCGATGAAAACCTGGGAGGATCAAATATGGAAATCAGTCTCAAGGGAATGCTGGCCGGCCTGTTGCTGTCCACCGCGCTGAGCGCCGGCGGCACGCTCGTCGCCAATGCCGCCGGCGACGAGATCGTCATCGGCGCGCCGATCTCTTTGACCGGGCCGCTCGCCGGCGACGGCAAGGAGCAGAAATGGGCCTATGAGCAGGCCGTCGCCGACATCAACAAGGCTGGCGGCGTCACGGTCGGAGGCAAGAAACTGCCCATTCGTCTTGTCATCGCCGACGACGAAAGCTCGGAAGGCAAGGTCGCCTCAGCGCTGGAAAACCTGATCAAGGTGCAGAAGGTCGACGCGCTGCTGTCGACCCATTCCGGGCCGATGAACATCGCCGGCGCCATCGTCGCCGAGAAGTACAAGAAATTCTACATGATCACGACGGCCTTCCCGTTCGAGTGGCAGCCGTTGAAGCTGAAATATTCGGCGCTGTTCTTCTTCCATCCGGGGCCTGGCGCCGAGGTGCCGTTCGAGATCTGGGACAAGCTGCCGGCCGGTGAGAAGCCGAAGCATCCGGCGCTGGTCTCGGAAGACTCGCCCGACGGCAAGGGTTTTGGCGGCGCCTTCGAGGCGGCGGCCAAGAAATATGGCTACACCTTTGCCGTCGACGATCCGTGGGCGATCGGCGCCACCGACTATTCGGCGCTGATCACCAAGCTCAAGGCGGCGGATGTCGACGCCATGCTGGTCTTCGGCTCGCCGGCCGACACCGTGACGCTGCTCAGGCAGATGAAGGAACTCGGCTTCTCCGTGCCTTATTTGCATGGCTGGAAAGGCACCTGGACCGGCGAGTTCCACGAGGCGCTGGGGCCGGACTCGGACTACATCCTCACCGACGGCTTCTGGTCGGCAAGCTATCCCTACAAGGGCGCCAAGGACCTCGGCGACCGCTACGAGGCCGAGTTCAAGAAGGACTCCGTCACCGTCGGCGCCTTCTATGCCAACGCCCAGGTGCTGGCGCAGGCGATCGAGAAGGCCGGCGGCACCGACGCGACGGCGATCCATGACGCCATCTTCGGCCAGGAGTTTAAGGACACCGTGGTCGGCGATCTCAAATTCGACCTGACCGGCTTCGCGTTGATCCCCAGCGTCGCCACGCAATGGTGGCAGGGCAAGCACCAGCTGATCTACCCGGACGGCAATTGGACCTACAAGCCGGCGCCGGCCTGGGACAAGCGTTGACCGGGCAATTTCAGGAAAACTGCGTCGCGGTTTTCCGTCCGGAATTGCGCAAGGCAAAGACTTGAGGCGGCAGGCGGGGGCGGTCGCCGTCGTGCGGCCGCCCCGATATCTTATGCGGAAAGAGAGTGACGGAAACACGATGCAGGCTCACGAAACCCTGCTGCGCCTCGAGGCGGTCAAGAAGCGCTTCGGCGGGCTTGTCGTGCTCAACAACATCGACATCGCGGTTCGTGCCAATGAGCTGATCGGCCTGATCGGTCCGAACGGCGCCGGCAAGTCGACGCTGTTCAACGTCATCACCGCCATCTACGCGCCGACGGAAGGTCGAGTGTCGTTCCGCGGCAAGGACATCACCGGCATCGCGCCGCATCGCATCTCGCGGCTGGGTATCGCCCGCACCTTCCAGCTGGTGCGGACTTTCCTGACGATGACCGCTTTCGAGAACGTCATGGTCGGCGCCGTCTACGGGGCAGGGGGCCGCGTCAAGCACGCGACCGAAGCCGCAACTGCCGCGCTCGAACTGGTCGGCCTGACGGCCAGGCGCGACATGCGCACCGCGCATATGACGCTGTCGGATCGCCGCATGCTGGAGATCGCCAGGGCCGTCGCCTCCGACCCGGCGCTGCTCTTGCTCGACGAGCCGATGGCCGGCCTCAACCCGACCGAGATCCAGCGCATGGTCGATGTCATCCGCAAGGTCCGCGCCGAACGCAACATCTCGATGCTTTGGGTCGAGCATAAGGTCGACGCCATCATGAAAGTGTGCAGCCGGGTGATCGTGCTCGACCATGGCGAGAAGATCGCCGACGGCACGCCGCGCGAAGTGACGCAAAACCGCAAAGTCATCGAGGCCTATCTTGGCGAACCCGCTGCTTGAAGTAAGCGATCTCGAAGTCGCCTATGGCGATGTCGGCGCCCTGTGGGGTGTGTCGCTGCATGTCGACCCCGGCACCATCGTCGCCATTGTGGGCGCCAATGGCGCCGGCAAGACGACGCTGCTGAGGACCGTCTCCGGCCTGCTGACGCCCAAGGCCGGCGACATCCGGCTCGCAGGCCAGTCGCTGGTCGGCAAAGCGCCTGAAGCGATAGCGCGCCTGGGCATCGCCCATGTGCCGGAAGGGCGCGGCCTGTTCCGGCAGATGACGGTGCTGGAAAACCTCGAGCTCGGCGCCTTCCAGCCGAAGGCGCGGCCGCGCACCAAGGAGCTGCTCGACAAGGCTTACACGTTGTTTCCGCGCCTGAAGGAGCGAGCAAGCCAAAAGGCCGGCTCGCTCTCTGGCGGCGAACAGCAGATGCTGGCGATCGCGCGGGCCACAATGTCGGAACCGTCGCTGTTGATCCTCGACGAGCCGTCGCTGGGTCTGAGCCCGCTCGTCGTGCACCAGATGTTTGCGCTGATCCAGACCTTGCACGGCCAGGGCGTCACCATCCTTCTGGTCGAGCAGAACATCCACCAGGCGCTGAAAGTGGCCGACTACGCCTTCGTGCTCAAGACCGGCACGCTCGCCATGCAAGGGACAGGCGCCGAGCTCATCGCCGATCCCGAAATCCAGAAAGCCTATATGGGCGTGTTGGAGTAGAAATGTTCAATCTCCCGCCCCCAGAGATCCTGCTTCAGCTCTCGCTCAACGGTGCGCTTGGCGGCGCCATGTATGGCGTTGCCGCCGTGGGCTTGAGCCTCATCTTCGGCACCATGCGGCTGATCTTCCTCGCCCAGGGCGCGATGATCATCCTCGCCGCCTATTTCGTGCGGGCGCTGTTCTACGGCCTCGGCATCGATCCGTTCCTGTCGCTCTTGATCGTCGTGCCGATCGGGCTCGGCGTCGGCTGGCTGCTTTATCAAGGCCTGTTCCGCAAGGCGGCTGCTGAAGCAGACCGCAACGTCTCGCTCTTGATCGCCGTCGGCCTGATGTTCCTGGTGCAGAACCTGATGACCGTTGTCTGGGGCGGCAACACGGCGGCCGTGGTGACGAGCTATACGGCATCCGGTGTCGAGCTCTTTGGCGTGCGCACCTCGTTCACCCGCTCGATGGGCTTCCTGATCGCGCTGGCCGGCACCGGGCTGGTGGTGCTGTTCCTGCGCAAGACGATCATCGGCAAGGCGGTGCGCGCCGCTTCAGAAGACATGGATGCCGCGACGCTGATGGGCATCAGCCCGCACCGCGTCAACGCCATCGCCTTTGCCATCGGCATTTCGCTGGCGGGCGCGGCCGGCGTCGCTGTGGCGACCACCTTTCCGTTCAACCCCTTCGCCGGTTTCATCTTCAGCCTCAAGGCGCTGGTTGCGCTGGCCCTGGGCGGCATTGGCAATGTTACCGGCGCCCTCGCGGGCGGCATCCTGCTCGGCCTGATCGAGGCCTATGTCCAGTTCTTCATCTCCGGCGGCTGGACGAACGCCATCGCCTACGGCGTCTTCCTCCTGGTGCTGATGTTCAAGCCGGAAGGCCTGTTCAGCCGACCCTACAAGAAGGCTTGAGAGCGATGAGCCGGGCCCTGAAGTGGATCGCAATTGCTGTCGTCGCAGCACTCGCGCTGCTGCCATTCGCGCCAGGCGCGGTCGACGCCTATTATTTCTCCTTCCTGTTCTTCGTCTTCCTCTACGCCATCATGGCGCAGAGCTGGAATCTGGTCGCCGGCTATGGCGGCCAGATCAGCCTCGGCAGCCATGCCTTCTTCGGCCTCGGCGCCTACACCACCGCGATCCTGTGGACCGGCAATTATCTGTGGGGTTCTCTCTATGACAGCCACCCCGGCATTTATTACTTCGATCCGGTGACGATGGCGCTCGGCGGCCTGGTCGCAGCCCTTGCCGCCGTCGTCATCGGCCTGCCGCTGCTGTCGAAACTGCGCGGCGACTATTTCGCGCTGGGCACGCTCGGCTTCGGCGAGATCGTCAAGGTGCTGTTCGTCAATGGCGGCGACTTCACCGGCAGCGCCTTCGGCATCGTCGCCCCGGCGTCGAGCTTCGACACGCTGCGCCCGCACTACTGGGTGGCGCTCGGCCTGATGGTCGCCAATGCGCTTGCCATCCGCGCGCTGATGCGCTCGCGCTATGGCCTGGCGCTGATCGCGGTGCGCGACGACGAAATGGCGGCGTCGGCCAACGGCATCGATGTGCTCGAGGTCAAGGTCGCGGCGTTTGCCGGCAGTGCCTTCATCGCCGGCGTCGCCGGCAGCCTCTACACCTACTACATCTTCCATGTCGGACCGGACTCGGTGTTCGATCTCGACTGGATGCTCCTGCCACTGATGATGACGGTGGTCGGTGGCACCGGCACGCTGCTCGGTCCCATCCTCGGCGCGCTGGTGATGTATGCGGTTTTCGATCTCGCCCGCATCGTCGTGCCCGACTATCACCCGGTGATATCGGGCCTCACCATCATCCTCGCGATGCTGTTCCTGCCGAAAGGGCTGACACGGCTTGGTTTCATGCAACGGCTGAAGTCGGCATAAGGCTAGCTCATCAGCTTCGGTAACCCCGCCGCCAGCGCGTCGACGGTCAGCCGCACCTTCAGCGGCAGATGCGGCGTCTGCAGCCAGAGCGCATGGCAATCGTAGAGATAGTCCCGTTGATCCGGCAGCAGGCGGATAAGGGCGCCCGTTTCGATCCGCTGGCGCACCAGCCAATGGGGCAGCCAGGCCAGCCCCATGCCTGCGGTCGCCGCATCGGCGATGGCGTCGAGGTCGTCGAGCCGCAGCCGTCCAGCCGGCGCGATCTCGCTGACGGACCCATCGTCGCGCGGAAACAGCCATGGCTGCAGCATCTGGCCGAGCCGGCGGTAGAGGATCGCCTGATGGCTGGCGATGTCTTCCGGCCGAAGCGGCATGCCGAACTTTTCGACATAGGCGGGCGCGGCGCAGACGATCATGCGCTGGCGCGCGACGCGGCGCGCGATGATGCCAGCCCTGTCGTCCAGCGTGCCGGTGCGGATCGCCAGGTCGAAGCCGTCCTCGACAAGGTCGGCAAAACGGTCGCTGAGCGACAGGTCCAGCTCCAGCGTCGGATGGCGCCGGGCGAGTTCGAGCAGGATCGGCGTCACGCAATGCCGGCCGAAATGCGCCGGCATCGTCACGCGCAGTTTTCCGCGCGGCTCGGACAACTGGTCGGCGGCCAGCGCATCGGCGGCTTCGGCCTCGGCCAGCACGATACGGCAGCGCTCGTAATAGGCGCGCCCGAAGTCGGTTAGGCTCTGCCGGCGCGTCGTGCGGTTGATGAGCCGCATGCCGAGCCGTTCTTCGAGGAAACGGACATGCTTGCCGACCATCGGACCCGACAGGTCGAGCGCCGCCGCGGCGGCCGCGAAGGAGCCGAGGTCGACGGCTCGGATGAACACTTCCATGCTTTCGAGGCGATCCATATTCAGAACCATTGGTTTCTACTGTTCTGCCTGATACGTGATTTATCCCCTCGAAAGCCATCCGCATAGTCAATTCCATCGCTGGAATTTGGAGTTGCAGGAATGGCAAGGATTGTTCGCTTTCACACGCATGGCGGGCCGGAGGTGCTGCGCATCGAGGATGTCGCGGTCACGCCTCCCGGACCGGGCGAAGTGCAAATCGGCGTCAAGGCGCTTGGCCTGAACCGTGCCGAGGCCCTGATGCGCAGCGGCGCCTATATCGAAACGCCGACGCTGCCCTCGGGGCTCGGCCTCGAGGCGGCGGGCATTGTCGAAGCGGTCGGCGAGGGCGTTGGTGGGTTCGCGCCGGGCGACGTGGTCAGCATCATTCCGCCGCGTTCGATGGCGCGCTGGCCGGCCTATGGCGAACGCGTCACCTTTCCGGCCGAACTGGTCGTCAAGCGTCCGGCGACACTCGGCTTCGAGGCCGCGGCCGCGACATGGATGCAGTACCTCACCGCTTATGGCGCGCTGGTCGACATTGCCCGTCTCGGCCGGGGCGAGCCTGTCGTCATCACCGCCGCCTCGAGCAGCGTCGGGCTGGCCGCCATCCAGATCGCCAACTTGATCGGCGCCGTGCCGATCGCTGTCACCAGGACATCGGCCAAGAAGGATGCCCTGCTGAACGCCGGCGCGGCGCATGTCGTGGCCACGCAACAGGAGGATCTCGAGGCGCGGCTGAAGGCGATCGCGCCGCGAGGCGTGCGCGTCGTCCTCGACGTGGTCGGCGGCCCGATCTTCACGCCGCTGACGGCGGCGATGGCGCGCGGCGGCATCCTCATCGAATATGGCGGCCTCAGCTCCGAGCCGACGCCGTTCCCGCTGCTCGAGGTGCTGGCCAAGACGCTGACGCTACGCGGCTATCTCGTCCACGAAATCACCGGCGACCCGGTCCGGCTGGAAGCGGCCAAGACCTTCATCCTCGATGGCCTCGCCTCCGGTGCCTTGACGCCGCTGATCGCCAGGACCTTTCCGTTCGCCGAGATCGTCGAGGCGCATCGCTTCCTGGAATCGGGCGAGCAGTTCGGCAAGATCGTCGTGACGGTGTGAGGCGCTCGAAAACGATCAGGCGCCCGTAGAGAGGCGCGCCTCGTCGATGGCCAAATTCGAAGCGATATTTATCCGCGCTTTTCGATCACGGCGTAGAGCACGTTGCGGTTTTCGCCGAAGAACACCTGCGCTTCGACGGCGTTGCGGTCGACGCTGGCATTGACGATGTTCCATATGTCGGCTTCCGAACGCAGCAGCAGCACCCAGTCCATGAACGTTTCGCGGTAGCCGGCGTCAGGCGTGCCGTCGGCGTAGTTGGCGAACAGGAATCTGCCGCCGGGCTTCAACATCTGCAGGCAGGTCTTGGTCAGCTTCACCGCGACGTTGTGCGCCAAATAGTCGTAAAGGCCGGAGGCGTAGATGAGGTCGAACTTGCCCATCTTGTGGCCTCTGGTCAGCACGGTGCGCACCGAGCCGTCGACAGCCTCGATCGCCGTGCCCTGGAAGTCGCGCGCGATCAGCCCGACGCTCTGCGGATCCTGATCGAGCGCGACCCAGCGCTTGAGCCGGCCCTCGGCGAGTGCCGTCGAACGATTGGCCTCGCGCAGATGGCCGGCCGCGATGGCGAGCACCTCGGCGTCCGGTCCGCTCCTCTCCGCGGTCTCATCGACATAGCGGGTCAACAGATCGCGCCGTTCCCGCGCCGCGACGCACGACGGCACATTCTGGGTGTGGCTGTAGAGGGCTTTGCCGGTCTCCGAGGCGTTCGCCACGTCTTCGGCCACATGCGGGTCGCAATAGATGAAGTCGAGCAGCTGCGCGTCGCCGGAATAACCCCGGGGCTTGGTGAAGGACCAGTGTGTGAGCGGATCCTGGAGGAAATACTGCAGGATCGCATGGTTCTGCGCCACCGGGATCAAGGCTTGCCAGACATCGGGATGCACCCTGGAGCGCAGCGCGTTGAGGATCGACAGCAGGCGACGAACGATCTCGGCCGGATCCTTCTGCTGCTCTATCTGCTGCTGTGTCGTTTGCAGGATGAGCGCCAGCTCGGCGCGAGCGGTTTGAAACGCTTCGCCATGATGGTCGGGTTTCCCGCGATGGAGACTGCCGGCAAGCATTTCGGCAGTAATAAGGCTTTTGCCATCAAACACGGTCTGCACCACAACGCTCCATGGTTAACAATCCCTTAACTTATTGCTTAGAAAGCTTCCTTTGCCAACGGCGGCTCAGCGGGATTTTACCGTTATGATTAATTTCGCGTAAACCATGTCGGTTTATTAGAGATCTTGCATGTCGGAATCTGGGTCCGAGTTAACGCAAACTTGTCTTGCGCCATTGCATTTTATCGCGCGGCAAATCGTTGTCCCAAGGAGCAGGCCCGCGTGGGGGCAGAAGCGAGAAGAGAGCTTGCAGCGCAAAAAGCCCCTGAACCGGGGTTTGTTGCCAATGAACGTGTGTCAACACGATTGGCAGATTTGGCGCATGTCGAGCCTTACGAGCCGCGCCACGGACAGGGCTCGGACGAGCTGCGCACCCTTTACCATACGGAAGCGCAGGCAAAGCGTCGGGCGGAAGCCAGGCCAGGGCTTTGGATCGCCGTTGCCATCTACATCTTGTTTTCGGCGTCTGATTTGCTGCTGATACCGGACGTGGCGGCCTATACGATCGTCGCGCGCTTCGCCGTTGGCCTGACCGCGCTATTGGTCCTGGAAGGGCAGCTTCGCCGCGGGATCGCGACCACATGGCTTGACCTGACATGCGCGGCGGCCATCATCTTCGGCTATATCGGCTGGCTGTTGCCCACATCCATGGGCGCGGACCGGCAGGCCGTCGCTTACTACCTGGTGTTCGGCACCATCTTCATGATGAGCGCCAACCTTTTCTTCACGTTCAGCTTCAAGCTCTCGATCATCACGTCGACGATCATCCTGTGTATCTTGTACGTGGTGAACTACTTCGTGCCCGCCACGATGACGTACAAGATGGTGTTCGGGACGTTCTACGTCTCCTGTTTTACGTTTACGTCATATGTGAACTGGAAGCTGAATGAAGAGCGCTACAACGTCTTCCTGAACGCGCTCGAAGCCAAGATCCAGCACAAGGAGGCCACCGAGCGCGGCAAAGCGCTGCTCAGGTTATCGCGGACGGATCCGCTCACCGGTCTGGAAAACCGGCGCGCGATCGACGAGAAGCTGCGCGAGTACTGGAGCGACTGGCAAAAGCAGGGCAGCCGTTTTGCGGCGATCCTGATCGACGTGGATTTCTTCAAGAAGTTCAACGACTGCTATGGCCACCAGGAAGGCGACCGCTGCCTGATCCATGTCGCCAATGCGCTGAGCGAGCTGGTCAAGCAGTATGATGGCTCGATCGGACGCTACGGCGGCGAGGAGTTCATCGTGATTGCCCGCATGGACGGCAAAGAGCGGGTCACCGAACTTGCCGAAGCCATTTGCCGCACGATCGAGAATCTGGGGCTCATTCATGAGTTGCGCCGGGACGGCATCTCTATCGTGACGGCAAGCGTCGGTGCTGCCTTCACCAGGGCACAGGCCGCGGCCAAGCTGGAGAAGATCATCCACGAGGCCGATCGGGCGCTTTATCTGGCAAAGGCCAGCGGTCGCAATTGCGCGCGGCTGTTCGATCCGACCGACCCGCAAAGCGGCGACGAGAGCGAAAACATCGCGGCTCTCTTGAAAATCGCCATCGAGCGAAATCTGGTTTCCCTGGTCTACCAGCCGATCCAGGATGTCGCGTCCGGCCGGCTGGATGCTGTCGAGGCGCTGATGCGCCTCAAAATGCTCGACGGCGTGTTGGTTCCGCCGAGCCTGTTCATTCCCGTCGCCGAACGCACAGGCGCCATCCTGGAGCTCGGGCGCTGGGCGATAAGAACGGTCTGCACGGATCTGCTGGCGCATGACGATTTCCGTGTCGTCAGCGTCAACGTCTCGCCGATCCAGCTCAAGACGCCCGGCTTCGCAACCTCCGTCGCGGCCATCCTCGGCGAGACCGGCGTTGCCGGCAGCAGGCTTGCCTTCGAGATCACCGAAGGGCGCGAGCTGGAGATGGACTCCGATATCCTGCGCTGCATCAGCGACCTGAAAACGCTGGGCATCAGGATATGGCTCGATGACTTCGGCACCGGCTTCGCCGGCCTGTCGTGGCTGCGCCTGATCGATTTCGACACGGTCAAGATCGACCGCTCGTTCCTGCATGACTGCGGCACCGCCAAGGGCATGGCTATGCTCCAGGACATCATCGCGCTCGTCCGCAACCGCGGCCACAAGATCCTGGTCGAGGGCGTGGAGACCGAGGAGCAGATGGCGCTGATGCGCGAATTCGGCATCGACAAGGTTCAGGGCTATCACGTCGGCCGCCCGATGCCGGCGACGAGTTTCCAGACCAAACGGGCGGCGCGGCCGTTCACGGTGCTGAAGTCGGCGTGACGGCTGGGTGCCGCTCGCGTGGTTCGGTCCAGGCCTGAGCTCCAGCAAGATCGTTTGAGAGGCCCGACCCGACGAAAGCTCAATAGGCTGTCGCGGAGTCCGGTATTTTCTGCAGGCGCTCGATGTCCCGGCGGGGCGGCGCGCCGAACAGGCGCCGATATTCGCGGCTGAACTGGGAAGGACTGTCATAGCCGACCGCGAATCCGGCCGTGCCTGCGTTGGCCCCGTCCGCCAGCATCAGCCTGCGCGCCTCCTGCAGGCGCAACTGCTTTTGATACTCAAGCGGGGTCATGCGCGTGATCGCCTTGAAGTGGGCGTGCAGCGACGACGCGCTCATGCCGGACGCCGCGGCGATCTCGTCGATCCGCAATTGCCCGTGGAAACCATTGCGAATGGTGGCGATCGCGCGGCTGACCTGGTTCAGATGGCTGTCGGCCGATCCTATTTGCCGAAGCGTCGCGCCATGCGGCCCGGTGAGCAGCCGGTAAAGGATCTCGCGCTCGATGAGCGGCGCCAGGACGCCGATGGTTTCGGGGCGATCGAGCAGCTTCACGAGCCGGCAGGCGGCATCGATCAGGTCCGGATCGCTCGGATAGACAGCAAGCACGGGCAAGTCTCTTTCGGAAGAAGCCCGCCATTCCGTCAAAAGCAGGTCGGCAAGTGCCGCGAGGTCGAGGTCGATCTTGCAGCAAAGATAGGGAGCGGCCGGGCTGGCCTCGAGGACATGGCCGACCAGAGGCAGGTCGACCGATACCAGAAGATAGCTCGACGCATCATAGACCACGCTCTGGTCGGCCAGCGAGACACGCTTCGATCCTTGGGCGATTATGCAAAGCGAGGCTTCATAGACAGCTGGTATCGGCGCACTTGGGTGGTTGGCGCGAATAAGCGTCAGCCGTGGCATGGCGGTGGCTGCCAAACCCGAGTTCGGCCCAAGCCGCGTGATCAGCTGCGCCAGTTCGTTGATTTTTTCCATGCCGCATAAATCTTCATCACGCGCGATGTTGCAAGGCTTGTCGCCTCCATTTGGAGGATCGTGCAAACTCTTTGGACGATCACGCTACCGCTTTCCGTCTGTGTGGCACCATTTTCCGACCCGTCACCGCAAAGCCAAAAGGGAACGATCATGACGGGACTGAAAGACAAGGCTGTACTCATCACCGGAGCTTCTAGCGGCATCGGCGAAGCGACCGTTCGCGAACTCGCTGCGGCGGGCGCCAGGCTGTTCATCGGCGCCCGACGCACCGAGCGCCTGAAGGCACTGGCCAAGGAAATCGGCAAGGGCGTCGCCTGGCGCGAGCTTGATGTAACGGATGCCGCGAGCTTCGACGCCTTTGCCGACGCGGCTCACACCGAATTCGGACAGATCGATGCGCTGGTCAACAATGCCGGCGTCATGCCGCTGTCGCCGCTTGCCGCACTCAAGCGCGATGAGTGGTCGCGCATGATAAACGTCAACATCTTCGGCGTGCTGAACGGCATCGCTTCGGTGCTGCCGCGCTTCGTCGCGCAGAAGAACGGACACATCGTCAATGTCGCTTCGGTCGGCGCCCACATCGTGCTGCCGACTGCCGCCGTCTATTGCGGCACGAAATATGCCGTCTGGGCGATCACCGAAGGCTTGCGCCAGGAGCATGACGACATCCGCACGACCATCATCTCGCCCGGTGTCACCGCGACCGAGCTGGGCGACGACATCAGCGATCCGCAAGTGGCGGCGGCGCTGAAGGACTGGCGGCAGAAGTCGCTGACACCGGACGCCATCGCGCGGGCAATCCGCTTCGCTCTCGATCAACCCGACGGCGTCGACGTCAACGAAGTGATCGTGCGGCCGACATCGGCCAATATGTAGACTTGCGTTCTGAAAGAGAAACTTCGGCTTCCGGGGAGCGATCGAGCTCACCGGAAGTTTAGTGCTTCAATGCACCACCGACCTTACCCGCTCCCGCAGCTCCCTTGGCGCCACATCATACTTGCTCTTGAATGCCCGTGAGAAATGCGCGCTGGAATTGAAGCCGCACGCAAACGCAATCTCCGAGATCGAGGCTGAGGCGCGTGCCGGCGAGAGCAGCTCCTCCTTGCTGCGCTCCAGCCGCCGGTCCCAGACGAAGCGTTCCAGTGTCATGCCTTCGCCTTCGAAGGCGCGGTGCAGGTAGCGGCGTGAGCAGCCCATGTGGCGGGCGATGTCCTCGGCCGAGAGATTGCTGCGCGCCAGATTGGCGTCGATATAGGCGACGATGCGCTCGCGCAGCGCTTCGAGCGGTGAGCGGCGGAATTCCGGCGCCATGGGCTTGGCCTGGATCAGGCCGTTGACGAGCTGGATCAGGCTTTCGCCGACGCGGCGGCAGCTGGCCTCGTCGAGCTTGTGCGCCTCGCCGATCGCCATCTGCATCAGGCCCGATACGATATGGGTCAGGCTGTCGTCCTCGCCCGGCAGCGGCAGTGGCGCCAACAGCCGCGCCAGCGTCTCGTCGCCAAAGGTCGAGCGCGGCACCTGCAGGATGAGCTGGTCGACATCGGACAGGTTCTGCAGCGAATAGCTGCGCACCGGGTCGTAGATGATCGCTGCGCGCGGGCCGAGGTCGACCGCCACCTGCTGCTGTTCGAAGCGGCTGCGGCCCTTGAGCTGTATCAGGATCTTGATCGCATCGGGATCGAAGCTGCGCCAGAAGGCGCGATCGTTGACGACCAGATGCGACTTGGCGCGGATTTCGGAGAGGCGGCAGGAGCCGAGATTGACCGAGACCAGCTTGGGCAGCGACGGCGCCTCGCCGCGCGAGAAGCGCTGGGTGATCGGGCCGAAAAGCATCCGCGAAGCGGACAGGAAGGCTTCGCCATCGGCGACGCTGACATGGTGGCCGTGCATCGTTTCCTCCTCCGGTTCATGCTCCCGTCTTCGCGGGCCCCTGTCTTCTTGCAGGATTGAGACGCAACGGCAGAGCCGATGCAACCGGAAAGGAAGTTAACATGCTAACCATCTTCGCCGCAACGGCGGAGATTTGATGAACAGGCCGGCGTCATCCACCGGCCTGTCACGCGCCTTGATCAGGCGGCCTTCACCTTCAGCTCGTCCTCGCCGCGCACCATCCTGGTGACGCCGGCGAAATCGAGCTTGCCGGAGCCGAGCACCGGCACCTTCGGCACGACACGCACTTCGGCCGGCACCATCAGGTCCATGGCGCCGTTGGCCTTGGCGAAGGCGAGGAAGTCGGCGCGGGTGGCGCCGGCCGCCTCGGTGATCAGGATCAGCTTTTCGCCCTTGCGGGCATCCGGCTGCGTGGCGACGGCCGACAGCGAGCCTTTCCACAATTCGCCGGCGAGTGCTTCGACCGCGGCCAGAGACACCATCTCGCCGCCGATCTTGGCGAAGCGCTTGGCGCGGCCGCGGATCGCGATGAAGCCGCCATCGTCGATGGTGACGACGTCGCCGGTGTCGTGCCAGCCGTCGGGCAGCGGCTCGATGACGCCCGGGTTCTCGGCGCGCAGATAGCCGGCCATGACGTTGGGGCCGCGCACGAACAGCCGTCCGCCTTCCTCGACGCCGGGCACCGGCTCCAGCCGATATTCCATGCCGGGCATGATTTTGCCGACGCTGCCCGCCTTGTTGTACATCGGTGTGTTGATGGCGATCACCGGCGCGGTCTCGGTCACGCCATAGCCTTCCAGGATGCGCAACCCGAACTTCTCCATGTAAGTCTGGCGGGTCGCGGCCTTCACCGGCTCGGCGCCGGCGAAGCAGTAGCGCACCGAGCGGAAGTCGTAGGGATGCGCGGTGCGGGCATAGCCGCTCAAGAAAGTATCGGTGCCGAAGATGATCGTCGCGTTCGAGGCGTAGATCAGTTCCGGCACGATGCGGTAGTGCAGCGGCGAGGGGTAGAAATAGACCGGCACGCCCGAGATCAGCGGCAGCACCGTACCCGCCGTCATGCCGAAGGAGTGGAAGATCGGCAGCACGTTGAACACCTTGTCGCCCGAGTGGAAGTCGATGCGCGAGGCGGCCTGGGCGGCGTTGGCCAATATGTTGCGGTGGGTCAGCACCACACCCTTCGGCGTGCCTTCCGAGCCCGAGGTGAACAGGATGGCCGCCGCGTCGTCGGCCTTGCGGGCCACCCGCGGCGTCGACTTGCGGAGCAGGCCGAGCAGCTTGTCCTTGAGGCCGATGGTCTTGCGCAGATCGTCGAGCCAGACGATGTCGACCGACTTGCCGATCTCCTCGACCACCGGCCCGAGCTTCGCCTGTTCGACGAAAGCGCGGGACGTCAGCACGGTCTTCACCTCGGCCGCCTTGCAGGCCGACAGGATGTTCGCGGCACCGGCGGTGAAGTTGATCATCGCCGGCACCTTGCCGGCCGACATGACGCCGAGCAGCGTAGCGCAGGAACCGTTGGCGTTGGGCAGCATGATGCCCAGCGTCGGCTGGTCAGGGTAGTGGTTCTCGAACTTCTCGCCGAGCACGGCGGCGGCGGTGAGCAGCTTGCCGTAGCTCAGCGACCCGGTGACCGGATCTTCGACAGCAAGCTGCTTCATGCCGCGCTCATGCGCCGTCTCGATGATCTTCTGCAACACCGTCTTGTCGATGTCCTGCGTGCGGAAGACGAGGTCGGACATCACCTGGTAGAGCGCTGAACCGGCGGCAGCGCGGCGCTGGCGGCCCTTCAATTCAGGCGAAACCTCGAGCTTCACCGGCTCCAGGATGGTCACCTTGACCTTCGGGAACAGGCGGCGGCGCACATGCTGCGAGGACAGCCGCGAGAAGTAGCTCTTCTCCAGCCCTTCGATGCGCACCGGCACCACCATCGATCCGGTCTTGTCGGCAACCATGGCGGCGCCGTCATAGACCTTCATCAGGCCGCCGGTGACGGTGATGCGTCCCTCGGGGAAGATGACCAGCGGATCGCCGCTCTGCACGACCTTGATCAGCGTGCGGGTGGACATGGGCTTGGCCGGATTGAGCGGCAATGCGCGGGCAAGCTTCATGAACGGCTTCATCCACCAGGCCTGCGCGATCGTGTAGTCGATGGCGAAGACCGGCTCCTCGTCGGTCAGCGTCAGCGCCAGCGGGCCGTCGAGGAAGCTGACATGGTTGAGTGCCAGGATCGGCGCCTTGCCGGCCGCCTTGAGGTTGTCGAGGCCTTCCACTTCCAGGCGCAGGAAGGCGCGGAACAGGATGGAGACGAAATCGCGGAAGGGATTGGTCGGCAAGAATTTCAGCATCAGCCAGGCGGCGATCGCATTGGCCGCGACGAGGCCGAACAGGATGCCGCCGGTCGAAACCTTCGTCTGGATCAGGGCGACGAGAATGCCGCCGACCGTCATGAAGCCGGCATTGACGATGCTGACCGCCGCGACGACACGGGCGCGGCGTGCCTCCGGCGACCAGGCCTGCACGGCGGCGAAGGTGGGCACCACCAGGAAGGCGGCGGCGATGGCCATACCGGCGAGGTCGATGGCGACGCGGATGGTGTTCGGACCCGCGAAGAAAGCGGCAAGCGTGTCGGCCTTGGGCGAAGGCGTCATGCTTGAGATGGTCCAGGCGAGATGCAAACCGAACAGCGCCATGAGCGCGGTGCCGATGGGCGCCGGCAAGAGCACGATACGCCCTTGAGACATCCAGGCGGCGATGGCCGAGCCGATGGCGATCGAGACAGCGAACACCGCGAGATAGACGGTGACGGCCATCTCATTGCCGCCGAGCGAATCCTTGATCAGGATCGGCAGGATCGACAGCACGATGGCGCCGATCAGCCAGAACCATGAGGTCATCAGGCCGGCGCGCCAGATGCGCGTGTCGGTGCGCAATTCCGAGACCTGGCGCCAGGTCGAACGGAAGATGTTCTTGTCGATGGCAAGGTCTGGCGCGGCCGAACCGGTGGATGGGATGTAGCGGCTCACGAGCCAGCAGCCGATGGCCAAAGCCATCATGATCGGCCCGAACACCGCGACGCCGATGCCGTCGGCCGAGACAACGCCGCCGGCGATGGTGCCGCCGAGGATCGCGGCGAAAGTGGCCGACTCGATCCAGGCGTTGGCCTTTGGCAGTTCCTTGCGCTCGAGGTGATCGGGCAGGATGCCGTATTTGATCGGGCCGAACAGCGCCGAGATGACGCCGAACATCAAGAGCGCCGTCATCAGCACGGGGATGGACGACAGCGCGATGCCGACGACGGAGACACCCGCCGCGGCGATCTCGGCGAATTTCAGCCGCTTGGCGATCAGCGCCTTGTCGAAGCGGTCGGCGATCTCGCCGCCAAGGGCCGACAGAAGCAGGAAGGGCGCCATGAACACGGCGCCGGCCAGCGTCACCAGCGAGGCCGCCTGATCAGCGGCAAGCGTGAACAGAATGAGGAACACCAGCGTGTTCTTCAAGAAATTGTCGTTGAAGGCCGAGAGGAATTGCGTCCAGAAGAGCGGCGCGAAGCGCCTAGACATCATAAGATGGGTGTTCATGGCAATTTCCATTGGGCAAGGCCGTCAGCCAATCCGATCGGATTGTGCGGTGACTTGCTCGGTTTGAGCCTTGTTTATCGGGCAGGGGTTAAAGTTCGTTACCGCGGTTCAGTCCAATCCATTTGCTTCTTGTTCTTGGCGCCTCATAGCGTTTGCCGGAGACGGGCTTCCAGACTGTCCGGGCGTTTGAACAATTGCGGGCATGGTTGTCGGCGAGCATCGATATGATCCTTTCGTTTCAGGGTTAGTTCGGGTCGGCGATGGTCTGTTTCATGCCGGATACAATCAGCTTGGCTTGGTCATTGGGTGGACCCGGTGCTTTCGGCGCGGCGCTATCACTCCTCCCGGCCAGTCTCCATGAACAATGTTCATACGCGCACCATAACACACCTTGAACGACGTTCAAGAGAAAAATGAACGCCGTTCACGATGAGGGATATGTGGTTGATCGAGGCGAAATGAGGCGTGGAGATTGAGACCTGTAAAGCCGCGCCCTGGGCTCAAGCCTCGCCGGTGAGCCGCGCCGAAATCAGCCTTGCCGCCCTGACAGCCGCTTCGCCCTGGCTGGCCGCGGTTGCGTCGTCGACGCGCGAGACGGGGGAGGCGACCGCCAGTGTGCCGATCGGCTGGCCGTCGGCGCCGAGGATCGCCGCACCGATGCTGTGGACGCCTTCCTCATAGCCTTGTGCGCTGCGCGAATAGCCGCGCGCGGCGGCAAGCGTGATTGCCTTGGCCAGGGCTTCGGCAGTCGTCACTGTGTGCGCGGTGAATGCTTCAAGCGGCTTTTCCAGATAGGCGCTGACCGTCTCCGGCTTTGACGCGGCGAGGAAGGCGATGCCCGACGCGGTGCCATGCAGCGGCAGCACCTGGCCGACGTCGACATTGACGCGATTGGCCTTGCCCGACAGGTCCACATGGACGGTGAGCAGCGCGCCGGCGCTGAACTCCGACAGATGCACCGTCTCCCCGGTTTCGAGCGACAGGTCGCGGATGACCGGCGCGGCAAGGCGTACAAAGGGAAAATGCGCGTCGCGGATGCGGGCTAGCCGCGACAATCCGGCGCCAAGCCGGTAGCGCCGGCTTTGCGGCTCCTGCTCGATCAGCCGGTGGTCGGCTAAAGCCATCAGCAGGCGCCTTGCCGTGGCCTTGTCGAGGCCAGCCCGGCGCGCCAGGTCGGAAAGCCCGATCTCCGGTTCGCGAAGCGTGAACAACTCCAGCAGCGACACTGCTTTGCCCACCGTGCTCATGGTTCGCTCCTCGAGATACTTCGCATGTGAATTAACTTGACAGCGGCCGCTGCAGTCGTCAGTGTGTCTATAACATACAAAACAGCGGTTCAAATAGTGAACCGACTTGGGAATGGCTTAGCGCCCCAAATTTTTGCGCGTCAGGGAGAGTTCAGCGCCGTGATGGCCGCCAGCAGAAATGATTTGCCCTCCGCAACCATCGACACCCTGCTTGACCATGAGCAGGCGCGGTTCCTCGCCACGCATCCTTGCTCGGCCACGGCCTGGGAGGAAGGCAAGACGCATTTCCTCTATGGCGGCCCGTCACACTGGATGCGCCGCTGGGCCGGCGGCTTCCCGGTCTATACCGCTTCGGCGCGCGGGGCGCATATCACCGACATCGACGGCCACGACTATGTCGACTTCGCGCTTGGCGACACCGGCGGCATGTGCGGCCATGCGCCGGAGGCGGTGACGCGCGCCGCACTCCATCAGCTGCAGAACGGCACCACAACGATGCTGCCGACCGAGGACAGCCTGTGGGTCGGCGCCGAGCTGACGCGCCGCTTCGGAATGCCGTACTGGACGCTGACGACATCGGCCACCGACGCCAATCGCGGCGCCATCCGCATCGCGCGAATGATCACTGGCAAGCCGAAAGTATTGGTCTTCTCCGGCTGCTATCACGGCGGTGTCGAGGAGGCGCATGTCGAGATCCGCGACGGCCGCGTCGGCATGCGCAACATGATCCATCCGAACGGCGTTGACCATACTGCCGTGTCCAGGGTGGTCGAGTTCAACGATGCCGCGGCACTTGAAGAGGCGCTGTCGCATGGCGACGTCGCCTGTGTGCTGACCGAGCCGCTGATGACCAATTTCGGCATGATCCCGGTCGCCGACGGTTTCCATGCCGCCTTGCGCGAGATCACGCGCCGTACCGGCACCGTGCTGATCATCGACGAGACGCATACCATCTCCAGCGGCCCGGGCGGCTACACCGCGCTGCATGGGTTGGAGCCCGATATCCTGGTCGCCGGCAAGGCGATTGCCGGCGGCATTCCGGCCGGCATCTTCGGCGTTTCTCGGGAGATCGCCGAGCGGCTCTGGGCAATCGTGCCGATGGTCAATCCGCGCGTGCGCCAGTCGGCGCATCTCGGCATCGGTGGCACGCTGGCCGGCAACGCGCTGACCGTCGCTACCATGCGCGCCGTGCTGGAAGCGGTGCTGACGCCAGCGAACTTCGAGCTCATGATCGCCAACGCGACGCGGTTGGCCGACGCCGCCTGGCACATTATCTGCGCCAACCATTTGCCCTGGCATGTGACGCAGACCGGCGCGCGCGCCGAGATCATGTTTATGCCCAAGCCGCCTCGCAGTGGCGCCGACGTCATTGCCGGCCGGCGCGGCGATCTCGAGACGCTGCTGCACGCCTTCTACATGAATGAAGGCATCCTGGTGACGCCGTTCCACACCATGTTCCTGATGTGCCCGGCGACGTCGCCGGCCGATGTCGACCGCCACACCGAGGTCTTTGGCCGCTTCGTCGATCTCGTCCGTGGCGCGGGCGTTGTCTGACACCATGGCGAACCCCTTCGATCTCAAGGGCAGGACAGCGCTGGTGACCGGCGGCGGACGCGGCATCGGGGCGGCCATCGTCACGCGTTTCGCCGAGGCCGGTGCCTCGGTGATCATCGCCAACCGGACCCTGGATGTCGCCGAAGCGCTGACAGCTGACCTGGTGTCGCGCGGCCTGTCCGCAAGTGCCGTCGCGCTTGCCGGGCTCGACCGCGCGGCGCTTCACAACCTTGTCGGCGACGCGGTGCGCGAGAACGGCCGGCTCGACATCGTCGTCCACAATGCCGGCGGCTGTCCGTGGGCCTCGGTCGAGGCGCTCGACGAGGACAGGCTCGAAGAAGCGTTGGCGGTCAATCTGAAAGCCTGCTTCTGGCTGGCGCAGGCGGCGGCACCCGTGATGCGCAACAACGGCTTCGGCCGCATCCTCGTCACCTCGTCGGTGTCGGCGCGGGTCGCCATGGCGGGCGGCGCGCATTATTCGGCGGCCAAGGCCGGGGTTAACGCTTTCATCCGGAGTGCTGCCTTCGAATTCGCCCGCGACGGCATCACCGTCAACGGCGTCGAGCCCGGCTTCATCGCCAAGCCAGGCAGGGGCACGATGAGCAAGCCTGAGGTGGCGGACAGGCTCGGCCGGTTCATCCCCATGGGCCGTCTCGGCGAAGCCGACGACATCGCCTACGCCATGCTCTACCTTGCATCGAGCCAAGCGAAATACACGACAGGCCAGACCATCGTCGTCGACGGCGGCTCGACCTTGCCGGAGACCGGCTACGCCGTCGAACGGCATTGGGGGCTCGCATGAGCCGCCGCCTCGATGGTCGCACGGCGCTGGTCACCGGTGCGGCCACCGGTATGGGCCGCGCCACCGCCGAGTTGTTCGGCCGCCACGGCGCCAAGGTCATCGCCTTCGGTCATGGCGAGGCTGTGCTGGAAGAAGCCGCCAGGGCCAGCGGCGGCATCGCCGTGCACGGCGACATCACGAATGCCGCCGACATTGCGCGCGCCATCGATGCCTGCGGCGGCAAACTCGACATCGTCGTCAATGCTGCCGGCGTGATGATCCTCGACGAGCCGGAGACGCTGAGCGACGAGACCTGGGCCCGGAGCTTCGCCGTCAACGTGACTGGAGCGATGATGGTGTGTCGAGCGGCACTGCCGCTGCTGAAGCAACGCGGCGGCGCGATCGTCAACATCGCCTCGGTGGGCGCCTTCAATGCCAGCGGCCAGAACGCCGCTTATTCGGCGAGCAAGGCCGCCCTTGTTTCCTACACGCGCTCGCTGGCCTTTGCGCATGGGCCGGACGGCATTCGCGCCAATGCGGTTGCGCCCGGCTGGGTGCGCACGCCGATGAGCGTCTACGAGATGAAAGTTGCGGCGGCCGCCAACGGCTCGACGCCGGAGGAAGAATTCGCGGCGCTGACCGGCCGCATCGCGCTGCGCCGCGTCGCCGAACCTGAAGAGATCGCTTCCTGCTGCCTGTTCCTCGCGTCCGATGAAGCGTCCTTCGTCACCGGCGCGGTGCTGGTGGCGGATGGCGGCGGCCGCGCGCCGACGCAGAACCGGGCGGTATGACGTGAACTGAGATTTTGCCGGTTGGCGTGGAGGCGCTGGCCGACTGGGAGGAGAAAGACATGCCAGACAGAAGTGCCGACCTGGTTTTCACCAACGGCCGTATCTACACGCTCGATCGCAAGCGGCCCTGGGCCTCGGCGATTGCCGTCAAGGGCGGGCGCACAATCGCAGTTGGCGAGGCAAGCGATGTGTCCGGGCTGAGCGGTTCCTCCACGCGCGTCGTCGATCTCAAGGGCGCGATGATGATGCCGGGCATTGTCGACGTGCATGCGCATCTGATGATGGGTGGCATGGCCGAGCTGTTCGAGCTGCGCTTCCCGCCGACGGCGACTTTCGAGACGCTGATCGCGCGCATCGGCGAGGCGGCGGCGAAAGCGCCGGAAGGCTCCTGGATCATCGGCGGTCAATGGGGCAGCGATCTCTTGCCGAAGCTGAACACGCTGGAGGCGCTGGCGGCACTCGACCGCGCCAGTCAGGGCCGGCCGGTGATGCTGCGCGACGACACCTATCACAACCGCTGGATCAATTCGGCGGCCCTCGCACTGGCCGGTCTTTCCGCCGCCTCGGCGGACCCGGAGAAAGGCTCGATCGGTCGCGATGCGGCGACCGGCGCACTGACCGGCATGATGATTGAAACCGCTGCCGGTATCGTCGAGCGCACCATCGCGCTATCGGGCCACTACACCGACGAGATGGGCCGCGCGGCGATGGCGCGCTCGATCGCGACGCTCAATTCCTATGGCGTCACCGCTTTCCTCGACGCGGCCGCCATGCAGCCGGTCCTTGCCTCGCTGAAAGGCCTCGACGATCGTGGCGAGCTCACCGCCTGGTCGGTCTCGGCGATGCCGGCGGTCGAGCCGTCCTTCATGTTCGGCATCGCCGGTGACGAACTGATCGCCTTGCGCGAACAGTACCGCAGCGTCCACGCCAAGCCGGATTTCGTGAAGATCTTCCTCGATGGCGTGCCGGGCGCCCGCACCGCAGCCTTCCACGAGCCTTACACCAAGGATCCGGTGCTCGGCTGCTGCTTCCGCGGCTCGACCATCGTCACCGTGCCGGAGCTGATCCGTTGGGTCGGCAAATGCGAGAAGCTTGGCCTTGGCGTGAAGATCCACTGCGCCGGCGATGCCGCCGTCAGCCAGGCGCTCGACGCCATCGATGTCGTGCGCTCGTTCAACGGCCCGGCCAAGGTGATGCATCACATCGCGCATGCAAGCTACATCGCGCCGGACGACATCGCCCGCTTCGCCGAACTCGGCGTCGTCGCAGATCTGTCGCCTTTCCTGTGGTACCCGACCAGTTTCCTCGAAGGCCACAAGCAGACCATGGGCGAGGCGCGGGCGCTGCGCTTCTGGCCGAACAAGGACCTGCTTGCCGCCGGCGCGCTGCTCGCCGGCGGCTCCGACTGGCCGGTGATGCCAAACCCCGACCCGTGGGACGGCATCGAAGGACTGGTGACGCGCCGCAATCCGAGCGGCGAGTTCCCGGGCGCCGCGCTCTGGCCGGAGCAGTCGATCGATGTCGCGACCGCGCTGGAAATCTTCACCATCAACTCCGCCCGCGCCATCGGCCTTGGCGACACGGTCGGCTCGATCGAGATCGGCAAATCGGCCGACCTCATCGTGCTCGACCGCAACGTGCTGGAAACGCCGTCAGAAGATCTCGCCGACACCAAGGTGCTGACGACATATTTCGAGGGGAGGGTGGTCTATGAGCGCGGCTGATCTCTCGCGCGACACCAGGATCCCGGTGACGATCCTCACCGGCTTCCTCGGCAGCGGCAAGACCACGGTGCTCAACCGGCTGCTGCGCCAACCGTCGCTGGCGGGCGCCGCCGTCATTGTCAACGAGTTCGGCGCCGTCGGCCTCGACCATCTGCTGATCCAAGCGAGCGAGGAGCAGTTCACACTGCTCGACAATGGCTGCGTCTGCTGCACGGTGCGCGGCGATCTGGTCGCAACGCTGAAGGATCTCGACCGCAAGAGCCGGGCCGGCGAAACGCCGCCGCTGTCCCGGGTCATCATCGAGACGACCGGGCTTGCCGATCCGGCGCCGATCCTGCACACGCTGATGGCCGAAACCGAGCTTATGACTCGCTTTCGCATTGGCGGCGTCGTCACCACGGTCGATGCGGTCAACGGCGCGCCAACGCTTGGCCGTCATCCCGAAGCCGCCAAGCAGGTCGCTGTCGCCGATCGGCTGCTGATCACCAAGTCCGATCTTGTGTCACGCGAGACACTTGGCGAGCTGCTGCGTCAGTTGGAGCATCTGGCGCCGACTGTCGGGCAAACGATTGCCCGCAACGGCGAAGTCGACCTTGATCTCATGGCAAGCCTGCCGGCCGACGCAGCATTGGACGTCGCCCGCATCGCCATGCGGCTCGAGGCGGTCGCGCATGGCCACCATCATTGCGGGCCGAATTGCTGTGACCATGCGCATCATCACGACACGCATGGCCATCACGGCATCCAGTCCTTCAGCTTCGTCATCGACAAGCCTGTCGAATGGAGCGCCTTCGCCCGCTGGCTCGACTATGTCGCCGCGCTGAAGGGCGAGGACCTGCTGCGCTTCAAGGGGCTCGTCCACGTCGCGGACGAGCCGGAGCTGCCACTGGTGCTGCATGGCGTGCAGCACGTCTTCCACCCGCCGGTGCGGCTCGATCGCTGGCCTTCGGCGGATCGCCGCACTCGGCTGGTGTTCATCGTCCGCGACATCGAGCGCGAGACCATCGCCCGCACCCTGGTGAAATTCGCCGCCATCGATGCGGCGAGCATCGCTTCGCCGGCGCTCGCCGCTTGACCGAAATACGCATGACAAAAATGGGAGAGTAAAAACATGCATTGGAAATCGAGACTGTTCGCGGCGGCCCTGGCCGGTATCGGCCTTGCCGCCATGGCCGGCACTGCTTCCGCCGCCGGCCCGACCTGCAAGGACGGCGCCATCAAGGTCGGCGCCGTATCGACCGTCACCGGCCCGGCGGACTTCAGCGAAGTGCCGAAGGCCACGCAGGCCGCGTTCGACGCGGTCAATGCCACCGGCGGCATCAATGGCTGCAAGATCGACTACACCATCGCCGATGACAAGGCCGATCCGGCGGTCGCCGCACAAGCGGCCCGCGACCTGATCGACAACAAGGAAGCCGTAGCGCTGGTCGGCTCGGCGAGCCTGCTCGACTGCGCCGTCAACTCCGCTACCTACAGCCGCAAGAAGATCCTTTCGGTCCAGGGTCTCGGCGTCGATGCCGCCTGCTTCTCCTCGCCCAATGTCGCGCCGGTCAATGTCGGGCCTTACACGCTATCGACCGCGATGGCCTATTACGCCACCAACGAATTGAAGACGAAAAAGCTCTGCGCTTTCTTCATCATCATCGGCGGCACCCAGGAAGCCTACAAGAAGTCGATCGAGAACTGGGAGAAGATCAGCGGCCAGAAGGTCCATCTCATCGATCTGACGCTGCCCTTCCAGGGCGACCTCACGCCCTATGTCATCAAGGCGCGCGACGCCGGCTGCGATGCGGTGCTGACCAACCAGGTCGAGCCGCAGGTGGTGCAGCTGATCAAGACCGTGGACGCCCAGAAGATCACCGGCATCAACTGGCTGTTCCTGGCGCCGGGCTACACCGAGCAGGTCGCCAAGGCGCTGGCTGACACCAAGCAGCCGATCTATGTCGGCACTGAGTGGGAGCCTTACACCGAGAAGGACTCGGCCGCCAACGCGCAGTGGATTGCCGACATGCAGAAGGCAAACCGGCCGCTCACCGCGTTCTCGCAAGGCGGCTATCTCGCCGCGCAGGTGTTCCTCAAGGTCGTCGCCTCGATCGATGGCGAGGTGACCCGCGAAAGCGTGTCGAAGGCGCTGCATGACATGCAGCCGCTCACCAACCCGCTCGCCGGCTCGCCTTACGTCTTCGGCAAGGCCAAGACGCATTCGCCGATGCAGGCCACCAAGGTGATGAAGCTCGAGAACGGCGCCTGGAAGGTCGAGACGCCGGATTGGGTCGTGCTGCCGCAGGCCAAGTGAGGTCCTCCCGAGCGTCGGCGCTGCCTCTCGTAGTCCGCCTCTTTCTCCCCGTCACGGGGGAATGTCCGGCAGGACAATGAGGGCGGCGCCGATCCCGACAGATATTTCGGGCCGAAGCCAGCCCGCTTTCCAGATTGGGAAAAAATGAACCCATTGCTCACATCCGCCGTGGCGGGACTGACGGCCGGTGGCACCTATGCGCTGCTCGGCGTCTGCGCAGTCTTCACCTACCGCCTCGTCGCCGTGGTGAACTTTACCGGGGCCGCCATCGGCACCGCCGGAACCTTCGTGCTGATCGCGCTGTTCGAGGCCGGCTTCCCGATCTGGCCCTCGGTGTTGGCGGGCATCGCCGCCGGCACGCTGACCGGCGTCGCCATAGGCTACATCATGACCAGGTGGTTCGGCGAGGCGAGCGCCTCGACCAAGGCGGCGGTGACGGTGGCCCTGCTCGTCGGCCTGATTGCCATTGGCCTGCGCCTCACCGGCGGCCAGCACCCGCACAACATGCCGGAGCTATTCCCGGGCTCCGCCTTTCGGCTGGCCGGCGTCGAGGTGACCATCGCCTCGGTGCTGACCATAGGGCTCGCGGTGCTGTTCACCATCCTTTCCGACCTTTTCCTCAACCGGACCAAGGTCGGCCTCAATTTGCGCGCGCTGGCGGACCGGCCGATGGCAGCCGAGCTGCTCGGCGTGAGGGTGCAAATGCTGTCCCTCCTGGTGTGGGGCATGACCGGCGCCTTCACCACCTTCGCGCTGATGATCATCGCGCCGCAGCGCTCGCCGAACTTCATGACGTTGAGCCTGCTGGTGGTGCCGGCGCTGGCGGCCGCACTTGTCGGCGTTTTCCGCAGCTTCTGGTGGACGCTCGCCGGCGGCATTGCGCTCGGCATTGTCGAGGGGCTGGCAAGCTCGATCGACTCCATCAGCCAGTACCGCAGCGCCATTCCGTTCCTGGTGGTGCTTGCCGTCCTCCTCTGGTCGCAGCGGGAGGCCCGTTGGGATGAAGCGCGCTAGTCTTCGAGCCTCGCTCGTCATCATCGTCGCGGCGCTCATCGCCGGCACTGCCGCTTATGCCGGGCTGCTGCCTTCCTATTGGGTGTTCCTCGCCACCTCGGTGCTGATCACTGGCGTGGCGCTGCAGAGCCTTGGCCTCGTCGCCGGCCGCACCGGCATGATCGCGCTCTGCCAGATGTCGTTCGCCGGCGTCGGCGCCTGGACGGTGGGTTATCTGAACATTGCGGAGGCGCCAGGCGGACTGCCCGTCTGGATCCTCATCGGCGGCCTGGCGGCGGTGCCGTTCGGCGTCGCCATCGGCCTGCCGGCGCTGCGGCTGCGCGGCATCAACCTCGCCATCGTCACGCTGTCCTTCGCCACCGCTTTCGACACCATCCTGGCGACCATGACCTATCCCGGCCAGACCGATTTCCTGCAGGTGCCAAGGCCAGAACTATTCGACAGCGACGAAGGCTATTTCGTTTTCGTGTTGCTTTTCTATGTCGCGATTGCCGTCGCGCTCGAAATCATCGGCCGCACGCGGCTGGGCGCCTCCTGGCTGGCGGTCCGCCACTCCGAACGCGCCGCCGCCGCCCATGGCGTCAGCATCGCCACCGCCAAGCTCTCGGCCTTCGCCATCAGCGCTTTCGTCGCCGGCATTTCGGGCGGCCTGCTGGCCGGCTATCTCGGCACGCTGGTCGCCGAGAATTTCAGCATGATGCAGTCGCTCTCGCTTTATGCCGTGTCGGTGATGGCCGGCGCGCATTTTGCCGAGGGCGCAATCATCGGCGGCCTGCTCGTCGTCATGTTTCCCGAACTTCTGCGCCGGCTGGACTGGCCGCAGGATATAGGCAACGTCTTCTTCGCCATCGGCGCCACCCAGGCGCTGGCCTCCGGCGAGACGATGAGCGCGACGTTCCGGCGCCAGGTCCGCAAGCTACTGCCGGCGCGCAGGCCGAAGCCGGTCGGTGCCTCGACACAGGATCTGCCTGCGCCGGTCGAGCGTCCCGCAGGTGCCGCGCTGACGATCGACGGGTTGACCGTCCGCTATGGCAGTGTCGTCGCCTTGAACAATGTCAGCCTCACCGTTGCCGCCGGCACCGTGGCCGGGCTGATCGGTCCCAACGGCGCCGGCAAGTCGACCTTCATCGACGCCGTCGCCGGCTTCCTGTCGTCCTATCAGGGCAGCGTACGCCTTGGTGAAAGGCCGCTCGAGGGCATGTCGGCGCATCGGCGCGCCCGCGCGGGCGTGCGCCGCACCTGGCAGACCAATCGTATCGCTCCCGAACTCACCGTCGGTGGCTATATGGCGCTGGCCGCAAAGGGCTTGTCGGCGAGCGAGACCAGGGCGCTGCTCGACTGGCTCGACTGTCCGCATCCAGACATTCTGGTGGCCTCGGTCGACGCCGGCACCAGGCGCCTGCTCGATGTCGCCGGCGTCGTCGCGGCGCGGCCAGCCGTGGTGCTGCTCGACGAGCCGGCGGCCGGCCAATCGCATGAAGAAACGCTGCGGCTCGGCCAGCGCATTGCCGAGATCCCAAAACTGTTCGGCTCGGCGGTGCTGCTCGTCGAGCATGACATGGACCTGGTGCGGGCGGTCTGCTCGGACGTCACCGTGCTCGATTTCGGTCAGGTCATCGCTTCCGGGCCACCGGCCGAGGTGCTGGGTGAGCCTGCGGTCAAGAAAGCTTATCTCGGCATCGAAGAAGAAAGCGTGGCGGCATGAGCAGGCTTGTCGTCTCCAACCTGTCGATCAACCGCGCCGAACTGCGGGTCGTAACCTCGGTCGATCTCGTCGCCGAGAGCGGCGAAATCAGCGTCGTGCTCGGCGCCAACGGCGCCGGCAAGACAACGCTGCTCGAAGGGCTGTCGGGCATCATCCCGGTCGCCGGCGGCAGCATAGCCATCGACGGACGCGCGTTGCAGAAAGCGCGGCCCGGCGCCCGCTCGCGCGAAGGCCTTGCCCATGTCGAGCAGGGCCGCACCGTGTTTCGTCAGCTCACCACGGAAGAAAACCTGCGCGTCAGCCTGCACCCGGGCGCCGACCTCGCCGAAGCTTATGCGCTGTTTCCCGAACTGGTGCAGCGCCGCATGGTGAAGGCGAGCCTTTTGTCCGGCGGCGAGCAGCAGATGCTGGTCATTGCCCGTGCGCTGCTCACCCGGCCTAAGGTGCTTCTGATCGACGAGATGTCGGCTGGCCTGGCGCCCGTCATCGTCACGCGGCTGATGACGGCGGTGCGCAAGCTCGCCGACGATGGCCTGGCTGTGGTTCTGGTCGAGCAGTTTGCGGCACTTGCGTTGTCCATCGGCAACCGCGCCTATGTCATGCGCCGTGGCCGCGTCGTCTATGACGGCGACTGCGCCAAGCTAAGGCAATCGCCAGACGAATTGCACCGGCTTTATCTTGGCGGGTCGGAAACCGCTGTGCCTGCCTGAGGTCTGAGCAGAAACCGGTTGGCCGCCGGGAAGTTCCGCCACTGCCTTGGCCGGGCGGGCCTCCGCGACCGGGATTGACCCGATCGCGAAGACAAAGGCTCAGCCGAATTTCGGGTCGAGGCTGCCCGATTTGTAGCGCTTGGCCATGTCGGCCAGCGGGATCGGCTTGATCTTCGGCGCGTTGCCGGCTGTGCCGAACTGCTCGAAGCGCTCCTTGCAGAGCTTCTTCATCGCCGCCATCGCCGGCGTCAGATATTTGCGCGGATCGAACTCCGACGGGTTCTCGGTCAGGACCTTGCGGATCGCGCCGGTCAGCGCCATGCGGTTGTCGGTGTCGATGTTGATCTTGCGCACGCCGTGCTTGATGCCGCGCTGGATCTCTTCCACCGGCACGCCCCAGGTCGGCTTCATCTGGCCGCCATATTTGTTGATGATCTCCTGCAACTCCTCCGGCACCGAGGACGAGCCGTGCATGACCAGATGCATGTTGGGCAGGCGGCGGTGGATCTCCTCGATCACGTTCATCGCCAGCACCGCGCCGTCCGGCTTGCGCGAGAATTTGTAAGCGCCGTGGCTGGTGCCCATGGCCACCGCCAGCGCATCGACATGGGTGTCCTTGACGAACTCCACCGCCTGCACCGGATCGGTCAGCAGCTGGTCGTGGCTGATCGCGCCTTCGACGCCATGGCCGTCCTCCTGTTCGCCGCCGCCGCTTTCCAGCGAGCCGAGCACGCCGATCTCGCCTTCCACGGAGACACCGCCCCAATGCGCCATGTCGACGACGCGGCGCGTGATGCCGGAGTTGTAGGCATAGTCGGCCGGCGACTTGCCGTCTTCCTTCAGCGAGCCGTCCATCATCACCGAGGTGAAGCCGTACTGGATGGCTGTGACGCAGGTCGCTTCGTTGTTGCCGTGGTCGAGATGCATGCAGACCGGAATGTCGGGGTGGATCTCGACCAGCGCGTCGATCAGCTTGGCCAGCACCACGTCATTGGCATAGGCGCGCGCGCCGCGGCTGGCCTGCAGGATGACCGGCGACTTGGTCTCCTCGGCCGCCTCCATGATGGCGAGCCCCTGTTCCATGTTGTTCATGTTGAAGGCAGGCACGCCATAGCCTTGTTCAGCGGCATGGTCGAGCAATTGTCTCAGTGTGATGCGAGCCAACGACTAGTCTCCCGTATCTGGTTCGAACCCGTGTTTGGAAAGCCGCCCGGGCATCGGGCGGCCCCGTTGCTTCTGGCCGGATTTCAGGACAACCGCAACCTTCCGCGGCCTGTTCGGCCGCAATTCTTGTTGCAGGGCTGAAATCCGGCCTTGGCTGAGCCTAGGCCGCGATCAGTGCGCGGGCGGCGAGGATGTCGACGCAGGCTTTCGCGGCTTCCTTGCCCTTTACGGTGAAATGCTCGTGGAAGAAGCGGTGATGCTCGGCGCTGTCGTGGTAGTTGTGCGGTGTCAGCACCGCCGACAGCACTGGAACGCCGGTCGCAAGCTGCACATTCATCATGCCGTCCAGCACGGCGCCCGCCACGAAGTCGTGGCGATAGATGCCGCCATTGACGACGAAGGCGGTGCCGAGGATCGCGGCGTAGCGGCCGGTCTCGGCAAGCGTCTTGGCGTGCAGCGGGATCTCGTAGGCGCCCGGCACGTCGAACACCTCGACGTCAAAGCCGAGCGCCGCAAGCTCCGCCTCGAAGGCCTGCACGCACTGATCGACGATATCGGCATGCCATCGCGCGCGAATGACGGCGATGCGGCGGGTTTCATGGTTTCTTGGGGTATGCTGATTCATGGGTCCATCCTTCCGTTTCGAACCAGAATCAGGACGCACGACACAAAAACCGGCCCGCGAGCGGACCGTTCCTTGCGATCGTTCTCTTCCATCCGGACTGTAACCGTCGGCCCCGGAATCACACCGGATCTGCTGACCCTCCCGTTGCCGGAAGGCGCTCGCGGGCTTGGGTCGAAACCCTTACCGCCGGTGGGGACTTTCACCCCGCCCTGAGAACATTAACGGGGGTTTTATGGAAGGACGCTGCGGCTCTGTCAATCGGCGGCAACATTTCGGGCGTCATCCTAGGGCGGAGCAAGGAGCGAAGCGACGCGCGCAGACCCTAGGATCCATGCCGTGAGGCTAAGGCGTTGCAACGATTACAGAATTCTGCGCCGCTGCACCTGTGATGGAGGTGACGGCATGGATCCTCGGGTCAAGCCGAGGATGACGAAGTGCCGGGGAGATCAGCCAATTACCCCCGCTCCGGAAACATCGCCTTCAGCCCTTCGCGCGAGGCCTTTGCCACGCCGCGCTCGGTGATCAGCCCCGTCACCAATCTTGCCGGCGTCACGTCGAACGCCGGATTGGCCGCCGGCGTAGCCTCGGGCGACACGCGCACCTGCGCGATCTGGCCGTCCGCGGTCTTGCCCCAGACCAGCGACACCTCGTCACCGGAACGTTCCTCGATCGGGATCTCGGCCAGACCGTCGGCCACCGTCCAGTCGATGGTCGGCGAAGGCAGGGCGACGTAGAAGGGAACGTTATTGTCGGCTGCGGCCAGCGCTTTCAGATAGGTGCCGATCTTGTTGCAGACATCGCCATTGGCCGTGGTGCGGTCGGTGCCGACGATCACCATGTCGACCGCGCCATGCTGCATCAGATGGCCGCCGGCATTGTCGACGATCAGCGTGTGCGGCACGCCATGGCCGGCCATCTCCCAGGCGGTCAGTTGGGCGCCCTGGTTGCGCGGCCGGGTTTCGTCGACGTAGACGTGGACCGGGATGCCGGCCTCGACCGCGAGATAGATCGGCGAGGTGGCGGTGCCGTAATCGACGGTCGCCAGCCAGCCGGCATTGCAATGGGTCAGGATGTTGACGCTCTCGCCCGGCTTCTTGCGCGCCGCGATCTCCCTGATGATGGCAAGCCCGTTCTCGCCGATAGCGCGGTTCAAGCCGACATCCTCGTCGGCGATCTCGGCGGCACGCCTGTAGGCGGCGTCAGCGCGCTCCGCCGGCGGCAGCGGTTTGAGGAAACGCCGCATCTCGTCCAGCGCCCAGCGCAGATTGATCGCGGTCGGGCGCGTCTTGTTGAGCGTTTCCCAGACGGCGTCGAGCGCTTCGTCCGACGGATCGTCCGCCATCTGGATGGCGACGCCGTAGGCCGCGGTGACGCCGATCAGCGGCGCGCCGCGCACCCACATGTCGCGGATCGCGGTGGCGATGCCGGCAACGGTCCCGATCGTCTCGATGCGGAATTCATGCGGCAGCCAGCGCTGGTCGATGATCTCGACCGAACGCTTGTCGTCACTCAGCCAGATGGTGCGAAAGTGGCGGTCGCCGACGTTCAAAGGCTCTTCTCCTGTTCGATCAGCGCGGCCAGGGTGTTGACCTCGTCGATGCTGTGTATCTGGCGCCGGTTGACGGCGATGTGACGGCCGAAGCGCAGCGCCTTGGCCTCGCATGTGGCGCGCAGGTCTTGATCGGCAATGGTCTCGAAATCGGCATTGTGGGCAAGGCCGAGGATGCGCCGGTGCACCTCGATGCCGGCAAAGCCGAGCAGGTCGGTCCAGATGGAATGCAGCACATGGTCGAGCGCCTGCTCGGCGCCGAGCACATCGCCCTGATCCTCGAACAGGCTCTTCTGGTAAAGCATGCCGGTGCGCTCGGTGCGCCACAAACGCTGAAATTCGGCGCGGAACACGGCCCAGGTCTCGTGGGTCACCTCAAGCAGATAGGCGCGCATCGAATCCCGGCTGCCGTTGTCTTCGTGGCCGCGCTGCGAGAAGAAGGACATCCAGAAATTCGCAAGCAGCATGCCGACATCGAAGGCCATCGGACCATAGAAGGCGAATTCCGGATCGATCATCCGCGTCTCGGTGTCGGTGACCATGATCGAGCCGGAATGCAGATCGCCATGCAGCAACGTCTCGGCATTGGCGGCGAACAGATGCTTCAGCCGCTGCGCCTCGACCTTGAGGTCGCGGTCGGCGCGCAGTTCGGCCACCAGGCCGTCGAGCTGCGGCGAGGTGTGCCGGTTCAACTTGGCGTCGAAATAGGGATCTGAAAAAACCAGATCCTCGGTGATGCCGCAGAGCTCGACATTGTCGGCGAACAAAGCTAGATCGGCCTTGCGGTCCTTGGTCGGCATGGAAAAGTCGGAGCCGCGAAACAAAGTGCGGGCCATGAACAGGCCGATGTCGCGCGCGATCCTCGGCAACTCGCGGCCTTCGATCAGCGCGCGCCGCAGAATGATGTGCGGTGGCGCCAGATATTCCATGATGATCAGCGCCTGGCGTTCATCGAAATAATAGATGGCCGGCACCGAGCCCGGCGCGCGAGCCTCCTGACGCGCCAGCGCGTGGTATTCGAAGAAGGAGCGTTTTAGGGGCAGCGGCCAGCTGTCGCCGACCAGGCGTACATAGGGCAGCGCCTGCTTGACCACCGCCGCGCCCTTGTCTCCCTCGACGATGAAGACGAGGTTCAAATTGCCGTCGCCGACCTCGCGTACTTTCCACTGGCTGGCATCCCCGCCGATGCGCTCGGTCAGCGCTGTGGTCTCGCCGAGGCGCTTCGGCAGCGTCTCCACCGACAATGCTTCGAACTTTCCGGTCATTCTCTCCCTCCTGCGCGTGGTTCCCGACGATAGCGGAGCCACGGCGGCGGGGCCAAGCTAGGAAGCGATCTGGCAAATGTCAATCGTGTTGACAATTGCCGAACGAGCCCATAGCGTCGCGATCAGGGAGGAACGAATGGGCGCAGATGCCGTGTTCCGTGTGGAGGGCTTGAGGAAATCCTTTGGCCAGAACGAGGTGCTTGGCGGCATCTCGCTCGATCTCTTTGCGGGCGAGGTAACCGTGCTGATGGGCGCCAATGGCGCGGGCAAATCCACCCTGGTCAAGATCGTCAGCGGGGTCTACGCGCGGGGGAGCGGCGCAATGCAGCTCGCCGGCCAGGCGTTCGACCCGCAGACGCCCGCCGAAGCAATCCGCGCCGGCGTCGTTACTGTCCACCAGAACATCAATGACGGTGTCGTCGCCGACCTCGACGTCGCCACCAACCTGACCCTCGACAGGCTGAGCGGCAAGGGCGCCTCGCTGCTGTTCAAGCCGCGCACTATCCGCGCCGAGGCCAAAGCCGTCGCTGACCGCATGGGCTTGACGCTCGACCTCAAGGCGCGCGTTGCCGACCTTGCGCTTGCCGACCGCCAGATGGTCGCCATCGCCCGTGCCATGGCGCACCAGCCGAAAGTGCTGATCCTCGACGAGCCGACCTCCTCGCTGTCGAGCGCTGAGGCCGACCGGCTGTTCGCGCTGATTGACCGATTGCGCGGGCAGGGCGTCGCCATCCTCTATATCTCGCACCGCATGTCCGACATCAGGCGGCTGGCCGACCGCATCGTCTCGATGCGCGATGGCATCGTCTCCGGTGTCTTCGATCACAAGCCGCTCGATTATGAGGGCGCGGTCAACGCCATGCTCGGCCGCAAGATCCATCTCGACCAGGTGGTGGCGAGACAGTCGGCGCGCCCGGTCTTCACCGCCGAGGGCCTGCGCATCGCGCCGGGCGCCAGGCCGATCTCGATGACGCTCGGCACGGGCGAGGTGGTGGCCATCACCGGCCTCGTCGGCGTCGGCAAGACCGCTTTGGCCGAAACCCTGTTCGGCGTGCGCAGGCCGCTCGCCGGAACCATGCGTATGGACGGCAAGCTCTATGCGCCGGGCTCGGCGCGCGCGGCGATCGCCGCCGGCGTCTTTCTCGTCGCCAAGGACCGCGCGGCAAGCGGCATCGTCGGCGGCTTCAACATCGAGCGCAACATCAGCCTGCCGTTCCTGAAGCGCATGTCGAGCCTCAGCGTCATGAAGACGCGCGCCGAGCGCAGCATTGCCCGCCGGCAGATCGACGAGCTCGGCATTGTTTGCCGCTCGGAGAAGGACGAGCTGTCGGCGCTGTCCGGCGGCAACCAGCAGAAGGTGATGGTGGCGCGCTGGATGGCGCAGGCCTCGCGCCTGTTCATCCTCGACGAGCCGTTCCAGGGCGTCGACATCTCGGCCCGCCGCGACATCGCCGCCAAGCTCAGGGCAAGCGCCGACGGCCGCGCGACGCTGATCTTCGTCACCGAGATCGACGAAGCGCTGGAAACCGCCGACCGTATCCTGGTGATGTCCGAACACACGATCGTCGGGGAACACAGGAACGCCGACATCGATCTCGACCGGCTGCTGGCCGAAGTGGCCGGCGGGCCGCTGAACAGCGCCGCATGAGGCTGGGAACCATGGAGTGGAATGGAATGAGCTTTGCCTGGACAGCCGTGCGGTGGAGCGCTGAATGACGGCGCGCGACTACGCCATCCGCTATGGCTTCATCGTCCTGCTGGTCGGGCTGATCGCCTATTTCGCTGTTTCCGCCGACGGTTTCGTCTCGCCGCAGAGCGCTGTCTTCATCTTCCAGTCAGTGGCGATCACCGGCGTGCTGGCGCTTGGCGTCACCGCGACGCTTGTCGTCGGCGGCTTTGACCTGTCGATCGGCTCGGTCGCCACCAGCGCCATGATGGCGGCGTCCTATGCCATGGTGGTGCTGGAGCAGAACACCATCGTTGCCGTCATCGCCTGCCTGATCATCGGGGTCATCGTCGGCCTGATCAATGGCTGGCTGATCGTCTATATGCGCGTGCCCGATCTTTTGGCGACGCTCGGCATGATGTTCCTGCTGCTCGGCCTGCAGCGCATCCCGACCGAGGGACGCTCGATCGCCACCGGCATGACCATGCCCGACGGCTCGGTCGCCAACGGCAAGTTCTCGGATGCCTTCCTGGCGCTTGGCCGCCACCGCTTCGACTTCTTCATTCCGAACCTGATCCCGGTCTCGGTCGTTGTGCTGGTCGTGCTGGCGGCGCTGATCTGGTTCTTCCTCGAATACACCCGCTTCGGCCGCATGATGTACGCCGTCGGCTCCAATGAGCGGGCCGCAGAACTCGCCGGCGCGCCTGTCAAGGCATACAAAATCTGGGCTTACGTCATTTCGGGAGTTTTTGCCTCGATCGGCGGTATTTTGCTCGCCGCCCGGCTTGGACGCGGCGACATCGCCTCGGGTAATAATCTGTTGCTCGACGCGGTCGCGGCGGCGCTCATCGGCTACGCGGTGCTCGGCGCCGCCAAGCCCAACGCCTTCGGCACGGCTGTCGGCGCGGTGTTCGTCGGCGTTTTGCTGCAGGGCCTGACGATGATGAACGCCCCTTACTACACGCAGGATTTCGTCAAGGGCGCGGTTCTCGTCGTCGCCCTTGTCTTCACCTTCGCCCTTTCCGGCAGGGGCAAGAGATAGGTTCGACCGGGGTATTTTGAGAACAGAAAACGGAGGAAAAATTGAACATCACAAGAAGACTTTTGGGGAAGGCGGCACTTGGCCTCGCGGGCGCGGCGCTGCTGATGCAGGGGACTGCCCTTGCTGCGGACAAGCCGGCGCCGTTCGACAAGCCCGGCGTCAAGATCGCGCTGGTGCGCTATCTGTCGACGGGTGACTTCTTCCAGGCCTATCTGTCGGGCGTCGAGGCGCAGTCGAAGGCGCTCGGTATCGACCTGCGCGTGCTGGACAGCCGCCAGGACGCGGCACTCCAGGCCGACATGGTCGACCAGGCCATCGCGCTTGGCGTGCAGGGCATCATCATCCAGCACGGCCTGACGGAATCGATGAAGGACGCCGCCCAGCGCGCGGTCGACGCCGGCATCAAGGTCGTGGCCTTCGACGTCAATGTCGAGAACCCGAAGATCCCGCAGATCGAGCAGTCGGACAAAGATCTTGCCCGTCTCGCGCTCGAACAGGCGGTCAAGGACAATGGCGAAAGCTGGAACGCCGGCTATGTCTATGTCGCCGGCATCGCGCCGCTCGACCGCCGCAACGAAACCTGGGTCGACGTGAAGAAGAAATACGCCGGCATCAAGGAAGTCGCGCAGTTCGGCACGCTCGACAACCCGATCGCCAACTCCGTCGCCAACCAGGCGCGCTCGGTGCTGCAGGCGCATCCCGACATCAAGGTGATGTTCGCGCCTTATGACGAGTTCGCCAAGGGCGTGAAGATCGCCGTCGACGAAGCCGGGCTGAACAAGGGCATCAAGATCTATTCGGCCGACATCTCGACCTCGGATATCGCCGCGATGCGCGAGCCCGACAGCGCCTGGGCCGCGACCGCCGCCACCAACCCGGCCGTCGTCGGCCAGGTCTCGGTGCGCGCGCTGGCGCAGCTGCTCGCCGGTGAAGACCCCGGCCACAACGTCATCGTGCCGCCGACGCTGATCACCCAGAAGGAGCTGATCGACAAGGACATCAAGAACATGGAAGACCTGTCGGCCAAGCTGCCGCAGTTCGCCCATGCCAATGTCGCCATGCCGGCCTGGATGCCGAACCCGAACGCCAAGTAAGGTTCAGTCCATCGCAAACGAAGAGAGAGCGGTCCATGGGCCGCTCTTTCTGTTTGTGGCCGGCCGTGTGTTCACCGCTGCCAGAAGGGCAGCTTGGCGATCTCCGCCTCGACCATGTCTTTCGTGAGCCCGATATCGTCGATCAGATGCGGATTGTCCGACGCTATGCGCTTGAGATCGAAGCGAAAGCGGGCTTGTCTGCGGCGCGCCGCGAGAAAGCCTCGCAACGCCGCCAGACTGTAGCGCCGAGGCCTTTTGTGCATCGCCGGCCGCAATGCCGGCTCGAGGCAGGGCGCAAGCATATTGTTCATGGCAACCTCCATGCAGTTTGGGCTCGAAGGCCCGTTGACTGGAATGTGGTTGAATTCTGCCCGATACCGGGGGCTGTCGTAATTAAGCGCTCCCAAATAGTTCTCAAAACTTCCAAATCGGCTAGGGCATTTCATCGTTTCGCAGAAACGGCGAACCGCTCTATCCCATTGTTTTTACGCAATTCCGGACCGAAAACCGCTCACACTTTTCGTGGAATTGCTCTATAGATCGCCGCATGCAGGGATCGCGCTTTGCCTTCGGACCGTTCGTGCTTGATCCGGGTGCGGGAACGCTGCTTCGCGGCGATGTTCCCGTTGCCGCCGGACATCGCGGGCTGAAGTTGCTGGAGGCCCTCGTCGCGCGCCCGGGTGAAATCCTGGCCAAGGCCGAGCTGATGGATGCAGCCTGGCCGGGCACCGCCGTCGAGGAAGGCAACCTTACCGTACAGATCGCGCAACTCAGGAAGCTGCTCGGGCCGGCGGTCGATGGCGGCGAGTGGATCGCCACCGTGCCGCGTGTCGGCTACCGCTTCACCGGCGCCATCGAACAGCTCGACGCGAAGCGGAAGCCCTTGCCGCTGCCCGACAAGCCGTCGATCGCCGTTCTGCCCTTCATCAATCTCAGCAACGATCCAGAGCAAGAGTCTTTCGCAGATGGCTTGACCGAAGACCTGATCACCGACCTCTCCCGGATACCGGGCCTGTTCGTCATCGCGCGCAATTCGGTCTTTGCCTACAAGGGCAGGGCCATGGATGTGCGTGAGATCGCGAAGGACCTTGGCGTGCGCTATCTGCTGGAAGGCAGCGCAAGACGCGCCGCGGGTCGCGTGCGCATCAACGCGCAGCTGATCGACGCGCTGAGCGGCGAGCATCTGTGGGCCGAGCGCTTCGATCGCAGTCTTGAAGACATTTTCGCCGTGCAGGACGAGGCGACTGCCAAGATCGTCGAGGCCTTGCTCGGCCGGCTGCGCGCGCCGCCAGTGCGCAATCGGCCGAAGAACCTCGAGGCCTATGATCTGGTCGTGCGAGCACGCAGTCTGTTCGACGAATCGCCACAAATGGCGCGCGAAGCGCATCTGATGCTGACGCGCGCGATCTCCCTCGACCCCGATTACGCCGAGGCCTATCGCTGGCTCGCCATGAACCACTGGATGGGCTGGGTGCATTGGGGCGATCCGATCGAGCCTGCCCGCAGCACGGCGCTGGAGCTGGCGCGCAAGGCCGTGGCGATCGATCCCAACGATGCCGGCTGCGTCTGGGTGCTGGCCAACCTGCTCGCCTATGAGCGCGATTTCGAGCAGTCCGAGGTGGAATTTGCCAGGGCGATCGAGCTCGACCCGAACGAGGCCGACATCTGGGCGACATTGTCCGACATTGTCGTCCTGGCCGGAAAGATCGGGGAGGGTCTCGAGCACATCCGCAAGGCGTTCCGGCTCAACCCGTTTCCGCCGAGCTGGTACTATCTGACGCTCGGCCAGGCGCAGTATGCGGCACGCGATTACGAGGCCGCCGTCGAGACGCTCCGGCGCGACGAGACCTACCGCACCAGCTCGCGCCGCTTCTTGGCGGCAAGCCTGGCGCAACTCGGCCGCTTCGACGAAGCGCGCACCGAGGTCGCGTTGTTCCTTGTCGGCAATCCGCATTTCTCCACGCAGCGCTGGGTCGAGACCGAGCCGTTCCGCGACGCGGCGACGTTGGAGCATTTCGTCGACGGCTTCCGCAAGGCCGGCCTGCCGGAGTGATAGGACGACGCGACCACTGGATCTCGATCCTCAGGTCGTTTCACCGGTTGGCACGCGCCAGCCCATGCGCCACCAGACGGTCGATGACCTCCGGATAGCTGACGCCGCTTGCCGCCATCGCCTTGGCGTACATGCTGATGTTGGTGAAGCCGGGAATGGTGTTGAGCTCGTTGATCAGGAAAGTCATGTCCGGCATCAGGAAGAAGTCGACGCGGGCCATGCCGTCGCAGCCGAGCGCTCTGAACGCTTTTGCGGCCATGGCGCGCATGGCTTCCTCGACCTCCGGAGGCAGCTCCGCCGGCACGATCAGCGCTGCGCCATTCTCGTCGATGTATTTGGCGTTGTAGTTGTAGAAGCCGTGACTTTGCGCCGGCACGATCTCGCCTGGACGCGAGACGAAGAGTTCGCCGGTCGGGCTCTCCAGCACGCTGTATTCGATCTCGCGGCCACGAACGAATTCCTCCGCTAAGAGCTTGCGATCGTGCTGGAAGGCTTCCGCCAGCGCCCGATCGAATTCCTGGCTGCCATTGACCTTCGCGACGCCGACGGACGAGCCCTGCCGCGCCGGCTTGATAAACAGCGGCAGGCCGAGCTGGTCTTCGAGTTCGGTGAGCGAAGGCGTGGCACCTTCATCGATCGTCACCGAGCGCGCGACGGGCACGCCGGCGGCCTTCAGCAGCCGCTTGGCGATGTCCTTGTCGAGTGCCGCGGCGGAGCCCAGTATGCCGCAGCCGGCGAGCGGCACGCGCGCCACCTCGGCCAGCCCTTGCACAGCGCCGTCTTCGCCATGCAGCCCATGCAACACCGGAAACAGGATATCGAGACGAGGCAGCTCGTGGGCCGCGCCGCTGGCGGGGATCGCCAGCATGCGTCCATGCCCGCCAGGCACCAGGCAAAGCTGCGCGCCGGTCGACGGCGTCGCCAGCACACCGCCCTCGAAGCGGCTCAGCAACCATTGCCCTTCGCGGGTGACGAAGATTGGAACGGCATCGTATTTCGCCGGCGCCAGCGTGGCCATGACGTTGGTCGCCGAAAGCAGCGACACCTCATGCTCGGCGGAGGGTCCGCCGAACAGCACACCGATGCGCAGTCTTTTTGATGTGTCGGCCAAGAATGTCTCCAAATCGCTGGTGCGCAAAAGTCTAGATACCGACGGCGACGCCGCGCCGGGCGAAAAACCGATCGAAGGCAGCCAGCGGCAGCGTCGCGTTCGCCTGGCTCTGCCGATCGAGGCCGGACGGATTGTGGAAGCGGATTTGTTCGGGCGAGGCAGCCGTCACCAGCACCAGATGTCCGCCCCTGGATGGCGGCTCGCGTTCGGGCCAGCGGATCCCGGGATTGACCGAAGCGATGAAGAACCGCCAACGTGACAAGATCCCGGGAAGGGTCTCGACATCGACATTGGTCATCGTCTCGGCGGCCAGACCGAAACGGTCGCGAACGAAACGGACGAAAGGTTCGTAGATCAGCCCCTTGATCGAGCCGTCGGCCGCGTTGACGACATAACCGCCATAGGCGGTGCAGGCACGCGCGAGCTCAAGCGTCGGATGGATGGCGCCGCGTTCGGCAAGGATCATCTTCAGGCAGGCCATGCCGCAGACATTGACGGCCCAGCGCGCATAGTCCTCGATCGTGTCCGCGCCGGAGTTGCGCCACAGCGGATCGCGATGGAGTGCCGACGGTCCCTCCGCCAGAAGCGGCAGGGTCATCTCGGGCGATTCCCACTGGCTGAAATAAGGCACGTCGCTGGATGGCATGTCGGCTCCGCCTTGCGCCCCGATATGAGACGCAAGTCAACCCTGAACTGTGGGGCATTAAGCAGGGCATTTGGAGCTGGATGTTGACCGGCTGGTGCAGTTTTTCAGGACACAGCCCGAAATGATTGGCGGTTCGCCGCTTTCGCGGGACGACGAACCGCTCCAAGGGTGTTTTTAACGCGTCAGCGCAGCGCTGCCGCGATGTTGCCGCCGTCTACGGTTGTCACATCGGCGGTGGTGCGCTCGGCCAGCGCCTGGTGCAGGAAGGCCTGCGCGACGTCGTCGGCCGTCACCTCCTGTCCGAGCAGATTGCCGGACATGTATTCCTTCTCCGACACGCCGCGCGCGCCGGAACGGCTGGCGATCATCGCGTCGGTCAAGAGACCCGAGCGGATGCGGTCGGCGTTGACCGCGTTGGAGCGGATGCCATAGGCGCCATAGTCCAGCGCATACTGCCTGGACAAGAACAATGTCGCGGCCTTCGGAATGCCATAGGCGCCGAATTTCGGGCCGGGATTGATCGCCTGTTTGGAGGTGTTGAACAAAAGCACGCCGCCGGTGCCCTGTTCCAGCATGATGCGCACCGCGTTCTGCGCCGCCGATTGATGGGCGAAAAAGTTGAGCTCGAAACTCTTGCGCAGCGTGGCGTCGTCCAGCTCGCCGATGCGGCCTTCCCAGGCAGCACCCGCGTTTGAAACCAGGATATCGACGCCGCCATAGACCGCGACCGCCTTGTCGAAGGCGGCGCGCATCTCGTTCGGGTTGGTGATGTCGGCGCCGACGCCGATCGAATTGTTGCCGCCGGCCTTGGCCGCTTCCGCGGCCCTGGCTGGATCGAGGTCGACGATCACGGCATGTGCGCCATTGGCGGCGAACAGTTTTGCGGTCGCCGCTCCGATGGCGCCGGCGCCGCCGGTGATCAGCACCACCTGGCCGGTCAGCGGCTTCGGTTTGTTGGAAGCGAGCTTGGCCTGCTCGAGCGACCAGTATTCGAGCGGGAAGAGATCGGCCTTGGAGAGCGGGTGGAAATTGCCAATGGCTTCGGCGCCGCGCACCGCTTCGATCCACATCTCGCCGACATCCGAAGCGATCCTGGCATCCTTCAGTGTGCGGCCGTGACCGAACATGCCGAGACCCGGCACCAGCGTCAGGCGCGGCATCGGGTCGAGCATGGTGCGCTTGACGTCGTCCAGCGCGTCGTTGGTCTCGAAATAGGCGCGGTAGTCGTTGGCGAAGGCCTCGACATGGCTCTTGATGACGGCCTTGTAGTCGCCGAGCCTGTCAGCGTCCGGCGCCGGCAACGCCATCGGGCCGGTCTTGATGCGGATCGACAGGTCGGGCGTCGACACACCGCGCCTAGCATAGTCGGCGATCTTGGCTGAATTGATGAAATCGACGATCGCGTCCGAGGTGCGGAAGTCGCTGATCATGCGGTCGAAGCGGCCTTCGCCGCGCGCCACGGCCACCGCGCCGCGGAGCGTCGAGGCAATGTCGCTGGCCTTTGGCAGCTTTGCCGGCAGCGCTGCCTTGGCCACCTGCGGCTTGCCGTTCTTCGCGACATATTCCTCCGCGACGTTCACATAGTGGATCATGCGGTCATAGGCCTGCTTCGCATCGTCGCCGAAGGTGAATATGCCGTGCTTGTCGAGGATCAGGCCTTCAACTTGTCGGTCGGCGTCGAAGACTTCCGCCGCCACTTTGGCGAGGTCGAAGCCCGGCTTGATGTAGGGCACGTAACCCATCTTGTCGCCGAACACGGTCTTGATCAGGGCTTTGCTGTCTTCCTGGTCGACTATGGCAAGGATCGCCGTCGAATGCGTATGGTCGACAAAACGGTGCGGCAGGAAAGCATGCAGCAGCGTCTCGACCGATGGATTGGGCGACGACGGATCGATGAGGTTGGAGCGCTGCAGCGCCACCATGTCCTCGTCGGCAAGCGTGTCCAGTGCGCGCGCCTTGAGCAGCGCGCCCATCTTCACCGCCGGCAGGCCCTGCGGCTCGATGACAGCCATGTCCCAGCCGCTGCCCTTGACGCACAGCACATCCCACTCGTCGCCGAGGAGATCCGTGGCCTTGGTCTTGACGGACGTGTTGCCGCCGCCATGCAGCACCAGGCGCGGATCGCCGCCAAGCAGGCGGGTCGTGTAGACGCGCAGCGCAAGGTCGCGGCCAACGCCTTTCCTGGCATAGTCGGCAACCATCTTTTCGGCGTCGGCGTCGTTCCAAAGGTTCTGCATGTCGTTCCAGTCCAGTTCCGTCTTTTTTGCTCATGAACAGAAAGCCGCGACGCTTTGATGACAGTCGCGGCGAGGGGTGGGTCGTCTAGGATGCTTTTTTGCCGGCTTCGCCCGCATGCTCGAGCAGGCGCTCGGCCATATGCGCACCGACCACCAGATGCGTGCAGAGCCCGCCGGCAATGGCGGCCAGCAACGGCTCGAACTTGCTGTCTTCCTGTACCACCATCAGCCGCTTGTCGATGGCGCGCAGCGAGGCGAGTTCGGCCGAGATGACGCGCCGGTTGTAGCTGCAGTCGAGCACCTCGCCCTTGGCGTCGATGATCTGCCCGGCGATGACGCCGGCAGCCCCTTGGCGCCGCAGCGTTTCCATCTCAGCAGCCGATAGCGCGCCGCACTTCACCAGATGGCTGTCGGCATCGACCGCGCCGACGGAGTAGAGCGCAAGGTCGCAGTCGCTGATCCCGGCCAGCTGATCTCGGATCACCGGCTCGGCGCGCAACCCTTGCGCCAGGGCTTCCGTCGACAGCACCAGCGGCGCGTAGAAATTGAGGCCCTTGGCGTTGAGGCGCCGCGCGATCTCCATCGTGCACTGATCGGGCCGGTAGGAATATGGCGCGCCGAGGTTGCCGCAGAGTTGCACCACGGTGACGTCCTGCAGGTCGGCATAGGACATGATGTCGGCGATGGTGTAGACGGTGCGGCCCCAGGCGACGCCGATGCGGTCGCCCTTCTTCACCAGTTCGAGGAACACACTCGCCGCCAGCACCGCAATGTCGGTCGACGGATCGGCGAGATAGGCGTTCTCCGGCGCGATCCAGACGGCGTCGAACTTGAAGGCATCCTCCAGCCGGCGCGCCATGACATCGTCGGTGAAGAGCTGCGTCGAGGTCGAGATGTTGACGATGCCGGTCTCGCGCGCCTTGCGCAGATACATGGCGACCGAGGCACGGGAAATGTTGAGCTGGCTCGCCACTTCGTCCTGGCGCAGGCCGTGGGCATAGTACAGCCAGGCGGCCTTGTGGATGAGCTGTTCTGCCGGTCTGATCGCCATGCCGCCTCCTCGGCTGACAATAGTCACGGCTCTCGACAAAAGTCAAATTCGACGCGGCGGGTCGCCTTCGCCTGCCAGTGTGGCTCTGCATGGATCGCCATTCTACCGGGACAGCGCACTATAGCATTTTCAGCCGTTCCAGGGGGATAGCGTGACGACGTGCTCAAGGTTAGAAAGCACGAAAAGAACTTTGGGGAGAACGGGATGGCAAATCCCTACGAACAGGATCTCGACAGGAACGCCGCCAACCATCAGCCGCTGACGCCGCTGACCTATCTGCAGCGCGCGGCAAAAACCTATCCCGATCATGTCGCCATCATCCATGGCAGCCAGCGCATCACCTATCGCGAGTTCTGGCGCCGCTCGCTGAAGCTCGCCTCGGCGCTTTTCAGGCGCGGCATCGGAAAGGGCGATACGGTGACGGTGATGTTGTCGAATACACCGCCGATGCTGGAAGCGCATTTCGGCGTGCCGATGACCAAGGCGGTGCTGCACTCGCTGAACACGCGGCTGGATGCCGCCGTCATTGCCTTCCAACTCGACCATGCCGAGACCAAGGTGCTGATCGTCGACCGCGAATTTTCGGGCGTGGTCAAGCAGGCGCTGGCGTTGGCCAAGGCCAGGCCATTGGTCATCGACTATGATGATCCGGACTATGCGGCTGACGCGCCCTATCCGAAGGGCGAGCCGATCGGTTCGCTCGACTATGAGGATTTTCTCGCCGGCGGCGACGAGGCTTTCGCCTGGTCGATGCCCGACGACGAGTGGGACGCCATCTCGCTCAACTACACCTCCGGCACGACGGGCAACCCCAAGGGCGTCGTCTACCATCATCGGGGCGCCGCGCTGATGGCCTACACCAACACCATCCATGCCGGCATGGCCAAGCATGCGGTCTATCTCTGGTCGCTGCCGATGTTCCACTGCAATGGCTGGTGCTTCCCGTGGACGCTTGCCGTGCAGGCGGGCACCCATGTCTGCCTGCGCTGGGTGCGGCCAAAGCCGATGTATGACGCCATCGCCGACCACGGCGTCACCCACCTCTGCGGCGCGCCGATTGTCATGTCGGTGCTGATCAACGCCAAGGACGAGGACAAGCGCGAATTTCCGCAGACCGTCACCTTCAACACCGCCGCGGCGCCCCCGCCGGAAGCCGTGCTGTCCGGCATGGCCGATGCGGGCTTCGCCGTCACCCATCTTTACGGCCTGACCGAGACGTATGGCCCGGCCGTAGTCAACGAATGGCACAATGACTGGGACAAACTCGTCAAGGGAGAACGCAGCGCCAAAAAAGCGCGCCAGGGCGTGCGCTATGCCTCGCTCGAAGGCCTGACCGTGATGGACCCCCAAACGATGGTTGAAACGCCCGCCGATGGCGAAACCATCGGCGAGGTCATGTTCCGCGGCAACATCGTCATGAAAGGCTATCTGAAGAACCGCAAGGCGACCGACGAAGCCTTCGCTGGCGGGTGGTTCCATTCCGGCGACCTCGGCGTCATGCATCCCGACGGCTACATCCAGCTCAAGGATCGCTCCAAGGACATCATCATCTCGGGTGGCGAGAACATCTCCTCCATCGAGGTCGAGGACGCGCTGTACAAGCATCCTGCCGTGGCGTCGTGCGGCGTGGTGGCACGAGCGGACGACAAATGGGGCGAGGTGCCGGTGGCTTATGTCGAGTTGAAGCCAGGCAAGAGCGCGACCGAGACCGAGATCATCGAGCACTGCCGCGCGTTGCTGGCGCGCTTTAAGGTGCCGAAGGCAGTGGTGTTCGCGGAGATACCAAAGACCTCGACGGGGAAGATCCAGAAGTTCCGCCTCCGGGAAATGGCGAAGGGGGCGTAGCGGACGCTGTGTTCCTTGGCATTGCCCTCGACAATTTGCCGCGGACCTTTGGGATTTCGTCATCCTAGGGTGGAGCAGTCGCGAAGCGACGTCCTAGGATCCATGCCGTGACCTGGCGACCGTGCTCCGGCAGTTGAGAACAGCCTCCCGCGAGCGGTGCTGATCGGCGTAACCTATTGATCCGCTTCAGTCTTCGGCAAATTTCGCGGCAAGGATCCCAGGGGCCGCGCCGGCGTCGCTTCGCTCCTTGCTTCGCCCTGGGATTATGATCTCTTCGGAGGCCACCCCGCCAGTCGCGAGCGCCCGCCAACTGTCACCATCTGTCACCAACTATACGCGTACGTCGATTCCGCGTTGACATCCCACCTCTTTCATTTTACGACTGACGAAATTCAAAATTCGTCACTTGTCAAAAGAAAGCACGATGTCCGAAGCCGCCAACATAACGGCCGACCACGCCAGGCAGGAGAATGTGACGCGCATTCTCGACTGCGCCGAGCGGCTCTTCCGGCACTATGGCTACGGCAAGACCAATGTTGCCGACATCGCCCGCGAGCTCGGCATGTCGCCGGCCAACATCTACCGCTTCTTCGCGTCCAAGGTTGAGATCCACCAGGCCGTCTGCGGCCGCATGCTCGGCGCCAGTTACAAGATGGCTTACGAGATCATGCATCTGCCGATCAGCGCCGAGGAGCGGCTGCGGCGGTATATCCATGCCCAGTACAAGATGACGATGGAAGTCATGCTCGACGACCAGAAGGTCCATGAGATGGTGATCGTCGCGCTGGAGCGCGACTGGGGCGTCATCGACGCGCATGTCAACAGCATCCACGACCTCTACGCCGAGGTGATCCGCGAGGGCATCGAAGCCGGCGAGTTCAGGGAGCAGGATCCTGAAGTCGCCTCGCGCTGCTTCGGCGCCGCCACCGTTATTCTCTGCCACCCGCAAATGGTGGCGCAGTGCCTTGCCAAGACCAACCGGGCTACGACTGACGAGCTTATCGACTACGCCATCAGAGCCTTGAAATAGAAGCTGCCCGCCGGGGCGATGATCATCTCCAGTTCGGGAGTGCTAAGGTGTCTCTGTCCAGTTCCATCATTCGCAGGCTGCCAGCCGCTGGCCTGATTGTCGCGGCGCTCGGGCTTGCCGCCTGCAGCCAGGAGAAGGCCGCGTCTGTCGCGGAAGTCATCCGCCCGGTGAAAGTCGTCGAGATCGGCGAAGCGCAGACCACCCGTCAGCTCGACTATTCCGGCTCGGTGCGTGCTCGCGTCGAAATGAATCTCGGCTTCCGCGTCGCCGGCAAGGTCACCGAGCGTCTCGTCGATATCGGCCAGCATGTGAATGCCGGCGATGTGCTCGCCCGCATCGATCCTTCCGATTACGAATTGTCGGTGAAGAGCGCGCAGGCCAACCTCGACGCCGCCGAGCGCCAAGTCGAAATCGTCGACATCGCCAAGAAGCGCGCCGAGCAGCTCTATGCCAAGACCTTTGCGCCGAAGTCGCAGCTTGATCAGGCGACGCTGACCTATGACCAGGCGATCGCGACACGCGACTCCGCCCGCTCTGCTCTCTCCCAGGCGCAGAACCAGGTTCAATACGCGGATCTCAAGGCCAGCAAGGACGGCATCGTCACCGCCGTCGCCGCCGATGTCGGCCAGGTCGTCGCCGCCGGCACGCCGGTGATGACGGTCGCCGTCGACGGCGAAAAGGAAGTGCTGATCGCGGTGCCGGAAATGGATATTGCCGGCTTCCGCCCGGGCAAGGAGGTCAAGGCGAGCTTCTGGTCGGATGATGCGCTGACGCTCCAAGGCAAGGTCCGCGAGGTGGCGGGCAGCGCCGATGCGCAGTCGCGCACCTTCGCAGTCCGGGTTTCGCTGCCCAACGATCCGCGCGTGCTGCTCGGCATGACCGCCAATGTCGCGGCGACGGTTGGCAGCAAGGCGCAGCTGTTATCGATCCCGCTGACGGCGATGGCTGAGAAGGATGGCAAGCAGATCGTCTGGACGGTCGACCGCGCCTCCGACACGGTCCATCCGCGCCCGATCAAGGTCGCCAGCTTCACCGCCGACGGCGTCGCCGTGGCCGACGGCCTGAAACAGGGCGACGTCGTGGTCGCCGCCGGCACGCAGTTCATGACCGAAAACCTGAAGGTCAAGCTTTCCAGCGACGCTCAGCAATCCGCCTCGGCGGAGGACGACGTCGCGACCACAAGCAGCCTGCGCTAACCAGGCATGACGAACGCCGTTCCCGCTCCCGTGGCGTCGAGCCGCGGGCCGGGGGAGGCATGGGTTCCGGGCGGCGGACGCCCGATCGTGAGATGCCGGCATGTTGGCTCCCCCGCAGCAGTGCCGCGTCCCCCGCGATTTGCGATCTCTCTCCGCTTGAGGGGTCTGCCGCTCGGAAACCCGACAGAGAAATTCATGGAACAGCGTGGCAAGCCTGCCTTGCCTGCCAATTGGACTGGACTTGCGCCATGAGCACCAACACCGACAGCACCGAAAAGCGACCCTTCAACCTTTCGCGCTGGGCGATCGGGCATCCGAGCATTGCGCGCTTCCTGTTCGGGCTGATCATCCTTGCCGGCGCGCTCGGCCTGATGCGCATGGGCCAGAAGGAAGATCCGGACTTCACCTTCCGCGTCATGGTGGTGCAGGCGATCTGGCCGGGCGCTTCGATCAAGGACATGGAAGACCAGGTCGTCAACAAGATCGAGCGCAAGCTGCAGGAAACGCCGCATCTCGATTTCGTCCGCTCCTACACCCGTGCCGGCAGCGCCATCATTACGCTGCAGGTGAAAGGCGACACCGATGCCGCGCAGGTGAAGGATGCCTTCTACCAGGTGCGCAAGAAGGTCGGCGACATTTCAGGCGACCTGCCGCAGGGCCTGCTCGGTCCCTATTTCAACGACGAGTTCGGTGACACTTTCATCACGTTGCATTCGATCAGCGGCGACGGCTTCACCTATCCGGAGCTGAAGAAATTCGCCATCCAGGCGCGCGACATGCTGTTGACGACGCCCGGCGTCGAGAAGGCCGTCATCATCGGCGACCAGCCCGAGAAGATCTATATCGACGTCTCGTCCAAGGCGTTGGCCGAACGCGGCCTGACGATGGTCGACCTGCAGAATGCCATCAAGGGCCAGAACAATGTCGATCCGGCAGGTTCCGTCGACACCGGCCTGCGTTCGGTTCGCATCTCGGTCGAGGGCGACGTCACCAAGGCTGCCGACATTCGCGAGCTCAGGCTGCGCTCGGGCAGCCAGGTGACGCGGCTCGGCGACATCGCCACCGTCTCTTCCGGTCTCCAGGATCCTTACGACAACAAATACCTCTTCAACGGCCATGAGAGTGTCCAGCTCGGCGTGGTCATGGCCAAGGGTTTCAACGTCAGGGACGTCGGCAAGGATGTCGAGGCGACGTACCAGCGCTTCGAAGCGGAGCTGCCTTACGGTGTCGCCGTCGACCAGATCTCCGACCAGCCCCAGGTCGTCAAGGATGCGGTGAGCGAATTCATGGAGGCGCTTGGCGAAGCGCTGCTCATCGTGCTCGCCGTCTCGCTGCTGTCGATCGGCTGGCGCTCCGGCCTGGTCATCGCCATCGCTATCCCGCTGGTGCTCGCCGCCACCTTCGCCATCATGTACGAGATCGGCATCGACCTGCAGCGCATTTCGCTCGGCGCGCTGATCATTGCGCTTGGCCTCCTGGTCGACGACGCCATGATCGTCGTCGAGATGATGGAGCGCAAGCTCGAGGAAGGGCTGGTCAAGATCGAGGCGGCGAGCTTCGCCTATACCTCGACCGCCTTCCCGATGCTGACCGGAACGCTGATCACCACGGCCGGCTTCATCCCCGTCGGCTTCGCCGCCTCGACGGCCGGCGAATATGTGCGCACGCTGTTTTATGTCGTCGGCATCGCGCTGGTCGTGTCGTGGTTCGTCGCGGTCTATTTCACGCCGTGGCTTGGCTACATGATCTTGAAGCAGCGCAAGCATGCCGGCACCCATCACGATGTCTTCGACACCGGCTTCTACCGCCGGCTGCGCGGCACGGTCACCTGGGCCGTGCGCCACCGCATCATCGTGCTGGTGCTGACGCTGGTCACCTTCGCCACCAGCCTGTGGGCGTTCCAGTTCATTCCGCAGAACTTCTTCCCGCAATCCTCGCGCCCCGAAATCCTGGTCGATCTCTGGCTGCCGGAAGGCACTTCGATCAAGGAAGTCGAGAAGCAGGCAAGGACGTTCGAAGCCAGGGTCATGGACGATCCCGACAAGCGCTTCATCGCCACCTATATCGGCGAGGGCGCGCCGCGCTTCTTCCTGCCGCTCGACCAGCAACTGCGGAACCCGAACTTCGCCCAACTCCTGGTCATGGCCAAAGACGAGCCGGCGCGCGAGCGTCTGATCGTCAAGATGCGCAAGATCCTGGCCGAGGACTTCCCCTCGATCCGCGGCAAGGTCGACCGCCTCTTCCTTGGTCCGCCTACCGGTTGGCCGGTGCAGATGCGCATCATGGGCCCGGACCGCCAGGAGGTGCGCCGCATCGCCGATCAGGTCAAGGCCATATACCAGCAAAACCCGCTGCTCGGCGCCATCCATGACGACTGGCTGGAGCCGGTGCCGGCGATGAAGCTGGTGATAGACCAGGACCGTGCCCGCGCATTGGGCGTCACCTCGCAGCGCATCCGCCAGATGCTGCAGGCCACCATGTCCGGCGCGCCGCTCGACGATTTCCGCGACGGCGAGGAAACGGTCTCGATCGTCGCCCGCGAGCCGGAAGCGACCCGCAAGCTGTTGTCCTCGGTCGACTCGGTCTACATCCCGACCGACTTCGGCGGCTCGGTGCCGCTGTCGCAGGTCGCCAAGGTCGTGCCTGTCATGGAGCAGGGGCTCGAATGGCGGCGCGATCGCCTGCCCACCATCTCGGTGCGTGCCACGCTGCCCGACGGCGTGCAGTCGAACGACGTCGTCACCAAGATGTATAACGACATGAAGGATCTGCGCGCCGGGCTGCCAACCGGATACAAGATCGAGATCCAGGGCGGCGCCGAGGACTCGGCCGAGAGCCAGGCCTCGATCGCAGCCAAGGCGCCGATCATGCTGGCCATCATCGTCGTGCTCCTGATGATCCAGCTGCAGCATTTCGGCAAAGCGATGCTGGTGCTGGCCACCGGTCCGCTTGGCATCATCGGCGCCGCTGCGGCACTGCTGATCAGCGGCGCGCCGTTCGGCTTCGTCGCCATCCTCGGCGTCATCGCGCTGCTCGGCATCATCATGCGCAACTCGATCATCCTGGTCGATCAGATCGACCAGGATATCGCGGCGGGCATGGACCGCTCGGAGGCGATCGTGGGCGCCGCCGTGCGCCGTTTCCGGCCGATCATGCTGACGGCGCTGACCGCCGTGCTGGCGCTGATCCCGATCTCGCGCGCCGTCTTCTGGGGGCCGCTGGCCTATGCCATGATGGGCGGTATCCTGGTCGCTACCGTGCTCACCATCCTGGTGCTGCCGGCCGGCTACGCGCTGTTCTTCGGCCGCGAGAAGAAGAAGGCCAAGATCGACGAACAGACGCCGGAGCCGGAGACTGTCGAAGGCACTGAACGGCCGCAGCTGGCGCTGGCTGCGGAATAGGAACACGCTGAAACAACAGGTGGCAACCTGAATCATCCGCCATCGGCGAAAGCCGGTGGCGGATGATCCGCATCAGAGAGGCCGGGTGAAAAATGCTCCTCGCGGCTGCTCCGGCAAAACAGAATTCCTTTCCACGAACTTGATGCGGGCCGATCCTGCATCGATATCGGAGCGGCACCGCTCGTCATCGCTGGATCATTCCCATGTCACAACAACGGCAATTGCGACTCGGCGCCTTCATGCGCCCGGTCAGTCTTCACACCGGCGCCTGGCGCTACCCGGGCGCCTATCCCGACGCCAACTTCAACTTCGCGCATCTGAAGCGCTTCGCGCAGACGCTGGAAGCGGCGAAATTTGATGCCTTTTTCATGGCCGACCATCTGGCCGTGCTCAACATGCCGATCGAGGCGCTGCGGCGCAGCCATACGGTGACGTCGTTCGAGCCGTTCACGTTGCTGTCGGCGCTGGCCGCCGCCACCGACCATATCGGCCTGGTCGCCACCGCCTCGACGACTTTCGACGCGCCCTATCACGTCGCCCGGCGCTTTGCCTCGCTCGACCATATTAGCGGCGGCCGCGCCGGCTGGAACATCGTCACCACATCCAATCCCGACGCCGCACTGAATTTCGGCCTCGACGAGCATGTCGAGCATGACGAGCGCTACCACAACGCGCGCGAGTTCTACGATGTCGTCACCGGCCTCTGGGACAGCTTTGCCGACGACGCCTTCATCCGCGACGCCGAAAGCGGGCTCTATTTCGATCCGGAGAAACTGCACGTGCTGGCCCACAAGAGCGAGCATCTGTCCGTGCGCGGGCCGCTCAACATAGCGCGCCCGGTGCAGGGTTGGCCGGTTATCGTACAAGCCGGCGCCTCGGAAGCGGGGCGGCAACTGGCGGCCGAAACGGCGGAGGTGATCTTCGCCGCCCATAGCGATCTTGCGGCCGGGCAGCGTTTCTTTGCCGACGTCAAGGGCCGAGCGCAAAAACTCGGCCGCGACCGTGACGATATCAAGATCCTGCCGGGCGCCTTCGTCATCGTCGGCGACAGCATCGAGGAAGCGCGGGCCAAGCGGGCGACGCTCGACAGCCTTGTCTACTACGAGAGCGGCATTGCCTCGTTGTCGATCGCTCTAGGACATGACGCGTCTGCCTTCGATCCCGATGCCGCGCTGCCAGAGATACCGGAGACCAATGCCTCGAAGAGCAGTCGCGAGCGCGTCATCGAGCTGGCCCGGACGGAAAATCTGACGGTACGCCAGCTGGCGCAGAGGTTGGGCGGCTATGCCGGCCTCGCCTTCGTGGGGACGCCGCAGACGATTGCCGACGAGATGGAGGAATGGCTGCTTGCCGAGGGCTCCGACGGCTTCAATGTCATGTTCCCCTACCTTCCGGCCGGCCTCGACGACTTCGCCGAAAAGGTGGTGCCGGAACTGCAGCGGCGCGGCCTATTCCGCCGCGAATATGAGGGCGCGACTTTGCGCGAGAATCTCGGCCTGAAGCGACCGCCGAACCGCTTCTTCGAAGGCGCGCAAGCGACCATCCGCAAGGCCGGTTGAGCCTTCGGCGAAGCCCTACCATCCTATCGTTGTAAATGGCCGCGTCCGGGCTCGGGCGCGGCCATTTTCATTTTTTCGGTGGGTGTCCGCGCTAAAAAGCGTGAAGCGGGATTGCGCCTTAAATTGCCTTGTTGTACGAACGTTCAACAAGAAGATTTAGCGAGTACCTGCCGTGGTACGGACCGAGTTCCCCTTTACCGTCGAAACCCTCGATCCGCTGTGGATCACGCTGGCCGATGGCACGCGCATCGCGGCCACTCTGTGGCGCCCGCGCACCGACGCCAAGGTGCCGGTCGTCGTCGAAATGGTGCCGTATCGTCGGCGTGACGGCACGGTGGCGCGCGACATCGACATCCAGCCCTGGCTCGCCGGACACGGCATCGCCTGCGCCCGCATCGACATCAGGGGTTCAGGCGATTCCGACGGCGATCTCGCCGACGAATATCTGCCGCGCGAACAGGAAGATGCCTACGAGATCATCGCTCATCTGGCGGCGCAGCCCTGGTGCAACGGCAATGTCGGCATGACGGGCATTTCCTGGGGCGGCTTCAACGCGCTGCAGGTCGCCGCGCGCCGGCCGCCGGCCCTGAAGGCGATCATCGCCAATTGCGCCACCGACGACCGCTATGCCGACGACATCCACTATATGGGCGGCGCGCTGCTGACCGAGCAGGAGATGTGGTCGAACTTCATGCTGGTGAAGAAGGCGATGGCGCCCGACCCGCAGATCGTCGGCGATGCCTGGCACGCGATGTGGGAAAGCCGGCTCGCGGCGACAAGCTCGCTGTCGGAGGTCTGGCTCGCGCATCAACGCCGCGACGATTACTGGCGGCAAGGCTCGGTCTGCGAGGATCATGCAGCGATCGAATGCGCCGTCATGGCCGTCTGCGGCTGGGAGGACAGCTATTCCAATTTCGTCCCGCGCCTGCTCGAGCATCTGCCGGGGCCGAAGCTCGGCATTGTCGGGCCGTGGTCGCATGCCTATCCCTGCCGTGGCGCGCCGGGGCCGCTGATCGGCTATCTGCAGGAGGCGTTGCGCTGGTGGCGCCATTGGCTCGCCGGCGAAGACACCGGCATCATGGATGAACCGCTCTACCGCGTCTGGGTGACGGGGGAAGAGCGGCCGCAGCCTTTCTATCTCCCGGATCATGCAGGCAACTGGGCCGCCGAGGATCAGTGGCCGTCGCCGCGCGTCGAGCGTCGCTTGCTGCATCTGAATGCCGCCGGGTTGGGCAGCGAGGCCACGCCGGGCACGGCGCTTTCCGTACGCTCACCCGCCACCGCCGGGCGCGATTGCGGCCGCTGGGGCGGCTATGGCGGCTCCTGTCCGGATATGCCCATCGACCAGCGACGTGAGGACGGCATGGCGCTGTGCTTCGACACGCCGCCGCTCGACGATGACCTGACCTTGCTCGGCGCGCCGGAACTCGATCTGCTCGTCACCGTCGACCAGCCGCATGTCAATCTCGCCGCCCGGCTCTGCGATGTTTATCCCGACGGCACCTCGGCGCTGATGACCTATGGCGTGCTCAACCTCAGTCACCGCGACAGCCATGAGCATCCGACGCCGTGTCCGGTCGGGACACCATTTCGCGTCAGGCTGAAGCTTAACGATTTCGCCCGCACGATACCCAAGGGCCATCGCATCCGGCTGGCGCTGGCCAACCAGCATTGGCCAATCCTGTGGCCGCAGCCGCATTTGTCGACACTGTCGGTCGCGAGCGGCGACTGCACGGTGGCGCTGCCGGTGCGACCGCCGTCGCCTCGCGACCGCGACGTCCGCTTCGAACCGGCCGAAACCGCACCGCCGGTTCCGACCACCACGCTGGACGAGGGCTTCGATCGCCGCATCGTCACCGACGATGTCGGCTCTGGCGTCCAGACCATCGCGCTGACCTCCGACCATGGACGCCGGCGCTACGACGATCGCGCCATCACCGTGGCCTCGGCCAACAGCGACACGATGAGCATCCGTCCCGACGACCCGCTGTCGGCGAAACTGGTCACCGAATATCGCTGGGCGATTGCCAGCGGCGAGGCCGACACCGAGGCGATCGCCGTGACAGAACTGACGGCGGATGAGACGCATTTCAACCTGAGTTGGCGGCTCGAGGCGCGAGAACGGGGCATGCTCGTTCACAGCGCCTCGGCAACACGGCGCATCAGGCGCGATTTCGCCTGAGGAGGAGGCCATGCTCGCATATGCAGTGAAGCGCATCGGTCTCGGCCTCCTGATCCTCGTCCTCGTCATGGTCGCCATGTATGCGGCCGTCTTTCTGGTGCCGGGTGATCCGGCCACGGTGGCGCTCGGTCCGCGCGCCACGCCGGAGCTGAAACGATTGCTGATCGAGCGAATGGGTCTCGACCAGCCGGTCTGGTGGCAGATCGTCGAATTCTTCCGCAACGCGCTGACCGGCAATCTCGGTTTTGATGTCTGGTCGAACCGGCCTGTCTCCACGCTGGTGCTGGAGGCGCTGCCCAACACGCTGATTCTCGGCCTGACCGCACTGACCGTCGCGCTCCTCATAGGCGTGCCGCTCGGCTGCCTGTCGGTGATGCGGCGCGGCACGGCGGCCGATGCCGTCATCGGTGTGCTCTCGGTCGGCGTCATCGCCGTGCCGTCCTTTGTTGTCGCCATCTATTCGCTGCTGCTGTTTGCCGTCACGCTGCGCTGGCTGCCGGCGATCGGCGCCGGCGAGGCCGGCGACTTCTTGAGCCAGGCCAAGGCGCTGGTCATGCCTGCCGCCGCCATCGCGCTGGGCTGGATCGGCTACATCGCCCGCATGGTGCGCGCCTCGATGATGGAGGTGATGGGCGAGCCGCACATCCGCACCGCGCGCTCGTTTGGTCTGCCGGAGTGGAAAATCGTCTCCAAATACGCGCTACGCATCGCCATCATCCCGACCATCTCGCTGGTCGCGGTCGGCCTCGGCTCGATCCTGTCCAGCGCCGTCTTCGTCGAGGCGGTGTTCGCCCGGCCCGGCATCGGCAAGCTGATCACCGACGCCGTCAACACCCGCAACTATCCCGTCGTCATGGGCACGGTGCTGATCATGACCGCCATCTATGTCTCCATCACCATTGCCGCCGATCTGTTGATCGCGCGGCTCGATCCGAGGGTGCGCGATGTCTTCCGTGGCTGATGCCTCGTTGTCCATTCCGGACCGACAACGATTTCCGCTGCTGCGCGCGCTGCTTGCCGATCCGTTCACCTGCGTGGCGCTGATCCTGGTGACGGGCTTCCTCGTCACCGCCATCTTCGCGCCGTGGCTGGCGCCCTATTCGCCGGTCAAGATCGACGTGCTGCACAAGCTGCAGCCGCCATCGATGGAGCATTGGTTCGGCACCGATCATCTCGGCCGCGATCTCCTGTCGCGCGTCATCTATGGCGCGCGCACCGCGCTCACCATCGCCATGGTGTCGGTGGCGATTGCCGGTGCCATCGGGCTGCTGCTTGGGCTCATCGCCGGCTACGGTCCGCGCTGGCTCGATGCCATCCTGGTGCTGAGCTTCGACAGCCTGAATTCACTGCCGATGATCATGTTCGCGCTCGCCATCATCACTGTGCTCGGCGCCGGCACCGGCACGCTGATCATCGTCATCGCCGCGACCTCGTTTCCGAGTTACGCCAGGCTGATCCGCGCGCAGACGCTGGCGCTGAAGAACAGCGACTACATCCTCGCCGAACGCCTGATCGATGCGAGTGCCGCGCGCATCATCTTCATCCATCTCCTGCCCAATGTCGTTGGCCCGCTGATCATCCTTTTGTCGATGGACATTCCGGTCGTCATCATGGTCGAGGCCGGCCTGAGCTTCCTTGGCCTGGGTGTCCGTCCGCCGACGCCGTCCTGGGGCTCGATCCTCTATGACGGCTACACCTCGATCCGTTCCGCACCCTTCATGGTCATCTTCGGCGGCCTGCCGCTGGTGCTCGCCACGCTCGGCTTCACCTTCCTCGGCGAAGGCCTGCGCGACTATCTTGATCCGCGTCTGCAATTGCGGAGGCCGGCATGAGTGGTTCGCTCGCCGCCAGCGATCTCAGCGTCCGCTACGAGACGCCGCATGGCAGCGTCCACGCTCTGCGCCATGTCGACATCGAGGCGCATCCGGGCGAAGTGATCGGCATTGTCGGCGAGAGCGGTTGCGGCAAATCCACGCTGGTCACCGCTTTGGCCAATCTTCTGCCGGCCAATGCTCGCGTCGACGGCTCGATCCGCTACAACGGCGTCGACCTGGCCAAGCTCGACGCGCACCGCCAGCGCCTGCTGCGCGGCGACGAGATCGCGCTGGTCGGCCAGGATCCGATGACGGCGTTCAACCCGGTGCTGACCATCGGCGATCAACTCGTCGACTTCCAACATCACCGCAGGGATCTCAGCCGGGCGCAGAAGCGGGCGCGCATCGCCGCCATGCTCGGCCGCGTCGGCATTGCCGACGCCGAGCGGCGCATGCGCAGCTTCCCGCATGAACTGTCAGGCGGCATGCGCCAGCGCGTCGCCATCGCCGCTGCCTTGCTGACCGATCCCGGCCTGCTCATCGCCGACGAGCCGACGACGGCGCTCGACGTCACCATGGAGGCGCAGATCATCCATCTGCTGCGCGAGCTCAGGCGCGAGTACAACGGCATCATCATCGTCGTCTCGCACCATCTCGGCGTCATCGCCGAACTCTGCGACCGCGTCTATGTCATGTATGCCGGCGAGGTGGTGGAAGGCGGTGAGGTCGACGCGATCTTCCACGATGCGCGCCATCCCTACACACAAGCGCTGCTCGCCTGCGACCCGGCTCGCTTCCACGAGCGGCTGCACAGGCTGCCGACCATTCCCGGGTCGCTGCCCAATCTGACGCGGCCGCCTTCGGGATGCGTCTACGCACCGCGCTGCGACCGCGCCTTCGCGTCGTGCAGCTTGATCGCGCCGCCACTGGTGAAGCTCGCCGGTGCCCATGTCGCTCGCTGCCATGCGGTGACGCCATGAGCCCGCTGCTCGCTGTCGAAGATTTGTCGGTCAGCTTCGCGCGCGGCGGCCTGCTCAACCGCCTCGTCAATCCGTTCCCGCTGCCGGGCTTCAACGTCATCGACGGCGTGACGCTGTCGCTGATGCCGGGCGAGACGCTCGGGCTGGTCGGCGAATCCGGTTCCGGCAAGACGACGCTGGCGCGAACGATTCTCGGGCTCATCAGGGCCGTCGCCGGCCGCATCGTCTTCGAGGGCAGGGACGTCACGACGCCGGCCGATTTCCGCGCCATGCGCCGGAGCTCGGCGATGATGTTCCAGGATCCTGTGGCTTCACTCAGCCCGCGCCTGCGCATCGGCACGCTGCTCAGCGAACCGCAAATTACTCAAGGTGTGCCGATGCCGGATCGCCGCGCGGCGGCCAAGGCGATGCTGGCGCTGGTCGGCCTGCCCGCCTCCTTCGTCGACCGCTATCCGCATGAGCTGTCGGGTGGACAGGCGCGCCGCGTCGGTGTTGCCCGCGCGCTGGCGATGAAGCCGCGTCTGCTGCTCGCCGACGAGCCGACCGCCGGCCTCGATGTCTCGGTGCAGGGCGATGTGCTGAACCTGATCGGTGAGCTGAAGCGCGAACTCGGCTTCGCCGCGATGATCGTCACCCACAATCTGGCGATGATCCGCCATGTCAGCGACCGGCTCGCCATCATGTATCTGGGACGGCTGGTCGAGACAGGGCCGACGCAAGACGTGTTTGCCGCGCCGATGCACCCCTATACCGCGACATTGATCCAGTCCGAGCCGATCCCCGACCCGCGCCGGCGCAGCCACAATCCGGCCGTCACCGGCGAGATTCCGAGCGTGCTCCGGCGGCCCTCGGGTTGCGAATTCCACACGCGCTGTCCGGTTGCGCAGTCTCGCTGCAAGACCGAGGCGCCGGCCTATCGGCCGATGGGCGCCGGCCGCATGGTGCGCTGCCATTTCCCGCTGCTTTCAGGCGGGCAAGAACGGGAAGCCTTCTCACGCGCTTCCATAAATCAAAGGGGAAATTGACATGGCACAATGGTCCATCAACAGACGTGCATTCCTGAAAGCGGCCGGCGCACTCGGCGCCGGCCTGGCGATGAAGCCGGGCTTTGCCTGGTCGGCCGCCGGCGACACGCTGCGCATCCGCATGGAGGGCGATCTGCAGTGCCTCGATCCGGCCTTCATGAATGGCGGCATCGAGGATGTCATGATGCGCGGCATCTATGTCTCGCTCAACCATTTCGGCGACATCCGCAAAGGCTCGCCCTGGTCGCTGTGGGGTGCGGAAAAGCTTGAGCAGAAAGATTCGAAAACCATCGCCTTCACGCTGATCGACGGGTTGAAATGGTCGAACGGGTTTGGCGCGGTCACCGCCGACGACGTGAAATTCTCCTTCGAGCGCATCGCCGACAAGGCGCTGGCATCGCCCTGGGCCTATCAGTTCGAAAAGCTCGATCGCGTCGAGGTCGTCGATGCCCGCGACGGCATCATCCACCTGAAAGAGCCCTATCAGCCGATCTTCGTCACCAGCCTGCCATACTATGGCGGCCACATCATCAGCCGCGTCGGCACCGAGAAGGCGGGCGGCAAGTTCACCACGCAGCCGCCGGCAACCTGCGGTCCCTATCTCTTCTCGGACTGGCAGCAGAAGCAAAAGGTGACGCTATCAGCCAATCCGGACTGGCCGGGACCGAAGCCGGATTTCTCAAAGGTCGAGATCTATGTCGTCACCGACGATCAGGCGGCCCAACTCGCCTACGAGGCCGATGCCTTCGACTACACCAAGATTGCGATTTCGGCGACCAAGGCGGTCAAGGCCAGCCCGCCCGCCAACACCACGCTGATCGAGGCACAGTCGACCCGCTATGTCTGGCTGACGATCAACATGCTGAGCCCACGCCTCAAGGATTTGAAGGTGCGGCAAGCCGTGCAGTTTGGTGTCGATGTCGGGCAGATCCTCACCGGCGTCTATGACGACCTCACCAAGCGCTCCACCGGCGTCGTCCAGCCCGGCACCAAATTCGCGCGCGCCTCGAATCTGATCGCCGCGCCCGACTATAAGAAGTCCGCGGCGCTGCTCAAAGAGGCCGGCGTCAGCGACCTGTCATTGACCTTGACGGTGATGAACGATTCCATCCGCACTGCGACCGCGCAGATCATCCAGGCCAGCCTCGAACAGGCCGGCATCAAGGTCGAGATCCAGCCCTATGACGAGGCCGCCTTCTGGGGCGTCGGCGACAAGACGCAGGGCGATGGCTACAAGAACATCGATCTGGCGCTGATGGACTTTGCCGGCGGCATCGACCCGTCGGAAAACCTGGTCTGGTTCCGTCCGGACCAGATCGGCGCCTATAACTGGTCCGGCTTCGACAGTCCCGAATTCGAGACCAGCTACCAGCAACTGGTTGCCGAAAGCGACGATACCAAGCGCATCGCCTTGTCGAACCGCATGGAGGATCTGATGGAGCAGTCCGGCGGCTTCGTCTTCATCTGCCACCAGCCGCTGGTCGCTATCCACAAGGCGGCGTTCGACCCGGTCATCTATCCGGACGGTCACCCCAATCCGGTGCTGTTCAAGAAGAAGGCCTGACCGCTTACGTGGACAGAAAAGCAGCGATCGTTTAGCTGGAGTCATGACGGACACAGGACCAGCCCCTGAGAAACGCAAGCGCGGCGCCAAGAAATCGCCGCCGCGCTTCAGCCGCGAGCAGGCTGACGTGCGCCGCTCCATGCTGATCGAAGCGGCGACGCGCTGTCTCTCGGTCGGCGGCATCGGCGCCTTCACCATCGATCGCATCTGCAAGGAGGCCGGCGTCTCGCGCGGCCTCATCAACCACCATTTCGAAAGCCTCGATGGCTTGCTGGTCGAGGTCTACAAATCCTCGCTCTATGCCAGTGTCAACAACCAGATCGCCGAAGCCAAGCGCCGCCGCGCCGAAACGTCGGACTGGTCGCCGCAGGCGGCTCTTGCCGCGCTCGTGCATTCGAATTTTGCGCCCGAATATTTCAGCCGCGAGAACCTCCTGATCTGGCTGTCGCTGTGGGGCGAGATCGCCGTCAACCCGCGCCTCAAGGCGGCGCACCGCGAACTTTACGACGCTTATCGGGCCGAACTTGCCGAGGATATCGCGGCGGTCGCCATACCGCGCGGCCGGCAGGTCGACGCTCCCGCGCTGGCGCGCAATTTCATCGCACTGGTCGACGGGCTCTGGCTTGAATGGTGCCTGGATGAAAGCGTGGTGACCCCGCAGGCGGCGGAGGCGGCGGGGTTCGAGATGCTCGAGGCGCAGGTGGGGCCGTTGCGTGACGGCTGAATGCGAGGCAGCGCTGCTTCGCACCTTGCCGAGACTGCCTCGGCTTCCTGGACTGCTTCTATGCGGTCATCTGCTTGAGCGCCTTGAGCAGGCGGACATGGGTGTGGGAGTGATGGTGCCTGACATGAACGGCCGAATAGATGGGATGTGAAATCTTCGGCGCATCGTCGACGAATTCCGCCACGCCCTCCTGCCGCAACCTGGTCGCCACTGTTTCGGTGACGTAAGCGGTCCCGCCCCGGCTTCGCAAGAGATAGGCGACAGCTCCGCCATTTCCGGTCGCGACCGGGCTGTTTTCAAGCTCCGGCAGCATCTGCCTGTGGGCGCGGTTGAAGAAGGCCGAATAGTTGGCCCGGATATAGTCGCCCGGCGTGACCGCGCCGAAGGCAAGGCCGCGCGTCGACACCATGACGAAATTCTCCTCGGCGATCTGCTCGTAATGCATGTCCGGCAGGTGCTGCGGCGAATAGAGCACCGCCAGATCGAGGCTGCCGGTGGTGAGATCGAGGATCATCTGGTTGGAGTAGTCGATCTCGACGTAGATTGCCAGTTTGGGCATCGTCGCCCGCACCCATTCCAGCCATCCTTCCAGCACGCGTTCGTAAAGCTCGAACTGGATGCCGATGCGGATCAGCCGGTCGAACTTGCCGACCGCCTGGATTTCGCGGCGGGCGTCGAGCCAGCGCAGCCTGACCGCGCGCGCATGCTCCTCGAACCTCAGGCCGGCGACGGTCGGCTCCGTGCCGCTCTTGCCGCGGATGAAGAGCTGCTTGTCCAGCAGTGTCTCGAGCGTGCGGATGCGGCTCGAAACGGTCGACTGGGTGATGCCAAGGCGCTCCGCCGTCCTGTTGAAGTTGCGGGTTTCGATCAGGTTCAGGAACGTGTCCAGGAGTTCGATCTGCATCTCGGCCATCCAGCGCCAGCATTTCCTGCAATGGCTAACGCTTTTCGGGCCGGTCCGACAACGGGTAATCGGATTCTTCGATTAACATCCCACTGCTGCCGGCGTTGCCGGCCATGCCCTGGAAGCGCACGGTTGCCGCAACTCTCATCCCACCCAATGGCAGGCAAGACATCCATGTTCATCGTCGACACCGACGTTCACAATTACTGGAACAGCGCCGAGGTGCTTCTGCCCTATCTCGAACCCTACTGGCGCGATTTCCTGGTGCGCGGCGAAAAGCCAGGGCCGAGGGGAAGCTTTCCGCACGGCCACCGTCCGTGGCTGCACCCGGAGGGATTCTCGCGGCGCGACATCCGCCCGAAGACCGAGGACGACAATTACCTGATCATGAAGGAGAAGCACCTCGATTTCTATGACATCGATGTGGCGATCCTCACGGCCGACGAGCCCTTGGAAGCCTCGACGCTGGCCAACTACCACTATGCCAACGCACTGGTGAAGGCCTACAATGACTACATGATCGACTGGTGGCTGCCGAAGGACAGCCGCTTCAGGGGATCGATCGTCATTTCGCCGACCGACCCCCATGGCGCCGCGGCCGAGATCCGGCGTCTCGGAGGCCACAAGGACATCGTCCAGGTGCTGGCCAGCCACGGCTCGCAGCGCCCCTATGGCGATCCGTTCTACCATCCGATCTACGAAGCCTGCGCCGAGGTCGGGCTGCCTTTCGCCATCCATTTCGGCGGCCAGGGCGGCGTCAACCACAACGCGGTCGCCAGCGGCCCGACCGCCTATTATTGGGAAACGCACGCCCTGCTCAGCCAGCCGGCGATGACCCATGTGGTCAGCATGATCTCCAACGGCGTGTTCGAGAAATATCCCGACCTCTATTTCGTTGTCATCGAGTGCGGCGTGTCGTGGGTGCCTTCGCTGATGTGGCGGCTCGATGCCAATTTCAAGGCGCTGCGCAAGGAGACGCCGTGGCTGAAGATGCTGCCGTCGGAATATTGCCGCCGCAACATCCGCTTCAGCACCCAGCCGTTGGAGCAGCCCCAGAACGTCAGGCATCTGTGGGAAACGCTGGAGCACATGGACGGCCAGAACACGCTGCTCTTCGCCTCCGACTATCCACACTGGGATTTTGACGCACCGACCAATCTGCATATCCCACCGGCCTGGCGCGAGAAGGTAATGGGGCTGAATGCGCTTGAGGTCTACAAGCGCATCGAGGCTCCGGCCGCGGCCGCGAGGGTCGCCTGATGAGCGCCGCCGCAACCGCTCCGGCACTGACCTTTGCCTGCAAGGCGGCCGATGTCGCAATCGGCAAGCCCAGGATCGTCACCATCGGCCGCATCCGCGTCGGCATATTCCAGCTCGAGGATGGCTATGCCGCGCTGCTAAACATCTGCCCGCACCGCGCGGGTCAGCTCTGCGAGGGGCCGGTGTCGGGCACCACCAGGCAAACGGACAAGACGGAATTCGTCTATGAGCGCGCCGGAGAGCTCATCCGCTGCGCGTGGCACGGATGGGAGTTCGACATCCGGTCCGGCAAATGCCTTGTCGATGAGAAGCTCAGGGCGCGTACCTTTCCCGTTCATGTCGACGGCGACGACATCTATCTCGAAATGCGCCGCTGAGCGCTGTGTGCCGTAAAATCCTGGAGTTTCGACAATGGAAACCGTGAAGTTCACCCAGATGAAGGATGGCGACCGCGAGGACTATGCCTTCCTGACCGAACATGAGACCGAATACGCCGCCGGCACGGCCGACCGGCTGCTGGCGGCCATGGTCGAACTCGACAAATCGCTGTCGGGCTACAAGGTGACGCGGCTCGGCCATTCGCTGCAGGCCGCGACGCGCGCCTGGAATGCCGGTGCCGATATCGACTGGGTGGTGTCGGCGCTGCTGCACGACATCGGCGACATTTACGCGCCCTACAATCACGACGAATACGCGGCCGCCATCCTACGTCCCTTCGTGCGCGAGCAATGCGCCTGGGTGGTGGAAAAGCATGGCGATTTCCAGCTGATCTACTATGGCGAGCATGTCGGTGCGAACCCGCACAAGCGGGATGCCTTCAGGGACAGCGCCTATTTCGACGACTGCGCCGAATTTTGCGAGAAGTGGGACCAGTCGAGCTTCGATCCGGACTATCCGACACGGCCACTGGATTTCTTCGCGCCGCTGGTGCGGAAAGTGTTCGCCCGCAAGGGTTACGACCCCGCCGTCGTCAGGCCCGGAATGCGCATTGCGATGTCGGATGACGCGGCCGCCGGCGAGCGGCCGGGCCTGTAGCGCCTGGCGACGAGGCTGAGATCCTTTTCCTGGGACCTGCCCTCGGCCTGTCCTGCCCGGTTTCTCCCTCGAAAATTGCCCTCAATTCAGCGGGCAACCACCCTCGCGCTTGCGCCGCTCCATATAGTCGCGCAGCGCCTCGTCGATGCCGGGGTCGATCGGCGGCTGTTCGTATTCGGCGACCATGCGCTTCCACACGACATTGGCGCGTTCGCGCGCCGTCACCTGGCCACGTTCGATCCAGGTGTCGTAATTGTCCCAGTTTGACACCAGCGGCGAATAGAAGGCGCGTTCGTAACGCTGCATGGTGTGCGCGGCGCCGAAGAAATGTCCCGCAGGACCGACCTCGCGCACGGCCTCCAATGCCAGCGTGTCGATGTCGACCACCGGCGGGTCGAAATAGGCCGACATCATCTGCAGCATCTCGGCATCGATGACCAGCTTCTCGAACGATGCGGTGAGCCCGCCGCCGAGCCAGCCGGCGGCATGCAGCACAAGGTTGGCGCCGCCCATCAGACAGCCCCACAGCGACATGGCGCTCTCATAGGCGGCCTGCGCGTCGACCGAATTGGCGGCGGTGACATTGCTGGAGCGGAACGGCACGCCGATCAGCCGACAGAGCTGCCCGGTGATCTGTGCGGCCTGCGTATACTCAGGCGTGCCGAAGGCCGGCGCCCCGGTCTTCATGTCGACATTCGAGGTGAAGCCGCCATACATCACCGGTACGCCCGGCCGCACGATCTGCGTCAGCGCGATACCGGCAAGTGCCTCGGCATGCTGCTGCGACAGCGCGCCGGCGAGGGTCACGGGGCTCATCGCGCCGGCCAGCGTGAATGGCGTGATGACATTGACCTGGCCATGCTCGGCCAGCGTGATCAGCCCTTCGGCCATCGGCTCGTCGAGCTGCAGCGGCGAGTTGGTGTTGATGATGCCGGTGAAGACCGGCATCTCCCGCGCCAGGTTTTCGCGCGTGGTGCCCAGCGAAATCGCCACCATCTCCAGCGCGTCGATGGCGCGACCCTGACCAAGGGTTTGCGGCTGCCAGTTCTTGTCGAGCAAGGTAATCTCGGCATAATAGAGATCGAGGTGGCGCGTGTTCTGGTGCAGGTCGAGCGGCTCGAACGGCCCGCCGCCTTCCTGATGCAGCACGTTGAACGACTGGATGAGTTTGAGGTAGTCGCACATCTCTGCATAGGTGCCGGGCCGGCGGCCACGATCATTGTCCATGACATAGGCCGGCCCGCCGACCGACGACAGGATGCAGTGTTTCCCGCCGACCTTGACGTTCTTTTCCGGATTGCGGGCGCGCAGTTCGAACGATGACGGCGCCATGGCGACGCGCTCCATCACCATGGCGCGGTCGAAGCGCACCCGCATCTCGCCTTCGTCGACATCACAGCCGGCGGCGCGATAGAGCTGCCGCGCCCGCGGCTGCAGCACGCGCATGCCGATCTCTTCGAGGATGGTGAGGCCCATTTCGTGGATCGTCTGGACCTGGTCGGTCGAGAGGATCTCGATCGGCGCATAGGGCCGCGTCAGTTGCTTCCACGGCCGCTGCTCGATGCCGCCGATCTCGCGTTGCGGACGGCCGGGTCTGCGACGTGCGGCGGTGCGTTCCATGCGTCTCTCCCTCTTTGATGCAATTCCGAACGGAAAACCGCTTCACACTTTTCCTGGAATTGCTCCTATTCGGCTGCCGTGCGCATATCGAAATCCGCCACTGCATCGACGATCGGCGTGTCGCGGCGGTAGGGCTGCCAGCGGGCCTTTGCACCGATCTCTTGCGCGAGCTTGTGGCCGCTGTGCACGGCATGCGCGATGCCGCCTGGCGCCAGCGCGTCGCCGATGCGGTCGAGACTTTTGATACCTGCGGACTTAAGTTCGTCGGCCCGTTGCGTCAGCACCTCGAACAGTTCGTTGCGCGGCAAGCGCAGCCCGACGATCAGCACCGAGCGGCAGGCGAAGCGGGTCTCCTCGCTGGTGAACAGATGCGCCAGCGTCGCCGTCTCGCCGTCGAAGGATTTCAAGAGATGCAGCGTCGTCACCGGCACCTTGCGCCGCGCCAGCGCGCGATGCACCAGCGGCAATTCGTTGGTCATGATCGTCCAGGCGGACGCCTGGCCGGCCGGGGTGACATAACTGACCGGGATGCCTTGCGCCGCGAGATGCTCGGTCAGCACGCCGCCCATGTAGTAATTGTCGAAATCGAAGATCAGCGTCGGCCCTTGCGGTAGGCGGCCAGCGGCGATGTCGTCGGGCGTGAACACTTCCGCGTGGTCGAGCCGGCCGACCGGAATCTCCATCGCGGAATAGAGCATGTTCGTCCAGTGCGCGCCGGTCGCCAGCACCACGCGGTCGGGCGCCAGATCGATGATCTCGTCGGCGCCCAAAATACTCTCGGGATAGAGCGAGACATTGCTCATTTCGCCGAGGCGGCCGAGCCGGTAGTCGACGACGCGGTTCCACGCCGACAGTCCAGGCAGCGTCTTCTCGAAGATCAGTCGCCCGCCGAAGCTGCGGCTGCCGTCGGCGAGCATCACCTCATGACCGCGACGGCCGAGCGTCAGCGCGCATTCCAGCCCCGCCGGTCCGCCGCCGACGATCAGGATGCGCTCCGGCGTGTCGGTGCGGTCGGTGCGTTCGGGATGCCAGCCGCGCCGCCATTCCTCACCGGCGGTAGGGTTCTGCGTGCAGCGCACCGGCACGCCGTCATGCCAGCTCGAAATGCAGATGTTGCAGCCGATGCATTCGCGGATCTCGGCCTCGCGGCCTTCGCGGATCTTGGCCGGCAGGAAGGGGTCGGCAATCGAGGGCCGCGCGCCGCCGATGAAGTCGAGCACGCCGCGCTTGATCTGCGACACCATCGTGTCGGGCGAGGTGAAGCGGCCGACGCCGACCACCGGCTTTTTCGTCAGCGATTTGACGAAATCGATCACCGGCTCATGGCTGCCTTCGCCGGTGAAGCGCGATGCCGAACAGTCGGTCGGGCTGGAATCCATCTTGACGTCGAACAGGTCGGGCAGGTCGGCCAGCAGCTCGATCAGCTCGTGCGCTTCCGAGGGCTGGTTGCGGCCGGGCCGGCCGCGCAGTTCTTCGAGACTGACCCGCAAGGCGACGCCGCAATTATGACCGACGGCATCTTTGGTGACCTCGATCATCTCGCGCACGAAGCGCACCCGGTTCGCGATCGGTCCGCCGTATTCGTCCGACCGGTGATTGTATTCGGGCAGCAGGAATTCGTAGCCGAGATAGCCCATGCCGGCATAGACATAGACGACGTCGAAACCGGCCGTACGTGCCTTGCGCGCCGCCTCGGCCTGGTACCGCAGCACTTCCCTGATATCGGCCTTGTCCATCGTCTTCGGCCGCAGATTGCCCATGAAGCCGACATGGGTGGCCATCCAGGGAATTCCCGACGGCGACAGCGGCGGCAGGCGGCTCGCCCTGTTCATCACGGAGGCGCCGCCGTGCCAAAGCTCGACGCCGGCCAGCGAACCATGGCGGTGCACGGCCTCTGTCATCAGCGCATGGGCGCGGATATCGTTGTCGTCCCACAGCGTCGCGAAAGGCAGCGGCGCGTCATCGGAGCTCGGATCGATCGAACAGGCGCCGGTGCAGATCACGCCCCAGCCGCCCTCGGCCTTGGCCTCGCGAAAGGCGGCGCGCACGCGTGGCAGGGCGTTGGTCATGCCGCTCGCATGCGGCACCTGGTAGAAGCGGTTCGGCGCCGTGACCGGCCCGATGCGCATAGGCTCGAACAGGATTTCGTAACGAGGATTGCAGGTCATCAGGGCTTCGCGAATATGCTTGTTGAACGATCGTACAACAAGCATATTCGTGCGCCGACCGTCGCGCAATGGGTAGGACCGCAAACAACAAAAAAATCCATCCCGGCTCTCGCAGGGATGGATCGGAGTTCGATGGGAGGTTCCGCCGGGCAACCATGAGCGCCCGGTCGAAGGTTACGTCAGATGACGAAGTACCAGTTGGCCAGGAGCATCACCACCACGCCTGCGGCCAGTGTCAGGTAGGGCAGCATGCCGGCCTTCTTGACCGAGAGGTCGGCTCCGGACATGCCGAGATCGGCGAGCATATGGTCGGGGAACTTGCCTTTGTCCTGGACGTAGTGCCGGAAGCAGAACACCGGGATGATCAGGGCTGCGGTGATAAGCCCGGCCCACAGTGCCATCGGGTTCCACACCTTGGCGCCGGCGCCCATGAAGATCGCATTGACATAGGCGAAGATCGCCCCGATCCCCAGAAGCCAGCTCGGCGCCTTCCACGGCCGGTTGATATGGCCGTTGTCGATGCGGTGGATCCAGCCGGCATTGAGGTTGAGGAAGTTGAAGATGATGTAGCCGCAGTTCGACACGGCGAGGATGAAGAAGAAGCTCGTCGCGTCGGCCGAAGCGATGGCCAGCACGATCAGGTTGAAGCAGAGGTCGGTCCACATGGCCCGGGTCGGCGCGCCGTGCTCGTTGACGTGGCTGAGGTAGCGCGGCAGCCAGCCGTCGACCGAGCCCTGGTAGAGCGTGCGCGACGAACCGGCCATCGCGGTCATGATGCACAGCACCAGCGCTAGGATCATCAGCATCACCAGCAGGCTGTGGATCAGTGCGCCGCCGCCGACCATGCCGGCCAACGCGTCGGCGACGCCCGAGCCGTCGACGATCGGCGTTGCCAGCATGCCGTTCAGGCCCAGCACGCCCTGGAAGGTGAAGGGCACCAGGATGAACAGGAGCATGCAAAGCAGGCCGGAATAGAAGATCGCCTTGAAGGTGTCGGTGCCTGGGTTCTTGAATTCCGACGTGTAGCAGACGGCGGTCTCGAAGCCGTAGGTCGACCATGCGGCGATGAACATGCCGCCCAGCACCAGCGTCCAGCCGGCGATATTCCAGGCGCCCGGGTCCGGCGCGTAGGCGGCGGCCAGCGGCACCAGCGGCGAGAAGTTGGCGTAGTTGATCTGCCCGGTGATGATCGGCACGACGCCGACGATCAGCATCGGGATGATGACCAGCAGGCCGATATATTTCTGCACGTTGGCCGTGCCGAGGATGCCGCGGTGCTGGATGGCGAAAATGATCAGCATCAGCACCGCGCCGATGAAGAAGGTGGCGTTGAGCGTGAACGAGACCGGGCCCAACGTGTGGCTGAACAGCGTCCAGTTGCGGATCGCCGGCGTCGCTGCGGCCGTGACCGCAGTGATGGCGTCGGCCGGCGCGGTACCGGCATGGGCCGCGATATAGGCCACCACGTCAGGCGACGCCGCGGTGAACAGCGGGATCGGCGCCAGCGCGTTGAGGATATAGGCGGCGGCGATCGAGCAGCCGAGCGACAGCACCGGCGACCAGGCGAACCAGTTGCACCACACCGATAGCGGCGCGATGAATTTCGAGTAACGCAGCCAGGCCGTGGCGCCGTAGATCGAGGCGCCGCCCGACTTGTTCGGGAACAGGCCGGCGATCTCGGCATAGGTGAAGGATTGCAGGAAGCCCATGATCATGGACACCGTCCAGATCAGGAAGGCCAGCGTTCCGGTCGTGCCGGCAATGCCGCCGATCGAAAACAGGACCAGCGCTGGAACGCCACTTGCCACCCAGAAGGCGCCACGCCAATCGATATTCCTGAGCAGCTTGCTTTCGGCAGGCTGCTCCAGGGCCGTGCTTATCGTGCTCATGTCAGTGAATTCCCCTTTTTGTTGTTCCCCGCCGGCGACGCTTCGGCTCTCGCGAAGCTTGCTCCCCGGCATATGATCGCCACGGCTGTCGTGTTTCCACTCAGTCGTATTTTTTTCTTAAGAGTGAAGATTGATCCGGCGCGCTTTCACGTCAAGCGTTTTGTGAACGTCGTGCACATCACGCTTCTTGAAACATCGATCCGCCCGCCTGCCGGTGGCGGCCGGCAGGGGGTCGGATCAGCCTTGGGAGGCTTTTCAGGAGTGCGGATTTCAGGAACGCGGTTTGGTCTTCTGCGGATCGTAATGGGCGAAGCCGACGACCCGCGCCGGCAGCCGCTTGGCGTGGCCGTCGAGCTTGCCGATCTCGACCTCCGTGCCGATCTCGGCATGGGTGACATCGAGCCTGGCCAGCGCAATGGTTTTGCCGAGCACCGGCGAGCGCATGCCGGAGGTGACGACGCCGATCTGGGCGCGCCCCACATGGACGCAGTCGCCGTGGCCGACGGGAATGTTGGCGTCGATGTCGAGGCCGACAAGCTTGGCCTGCGGATGCTCTTTGCGCTTGAGCAGCGCGTCGCGGCCGATGAAGTCGTCGGCCTTGGTTTTCAGCGGCACGGTGAAGCCGATGCCTGCCTCGAACGGATCGGTCTGGTCGGAGAATTCGTAGCCGGCGAAGATCAGCCCGGCCTCGATGCGCACCATGTCGAGCGCCTGCAGGCCCATCGGCTTCAGCCCATGCGGCTGGCCGGCTTCCCAGACGGCGTCAAAGACTTTTTCGGCATCGCGCGGATGGCACCAGATCTCGTAGCCGAGCTCGCCGGTATAGCCGGTGCGTGAGACCACGACCGGAACGCCATTGCCGCCGCCGATGCGCGCGACCGCGAAGCGGAACCATTCGAGCTCGCCGATCGATGGCTGCACCGGGGACGTCCAGACGACGTCCTTCAATATGTCGCGGCTCTTCGGCCCCTGCACGGCGATGTTGTGCATCTGGTCGGTGGACGAGCGCACCAGCACGTTGAGGCCAAGCTTCTTTGCCGTCTCGCGCAGCCATTCGCCGGAAAAATCGTCACCGCCGACCCAGCGGAAATTATCCTTGCCGAGCCGCAGCAGCGTGCCGTCGTCGATCATGCCGCCATGCTCGTAGCACATCGCCGTATAGACCACCTGGCCGACGCCGAGCTTCTTGACGTCGCGGGTCAGCGTGTATTGCAGCAGCGCTTCGGCGTCCGGTCCGGTGACCTCGAACTTGCGCAGCGGCGACAGGTCCATGATCACCGCGGCCTGCCGGCAGGCCCAGTATTCGGCGATCGGACCTTCCTTGGCGAAGGAGTTGGCGAGCCAATAGCCGCGATACTCCACGAAGTCGCGCGTGTGCTTGGCAAAACTCTGGTGAAAGGCTGTCTCGCGGGTCATTTTCGGTTCCGAGTCGGGCTTCATGCGTCTGGCGATCGCTCGCGAGAATTTGTGCTGGCCGGAATAGGTCCGCACATGGATGTCGGTGAGGTCCCAGCCATTGGCCGGCGTGGTGTCGTCGGGGCAGGCCGAGGACACGCAGACGATGTCGGTCAGGGCGCGCAACAGCACATAGTCGCCAGGGCGCGACCAGGGCTCGTCCGAGACCATCACGCCATGCGCGTCGATCGCCGTGTTGAAGAAGAAGTTGATCGCCATCCAGCCGGCGCGGGGCGTCACGCCCTTGTCGGCCAGCGCGCGGTTGAAGTTCTCCGAGCAGTTGATGTGGCCGGGATAGCCGATGTCGTCGTAATATTTGGCGGCGCAAGCGAGCGCGAAAGCGTCGTGCCGGCCGCAGGTGTCCTGCACCACTTCGACCAATGGCTCCATGTCCTGGTCGTAATATTTCGAATGCAGGCCGGGCATCGGGTAGGCCGAGCCCATCAGCGTGCGGGTCGTCGTCACGTCGAGCGGATGGTCAAGGCCCTTGTCCAGCTTGCGCGCCGAAAAACACTGGAAGTCGGTGCATTGCCGGCCGTCGACGTCGATGATCTGCAGATAGTCGCCGGCCTTGACGAAATAGGACTCCGCCGTCGCAGACTTCACCCGAAGATCGAGCACCGGATCGCCGAGCGGATCGGCAAGCTGGCCTCTCGTCTTCAGCCGGATCGTGGCGCGGCGCACCATTACGGTGAGCGGCGTCGCGGTGTTGTGGCCGTCGACCAGCATGGGCCCACCAGGGGCGGCAATCAGCAGCGCGCCGTCGCGCGCGACGGCGAAGCTCTGCTCCGTGCCGGCCGGCGTGGCGCCGCCGAACACGCGAACGGCCTTCGGCTGGTCGAGCTGAACCTGGCGGCGTTGCAGGGCAAGGCGCAGCGCCGACAGGCTGTCGTCGCCTTCGGCAAGCAACGCCTTGATGCCGGCGGCATTGCTGTTTTCCCGCTCGCCGAAAATGCTTGGATCGGTGACGCCGGATTTGTCCCAGGCCAGCAATTCGCAAGGCTGGCCGCCCTCGACATTGCTGACGCTGACGCTATCGCCGGCTTCGACGTCGATGAGCACCGCGCCATTGCCTTGCACGGTGTAGCGCTCGATGCCGGGCGGCAGGCTGATCTGGCCGGGCCTCAGGATCAGGCTCGGCCGCGGCGGGCCGGATAGGACGGCAGGGTAGGGCGACTGGCTCATCTCAAACCCTCCTCCGAGCGAGAAACAAGTTTGCCTGTGTGTAAACTTATTTTAGCAGCAAGAATAGCAGGGCAAACTGGTTTGGCAAGGCGGCGGTGGTGTTTTGCAGGTGAACCGGGCAATCCATCCTTATCCTCCGATCGCCGGCGCAGCCCCTCATCTGGCTGCCGCCATCTTCTCCCCGTAAACGGGGCGAAGGACGCTGCCGCCTTCGATTTCGCCAATCGCCAACGGTTCAGATTGGAATGCCGCCGTCGCGGCCAGCCCCTTCTCCCCGTCACTATACGGGGAGAAGATGCCGGCAGGCAGATGAGGGGCAGCGCCGAAGCTGGTCGACTAAAGCTCCTCGGAATGCCCGATCGTCACACCATATTCCGCAGCCGAGTCCAGCATTGTGTGCCACAAGCTTTCCGCGAAGGTCGCGAACACCAGGAGGTTGAACACCGCTTGTCCGTCCCGATCGCCACCGCGCCAGAGCGTGACACTGGTATGATCCATCGACGTGGCAGCCGCCGCGCCAATCGCGAACACATCCGAATGCAGGTCGATCGACGAGATCTTGGCGAGCATCGCCCGTGCCTTGTCTCCGGAGACACTGATCAGCACCCGCGCATGCGATTGGTCGGAAAGCGAAGCCGGTCCGGTAAAGATGGGCGCCAGCGCTTCCATCGAATGCTTGCCGCCTTTCGACAGGACAAGGAACTGATCCGGCCCGGACCAGATCAGCGTTGCATCGGTGGTGCCGACCGCCTTCGGCGTTTCAGGCGCCGCGACGCCGAAGCGTGCCTTCGCAGCCGCGCTCATCACCGCCGTCTTGCCGCGCCGCGCCATCACCTGAACCAGGTCGAAATTGCGGATCTCGGTCAGTGATATGCCGGCGTCGCCTTGCGCGCCGTAAGCGCCAGCGACAAGCGCGCGGTCGAGCGGACTGCGGACGTTCCAGGAAAACTCAGCCACGCTGGCGCCCTCCATCCGGATCGTAGAAGACGGGGTTGCAGAGCTCGACATCATAGTCTTCGCCGCGCAACGGATCATGCGCATGCACGATCTCGCCGATGCGCTCGCGGCCGCGTTCGACGAGACCGAGCCCGATCCACTGGTCAAGCGTAGGCGAGAAGCTGACCGATGTGACGTAGCCCTGGTCGTTGCCGGGGCCGGGTGTCTCGCCCTTCGGGATGATGTGCGCGCCGGAGCGCAGGCGACGCGCCTTGTCGATCGGCTTGACGCCGACGACGACCTGCCGGTTCGGCGCGACCAGCGCCTCGCGGGCGGCCATGACGCGGCCGATAAAATCCTTTTTGGTCGACATCATCTTGCCGAGGCCGAGATCGGCGGCAGTGGTCGTGCCGCTGAGTTCCGGCCCAGCGACATGGCCTTTTTCGATGCGCATCACGCCGAGCGCTTCGGTGCCGTAAGGCGTCACGCCGAACGGCTTTCCCGCCAGCATCAGATTGCGCGCCATCGCCTCGCCATAGCGCGCCGGCACCGAAATCTCGAACGCCATCTCGCCGGAGAAGGAGATGCGGAACAGCCGCGCCTTGATGCCGCCGCGCAAAGCGACTTCGCGCGCACCCATGAAGGGGAAACCCTCGTTGGACAGGTCCTCGGTCGGATCGACGATCTCCTTCAGCAGGTCGCGGGTTTTGGGTCCGGCGATAGAGAACTGCGCCCACTGGTCGGAGACCGAGGTCAGTTGCACGTCGAGTTCGGGGAACAGCACCTGGCGGCAGAATTCGAGATGCTGCATCACCAGCCCGGCCTTGGCCGTGGTGGTGGTGAGGAAATAGTGATTCTCGGCTAGGCGTGATGTCGTGCCGTCGTCATAGACGATACCGTCCTCGCGCAGCATCAGCCCGTAGCGCGCCTTGCCGACGGCGAGGTTGGAGAAGGTGTTGATGTAGACGCGGTCGAGGAAGGCGCCGGCATCCGGGCCATGCACGTCGATCTTGCCCAAAGTCGAGACATCGCAGAAGCCGACGCCGCCGCGCACCGCCTTGACCTCGCGTGTGACCGATTCCAGCCAGTCTTTCTCGCCCGCGCGGGGGTACCACTGAGCGCGCTTCCACAACCCCGTGTCGACGAAGACAGCGCCTTTTTCGGCCGCCCAATGATGCGACGGCGTCAGCCTTGTCGCATGGAAAGTCTCGTCGCGATGATGGCCGGCGAAGGCGCCGATGGCGACCGGCACGTAAGGCGGCCGGTAGATCGTCGTTCCGGTCTCGGGAATGGATTTTCCGGACACCGCCGCCATGATGGCGAGGCCGGCCACATTGGAGGTCTTGCCTTGGTCGGTCGCCATGCCGAGCGTGGTGTAGCGCTTCAGATGCTCGACCGATTGGAAACCCTCGCGCTGCGCCAGTTCGACATCGGAAGCCGTCACGTCATGCTGCTGGTCGACGAAGGCCTTGCCCTTGCCGACGACATGCCAGAGCGGCGTCAGCGAGAACGCCTCGTCGTCGGCGACCGGCATCGAGCCCACATTGCCGCTACGCCCGGCATCGCGCGCGGCGGCGGCACCGGCCTCGAAGCCTTCGCGCAGGCAGGCGCCGAGCCCGAAGGCTCCGTTGGCGGCACCTGCGGCGACCATGCCGGGCGGCGCGCCGTCCGGCACGAAAGCGGCGATGTCATCACGCCATTTCGGCCGTCCGCGATGGTAGGACGTCAGGCCGACCGCCGGGTTCCAGCCGCCGGAAACCGCAAGCCCGTCGGCCTCGACCTCGGCGCGGGCGCCGCCGGTCAGCGACACCGAAATCTTGCGCACGCCATTCTTGCCGCCATCGACCCCGCTGACGGAACCATGCAGCACGGTGAAGCCATTCCTGGAGGCGAGCGATCGATGGGCCGGCGAGACGTCCGGCCGCGCATCGATCACCGCCGCGACCTGCAGTCCGGCACTGAGTGCGGTTTCGACCGTGCGCCAGCCGTCCTCATTGTTGGTGAACAGCGCGATGCGGTTCGCCGGCGTCGCGGCATAGCGGTTGACGTAGCTGCGCATGGCCGACGCCATCATCACGCCCGGCGTGTCGTTGCCGGCAAAGACGATGGGCCGCTCGATCGCGCCGGCGGCGACCACGCAGCGCTTGGCGACGATGCGCCACAGGCGCTGGCGCACCTGATGCTCCGGCGGCGTGGGCAGATGGTCGTTGACGCGCTCGATCGCGCCATAGGTGCCGCCGTCATAGACGCCGAACAATGTCGTGCGCGTCATGATCCGCACATCGGGCATGGCCGCGAGCTCGGCGAGCGTACGCGCGATCCACTCCGCGGCTGGCAGCCCATCGATCGTGCCGCCATCGGCAAGCAACCGGCCGCCAGGGACAAAATCCTCTTCGCACAGAATGACGCGCGCGCCGCTGCGGCCCGCCGCGAGTGCTGCGGCAAGACCCGCCGGGCCGGAGCCGGCGATCACCACGTCGCAATGCGCCCAGGCCTTGTCGTAGTGGTCGGGGTCGGGAACGACGGCGGCGCGGCCAAGGCCCGCGGCGCGGCGGATCGCCGGCTCGTAGATCGCTTCCCAGAACTTCGCCGGCCACATGAAGGTCTTGTAGTAGAAGCCGGCGACGAAGATCGGCGCGAACAGCTGGTTGACCGACATGACGTCGAAGGCGAGCGACGGCCAGCGGTTCTGGCTGGCCGCTTCGAGGCCTTCATAAAGCTCGGCGGTGGTGGCCTTGGTATTGGCCTCGCGCCGCGCGCCGGTGCGCAGTTCGACCAGCGCGTTTGGCTCTTCCGAGCCGGCCGTGAGAATGCCGCGCGGTCGATGGTACTTGAACGAGCGCCCGACCAGCTTGACGCCATTGGCGACCAGCGCCGACGCCAGCGTGTCACCCCTGAAGCCGGTAAAGCTCCTGCCGTCGAAACGGAAGTTCAACGGTGCGGAACGGTCGACGAGGCCGCCGGATGCGAGACGGTTTGTCTGATCGCCGGCCATCATGCACCAACCTTGGCGGCGCCGGCGCCCGCCGCCGGCGCGACAGCCGAAATCTCGTGCGTCAGCGTGTTGCGGGTGACCTTCAGCCAGCTCCGGCAACCGCCGCCGTGATACCAGTTCTCGTCCATCACGCCGGCGATGTTGTCGCGCAGGTAGACATAGTCGTAGACGGCATCCTCGCCGGCATCCGCCGCCGGTCGCTGCGGCTTGGCGTCGCCGAGATAGGTGAACTCGCCGAGTTCGCGTTCGCCGCAGAAGGGACAGGTAATGCGCATACTTGGGCCTTCAGTGCAGGTTCGGTTGGGCGCCCTGGCCCTTCTCGTCGATCATGGCGCCGCGCTGGAAGCGGTCGAGGCGAAACAGCGCGGCTTCCTTGTGCGATTGGTCTCGCGCCAGAAGATGGGCAAAGACGAAGCCGGAGCCCGGTGTCGCCTTGAAGCCGCCATAGCACCAGCCGGCGTTGAGGAAGAGGCCGTCGATCGGGCTCTTGTCGATGATCGGCGAGCCGTCCATCGACATGTCCATGATGCCGCCCCATTGGCGCAACAGCCGCACGCGGCCGATCATCGGGATCAGCGCCATGCCGCCTTCGCAGACATCTTCCATCACCGGCAGATTGCCGCGCTGGGCATAGGAATTGTAGCCGTCGATATCGCCGCCGAAGACCAGGCCGCCCTTGTCGGACTGGCTGACATAGAAATGCCCGGCGCCGAAGGTCATGACATTGGGCAAGAGCGGCTTGATCGCTTCCGAGACGAAGGCCTGCAGCACATGGCTTTCGATCGGCAGGCGCAGACCCGCCATCGCGGCGACGCGCGAGGAGGAGCCAGCCACCGCCATGCCGACCTTGCCGGCGCCGATCCTGCCGCGCGTGGTCTCGACGCCGGTCACCTTGCCGTTGCCGTCGCGCGTAAAGCCGGTGACTTCGCAATTCTGGATGATGTCGACGCCGAGTTCGCTGGCGGCATGGGCATAGCCCCAGACCACCGCGTCGTGGCGCGCCGTGCCGCCGCGCCGCTGCAACAGCCCGCCCTGCACGGGGAAGCGCGCATGGTCGAAGTTCAGGAACGGCATCATCTTCTTCAGCGCGGCCTGGTCGAGCAGTTCGGCATCGATGCCGTTGATGCGCATCGTGTTGCCGCGCCGCGCATAGGCGTCGCGCTGCGCGTCGGAGTGATAGAGGTTGATCACGCCGCGCTGGCTGACCATGGCGTTGTAGTTGAGGTCCTGCTCCATCCGCTCCCAGAGCTTCATCGACAATTCGTAGAAGCCGGTGTTGCCAGGCAATCCGTAATTGGAGCGGATGATGGTGGTGTTGCGGCCCGCATTGCCGGAGCCGATCCAGCCCTTTTCCAGAACAGCGACGTTCTTGATGCCGAACTCGCTGGCCAGGAACCAGGCGGTCGCCAGCCCATGGCCGCCGCCGCCAATGATGATCACGTCGTAGCGATCCTTCGGCGCGGCGTCGCGCCAGGTCGGCTTCCAGTTCTTGTGGCCGGAAAGGGCGGCGCGAGCGAGCGAGAAGATCGAATATTTCATAGGCTCATTCCGGGATCGCTCGCACCGCTGGCAGGACTATATGTCCAGCGTATGGTCGCGCTCCCACTGCGTGAAGTGCGAAGCATAGGAATTCCATTCCTGGTGCTTCAGCTTTAGGTAAGCCGACGAGAATTCCTCACCCAGCGCCGCCTTGAGCGATTTGTCCTTGTCGAACTCGCGCAGCGCATCGAGCAGGTTGAGCGGCAGTTTTGGCGCGCCCTTCACGGTATGGCCGTGCTGGTACATGTCGATGTCGTAGCGCTTGCCGGGATCGGCCTTGGAGCGGATGCCGTCGAGGCCAGCGGCGATGATCACTGCCTGCAAGAGATAAGGGTTTGCCGCGCCATCGGGCAGACGCAACTCGAAGCGGCCGGGGCCGGGCACGCGCACCATGTGGGTGCGGTTGTTGCCGGTCCAGGACACGGTGTTCGGCGCCCAGGTCGCGCCCGAGATGGTGCGCGGCGCGTTGATGCGCTTGTAGGAATTGACCGTCGGGTTGGTGATCGCCGCCAGTGCCGAGGCATGCTTCATGATGCCGCCGAGGAAATTCCGGCCCTTGGCCGACAGGCCGAGCTCCATCGAGTTATCGGCGAACACATTGGTCTTGCCGGCCTTGTCCCACACCGAGATATGCGCGTGGCAGCCATTGCCGGTCAGGCCCTGGAAGGGCTTCGGCATGAAGGTCGCGCGCAGGCCGTGTTTTTCGGCCACCGACTTGACCATGAACTTGAAGAAGGAGTGCTTGTCGGCGGTCGGCAGGGCGTCGTCGAACCGCCAGTTCATCTCGAACTGACCATTGGCGTCCTCATGGTCGTTCTGGTACGGACCCCAGCCCAGCGCCAGCATATGGTCGCAGATCTCGGCGATCACGTCGTAGCGGCGCATTACTGCCTGCTGGTCGTAGCAAGGCTTCGACGCGGTATCGTATTTGTCGGAGATGACGCTGCCGTCCGGCGAGATCAGGAAGAACTCGGCTTCGACGCCGGTCTTCACATGCATGCCTTCGGCCGCCGCTTCGGCAATCACCCGCTTTAGCGTGTTGCGCGGCGCCTGGTCGACCTCCTTGTCGTCCATGATGCAATTGGCGGCCACCCAGGCCACGTCGGGCTTCCATGGCAGCTGGATCACCGAGTCCGGATCCGGCACCGCCAGCATGTCGGGATGCGCCGGCGTCAGGTCGAGCCAGGTCGCGAAACCGGCAAAGCCCGCACCCTCCTTCTGCATGTCGGCGATCGCCTGCGCCGGCACCAGCTTGGCACGCTGCCCGCTGAACAGGTCAGTGTAGGAGATCATGAAATATTTGACGCCGTTCTCCTTGGCGAATGCGGCGAGATCGTTCCCCATTATAATTCCTCGCTTATGTGATCTGGCTAGTCTTGGTCAGAAGCCGTTTTTCCCCGGTATCCAGTTGGTTCCGGCAAGCGGCACGCCGGCCATGGCGGCGGCTTCGATGGTGAGCGCGACAAGATCCTCGGGCTCGAGATTGTGCAGGCTGTTCTTGCCGCAGGCGCGGGCAATCGTCTGCGCCTCGAGCGTCATCACCTTGAGATAGTTCGCCAGCCGCCGTCCGGCCGCGATCGGGTCGACCCGCTTCATCAGCTCGGGATCCTGCGTGGTGATGCCGGCCGGGTCGCGGCCCTCATGCCAGTCGTCATAGGCGCCGGCGGTGGTGCCGAGCGCATTATATTCCGCCTCCCAACGGGGATCGTTGTCGCCGAGTGCCACCAGCGCCGCCGTTCCGATCGAGACGGCGTCGACGCCGAGCGCCAGCGCCTTGGCGACGTCGGCGCCGTTGCGGATGCCGCCGGAGACGATCAACTGCACCTTGCGGTGCATGCCGAGGTCCTGCAGCGCCTGCACCGCTGGCCTGATGCAGGCAAGCGTCGGCTGGCCGACATTTTCGATGAACACTTCCTGCGTCGCCGCCGTGCCGCCCTGCATGCCGTCGACGACGACGACGTCGGCGCCGGCCTTCACCGCAAGGGCCGTGTCGTAGTAGGGTCGGGCGCCCCCGACCTTGACGTAGATCGGCTTTTCCCAGTCGGTGATCTCGCGCAATTCCAGGATTTTGATCTCGAGATCGTCCGGCCCGGTCCAGTCCGGATGACGCGACGCCGAGCGCTGGTCGATGCCTTTCGGCAGCGTGCGCATCTCGGCGACGCGGTCGGAGATTTTCTGGCCGAGCAGCATGCCGCCGCCGCCGGGCTTGGCGCCCTGGCCGACGACCACTTCGATCGCATCGGCGCGGCGCAGGTCACGCGGGTTCATGCCGTAGCGCGATGGCAGATACTGATAGACCAGTTGCTTGGAATGGCCGCGCTCTTCCTCGGTCATGCCGCCGTCGCCGGTGGTGGTCGAGGTGCCGGAGAGCGTCGCGCCACGGCCCAAGGCTTCCTTGGCTGGACCGGAGAGCGAACCAAAGCTCATGCCGGCAATGGTGATCGGGATTTTCAGCTCGATCGGCTTCTTGGCATGGCGCGAGCCAAGCACCACCGAGGTGTCGCAGCGCTCGCGATAGCCTTCGAGCGGATAGCGCGAGATCGAGGCGCCGAGGAACAGCAGGTCGTCGAAATGCGGCAGCTTGCGCTTGGCGCCGGCGCCGCGAATGTCATAGATGCCGGTCTGCGCCGCGCGGCGGATTTCGGAGAGCGTGTAGTCGTCGAAGGTCGCGGATTTGCGCGGCGTCGTCGGCGGGTTCTTGTAGGTCATGATGCCTCAATAAGCGTCGGCGTTGTCGATGTTGAAATTGTAGAGTGTGCGCGCCGAGCCGTAGCGCTTGAACTCCGATGCCTTGACGCCGGTGACGCCCGCACGGTCGAGCAGGCCCTGCAGCAATTCTATATGCTCGGGCCGCATCTCCTTGGCGATGCAGTCGGCGCCGAGGCTCTCGACTTTGCCGCGCACGAAGAGCCGCGCCTCGTAGATGGAATCGCCCAGCGCATCGCCGGCATCGCCCAGCACCACCAAATTGCCGGACTGCGCCATGAAGGCTGACATGTGGCCGATATTGCCGTGCACAACGATGTCGATGCCTTTCATCGAGATACCACAACGCGACGAGGCGTTGCCCTCGATGACTAAGAGCCCGCCCTTGCCGGTGGCGCCGGCATATTGGCTGGCGTCGCCCTTAATGACGATCCGGCCCGACATCATGTTCTCGCCGACACCGGGGCCGGCCGAACCATGCACGGTGATCGTGGCGCCGTCATTCATGCCGGCGCAATAATAGCCGACGCTGCCGCGCACATCGATCGAGACCGGCTGGTCGACGCCGACGGCGACCGAATGGCTGCCCCTGGGGTGGAGCACTTCCCAGGCGGTTTCATTCGAGCCGGGCGTGAGCTTGTGCAGCGCCTGGTTCAATTCGCGCAGCGAATGTTCGGCAAGGTCGAAGACCCTGGCGTGACTGTGATCGCCTTGGGTTTTCGGCATGGTGGTTGCTGGCATCAGCTCAATGCTCCCAGAAATAAACGGTCGCGGGCTCCGGTTCCCAGACCCGCGCATTGTCTATGCCGGGCAGCTTGGTCAGCGCGCGATATTCCGAGCCGAAGGCGACATACTGGTCGGTTTCGGCCATGACGGCGGGCTTGCACGCGATCGGGTCGCGCACCACGCCAAAGCCGTTCTTGGTGCCGACGACGAAGGTGAAAAAGCCATCGAGGTCGGACAGCGTGCCTTCCAGCGCCTCGCCGAGATTCTTGCCATGCGCCATGCGGTTGGAGAGATAGGCGGCGGCGACCTCGGTGTCGTTCTCGGTTTCGAATTTCATGCCGTCGCGGATGAGCTCACGGCGCACATTGTTGTGGTTGGAGAGCGAGCCATTGTGCACCAGGCACTGGTCGGCGCCGGTCGAGAAGGGATGCGCGCCCATCGTGGTCACCGCCGATTCCGTCGCCATGCGGGTGTGGCCGATGCCATGCGTGCCGGTCATGGCGCGGACGTTGAAGCGGTCGACGACGGCCTCCGGCAGGCCGACTTCCTTGTAGATTTCCACCGCCTCGCCGGCCCCCATGATGCGCACGTCCGGCCGCAGGGTCTGCAGCGCCTCGCGCGCGGCGTCGACCCTGTCGGGCGTCGTCCTGATGACGGCATGGGTGGATTTCGCGGCGAGACTGACCGGAGCGCCGATCGCCTTGGCGAGCTCGGCGTCGAGCCCGCGGAAATCGCGCTCGGGCTTCGGCGATTGGATGGTGATCTTGGCTTCATTGCCGGTCGTCGCGCCATAGATGGCGATGCCGGCGCTGTCGGGACCGCGATCGCTGAGCGACACCAGCATCTCCGACAGCATGGCGCCAAGTTTCGGCTCCAGCGATTTGTCCTTCAGGAACAGTCCAACGATTCCGCACATGCCAGCCTCCGACGTTTTATGGCTCTTCAGATGATGTACCGAATGCGTTTGCCGAATTCAATTGGTATGAAAGAAATTTTCCTGTAGTTATACATTAGTCCAATCACATATTCGGCTCGACGCCTCGACCCGCACTATCGCCGCCCGCGCCGGCCTTGTGAACCCAGAGCGCGTGGCGCATGCGCGCCATTCTGTAAGCATCGAGGATCGACAGCGCATAGATCAGGAAGCCGCCGGCATGGCGGCCGATGAAGCTGGCGTCCGGCGGCGCGACTTTGGTTGTTATCCAGCCAAGGATCACCATGAAGAACAGGAACTGCAGGCCGCGCACCGGGACGCCAAGCATCACATGGCCGCTGCCGGGCAGCACGACCGCAGCTGCCAGAACCAGATGAGGATTTGCAGGCGGGGCAGGGGTATCGGTCATGCCGCTTGCCTTTCGCGCTGGTTGATCGCTTCGCGAATGGTCGACGCTTGCTGGAGCAGCCGCTCGATCAAGGCGGGATCGATCCTAGTGTTGCCGAAGGCGGCCTGCCGGAAGACGCCATAGCGCGCCCGCTCGGCCTCGGCCAAGAGCCAGACGATGCGCACGCCTTTCGGCGTGATCAGCAATTCCTTGGCGCGGCTTTCGGCAAAGATGCCGGCATGCGCGGCGATCAGGTCCTGTGGAAAGGCGATGCCCCGGCGATCGCTCCTCAGCACTGCCTCGGCGGGAAGGGCGGTCGTCTTGGGCAGCGTGTGCGGCAGATGGTCGAAATTGGAGAAGGTGGTGGCCGAACCCGGGCGCATCATCATGTCGAAGGTGGCAGGTACCGCGACCGGCTCGATGATCGACACGCTCAGCCAGCATGTCGGCAGCTTTCGGGTCGCCAGCGTGTCGACGATGGTGCGCACCTGCGCGCGTTGACTGTTCCAGGAACCGGCCCAGGTGGTGACACCTGCCGTCCCGTCCGACACATCGACGGCGTCGGCAATGATGGTGTGGACGCTCGCCGTGTTGGCCTCGCACACCGCCTTGGCACGCCTGCGGCTGGCGCGCGCAAGCCATGCGAGGTGGAGAGCGACGGCAAGCGCGATCGCCCCGGCAAACAAAGCTGACACCAACTCGGACATCCCGTCACAATGCGGCTTGCCCTGCATGGGGGCAAGCCGGTCTTTTTCCGTTCAATAGCCCTGCGGCTTCGGCCACGGCATGGTGAACTGGTCGCCGCGGCGCACGAATTTGTAGCGGTAGAAGTGGAACCACAGCGAGATCAGGAAATAGAAGATGGTCATCGCGATCAACTGCGAGCCGAAGCCGAGGAAGATGGCGAAGAAGGTCACCACGCACAGGCAGAAAAGCACGATCGCCGGCAGGGGATGGAAGGGGTGCGTATAGCCGCGGCGGATCGAGCCCAGCGGCCACTTCTTGCGGAACATCATGATGTTGATGCTCATGAAGGTGTATTGCAGCACGCCCGACAGGATCGAGAAGGTGATCGCCTGGTTGAGGTCGGCGATGAAGGCGAAGGCGAGCGCGATCGGCAGCAGGAACAGGATCGAGCGATAGGGCGTGCGGTATTTCGGATGCACGGCCGAGAACCAGCTCGGCAGATAGCGATCGCGTCCGAGCGAGAACCACGCGCGAGCAGCATCGTTGATGCAGCCGTTGGCCGAGGCGAGTGCCGCCAGCAACGTCGCGATGAACAGCAGGTTCTCGAGCAGCGGGCTGCCGGTCAGCTTGCCGGCATCCCACAGCGGATAATAGGTGATGCCGAGATATTCCCACGGCATCAGCGAGGCGCAGACATACCAGGTCATGGCGGCGGCGATGAGCAGCGTGATCATGCCGGCCATGGTGCCGTAAGGCAGCGAGCGTGCCGGCGAGCGCACTTCCTCGGCCGCCTGCGTCGTGCCCTCGATGCCGAGATAGTACCAGATGCCGAACTGGAAGGCGGCGATGACGCCGATCCAGCCATAGGGCAGCGCATTGCCGGGCGTCACCAGTTCGTTGAGCTTCAACACCGCGCCCTGCGTCCACGGGCTGACCGAGAAGAACAGGACGACGATCGAGATATAGGCGATCGCGGTGATGATGAAGTTGACGTTGAGCGTCATCAGCACGCCGCGATAATTGAGCCAGGCCAGCACCACGATCGTGGCGGCGATGAAGGAGTTATGCGTCAGCCCTTCGACACCGGCCTTGGCGACGATGGTGTCGCCAAGCAGGATGGCGTCGGAGACCTCGAGCATGGTGTAGGCAAAGACCAGGAACAGCGCGACGTTGAAGGCCATCAGCGGTCCGACGATGTGCTTGGCCTGCGCGTACTGGCCGCCGGCGGCGGCAACCGTCGACGTCACCTCGGAGTCGATCATGGCGACCGAGGTGTAGAGCAGGCCGACGATCCAGCAGACGATCAGCGCCGCCAGCGCGCCACCCTTGTCGGCGGAGAAATTCCAGCCGGTGAATTCGCCGACCAGCACGATGCCGACGCCGAGCGCCCACACATGAGCAGGGCCGAGCACCCGAAGCAGAGAAACCCTGTCGCCACTTACTGGCGTTCCTACCGTGTCAACCGCAGCCGTCATCTGTCAGTCCCCAATCAGATCCGGTGTGTTTCAGAAACGGCTTCAAGCTCGCCTTCACGCGAGGAGGTCAGCGTCTCCTCGGAGTAGGTCGTATCGACCTTGAACCAGTCGTAAAGCATCCACAGTGCGAGCACGACCGAGATGGCCCAGCATGCGTAAGACAGTCCCATCCACATGGTTGTTTTCCCCGGATTACTTGTCTTCGAATTTTTCGTTGATGACGTCGCGATATTCGCGGTCGGAGGCGCGAAACAGGAAGACGAAATAGCCGATCAGCACGACGGCCATGATGATCAGCGTCGGCCAGTCGATGATGTAGTGGAAGTGGTTGCGGATAACGTCGTGAGCGGTCTCCGGCGTATAGCCGAGCTTTTCCCAGATCGCAGCCATGGTCGGGTTCTGGCCAAGCGTTTCCCAGGTCTTGGTGTCGAGGGCGTCGATCGACTTTGCCGCACCTGCGAGGCCGAGCTTCAGCGGCAGCCACAGCGCCACGAAAATGGCGACCACGACGACCGCGATGTCGAAAATCTGTCCGGCCTTGCTCTGTTCCGGCGGGATGTAGCGGGCCATGGTTCTTCCCTCAGGATTGGCGGTTGCGGGCAGCATCGGCGTTCTTGATGTCGAGCCCGTAGATGAAGTCCTTGTCTTCCTTGTAGTGCCTGACCATCGCCAGGATGGCCGCCGTGTTGAAGATCAGCACCGCGGCGGCGGCGACCGCCACCACGAGCTTGATCCCGCTGTCGGGGATGTATGGCCAGGTCATGAACAGGACAAAGAGGATCGTCGCCCACAGGCAGACGATCAGGAGCACGGAGCCGCGCACGTCGGAACGGTACAGCGCTTCGATGCGCTGCTGCAGGTCGGACATCGGTTTTTCCCCTTTCTTGATGCCCGGCCCCGAAATCGACCGGACACCCACTCTTTCTACAGAGTGAAATTTTTTTCATAAATTCCGACCGAATCTCGCGATTGTCAAGCCGCATTTACGTTTGGTTAACCGTTCGTTTCAGGGCAAGAAATTTGCCTGACAATGAAATTATTTGCTTCAAGGGGATTGCAGGGCTTCGACGTTTGCGGTCAATATTCGAACCAAGCTCCGCCGCCGAGCAGGAGCAGGGAACAGCAACGGCTTAAAACGGCTTAATTGTACGGAGGACGATCGGATGACGGCATCCTGGAGATTCTCGACCCTGGCGGATCGCCATCGCGCGCTCGGCTCGAAGCTCGAGGACTGGAGCGGCATGGGCACCGCCTGGACCTACAACAAGGATGCCGACGAAGAGTATATCGCCATTCGCACCAAGGCCGGGCTGATGGACGTGTCGGGCCTGAAGAAGGTCCACATCACGGGCCCGCACGCTTCGCATCTCATCGATCTCGCCACCACGCGCGATGTCGAGAAGATCTACCCCGGCAAGTCCGCCTATGCCTGCATGCTGAACGAGGCGGGAAAATTCACCGACGACTGCATCCTCTACCGCACCGGCCCGAACAGCTGGATGGTCGTGCACGGTTCGGGCACCGGTCATGAGGAGCTGCAGCGCGCCGCGATGGGCCGCGATGTCTCGCTGCGCTTCGACGACAATCTGCATGACCTATCGCTGCAGGGCCCGACAGCGGTCGATTACCTCGCCAAGCACGTGCCCGGCATCCGCGACCTCAACTATTTCCATCACATGCAGACGCAGCTCTTCGGTTTCCCGGTGATGATCTCCCGCACCGGCTACACAGGCGAGCGCGGCTATGAAATCTTCTGCCGTGGCCAGGATGCCGGCACGATCTGGGACAGGATCCTCGACGAGGGCAAGAGCTTTGGCATCATCCCGTGCCGCTTCACCACGCTCGATATGCTGCGCGTCGAGAGCTATCTGCTCTTCTACCCATACGACAATTCGCAAAAATATCCGTTCGCGGATGAAGGTCCCGGCGACACGCTATGGGAGCTCGGCCTCGACTTCACCGTCAGCCCCGGCAAGACCGGTTTCCGTGGCGCCGAGGAGCACTACCGGCTGAAGGGCAAGGAGCGCTTCAAGATTTTTGGCGTGCTGCTCGACGGCAAGGAACCGGCCGATGAAGGCGCGCCGGTCTATCGCGACGGCAAACAAGTCGGCGTGGTGACCTGCGCCATGTATTCGCCGCTGGTCAAGAAATCGATGGGCATTGCCCGCCTCGACGTCGACTGCGCGGTGAAGGACACCAAGCTCGAAATCCGCAACAAGAGCGGCGCGATCAAGGCGACGGCGCAGCCCTTGCCGTTCGACGATCCGAAAAAGACCAAGCGCACGGCGAAAGGCTGAGGCATCATCAACGGGAGGGGTTTAAGGTACGAAAGTAGAATGGCAGCCAAGACGATCATCAGCCGGCCCATTTACGGAACGCTCTCTCCGCAGCCCGGCAAGCATCATCTTTTCATCGCCGACGCGGAAGGCGCGCTCGCGATCACCGACATGGCCGGCAAGGCGCCGCCCGGCTTTTTCGACGGCGCCGAGATCGTGTTCATTCCCAGCCCCGAGGGCAAGCATATCGCGGCCCTTGAGGAACTGAAGCCGGCGCAACTGCATCTGCCGCCATCCTTCGCCAGCCTCCTGCCGCGCCTGAAGCAGACGCTGACCAACGCCCATATGGGCCTGAGGCTCTATCTTGCCGGCACCGAAGGCCTGATCGGCCAGGCCATGCAGGTGGCGCTCGAAGCCGGCATTGACCACACCTCCATGCAGACCGAACATCGCGGCTCGCTGGCGCGCCGCATGCAGTGCGTGCACTGCAAGGGCATCACCGAGAATGTGACGACGCAGCCCGCCACCTGTTCGCATTGCGGTCTGCTGCTTCTGGTGCGCGATCATTATTCCAGGCGCCTCGCAGCCTTCCAGGGTGTGTGCATCAACGCCGAGGATCGCTCGGAAATTCCTCCGATGGAGGAGGCCTTCCCATGAGCACCGGCACCACCAAGCTCGATGTCGTGGTCAGCTACGTCGTTCCGGTCAACGAGCTGGTCACCCGCTTCCATTTTCGCCGCCGCGACGGCGAACTGCTGCCGACCTTCTCCGGCGGCGCCCATGTCGTGGTCGAGATGCGCGATGGTGACCGCACCAGGCTCAATCCCTATTCGCTGATGGGCTCGCCGCTCGACACGCGCGAATACACCATCTCGGTCAGGCGCGACGATGTCGGCCGCGGCGGCTCGCTGTTCATGCACAGGTCCGTCAAGCCGGGCCTGGAGATGGTGATCAGCTATCCGGTCAATCTGTTCTCGCTCGACCTGCGCGCGAAAAAACATCTGATGCTGGCCGGCGGCATCGGCATCACCCCGTTCATGGCGCAGACCGCGCAGCTTGCGGGTGCCGGCGGCAATTTCGAATTGCACTACACCTGCCGCACGGCGTCGCTTGGCACCTATGCCGATGTCCTCCAGCAACGCCACGGCAATCGCGTCAGGCTCTATCACGACGACCGCGAGGAGCGCATCGATCTCGACCGGCTGTTGTCCTCGCAGCCGCTCGGCACGCATCTCTATGTCTGCGGCCCGGCCGGCATGATCAACTGGGTGCGCGACCGCGCGGCAGTCCTCGGCTGGCCGCCGGAGACCGTGCATTACGAGCACTTCGCCGCACCGCAGCCCGGCCTGCCTTTCGATGTGACGCTTGCCGTCAGCGGCAAGACCATCCGTGTCGGCGAGCAGCAGAGCCTGCTCGAAGCTATCGAGGCGGCGGGCGTCGACCCGCCTTATCTGTGCCGCGGCGGCGTCTGCGGTCAGTGCGAGACCAATGTGATTTCCTACGATGGCAAGTTCATCCACAACGATCACTGGCTGAGCGAGGAAGACCACCGCTCCGGCTGCAAGATCATGCCTTGCGTCTCGCGCTTCGAGGGCAAGTCTCTGGTCCTGGAAAGATAGGAGGCGTCAATGGGCATCACCTTTCGCAAGGAAACGTTTCGCGACGATTTCACTTTCAGGAACAGCCCGGAGCACATCAGGCGCTTTCCGTTCCCGTTCCACGAAGACGCCTACATGTATGCGGTCAACATCGAGCCGCATGTCGTCGGCCCCAAGGGCAGTGTTCTCGAAAACCTGATCGACGTCGACGAGCACTATGTCGCCGAGATGCAGGACCGCGCTTTGGTGCTGGCCGAGGATCCGCTGCGCTGCCAGTCGCTGCCGCATATGACGCTCGCCGGCTGGGATTTGCTCGAGCTTCTGATGGAGCAGCAGGCGCTCGGTTATCCCGAGCATTTCACTCTGGAGCGAAACGGCGATCGCTGGCGCTGGATCAACAGGCCGCTCGGCATCGACGACACTTTCACCTTCGGCGACACCTCGACCCTGCCTTACGGGCCGATGGAATACATCACCCGCCAGAGCCAGGGCGATTTCTGTATCCTCGACCAGCGCGACGGCAATCTGTGGATGGATGCCGGCATGGTCACCACCCAGGCCGACTGGTCGCTCGATTTCGACATCGGCATGAACTTCTTCGAATGGCACGCGCCGGTGCCGCTGGCGCATGAGAAAGGCATCTTCACGCGTGCGCTGAAGTTCCTGACGAACATCCAGCAGGGCAAGCCCGCGCGGCGCCTCAACTGGACCATGACCATCAATCCGCGCCTCGACACCAGCCCTGAGAATTACCACAAATGGGGACCGGACCGCACAACTGTGACGCCAGAGAATGTCGGCCACAAGGTGCATCTGCGCGTCGAATTGCAAAGCTTCTGGCGGCTGCCGCGCTCCAACGGCATCGTCTTCCCGATCCGCTGCTACCTGATCAAGATGGACGAGCTGGTGACCCAGCCGAAATGGGCGCGCCGCCTGCACCGCGTCATCCGCGACCTGCCCGAGGAACTGGCGACTTACAAAGGCTTGACGCGGTACAGGCCGACGCTGGTCGAATGGCTGTCGAAGCTGGACGATGGCAGCCCGACGAGCCCGGGGTTTGGGCCGGACTGAGGTGTATTGAGATTCAGGGTCAGGCCGAGTCGAAAATGGTGGTTTCCGAGAACCGGGGAGCGTACTTGAAGTACGTGAGCACCGGAAGCGCAGGAAGCCGCCATTCGCGGACCGGCCTCACCTGAATCTCACTACACCCTCACCCAGCGCTGTTCTGCGGATAGCAGATGATCGACAGGTACCGCATCGGCAGCTTGGTCAGCTCTTCCGGTCCGTGCGGCGCGTCGGCGTCGAAGAACAGGCTGTCGCCGGGCTTCATAGGATAGAGGTTGTTGCCGTGGCGGTAAACGACCTCGCCTTCGAGCATGTAGAGGAACTCCATGCCGGCGTGCTGGAAAGTCGGGAAGACGTCCGAGTTCTCGGTCAGCGTGATGAGATAGGGCTCGACGACGACGCCGCTGGTGTTGGCGCCGATATGTCCAAGCAGGTTGTACTGGTGTCCGGCGCGGGTGCCGCGCCGCTCGACGTCGACGCCTTCGCCGGCCTTGACGAAGACGGCGCTGTGCTCTTCCTCGAAGCGGCGGAAGAAGGCGGTGACGGGAACGCCGAGCGCCCGCGACAGCGCCTGCAATGTCGTCAGCGACGGCGAGGTGATGCCGTTCTCGATCTTCGACAGCATGCCGAGCGAAATGTCGGTTGCCGCGGCAAGATCGGCAACGGTGATGCCGAGCTTCTTGCGGAAAGCCCGCACCTCATGGCCGATCGCCACCTCCAGCACCTTTTCGCGCGTATCGCGAATGGCATGCGGGTTCTGCATCAGCGGCGTGCGGATCGTGCGTCCGTCGGCCGAGACTGGTTTCGGCGTTGACTTCACCTTCGCCGCGATACCGCCGATGTCAGCCGTTTTCTTCGCCATGTCGCCCCCGACTCTCGCGCATTTATTTCACTCAAGGTGAACATATGCAGTGGCGATACAGGAGCGCAACCGCCCCGGCAAGCCATGAGATGTTGCAAGCCATCGCCGGGCCTGACGCGGACGCCACCGCTTTTGCGCACAAAAACCGTTTCACGCAAAGCCGTTGCCACAGATGTTTGTTGACAGCACCGAAGACCCAATTAGTGTCACTGTCAGTGAAATTTGTTTCGTGAGAGCAATTCCAGGAAAAGTGCCAAACGGTTTTCCGCCCCGAATTGCGTCAACGAAAGTCGAGATCAAAAAGAGGAGGCCCACCATGAAAACCCGTGTTGCCGTCATCGGTGCCGGACCGTCCGGTCTGGCGCAGCTCAGGGCCTTCAAATCGGCCGAGGACAAGGGCGCCGAGATTCCGGAAATCGTCTGCTTCGAAAAGCAGTCCGACTGGGGCGGCCTGTGGAACTACACCTGGCGCACCGGCCTCGACGAGCATGGCGATCCGGTGCATGGCTCGATGTACCGTTACCTCTGGTCGAACGGCCCGAAGGAATGCCTCGAATTCGCCGACTACACATTCGAGGAACATTTCGGCCGGCCGATCGCCTCCTATCCGCCGCGCGCCGTGCTGTGGGACTACATCAAGGGCCGCGTCGAGAAATCAGGCTTGCGGAAATGGGTGCGCTTCAACAGCCCGGTGCGCATGGTGACCTATTCGGACGAGACCAGAAAATTCACCGTCACCGCGCATGACCGCACCAACGACGTCACCTATTCGGAAGAGTTCGACAATGTCGTCGTCGCGTCCGGCCATTTCTCGGTGCCCAACGTTCCCTATTTCGAAGGCTTCTCAACCTTCAACGGCCGCATCCTGCACAGCCACGATTTCCGCGACGCGATGGAGTTCAAGGGCAAGGACATCCTGATCATAGGTCGTTCCTATTCGGCTGAGGACATCGGTTCGCAGTGCTACAAATACGGCGCCAAATCCATCACCTCCAGCTACCGTTCGAAGCCAATGGGCTTCAAATGGCCGGAGAACTGGAAAGAGGTGCCGCTGCTGCAGAAGGTCGTCGGCAAGACGGCGCATTTCAAGGACGGCACGACCAAGGATGTCGACGCCATCATCCTGTGCACCGGCTATCTGCATTCCTTCCCGTTCTTGACCGACGACCTCAAGCTCAAGACCGCCAATCGCATGTGGCCGCTCGACCTCTATGAGGGTGTCGTCTGGGAGAAGAATCCGAAGCTGTTCTATATCGGCATGCAGGACCAGTTCTACACCTTCAACATGTTCGATGCGCAAGCCTGGTTCGCCCGCGACGTCATCCTTGGCCGCATCAAGCTGCCGTCGGCCGAGGCGATGGCCGAGCACAGCGCCAAGTGGCGCGCCCGCGAGGAAACGTTGGAGGATGCCGAGCAGATGATCTGGTTCCAGGGCGACTACACCAAGGAGCTGATGGACCAGACCGACTATCCCGGCTTCGATGTCGAGGCGGTCAACAAGACCTTCATGGAGTGGGAGCATCACAAGGCGGAAGACATCATGAGCTTCCGCGACCACGCCTACCGCTCGCTGATGACCGGCACGATGGCGCCGCTGCATCATACGCCCTGGCTGCAGGCGCTGGACGATTCCATGGAGAGCTATCTCGAGGTGAAAGGGGTGGCCGCGGAGTAGCGCGGCACGTCTCGGACTACATGGCAAAGTGGGGTGTCTCGCGAGACACCCCATCGACCTACCAGCAGACGTAGCCGCCATCGACGATCAGATCGAGGCCGGTAACGAAGCTCGACGCACGGCTGGCGAGGAACACGGTCGGTCCAACCATCTCATCCGGCGCCGCCATGCGCCCCATCGGCGTGTCGCGCTTGAAGATCTTTATCTCCTCGGCCACCTCGGGGCGCTTGTTCATCGGCGTCAAGGTATAGCCCGGGCTGACGACATTGACGCGCAATCCGCGATCCGCCCACTCCATGGCAAGGCTTTTGGACATGTGGATGACCGCGGCTTTGGATGAATTGTAATGCGCTTGCGTCAGGCCGCGGTTAACGATGGTGCCTGACATGGAAGCAATGTTGATGATTGAGCCGGCGCGGCGAGGCAGCATGACGCGCGCTTCGGCCTGACAGGACAGGAATACGCCCGCGACGTTGACGTCATGCACCTTGCGCCATGTGTCCACCGACATGGTCTCGGCCGGTTCCGAGCCGGCGATGCCGGCATTGTTGACGGCGACCGTCAGCGCCCCGAGTTCGGCTTCGATGCGCTCGATCGCCGTCGCCAGATCAGTCTCAGATGTCACGCTGCCGGTCAGGACCAGCGCCTTGCGCCCGAGCGCCCTGATGCTTTGTGCCGTCTGCTCCAGCCCGCCGTTGGAAGCATGACCGAAACACGCCACATCGGCGCCTGCCTCCGCAAGTCCGATCGCGATTGCCTGGCCGATACCGCTGCCGGCCCCGGTCACCAGCGCCACGCCGCCGTCCAGTTTGAAAAGATCCATGCCACCCTCCCTGAATCTTGAAGGTATTCGCTATCGGGTCTCTGGATCAATCTCTTCAGAAATCACACGCCTTGGGTCGCTTGTCAGCGGACCAGTCCTTTAGCGCCACCGGCTTGAACCTGCCTTTTATCGGCTTGCCGTTTTCCAGGTCCTTGGAGACGGTGGCCTTGCCGGTCAGATAATTGATGTCGCAGCCACCAACCGTCGTCTTGACGCCATTGGATGTTTGCAGGTTCCAGTCCCAGTCGCGGCTGTAGCCGCCGACCAAAAACTTGCCTTGGCGATAAACGATCGTCAGCGTTTCTTCGGTCGATTTGTCGGCGCCGCAGCCGAAGCAGGAGGTGACGGCGAGCGATCCCTTGCCCTTGCCTTGGAGGTCGATGACCCGGTCGTTGGTCAGACCCTTCCTGACGAATTCCGGCTGGCGCGCGGGATCGGGATTTTCTTCGTCCAGATAGATGGAGAGATCTGCTGGCTCGCCGGGCTGCTGCGTGATCTCGACACGGTCAGTCTTGCCGTCCTGGTCGATGTCGAGTTTGAGTTCGAAGGTCGAAGGGCTTTCGGCAAGCGTCGCGGTTGGCATCGCCTGCAAGGCGAGAAGCCAGAGCCAGGCCATATGATGAGATCGTTTCTTCATCGCCAGTCGTCCGCCGCCAGTGCAATTTATCACTGGCGCGAGCGAGCGCAATTGCACAATGCGGCGACCGGTTTGGTCAGCCGGACGGCAGCTCAGAAATAGCCGTCCGACGCCGCGGTCGCTTCTTTCGGAATCTCGACGCCGTCGATCAGGATCTTGTCGACCAGCTCATGGTGGAAGCACACCAGCCCCTTGATGCGTTCGGCTTCATGCACCGGCTCGGGATAATACCAGACCAGGTTCTCATGCCGCTTCTTAGGCGTCGTCACGTGGTAGTAGTTGGAGATGCCCTTATAGGGGCAGCGCGAGATGTAGCGGCTGGGCGCAAACATATCGAGCCGCGTGTCCGAGATCGGCAGATAATGGCGCACCGGATGTCCGGTCTCGAACAGGAAGACGCCGCGCCTCGAATCCGCCACCTGCTCGCCGTCGAGGATGACCTGCACGCGCCGCGAGGAGGGCAGGCAGTCGACGCGCCGGAACGGGTCGCGGGCATGCACGAAAATCTCCTCGTCCTCTTCGTACCAATGCGTCATTTTCGGCCAGTGGAAGGAGATGTAGTCGCCGATCGGCGGGCAGCCCTTGACCGGATCGAGGTAGCGCCAGGCGCCGTCCTCAACCAGCGTGATGCCGGTGTTGAGCGAGTAATGCGTGGCGACGCCCTTGAACGGGTCTTCCGTCGTCGTCCGGCTCGGCAGCAGGAACTCCTCGCGCACATCGCTCATCGGGAAGTAATAGACCGGCAGATGGTCGCTCTCCTGGAACACCAGCGCCTTGGTGGTGTCGGCAACGATCATCGGCCCGACCTGCACCCTGATCCGCTTGGGCGAGGGCATGGTGAAGGCGACATAGCCCGGCTCGAACTCGTACTGGACGATAGTGTCGAGGATGGGGAAATGCGGCCCGCGGCCGCGCAGATGGGGCTTGCGAATTGTCGTCGTCCTCTTCTCGTCGTTTGCGGCCAGGGCCTTGCGCGCGCTCATGATCAGCTCACCGATACGCGGTCGAGCAGCAGGCCGGCGGCGATCGGCGGCAGGCCGCTGACATTCTTGCGCACTGGCACCAGAAGATCTGGGAAATAGCTGAAGATGATCGGCGTCTCGTCAAGCAGCAGCTTTTGGATTTCGGATGCCGCCTTGCGCTGGGCGTCGAGGTCGAGCGCCTTGAGATAGCCGGTGACCAGCCCGTCATAGGTCGTGTTCTTGAAATGCGCCGCGTTCCACGGCCCGTCGCTGACCAGTGGGCTTTTCAGGAACACGTTCGGCACGCTGCGATGCGCGTAGTCGGTGATGCCGAGCGGGCTGTCCAGCCAGTCGGACTGGCCGAACACCGCCTTGCCGTAATATTTGTCCTGGTCCTCGATGTTGAGCGAGATGCGGGCGCCGATCTCCTTGCCGAAATTCTGGAACAGCTGCGCATAGCCTGGAATGTCGGAGTAGCGCAGCGTCGTCAGTGTGATGTCGAAGCCGCCGGCCAGGCCGGCCGCCTCCATCAACTGCTTGGCCTTGGCGATGTCCTGCGTGCGCTGCGCGACCGACTTGTCGGTGACCGGAAAGGCTGGCGCGAACGGGCTGTCATTGCCGGTCGCCGCCATGCCGCGGCAAAGCCCGTCGACCAGCTTGGAGCGGTCAATGCTGAGTGCCAGCGCCTGGCGAACGCGCTTGTCGGTGAAAGGCCCCATGTCGCAGCGCATATGGAGCTGGCGATGCGCGGTAGAAGCCACGCGCAAAACCGTGACATCCGGGCTGTTCAGAACCACCTGGCTGACGTCGAGCGGCACCGCGTCGAGCAGGTCCACTTCGCCCGCCTGCAGCGCCAGGATGCGCGGCTGCACGTCACCATAGAATTTGAATTCGAGCCGGTCGGGCAGGGCCTTTTCGCCCCAATAGTCCGGGTTGCGCACGAAGGTCGCGCCGACTTTCGGCGTGTAGCTTTCGAGGCGGAACGGCCCGGTGCCTTCAAAGGTCTTTTCGTAGTCGCCCTTGTAGCTCGCTGGCAGGATGACGGCGTTGTAATTGTCGATCGACACCGAATAGGGGAAGCTGCCGTTGGGCGCATCGAGATGGAATTCGACGGTGTGGTCGTCGACCTTGCGCGTGCCGCCCTTCGACAGCAGCCCCTTGAACACTGACAGCGCGTTGGAAGCGCCATTCGGATCGGCGAGACGATCGAAGGTCGCCACCACATCGTCGGCCTTGAAGTCCTCGCCATTGTGGAACTTTACGCCCTTGCGCAATTTGAAGGTCCACACGCTGCCATCGGCATTGGGCGACCAGCTTTCGGCCAGCACCGGCTTCAGCGTCAGATCCGGCTGCGTGATGCACAGGAATTCGGCGACCTGGAAGACCAGCTGATAGCTGCCGCTGTCATAGAAGGTGACGGGGTCGATGGCGCCGCCGGGCATCGCGACGCCGGCGCGCACCGTGCCGCCCGGCTTGCCTTCGGCGCGGGCTTGCGGCACGCCGAGGCCAATAGCCGAAGCGATGCCACCGAGGAAAGGCAGCGACAGGCCTAGCACGCTGCCATGGCGCAGGAATTCGCGTCGACCGATCCTGCCGGCGAGTAATTCGTCGATAGCGGAATTTTCGATTGCGTTAAGCGTCTTGCGGGCGGCGTCGATCATCGTGAAATGCTTCGGCATGGCGGCATTCCTTGGCTGTCGTGGGGCTCCGCCATTTAGGTCACTGTTGACCGCGACCGGAAAGCGATATTTTTTGATCGACGCCATCGAAATTTTCGATGGCGATGCGCTTGAGGGCAGAAACTATGGACACCGAGAATCTGCGCAGTTTCCTGGAGGTCGCGACACATGGCAGCTTCACGGTCGCCGCCAGCCGGCTGAACCTCGCGCAGTCGACGGTCAGCGCGCGAATCCGCAGCCTAGAAGAGCAGTTGGGCCGCAAGCTTTTCGTGCGTGACAGCGACGGTGTCTCACTGACGCCGGCCGGCCGGCAGTTCCTGCCGCATGCCTCGACGATCACGCGCACCTGGGAGCAATCGCGCCAGGATATCGCCGTTCCCGATGGCTACGAGACGCTGCTCAGGTTGACCGCCCCTGCCTATCTCTGGGACAGCATCACCTCGCCCTGGATCGGCTGGATGCGTGAGCGCAGGCCCAATGTGGCGCTGCGGCTGGAAGGCAGTTTCCCGGATCTCGCCATCGACCAGATGGCCGAGGGCTTGCTCGACATCTGCATACTCTATCTGCCGAAACCGCATCCCGGCATCGTCTATGAGACTTTGGCCGTCGATCAGGTCGTGCTCGTCCAGCACACCGAGCAGCCCGGATCGTGGACCGACAATTACATCCTGATGGATTGGGGTCTCGAGTTTCGCGTCGAGCACGACCGCGCCTTTGCCGGTATGGTGAAGCCTGCCATTTCCGCCGGCCTGGTCTTCATCGGACTGCAGCATGTGCTGTCGCAGAAGGCGGCCGCTTACCTGCCGCTGAGTGCGGTGGCCACGCATATCGAGCGCGGCGAACTGCGGCGCGTCGAGGGCGCGCCGGTGTTCCAGCGGCCGCTCTATCTTGCCTATCCCAGCAACCCGGCATCGTCCGATGTTCTGGAGGTCGCGCTCGCGGGCCTGCGCGCCTTGGCGAGGGACTGGTCCGACATGCAGGGCTTTGCCGAAGGCGACCGCGGCTTCAGCATGGCGGACGGGTCAAGCGCGCCTTGACCAAGATCAGGCTGGCTGCATGGTCTTGGGCGCCTGCAACTCTGCCAGCTCCGCATAGGGGATATGGCAACGGATGGTGTGGCCAGGTTGGGCTTCCAGCAATTCCGGCTCCTGCGTCTCGCAGATGGCGCCGATCTTGCGCGGGCAGCGCGTGTGGAAGACGCAGCCTTTCGGCGGGTTGGCCGCACTTGGGATCTCGCCGTCGAGGCGGATGCGCGAACTCTCCGTACGGTCGAGCTTGGGCACGGCCGACAGCAGCGCCTCGGTATAGGGGTGGTGCGGGCCGGAGAAGACAGCCTCCGAGGGACCGAACTCCATGATGCGGCCGAGATAGAGCACCGCGATCTTGTCGGAGAGATAACGCACCACGCCGAGGTCGTGCGAGATGAAGATGTAGCTGACATCCTGCTTCGTCTGCAGGTCGGCCAGAAGGTTGAGGATGGCCGCCTGCACCGAGACGTCGAGCGCCGAGGTCGGCTCGTCGCAGACCACGATACGCGGATCGCCGGCAAAGGCGCGCGCGATCGCCACGCGCTGCTTCAGCCCGCCCGACAGCTGGCGTGGTTTGACCGCGAGATGGCGGTCGGTTAGCCGCACCGAGCGGACGAGCTCTTCGAGGCGCGTGTCCAGCGTCTTGCCGCTGAGCCCGCCCAGCCGCTTCAAGGCGCGGCCGAGGATGTGCCGGATCGAATGCGAGCGGTTGAGCGCGGAATCCGGATTCTGGAAGACGATCTGCACCGCTTTGACTTGATCTTCAGAGCGGCTTGCAAGCCGTGGCGCGAGCTTCTTGCCTTCGAGCTCGATCGAGCCGCCGTCGTCCGGCGCGACGAGGCCGAGCAGCAGTCTGGCGAAAGTGGTCTTGCCGCTGCCGGATTCGCCGACCAGGCCGAGCGTCTCGCCGGGGCTGAGGCTGACCGAGACGTCCTTGACGGCGCGCAGCGGATGACCGTAACTGCCATAGGTCTTGTTCAGCCCCTCGACCTGCAGCACCGGCGGCGCCTGCTTCGGCGCGGGCGTGGAAACCTCGGCGGGCGTGGCGCGCGGCAGCGACTGCGCCTTTTCGTGATAGTGGCAGCGTGACAGCCGACCGTCTTCCAGTTCGTAGAGCGGCGGCGGCTCGGCGCGGCAGCGCTCGGTCGCCAGCGCGCAACGGTCGGCAAAGGCGCAGCCGACGATGTTGGCGCCGATGCCGGGCAGGAAGCCCGGAATGGTGTCGAGGCGGCCCTGGTCCTTGCGCTGGCCGCCGCGCGGCAGGCAGCGCAGCAGCGCCACGGTGTAGGGATGGCGCGGATCGTTGAAGACGTCCTTGGTCGAGCCTTCCTCGACCAGCATGCCGGCGTAGAGCACGCCGACGCGGTCGCACATGTTGGAAACGACGGCGAGGTTGTGGCTGATGAACAGGATCGAGGCCGACAGCTCGCGTCGCAACTGCCCGATCAGGTCGAGCACCTCGGCTTCCACCGTCGCGTCGAGGCCGGTCGTCGGCTCGTCGAGGATCAGCATCGAGGGGTCGTTGGCGAGCGCCATGGCGATCGCGACGCGCTGCTGCATGCCGCCGGAAAGCTGATGCGGGTAGCGTTGCATGACGCTTGGCGGATCCGAGATCCGCACGCGGTTGAGGATGGCGATCGCCTTGTCGGTCGCGGCCTGTCCAGTGACGCCGGCAAGCTCGAAGATCTCGGTCAGCTGGCGGCCGATGCGGATCGACGGGTTGAGCGCCTTGCCGGGGTCCTGATAGACCATCGACACACTGTCGGCCCGCGCACGCCGCAGCGCCTCGGCGTCGAGCTTCATCAGATCCTGGCCGTCAAGCTCGATCGAGCCGCCGGTGATCGAGCCGTTGCGCGGCAGATAGCGCACCACCGACAGCGCCACGGTCGACTTGCCGCAGCCGGATTCGCCGACCAGCCCGTAGGATTCGCCGGCGCCGATGGTGAGGTTGACGTTGCGCAGCACCGCGCGGTTGCGGCCGCCGACGCGATAGGCGACGGAAAGGTCCTTGAGTTCGAGCGCGTTCTTGTCAGTCATTGAACGCTCCATGCACGCCGTCGGCCACCAGGTTGACACCGATCACCAGCGAGGCGATCGCCAAGGCATCGAACAGCACCGTCCACCAGAAGCCGCCGCCGATCATGCCGTAATTCGAGGAGATCGAGAGACCCCAGTCGGGTGAGGGCGGCTGGATGCCGAAGCCCATGAAGGACAGCGTCGCCACCGCGAAGATGGCGTAGCCAAGCCGCACCGTCGTCTCGACCAGGATCGGCGGGATGACGTTGGGCAGGATCTCGACAAACATCGTGTGCATCGCGCCCTCATGGCGCAGCTTCGCCGCCGCGACATAATCGAGTTCGCGTTCGGCCAGCACCGCCGAGCGGACCGTCCTGGCGATGATCGGCGCGAAACTCAGGCCGATGACGACGATGACGGTGGTCTTGGATGTGCCGAGCGCGACGATGGCAAGCAGCGCGATGATCACCACCGGGATCGCCATGAAGGCTTCCAGAACGCGGCTGATGACATCGTCGACGATGCCGCGGAAATAGCCGATGACGAGGCCGAGCGCGGTGCCGGCAATCGTCGCCAGGATGGTGGCGAGCGGCGCCACGGTGAGGATGTCGCGCGAGCCGACAATGACGCGCGAGAACACGTCGCGGCCGAGTTGGTCGGTGCCGAACCAGTGATCGGCGGCCGGTGGCGTGAGCGAGTTGATGATATCGCTGGCCAGCGGGTCGTAAGGCACCAGATGCTCGCCGAACAGCGCGCAGATGACCCAGAACAGTACGATGCCGAGACCGGTCAGGAAAGTGGGGGAGCGCAACAGCGAATGCAGCACCTCGCCCCACGGGCTGCGCTTTGTCGTGGTGTCGGGCGCGGCCGGCATGCCGACGGGGGTGTCTGTGGCGCTCATTGCTCTGCCCCCAGCCGGATCCGCGGATTGAGCACGGAATAGAGGAAATCGGCGGCCAGCGTTGCCACCGAATAGACGATGCCGATGGTCAGGATGCCGGCCTCGAGCATCGGGAAGTCCTTGCCGCGCGCGGCGGTGAAGATCAGCGAGCCGATGCCCTGATAGCGGAACAACGTCTCGATCACGACCAGGCCGCCGATCAGATAGCCGGTCTGCGTCGCGATGACGGTGATGGTCGGCAAAAGCGCGTTGCGCAGCACATGGCGCCAGATCACCGTGCGCCATGGCAGTCCCTTCAGCACGGCGGTTCTCGTATAGTCGGCATCGAGCGCCTCGATCATGCCGGAGCGCGCCATGCGGGCGATGTAGCCGAACAGCACCAGGAACAGCGGCAGCGACGGCAGGATCAGATAGTAGATCTGGGTGAAGAAGCCGGCGCCTTTCGGCCAGGTCGCGGCGATCGGCAGCCAGCGCAGCCAGACCCCGAAGATCAGGATCAGGATGATGCCGGTGACGAATTCGGGCAGCACCGTCACCGACAGGCCGCCAAGGCTGATGATGCGGTCGAGCGGCCGGTTCAGGTTGAGCGCGGCAATCACGCCGCCAAGGATGCCGATCGGCACCACCAGCACGAAGGCAATCAAGGCCAGCTTCAACGAATTGCCCAAGGCGTCGATGACGAACGGCGCCACCGGCGCGCGGAAGACATAGGACATGCCCATGTCGCCCTGCACGAATTTCCAGATCCAGGTTCCGTATTGGACGAGCAGCGGCCGGTCGACGCCGAGCGAATGGTTGAGCGCGTCGACAGCGCGCTGGTCGGCGAACGGCCCCAGGATGGCGCGGCCGACATTGCCGGGCAGCACCTGGCCGCCGAGGAACACCATGACGCTAAGCAAAAATAGCGTGACGAGCGACAAAGCCAGGCGCCGGACGAGGAAAGCTAGAATGGCAGCGTCTCCTTACGAAAGGTCTGTATGCCCGGTCATGCCAGACATGTCGGACAAACTCATAGTGGCAGGCGGATCGAATGCTGTCACGGGTGGAACAGCTCCGGTAAATCGCGACACCTCAACCAGCGTCGAATTGCAGGTCGGCGACTGGGCGAGCCGCGACGTACCGCGATCGGGCGTGAGCACGTTGGGATTGCCGTGCTTTTCGAGGCCTTCCGGCTCGCCTGGACGCGCCGGATCGAACCAGGCGCCGGTCGGCAGTTGCACGACATCGGAGACCAGGCTGTCCGTAAGCACGGCCCCCGCAAGGCATGAGCCGCGCTCGTTGGAGACAAGGACCACCGCGCCGTCGACGATGCCACGCGCGGCGGCATCCTGCCGGTTGATCAGCAGCGGTGCGCGGCCGGCAATCTTGCCCGCGCGGCTGACCGACCCGTGATCGTACTGGCTGTGCAATTTGTCGGCCGGTTGCGGCGACAGAAGATGCAACGGAAATCTCTCGCAAAGGCTGTCATTGCCCAGCCATTCCCGCGGCTCGCACCACAAGGCGTGGCCAGGGCAGTCGTCATAGCCGAACGCTTCGATCGTTGCCGAGAAGAGCTCGATGCGGCCGGACGGCGTCGCCAGCGGATACCGCTCCGGATCGGCGCGGAACGCGCCGAGGAACGTCTGCGACGTCAGCGTGCGGGTTAGATCGGCATGACCCTCGGCCCAGAAACGATCGAAGGGCGGCATGTCCACACCGCCGGCGCCGGCATTCTCCACTGCTTGGTCATAGAGGTGCCGGATCCATGCCTCGGCATCGCGTCCTTCGGTGAATGCCTCGGCTGTGCCGAGCCGCAACGCCAGGTCCGCGAAGATATGAAAGTCGTCGCGCGCCTCGCCAAATGGCTCGATCGCCTGCTTCATCGCGACGATAAGGTTTTCGCGGTTCGAGAAGGCGAGGTCGTTGCGCTCCAGCGGCGTGGTCACGGGCAGCACGATGTCGGCATGGCGCGCCGTTGCTGTCCAGAATTGTTCGTTGACGACGATCGTGTCGGGCCGCTGCCAGGCTTTGACGAGACGGTTGAGGTCCTGGTGATGATGGAACGGATTGCCGCCGGCCCAGTAGACGAGGCGGATGTCGGGATAGGTTCGCGCCACGCCGTTGAACTCGAACGACCCGCCGGGATTGAGCAGCATATCGGCCATGCGCGCGACCGGAATGAAATACGCCACGCCATTTCTGCCTTGCGGCACCGAGGGCCAGCGGAAGCCCATCTCCGGTCTGCCGGCGCCATTCGTCGACGAATAGCCGAAGCCGATGCCGCCGCCCGGCAATCCGATCTGGCCGAGCAGCGCGGCAAGCGTGATCGCCGCCCAATAGGGCTGCTCGCCATGGTCGGCCCGCTGCAGCGACCAGCTGACCATCAGCATCGTGCGCCTGGCGGCCATGCCCCTGGCCAGCGCGACGATTGTCGCTTCATCGACGCCACTGAGTTTGGCGGCCCATGCCGGGTCCTTGGGCTGGCCGTCGCTTTCGCCCAGGAGATAGGCCCGCACAATGTTGAAGCCGGTGCAGTAACGCGCCAGGAACGCCTCGTCATGCAAGCCTTCACGGATCAGCACATGGCAAAGCGCCAGCATCACGGCGGTGTCGCTGTTCGGCCGAAGCGGCAGCCATTCGGTATCGACACCACGCGGCGCGTCGTCGCGAACGGGCGAGACGTTGATGAGCCGCGCACCGTTGCCGACGGCGTTGCTGAGCGCCGCCGAGGCTTCGTGCCGTGCAGATCCACCGCCCTGCACCTGCGCATTGCGCCAGGGCAGCCCGCCAAAGGCGACGATTAGCTTGCTATGCTGTTCGATCCCATCCCAGGTTGTGTGATTGCCGGTCAGGGCATCGGTGCTGCCGAGCACATGCGGCAGGATGATCTCGGCCGCGCCATAGGAATAGCTCAGCACCGAGCCCGTATAGCCGCCAATCGTGTTGAGGAACCGGTGAACCTGGCCCTGTGCATGGTGGAAGCGCCCGGCGCTCGCCCATCCGTAGGATCCGGCATAGATCGCGCTGTTGCCATGCGCCTTGCGGATGCGCGCCAGTTCGCCGGCGACGATGTCGAGCGCGGTTTGCCAGGGCACTTCGACGAAAGGCTCATCGCCGCGCCTGCTGGCGGGACGCGACCTGTCGCCTTCGAGCCAGCCGCGCCTGATTGCGGGGCGCGAAACGCGCAGGTCTCCCTGTACCGTGCCGAGCATCGACCTGCCGATCGGCGACGGATCGGGATCGCCGCGCCACGGCTCGACACCGACGAGCCGGCCGTTCTCGGCGCGGACCTCGTATGTCCCCCAATGCATGGTGGTGAGCAGGGTTGCGGACTCCATGGGACACGATCATCCCGCTACAGCCATTGCGGGCAGGGCGCCTGGCGCCCTGTCCCGGTCTGATCGCGAAGCGCCGGCCCGCAGGGGCCGGCGATGCGGGACCTACGCTTGCCTCATGCTCAGCCTTTCGACGCCTTCTCGAGGAACAGCTGCGACATGGCGGTGGGCTGCACGCCAGCCACGCCTTTCGCCGTTGCCGTCAGGTAATCGTAGAAATAGCCGAAGACCACCGGCGTTTCCTCGAGCAGCAGCTTCTGGATCTTGCCGGCGTCCGCCTTCTGAGCCTCGAGGTCGAGGGCCCCGATATAGCTTGCCGCGAGCTGGTCATAGTCCTTGTTCTTGAAGTGGGCGGCGTTCCAGGTGCCGTCGCTCTTCAAGGGCGCCGCGAGGTAGACATTGGGCACGCCGCGGTGACCGTAGTCGGTGATGCCCATCGCCGAGTCCAGCCAGTTCGACTTGCCGAACACGGCATCGCCGTAATAGGCGCCCTGGTCGAGGATATTCAGTTCGAGCTCGATGCCGATTTCCTTGACCCAGTTCTGGATGAGCTGCGCGTATTCCGGGATTTCCAGATAGCGCTCGGTGGTGAGCGTCATCTTGAAGCCCTGGCCGACGCCGGCCGCTTCCATCAGCTGCTTGGCCTGGGCGATGTCCTGCTTGCGCTGCGGCACGCTGGTATCGGTCGAGGGGTAGACGGCGGCGAACGGGCTGTCATTGCCGAGCGCCGAGCGTCCCTTCATCAGGCCGGCGACGAGTTTCTCGCGGTCAAGGCAGAGCGCGATGGCGCGGCGCACGCGCGCGTCCTTCGTCGGGCCCTCGTCGCAGTGCATATGCAGCTGCTGATGCGCGGACGATTTCAGGCTGATGATCTCGATATTGGGGTCGTTGAGCACGGCAACGCCCGCCAGCACCGGCATCTGGTTGATGATGTCGATCTGGCCGCCCTGCAGCGCAAGGATCTGCGGCTGCATGTCGGCGAAGAAGGTGAACTCGGTGCGGTCCGGCAAGGCCTTCTCGCCCCAATAATCGTCATTGCGCACGAAGGAGGCGCCGACCTTGGCCGTGTATTTTTCCAGCTTGAACGGCCCGGTGCCGTCGAAGCTCTTCTCGTAGTCGCCCTTGTAGCTCGCCGGGATGATGACGGCGTTGTAGTTGTCGGACGACAGCATGTAGGGGAAGTTGCCGTTCGGCGCGTCGAGGTGGAATTCGACGGTATAGTCGTCGACCTTCTTCGAGGCGCCCTTCTTCAGGATGCCGGTGAACACCGACAGCGCATTGGACGAATTCGCCGGGTCGGCGAGGCGATCGATGCTGGCCACCACGTCGTCGGCCTTCATCTCGCCGCCCGAGTGGAACTTGACGCCCTTGCGCAGTTTGAAGGTCCACACCGTGCCATCGGTGTTCGGCGACCAGCTTTCGGCCAATGCCGGCTTCAGAACGAGGTCCGGGCCGTCGACGCAGAGGAATTCGGCGACCTGCTGCATGACGAGCAGGCCACCGGCATCCGCGATGGTGACTGGGTCGATCGCGGCCGCCGGAACGCTGCTGCCGACGCGGATCGTGGCACCGGGCGCGCCGGCTCGTGCCAGCGAAGGCGCTGCGCCGAAGCCGGCGGCCATGCCGATGCGGCCGAGCAGCGGCAGCGACAGGCCAAGCAGGCTGCCATGGCGGACGAATTCGCGGCGGCTGATGCGGCCGTCGATCAAACCGTCGATGAGATGGTTTTCCAGCGGCGTGCGGCCACGGCGGAGAAGATCGAGAATGCGATAGTTCTTCATGGGTCTAACCCTTTCCCCTGTTTTTGTGGTTGGCGTTTCAGTCGACGAGTGCCGTGGAGTTCTCCTGTCCTCGGCATTCATCCTTGTCAGTTGATCGGACTGTAGCATGCGGTTTTGTCCGGTCCATCCGCTCGTTGAAGCGGAAAGGTCAGATTTTCTTGATGAATTGTCTGTCGGCCAGGCGACCCACGGCCGCCCTTTTCTCGATAAGTTCTGCTAGCTTTTCGACATCCTCCTAATTCAGCGGCAGTCTGCGGTAGGTCCCGGGTTTTTCCGGGTCGTGATATTTGTTGCAGGGGCCGTTTTGGACGAAGTCGCGATGGCAGGCGGCAAGCCGGTCCTGCGACAGCGTGACGCCAAGGCCGTGGCCTTCGGGCACCGGCACGGTGTTGTTCCTGGGCGCGAATGGGCCTTCTTCGATGATGTCCATCGGCTGCATGCGAAACAGCGACTGGTTGGGCTCCCGGATCCAGCCAAGTGCCGAGCACAAATGCAGATAGCAGGCGCTGCCGATGCCGGTGTCGCCGCTGTAGCACCAGTAATCGATGCCGGCGTGCTCGCAGGCGCCGACGAAGCGGACCATGCGGTTGATGCCGCCATGCGCCGTCGGGTTGCCGACGAAAGCGTCCGGGACCTTGAGCTCCATACCGCGGGCGATATCGATGTTGTGGGTCGAAAACGGGATCGCGGTGTGGCGGCGCAATTCGCGCATCTCCTCAATCGTCGCCACCGGGTCCTCCCAATTGCGTACGCCAAGCTCCTCAAGCGGCCGCGCCAGCTGCCTGGCGGTGGCCAGCGAATAAGCCTGGTTGGAATCGATACGGATCATCGCCGCGTCACCGAGTTTTTTGCGGATCAACTCGACCATCTTCATCGAGATTTTCGGATCGGCAGTCGAGAACTTGCCCTCGAAGAAGGTGGTGCCGTAGCGCTGGTTGAGTTCGACGCAATAGTCGGCGACTTCCTCAGGCGTCTTCTCGCCCTTCACCTTGGCGCCGTCGCCGCGCAGCGAGAAATAGTCGGTGAACGGGATGTCCTTGCGCACTGCGCCGCCGAGCAATTGGTAAAGCGGCTGCTTCCACGCCTTGCCGCGCAGGTCCCACAGCGCCATCTCGATGGCGCCGAAGGCCATGATGCGGGTGCGGTCGTTGATCGACTGCACGCCGCTCCAGAACGGCAGGCAAACTTCCTCCGCGCCGGCGATATCGAACGCATCGCGGCCGGCGAGCCGTGGCGCCAGCACATCGTTGATGACGGCCGCGGCGCCCGGCGTCGGCGCCTCGCCGATGCCGATAAGTCCGTCCTCGGTCTCGACCTCGACGATGGTCGGCGAGAAACCGTCGAGCTCACCGAACACCCAGACGTAAGGCGCTTCGAGCCGGTAGTTGATCGGTGTCGCCTTGATGCGCTTGATCTTCATCTCAGATCTCGAAGAAGGGTTTGCCGAGCAGGCTCGGGTCGACATCGATGCCGAGGCCGAGGCCGTCGGGAATGCCCATATGGCTGCCGGTCACCGGCGGGGCGTTGGTGGCTGTGCGCACTGTCACCCATTCGTGGAAGGCAATGGCGTGCAGCCGGCGCTCCTGCGGCGTCGACAGCGACAGATGCGCCATCGCCGCCGTGTCGATCTCGGCGCCGCCGGTGTCTTCGACGGTGATCATGAAGCCGAGGTCGACGGCAACGTCGCGGATCAGCCGCGTCTGCGTCACGCCGCCCAGCCGCGAGATTTTCAGCGTCAGCCCGTCGGCAGCGCCCCTGCGGTGGATTTCCAGCATCTCGCCAAGCGAGGTGACGGATTCGTCGAGCACCATCGGCTTGTCGAGCATGCGGCGCACCGACATGTTTTCCTCGATCGTCGTGCAGGGCTGCTCGAACGTGTAGTCGATGCCGCGCGTGGCGTCGGCGAACTGGCGCGCCTGGTAGGGCGTCCAGCCGGCATTGGCGTCGCAGAAGATCACCGTGCCTTTCGGTACCGCCGATGCGACCGCCGTCACCCTCTCGATGTCGTCATGCACATTGCCGCCGACCTTGACCTGCAGGCGGCGGCAGCCCTCGGCTATGATCCTCTTGGCCAGCGCCGACATCTGATCGAGCGTGCCGTGGGTGACGACCCGGTAGGTCTCCGCCATATCGCTCTCGCGGCCGCCGAGCATGGTCACCAGCGGCACGTCAGCCGCGCGGGCGGCCAGATCCCAGCATGCCATGTCGAGCGCGGACTTGATGTAGGGATGGCCTTTGAACACCGTGTCCATCAGCCGGCCGATGGCGGCGAGACCGCGCGGGTCCTGGCCGATGAGATGCGGCGCGATCTCCGGCACGCCCGCGCGCGTACCCGCCGGAAACGCGGCCGAATAGAAATTGCCGAGCGGCGCCATCTCGCCCCAGCCGGTGACGCCGCTGTCGGAGGTGATGGCGACGATCACCGCGTCGAAACAGTCGGCGACCCGTCCCTTGGACATGCGGTAAGGCCCGTCCACGAAGGGCTGCACGACATTATAGGCCTTGATGCTCTTGATCTTCACTTTGCTGTCCGTTGCCAGGATGTTGGTCAGGCGCCTTTTGATGCGCGCTTTTCGAGGCTGCGCGCATAGGCAAGAAGCTCTTCGAAATCGAGATCGATATGCTCGCGCGCATGGCGTTGCGCGGCCTTCATGTCGCTGTCTTTGAGCAGCGCCACATAGGTCTCGTGCACGTCGATAGCCGGCACTGCCTCATTGCGGGCGCGCTGGTGCAGGGCGAAATACATCTGCAGCCGGCTGGTCAGCCGCTGCCATGTTTCCAGAAGCACCGAATTGTCGGCCCATTCGTAGATCAGCCCGTGCAATTGCAGCGCCGTCTCGATCTGGCGCGTGGTGTCGACCGCCCGCGTCGCCTGCTTGACCGCATCGTGGCGATGGTCGAGTTCATCGAAGAAGCGCTGGTCGCGCTGCGGCCAGGCGAGTTCGATGGCGAACTCGTCGAGCACCTTGTTCAGCGAATAAGCATCGACGATGTCTTTGGCGGTGACGTCGATGACGAAGGTTCCGGCGTAGGGAATGCCGGTCAGGATACCTTCCTGCACCAACTCGCGCATGGCCTCGCGCAGCGGCGCGCGGCTCACCCGCATCTGTTCGGAGATGCGCAGCTCATTGAGCTTCTGGCCCGGCTCCAGCTGTCCGGTGAGGATCGCGCGCCGCAGCAGGGCGACAATCTCCGCCCTGCGGGTCGTGTCCGCGATCGGACTGAAATCCAGCTTTGCCATGCATCACTCCCGGAAGGATTTATGCAAGACAATCAGATTGTCGACAATCCAACAAGTAGGCACTGCAGGATTTTTATGGGCCGCGCTCTATGCGGCGCGACCGTAAAATCCGATCCGCTCTTCCTCGCTGAACATGACGCCCGGGCGTTCATAATAGGAGAACACCGCGATCATGCGCTCGCGATGGCCGTCGACGGTGGTGACGCGATGCGCGGTGTTCTTGCCGCGAAAGACGTTCAGCGTACCGGCCTTGATGTGCAGGATCTTGGCTTCAGGATCACGGCCCTCAAGCAGCTTGGCCACGCCGTCGTAATTCGGGTCGCTGTCCGAGCGCAGGTCGGTGCGGTATTCGAAGTCTCCGCCGCGCTCGGGCGCCTGCAGCAAAAGCGTCGTGGTGAATTCCGAACGGTCGAAGTGCCAGTTGAGCGCTTCGCCAGCCCGGTAGCCCATGACGTTGGCGCGGGCCAGCGGATCCTGCATGACGTGCAGCTGCGGCTTATCCATCGTCGCCGCCAGGAAGCGCACCAGCGGCTCGTATTCATAGATCGAAAGAACGGTGCTGCCGGAAATCTGGTCTGCGCAGACCGTATGGCTGATCGTCTCCACCTGGCGCAGCGCCGGATGGTCGGGTGCCAGTTCCGGGATCGACGGCTTGAAATAGATATTGTGCATGCGCTTGTGTACATGCGAGTTCGTGTCCATCACCGGCCGGATTTCTGCGACGGCCTTCTCGGCGATGCCTGGCCGCAGAAAACCTTCGAGGTTGAACATGCCGTGCTCTCTCAGCGCGGTCCTGGAGCCCTCTACAAGGCGCGTCCATTCGGGGCTGCCCTCGCGGTGGAGCGGGTAGCGGTCGAGATCCAGAATGTCTTTCATCGTCATGTCCTCGTGAAATCCTGTGTCACTAGACAGCAAGGAAATCTTTCTCTCAACGCGGAAAATTGTTAGGCTTGCCCAAGGAAGACTTGGGGAAGCTGGGATGGAAAGACTTCCGCCCTTGAATGCGATGCGGGCATTCGAGGTCGCTGCACGCACCGGCTCCTTCACCCTCGCCGCCACCGAACTCGGCGTGTCATCGGCCGCCGTCAGCCAGCAGATCCGCAATCTGGAGGACTGGTTCGGCAAGCAGCTCTTTGTGCGCACCGGCAATCGCATAACCCTCACCGATGCCGGCCACGCCATCTATCCGCAGACAGCCCGGGCACTCGGCGAGATCGCGGCGGTTGGCCGGCGCATGCTGGAAGGCGGCTTGCGCACGCGCCTGGTCGTCAGCGTGTCATTCTCGCTGGCCGAGCTGTGGCTGGCGCCCCGGTTGGCGGTGTTGATCGATAGTTTTCCCAACATGGCGATCGATGTTCGCGTCGAGGACGATCCGGTCGACGTCGTGCGCCAGAACATCGACCTGCGCATTTCCTATGGCGACTATCACTATCCGGCGCTGAGGATGGTCCGGCTCGTCCACGACGACGTGCTGCCGGTCGCGGCGCCCGCATTCTGGCAGCGCCATGGCAACGCAGCGTCCAACCTGGCGGATGTGCACGAGAGCCATTTCATCCACACCAATTGGGGGCCGAACTATGCCTCGCATCCGAGCTGGGCGGACTGGTTCGCGGCCGCCGGCGGCAATCGCGCTCCCGACCCGTCGCATGGCCGGCGCGTCGGCCTTTCCAGCCTGGCGATCGGCGCGGCAAGGTTGGGCTTGGGCATAGCGCTTGGCCAGCGAATCATGGCCGCAGCCGATCTCGCGGCGGGCCGACTGATTGCGCTATCGTCCGTGTCGGTCCGCCTCGGCCAGCCCTATTGCGCCTTCATGCTGCCGGCCAAGGCCGAACGCGCGGATATTGCCGGGCTGGTCGAACTGCTGGGAGCAATTCCATGAATTGCCTGAAAAAGAAAACGGCGCCCTCGGCGTGGGAGCCGGGGGCGCCGTCGGACCGGGTCTGATGGGGGAATCAGCTGGCCGGTTTCGATTGCGGCAAGGGAGAAACCGGCATTCCTGGTCCGATCTTCTGCAAATTGCCCGTGATCACCTGGTCGGTCTCGGAGATGCCGGAGGTCACGGAAACGAGGTCACCGTCGGTCGGCCCGAGCGAGACCAGCTTCTGGTCGACGGTGTTGCCCTTGCCCAGCACATAGAGGTACTTGCCGAGCTGGCTGGAACCGAGCGCCACCTGCGGCACCATCAGCGTGTTGGGCTGCTCCTTCACATGCAGCCGCACGCGCACATATTGTCCAGGCAGCAGCGTGAACTTGGCGTTGCCGATGGTCGCGCGCGCCGTGATGGTGCCGGTCGAATGGTCGATCGTGTTGTCGATGAAGGTGAGCTCGCCCTTCTGGCTGGGCACCGTCTCGCCGGGCAACAGAACATCGACGGCGATCGGACCGGCGGCCTTGGCCTGGGCGATCTGGACGAGATCGGTCTCGCTCGGATTGAAGGTTACATAGATCGGGTCGAGCTGCACCAGTGTGTTGAGGACCGTGCCGGCGACGCTGACCAGCGTGCCGACCGAGGCCTGGTTGCGGCCGATGCGGCCGTTGAACGGCGCCTTGATCTCGGCATAGCTGAGATTGAGCTCGGCCGTCCGTACCGCCGCCTGGTCGACGGCAAGGGCGGCTTGCGCCGTGCGCAAGGTGCTGGTGCGCTGGTCGAAGCTGTCCTTGTCGAGGTAGCCTGCCTTGGCAAGGTCAGTGCCGCGGCCGAGATTGGAGCGCGCGTAATCAAGCGTCGCCGTGTCGCGCTGCACCTGCGCCTGCGCTTGGTCGAGCGCTGCTTGGTAATCCTGCGGCGCGATCCGGTAGAGTAGGTCACCCTGCCTCACATCGGTGCCGTCGGCGGCGGTCTGCTCCTGCAGATAGCCCGGCACACGTGCCTGCAGCGTGATGCTGCGGATCGATTCCACGCGCGCGGCGTAGTCGAGATAGATCGGCAAGGTCTTCTTGACGACATTGACCACTGGCACCGGCATGACGAAGGCCGCCGGTGCGGGCGCAGCACCCGCCGTGCCGCTACCGAGGTAGCCCGGGTTCAGCAGGTGAACGCTTGCCACCGAGACCGCGCCGATCGCGATGGCGGTTCCTAAAGCGATTTTCCATCTACGCATGATAGTCTCCAATCCTATTCGGCCGCCTGGGCGAGCGGCTGAAGCGCCGGCTCGGCGGTCGGTTCAATTTCTTCCTTGCCAGGGGCGTCGTGGTGTCCCTTGGCTGGTTCCTTTTCGTCGCGCCCTTCGCGCAGCCGTTCGATCACCGCGTAGAAGACCGGCACGAAGACCAGCGACAGCACCGTCGCCGCCACCATGCCGCCGAAGACGGTGGTGCCGATCGACTGCCGGCTGGCAGCGCCTGCGCCTGTCGCAAACATCAGCGGCAGCACGCCGAGGATGAAGGCGAAGGCCGTCATCAGGATCGGCCGCAGTCTCAGCCGCGCGGCTTCCATCGCCGCTTCGACGATGCTCAGCCCTTCCTCGCGCCGCCGTCTCGCGAACTCGACGATCAGGATCGCGTTCTTTGCCGCCAGGCCGATCAGCATGACGAAGCCGATCTGCGAGTAGACGTCGATCTGCATGCCGCGCAGCAGCAGGGCCACGAAGGCGCCGAACAAAGCGAGCGGCACCGCCAGGAGCACCATGAACGGCATCGCCCAGCTCTCATACTGCATCGCCAGGATCAGGAAGACGAAGACGATGGCGAGGCCGAAAACGACCGACGCGATCGATCCCGCCTTGAGCTCCTGGAAGGTGATGCCGGTCCATTCGAAACCGAAATCCCTGGGCAGTGCCGTGGCGGCGGCGCGTTCCATGGCCGCGACCGCCTGTCCGGAAGAGAAGCCGGGGGCGGCGCCGCCATTGATCGAGGCCGACGCGTTGTTGTTGTAGTGCGGCACGGTTTCGGGACCGACGAACGGCACCAGCTTGCCCAGCGTCGAGAGCGGCACCATGCCGCCGGACGCGTTGCGCACATAGAGCCGCGAAATGTCGGCCACGCCGGCGCGCGCATCCTTGTCGGCCTGGATGGTCACCCGGAAGGTGCGGCCGAACAGGTTGAAGTCGTTGACGTAGAGCGAGCCGAGATAGATCTGCAGCGTGTTGAAGACGTCGGGCAGGTTGAGGCCGAGCAGTTTGGCCTTGCTGCGGTCGAGGTCGTAGTTGAGCTGCGGCGTCGAGGTCGAGAACGGCGAGAACAGCTGCTGCGGATTGATCTCCGGCTGCTTGCGCGCCTCGGCGATCAAAGCCTGCGTCGCGTCGTTGAGAGCCGTGCTGCCGCGCCCGGTCAGATCCTCGACGACGAATTCGAAGCCACCCGTGGTGCCGATGCCCGGGATCGAAGGCGGATCGAAGGACAGCGCGAAGGCTTCCGGAATCTGCATCAGCTTGCCGCGCACATCGGAGACGAGCTTCGATGCGCTCTGGTCGGGGCCGCGCTCCTCCCACGGCTTGAGGATGGCGAACTCGACCGCCGAGTTCGACTGCGCCGCACTGGTCAGGAAGTTCAGGCCGCTGATCGAGCCGACAATGTCGACGCCGGGCGTCGCCTGCAATATGTCGCGCGCCTTTTGTGCCACCGCGTCGGTGCGCTCCAGCGAGGCGCCGTCGGGCAACTGGATGACGACGAAGAAGTAACCCTGGTCCTCGACCGGAAGGAAGGTCGAGGGCAGCTTCTGCCAGACGAAGTAAGTGGCGACCAGTCCGGCCGCGAACAGGCCGAGCATGATCCAGCGCAGCCTGATGAGGATACGCACGCCATGCGCATAGGCATGCGACAGCTTGTCGAAGCCCGTATTGAACCAGCGGAACGGCGCGAATTGCGTCGGGCCGCCATGGCGCAGGAAGGCGGCACTCAGCGCTGGGCTCAGCGTCAGCGAGTTGAAGGCCGAGATGCCGACCGAAATCGCCACGGTCAGCGCGAACTGGTTGTAGAGCTTGCCGGAGACGCCTGGAATGAAGGCGACGGGCACGAACACCGCCATCAGCACCGCGGTGGTGGCGATGATCGGACCGGTGACTTCGGCCATCGCGGCCTTGGTTGCCGCAAGCGGTTTGAGGCCCGCCTCCAATTGTCGCTCGACATTTTCGACCACCACGATGGCATCGTCGACGACGAGGCCGATGGCCAGCACCATGCCGAGCAGGGACAGCATGTTGAGCGAGAAGCCGAGCATCTCCATGACGACCAGCGTCGCCACCAACGACACCGGAATGGCGATGGTCGGGATGATCGTCGTGCGCCAGCTCTGCAGGAAGACGAACACCACGGCGACGACCAGCACCAGGGCTTCGCCGAGCGTGATCAGCACGTCATGCATCGAGGCCGACACGAAGCGCGTCGTGTCGTAGTGCATGCCATAGGCAACGCCTTTGGGGAAACGAGCCGACAGCTCCTGCATCTTGTCCTTGACGCGCTGCTGCAGATCGAGCGCGTTGGAGCCGGGCATCTGGTAGACGGCGAGCACGACGGTCGGGTCCTTGCCGAAGAAGGCCGACGACGAATATTGCAGCGCGCCGAGCTCGATGCGGGCGACATCGCGCAGCCGCACCAGCGAGCCGGTGTCGGTGTTGGCGCGCACGACGATGTCGCCGAACTCCTTCGGGTCGCTCAGGCGGCCGACGGCGTTGACCTGCATCTCGAACGCCGTGCCGGCGGGCGCCGGCGACTGGCCGATCTTGCCGGCCGCCACCTGGACGTTCTGTTCCGAGATGGCGTTCTGCACATCGACAGCGGTGATGCCGAGATTGGCCAGCTTGTCCGGATCGAGCCAGACGCGCATCGAATAACGGCGCTCGCCGAAAATCTGCACGTCGCCGACGCCTTGCAAGCGCTTCAAAGGATCGACGATCTGCAGGTAGGCAAGGTTCGACAGCGCCACCGGATCGACCGAACTGTCGGGCGAGGTGAGGTTGACGATGAGGACGAAATTCGGGTTCTGCTTCTTGATCGTCACGCCGCCCTGGTTGACGATCGCCGGCAGGGAGGACGCCGCTTGCGAGACGCGATTCTGCACGTCGACGGCTGCGGTGCTCAGCGAATAGCCGACATCGAAGGTGATGGTGATCGTCGAGGAGCCGTCATTCGAGCTCGTCGACGACATGTAGGTCATGCCTTGCACGCCGTTGATCTGCTGCTCCAGCGGCGTCGTCACCGTATCGGCGACCACTTGCGCGCTGGCGCCCGGATAATGCGCGCTGACCACGACCTGCGGCGGGGTGATGTCGGGGAACTGCGAAACCGGCAAAAGGAAATAACAAATCGTCCCGGCGAGCACCATGATGATGGCGATCGCCGAGGCGAAAATCGGACGATGGATGAAAAAATTTACCACGACACACATGCCTCGCCGGCTGCTGTTGCCCGCCCAAAGGCGCTGGCAACCCTGGACAACTGGCCGTGCCGGTCACGGGAGTCATCCCGCGACCGCAGCAACGGCACCTCGCCGCGCTGCTCATCGGCAAGCGAGCGAAGCATCTTCTCGAAGGCGCGGGGGTCGACCCCATCTGCTTTCATGACCAGCCGGATCATCGGATCCCGGACGGCCTCATCTATGGTAAGATCGCGGCGCTGTGGCATTGGCCGGCTCCTTGTCTGTCGATTCGCAGCCCATGCTCACGAACCGTTTTTCATCTCTTCACCGGCCGGGGCCGCATGAAGTGCAATTTTTCGCTCATTCCCATCTGGCCGGACCAGTTCACGGCCTTGTTATTGACGGAGGGCGACATAGGTGTTACCAGTAAGTAACATTTGCATAGTTACAGACCGGTAACACCCTAGTCAAGAGGTGGCCGTGGTTTTTAGGAAACGAAAGGAGATCATGATGACAGACGGCGTCGTGGAACGCTCACGTCCCCGGGATCGAATCCTCGAGACGGCGCGTGACATGTTCCACAAGCACGGCATCAAGGGCGTCGGCGTCGATGCCATCACCGAAGCTGCCGGCACGAACAAGATGACGCTCTATCGTCACTTCGAATCCAAGGACGAACTGATCGTCGAATGCCTGCGCGCCAACGCGGCCAAGGCCGGTGCGATGTGGGAGGCTTTCGAAGTTGAATTTCCCGGCGACAAGCTCGCGCAGCTTCATGCTTGGGTTCGCAAGGCGGCTGCCATGCTCAATGCCGATGGCCGCGGCTGCGACATGGCCAATGCCGCCGCTGAGCTGACGGAGCCGGACCATCCGGCGAGGCTTGTGATCAAGGAACTCAAGGAAGCTCAGCGTCACCGCCTTGTGACATTGTGCCGGGATGCCGGCATCGGCCAGGCCGAACTGCTCGCCGATACGCTATCGCTTCTGTTCGAGGGCGCGCGCGTTAGCGTGCAGACCGTGGGCACCGAAGGGCCCAGCACGCAGTTCGTGCGCATGGCCGAAGGCCTGATCACCTCATTCCGGGCGCGCTAGGCAGCGGTTTCGAAATCCGGACTCTCCCTTAATCCGGCCGCTTCGCGGCCACTTTCTCGCTGTCGGCGAGAAGAAAACGACGTGCGCCTGCGATCTCCTCTCCCCTCGGGGAGAGGTCGGATTGCTCGAATTGCCCAAGGGCAGTCGGGGTGAGGTGGAAGCGCCGCATCCAGGCGGACAAAGAAAAAGCCCGCTGCCGGGAGGAGGTGGCAGCGGGCTTGATTTCGAATGCGGCACGGGAGGAGGGTGTACCGCACTCAGCGTCGGCATCACATCTGGGAGGAGGAGACGGCCGACACGAGGAGAGATACGAGGTGCCCAACGATTCGGCAACTGCGAAACGTGCATAGCTGCTGTGCAGAATTGCGCGATCAATGGTCTGACAAATACGAACCGCGCTCTGCGCCGGTCCGGTGCCCTACTGCACCGGCACGTTTTCCTTGAAGATCAGCCGCGGCTCGATGAATTTTTTCGTCAAATAGGGCGCCGATGAGGCGATAGAGCCGAGCAGGCGGATCACCGATTGTTCGGCGATTAGCCGTGCATTCTGGTCGATGACGACATCGGCAAGGTCGTCGACGAGATAGCGGCGCGTTTCCTTGGTCAGGTCGTGGCAGATGAAGACCGGTTTCTTGCGCGGCTTGGCCTCGAGCAACGCCTTGGCCACGCCCGAGCGTCCGCCGCCGACGCAATAGATGCCGAGCAGCTCAGGTTCGTTGTGCAGCGCCTTCATCGTTGCGCTGTAGCTGGCGTCCGGCTCGTCATTGCTCTCGACGGCACTGGAGACCGTGAGATTGGGGAACTCCTCGTTGAGCACCGAACGGAAGCCCATTTCCCGTTCTTCATGGCCGCGATAGGAGCGCGAGCCGACGACCATCGCCAGATGACCGGTACGGCCGCCAAGGAAGCGTCCCATCAAAAGCGCGGCCGTCCGGCCGGCGACGCGGTTGTCGATGCCGACATAGGCCGAGCGGGGAGCGGCCGGCACGTCGGAAACCAGGGTGACAAGCCTGATTCCCGCCTCGACCAGTTCGCGCAGGATGTTGCGCGTGCGCGGGTGATCGACGGCGATGACGCCGACGCCATTGGCCTTCAGCGAAAGGTTTTCGACCGCTCTCTGCAGCGCGCCGGGCGAGATACCGGCAAGGTTATGGATGCGGCAGGAGGCAACCAGCGGCAGGCGCTGGGCATAATCCTCGATATGGCCGGCCAGGTCGGCCATGAAGGCGTTGCTGCCGATCGGCAGGAAGAATTCGAGATGCGCCGGCTTCGAGGGCAAGACCACCTGGTCGAGCGTCGGCAGGTAGCCGAGCTGCTTGGCCGCCTCCATCACGCGCTGCCGGTTGGCCGCGCTTGCGCCTGGCCGGTTGTTCAGCACCCGGTCGACGGTCGCGGTCGACAGGCCGCAATTCCGGGCGATGTCGGCTACGGTGGCTTTCATGGGTTTAGTCATAGGATCGGATGCAAGGCCGTGTCAGCCGAAATCAGCCATGCGGCGGCGGACTGTGGGCGATGGCCTCGCGGATTTCGTGGTCCGACATGCCGGTGATAACGCGCTCGACATCGGCGACCGTGGTCTTTTTCGGATCGATGTCGTCCGCCACCACCTTGCCGCGGCGCATCACCACGATGCGGTCGACCACCTGGAAGACATGGTGGATGTTGTGGGCGATGAAGATGCAGGAATGGCCGGAATCGCGCGCGCTGCGCACGAAGCTCAGCACGCCTTGCGTTTCGGCGACGCCGAGATTGTTGGTCGGCTCGTCGAGGATGATGAGGTCGCTGTCGAAATGCATGGCGCGCGCGATCGCCACCGCTTGCCGCTCGCCGCCCGACAGCGAGCCGATCGGCGTCGTCGGCGGGATGTTCTTGGTGATGCCGACCTGCCTCAGCAGATCGCGCGCGACATTGTTCATCGCCTCCTGGTCCATGCGGTTCAGAAAGCGCGGCGACTTGATCGGCTCGCGCCCGAGGAAGAGATTGCGCGCGATCGACAGCTGCGTGACCAGTGCCGAGTCCTGGTAGATCGTCTCGATGCCATGAGCGATGGCGTCGCTGGTCGAGCGCAGCGTCACCTTCTTGCCACGGATGAAGATGTCGCCGCTGGTCAGCGGCACCGCGCCCGACAGCACCTTGATCAGAGTCGATTTGCCGGCGCCGTTGTCGCCGAGCAGGCCGACGATCTCCTTCTCGTTGACGTGGAAGTTGGCGTCCACCAGCGCCTGCACGCGCCCGTAGGACTTGCGGATGTTTGTCATGCGGATGAGGGGCTCAGCCATGGCTCACGTCCCTGCCTGGTGCCGGCGTTCGAGCCATGAGTGCAACGCCATCATGCCGAGGATGATCGCGCCGATGAAGATGTTGTAGGCAAGTCCCGGCACGCCGATCAGCACGATGCCGTTGCGCATGACGCGCAGGATCAGGATGCCGAGCACGGTGCCGATGATGGTGCCGCGCCCGCCGGTGAGCGCCGTGCCGCCGATCACCACCATGGCGATGACCTCGAGCTCGTAGCCGGTGCCGCTGTTGGGATTGGCGGCGGACGTGCGCAGCGATGAAATGACGCCGGCGAGAGAGGCCATCACCGCCGACAGGATGAACAGGCCGATCTTGACGCCGTTGACGTTGACGCCGCGCGCACGCGCCGCGTTTGGATTGCCGCCAGCCGCCTGGATCCAGTTACCGACCCGGCTCTGCGTCAGCACGTAGCCGAGAATGATCGCGGCACCTATGAACCAGAACAGCGAGGCATAGATGCGGAAAGGCCCGATGTAGAAATCGCCGACCAGGATGTTCGCCAGCCAGCTGCCTTCCGCGCTCCAGGTCCGCTGCGGAAAACCGTCGGTGACGAACAGCGCCGTGCCGCGCACGACCAGAAGCATGCCGAGCGTGACCAGGAAGGACGGGATCTTCAGCTGCGTGACGAACCAGCCATTGACCAGACCGATCAGCGCGGCAACCACCAGCGCGATCAGCAGACCAACCTCCAGCGAGGTGACGCCGCTGTTGTAGAGCGTCCACATCAGCACCGGCGAGAAGCCGAACAGCGAGCCGACCGAGAGGTCGAATTCGCCCGAGGTCATCAGCAAAGTCATAGCCAGCGCGATGAGCCCGAGCTCGACCGTGAAGGCAAGGATGTTGGAGATGTTCTGCGGCGATAGGAAGTCCGGGTTGATGCCCCAGAAGACGACGAGCTCGACGATGAGCAGCACCAGCGGACCGAATTCCGGCCGCCCGATCAGACGTTGGATGAAGGAACGGTTTTCCATTGGACCCGCGACATGAGGGCCGGCCACCCGATGCGGCGCGACAGGACAGAAAAAACGGTCGCGACTTTTGCGGTCGCGACCGTTGCGATCAGGATTATTTGCCGGACAGGATCTTGTCGTAGACGGCGGCGGTGTCCTTCTCGTAGAGCGCGCCGGTGATGACGTTGAAGCCCGGAGGAATGCCTGAGGCGGCCATGTTGGCCAGCGACAGCGCGACATAGCTGGTCGCCTGCGGGTCTTGCCACTGACCGGCGTTGACGTAGCCGTTCAGCACTTCCTGGGTGGTGTCGAGCGAGTTGCCCCAGCCGACGACCGGGATTTCGCCCGGCTTGATGCCGGCTTGGTCGAAGACGCGCTTGATTGAGCCGGTGACGAGGTCGCCGAGTCCGATGATCGCCTTCACCTTGCCCTTGTGGGCGGTCAGGTAGTCGACCATGCGGTTGATCGCTTCGGCCTGGTCGAGCGTGGCTTCGGTCACCTCATAGGTGATGCCGGCCGGCCCGAACACGCTCTTGATGCCTTCTTCTTCCTGCACGCCATAGGTGGCGCCCGGGATCTCGACCGGCATCCAGACGAAGTCGCCCTTTTTCACCAGGCCCTTGTCGACCAGGTATTGCGCCCAGTGCTTGCCGAAGGTGACGTTGTCGCCGCCGACATAGGCATTGAAGTTCGCCTTCGGGTCGGGCGTATTGAAGTTGATGATCGGGATGTTGGCGGCGCGGGCTTCCTTGACGATCTCGATCAGGCTGCCCGGATCGGGGCTGGTGGTGGCGATGCCATCGGCCTTGGCCGCGATCGCTGCGCGGACGGCCTCCTGCTGGGACGCCACGTCGCCATTGTGGAACGAGGTGTTGACCGTGTTGCCGGTGTCCTTGGCCCATTGCTTGGCCCCGGCCAGGAAGTAGGTCCAGACCGGATCGGCCGGCCCGCCATGCGAAATCCAGTAGAACGTCTTGGCCTGTGCCGCCGCCGGAATGGCAAGCGCCACGATCAAGCCAAGCACAAGCAGTCTTAGCCTCGAAAGCATTCGATTTCCTCCCATGTTGAAACCAGTTGACGCGCAACGCGGCCGAGAGACCGCGCCTCCTGCCAGCGCCGACCGGAACGTCTAGAGCATTCCCTTTTTCGGGCGATGGCAAGCCTCCATCGCCAATGGATGTTGGCTAAGGCGCGCACGCCATCAGCGATCCCATCAGATTGCATCAGTTGCCGTGATTATTTCTTTGAGGCCGGCCTAGCCGCGCCGGCTGGCCTGCCGCCGCTCGGCGCGGCGGGCGCGCCAGAGGCCGCTAGATAAGACTGGCTTTGGCGAGGTCGCGCATGAGGTGGCTGGCGCCGTAGGTCCAGTGCGGGCAATCCGGCGACAGCCGCACGCGGTTGGTAAGCGCGCCGAATTTCTCCGACGAGATGGTGACGATGTCGCCGACCTTGTGGGTGAAGCCCTTGCCCTTCTCACCGCGATCCTTGGAAGGCACGAACATGGTGCCGAGATAGAGCGCCAGCCCGTCCGGATACTGGTGATGCGGTCCCATCGCGGCCTTGACCAGCTCTTCCGGCGAGCGGCTGATTTCCGCCATCGAGCTTGCGCCCTCCAGCGAGAACCCGTCTTCGCCCTCGACGCTGAGCCGCACCGTGGCGCGCTTCACGTCGGCGATGGAGAAGGTCTCGTCGAACAGCCGGATGAACGGGCCGAGCGCCGCGGAAGCATTGTTGTCCTTGGCCTTGCCCAGGAGCAGCGCCGAGCGTCCCTCGACATCGCGCAGATTGACGTCGTTGCCAAGCGTCGCGCCGACGATGCGGCCCGAACCGTCGGCGATCATGGCGATCTCCGGCTCGGGATTGTTCCAGGTGGAGACCGGATGCAGCCCGACATCGGCGCCGAAGCCGACCGAGGCCATCGGCTGGCATTTGGTGAAGATTTCGGCATCCGGGCCGATGCCCACTTCCAGATATTGCGACCAGGCGCCGCGCGAGATCAGTTTGGCCTTGATTTCCATCGCTTCGGGCGAGCCGGGCTTGAGCTTCGACAGATCATGGCCGATCAGCCCGGCGATGTCGGCGCGAATGGCGTCGGCCTTCTCGGCCGAGCCGCGCGCCTGTTCCTCGATGACGCGCTCGAGCAGGCTGACGACGAAAGTGACGCCGGAAGCCTTCACCGCCTGCAGGTCGACGGGCGAAAGCAGGATTGGTTTCTTCGGGTCGCGCTTGGCCTCGAAACTGTTCGCCGCGATCTCGCCAAGCGCGCCGATGGCCTTGCCCGTTGCAGAGCGCACATAGCCGACCGGATCCTTCAGTTCACAGAGATCGCGCACGGTCGGCGCCGTGCTCGAGGTGATGTCGATGACCTGCCCGTCGCGCACCGTGACCACCAGCGGATGGGCTGCCTCGCTGGTCCTGGCGCGGCCGATGAAAATTCCGTCTGAGGGCAGGCGGGTCGGGTCGGTCATGTCATGTCCTCTCGATTGACGCAGGCACTTTCCCCGGATTCAGGCGAAACGTCTATCCCTCGTCCGGGAACCGGCTCGTCTGCCGCTACAGACTTCGCCACGCTGGCCCATCGATACGCTCTTTCAAATCCGTGAAATCGACAATAGGATTTTCACGAACATCGATATTTTCGCAGGTGATCCGTGCCCGCAGCCTTTTCCGATCCCGTCTGGCAAAAGCCCGAAACAGCCACGCCATTCCAGTCGCAACTGTCGCCCAGTGGCACGCTCAACGTGGTCATCGTTGGCGGCGGCATTATGGGCTTGTCGACCGCGCTGCATGCCGCCCGCGCAGGCCTCTCCGTCCAGGTGCTGGACGCCGGCGCGATCGGGCAGGGCGCCTCCGGCCTGAATGGCGGCCAGGTCATCCCAGGCCTCAAATACGATCCGGAATGGCTGATTGAACATTTCGGCAAGAAGCGCGGCGAGTCCCTGGTCCAGTTCGCCGCCTCGACGGCGGACGCCGTGTTCGACGTCATTCGCGACGAGAAGCTTGCGGTGCCGTTCACGCGCAACGGCTGGATCCAGGCCGCGCACACGGAGACCGCCCTGAAAGCGGCCGCCAACCGCGACCGGCAATGGCGGGCGCGCGGCGCCGATGTCAAACTGCTCGACCGGGACGAGATCGCGGCGATGACCGGCGCCAGGGGTTATCTCGGCGGCTGGCTCGACCGCGGCGCCGGCGTCATCGATCCCTTGTCCTACACGCTTGAACTGGCGCGCGTCGCGACCTCTGCCGGCGCCAGGATCGCCGAGCAGCAAAAGGTGGTGAAGCTCGTTAAGGAAGCCGGCGTCTGGCGCGTTTCGACGCAGGCGGGCGCTGAGCTTCGGGCCAAGTCGGTCGTGCTTGCCACCAATGCCTATACGGACGGTCTGTGGCCTGGTCTGGCGCAGACCATCGTGCCTTTGCATTCCTTCCAGATCGCCACGGCGCCGCTGCCGGCCAAGCTTGCCGCAAACATCTTGCCGGGCGGCCAGGCCGTTTCGGACTCGCGCCGCATCCTGGTCTATTACCGTAAAAGTCCCGATGGCCGCATGGTGCTGGGCGGCCGTGGCCGCATGGCGCTGCCTTCCAGCGCCGCGGACTGGGCGCATTGCCAACGCGCGCTCATCCGCCTCTATCCGGCACTTGCCGGCATCGCCATCGAAAAGCGCTGGTTCGGTCGCGTCGCGCTGACGCCCGACCACTTGCCGCATCTGCACGAGCCCGAGAAAGGTCTGTTTGCCGTGGTCGGCTGCCAGGGCAGGGGCGTTGGTCTGATGAGCGCATTGGGCAAACGTATGGCGAGCTATCTGGCAAACGGCGACGCCACGCAGTTGCCGTTCCCGCTGTCGCCGGTCCGGCCGATCCCGTTCCACGCCTTCCGCCAGGTCGGCGTCGCCGCTGCCATCACCTGGTACCGCATGCTCGACGCGTTCGAACGCTGAGCTCGTTCAAGCTGCCGCGATGCGCGATTCAGCTTGACAGTTTCATGGATATGAAAAAACATTAGTCGATTTCATAAATTCGATGAACGGGTTCAATGTCAACCATCGTCACGGCACGGCCTTTGCCGGAAAACCGCATCTCGCCGGTGTTCCGCTTCGCCATGCTGCTGCCGGGCGGGCTGGTCACCTTCTTCCTGATCCTGTTCGCGCTCGCCCTCGTCGTCTTCCTCGCGTTCAGGAGCAATGACGGCTCGCTGCTCGGTGCTGGACTGACGGCGGAGAACTTCCTCACCGTCGTCAGCGACCCGCTCTACTGGACGGTGACGCTGCGCTCGCTGGTCATTGCCGGGCTGGTGACGCTCGCCACTGTCGTCACCGCCTATCCGGTCGCCTATTATCTTGCTTTCCACGCCGGGCGTCGCCGCAACCTTTTGCTCTTCCTGGTGACCCTACCGTTCTGGACCAGCTATCTCTTGCGCGTCTTCGCCTGGAAGATCGTGCTCGCCTACAACGGCGTGCTGAACTCGGCCTTCCTCGAGACGGGGCTGTGGTCGCAACCGTCGCTCGCCTTCCTCAACACGCCGGCCGCCGTCGTCGTCACGCTCGCGCATGCCTATGCGCCCTTCGCCATTCTGCCGATCTATGTGGCGCTGGACACGATCCCGCGATCGCTGCTCGAAGCCGCGTCCGATCTCGGCGCACGACCCTTCACATCGTTCCGCCGCGTCGTGTTGCCGAATTCCATGCCGGGCGTGCTGGCGGCGGCCCTGGTCGTCTTCGTGCCGACGGTCGGCGACTATGTCACGCCGGCCATGGTCGGTGGCCCGGCCAGCACCATGATCGGCACGCTGATCCAGTCGCAATTCGGCAAGGCCAATGACTGGCCGTTCGGCGCCGCACTTTCGGTCTGCGTCATGCTGGTCATTTTGTGCGTGGTGCTGGTCGCGCGCGGCGCCGACCGCAGATTTGGCAGCCGTACATGAGCGCGCGCGCCGACACCAATTCGGGCGGCCGCTGGCTCGGGCTCTATGTGCTTTTCTATCTGGTCTTCCTCTATCTGCCGGTGCTGCTGATCCCGCTGTTTTCCTTCAACAATTCCATCCAGGCAGCCTTCCCGCTGCAGGGTTTTACGCTGGAATGGTACCGGACGCTTTACGGCAATCCGGCTCTGTCCGGCGCCTTGGCCAACAGCCTGGTCATCGGCGTCATTGCAGCCTCCGGCGCGACGCTTTGCGGCATCACCGTTTCCTACATGGACCTTTACGGCCGCTCGCCGCTGGCGGCCACCATCAGCACGATTGCCCGCCTGCCGATCCTCATTCCCGGCGTCATCGTCGGCATTTCGCTTTTGATCCTGGTCAACCTCATCGGCCTTGGCCCATCGCGGGTCTCGATCGTGCTCGGCCACATCCTCGTTGCGCTGCCGACGACGGTGGTGGTGATGCGCAGCCGCTTTGCCGCTATTCCCAAGACCATCCGTGAAGCGGCGCTCGATCTCGGTGCCTCCGACTGGACGACGTTCCGGCGAGTCATGCTGCCGCTCAGCCTGCCGGCCGTGCTGTCGGCCTTCATGCTCGCCTTCCTGATCTCCTTCGACGAGTTCATCGTCGTCTTCTTCCTCGCCGGCACCGAGCCGACGCTGCCGCTCTACATCTGGAGCCAGCTGCGCTTCCCGCGCTCGCTGCCGACCGTCATGGCGCTCGGAACGGCGATCTTGTGCGTGTCCTTCATCATCGCCGGCTCCGCCGAGATCCTGCGCCATCGCGGGTTGGCGCCGCGCGCCACCATCCAGCCTGAACCACAACAATGAGAGGAGAACGAAAATGACATTCCACCTGAAATCGATAACCGGCCGCAAAGCCCTGGCGGGCGTCACGGCGCTGGCCTTGGCGCTGTCGTCGACGGTCGCCTTTGCCGCTGACAAGCTGCAGTATTTCACCTGGTCGGGCTATGAATTGCCCGACTTCAACAAGAGCTTCCTGGCCGCCCATCCCGATGGCGTCGAGGCGACGATTTTCGGCGACGATGACGACGCCTTCACCAAGGTCAAGGCCGGCTTCCGCCCCGACATCGCGCATCCCTGCTACGACAAGGTGGCGCGCTGGAACAAGGAAGGCCTGCTGCAGCCGATCGACACCAAGCGCATCAAGAACTGGGATTCGATCTTCCCGGTGTTCAAGAACCTGCCCGACCTGCAGGCCGGCGACGGCAAGGTGTGGATGGTGCCGTGGGACTGGGGCAACACCTCGATCCTCTACCGCACCGATCTTGTGAAGAACCCCGAAGCGAGCTGGAACCTTCTGTGGGACAAGCAATATGCCGGCCGCATGGCGACCATCGACGCTGTCCATGACACGCCGATCGTCGCGGCACTTCTCGCCGGGGTGAACCCCTTCGACATGACGCCGGACCAGATGGACAAGGTCGCAGCGAAGCTGCGCGAACAGCGCCCGCTGCTGTCGAGCTACACCACCGACATGACCTCGGTCGAGCAGGCACTGGCCAGCGGCCAGCTGGTCGCCGCCATGACCTGGAACGCATCCGCCACCTCGCTGAAGAAGCAGGGCGTGCCGGTCGAGTTCATGAAGCCGAAGGAAGGCATGCTGACCTGGGCCTGCGGCTTCGTCATGCTCAAGGATGCCAAGAACGTGGATCTCGCCTATGACTTCATCAACAGCCGGCTCGACGCCGACTCGGGCAAGTTCCTGATCCAATCCTATGGCTATGGCAGCTCGCTCTCGACCGCTTTCGCCGGCGTGTCGAAGGACGAACTGGACAAGCTGCAGCTGCCGGCGGATCCGGACGTCATGCTGAAGTCGACGATCTTCACCGGGCCGATGAAGCAGAACGACGATATGGCCAAGATGTTCGAGAAAGTGAAGGCCGGCGGCTGAGGCCGCCGAAAACGTCCCCTTCTCCCCTTGTGGGGTGAGAAGGGGTCCGCGTTAGCGGACGAAAAGCCAATTGCTTGGCTTTTCGAGCTTCGAACGCCCTGAGCCTGCGAAGGGCCGGGCAGTGGCCGCGAAGCGGCCGGATGAGGGGTGCTCCAGGGAACGCGGACGTCTCACTTCGCTGGAACACCCCTCATCCGTCTCGGCGCTAGCGCGCCGATCCACCTTCTCCCACAAGGGGAGAAGGGGAGTTCTACCGGCGTCGCGCCGACACGCAACGAGGACCAACGCATGGACTTAGTGGATGAAGTCGCCGAAAAACCCAAGGATGACGCCGATGTGCGCGTCGGCCGGCGCGTGCGGGCGCTGCGGCTGGAGCGCAAGCTGTCGCTGGCCGAGCTTGCGGCAAAAGCCGGCATTTCCATCGGCGCGCTCAGCCAGATCGAACGCGGCATGTCTTCGCTGCGTGTCAAAATCATCTGGCCGTTGGCCGCCGCGCTCGACATCGAGCCGTCGGCGCTGATCACCGACGGCAGCGAGGCGGTCAACGATCTTTATTGCGTGCGCGCCGACAAGCGCCGTTCGATCCCGGTGAAGTCGGAAGGCATCGCCAAGGCATTGCTGTCGCCACCGGCGGCGACGCTCACCGGCATGCTGGTGAGCGTCGAGGCCGGCGGCGGCACGGCGGAAGCCTACGCCCATGCCGGCCACGAATTCGGCTTCGTGATGGCCGGCGAGGTCGAACTGGTGGTCGACGCCACCACCTACACGCTGAAGGCCGGCGACAGCTTCGCCTTCAAGAGCACGTTGCTGCACGCCTTCCGCAATCCCGGCGCCGAGCGCTGCCAGATTCTCTGGGTCAACACGACAAAACCCTCCGAGGTGCGCGATGGCGCCTGAGGTGCTCGTTCGGCTGCAAAGAGTCTCGAAGGTTTTCCCGGGTGGCGTGGTCGGCCTCGACGCGGTTGATCTGAACATTGCCCAGGGCGAATTCCTGACCCTGCTTGGGCCCTCGGGCTGCGGCAAGACGACCAGCCTGCGCGTCATTGCCGGCTTCGAGGGCCCGTCGAGCGGCAATGTCCTGCTCGACGGCCGCGACATCACTGGGCTGCGGCCCTTTGAGCGCCCCGTCAACACCGTCTTCCAGGACTATGCGCTGTTCCCGCATATGGATGTGGCGGCCAATGTCGGCTTTGGCCTGTCGCTGCGCAAACTATCCGCCGCCGACCAGGCAAAGCGCGTGCGCGAGGCGCTCGACATGGTCGGGCTCGCTGACAAGGTCCGCGCCCGCGTTTCGGAACTCTCGGGTGGCCAGCGCCAGCGCGTGGCGCTCGCCCGCGCCATCGTCTGCCAGCCGCGCGTGCTCTTGCTCGACGAGCCGCTGTCGGCGCTCGACGCGCATCTGCGCGAGCAGATGCAGGTGGAATTGAAGCGGCTGCAGTCGCGGCTCGGCACCACTTTCGTCATGGTCACCCACGACCAGACCGAGGCGCTGTCGATCTCGGACCGCATCGTCGTCATGAACAAGGGCCGCATCGAGCAGATCGCACCGCCCGCCACGCTCTACGATCGGCCCGCGACGAAATTCGTCGCCTCCTTCATCGGCACCATGAACCTCCTGCAGTCGCGCTTCCTCGGTCGCGAGGGCGAACGCCTGCGCTTTGCCGCCGGCGAGCTTGCGCTGGAAGCGACGTCCGACAAGGGCGAGACGCCGGCCGCCGGCGACACGCGCACCGTGGGCGTGCGCCCGGAAGATCTGCTAGCCACCAGCGAAGCGGCTGACGGCACCGCGCCGGCGCGGGTCAGCGGCGTCGTTTTCCATGGCCGCACGCTGCGCCTTCACGCCGAGCTCGGCCAGGGCACCCCAATCGTCATCGACGCTCCGCGCCGTGCCGACGGTTTTCAATTCAGCGTCGGCGACGTGGCGCATATCAGCCTGCGGCGTGGCGCCAACTGCCCTATGCTCTCCAGCTGAACCTTTCCTCAATTCCAGACAACGGAGCCCTTCGTGAGCAATCACCTGAAGTTTTTCATCGACGGCAAATGGGTCGCCCCCGCCACGCCGGCAACACTGGACGTCATCGACCCTTCCACCGAGGAGGCCTACACCAAGATTTCCGTCGGCTCGAAGGCCGATGTCGACCGGGCCGTCGCCGCCGCCAAGGCCGCGTTCCCGTCTTTCTCGCAGACGACCAAGGCCGAACGCCTGAAACTTCTGAAGCGCATCCTCGAAGTCTATAACGAGCGCTACGAGGACATCGCCCAGGCCGTCAGCCAGGAAAATGGTTCGCCCATTACCTGGGCGCGCGAAGCACAGGCCTGGGCCGGCCGCGCCCATATGGAAGCCACCATCAAGGCGCTGGAAGACTATGAGTTTTCCGAAAAGCGCGGCTCGACCATGGTGGTCAAGGAACCGATCGGCGTCTGCGCGCTGATCACGCCCTGGAACTGGCCGCTCAACCAGATCGTCTGCAAGGTGGCGCCCGCCATCGCCGCCGGCTGCACGGTGGTGCTGAAGCCGTCTGAGATCGCGCCGATCAGCGGCATCGTCTTTTCCGAGGTGATGGAAGCCGCCGGTACGCCAAAAGGCGTCTACAACATGATCAACGGCACGGGTCCGGATGTCGGCCAGATCATGGCCGGGCATCCTGATGTCGACATGGTGTCCTTCACCGGCTCGACCCGCGCCGGCATCATCGTCGCGCAGACCGCTGCGCAGACGGTCAAGCGCGTGGCGCAGGAACTCGGCGGCAAGTCGGCCAACATCGTGCTGCCCGACGCCGATTTCGAAACGGCTGTGCGCAAGGGCGTCGAAGGCTGCTTCGGCAACAGCGGCCAGTCCTGCGATGCGCCCACCCGCATGCTGGTGCCGGCCGCCCGTCACGATGAGGCGCTCGCCATCGCCAAGAAGGCGGCTGAGGCACACAATGTCGGCGATCCGCGCAATGAAGAGACCAAGCTTGGTCCGGTCGTCAGTGAGCTCCAGTTCAACAAGATCCAGCGACTGATCGAGGCCGGCATCAAGGAAGGCGCAACTCTGGTCACCGGCGGTCCCGGCCGTCCGGAGCACCTCAACCGTGGCTACTATGTGCGCCCGACCGTGTTCGGTCACGTCACACCAGGTATGACCATCGAAAAGGAAGAAATCTTCGGCCCGGTGCTGTCGGTCATCTCTTATGATGACGACGCCGACGCGGTGAAGATCGCCAACGACACCGTCTACGGCCTTGCCGCTTACGTTCAGTCGCAGGATATCGATCGCGCCCGCAAGGTTGCGGCCCAGCTCCGCGCCGGCCAGGTGTCGATCAACTATCCGGAGTGGGACACGTTCGCACCCTTCGGCGGCTACAAGCAGTCGGGCAATGGCCGCGAATACGCCGATTGGGCGATCCACGACTTCCTCGAGGTCAAGGGTATCATCGGCTACGGCGCCTGATCGATTTCCAGCCCGGCGCGGCAACGCGCCGGGCTATTGCCTTGCCTGAGGGGCCTCTCACGACGCCTTGGCGAAAAATCCCTGATAATCCGACTTGGCCTGCAGCAGGCGCAGGATGTTTTCGCGTGAGCCGCGCACATGCGCCCGCGCCCGTTCGCCGGCCAAGATGACATCGCCGTCGCAGATCGCGTCGACGATGCCGGTGTGTTCCTCGCGGGTGAGCTTCCACTCGTCGAGCCACAAAAGCTCCGTCCAGACATATTGCTGGCATTTGTCGAGGATGCCGCCGAGCATACCGCAGAGCATCTCGTTGCCGCCGATTTCGGCGATCACCCGGTGCAGGTCGATGCCGACCTGCAGCTCCTCGAATTTCTCCCTCGTGCTGCGCTCGGGGATCGCCGCCAGCCGCTCGCATTCGGCAAGCATGTCGCGCAGCCGCGCCTTGTCGGCGGCGGTCGCGTTGACCGCCGCCAGCTCTGTCGCGCGCCCGTCGAGCATTTCGCGGATGTCGAAGGCCTCGCGGAACATGGTGAGGTTGAACTCGGCAACGACATAGCCCTGGCGCGGCCGGCCGATCACCAGTCCGTCGCGCTCGAGCCGGTTGAAGGCCTCGCGCACCGGCGTGCGGCTGACCTTCAGCCGTTCGGCGATTTCGCTCTCGGTCACGCGTGCGCCAGGCGGAAGCTGCCCCGTGATGATCAGCGCCTTGAGCGACCCGAACACCGAATCGCGCAGAGTGTCCTTCCTCTCCTTGCTCAACCGTCCCGCCTCCGACCGTCTGTCTCAGATTCGCAGTCTAGTGCCATTTAGCTCACGCTTGAAACAGGGCAGTTCGCGAGAAGCCGCCGCCGCGAACTGTCCTGATTTCCTCACCGCCAAAAAACGCGACGACCCGTGTTGACATCGGCATCCGGCGAATTACACTCAAAATTGTATACAAATTCGCATACCAAATCAACGATAACGGGAACACCGGTTGGAGAAGCGAAAATGACGAAGAGACTTTGTATCCATGGGCTGGCCATCGCCGGCCTGATGGTCTCGGTCGCCGTTCCGGCATTGGCCGCCGACACCATCACCGTCGCCTCCTGGGGCGGCACTTATCAGGAAGCGCAGACCAAGGCCTTCTTCGATCCGACGGCCAAGGAACTCGGCATCACCATCAAGCAGGACACCACCAACGGCCTCGACGACGTGCGCCTGCAGGTCACCGGCGATGCCGTCAAATGGGACGTCACCGAGCTTGGCGCCGACGAATGCGCGCGCGGCTCCAAGGAAGGCCTGTTCGAGAAGCTCGACTACAGCGTCATCGACAAGAGCGGCATCAACCCGAAGCTCGTCCATGACGACTGGGTCGGCATCTCCTACACTCGGTCGTGCTGATCTACCGTACCGACGTTTTCGGCGACAAGGGACCGAAGACCTGGGCCGATTTCTGGGATGTTCAGAAATTCCCCGGCCGCCGCGCGCTCTCCGGCAGCCAGGCGACGGAAACGCTGAGCGTGGCCGCACTCGCCAAGGGCATTCCGATCGACAAGGTCTATCCGGTCGACATCGATGGCGCGCTGCAATCCGTCGACAAGGTCAAGGGCCATATCGATGCCTGGTGGACCTCCGGCGCGCAGGCCATGCAGCTCGTCAAGGACGGCGAGGTCGACATGGCAAGCATCTGGAACGGCCGCGCCGGCACCTTGAAGAAGGAAGGCGCACCGGTGAGCTTCTCCTTCGACCAGGGCGTGCTGACCGCCGACTGCATGGTCATCCCGAAGGGGTCGAAGAACAAGGACATCGCCATGAAGGCGCTGGCCAAATTCGTCAGCCCCGAACTCCAGGCCAATCTGCCGCTCTATGTCGACAACGGTCCGGCCAACGAGAAGGCTTTCGAGACAGGCAAGATCCCGCAGGACCGCATCAAGGACATCAACTCGGCGCCCGAGAACGTCAAGAAGCAGGTGCTGCAGGATCCCGAATTCTGGCGCGACACTCTCGTCGACGCGACCGAGAAGTTCAACAACCTGATCCAGCAGTAAGTGGAACAGCCGGGGCGGCACTCATGTGCCGCCTTGCTCGCTTCCGCGTCACTATATCGGAGCCAGGGAGATGCTCTTGCCCATCGCGCCGACCGCGCTTCCCATCGGCATAAGCGGCATCGAGAAGAGGTTCGGCGGCGTCTCCGTGCTGCGCGATCTCTCGCTCGATGTCGCCGCCGGTGAATTCCTGACGCTGCTTGGCCCGTCGGGCTCCGGCAAGACGACGCTGTTGATGATCCTGGCCGGCTTCGTGCGCGCCAATGCCGGCTCGATCAAGGTCGGCGGCGACGAGATCATCGCCATGCCGCCGCACAAGCGTAACATCGGCATGGTGTTCCAGAACTATGCGCTGTTTCCGCATATGAACGTCTTTCACAACATCGCCTTTCCGCTGAAGCAGCGCCGCGTGCCAGCGGCCGAAACTGCTGAACGCGTCGAAAGGGCGCTCGACCTTGTGCAACTGAAAGGGCTTGGCGAGCGCCGCGTCGACCAGCTCTCCGGCGGCCAGCGCCAGCGCGTGGCGCTGGCGCGCGCCATCGTCTTCGAACCGCGCATCGTGCTGATGGACGAGCCGCTGTCGGCGCTCGACAAGGGCCTGCGCGAGCACATGCAGATCGAATTGCGCAACCTGCATCGAAGACTGGGCATGACGACCGTCTATGTCACGCACGACCAGCGCGAGGCGATCACCATGTCGGACCGCATCGCGGTGATGAATGCCGGCCGCATCGAGCAGATCGACCGGCCGGAAGTGCTCTATGCCACCCCAAGGACCCGCTTCGTCGCCGGCTTCATCGGCGATTCCAATTTCATTCCGGTCGAATACCGCAATGGCAGCGTCTGGTACGAGGACAGGAAGCTGCGCATGACAACGGCGGCGCCGTCCTCCGGCAGGCAATTGATGGTGGTGCGGCCAGAAAAGCTGCGGCTTGTCGCCGAAGGCGCCGAGACGGCCGACATCAACGTCATCCCGGCCACGGTCGGCGACGTGATCTATCAGGGCGACAGCTTCGTCTGCTACGCAACCCTGCGCGACGGCCGCCAGGTGACGCTGCGCGACTATTGCCGCTCCGACGTGCTGGCGAAATTGCCGGCGCCGGGCGAGCCGGTCAATCTCGGCATCGACGCGCAGGATATCGTGCTGGTGGCGGACCAATGAGCATCGCCAGCTTGAACGATACCGGGGCGCTCAACGCCGATGCGCTGCGCGTCGACGCGCGCCGCGAATCCCTCGGCCTGCTGGCGCTGTTGTCGCCCGGCCTGCTGCTCGTCTTCGCGATCATCATCGTGCCGATCGGCTGGCTGTTCTGGCTGTCGCTGTTCGACGAGACGGGCCAGCTCAGCGCTTCGAACTACGCGCGCTTCTTCGAGCAGGCCTCCTACGTCAAGACCTTCCTCACCACGTTCAAGGTCGCCTTCACCGTCACCGGCGCCTGCGTCGTGCTCGGCTATCCGCTGGCCTATATGCTGTCGCAACTGCCGCGCCGCGCCGCCTCGATCTGCCTGATCTTCGTCATCCTGCCTTTCTGGACTTCGGTGCTGGTGCGCACCTATGCCTGGCTGGTCATCCTGCAGCGCAAAGGACTGATCAACAGCTGGCTGATCGATCTGCGCGTCATCAATCAGCCGTTGCCGCTCGCCAACAATTTCACCGGTGTCGTCATCGGCATGACCCACATCATGCTGCCGTTCCTGGTGCTGCCGCTCTATGCCTCGATGAAGACGATCGACATGGATTGCCTGCGCGCCGGCATGAATCTCGGCGCCAGTCCATCGGCCACCTTCCGGCAGATCTTCTTTCCGCTGTCGTTGCCGGGTCTTGCCTCGGGCATGGTCATCGTCTTCGTGCTCTGTCTGGGCTTCTTCGTCACCCCGGCCTTGATGGGCGGCGGTAAGGTCATCATGTGGGCGATGCGCATGGAGCAGACCACCAGCCTCTATTCCAACTGGGGCGCGGGCGCAGCGCTCGGCGTGGTCCTGCTCGCTGTCACCCTGGCGCTGCTTGGCCTGTTCCAGTGGCTGCTCGGCGCGCGCGCGACGGGTGTGTGGAGCCGGCGGTGAGCATGGAAAACAGCCTGCCCATTTCGCACCGGCAACGCCTCTGGCTCTATGCGCTCGGCGGCCTTGTCATGCTGTTCCTGATCGCGCCGTCGGTCATCATCGTCATCATGTCCTTCTCCGGTTCGAGCCTGCTGCAATTCCCGCCGCAGGAATGGTCGCTGCGCTGGTATGAAAGCTATTTCGGCTCGCTGGAATGGCGCGACGCCACCATCGTCTCGGTCAAGGTCGCGGTGATGACGATGTTTGTCGCGACACCGCTCGGCACCGCCGCCGCTTACGCCATCAACGCCGGCACGCTGCGGTTGACGGGTGCTATCAACGCCTTGCTAACGGCGTCGCTGATCGTTCCGGTCATCCTGGTCGGCATCGGCACCTTCTTCCTCTATGCCCGGATCGGTCTCAACAACACGCTGACCGGCCTGGTCATCGCCCACACGGTCCAGGCGCTGCCGCTGGTGGTGCTGACTGTGCTTTCGGGCCTGCGCTCCTACGATATGAACCAGGAAAAGGTGGCGCGCAGCCTCGGCGCCAATCGCTTCTCCGCCTTCTTCCAGGTGACGATGCCGCAGATCCGCTTCTCGATCGTCTCGGGCGCGCTGTTTGCCTTCATCACCTCGTTCGACGAGGTGGTGGTGTCGCTCTTCATCTCCGGCGGCGAGACCACGACGCTGACGCGCCGCATGTTCAATGCGCTGCGCGACCAGATCGATCCGACAATTGCCGCCATTTCCACTTGCCTGATCGTGCTATCGATCGTCTTGTTGTCCGCCGCCCAGCTTTTCGGCCGCGGACGTTGAATTCAGGGATAAAGCATGCGTGACTTCCAGTTCCCCGGCCGCTCGCCGGTTCGCGCCACGGAGGCGATGGCCGCCACCTCGCACCCGCTCGCAACTTTAGCCGCCATCGACATGCTGCGCTCCGGCGGCAACGCGATGGACGCCGCCGTTTGCGCCGCAGCCGTGCAGGCGGTGGTCGAACCGCAGTCGACCGGCATCGGCGGCGATTGTTTTGTCCTCTACTGCCCGAAGGGCGACGGCAATGTGATCGCTTTCAACGGCTCGGGCAGAGCGCCTGGCGCAGCAACCGTCGACTGGTACCTGGACAAGGGGTTCAACGAACTGCCGAAGCACGGCCCGCACGCGGTCACCGTCCCGGGCGCCATCGACGCCTGGTGCCGGCTCCTGGAGGATCATGGCCGCAAGGGCATCGCGGATGCGCTCGCGCCGGCCATCCACTATGCCGAGAGCGGCTATGTCGTGCACGACCGCGTCGCCTTCGACTGGCAGGACCCGGAGACCGATCTGTCGGCCGACGAGTTCGCCGCGCGCATCTTCCTGCCCGAGGGCGAGCCGCTGAAGGCCGGCGACGTGCACCGTCAGCCCGAGCTTGCCGAGACGTTGCGCGTCATCGCCAAAAAAGGCCGCGCCGGTTTCTATGAAGGCGCTGTGGCGGAGGATCTTGTCGGCCGGCTGCGGCAGCTCGGCGGGCTGCACACGCTCGACGATTTCGCCGCGACGAAGGGCGATTACAGGACCCCGGTCAGCACCACCTATCGCGGTCACGACATCCACCAGATGCCGCCGAACAACCAGGGCCTGACGGCGCTTTTGATGCTGAACGTGCTATCGGGTTTTGATCTCGGCGCGCTGGACCCAAACTGCGCCGAGCGCCTGCATCTGGAGATCGAGGCAGGCCGGCTCGCCTACCAGGACCGCGACGCCTTTTTCGGCGACCAGGACCATGTCGACGTTCCGGTGAAGGCGCTGCTCTCCAGTGATTATGCAGATAGACTGCGCGGCGCGATCGATCCCGAGCGCGCCATGACGCGCCTGCCGCGCCTCGATCTGCCGGGCAGCGACACGGTCTACCTCACCGTGGTCGATCGTGACTTGAATGCGGTGAGCTTCATCAACTCGACCTATTATTCCTTCGGCAGCGGCGTCGTCGGTCCGAAGACCGGCGTCATCCTGCAGAACCGGGGCGCAAGCTTCCGGCTCGACGCAAAACATCCGAACGCCATCGCGCCCGGCAAGCGGCCGATGCACACCATCATGCCGGGCATGATGACGAAGGATGGCCGCGCAATGATGCCGTTCGGTGTCATGGGCGGCGGCTATCAGCCCTTCGGCCATGTCCATGTGCTGACCAACATGATCGACTTCGGCATGGACCCGCAGCAGGCGATCGATGCCGCGCGCGTCTTCTACAATCACGATGTCGTCGAGGCCGAGCGAAGCGTGCACCCGGATGCCGCCGAGGGGCTTCGCCGCCGGGGCCATCGCGTCGTGGAGCCCGATCATCCGCTGGGCGGTGGCCAGGCGGTGCTGATCGACTGGGAGAAGGGGACGCTGACGGGTGCGTCCGATCCGCGCAAGGATGGGCTGGCGCTCGGATATTGAGCATCGCTTTGCTGGACATCGGCCAATCGCTCGAAACATAGTTGGAACCATGACCGCAACGGAAAACATCGATCTCGCTCACCGCCTCGCCGCAGGCACTGAGGACGCGCCGGCGATCCTGGCGCCTGACCGTGCGGCCCTTTCCCATGGCGGATTGCGCAAATTGATCCGCGAGACGATCGCTCGGCTCAATGCGCTCGGCATAGGTCGTGGCGATCGCGTCGCCATCGTGCTGCCGAACGGACCGGAAATGGCGACCGCCTTTATCTCGGTGGCCGCGGGCGCCTCGACCGCACCGCTCAACCCGGCCTATCGCGCCGACGAACTAGATTTCTATTTGAGCGATATCGGCGTCAAGGCCATCCTCGTCGGCAAGGACGAGACGGGACCGGCGGTCGAAATTGCCGCGAAACTCGGCATCCGCGTGTTGCGGCTGGTCGTGCCGGAGAATGCGCCGGCGGGCGTCTTCACGATCGAGGGCGATCCGGCCGGGCCGTCGGTCACTTCGGGATCAGCAAAGGACGGCGACATCGCGCTGCTCTTGCACACATCCGGCACCACGTCGCGCCCGAAGCTGGTGCCGCTCAGCCATGCCAACCTTGCCGCCTCGGCCACCCATATCGGCGGCACGCTCGGCCTGGGACCTGACGACCGTTGCCTCAACATCATGCCGCTATTCCACATCCACGGGCTGATTGCGGCGGTGCTGTCGTCGCTCGCCGCCGGCGGCAGCGTCTTCTGCACGCCTGGCTTCAATGCGCTGCGCTTCTTTCAGTGGCTCTCCGACGCGAAACCCAGCTGGTACACGGCGGTGCCGACCATGCATCAGGCGATCCTGCCGCGCGCCGCGCGCAATCCCGAACAGCTGGCTGGAGCGAAACTGCGTTTCATCCGCTCGTCCTCGGCATCGCTGCCGGCGCAGGTGATGGGTGAATTGGAGGCGACCTTCGGCTGCCCGGTGATCGAATCCTACGGCATGACCGAGGCCGCGCATCAGATGGCATCGAACCGCCTGCCGCCTGGACAGCGCAAGCCGGGCAGCGTCGGCGCCAGCGCCGGGCCGGACGTGGCCGTGATGGCGCCGGACGGAAGACTGCTCAGCGCCGGCAGGACCGGCGAGATCGTCATTCGCGGCCCAAATGTCACCGCCGGCTATGAGAAGAACCCCGACGCCAATGCCAGCGCCTTCGCGCATGGCTGGTTCCACACCGGCGACCAGGGCGTGCTCGACGAGGACGGCTATCTGCGCGTCACCGGCCGGCTGAAGGAGATCATCAATCGCGGCGGCGAAAAGATCTCGCCGCTCGAGGTCGACGAGGTGCTGATGGACCATCCGGCGGTGGCGCAGGTCGTCACCTTCGCCATGCCGCATGACAAGCTTGGCGAAGAGGTCGCGTCCGCCGTCGTGCTGCGTGAAGGCCAGAGCGCCAGCGAGGCCGACATCCGCGGCTTTGCCGCGACCCGGCTCGCCGATTTCAAGGTGCCGCGCAAGGTGGTGATCCTCGACGAGATCCCGAAAGGCGCGACCGGCAAATTGCAGCGCATCGGCCTTGCCGCCAAGCTTGGGCTAGCCTGATGCGCATTGCTGTTTTCGGCGCCGGCGCGATCGGCGGGTATCTCGCGGCAAAGCTGGCGCTCGCCGGCCGGGTCGATCTGTCGGTGGTGGCGCGCGGCGCCCATCTTGAGGCGATCAAGGCTGAGGGCCTCAAGCTGATCGAGGATGGCAAGGAAACGATCGCCCCCGTCCGAGCTGCCGCCCGCGCGGAGGAGCTCGGCGTGCAGGACTATGTCGTGCTGGCGCTGAAGGCGCATTCGCTGGCGCCGGCGCTCGACCAGGTCGCACCACTGCTTGGCCCCGACACCGCGGTCGTCACCATGCAGAATGGCGTGCCGTGGTGGTATTTCTACAAGGCGGGCGGCGCGCTTGAAGGCACGCGCCTTGCCGCTGTCGATCCCGCTGGCACGATCTGGAAGCGCCTCGGGCCGGAGCGCGTCATCGGCTCGGTCGTCTATCCGGCGGTTGAGGTCGACGCGCCGGGCCTGATCCGCCATGTCGAGGGCACGCGCTTTTCGTTGGGCGAGCCTTCAGGCGAAAAGAGCGAGCGGGTCGCGGCACTGGCCCGCGAACTGGTCAAGGCCGGGCTGCAGGCGCCGGTTCGCGAGGACATCCGCTCGGAGATCTGGATAAAGCTCTGGGGCAACCTGTCCTTCAACCCGATCTCGGCGCTGACCGGCAGCACGCTTGCCGCCATCGTTGCCGACGAAGGCACGCGCGCCCTTGCCCGCGCTATGATGCTGGAAGCGCAGGCGATCGGCGAGCATCTTGGCGTGCGCTTCCCGGTCGCGGTCGATCGCCGCATCAAGGGTGCCGGCGATGTCGGCGAGCACAAGACTTCGATGCTGCAGGACCTCGAACGCGGCCGCCCGATGGAGATCGATGCGCTCGTGACCGCCGTGCAGGAACTCGGTCGTCTGACCAGCAAGCCGACGCCGACCATCGACAGCCTGCTGGCGCTGGTGCGGCGTCTGGCCATCGAGCGCGGGTGCTATTGAGCTAGCCCGCGCTTGACTCTTCGGTGTGTTCCTGTTTTGTTCTAGTTAAGGAAGCTTAACAGGAGCGTTCACTGGGGCCGAACGAGTACAGATGTATCGGCATCAACAAGAGTTTGATTTTGGCATCCCGGTCCCTCCCTGGCAGCCCAAGCTGCCGGATCGCGTGTTCTTCGCGTTGTTTTTGGAGGCCAAGGATCATGCCGCGTTTTCGTCATTGCAGAGACACCTCTGCGATCTCAATGGGATAACTGGATCGCTGTTGCTGAAGGAGCGGTTTCACGTCAGCTTGCAACATGTCGGAGACTACAAAAGGCTTCGATCGAAATTCGAATTCGCGGCCAAGCGGTCCGGCCGCTTGATCGAAATGCCGGCGTTCGAGGTCACGTTCCGCCAGGCCGTGAGTTTCCCGGGGCGTCCGGCAGCAAGAGGCCGGCCGCCTTCGCGTCCCTTCGTGCTTCTGGCCGACGACGGCCCAGTGCGTGAACTCAGCCGGCTGATCGGAACAGCGATGAATGCGAATGGTCTCAGATCGGCGGATCATTTTGCTCCGCATATGACCTTTGCCTATGACGAGAAATTCGTCCCCAGGCCGTCAATAGATCCAGTCAGTTTTGTGGCCAGGGAGTTCCGTCTTATTCACAGCCTACGCGGCCGCACTATATACCTCGATCTGGACCGCTGGCCCCTGATCGCCACGTCGTAGCCGTTCAAGCCATTCTGCTGACACGAATTGTCACCTTGGAACGACGCGATCGCTGGCAGCCAGACGATCGCTCCCCTACTTGCAGTGCATTCAAACAGGAGGAAATCATGACCATTGCCGAAATTGCCAAGGATTTCACGGAACTCCTCAAACAGGGCGACAGCCACGGCGCTGCCGCAAAGTACAATGCCGACGACATCGTCAGCTACGAAGCGATGGAAGGGCCGATGGCCGTCTGCAACGGCAGGGAAGCCGTCAAGCAGAAGGGCGAGTGGTGGGAAGCGAACCATGAGGTTCACGGCGGCTCGATCGATGGCCCTTATGTCAATGGCGACCAGTTCGCGCTGCGTTTCAAGTTCGACATAACGCCCAAATCCACTGGCGAGCGCGTCACCATGGACGAGGTCGGTGTCTACACGGTCAAGAACGGCAAGATCAGCGAAGAGCGCTTCTACTACTAGGGTACTAGGGCCATTTCACCCGACGGCCGGGTCACACGTGCCTGCCGGGCGTTGGCAAAGCCGCTCCGGCGGGCTTAGGCTTCCTTTAGATTCGCAACCGACCGAGGCTCGCCTTGACGACCACCATGTACGGCATCACCACCTGCGACACGATCAAGAAGGCGCGCGTCTGGCTCGAAGGCCATGACGTGGCTTATCGCTTCCATGACTATCGTGCGGAAGGGATCGAGGCGGAAAAGCTGGACGGCTGGGTGGCCAAGGTTGGCTGGGAAAAGCTGCTCAACAAGGGCAGCACCACCTTTCGTGAGCTGCCGGACAAGGAAAAGGCCGGGCTCGACGAGAGGAAGGCCAAGAAGCTGATGCTCACCAAGCCGACTATGATCAAGCGGCCGGTGCTGGAGGTGGGGGATGACGTTCTCGTTGGCTTCAAGCCGGAGGTCTACGAGGCGAAGGTGAGGTAGGGGACGCGATTGCGAAGCTGCCAATCTCCCTCCTTGCGGGGGAGATGGCCGGCAGGCCAGAGGGGGGTGTGAAGGAACGCGACGTTAGCCGTTTGCTCCCCTGCGCTAGACTGCTTCAGTGTTTGCCGAGATTTTGTTGAGATGCCGGCGGGACAGCACCCCCCTCTGCCCTGCCGGGCATCTTCCCCGCAAGGGGGGGACCGGACGTCGCGTCGACCTTCGCCAATAGCCAATGACGCCTCAGCTCTCACGCATGCGCAAATACCCTATCAACGCCACCGCATTATTGTGCGCCTCGTCATGCGCGCCATAGAGCAGCGTCGCCTTGCCATCGCGTAGCAATCCACGCAGCTGCGCCACCGCCTCGCCATTCCCTTCCAGCTCGGCCTTATACCGCTTCTGAAACTCCGCCCAGCGCTCCGGCTCGTGCCCGAACCATTTGCGCAGCTCGTCGCTCGGCGCGATCTCCTTCAGCCATAGCGTCAGAGCGGCATCCTCTTTGCGGACGCCGCGCGGCCAGATGCGGTCGACCAGCACGCGCTGACCGTCCGCCTTGTCCGGCGCTGCGTAGATGCGCTTCACCGCTAAGTCGAAGGCCATGGCACCTCCGTTGGCGAGACGTTTCCTACGCCCACTCGCCCTTGCGCATCACCGGCACGCGGCTGCCATCCTTGGCCACGCCGTCGATGTCGATCTTGTCCGAGCCGATCATCCAGTCGATGTGGATGAAGCTCTTATTGCCGCCGCGCTGGGCGATCTCGTCCTGGCTGAGCGCGGCGCCATTGACGAAGCATTTCGAATAGCACTGTCCAAGCGCGATATGGCAGGCGGCGTTCTCGTCGAACAGCGTGTTGAAGAACAACAGGCCGCTGGCCGAGATCGGCGAGGAATGCGGCACCAGCGCCACTTCGCCGAGACGCCGCGAACCCTCGTCGGTGTCGAGCACCTTCTTCAACACATCCTCGCCCTTCGAGGCCTTGGCCTCGACGATGCGGCCGCCTTCGAAGCGCACCGAAATCTCGTCGATCAGCGTGCCCTGGTAGGACAGCGGCTTGGTCGACGACACATGGCCTTCGACACGCCTGGCATGCGGCGTGGTGAAGACTTCCTCGGTCGGGATGTTGGGATTGCAGGTGATGCCGTTCTTGGCCGTCGAGGCGCCGCCCATCCACTCATGGCCGTCGGCCAGCCCGACGGTCAGGTCGGTGCCTGGTCCGGTGAAGTGCAGCGCATGGAAATTATGTTCGTTCAGCCATTTGGTACGCTCCGCCAAGGCCGCGTTATGCGCCTTCCAGTTGCCGATCGGATCGTCGACGTCGACGCGCGAGGCCGAAAAGATGGCATCGGCCAGCTTGACCACGGCGACATCATCGGGCTCGCCCGGAAACACTTGTTTGGCCCAGGCCAGATCCGGGTAAGCGACGATGTTCCAGTTGATGTCGAAGCCGGTGATCTTCTCCAGCGCCGGCTGGTAGGCCATCGAATTCGCCTTGTTGGCGCGTGCCACCTTGGCCGGGTCCTGCGCAGACAGGAGCGACGGGTCCTCGCCGCGCACCGCAAGCCGGGCCGCATTGTTGGAGAAAGCTTTCGCCATGCCGTCATAGAGCCAGCCCGCGGCCCGGTCGAAGCCGGTGTCGGCGCCGTAGCGGAAGCGCGCCAGCGTGATCTCGTCATCGTTGAAGATCGGCGTCACCAGCCCGGCGCCTGCCTTATAGGCATGCTCGACGATGCGCCTTGTCAGCGGCAGCGCCGCGATCGATGAGGTCAGCACCAGATCCTGTCCAGGTTGCAGTTGCAGCCCGACCTTGATGGCGACTTCAGCCAGCCGGTCGAGCTTCACCGGGTCGATGGTTGCCGAGACGCCGCGTGAATGTGTGGTCATGATCCTGCCTGTCGTGATGTTGGGGTCTGGTCTTTACATAGACCGGTGCGGTCAGCCTTTCCACCGCGATCGACTGGCTCAGGCGGCGCTGTCCAGCGTCTGGAACTGCGCCATCGTCATCTCGATCTCCTCGCGGATCCACGCCTTGAAGTCGCGCACCTTGCGGCTTTCGCTTTTTGCTGCCGACGTCACCAGCCAGTAGCCGAGCCCGCTTTGCGCGCGCACGCCGAAGGGCGCGATCAGCCTGCCGTCAGCCAGTGCGTCGGCGGTCAGCAATTGCCAGGCCAGCATCACGCCATGGCCGGCAATCGCCGATTCCAGGCAAAGCATCGGATCGGTGAAGCGGGCGCCTTTTTGGAAGGTGACGGGCGCGACGCCGGCTGCCTTGAACCAGCTGTCCCAGTTAATCATCGCCCGCTCGTCGGTGATGGCGCAGGTCTGCGCCAAATCCTCGATCGAATGCAGCTTGGCCGCGATCGACGGCGCGCAGACCGGGAAGACTTCCTGCGCCAGCAGCAATTCAGCCCGGCCGCCGGGCCATGTGCCATCGCCCAGCCGAATGGCGACGTCGATGTCGGAATGGTCGAGATCGGCGATCCTGACCGAAGCGTCGATGCGCAAGAGCACGTTCGGGTGGCGGGAAAAATGCCGCGACAGCCGGGGCAGCAGCCATTTCGAGGCAAAGGCCGGCGCCACCGAAACCACCAGCGTGCATTGGCTCGCCTCGTCGGCCAGCGCCACCGCTTGCGCAAGCTCGCGAAACCCGTCGCTCAGCCGCCCCGTGAAGGCCAGGCCGAACTCCGTCGGCACCAGCCCGCCCGGCGTGCGTTCGAACAATGCCTGGCCGAGCTGGCTTTCGGTGCGCTTTACCTGCTGGCTGACGGCGCTGACCGAGACATTGAGCTCGGCCGCCGCTGACGCCAGCGATCCAAGCCGGGCGACGGTTTCCACGGCGCGCAAGCCGTTGAGATGGACGCGGTTCAAGATAGTCATTCAGTTTTTCTAAACTGGCGGGACCGAAATCTCAATTGAAACCGCGCCAGAAAGGGCGGATTTTAGCGACATAAGGATCAGGCCTTGGAGGCACGTCCGATGAAGATTTTATCCTTGCTGAAGGGACTTTCTGGAACCGAGGCGGGGCAATCCCACGAAAGCGATATTGTCCGCTGGGTCGTCGATCCGCTGTCGCACCCGGTGCTCGACACCATGTCCGAGCGCGAGCTCGGCGACATGCCGTTCCGCTTGACCGCGTATCGCACGGCCTACGAGACGATGGGCGCGGCTGGTCGCTAAGGTCGTTGTTCGGCGGCGCTGCCCCCTCATCCGGCCGCTTCGCGGCCACCTTCTCCCCGGTGGGGAGAAGAGATTGGCGCCGGCGCTGACAGTCTCCTCTCCCCGCCGGGGAGAGGTCGGCCGAGCGAAGCGGAGGCCGGGTGAGGGACCGTCGAATGGTGTCAGCAATGTACAGGCTGGCCCAACGCAATCGAATTGTCTCCCGACCTCGCGCGCCTATTGTGCGCTGCAATGAACGCCGCCTCGCCATCTCCCTTGCGCCTTGCGTTTGCCGGCATGGCGGCGCTTGCCGTTGCCATGGGCATCGGCCGCTTCGTCTACACGCCGATCCTGCCCGGCATGATGGAGGAATTGCATCTGACCCCGGCCGATGCCGGCTGGATCGCGTCGGCCAATTATCTCGGTTACCTCGTCGGCGCCTTGGCCGCGGCCGGCGGCTGGGCGCATGGCCGCGAGCGCCTGCTGATGTTTTCGAGCCTCGCCGCCAGCGCCCTTCTGGCGGGGCTGATGGGCCTGAACGAGACGATGGCCGCCTTTCTCATTATCCGTTTCCTTGCCGGTCTCGCCAGCGCCTTCGTCATGGTGTTCATGTCGTCGATCGTCTTCAGCCATCTCGCCGCCGGCGGCCGCGGCGACCTGCAGGCGCTGCATTTCGGCGGTGTCGGTTTGGGTATTGCGGCATCCTCGGCGCTGCTTGCCATCCTCGTTACCGAGCATGCCGGCTGGTCGGCCGGATGGCTGTGGTCGGGCTCAATTTCGCTGGCCGGGCTGCTCGTCGTCACGCTGCTTGCCGGCTCGGCCACCACGGCCAACGGCGTCGCCGGGCATGAGCCGTCGCTGCCACGCAACGCATCCGTGGTGAAGATGATTATCGCCTACGGCCTGTTTGGCTTCGGCTATGTGGTGACCGCGACGTTTCTGATTGCCATTGTCCGCCAGGGCGGCGGCAGCCGCGTCTTCGAGGCAGGCGTCTGGATGGTCGCCGGCTTGGCCGGTTTTCCTTCGACCTGGTTGTGGCAGAAGCTTGCCGGACGGATCGGGCTCTATGCCGCCTATGCCGTGGCCTGCCTGATCGAGGTGGTTGGCGTCACCGCAAGTGTTGTTTTCAAAGGCGCTGTCGGACCGCTCATTGCCGGCGTGCTGCTCGGCGGCACCTTCATCGCCATCACCGCGCTCGGCCTGCAAGCGGCAAGGCAACTGGCCCCGCAAGCGCCGCGCCGCATCTTCGCGGTGATGACGGCCGCCTTCGGCTTCGGTCAGATCGTCGGCCCGATTGCCGCCGGCCTGCTTGCCCAGGCCTCGGGCAATTATACCCTTGCCTCGGTCATGGCCGCGGCCGCTCTGCTGCTGTCCGGTTTCATCGCCTGGTCGGCTGCGCCAAAATCGCCATGATTTGTGGTCTTGCTCGGCTCCGGGCATCGGGCACAGGCATTTTCTTTCCCCCTAATGTGTGACCTTATGCGCGCCGACAGCAACGCCGCCGATTTGCGGTCAGACCGAGGAAACCCGCCCCAGTGTTCGTATCTTTCTTTCCTAAGCCGAAGCTCTTTTTCACCTCGGCGGCCCTCTGGAGCCTTGCGGCGATCCTGTTCTGGTTCTTCGGCGGTGAGCATCTGGGCGCGTTACTTGGGATGCCGCCCGCTACCGCCGACGCTCCCGCTGTCGTCGGTATTGCCGTATTCATATCGAAGCCGTTTCTTTGGTTTTATATCTATTTCGTAGCATGCGTAGCCATATTCTATGCCTTTTGGAGTTGGTACGCCCCCCATCCATGGCAAAACTGGTCCATACTCGTGGCGTCAGCCATTCTCTTCATGATATATTTTAACGTCCAAGTCAGTGTTGCTGTAAATGATTGGTACGGACCCTTCTTCGATTATATTCAGGGTCTAATATCAAAGACAATAGAATCTACGAACATAGAGTTCTATGAAAGGCTAGCTACATTCGCCTGGCTTGCGCTGATTGGTATGAATGTCAGTGTCATCAATAACTTTGTGGTTAGCCATTGGGTATTTCGGTGGCGCACGGCAATGAACGATTACTTTATTGCAAATTGGTCAAAGCTGCGTCACATCGAGGGCGCCTCTCAGCGTATCCAAGAAGATACAATGCGTTTCTCGCAGATCATGGAAGATTTAGGCCAAACATTTGTTCAATCGATCATGACACTGATTGCATTCCTACCGGTCATGATCCAGTTGCAGGTTCACATCAGCGAGTTGCCGTTCATTGGCGCTGTCCCTCAACCTCTTGTTGTCGCTGCAATCGCCTGGTGCTTATTCGGAACGGTCGCGGTCATGGTGGCTGGCGTGAAGTTGCCCGGCCTTCAATTCCGCAATCAGCGCGTAGAAGCCGCATACCGGAAGGAACTTGTCTACGGTGAGGATCACGCCGACCGTGCCCAGCCGGCGACGACTGCGGAGCTATTTGCGAATGTTCGCCGCAACTACTTCAGGCTCTATTTTCACTACATATATTTCAACGTGGTGCGTTACACCTACCTGCAGGCGGACAACATCTTCTCATTCCTTGTTATGGGTCCGTCTATCGTGGCGCACAGGATAACCCTGGGCGTTCTAAATCAGATACCGAACGCTTTCGGCAAGGTAACAGGCTCGCTTCAGTTCCTTCTGACTTCTTGGTCGACCATCGTCGAACTGCAGTCCATTCACAAACGCCTGCGCGCCTTCGAAGCGACTCTGCAGGGCGGGCCTCTACCGGACATCGACCAACGCTATATCGAACGCCAGGCGCAAGAAGCAGATCCGGCTTGATCTGATTTGCAAGGTGGGCGGCTCAGCCGCCCACTGCCGCCTGTGTCCGGCCGGCGCGCTGGCGCGCGGCATAGTCGCGAAAGCTGATGCATTCGACGTCCGCTTTCACGCAGACCTCGCTGGCGAAGCGCTCGAGCGCGTTCCAGTAGGCGCCGTCATTCATCAGCGTGAAGTGGAAGCCGAGCTCCAGCGGCAGCCGCTTGCCATCATACTGGGCATCGAAGGCGGCGCGGAACGCCTGATAGGCGCGCTCGGTGAACTCGGCCGCCTGGACCGGTTTTTCGGTGGCGCCGGAATGGCGGACATAGAGATTATAGTCCATGCCAACGACAAGCTTTGCCTTCGGTCCTTCGGGAATGAGCGGCAGCGCAAAGCGCATGGTGCCGTTCACGGTCGGCGGCAGGGCAGGGCCTTTCGAGACGCCGCTGGCGTCATACTGGAAGCCGGCCTCCGGCAGCGCCTCGTACAGCGCCTTGTTGGTCGACAAATAGGGCGCGCGGAAGCCGACCTGCGCATGGCGGGCGAAGTCATGCCAGTCGGCCGGTTCCGGGATGCCGTTGATGGCATAGGCGTTTTCCAAGATGCGCCGTACAGAGGTGAATTCGGCCAGCCAGTCGGCCTTGCTCCAGGCTTTGCCGTCGAAATGGCCGCAGGCATGGCTGCCGATGTCGTGGCCTTCGGCGGCCGCCAGCCGGACCTGTTCCAGCCGGTCGGCCACATCCTGCTTCGAGGCGGCAAAGCCGACATTGGATTTTCCGGCGGCCTTGCCGGGACCGGCGTATTGCTGCCGCGTGTCGGGCGAGAGCAGGAAGACGCAGGACAGGAAATAGGTGAAATGCGCGCCGGTGCGCCTTGCCAGCGCCCGGCTGCGCTGCCATTGCGAGATCTCGCGCGCCGCATCGAAGGAAATCAGCACGATTTGCTTCGGCTTGGCGGGCGCTGCCGCCGGCGCCTTGGGCGGATCGGCGAAGGCCGCATTGGTGGCGGTAAGCGAGGCGAGACTGAACGCAAGAACGCGGTACGAACGAAGCATTGGCAACCTTCTGGCAGGATCCGTTCCGGCGGATGGAAAGCCGGCTATCGCCCAAATGTGGCGTCGATGCGGTCCGGCAAGCCTGGAGGTCGCATTGCGTTGTCCCGCCGATTTTCCGGCCCGCCCCCTTCCATGCGGACAAATATTCGCTAAAACGCGGGCTCAAGAAGCGCCTCACCCGGGGCAGCAATGGTATTTGATTGATGTCGGACGACAGTTTTATCCGCGAAGTCAACGAAGAGATTCGTCGCGAGCAGGCGCAGAAGCTATGGGATCGTTTTGGCCCGGCCTTGCTTGGCCTTGCCATTCTGGTCGTGCTGGGCACCGCCGCTGTCGTTGGCTACCGCTATTGGGACGAGACCCGCGCCAACCGCTCGGGCGACGCTTTCTCGGCGGCCCTGAAACTTGCCAATGACGGCAAGAGCGACGAGGCGATCGCCGCGCTCGACCAACTGGAAAAGGACGGCTACGGCGCCTATCCGCTGCTCGCCCGCATGCGCGCCGCGACCGTCAAGGCCGACAAGGGTGACGCCGACGGCGCGGTCAAGGACTTCGACGAGGTCGCGGCCGACAACGCTATCCCGGCTGCCATCCGCGACATCGCGCGGCTAAGAGCGGCGCTGCTGCTCGTCGACCATGGCTCCTTTGCCGATGTCTCCAGCCGCGTCGAGGCGCTCACTTCCGACACCAATCCGCTGCGCAGCTCGGCGCGCGAGGCGCTCGGCCTCGCCGCCTGGAAGGACGGCAAATCGGCGGATGCTCTCAAATTGTTCGACCAGATCTCTTCGGATGACGGCGCTCCGCGCAATGTGCGCCAGCGCGCGCAGCTCATGTCCGAACTGATCCGTGGGTCGGGCAACGCGTCGTGATCATAGATGGGCTTCAAAGTCGCCATCATCGGCCGGCCTAACGTCGGCAAATCGACTCTTTTCAATCGGCTGGTCGGAAAGAAGCTGGCGCTTGTCGACGACACGCCGGGCGTGACACGCGACCGCCGCGTCCATGCCGCAAAGCTCTACGACCTGCATTTCGATGTCATCGACACCGCCGGCTTCGAGGATGCAGCCGCTTCGACGCTGCCAGGCCGCATGCGCCAGCAGACCGAGATCGCCATTCGCGAGGCGGATCTGATCTTCTTCACCATCGATGCCAAGTCCGGCTTGTTGCCCGACGACCGGACCTTTGCCGAGATCGTGCGCAAGTCCGGCAAGCCGGTCGTGCTGGTCGCCAACAAGGCCGAGGCTAAAGGTGCCCAGGGCGGCATGCTGGAGGCCTGGGAACTCGGCCTCGGCGAACCAATCCCGGTCTCGGCAGAGCACGGCCAGGGCATGCCCGATCTGCGCGACGCCGTGATCGCGGCCCTCGGCGAGAAGCGCGCTTTCGATGAGGAAGAGGACGAGGCGGAAGAGATTGCCGCCAGCGAAGTGCTGATCGGCGAGGACATCACCGACCCCGACGCCGAGCCTGAATATGACGACACCAAGCCGATGCGCATCGCCGTCGTCGGCCGTCCCAATGCCGGCAAGTCGACGTTGATCAATGCGCTGATCGGCGAGGAGCGGCTGCTGACCGGCCCGGAGGCCGGCATCACCCGCGATTCGATTTCCGTCGACTGGGACTGGCGCGGCCGCAGGGTCAAGCTGTTCGACACCGCCGGCATGCGCCGCAAGGCCAGGATCCATGAGAAGCTGGAAGTGATGTCGGTGCAGGACGGCCTGCGGGCCATCCGTTTCGCCGAGATCGTCATCATCGTGCTCGACGCCACCATTCCCTTCGAGAAGCAGGATCTCCAGATCGCCGATCTGATCATCCGCGAAGGCAGGGCGCCGGTGATCGCCTTCAACAAATGGGACCTGATCGACAACCCGCAGGAACTGCTTGCCGAACTGCGCGAAAAGACCGGGCGGCTCCTGCCGCAGGTGCGCGGCATCCAGGCCGTCACCGTCTCGGCCGAGACCGGGCGCGGCCTCGACAAGCTGATGGACGCCGTCATCAAGACGCACAAGGTGTGGAACAGCCGCGTCTCGACCGGCAAGCTCAACCGCTGGCTGGAAGGCATTTTGGCGCATCATCCGCCACCCGCCGTCGCCGGCCGCCGGTTGAAGGTCAAATACGTCACCCAGGCCAAGACCCGGCCGCCAGGTTTTGTCGTCCAGTGCTCGCGGCCGGACGCCATGCCGCAATCCTATGTGCGCTATCTGTCGAACAGCCTGCGCGAGGCCTTCGACATGCCGGGCGTGCCGATCCGAATCGCGCTGCGCACCTCGGACAATCCTTTCGCGGGGCGGGCGAAGAAGCGCTGAGCTCACGCGACCTTTCGCAGTCCTTCACCGGTCAGCGACCCCTCCGGCAGCGTCTCCACCGCCGCCTGCAGCAGGATCTCCGCCAGCCGCGCCGCGACGGGATCGAGTTCGGCATCCCTCTGATGCAGATGCAGCGCCATCTTCGGCAAGGCCGGCAGATCCAGCATTCCGGGCGCGATCGCCCTGACATTGGCGGGCAGGCCGATATCGGTGCGGATCGTCAGGCCGAGGCCGGCGGCGACCGCCGCCCAGATGCCGCCGAGGCTGGGGCTGGAAAAGGCCATGCGCCAGGCGATGCCGGCGCGGTCGAGCGTTTCGGTCGCGACCGTCCTGAGCAGGCAAGGCGCGTCGAGCGCCACCAGCGGCAAGGCCTCGCCGTTGCCTGCGCGGACGGCCACTGGTTTGGCCGGGCCGATCCAGCGCATCTGCACGTCGGCGATAGGCCGGCTGTAGGGCAATGTAGCGCCATTGTGCCAGGCGAGCGCGATATCCAGGCTGCCCGATAGGATGCGCTCGGCAAGATCATGGCTGCGCCCGATCCGCGCCTCGATGCGCACCTTGGGATGGGCGCGCGCAAACCGTCCAAGCACCTCCGGCAGCACGGCTTCGCCGAAATCCTCCTGCAGGCCAAGCCGAACCCAGCCTTCCAGCTCGATGCCGCGGATGGCCGAAGCGGCCTCGTCGTTGAGCTCGATCAGCCGCCGCGCATAGCCGAGCATCGTCTCGCCGGCCTCGGTCAGTGCCAGGCCGCGTCCCGCCTTGCGGAAGATCGGCGTCGCGGCCTGCTCTTCCAGCTTCTTCAGTTGCGCGCTGACGGCCGAGGTCGAGCGCCCGAGCCGCTCGGCGGCCTTGGCGAAGCTGCCTACCTCCATCCCGGTGACGAAGGTCCTCAAGACATCGAGGTCGAATGTGACGCGGTGCATGGCATCATCCTGATTTTCAGGATTGTCAGTCAAAAACTTCCTGATTTTATGGATGAAGCTATGGCGCTACATCCCGTCCGTCAAGCCGCTCGACCGGCCGTCACGGGAATTCAATCATGTCTGCCATTGTTACGCCCGCCCATGTTACGTCCACCGAATGCCTGCCGCTTCCGGCGGCTGCATCGGTACGGCGGACCTTCGGGCCTAATCACCGCTGGAAGGTGCTGGGCATCGGCGTGGCCGCCAATGCCGGCTTCTCCGCCACGTTCTCCGGCATACCGGCCACCGCCGTGGCGATGCGCCAGGGCTATCATCTCGACAACGCCCAACTTGGCCTTGCGCTTGGTCTGCTCGGCCTCGGCGTTGCGCTCAGCGAACTGCCATGGGGCGTGCTCACGGATCGCTGGGGCGACCGCCGCGTGCTTCTGACCGGGCTCGGCGCGACGGCGGCATGGCTTGTCATCATGGCGATCCTCGTCGTGCCGACAAAACTCGCCGTTCCAGGCGTCGCGCTGCTTTCGGCAAGCCTGCTCGTCGCCGGCCTGCTCGGCGGCAGCGTCAACGGCTCCAGCGGCCGCGCCATCATGGGCTGGTTTCGGGACGGCGAGCGCGGCTTTGCCATGAGCATCCGGCAGACGGCGGTGCCGCTCGGCGGCGGGCTTGGCGCGCTTGTCCTGCCCTCGCTTGCCCTGAGCTTCGGTTTTGCCGCCGTCTTCGGTCTGCTGGCGGCCGTCTCCGCCATCGCTGCTTTCTTTGCCTGGCGCTGGCTGCACGAGCCGCCGGCCGAGGCCAACAATGTCGCCGCCGCGACCGTCACCGGTCCGGCGCCGTTGCGCAACATCGACGTCTGGCGCATCTCGATCGCGATCGGCCTGCTCTGCTTCCCGCAGGTCGCGGTGCTGACCTTCGCCTCGGTATTCCTGCACGACTTCGCCGGCATGGGCATCTGGGTGACCAGCGTCACGCTTGGCGTCGTGCAGGCCGGCGCCATGACGATGCGCGTCTGGAGCGGGCGTTTCACGGATCGCCACGGCAACCGCCGGCCTTTCCTGCGACTCTGCAGTGCGCTCAGCGCACTGGCCTTTGCGATCCTCTGGCTGCTGGTGATGGCGGCCGGCAGGCAACCGGCGCTGATGATGGCGCTGCCCTTCATGGTGGTCGTCGCCGGGATTTGCGTTTCGGCCTGGCATGGCGTTGCCTATACCGAGCTCGCCACGCTTGCCGGCGCCGGCCATGTCGGCACCGCGCTCAGCCTCGCCAACAGCTTCGTCTTCATCGGCTTCTCGATAGTGCCGATCGTCATTCCGTGGCTTCTCGTGCTCTTTGCATGGCAAGGCGTGTGGCTGGCTGCCGCTGCCTGCGCAGCGATCGCCTGGCCAATCTTCCTGCGCCAGGTCTGATTCTTCGCCGGCTTTCCGCGAGATAGGGGGCCGGCTTGCAGACAACATGATCGATGCCGTTAACCCGCCATCAAGGTTAATGCTTCACTTTCGCTCTCCGGGGTCAGTAGCGTTCTGGAGAGTTCCGTGCATCGACGCGTTCAGAAGCGGCTTGTCGCTGCCGCCGTTGCGAAAAGACGTTCCTTCCTTCCTCCGTTGGTTCTGGGGCTTGGCATCTGGGTCGGCTTTCCGTCGGTCGTCGCCTATCAGGACATGGCGAGCCTGGTGTCCGGACTGGAAACGCCCAACGCCCGCTGGAACGCCTATATCGAGAAATCGGCTGCCGGCTCGGTGCATGCGGCGGAAATGCCGTTTGTCGATTCCACCACCACCGGCTCGATTTCCGGCTCCGGCATGAATTTGCCGGGCGTCGGCACCGTCGCCTTCCGCGGCAAGGGCAGCGCCGTCGGCGTAACGCCTGACGAGGACCGCGTCGTGCGCGCCGACAAGAAGGGCCGCCTGGTGCAGATCTCGCCGGTCACGCCGCCGAAGAATTTTAGCGCCGGCTCGATCTTCGAGCGCTCCTCCTCGCTGATCCGGCCAAGCATGGACAGCGACCTCAAGCTCACCTTCGCCAAGCCCGGCATCAGGGGCAAGGAAGTCCAGATCGCCCAGGCCTTCCATCTGCGCGAGGACAAGAAGCCGGATCCGGGTGTGCCGGCCGCCCTTGTCGCGCTCGTCAACAACGACAAGCCGGATATCCTGGCCACCGCTTATGCACCGGCGGCGCCCGACTACGCCAAGGCATCGCCCTTCGAGGCGCTGCTTCAGGACGAGGAGCCCAACAATGGCCGCTTCATCCCGCCGATGGGCAAGGGCGACCATGCCTGGCTGCAGAACCCGCTGCCGGCGAGCGTCTTTTCCAAGCCCGAGCAGGCGTGCCTTGCCAAGGGCATCTACTTCGAGGCGCGCAGCGAGCCGGTGCGCGGCCAGGCCGCCGTCGCCCAGGTGATCCTCAACCGCGTCCGCAACCCGGCCTATCCGAAGACGATCTGCGGCGTCGTCTACCAGAACGACGACTGGTTCAACCGCTGCCAGTTCTCCTTTGCCTGCGACGGCAGGAAGAAGACCATCACCGACCAGGCTTCGTACAAGACCGCGCAGGACGTCGCCATGGCGGTGACCGCCGGTAAGATCTTCATTCCCGAGGTCGGCTCGTCGACGCATTACTACGCCAACTACGTCCATCCGGGCTGGGCGCGCGCCATGCACAAGATGACCAGGATCGGCCTGCATATCTTCTATCGCACCTATGGCGGCGGCTGGAGCTGAGCCGTTTAAGCGGCTCCATTCGAGCCGCTAAGGCGGCTCAAGCCGAACCAGCTGGGTGGTTCAAGCTGAACCACCTGGGTGGTTCAGCTGAATCACCTAAACGGCGTCTCCGACGCCCCTCCGCATGGGCGGCCTCGCGCACCGATCGATGCGGCTTGTCGCGCGGATTCGCGCCGAGTCCTCACGCGGCCGTGAAGGGCACGATGTCGCACCTCGATAAACCATTGATTTAACTGTCGAAAATACATCGCTTTGAAGTTCGGTCCGTGGCTTGACGGGCGCGGACCCTCTAACTATGTTGCCGGCGACTTTAAAAGCGGACGGACGGCAATCGTCTGCCCGGGCAGGGGGGTTGCGATGGCCGACAAAAACGGGCCAGACGGAACCGGAGAAACCGGCCGCGGCAGGCAGCCAGAAGCCACCATCCGCGACGACGAACTTGAGCGCCGCCGGCGCAGTCTCGAAGCATCGCTTGCGACGAGACGCCCGGACCGGCCTGAGGGGAAAGGCGAAGCCAACGCCGCGACCGGTTACGGTCAGGCACTGAAGCTGTCCAGCGAGTTCATCGCCGGAGTGGTGGTTGGTGTCGGCTTAGGCTGGATTGTCGACCGGCTGGCGGGAACAGCGCCATTTGGGCTGATCGTCGGTTTGTTGTTGGGTTTTGGCGCGGGCGTGCTCAACGTCCTGCGTTCGTCGGGGCAGGTGGCGCAGTTCGGACAGGACGGCAAGCCTCGCGAACCGAAGCAATGAAATGGCGCCATTCTGGCGCTTGTTTAGAGACAGTGAAGCCGATTGTGGCTTTGACGGGGATTTAAAGTGGCTGCTGCTGACAAGGTCGATCCGATCCACCAGTTCCAGATCCATCCGATCATCCCGCTGCATATTGGCGGCTACGACATCTCCTTCACCAATTCCGCCCTGTTCATGGTCGTGACGGTCATCCTCGCGTCCGCCTTCCTCTACATGAGCACCGCCAGCCGCGCCCTGATCCCGGGCCGCCTGCAGTCGGTTTCCGAAATGGCCTACGAGTTCGTCGGCAACATGCTGCGCGACGCCGCCGGCAAGCAGGGCATGCAGTTCTTCCCGCTGGTGTTCTCGCTGTTCATGTTCGTGCTGGTCGCCAACCTCATCGGCCTGTTCCCTTATTTCTTCACCGTCACCAGCCACCTCATCGTCACCTTCACGCTGGCCGCGCTGGTGATCGGCACCGTGGTTGTCTACGGCTTCGCCAAGCACGGCTTCGGCTTCCTCAAGCTGTTCGTGCCGCATGGCGTGCCGGGCTATCTGCTGCCGCTGGTGGTGGCGATCGAGATCATTTCCTTCGTCTCGCGTCCCGTCAGCCTCTCGGTTCGTCTTTTCGCCAACATGCTGGCCGGCCACATCACGCTGAAGGTGTTTTCGGGCTTCGTCGTCAGCCTCAGCGCGCTCGGCGCCGTCGGCATCGCCGGCTCGGTGCTGCCGCTCGCCATGGCCGTCGCGCTGACCGCGCTGGAGCTGCTGGTCGCCTTCCTGCAGGCTTACGTCTTCGCGGTGCTGACCTGCATGTATCTGAACGACGCTCTGCACCCGAGCCACTGATCGATTTCGACCGGCGCCCCGGCGCCAGCATACCCAACGTACCAACTGCAACGACTAGAGCAACACAGGAGTTTGAAATGGACGCAACTGCAGCAGCTGCTATCGGCGCTGGCATCGCCTGCATCGGCATGGGCGGCGCGGGCATCGGCCTCGGCAACATCTTCGGCAGCTACCTCTCGGGTGCGCTCCGCAACCCGTCGGCTGCTGACGGCCAGTTCGGCCGCCTGATCTTCGGCTTTGCCGTTACCGAAGCTCTGGGCATCTTCTCGCTCCTCATCGCGCTGCTGCTGGTCTTCACCAAGTAAGAAGCGCGCGCTGACAAAGGGGCCGCATGGTGCGGCCCCGTATGGACAGGGGAATGAGATGTTCGTGACATCTGCCTTTGCGCAAGAAACAGCGCCGGCCGCGGCCGAGGGCGATACGCATGCAGGCACCGCGGTGCCTGCTGCGGAGCATGAGGCGTTCCCGCCGTTCGATCCCAAGACCTTCCCGTCGCAGATCCTGTGGCTGGTCATCACCTTCGGGCTCTTCTATCTGTTCCTGAAGCGAGTGGTGATGCCGCGTCTCGGCGGCATCATCGATGTCCGCAACGATCGCATCACCCAGGATCTCGACCATGCCGCAAGGCTGAAGGGCGAGGCTGACGCCGCTGTTGCTGCCTATGAGCAGGCATTGGCGGAAGCCAAGGCCAACGCCAACAAGATCGGCCAGCAGGCCAGCGACGCCGCCAAGGCCGAGGCGGAGACCGCGCGCAAGAAGGTCGAGGCCGAGCTGGACAAGAAGCTTGGCGCGGCCGAAGCAAGCATTGCTTCGATCAAGGCCAAGGCGATGAAGGAAGTCGGCACGATCGCCGAGGACACCACGTCGGCCATCGTCGAGGCGCTTGTCGGCGGCAAGACCGACAAGGCCGAGATCGCGGCCGCCGTCAAATCCGCGAGCCGGTGAGGAGCGAGATCATGGACGCCACATCACTCGCGGCACTTTGGGCAACCATCGCCCTGATCATCTTCATCGGCGCCATCATCTACCTGAAGGTGCCGGGCATGCTTGCCAAGTCGCTCGACGCCCGCGCGGCCAAGATCAGCAGCGAACTCGAAGAAGCCCGCAAGCTTCGTGAAGAGGCTCAGCAGCTCCTCGGCCAGTATCAGCAGAAGCGCAAGGAGGCCGAGAAGGAGGCCGCCGACATCGTCGCCGCGGCCAAGCGCGAGGCTGAGATGCTGGCTGCCGAGGCGGCTAAAAGGACCCAGGACTATGTCGTCAGGCGCACCGCGCTTGCCGAACAGAAGATCGCCCAGGCCGAGCGTGAGGCTGTGGCCGAGGTGCGCGGCACCGCTGTCGACGTCGCTGTCGAAGCCGCCCGCGCGCTGCTGGCCGCCAAGGTCGATGCCAAGGCAGGCTCCGATCTGTTCAAGTCGGCGCTGCAGGACGTCAAGGCCAAGCTGAACTGAGCGAGTTTCGAAGTTCTGAGATCAAAGCCGCCTGGGAGACCCGGCGGCTTTTTGTTTTTGGGGCGCGCGGCGGCGAAGCCGCCGCTCACTCCAACCCGGCGAAGCTCTCTTCTTCCGCCACCTCCGCCCCGCCCAGCCGGAACGGCGCGAACGACGCGCGGTGCAGCCTTGCCACCGGGCCATGCGCCTCGATGGCGGTACGGTGCCGCACCGTCGCATAGCCCATATGCACCTCGAAGCCGTATTGCTCGTGATGGCCGCCGCAGCCGCACATCATGCGGTCGCGCATCACCTTGGCCACGATCGAGGCGGCGGCGATGGATTGCGAGCGCTGGTCGCCCTTGATCAGCGCGCGGCCTTCGCAGGTAAGGCCTGGCGGAATGTCGCGGCCGTCGGCCAAAGCCAGTTTCGGCTTGAGCGACAGGCCGGCGGCCGCGCGGCGCATCGCCTCCAGGCTGGCTTTCAAAATGTTGCTGTTGTCGATGCCTTCGGCACTGATCGACGCCATCGACACACTAAGCGCGGAACCTAGGATCTTCAGGAACAGCGCCTCGCGCTGCAGATGGGTGAGGCGCTTCGAATCGTCGAGGCCTTCGGGGATGTTGGCGGGGTTGAGCACGACGGCCGCGGCCACGACCGGACCGGCAAGCGGCCCACGACCGGCTTCATCCATGCCGGCCACCGGCCACAGGCCCTCGGCCATCGCCTTGGTTTCGATGGAGAAGTCAGGCTTCTCGACCATTTCGAAGAGAAGCGGAGAATCGGAACGCGCGCGAGCCATGGTGCGGCGAGGTTCGCATCGGCTCCGATTCTCCGCAAGTCCTTCCGGGTCGGATGGGGCGTCGGACCGGGAAGGCACCGTCTCACGGCCGGGGGACAGGCCGGACGGGATTTTTGCGCCGGGTGGCTCTCGCCGCCCGGCATGATGTTCAAAGCAGCATCAGCTGCTCGCTTGCATTGGCGCCGGTAACGAACTGGTCGACCCGGAGTGTGCGCCGCTCGGCATTGAGGCCAAGCCGCTTGGCGGCGATCTCGAAGCGCCGGCCAATCTGCCAGGCGTAGGGACCGGCGCCCTTCATGCGCTTGCCCCATTCCGAATCGTAGTCCTTGCCGTCGCGCATCGAGCGGATCAGCGACATCACGTGCCGGTAGCGGTCCGGATAGTGCCGCAGCAGCCAGTCCTTGAAGATCGGTGCCACTTCCAGCGGTAGGCGCAGGATGACGTAGCCTGCCTCCCTGGCGCCGGCGGCGCGCGCCGAATCGAGGATGCGCTCCAATTCCGGATCGGTCAGCCCGGGGATGATCGGCGCCACCATGACCGAGGCCGGGATGCCGGCGTCCGACAGCTGCCGAATCGCCTCCAGCCGCTTCGTCGGCGTCGATGCGCGCGGCTCCATCGTGCGCGCCAGCATGCGGTCCATCGTCGTCACCGACAGCGCCACCTTGGCAAGGCCGCGCTCGGCCATTCGCGACAGGATATCGATGTCGCGCGTCACCAGCGCCGATTTGGTGACGATGCCGACAGGATGACCGCGCGCCTCCAGCACTTCCAGGATCTCGCGCATGATCCGGTACTGCTTCTCGATCGGCTGGTAGGGATCCGTGTTGGTGCCGATGGCGATGGTGCGCGGCTGGTAGCCCGGCTTCGACAGTTCCTTGTCCAGCACGCGCGCCGCGTCCGGCTTGGCGAACAGCTTCGATTCGAAATCGAGCCCCGGCGACAGGCCCATGAAGGCGTGCGTCGGCCTGGCGAAGCAATAGACGCAGCCATGCTCACAGCCCCGATAGGGGTTGATCGAGCGGTCGAAGGAAATGTCGGGCGATTCGTTGCGGGTAATGATGGTGCGCGGCTTCTCGACCTGCACCTCGGTCTTGAAGGGCGGCAATTCCTCAAGCGAATTCCAGCCGTCATCGAACACATGCCGGCTGACCGGCTCGAACCGGCCGGACGGGTTGATGCCGGCCGAGCGGCCGCGATTGCGGTCAGGCCGCACGCGCATGCCGCTCTGCTCGATCATCGCATTTGCCATCTCGGCCCTGCCTGCTCCGAAAGCAGCAATGTCCGCGCGCACGATCTGTTCCATTTTCGCCCTCTCCCAGGGACTGTCGGCCGGCTGTCGAATCGGTCTGTTCATGAAACTATTCCTATTTTGTCGATGAGAACAAATCAAGAACTATTTGCGCTGCGAGGCGGAACTGGCGCGATGCCTGGCTTTCGGCTATTCGGCTAACGATGCTCAGCGTTCTCATCGAAACCAGGAACGACGAAGAGGGCCTTGCCCGCACGCTTGCCTCGCTGGTCGGCGGCGCGGTCGAGGGCGTCGTGCGCGACGTCATCGTCTGCGACAACGGCTCGACCGACCAGACGCATCGCGTCGCCGAGCATGCCGGCTGCCATTATGTGACGGGCGGCATCGCTGCCGGTATCGGCCAGGCCAAGGGCGACTGGCTGCTGCTGCTCGAACCCGGCGCGCGCTTGGCCGAAGGCTGGATCGAGGAGGTCGCGGCTCACACGGCGAAGCAGACCATGCCGGCACGCTTTTCGCGCGCCAGAGGCAATCGAGCCCCATTTCTGGCGCGGGTGTTTTCAGGCAACCGCGCACTGGCCGAGGGCCTCGTCATCAGCAAGCGCCAGGGCGCCGCGCTTGCAAAAAGCGGACGCAGTGCCGAAGCGCTGGCGCGTGGTCTCGCCACCAGAAGGCTGAATGCCGAGATCTGGGTCGCGCCGCCGAAGTGAGGCGCTGCGAAATTTCTGTGGGAAAATTTACCGCAAACGTCTTATTGTGCATTGCACAAAATCTGCCGCAGGGTTAGTATCTTCCTCACGCGGGACAATCGGGTTTGGGCACTACCGGAGCGGTGAGAAGCCGACGCTTGCGTCGGGCACCGCCTTGCATGAGGACCTGATGAATCTTGCCGCCCCTGACAATTCCGGCGCCACCAGCCTGGAAGCCATTGCGCGCAATGGCAGCCTGCTCAGTCGCATCGCCGCGCGCATCCCGACCTATCTGACGGACCTTCGCGAGAACCCGGCCTGGCTGCCGATGTTCATGCTGGCGCGCACCATGCCGGGCCGCCGCATGCATTGGCTGGGCGCCAAACGAGCCCGGCCGCTTCAGAATGCGGGCGAGACGATGTTCGCCGGCGTCGACCGCGACGGCGTGGTCGAGGCGCTGCGTTCGGATGGCCTGTTTTCAGGTCTCATGCTGCCGCCGGCAATCCATGAAGAAATCGCCGCTTTCGCAGCCAAGACGCCTTGCTTCGGCAATTTCGACCGCCGCCTCGAATTCATGCCGCAAGAGCATGCCGAGGCTGAGCAGCGTCTTGGCCGGTCGCTGCTTAGCGGGCATTATTTCGAGCGGATCCTGGATTGCCAGGCGGCTTTGGCCATCCAGAAGGATCCGCTGCTTCTGGATGTTGCGCGGCATTATCTCGGCGGCCAGGCCAAGCTGATCACCACGCGCGTCTGGTGGAGCTTCCCGACCGGCAAGCCGTCCGATGCCGACAAGAACCTCGCTTCGCTCGGCAAATACCATTTCGACCTCGACGACTGGCGGATGTTGAAATTCTTCTTCTATCTGGTGCCGGTCGATGCCGGCACGGGCCCTCATGTTTTTGTCCGCGGCAGCCACAAGCGCCGGGCGCTCAAGCATCAGCTGACGCTTCTGGTCGGCCATCCCGCCGAGGACGTCCTCGCCGTCTACGGCCCGCAAAGCCCGGTTACGCTGACGGGAGAAGCGGGGCTTGGCTTTGTCGAGGATCCGTTCGGCTTCCACATGGGCACGGTGCCGGCGCAAGCGCCGCGCCTGATGATGGAGGTCGGCTTCGGCGTCTCGAAGCCGTCGCGCCGCCGCTTCCACGGCGAGCCTGTCATTCGCTGAACCGAACCGGTCAGATCACCCGGATCTCGACCGGCATCCAGACGCTACGGCGCCTGGCCAGGCGCTGCTCGCGGCTCTCAGCGTCATAACGCACCGGAACGGGTTCGCTGGAAAACCGCTCGCGTTCATCCAGCGCGTTGACGACGACGATGGCCCTTGCGTCTTTGCCGTCGCCGCAAATCGCGGCGACATAGACGCCGCAGTCGCGGCATAGAAGATAGTCGGCAGTGCGTAGGCCAAAGCGATAGACCTGCAGGCGCTCCTTGTCCTCGACCGACACCACCAGTCTGCCGTTCGGATCGGCCGCGGCGCGCGAGCCGTGCCGAATGCAGAACGAGCACTGACAGGCGCGGATTTCAATTCGGGTCGGATCGAGTTCGGTTTCGAAACGGAGGCGTATGGCGCCGCAATGGCATCCGCCGCTGTAAATCGCCATGGCAAACTCCCTGCTCGCTCGCACAAGGTAGTTTGCCGGTGTCGGTCTCGGAATGGCGTCTCGAAGGCAAGAAGTGCCATTTGCCAGACAAACTGGGCGTCGTCGCAGCGCCTGGCCTTCGTTTACGAGGTGGTCTTGCCGCCACGCCTGAGATGCTCGTCAAGCCGCGGCATGATCTCCACAAAATTGCAGGGCATGTGCCGGTAGTCGAGCTGCGCCTTGATGATGCCGTCCCAGGCGTCCTTGCAGGCGCCGGGCGAGCCCGGCAGCACGAAGACGAAGGTGGCGTTGACGACGCCGCCGGTTGCCCGGCTCTGGATCGTCGAGGTACCGATCTTGTCGTAGGAAATGCGGTGGAAAACTTCGGAAAAGCCGTCCATGCGCTTTTCGAAGATCGGCTCCAGCGCTTCCGGCGTCACGTCGCGGCCGGTGAAGCCGGTGCCGCCGGTGGTGATGACGACATCGATCCCTTTGTCGCGCGACCAGCCAACCACCTTGTCGCGGATTTTTTCCCGGTCGTCGGTGACGATGTCGCGCGCGGCAAGCACATGGCCGGCTTCCGCGATGCGGTCGGCCAGCGTCTGGCCGGATTTGTCGTCGGCCAGGCTGCGTGTGTCGGAAACGGTTAGCACCGCGATCCGCACAGGAATGAAGGGCCGGCTCTCGTCGAGCTTTGCCATCACGCGGCCTCCATGCTGCGCGTCGCCGCCACGAACCAGTCGGGATGGCGAGCACGGATCTCGACCGCCGCGCGCTTGGCGACATTGCCGGTCTCGAACAGCCCGAAGCAGGTGGCGCCCGAACCGGACATGCGCATGAAGGCGGCGTCGGCTCTTTTGAGCGCCCTGAGCGCTTCTCCGATCGCCGGCTGGATGGAACGGGCGGCGGCCTCGAGATCGTTGCGCGTCGTCTCCAGCCAGTTGCGGATCGAGTGGAAGTCGAGGCGCTTCGGCAGCGGCGGCAGCGCCTCATTGTCGTAGCCGGAGAGCGCCTTGAACACGTCCGGTGTCGGGACGGCCACGGCCGGGTTGACGAGAACCAGGCCGAGCGACGGAAAGCCGGCCACTGGCGACAGATCATCGCCGATGCCGCGCGCGAGCAGCGGCTTGGCCTTCAGGCACATCGGCAGGTCGGCGCCGAGCGACAGGCCGATCCGGGCGAGCGCATTGCTGTCCAGATCGAGCTTCCAGAGCTGCGCCAATCCGTTGAGCGCGGCGGCCGCGTCGCTGGAGCCGCCGCCGATGCCGGAAGCAATCGGCAGGTTCTTCTCCAGGCGGATGGCGACGGGCGGCGTCTGACCCACGCCGACTTCGCGGCGCAAAGCGTCGCGCGCCTTCACCACCAGATTGCCATCGTCGAGCGGCAGCCCGTCGGCATAGCGGCCTGAGATCGCAAAGGCGTCCTCTTCGGCCGGCTCGATCTCCAGCCGGTCGCCGAAGCGGGTGAAGACGGCAAGGCTGTCGAGCAGGTGATAGCCGTCGGCGCGCCGTCCGGTCACATGCAGCGCCAGATTGATCTTGGCAGGCGCAAGCCACGTCCGGGCTTGTGTCCCGGCCTCGAGAATGTCGGCTGTCAGGGAGATGGCGTCAGTCCTTGGCCAGGCGGTACTCGCCGGTCTTCGGGTCCTTGACCAGCGTGCCCATCGTGCCGTTGGCGCTCTGCTTTTCGGTGCGCCGGATCTTGGCGGTCACGCGCTCGGCCTCGCGCACGAAAGCGCGGTAGCCAAAGTAAGCGGCGGCGCCGATGACGGCGAAGAAAATGACCTGCGGCATGTCAAAACTCCTCCCGCAAAAGGCGGCAAGGCCGGCTGGGATGGGTCAGTCAGACACGTATGCTAGACGCTTTCATGGCTTTTTCAAAGCCCGAAGCGCGCCCACAATGCGCGCTCTTCCGCCGCATCGATGACGCCGGCGGCCGCGGCGGCCGCGATTTCCGGCACTGATGAGCGCGAGCCGAACAGGCCGAAGCGGCTGAGAAACCCGCGCGGCGCGGTGATGAGCCGGAGCTGGGTTTTTGCCCCGAAGCGGGTCTTGAGCACGCCGCGCATGTCGCCCAGCGCATCGACGAGGCCAAGTTCCAGGCCTTTCTTGGCGGTCCAGAACAGGCCGGTGAACAGGTCCGCATCGTCCTTGAGCTTGCTGCCGCGCCTTTCCTTGACCAGATCGATAAAGGTCTCATGCACTTCGAGCTGTAGCGCCTTCAGCCGCTCGACATCTTCCTTCTTTTCCGGCTTGAACGGGTCGAGCACGGCCTTGTTCTGGCCGGCCGTGTGGACGCGGCGCTCGACGCCGATCTTCTTCATCAGCTCCGGGAAGCCGAAAGAAGCCGAGACCACGCCGATCGAACCGACGATCGACGACGGATCGGCGAAGATTTCATCGCCCGCAACCGCGATCATGTAGCCGCCCGAGGCGGCCACATCCTCGACGAAGACCAGCACGCGTTTGTTCTTTTCGATAGCAAGGTCGCGGATGCGCTTGAAGATCAGCCGCGACTGCACCGGCGAGCCGCCCGGCGAATTGATCGAAATGGCGACCGCCGGCGCATCGAAGGCGAACGCCTTCTCGATCAGCCCGGCCGTCGAGGCCAGCGACAGGCTCGGTCGGAACTGGCCGCCGCCGGCCATGATGGTGCCGTGCAGCCGGATGACCGGAATGGTGACGACTGTCGAGCGCCAGGATTTCGGCAGCAGGCGGTTGAAGAGGCGTTTCACGAAGGATTGTCTCCGGTCGGTGTCATCTTGCAGGAGAAAGATGAGAACTCATCTTTGCTCCCCGGCATGTAGGAAGTCGCTGAAGAACGGCAATGCCGCATTGCCGGCCCGGGATCAATCGCCGAACAGCGACGCCAGTCCGTTGTTGATCATTTCGGTGCGTTCCGTCGGCTCGTTGCCCGACGGTCCGTGCAGGATATGCGGTGGCCGGATCGCGAGCTTGCCGCGCGCGCCGAGCCTGGCGCGCACGATGATGCGGATCGCGGCTTCGTCCGGGCGCGGATGCACGCACAGCAGTTCGGCACCGCCGAAGCGGCCCTCGAGCGCATCGAGGATGGCGACGAGCTGTTCGGGCCGGGCAATCGTCGCCAGTCCGCCGCGCGGCTTGACGACGGCGGCAGCGCTGCGGATCCAGTTCTCGAAAAGCCCATCTTCCACCACATGCGCTTCGCGGCGCAGCGGGTCCGGCGTCGACCGGTCCTCGGCCGCGTTGAAGGGCGGGTTCATGATGACGAAGTCGAAAAAATTGTCGGCAAGGCCGGCAGCGATCCGCGCCCGGCCGGTGAGCGTGACGTCGGCCGTCAGCACCGAGGCGCGGTCGCCGAGATGGGCATTGCCGGGGTGCGCAAGCGTAGCGGCGGCAAACGCCGCCATGTCGGCGGAACGCTCGACCAGCACAGCCCGCGCCGCCGGACAGCGCGACAAAACAGCAAGCGCGGCAGCGCCCGCGCCGGCGCCGAAATCGGCGAGTTGGCCCGAAAAGCCGGACGGCACTGCGGCGGCCAGCATCATGGCGTCCATGCCAGCGCGGTGGCCGCCCCGGCCTGGCTGCACCAGCCAGAACCGGCCGCGATGGAAGGCATCGACCGTGTGGGCCGGCGTGTCCGGGGCAAGGGCGCCTGGCGCAGCCATTATTTGGTGCGGATCTCGTTCTCGATGCCGGCATCCTTCAGGATGCGGCGCGCGGCATCGGCCTTGTCGGCATCGACCATGACGCGCTTGGCAAGAAGGCCGATCGATCCTTCGAGAATGCTCATGTTCTGGTCGGCGACGAAGCAGGCGATGCCGGCGTCGCGCATCAGCGATTCGACAAAAGAGATGATGACGGCGTCATTGGTGCGAACAAGCTCGATCATGGGAACGAAAATCGCAGGTTAGAACGTTGATGTAAACGCGTGCCTGGATCGAACGCTTGACGACCCGCGCCAATTCGCCTCTTGCCGTGCCATGTTGTGCCGCCCTAGAGTCGAGCTGGGATAAGGGTGCCGTCGTGCGCGTGAATTGAGACGGGAGGTGTCGTGGTGGGTGTCGTTCTGAACATCGAAGGCAAGCGGGAACCCGCTTCCATCAAGGATCTCATCGATCTGACGGCCGGCGATATGGGGCGCGTCAACGAGCTCATCCTGTCCAAGGCCGGTTCCGACGTCGAGATGATCCCGGAGGTCGCCAACCACCTGATCTCGTCCGGCGGCAAGCGGCTGCGGCCAATGCTCACGCTCGCCGCCGCGCAGATGTTCGGCTATGCCGGCGAAGGCCACGTCAAGCTCGCCACCGCGGTCGAATTCATGCATACCGCCACCCTGCTGCATGACGATGTGGTCGACGAAAGCGCGCTGCGCCGTGGCAAGAAGACGGCGCGCATGATCTGGGGCAACCAGGCAAGCGTGCTGGTCGGCGACTTCCTGCTTGGCCAGGCTTTTCGCATGATGGTCGAGGTCGGCTCGCTCGAAGCCCTCGACATCCTGTCCGCCGCCGCCTCCATCATCGCCGAGGGCGAAGTGATGCAGCTTGCCGCCGCCAAGAACCTCGAAACCACCGAGGATGAGCATTTCGCCGTCATCAAGGCCAAGACCGCCGCGCTGTTTTCGGCCGCGGCGGAAGTCGGCCCGGTGATTGCGCTCGCCTCGCGCAACGACCGCGCGGCGCTGCGTTCTTACGGCATGAATCTCGGCCTCGCCTTCCAGCTCATCGACGACGCCTTGGATTATGGCGGCTCGAGCAAGGATCTGGGCAAGAATGTCGGCGACGATTTCCGCGAGGGCAAGGTGACGCTGCCGGTGATCCTCGCCTACCGGCGCGGCACCAAGGCCGAACGCACCTTCTGGAAGCGCGCCATCGAGGAAAACGTCACCGACGATGCCGGGCTGGAAAAGGCGATCGGTCTGATGGCCCGCCACGGCGCGATCGCCGACACGATCGGCCGCGCTCGCCATTTCGGCGAGATCGCCCGCGACGCGCTGGCGCCGCTGGAAGCGACGCCGCAGAAATCGGCGCTGATCGACGTCATCGATTTCTGCATCAGCCGGGTGAACTGAGCGCGTCACCCGGAGCGCCGGCTACTTCGCTTTCCCCGGAAGGACCATTGCGGCGAGCAGGCTGATGACGATGCCTGCCGCCGCCAGCCAGAAGGCAAACCCTATGCCGTCGGCGATCGCGCTCTTCAGCGCGTCGCCCGTCAGCCCGGCGGTATGGCTGTTGGCAACCGCGATCAAGGTCGCCATGCCGATCGCGTTGCCGATGTTGAGCGTCGTGCAGGCCATGCCGGAGGCCACGCCCTGCTCGTCATGCGCGACGCCCGAAGCGGCCGCGATCCACATCGCCGTCCAGACGATGCCTTGGCCGACACCGGAGATGATCAGGCCGGGAACGATGGCCGCATAGCTGCTCTCGGCCGTCGCGCCAAAGACCATCAAGGCCGTGCCAAGGGCCCCGATCACCATGCCGCCAACCAGCGTCGAGCGTGTCGAAAAGCGCGTTGCCAGCCGCTCGCCGAGCTGCGTGCCGGTGGCGATGGCGATCGATGGCACCAGGAACGCCAAGCCCGTCTGCAGTGCGGTGAAACCATGCACGGTCTGCAGCAGCACGGTGAGGAAATAGGGCAAGGCCCCGAACGTTCCCATATAGAGGAAGGTGATCGTCATGCCGGCGACCAGACTGCGGTTGCGGAACAGGCGCAGTGGCATCAGCGGATCGGCCGTCCTTGCCTCGATCACGGTGAAGACGATCAGGAAGAAAGCCGCAAGCACGGCGCTGGCAAGGATAAGCGGCGACATCCAGCCATAGTCCGGTCCTTGAACCAAAGTGAAAACCAGCAGCGTGGCGCCCGCGGTGACGGTGAGCGCGCCGGGCAGATCGAAATTGCGATGTTCATGCCGCATCGGATCACGCGGGATGATGGCAAAGGCGGCGGCGATGGCGATCCCGGCCAGCGCCACATTGACATAGAACACGGCCGGCCAGCCGAAGGCGCTTGTCAAAAAACCTCCGGCCAGGGAGCCCAGGGTGAGACCGCTCGCTCCCGCGCCGCCCCAGACCGCAAGGGCGCGGTTGCGCTCAGGCCCTTCCGTGAACAGCCGGTTGATCAGCGACAATGTCGCCGGAAACAGGAAAGCAGCGCCAACGCCCTGCACCGCGCGCGCCGCAATGATGATCCCGGGCGACCAGGCGAGGCCGCCAAGCAGCGATGAAAGCGCATAGAGCCAAAGCGCGAAGATGAAGACGCGACGCTGACCGACAAGGTCGGCGGCGCGGCCACCAAACAGCAGGAAGCCGCCGGTGAAGACGGTGTAGGCGCTTACCACCCATTGCAGTGTCTGACCGGAAAAGCCGAGGCCGGAGCCGATCTCCGGCAGCGCCACGAAGACGATGTTGAGGTCAAGCGCGATGATGAGCTGGGCGAAGGCAAGCAACGCCAGCGTGGCGCCGCGCCCGCTGCCAGCCGCTCCTTGAGTCGGCGCGACATCGAGCGGCGCGCCTTGATCCAGTGAACTCATGTCAGTCTCCGTTTTGCGATTCTTTATCGATTGACAAAGAATTGGAATTTGCAATCCGGAGTCAAGCATATTATTTGTTGATCGATAAAAAATGGAGTTCGCGATGGCGGGAAGGCCAAGGGAGTTCGATCGCGATCAGGCGCTCGGAAAAGCGCAGGATGCCTTCTGGACGCGCGGTTACGAAGGCACCTCGATGGCCGATCTCGTCGCTGCGCTCGGCATTGCCTCGGCGCGCATCTATGCGGCCTTTGGTTCGAAGGAGGATCTGTTTCGGGAGGCGGTCGGGCTCTATGAAGCCAATGAAGGCGGTTTTGCCACACGGGCCCTGGCGGAAGAGCCGACCGCCCGGCGCGCCATTGAGCGGATGCTGCGCGAGGCCGTCGAAACCTATACCAGGCCGGGGCGGCCGCAGGGTTGCATGGTGGTATCGGCCGCCACAAACTGCGCCGTCGAGAATGACCGTGTGCAGGACTGGCTTGCGGAGCACCGCCGGACGCGCACCGTATCGATCGTCGAACGACTGAACGAAGCTGTTCGGGACGGCGAACTGAAACCGGATACGGATGCCGATGCGATGGGTGACTTTTATGCCACGCTCATGCACGGGCTTTCCGTGCAGGCGCGTGACGGCGTGACCAAGAAGCGCCTGCACGATCTCGTCGCTGTCGCCATGAAGGTGCTGGATGCGGGGCTGGCAGGGCGCCCCTGAATGCCGGCATCAGTTCACCATGCAGCTGTGGAAGCCGGTCTCGCCGTCTCGACAAGCTGCCTTGCCGCAAATTATCTATAAAACATGGCAAAGGTCACGGACGACACCATCGCGGTGCGCATCAGCAAGGAACTGGCGGACCGCATCATCTCCGGCACGATCGAGCCTGGGGCGCGGCTGCGGCAGGATCATATCGCCGAGGAGTTCCATACCAGCCATGTTCCGGTGCGCGAGGCATTCCGCCGTCTGGAGGCGCAGGGCCTGGCCGTCAGCGAGCCACGCCGGGGCGTGCGCGTCGCCTCCTTCGATCTGTCCGAAGTCAAGGAAGTCGCCGAAATGCGGGCGGCGCTTGAAGTTCTGGCGCTGCGCCACGCGGCGCCGCATTTGACGGCGGCTATTCTCGACCAGGCTGAGGAGGCGACCAAGGCCGGTGACAAATCGCGCGATGTCCGATCCTGGGAAGAAGCCAACCGCGCCTTCCATCGGCTCATTCTCGAGCCTTGCCGCATGCCGCGCCTCATCTCGACCATCGACGACCTGCACGCGGCAAGCGCGCGTTTTCTGTTCGCTGCTTGGCGCTCCGAATGGGAAACCCGCACCGACCAGGACCATCGGGCCATCCTTGCCGCGCTCAGGCAAGGCAACACCGAATCCGCCGCAGCCACGCTTGGCCGGCACGTGCAATGGATCGGCCAGAAGCCGGTCAAGACCGCTTCCGGCAAGACCCGCGACGCTTTCGCCATCGTCGGGTAACGTTGGCTCGACCTCCCATGCGGTCGTCATTCCAGGGCGGAGCAAGGAGCGAAGCGACACGCGCAGCCCCTGGAATCCATGCCGTGTCGTCGACTAAAGAACAAGGCAGATCAAAAGGTTATGCCGTTCGACGCTCGCCTGTCGGCAACGGCCGTTCCTGACAGCCAGGCGCACTGCCGCCAGATCCCGGCATGCATCCCAGGGTCTCCGCGACGGAGCTTCGCTCCTGCTTCGCCCTAGGATGACGAATCCGAGCCCCTTGCCATTCGTCTCAAAATATGGATTTGATAATAGATCAAATATAGAAATTATCTATAATTACGCATCAACCAGGGAAATCACCGTGACAGATATCGCCTTTTCCTCCGCCAAGCCCGCCTTCAGCCCGCTGCGCCTGCAAAGCCGCTCCCTGGCCTGGAAGATCGGCGCCGTCATTGTCGGCTCGCTGTTCCTGGCGCTGTCGTCCTATATCGAGGTGCCGATGGTGCCGGTTCCGGTGACCATGCAGACCTTCGCCGTGACCTTGATCGGCGCGCTCTACGGCTGGCGCCTGGGCGCGCTCACCATCGCGGCATGGCTGGTCGAGGGCGCGGCCGGCTTTCCGGTTCTGGCGGGCGGCAATGCGGGCGTGCTGCATTTCGTTGGCCCGACCGGCGGCTACCTGTTCTCGTTCCCGGTCGTCGGCGCTGTTGTCGGCTGGCTGGCCGAACGCGGCTGGAACGGCAATCGGGTCCTGCTCGCCTTCGCCGCCATGCTCATCGGCAATCTGCTCTGCCTGGTGCTCGGAACGGCCTGGCTCGCCGCCATGATCGGCGCCGAGAAGGCCATCACCTTCGGCTTCCTGCCGTTCATCGTCGGCGGCTTGCTCAAATCGGCGCTCGGCGCGGCGACGCTGAAGCTCCTTTTCGGCTACCGGCCGCGCCCATCCTCGCCCGAGGCCCGATGACCGTCAGGCTGCGCGCCCATCACCTGCTTTGCCTGCTGACTTATGTCGGCAAGGGCTATTCGCCGGCCTTCACCGCCTACTGCGACTTGGTGGTGGAGCGCCTGGCGGGCGGCGAGGAGGTGCTTATTGTCTTGGGTCCGGACGACATCTGCGCTCCGTTGCTCGACGAGCCGGAGCCGCACTGCCTGGGCGAGAGTGCTGCAGGCAGGGACGGGCTTGCGGCGCGCGACGTCGGCGAACTCCTGCGCCGGCCGGTCGGGGCCGGCGCCCGGTTCAGCCTCGATGCGGCGCGCCTTGCCGCCATGCGGCAGGCTTTTTCAACGGGACGCACGCGCGAGGCATGCCAGGGCTGCGAGTGGTCGGATCTTTGCAGCGCCGTCGCGGCTGACGGATACGCCGGCACCCGCCTTTGAAGGCGCGCCATGCGCCGGTATCGGAACCGCCCGGCGCGTCATCTCAACATTTTCGCCGGCAGCCACCCTTTGTTAAGTCGGTGACCTGATTGTGAAATCAGGCCGGGATTGAAGCCTGACCCCAAAAAGGCCATGCTTTGTCCAGAGAACTTCGAATCTACAGGCGGTTCGCCGAGAGCGGAATCGCGTCTGGCTGAAAGGGATACGATGCGGCAAGGACGTGCGCGCTGGCTGACAAGGCTGGCATTTTTGGCCGGTGTGGCGCTTTCGGCGCTGCCGGCCCAGGCCAAGGAAGACCCGGTCCAGATCTCGTCCTTCTCGGGCGCTTATCTTGCCGCCCATATCGCTGAAAGCGACAACGATCTCGACAATGCCATTGCCTACTACAAGCAGGCGCTGGCCTTTGCCCCGGACGACCAGGATCTGCAGCAGAGCCTGATGCTGGCGCTTGTCGCGAAGGGCCGCTTCGAGGAATCGCTGGTCTATGCCGACAAGCTCAAGGAAGTGCCGGATGTCGAGCGCTTCTCGCGCCTGGGGCTGGCCGTCGATTCCTTCCGCAAGAAGGACTATGCCAAGGCCCAGTATTGGCTGAAGCTGTCGCTCGAATCCGATCTCGACCGGCTGCTCTCCGGCGTCATGGACGGCTGGGCCAAGGAAGGCGCCGGCGATGCCTCCGAGGCGATGGACTCCATCGACAAGCTGCGCGGGCCGGACTGGTTCGGCCTGTTCAAGTCCTTCCACCGCGCGCTGATCGCCGACGCAGCCGGTCTCAACGACAAGGCCGACGAACTCTATTCCGCCACCATGGCCGACACCACGTCCGGCGGCTCCGCGCCCGAAACCTGGATGCGCAATGCGCAGGCCTATGCCTCGTTCCTCGTCCGCAAGGGCGACAAGTCGAAGGCGCTCGCGGTTTTGAACCAGGCCGAGGCCTTCGCGCCGGGCAAGCTCGAAATCACCACGTTGCGCGACCGCATTGCCAAGGGCGACAAGATCGAGCCGTTCATCGCCAAGCCGGCGGACGGCGCCTCTGAAATCCTGCTCGATCTCGCCACCGCGCTGAACCGTGGCGGCGGCGAGCCTTTTGTGCGGCTCTATCTGCAATACGCGCTGGCGCTGAAGCCGGACAGCGACGCTGCCCTGGTGCAACTCGCCGGCGTCGCCGAGCAGCTGAAGGACGGCGAGGGCGCGATCGCACTCTACCGCCGCATTCCGGACTCCTCGCCGCTGAAGGAGCTCTCCGACCTGCAACTCGGCCTCAACCTTGCCGATCTCGACAAGCACGACGAGGCGATCGCCCATCTCACGGCCTATCTCGACAAGCACCCCGACGACATGCGCGCCTATCTGGCGCTCGGCGGCGTCTACGGCTCCAAGGAGGATTTCCGTTCGGCGGCCAATCTTTACGACAAGGCCGTCGCAACGCTGAAGACGCCGACCGCGGCCAACTGGAACATCTTCTACCAGCGCGGCATCGCCTATGAGCGGCTGAAGGAATGGCCCAAGGCCGAGCCCAATTTTCTTAAGGCTCTAGAATTGCAGCCCGACCAGCCGCAAGTCATGAATTATCTCGGCTATTCCTGGGTCGACATGAACATGAAGCTCAAGGAAGGCCTGGCGATGATCCAGAAGGCCGTGGACCTGCGGCCGAACGACGGCTACATCGTCGATTCGCTTGGCTGGGCCTATTTCCGCATGGGCCGCTTCGACGACTCCGTGCGCGAAATGGAGCGCGCCGTGTCGCTGAAGCCGGAGGATCCCGTCCTCAACGACCATCTCGGCGATGCTTACTGGCGTGTCGGCCGCAAGCTGGAGGCCACCTATCAGTGGACCCAGGCGCGCGATTTGAAGCCCGATCCGGACGTGCTCGCCACCTTGCAGCAGAAGCTGATCAAGGGCCTGCCGCCGATCGAATCCAACACCGCGCAAGAAACCCCGAAGGTAAAGCCGGTTCCGGCGCCCGCGCCGAAGGGCTGACCTTTCGTTAGACTTCAAGGAAACGGGGCTCAATGAGCCCCGTTTCCGTTTCGGCTTGGCGTCTTAGCCGGAAATGTCCATCGCGATCGTCATTCTATTGCGGAGCAAGGAGCGAAGCGACGCGGCGCAGACCATAGAATCCATGCCGTGACCTGAAGGCGTTGCAACGGTGCAGAATTCGGCTCCGCTACGTTCTTCGATCAAGGTCACGGAATGGATTCCAGGATCTGCGCGACGCCGCTTCGCGGCTGCTCCGCCCTGGAATGACGAGGTCGGGAAGGCTTTAGCCGATCTCCAGCGTTGGCGCTCATCTCGCGGAAACGGACGATGAAAGTCTTCTCCTCGACAACAGCGACCTTTCAAAATCCTGTTTCAAGAATCTAGAACATCTTGCGGTAGACAACGAAGCCCGAGCGGTCGCCGATTTTGTCGTAGAGCTGCACGGCGGTGTGGTTCGTCTCATGCGTCAGCCAGTAGACGCGGCCTGCGCCGGCCTCTTTGGCACGCTCGTACACCCCTTCGATCAGGGCCCGGCCGACCCCCTGGCCGCGCACGTCCTGCGAGGTGAAGAGATCCTGCAGATAGCAGTTCGGCGAAATCGCCGTCGTCGAGCGATGGTAGAGGTAATGGACCAGCCCCAGAAGCGTGCCATCGCGCTCGGCCACCAGCGCGTGCATCGGCTCATAGGCGTCGAAGAAGCGCGACCAGGTCATCTGCGTGATCTCGCCGGCCAGCGCCATCGGCCCGGAGCGCTCGTAGAAGGCGTTGTAGCCGTCCCACAGCGGCAGCCACTGTTCGTAATCCTGCCGGGAGACGGGGCGGATAATGAGTTGACCGGGCATGGTTGAACCTTCTCTGTTGACGCTCGGCGGAGCAGACGGTCAGCGCTGCCCGCCGGCAATGGGCCAGCCGCCTGCAAAGCGTTCAACCTCCTCTGATGTGGCCGTTGCCTTGACGCTTGCCGGCCCGGCAACTAGGGAAGCGTCATTCCGCGCTTTCCGAGGCCGCCGTGACCATCGAGATTCCTGCCCATATGCATCCCAGCCGCTCTTTCCAGGGGCTGATCCTGACCTTGCACAATTACTGGGCCGATTACGGTTGCCTCATCCTGCAGCCCTACGACATGGAAGTCGGCGCCGGCACCTTCCATCCGGCCACCACCTTGCGCGCGCTGGGGCCGTTGCGCTGGAACGCGGCTTACGTGCAGCCGTCACGCCGGCCGAAAGACGGCCGTTACGGCGAGAATCCGAACCGGCTGCAGCATTATTACCAGTATCAGGTGATCCTGAAGCCCAACCCGCCGAACCTGCAGGAGCTCTATCTCGGCTCGCTCGCGGCGATCGGCATCGATCCTTTGCTGCACGACATCCGCTTCGTCGAGGACGACTGGGAAAGCCCGACGCTGGGCGCCTGGGGCCTCGGCTGGGAATGCTGGTGCGACGGCATGGAGGTCTCGCAGTTCACCTATTTCCAGCAGGTTTGCGGCATCGAATGCGCGCCCGTGGCGGGCGAGCTCACCTACGGGCTGGAGCGGCTGGCGATGTATGTGCAGGGCGTCGACAATGTCTACGACCTGAACTTCAACGGCCGCGAAGGCGCCGAGAAGGTCACTTATGGTGACGTCTTTCTGCAGGCGGAGCAGGAATATTCGCGCCACAATTTCGAATTCGCCAACACCTCGATGCTGCTCAGGCACTTCGAGGACGCCGAGACCGAATGCAAGGCGTTGCTCGAGGCCGGGGCGCCGAAGTCGGGCGACAACCTGGCCATGCACCGCATGGTGTTTCCAGCCTACGACCAATGCATCAAGGCGAGCCACGTCTTCAACCTGCTCGACGCCCGCGGCGTGATTTCCGTCACCGAGCGCCAGAGCTACATCCTGCGCGTGCGCAATTTGGCCAAGGCCTGCGGCGAAGCGTTTTTGAAGACACGGGCCGGCGGGCTGGCGGCTTAGGCCGTCAGGATTTTTGCGATTTCGGCAGCGGCTGTCGGCAATGCGTTGGCGGCTGCGTCGATGGTGCGCATGGCTTGCCTGACCCCCGGCATGGTGATTGTGCCATGCGCCTGGGCGACGAAGCAGGCGCTGAGCGCCAGGATCTGCAGGGTTCTCGATACCGTCTTCATCGTCGTTCAGCCAATAGTTCTCTGCCTGAGCGTGTGTCGCTTCAGCGCCGTGTTCGGTTCATGGGAAGTTCTGCTCCAAGGACGAGCAGGGGTGACCAGTCCCGACAGGGGGCTGAAAATTTCCGCGAAATCGATCGAAGAGGCGATCTGCTTGCGGGGTGACAGCGGCCAGCCGAGTTGCTATTCGCTCCTACCTCCCCCTCGATGGGGGAGGTCGCCGCGAAGCGGCGGGTGGGGGTGACTGGCGCTTCCCTATGCCAAAACTTGATCGGTTCAAATTGCAGTCCGCGCGAAGGCTCCGCGCCGCGATGACGGATGAAGAACGGTTGCTATGGCGTCATCTGTGGCGGATACCCGTCGAAGGGACGCATTTTCGCCGACAGGCGTCAGTCGGTACCTACTATCCCGACTTCATATCTCATCGGCTGAAGCTGATTGTCGAGGTGGACGGCTCTCACCACAGTGCCGATGATCAACTGCGCCATGATGAAGCCCGAACACGGTGGTTTGAAAGCTATCGCGTAATCCGCTTCTGGAACCATGAGATATAAAACGAACTGGATTCCGTGCTCGATACGATCTATGCGGCGGTGGAAGAACGGAAATCACACCTGCGTTTGCGCGACGGTGCCGAAGGTAATGGTGGCTGAGAGGCCGCCACCCCGCCCCGGCGCTGCGCGCCGACCCTCCCCATCAAGGGGAGGGTGGGAGTCTAGTTTATGCCTGACCTGCTTCTAGAACTTCGCTCGGAAGAAATTCCCGCCCGCATGCAGCGCAAGGCTGCCGGCGACCTCAGGAAGATGCTGACCGACGGTCTGGTCGAGTCGGGTCTGACCTATGAGGCGGCGCGCGAATACTGGACGCCGCGGCGCCTGACGCTCGATGTCCGCGGGCTGACCGCGCGCTCGAAGGATATTCGCGACGAAATCAAGGGCCCGTCAACCACGGCGCCCGAGCAGGCCGTTCAAGGCTTCCTGCGCAAGGCCGGTCTGTCTTCGATTGCCGAGGCGCATGTACATTCCGACCCGAAGAAGGGCGATTTCTACGTCGCCCACATCTCCAAGCCGGGCAGGGCGGCGGAAGAAATCATCGCCGAGCTGGTGCCCGGCATCGTCAAGAACTTCCCCTGGCCGAAATCGATGCGCTGGGGGCCGGCGTCGGCCAAGCCCGGGTCGCTGCGCTGGGTGCGGCCGCTGCAGTCGATCGTCTGCACCTTCGGCCCGGAGACCGAGGAGCCGGTGGTCGTCGATTTCGACATCGACGGCATCCGCTCCGGCAACGTCACCTACGGCCATCGCTTCCTTGCGCCGGAAGCCATCACCGTGCGCCGCTTCGACGACTACGTGACCAAGCTCGAAGCGGCCAAGGTCGTGCTCGATGCCGATCGCCGCAAGGAGATCATCCTGGCCGACGCCCGCAACATCGCCTTCGCCAACGGGCTCGACCTGGTCGAGGATGAAGGCCTGCTGGAGGAAATCTCGGGCCTTGTCGAATGGCCGGTCGTGCTGATGGGTGAATTCGAGCCGGATTTCCTCGCCATCCCGAGCGAAGTCATCCGGCTCACCATCCGCGCCAACCAGAAATGCTTCGTGACATCGCGGTCGATCTCCTCCCCGGAGGATGAAACTGGCCAACCGCGGCTCTCCAACCGCTTCGTCCTCACCGCCAATATCGAGGCCACGGATGGCGGCAGGGAGATCGCCTACGGCAACGGCAAGGTGGTGCGGTCGCGTCTGTCCGACGCGCTCTATTTCTGGAAAACCGACCAGAGCGACCTGCCCGATCTCGACCAGCTCCAGGATTCGACGAAAAAGTTCGACCTGAATTTGAAGAAGCCGCTCGACCAGCGTATGGCGCGGCTTGATCATCTCAACGTGACCTTCCATGCCAAGCTCGGCACGCAAGGCGCGCGCGTGGAGCGGATAAAGCGGCTGGCCGTGGAACTGGCGCCGATCGTCGGCGCCGATGCCGCGCTCGTCGCCCGCGCTGCGGTGCTCGCCAAGGCCGATCTTACCACCGAAGTGGTTGGCGAGTTTCCAGAGCTCCAAGGCGCCATGGGCCGAAAATACGCGCTGCTGCAAGGCGAGCATCCGTCCGTGGCCGCCGCCGCCGAGGAACACTACAAGCCGCAAGGGCCGTCCGACCGTGTGCCGACCGACCCAGTGTCGATTGCCGTCGCGCTCGCCGACAAGCTGGATACGCTGACCGGCTTCTGGGCCATCGATGAGAAGCCGACCGGCTCGAAGGATCCGTTCGCGCTGCGTCGTGCCGCGCTCGGCGTTGTTCGGATACTGATCGAAAACCGGATTCGTCTCGCGCTGACATCGATCTTTGCCACGGCCTTTGCGAATTTCGCCGGCGGCGCGGATCAGAAGTCCGACCTCCTCGCTTTCTTCCACGATCGCCTGAAGGTCTACCTCCGCGACCAGGGTGCGCGGCATGATCTCATCGATGCCGTCATCACGCCGCAGTCGGACGACCTGCTTCAGATCGTACGCCGCGTCGAGGCGCTGGGCTCCTTGCTCGACACCGACGAAGGCAAGAATCTGGTTGCCGGCACCAAGCGCGCCGCCAACATCCTGGCCGCGGAGGAGAAGAAGAAAACGGCGATCGCGCAAACCGTTGAGCCGGCTCTGTTGCGCGAAGATGCGGAAAGGAAGCTGTTCGCGGCGGTGAATCAAGCCGAGAAGGAAGCCGGCCAAGCAATTCAAAACGAAGATTTTTCCGCCGCCATGCGGGCGCTTAGCGTGTTGCGTGAACCGGTTGATTCATTCTTTGAAGGCGTTCTCGTCAATGATGAGGATCAGGCGATGCGCGCCAACCGCCTGGCGCTGCTTGCCCGCATCCGCGCGGCCACCGATCAGGTCGCGGATTTTTCAAAAATCGCCGGCTGACGACCCAAAAACCCGGGCCTTGGAAGATGCTCGCTCCCGCTAGCATGCGGGCATCTTTCAACAATCCGGCGCTCGCAAATATAATGCGCCGGAGCCGGCTTACAGTCATATGACGATGACCTCGACGTGGGAGAACTGAGGCGTTCTTAACCACGGAGGCATGCCATGAATTCCGATCACGATATCGACCTGATTGAAGAAACCCCGGCCGCCGCCGAGGGCGTCGAACCCGCTTCCAACAACGTGCTTGACCACGCCGCCGCCGCAGTGGTCGAAGCCGCCGATCTGTCGCATGACGACGAGGAAGAAGGCGACGAGGAAGAGGGCGACGAAGAGGACGAAGACGACGATAAGGAAGCCACCGCCTCGGACGACGATGAGTCCGATGACGAGGACGAAGATGGCGAGGAAGACGACGAAAAGGACGAAGACGAATCCGACGATGACGACAAGGAAAAGGCGGCCTGAGCCGGTCTTCTGTCATCTGAAAAATGAAGGCGACGCCTAGGCGTCGCCCTTTTTTGTCGGTCTTCCAGAAGCTGACCTTGTCAATCCTCCAGGATGCTGACCCGCACGCTGTCGGAATAGACATCCACCTCGATCAGCGGCTCGCCATTGACGATGGCGTTCCGGGTCGAACTGCTCATGGCGCCGCCGCGCTCCAGCATGCGCTGCAGGTCGGCGCGCGAGCCGTCGGTGCGGAACCACGGGTCGCCCTGGTCGTCACCGTCGCGCCGGTGGAATTTGTGATAGTTGGCGCGGTCCTGCCGCACCATCTGCGCGGCGCTGCTCAGCGGATAGCCGTCGCTGGCGCGGTGGTCGCGGTCGGAAATGCGCGCCGTGTAGGAGCCGAGCATATCGTCGGCCCGCGCCGTGCCCAGCGTCGTTGCCAGCAGCAGCCCGGCAACCGTGATTGCTTTCGAGACAGTCATCAAACCCCCCTTTTTGAAATGCCAAAACTGTTGTGCCCTATCCCGATGCCGGAAATCGGACAGGAAACCGGCCAGACGCCTAGCATGTCGAGGTAGGGTCGAATGTGATCTACATCGCCTTGCCGACGCGCGGCAATGCCGGGGTGTTTTGCGGCTGTGCTTGCGACTGCGCCTGGGGCTGCGCGCCGCTCGAGGCGCTCGCCGTGGCAGCCGGCTGGCTGCCGGGTTTGCCGGTGCCGTTCGAAGCCGCGGCCGTGCCGTTGGCGGGCGTCGCCGGCGCTGTGCCGTTCGCCGGTTTGGTGGCCACGGGTGTCTGCGGCTTAGCCGATGCGGTCGCCGCGGGCGACGCGAAGGCGCCGCCGACGATGCCGCCGCGGATGATCATCGGCGCTGGCTGATGCCCGGACGGGATCGCAGCCACCTTCTCGTCGGTGACGGCGGGCACCGGATCGCCAAGCGCAATTATGGATGGGGTCGAGGTGGCCGACAGCCTGGCGGGCTCGATTGCCTTCACCTTGATGACCGACGGCGTCGACGTCGACACACCAAGCGCGACGATAGACGAAGCCTGCGCCACGCCGGTCATCGCCAGAAGGCCGATACCGAACGCCCCGAGCAAACGCATGACAAACTCCCCAAGCCCACAACTGCGCCAAGCCGCACCTTAGGGCCGGCACATTGAAGCCGGCTTGCATAGATACTTAACATTTTAGGGATTGATAAATCGCCAATGCCCGCACTTGCCCCGCAATGCGCGCCGTACTACGCACCGGCGACTGTAAGATTGGTGGCGAATTTTGGCTGAGATACTGGCGGTCGGCGAGGCGATAGAGAGCGCATTGGCGTTGCTCGAAGGCGGCGATGTCGTCGCCATCCCGACCGAGACCGTCTACGGGCTGGCGGGCGACGCCACCAATGGCGTTGCCGTGGCGCGCATCTTCGAGGCCAAGGGCCGGCCGCGCTTCAATCCGCTGATCGCCCATGTCGCCGATCGCGACATGGCAAGCCGCATCGCGGAATTCGATCCGCTTTCGGCCAGGCTCGCCGAAGCCTTCTGGCCCGGACCGTTGACCCTGGTGCTGTCGCAGCGCCCGGAGAACGGCATCCACCCGCTGGTCACCGCCGGCCTCGACACGATCGCGTTGCGCATGCCGAGGGGTTTTGGTGGCGAATTGATCGCGCGGCTCGGTCGGCCGCTCGCTGCCCCCAGCGCCAATTCCTCCGGCAGGATCAGCGGTACGACGGCGGAGGCCGTGGCCTCCGATCTCGGCGAGAAGATCAAGCTGGTCGTGGATGGCGGCGCGACGCCGGTCGGGGTGGAATCGACCATTCTCAAGGTCGAGGACGGCAAGCTGCGGCTGCTCAGGCCGGGCGGCATCGCCGCCGAAGAGATCGAGCAGGTGGCGGGCGCGAAACTGCTGCGCGGCGCCAAGGGCATCGAGGCGCCAGGCATGCTCGCCTCGCATTACGCGCCGGGTGCGGCGATGCGGCTCAATGCTCGCGAGATTGTGAAGGGCGAGGCGCTGCTCGCCTTCGGCCGCAAGCGTGCCGGGAACTGGCGGGATGCGGTGGCCGTCCGCAATCTCTCCGGGAGAGGCGACCTGCGCGAAGCCGCGGCCAACCTCTTTACCGCCATGCAGGCGCTTGATCGCAGCGGCGCTGGGACCATCGCCGTCGAGCCGATCCCGTTCGACGGGCTGGGCGAGGCGATCAACGACCGGCTGGCGCGCGCCGCCGCCCCGCGTGACAAGATGGCTTGAGCGGCCTATCTCTTTGTTTTGACGCAATTCCGGACGGAAAACCGCTTCGCACTTTTCCTGGAATTGCTCTAGTCTTACCGCCATGAACGATCAGCCTTTCGACCTCGACCCCACCATCATCGACCGCTTCGCGCAAATCGTCGGCGACAAATACGCGCTGCGCGACCAGACCGACATCGCGCCTTACATCACCGAGCGGCGCGGCCTCTGGCATGGCAGGACGGCGCTGGTGCTCAGACCAGGCAGCGTTGAGGAAGTAAGCCGCATCATGCGGTTGGCCACCGAGACCGGCACGCCGGTCGTGCCGCAGAGCGGCAACACCGGCCTGGTCGGCGCGCAGGTGCCGGACACATCCGGCCGCGACATCGTGCTGTCGCTGTCACGGCTGAACCGCATCCGCGAGATCGACGTTTTGTCGAACACGGTGACCGTCGAGGCCGGCGTCATCCTGCAGACGCTGCAGGAAGCGGCCGACGCGGCCGACCGGCTGTTTCCGCTCTCGCTCGCCGCGCAAGGCTCCTGCCAGATCGGCGGCAATCTGTCCTCCAACGCCGGCGGCACCGGCGTGCTTGCCTATGGCAATGCGCGCGAGCTTTGCCTCGGCGTCGAGGTGGTGCTGCCGACGGGCGAGGTGTTCGACGATTTGCGCAAGCTGAAGAAAGACAACACCGGCTACGATTTGAAGAACCTTTTCGTCGGCGCCGAAGGCACGCTCGGCATCATCACTGCCGCTGTCTTGAAACTCTTCCCCAAGCCGAAGGGCAGGGAGGTCGCCTTTGCCGGCCTGTCGTCACCCAAGGCCGCGCTGTCGCTCTTTACCTTGGCGATGGACCGGGCCGGCGCGTCGCTCACCGCTTTCGAGCTGATCGGCAAGCGGCCTTACGACTTCACGCTAAAGCATGGCCAAGGCATCACGCGGCCGCTGGCCGACGATTGGCCGTGGTATGTGCTGATGCAGGTTTCTTCAGGACGTTCCGAGGAAGACGGCCGGGCGCTGATCGAGGAGATCCTGGGCGAAGCGCTCGAGCAGGGCATCGTCGGCGACGCGGTGGTCTCGGCAAGCCTTGCCCAGGGCGACGCCTTCTGGAATTTTCGCGAGACGCTGCCCGAGTGCCAGAAGCCCGAGGGCGCCTCGATCAAGCACGACATCTCGGTGCCGACTGCCGCCATTCCCGACTTCATCGACCAGGCGGCCGGCGTGGTGGAAGGGGTCTGCCCAGGCGCGCGCGTGGTCTGCTTCGGCCACATGGGCGACGGCAATCTGCATTATAACATCTCGCGTCCCGTCGATTGGCAGGACGCGGCGTTCCTCGACCTCTACCATCCCATGAACCACGCCGTGCACGATGTCGTGCGCTCCTTCCATGGCTCGATCTCGGCCGAGCACGGCATCGGCCAGTTGAAGCGCGACGAACTGATCGCCACGGCGCCGCCGATGGCCATCGACCTGATGCGCCGGTTGAAGGCGGCCTTCGATCCGGCCGGCATCATGAATCCGGGTAAGGTTATCTGATCCTTCCAATATCTGGTGGTTGGTCGCATTCCGATAACCATCCCTGAGATCAGCAAAATTTAACCGACTTTCTTAAGCGCGGCGGTAAGGAGCCAGCGCTAATGTTTCTTCCCATAAACGAGGCCGGAAAACCGGCCCGGAGAGAACCGGAAAACGGCCCTCAGGAAGAAACAGGGAAGATATTCGATGAACACTGGACTGAAGCCAGTATGGGCCGGACGCAACATGCGGCTCGACCCATTTCGCCTGCCGCAGATGGTAAGCTATGCCACCCGCGACGATTATGGCGACGTCACCTTCACCATCGACCAGCGCGGCGCAGTCATCCGCCGTCTGCTGGAGATGAGCGGCGTGCCGGCGATCATCGCGCTGCCCGCCAACGCATTCCGCGGCGTCGCCGCGCGCGCCATGGAAGATCCGGAAGGCAACGTCACGGTGACGCTGGAACTCCTCCACAACGACCCGATGCTGTCGGTGCCGCTGCTGGTCGCCGACGACCTCGAGGACGTTGCCGCCGACTGGCGCGCCTGGGCCGATGCCTATCGCCTGCCGATGCTTCTGATCGAGGCCGACGGCGTTGCCCGCACGCTCGAGGAATCGCTCGGCGTCGCCATCAAGGCGCTGCCGCCGCAGCAGCGCCGCAAGGGTCGCGTCTCCAACATGCGCCGCCCGCGCTTCCTCGCCCGCCGCAAGGCCGGCACTCTTGGCCTGCGGCTCGTCATCGACGGCCAGGAGATTATTGCGCGGGAATAGCCGACAGCTTTCTTCTCCCCGTCCCTATGCGGGGAGAAGTGCCCGGCAGGGCGATGAGGGGCGGCGCCGACCCCTGAAGTTTGGCCACTTCAAAACCCGACGCTATTTTGCCGCTGTAGATTTCAAATTGCTTCCAAGGTTGGCGCTGCCCCTTATCCGGCCGCCGCCACCTTCTCCCCGTAGAACGGGGAGAAGGGAGCCTAAACCAGCGGCTTCAGCCATATCCAGACCGAGCCGCCAATCAGGCCGAGGAAGATCAGCCAGCCGACCTGGTTGTTCGACTTGAACAGTTTCAGGCATTGATCCGGATCGTTGATGTCGAGCCGCACGATCTGGCGCGCCATATGCGCGCCGGCGGCGATCAGGCCGGCCAGCGCCACCACCGGCGCCTGCGCCGAGGCAAACGCGATGGCAAAGCAGATCAGCGTGCCGCCGTAGAGGCCGGTGAGCCACATCTTGGTGTTGTCGCCGAACAGCCGCGCCGTCGAGCGCACGCCGACGATGGCGTCGTCTTCCTTGTCCTGATGCGCATAGATCGTGTCGTAGCCGATCACCCACAGGATCGAGCCGATATAGAGCATGATGGCCGGGTCATCGATGTCGCCGAACTCGACAGCCCAACCCATCAGCGCGCCCCAGGAGAAGGCCAGGCCAAGCACGAATTGCGGCCAGTTGGTGAAGCGCTTCATGAACGGGTAGACGGCCACGATCGCCAGCGACGCGATGCCGAGCGGAATGGCGAAGCTGTTGAACTGCAACAGCACGACCAGGCCGACCAGCGCCTGCAGGATCAGGAAAATCCAGGCCTGGCGGCGCGTCACCTTGCCGGCCGGCAGCGGCCGTGAGCGGGTGCGCTCGACCTGGTTGTCGATGTCGACGTCGACAATGTCGTTATAGGTGCAGCCGGCGCCGCGCATGGCGACGGCCCCGATGAAAAACAGCAACAGATACCACGGCGCCGGCAGCAACGTCAGCAGCGGGTCGGTCGGGCGCGGATAGGCGCCCGCGGCCAAGGCTGCCGACCACCAGCAGGGCCATAGCAGCAATTGCCAGCCGATCGGCCGGTCCCAGCGGGCCAGCTGCGCATAGGGCCAGAGCCAGCGCGGCAGCATGCGGTAGGCCCAATGGCCGCTCGGCGCGTCGGCGACGCGGCCCTGTGCTGCTTTCGACTGGATGGGTTCCATCGCCATGGAGTGGCAGCAGCGGCGGGCGCCGTCAAGCGGCCGCATCGTCGCTCAAGCGGTGAAAACATCGTGGCTCGCAAACCATGTCTTTGCGACATCGATAAAGGCTTGCGCGGCCTTGGACAGGCGCTGGCGCGTGTCGAAGGTCAGGATGATGCGCTGCATCGGCAGTTGGTCGGAGAGCGGTTTGCGGACCAGCGGCAGGCCATCATAACTGCGGTCGCCATAGGGCCTGGTGTAGCTGACCGCCACACCAAAGCCGTTGGCGACCATGGCGCGCTGCAGCTCGAATGAGCTTGTCGACAACTGGGCTACGGGCGACAGGCCGCGGCTCAGGAACAGATCCAGCATGTGCTGCCAGCTGTGCGGCTGGTCGGTGGTGATCAGCGGATAGGAGGCTAATTCCGCCAGGCTGACAGCGTGCTTGTCGGCCAGCACATGGCCGGCCGGCAGCAGCGCGTGCGGTCTGAGTTCATGCAAAAGCACCCGCTTGAAATGCGCCGGAAGGCCGAGATCGTAGGTCAGGCCGAGATCGACGGCGCTGTCGGCGAGCCGCCGCCCCAGCGTCTCGAAGGTCTCGTCGCGGATGACGACGGTGACGGCCGGGCAGCGCTCGGCAAAGGCGCGCATCAACGCCGGCGCGAAGTAAGGGGCGAGGTCCTCGAAGCAGCCGAGCACCAGTTCGCCGCCGATAGCGGCCTCGCGCGAACCGAGCGAGACCAGTTCGTCGGCCTCGCCCAGCACCTGCCTTGCCTTGGCGACGGCCTGGCGGCCGAAGGATGTCAGCGCGACGCCGCTGCCGCGCTGGCGCACAAACAGTTTCTGGCCGAGCGCGTCCTCGACATTGTCGATCGCCACCGAAATCGAAGGCTGCGACACGTTGAGGATCGCGGCCGCCGCGGTCACGCTGCCATAGCGGGCGACGGCGACGACATAGCGCAATTGCACGAGAGTGGGCTTCATAGGTAAAAACTATAAGCGAGATGAGAAGTTATTATTTTACTTGATATTGGGTCGCGGCGATAGTCGGCCATCCAACCACGAGCAATTCCAGGAAAAGTTTGTAATGGTTTTCCGTCCGGAATTGCGTCAAACAAAGAGACCGAGCGCCATGCCCAGCCCGAAAATCGATGCCGCGACGATTGCCGATTACCAGCGTGACGGCGCTGTCTGTATTCGAGGCGCCTTCAAGGACTGGGTCGACGTCATCGCCGACGGCATCGAACGCAACATCCGCAACCGCAGCGCCACCGCTTCCGATATCGCCGACGGCAAGGGCAGCTTCTTCGATGATTATTGCAATTGGGAACGCATCCCCGAATTCGCCAGGATCGTGCGCGAATCGCCGGCCGCCGAGCTCGCCGCCTCGGTCATGCAGTCGCGCACGGCCCAGTTCTTCCATGACCACGTGCTGGTCAAGGAGCCGGGCACGCAAAAGCCGACGCCGTGGCACCAGGATATTCCCTACTACTTCGTCGACGGCAGCCAGACGGTGAGCTTCTGGATCCCGATCGATCCGGTGAAGGAAGCGACGCTGAGGCTGATCGCCGGCTCGCACAAATGGGAAAAGATGGTCCTGCCGGTGCGCTGGCTGAACGACGCCAATTTCTATGCCGGGGAGGGCGACTACCGGCCGGTGCCCGATCCCGACAACGACCCGTCGCTGAAGGTACTGGAATGGGAGATGGAGCCGGGCGACGCCATCCTGTTCGATTTCCGCACCGCGCATGGCGCGCGCGGCAATCTGACGGCGGCCAGACGCCGGGCGCTGTCGCTGCGCTGGGTCGGCGATGACGCGCATTATGTCGAGCGTCCTGGCCGCACCTCGCCGCCCTATCCGGGGCATGACATGAAGCCCGGCCAGAAACTGCGCGAGGACTGGTTCCCGGTCATCTACCAGAGCTGAAGCCTCCCCGGACCGGCTTGACCACCTCCGTTGCGCACGGCTTGGCTCATCACATCTTGATGAGGGCCATGTTCCCGTGCGCAACTGCCGCCAAAATACCAATGTGCCTTGACCCGCCGCCCGTGGGGCAATAGCGGGTTCAAGCGCAGACGGGTTCGCAGCAGCAAGAGGTGGCCATGAACGTTCTTCTTCTCGGCTCGGGCGGCCGCGAACATGCGCTGGCCTGGAAGATCGCCGCCTCGCCGCTTTTGACCAAGCTTTACGCCGCACCCGGCAACCCGGGTATCGGCAAGCAGGCCGAACTGGTCAAGCTGGACGTTGCCGACCACTCCGCCGTCGCCGCCTTCTGCCAGGACAAAAAAATCGATCTCGTCGTCGTCGGACCGGAAGGTCCGCTGGTCGCCGGCATCGCTGACGACCTGCGCGCCTGGGGCATCCGTGTCTTCGGCCCGTCCAAGGCCGCGGCCCGGCTCGAAGGCTCGAAGGGCTTCACCAAGGACCTTTGCGCGAAATTCAACATTCCGACCGCCGCTTATGGCCGCTTCGGCGATCTCGCCTCGGCCAGGGCCTATGTCGAGAAGATGGGCGCGCCGATCGTCATCAAGGCCGACGGGCTGGCCGCCGGTAAGGGCGTCACCATCGCCATGACTTTGGACGAGGCGAATGCCGCGCTCGACGCCTGCTTTGAGGGCGCCTTCGGCGCGGCCGGCGCCGAAGTCGTCGTCGAGGAATACATGACCGGCGAGGAGGCGAGCTTCTTTTGCCTATGCGATGGCGTGACCGCGCTGGCCTTCGGCACCGCGCAGGACCACAAGCGTGTCGGCGATGGCGATGTCGGTCCGAACACCGGCGGCATGGGCGCCTACTCGCCGGCGCCGGTGATGACGCCTCAGATGACCGAGCGCACCATGCGCGAGATCATCGAGCCGACCATGCGCGGCATGGCCGAGCTCGACGCGCCCTTCGCCGGCATCCTGTTCGCCGGTCTGATGATCACTGAACAGGGGCCGAAGCTCATCGAATACAACACCCGCTTCGGCGACCCCGAATGCCAGGTGCTGATGATGCGGCTGAAGGACGATCTGCTGGTCCTGCTCAACGCGGCTGTCGATGGCCAACTCGCGCATATGTCGGTGCGCTGGTCAGACGAGGCGGCGTTGACCGTGGTGATGGCGGCGCGCGGCTATCCGGGCATGCCAGAAAAGGGCTCGGTCATCCGCGGTCTCGACGAGGCCGAGCGCGACGGCGCCCAGATCTTCCACGCCGGCACCGCCATCAATGGCGGCGCGCTGGTCGCCAATGGCGGCCGCGTGCTCAATGTCACGGCAACCGGCAAGACCGTCGGCGAGGCGCAGGAAAAGGCCTATGCCGCGATCGAGCACATCGACTGGCCGCAGGGCTTTTACCGCCACGACATCGGCTGGCGCGCCGTCGAACGCGAGAAGGCCTGATCAGGCAGCCCGCACGTTGCGCTTTCCGCGCGCCCAGGCCGGCAGCCAATCGCCATGTGCGGCCAGCAAATCATCGACCAGCGACCAGATCTGGTCGAGGTCGAGCTCGGCCGCCGTATGCGGGTCCATCATCGCGGCATGGTAGATGTGCTCGCGGTTCTCGTTGATCAGCGCCCGTACCGTCAGCTCCTGGACGTTGATGTTGGTGCGGATCAGCGCCGTCAGCTGCGGCGGCAGCTCGCCTATATAGGTCGGCTGGATGCCGGAGGCGTCGACCAGGCACGGCACTTCGGCTGCGCAGTCGGACGGCAGCGAGGTGATGCAGCCATTGTTGCGCACATTGCCGTAGATCACCGACGGCTCGCCGGTCCACACCGAATTCATGATCGAGGACGCGTATTCCTTCGACTGCGTGACCTCGATGCGGTCGGCCGAGCGATAGGCCTCGGCCTGGCCCTTCCAGCGCTCGATCTGCTCGATGCAGCGCTTGGGATATTCATCGAGCGGGATGCCGAATTTCTCGATCAGGTCGGGCCGGCCGTCCTTGATGAAATAGGGCGTGTATTCGGCGAAATGCTCTGAGCTTTCGGTGACGAAATAGCCGAGCCTTGTCAGCATCTCGTAGCGCACCTTGTTCGGGCAGCGCGGGTTCCAGCCAGGCTTTGGCGCACGGCCCTCGCGATAGGCGCGCACCAGATCCGGATAGAGATCGCGGTAGGAGCCGTCTGGCTGGCGATGCTCGAACTTCAGATAGAAGGCCATGTGGTTGATGCCGGCCGAGTGGTAGCGGATTTCCTCGTAGGGAAGGTCGAGGTCGTGCGCCAGTTCCATCGCCGTGCCTTGCACCGAGTGGCACAGTCCGACCTGCTTGATCGTGGGGTATTTTTCGGCGATCGCCCAGGTGTTGATCGCCATCGGGTTGACATATTGCAGCATGATCGCCTCTGGACAGACGGCAAGCATGTCTTCGCAAATACTCCACAGATGCGGCACGGTTCTGAGGCCGCGCATGATGCCGCCGACGCCGAGCGTATCGGCGATGGTCTGGCGCAGGCCGTATTTCTTCGGCACCTCGAAATCGGTGACGGTGCAGGGCTCGTAGCCGCCGATCTGGAAGGCGACGACGACGAAGTCGGCGCCGGCGAGCGCCTTCTTCTGGTCGGAATAGGTCTCGGCCTTCGCCTTGACGCCCAGCGTCGCGATCAGCTTGTTGACGACGATGGCGCTCTCTTCCAGCCGCTGCGGATTGATGTCCATCAGCGCGATCGTCGCGCCCGACAGGGCCGGCCGTTGCAGCACGTCGCCGACGATGTTTTTCATGAACACCGTCGAGCCGGCGCCGATGAACGTGATCCTGGGATTTTTTACCACTTTTGAAACCTCCGGCACTTTTCTACGCCACGTCGAAGGCGGCCCTGACGAGCCGTTCGGTGTAGGCGGTCTTGGGATGGGTGAGGACCTCGTCGACGGGCCCTTGCTCGACGATCTTGCCGTTCTGCATGACGATGACGCGGTGGCAGAGCGCGCGCACCACCTTGAGGTCGTGCGAGATGAACAGGTAGCTCAGGCCCCGCTCGTCCTGCAGCTTGCGCAACAGGTCGATGATCTGCGCCTGCACGGACAGGTCGAGCGCCGATGTCGGCTCGTCGAGCAGGATGAATTCGGGCTCCAGCGCAATCGCCCGCGCGATGGCGACGCGCTGCCGCTGGCCGCCCGAGAATTCATGCGGAAAGCGCGAAAGAATGTCGCCGGGCATGCCGGCGCTGACCAGCGCCTCGCGCACCCGCTCGACCCGCTCGCGCCGCGACGCACCTATCTTGTTGACGACCAGCCCTTCCTCGATGATCTGGCCGATCGTCATGCGCGGGTTGAGCGAGGAGAACGGATCCTGGAAGACGACCTGCATGCGCGAGCGCAGCGGCCGCATCTCGGCACGTGACAGGCCGTTGATCGGCTGGCCGTCGAAACTTATTGCGCCGCGCTTGGTGTCGGTCAGGCGGATCAGCGCCTGGCCGAAACTGGTTTTGCCGGAGCCGGATTCGCCGACCAGCCCCAGCGTCTCATGGCGGCAGAGTTTCAGGTCGAGGTCGTCGACCGCGACCAGTTCGCGCCAGTCCGGCTTCAGGAACGAGCCGTGGCGCAGCATGTAGGACACGCGCACGCCGCTCGCCTCGAGGATGGCGCCACTGCCCTCGGGCAGCGGCTGCGGCCGGCCACGCGGCTCGGAGGCAAGCAGCCGCTTCGTGTAGGCATCCTGCGGGTTGGCGAACAGGCGTTCGGTGACGTTATGCTCGCGCATCTCGCCATGCTGCATGACATAGACATAGTCGGAGAATTTGCGCACCACGGTGAGGTCGTGGGTGATCAGGATCACCGCCATCCGCAATTCTTTCTGCAGGTTGCGGATCAGGTTCAGGATCTGCGCCTGGACAGTCACGTCGAGCGCCGTGGTCGGCTCGTCGGCGATCAGCACGTCGGGATCGTTGGCCAGGGCCATGGCGATCATCACCCGTTGGCGTTGCCCGCCCGAGAGCTGGTGCGGGTACTGCCTGATGCGTGCCTCGGGCTCGGGGATCTGGACATCGCGCAAAAGCTCGAGCGCGCGGTCCCAGGCTTGCCTGCGGCTCATCTTGCGATGCACCCGGATCGCCTCGACGATCTGGCTGCCGACCGTGTAGATCGGGTTGAGCGAGCTCATCGGCTCCTGGAAGATCATCGAGATGCGGTTGCCGCGCAATTTGCGCCGGGCGCTTTCCGGGTACTTCAGGATGTTCTGCCCGCAATAGTCGACGCTGGAGCGCGGCGACACCGTCGCCCGTCGCGACAACAGCCCCATCACCGTGCGCGCCGTCACCGACTTGCCGGAGCCGGACTCGCCGACGATGGCGATCGTCTCGCCGCGATAGAGCTGGAACGAGATGTCCTTCACCGCTTCGACGGTGCCGTGCTCGACCTTGAAGGCGACCTCGATGTTGCGCGCGTCGATGATGGGTTGCTCGTGACGGGCGTCGCGGTCGAGCCTGACGGCCGGGGCGAAATTGTCTGTGAGCGCGATCGTCATCCCTGTCACCTCAATAAGGATCGACTGCATCGCGCAGACCGTCGCCCAACGCGTTGAAGGCAAAGACGGTGACCAGCACGAAGCCGACCGGCGACAGGATCCAGGGATAGGTGCCGATGACCGAATAGGTCGCGGTGTCCTGCAGCATCAGGCCCCAGGAGATCAGCGGGGGCTTCACCGCGAAGCCGAGGAAACCGAGAAAAGCTTCGAGCAGCACCACCGTCGGGATCGCGATCGTCACGGCGACGATCACGTGGCTCATCACATTGGGGAAGATGTGCTGCATGATGATGCGCCGGTCGGTGGCGCCGACGGCCATGGCGGCGCGCACATAATCGATCCGCGCCAGCGCCAGCGTCTTGCCGCGCACCTCGCGCGACATCTGCGCCCAGCCCAGCGCCGACATGACGATGATGACGAAGGCGAGGAAGACATTGGTCGGCGCCGTCACCGGGATCAGCGTCGTCAGCGCGAGATAAAGCGGCAATTGCGGGAAGGCGAGCACCAGCTCGACGAAGCGCTGCATCCAGACGTCGAAACGGCCGCCGAAATAACCCGACACCATGCCGACCGTTGTGCCGACGACGGTGATGATGAAAACCACCGTCAGCGCGATCATCAACGACACGCGCGAGCCGTGGATGGCGCGCGACAGGACATCGCGGCCGAACTTGTCGGTGCCGAGGAAATGCACCGGCTGGCCGTCCATCGAAGCGAAGAAATGCCGATCCGCCGGGATCAGTCCGAAGAGCTTGTAAGGCGTGCCTTCGGTGAAGAAGCCGAGCAGGCGCGGATGGTCGTAGTCAGGACCGACGATCGGCTGGAAGGTGACCGGGTCGAGATCGGCCGAATCGGCCAGCGCATAGACCCTCGGCCGGAAGGTGAAATTGCCGTCCTTGTCGTGGAAGACAGGCAGCTGCGGCGGCGCGAAACCAACATCGGTCGCCTTCGGATCCATCGGCGCCAGGAATTCGGCGAACACCGCCATCACCAGCAGCAGCACGACCAGGATGAGCCCGGCCATGCCGGTCCAGGAGCGTTTCAGCCGGCGCCAGACAAGCGCGATGTAGCTTTCGTTGCCGCGCGCCGGTTTGGCGACGATAGGCCCTTCGGCCGGCAGCGGCGGCGGGGAGGGGTCGCGTGCCAGCATCTAGCGCTCCCCGAACTGGCGTACGCGCGGGTCGAGCAGCACCAAGAGCATGTCGGCGATGATGTTGCCGACGATCAATGTCGCCGACAGCACCATCATGAAGGTTGCCGTCACATAGACATCGCCGACCGCCATCGAGCCGACGATTGCCGGACCGACGGTGGGCAGCGCGAAGATGATTGCCGTCTCGATCTCGCCGGTCAGCATGTAGGGCAGCACCACGCCCTGATACATGATCAGCGGATGCAGCGCGTTGGGCACGGCATGGCGCATGACGACGGCGCCGCCGGTCAGCCCCTTGGCTCTCGCCGTCTCGACATATTGCGCGTTCAGCGTATCGAGCAGATTACCGCGCATGACGCGCATATTGTAGGCGAGCCCGCCGAAGGTCGCGATCGCCACCACCGGCCAGACATGCTTGACCAGGTCGACGAACTTCGCCCACGACCATGGCGCGCCGCCATATTGCGGCGAGAAGAACGAGCCGATCTCCGACACGTTGAACTGGAAGACCAGCAGATAGACGATGATCAGCGCCATCAGGAAGCGCGGCACCGTCATGCCGAGGAAGGAGACGGCCGACAGCGTCGTGTCGATCCAGGTGTATTGCCTCGTCGCCGCCCATATGCCGAAGGTGATGCCGAGCACCGAGGCGAGCAGATGGCAGACCAGTGCGAGCAGCAGTGTGCGCGGCAGGCGCTCGCCGACCACGTCGGCCACCGGCTTGTTGTAATAGAGGCTGTAGCCGAAATCGCCGCGCGTGACGATGCCGCCGATCCAGTTGAGATACTGGATGGGCAGCGGCTTATCGAGGCCATGTTCGACGCGATAGGCCTGCGCCTGCGCTTCCGCTTCGGCATAGGAGGCGCCACCCTGGTTGATCAACTGCGATTTGATGTAGTCGGCATAATCGCCCGGCGGCGCCTGGATGATGGCGAAGGTGACCAGGCTCAATATGGCGAGAACGGGGATCGCCGAGGCGATGCGCATGAGCAGGAACCGCAGCATCGGATCGTCCGCCTTCTTGTCTGCCCGCCGCTCCCCTCGGGTGCGTTCGGAGGTTTCGTTTGTCCGGCCGCGCCGCGACGCGGCCGGACGTCTCTCGTCAGGGGAGGTAAACCTTACATCGAACTCCTAATCCATTGGACCCTTGTCACCCGGCTTTCCGGGCAGCTCCTGCGGGAACAGTTCATACTTGGCCTGCTTGTCTGCCTTGACGAACACGCGCTCGCGGATGATCGAATCCTCGGCCCAGTTGAACATGAAGATCGGCGTTCCCTGCGGGATGTTGGAGAAGCGCTTGTTGATGATGAGCGCGCCCGGATATTCCGTCAGGCCGACATTGTAGACATGCTCGGTCGAGATCTTCTGGAAGTTCCGCATCAGGTCGGCGCGCTGGTCGTTGTCCTGCGTCGAGACGAACTTGTTGACGATGTCGACAAGGTCCTTCTCGAACGGCATCAGGTCGACCTGGCCGCTTTCCGGCGCGCGATGGTTCCAACTGGTCTTCGGCCCGACCGGCGCCAACTGCTCGGTGTTTTGAACGACGGAGGTAAGCTCGGTTTCGTTTCGCCGGATCAGCCAGTCGAAGCGGCCGGAATATTGTGTGGCATCGCGCTGCGTGCCGTTAAGCCCGTTGAGCACGACTCTGAGGCCGAGCTTCTCCATCTGGGCGACCACGCCTTCGGCAAGGCTCTTGTCGGTGGTGTAGTCGTTGTTGACCAGCATGACGATCTCGACATCCTTGCCACCGGCGGTGCCGGCCGGGAAATTCACGATGCCGTCGCCGTCGGTGTCCTTGAGACCTGCCTTGGCGAGCTCCGCCTTGGCGCCCGCGAGGTCGAAGGGATAATAGACGGTCGACTTGCGGTCATAGAAGCTGGTGCCCGACGAGAAGCCGCCGGGGTAGATGGCGGTGAATGGTCCCTTGACCAGGGAGTCGCCGAGCGCCTTGCGGTCGAGCGCCATGGTGACGGCCTTGCGGAAGTCCTCGTTGCGGTTCAGCTCGCGGATCGCCTGGCCGCGTTCGTCCGGGTTGCCCCAGCCATTGGCGGAAAAATTCATGCGCAGATTGTAGCCGATGAGCCGCGGTCCGAAGGCGAGGCGGGCCGGCGCGTTTTTGTCGGCCGCGCGTTTCAGCGAGGCGACGAAATTCTCCGGCTGCTCGAGGTTGGAGAAGTCGGCCGACCCGGCGACCGCCTGGACGTCGCGATCGGCCCAGGTCGAGAGCTTGTACTGCAGCTCGTTGAGGTAGGGCAGCTGGTTGCCCTTCTCGTCGACCTTCCAGTAGTAGGGATTGCGGCGCATGACGACGATGTCGTCCGCGCGGTATTCCACCGGCACCCACGCGCCCATCACCGGCATGTTCATATATTCCGGCGGGAAGGCGTTTTTGAACTGGTCGTAGGTGTTCTTCGAATATTTCGGATGCTGCGGCTTCAAGATGTGCGCGGGGCCGGGGCAGAATGTGCCGTAGGCCATGGCGTAGAGATACTGTTTCGGGAAGGCGTCCTTGAACGTCCATTCGACGGTGTAGTCGTCGATCTTCTTCAGTGTCGTGCCGACGCCGAAGGTTTCGGGCGTAGCGCCGTTGAGCGGCGAGACGTTCGGATCGACGACCTCGTCATCCCAATAGAACATGACGTCGTCGGCGTTGAAGGCCACGCCGTCGGACCATTTGGCGCCTTCGATGAGATGCATGGTCAGCTTGTGGCCGTCCTTCGACCATTCCCAGCTTTTGGCCAGGTTCGGCAGCGGCTCGGTCTCCTTGGCCTCGACCTGGAACAGCGGCGCGGTGCGCGTCAGGCATTCGGAAAGGCCGATATCGATGCCGCCCCAGCCTTGCGTCTGGCCGGCGCCGTAGTTCCAGCCTTCTGGCCGGCCGCCAATGACATGGCGCATCGTGTCGCCATAGACGCCGATGCCGTCCGGCATGTTGGCCGTCTTGAAGACCAGCGGCTCCTTCGGCAGCCGGTCCTTCACCGGCGGCAGCTTGCCGGTCTTGACGTATTTTTCCGTCACCCAGTCGGGCTCGTGATATTCGGGCAGCGCCTTGAACTCCAGGATGGAGTCGCGCGCCACGTATTTGATCTTGCCCTCGGCCGGAAATGTCGCCGGCGCCGGCGGGATCGTCGGTTCGGAAGCGAAAGCGTTGAGTGCCGGAACGGAGACGCTCAGCGCCAGTCCGGCGGTAATGCCAATGCTGCGTAGATTCCTCATTATCTCCTCCCTCGTGTTCAGATTTTGGCTGCTACCCGTCTTCTGCCTGGACGGCTGACTGCGGCGAACCCGCCTCCCAAGGTCCGTCGCCGCGCCCGGGCTTCAGCCGGTCTGCTTGAGCGCCGCTTTTTCGGCGCGCAATTCCTCGATCGACCGCACATTTCGCCGCGCGGCACCTGCCCACTCGCGGGTCTTGATCGCGGATTTCGACAGCCGCTCCTTGGCGGCTGGAACCGCGTGCGCATATTGCGGCAGCCAGGCGGCCTGGGCGACGACCATCTCGTCCACCATCTGCCAGACCTCTTCGGGCGTCGACACGGCACCGACCAGCGGGTCGTGCAGCACGGCGAGCTTCAACAGGTCGATATCGCCTGATATCGCCGCATGCACCGACATGCGCTGGACATTGATCGAGGCCATGCAGGTTGCGGCACACGCTTCTGGCAGGGTGATGCCGGCAGCCATGTTGATGCCGAACCGATCGACGAAGCCGGGCGACTCGATGATGGCGTCCTGCGGCAGATTGGTGATCACGCCATCATTTTTGACGTTGAAGTGGCCACGATAGACGCGATTGGTTTCCAGCGCCTCGAGGATATGGCTGGCATGCTCGTTGGAGCGCTTTGCGGCATCGATCGGCTTCGATGCCGCTTCGAGGAATTGCGGATATTCCGTCTCGAACCAGTTGCGGGTTTCGGTCGAGTAGCGCAGATAGCCGCCGGTCTCGCCATGGATCCAGTCGGACATGTCGATCCAGCGCGTGATCTCGTCGGGGCGCTTGCGATACCAGGGCAAATATTCGGACAGGTGGCCGTTGCTCTCGGTCGAATAGACGCCGAAGCGCTTCAAGACATCGATGCGCAGCTTCTCCTGCTTGGAATAGACCGGATGCGCTTCGAAGGCGGCGATGAGCTCATCCTTGCCGATCTTGCGGCCGTTGAGGCGCAGCTCGATGAACCAGGTCTGGTGGTTGATGCCGGAGCAGACATAGTCGAGTTCGTTCCTCGATTTCGCGCCCAGCACCTCGGCAATCTGCTCGGCGCCGTGCTGGACGCCGTGGCAGAGGCCGACCGTGTCGACCTTGCCATACTCGATCGCCGCCCAGGTGTTCATCGCCATGGGGTTGGCGTAGTTGAGGAACTTGGCGCCGGGCGCCGCGACCTCGCGAATATCCCGGCAGAAGTCGAGGATCACCGGGATGTTGCGCTGGCCATAGAGGATGCCGCCGGCGCAGATTGTATCGCCGACGCATTGGTCGATGCCGTATTTCAGCGGGATGCGGATGTCGTCGGCATAGGCCTCGAGCCCGCCGACCCGCACGCAACTGATGATGTAGCGCGCGCCTTCCAGCGCCTTGCGGCGGTCGGTGGTCGCCGTCACTTTTGTCGGTAATTTGTTGGCTTCGACGATCCGGTCGAGGATCGCCTTGATCATTGCCAGATTGTGCTCGCTGATGTCGGTCAGCGCGAATTCGATGTCCTTGAATTCCGGCACGCACAGGATGTCGGTGAACAGCTTCTTGGTGAACCCAACGCTGCCGGCGCCGATAATAGCGATTTTGAAGCTCATCACCTTCACCTTGATCCAACTGAATGCCAGGCAAGGAGCAGCAAGGGAGGATATGGCGGCGCGCCATGGCGCACGTGCCATCCGAGCCGGAATTCCGGCTCCTTCTCCTCCCGCCCGCTCCTCGACCGCCGGTCTTTCGCGTTCTCAGGATTTGGATTATGCCGTTATTCGCGGGCGCGGCCAGAGAACGATTATGCTTTCGAGGGTAATTTTGTGCTGCGCGACCTGATCGCCAACGGACAAGTGATGCGGACGGTCTCGCTGCCGCGCGGCCGCCAGCGCCTGCACGCCATGCCGACCAGCACGGGCTACGAGATACGCGAGGGCGTGACCTACGACTGGGATGGGCGCAAGCGCGGCCAGACGCCGTTCACCGTGCTGCAGCATACGATCAGCGGCGCCGGCCAGCTGCGCTACGAAAACCGCAACTACCGCCTGCAGGCGAACGATACGCTGCTGGTGCTGGTGCCGCACAACCACCGCTACTGGCTGGGGCAGGGCGACCGCTGGGAGTATTTCTGGATCTCGATGAATGGCGAGGAGGCGCTGCGCATCCACAAATCCATCCTGAGCGTCTCCGGGCCCGTGTTGCGGCTGCAACCGACGACCATCGACCACCTTGCCGATTGCAGCCTGCGCCTGATCAAGGGCGCGGCCTCGCCCGGCAAGGCCTCGGCGATCGCCTACGAGGCGGCGATGGCGCTTTACGACGATGTCTTCGGCTCGCATGCCTTTGCCGAAAAGCAGAGCGCCATGCAGCCGATCATCGACCATATCAACGCCAATCTCGACAAGCCGCTGCCGGTGTCGGAGCTGGTGCAGATCAGCGGCCTTAGCCGGGCGCATTTCTCGCGCTGTTTTGCCGAGAGCGAAGGGTTGCCGCCGGCCGAATTCGTCCTGCAGCAACGGCTACAGCGCGCGGCCAAGCTTCTGACCAAGGCCGATTTCCTGCCGGTCAAGGAAGTGTCCGTCCTGTGCGGCTTCGAGGACGCGAATTATTTCTCGAAGGTCTTTCGCCGCTTCTACGGCATCACCCCGACGCAATTTCGCACCACCGGCATGTATGCCAGCCTCGGCAGTCATCGTTGATCTGCCGGGTGGTTAGCGCTTGGCGCTGACGAGCGCTGTCGAGGCGGTGCTCACCGGATCGGCGGCGGCAAAGGCGGCATCGATCTGCTCGGGCGTGCGCTGCACCGAGCGCTTCCAGGCGACATACTGAACGATGCCGAAACTGGCGCGTTGCGGCACCGTCTTCACCACCGGCATGCGGAAGCCCTCGCGAAATTTGCCCCAGCGCGCGCCGAGCACCGCGAACAGTTCCTCGACTGTCGGCGGGGTGGCCACATCGGCATAGGTGATGGTGGTCTTGCCGGCCAGCGCCGCCGCGCGGGACAGCGGCACGGGGATCGAGGCGAGATAATCGGACGGCACGTCGATCAGTCCGCCGAAGGCCCATTGCTGGCGCAGCTCTGTGGCGTTCATCGGCGCCACACTGACGTCGATGTCGTTGGGCGTGCCCGGCACGCGATAGGGGCATGAGAAACGGCCGCAATTTGCTTGCGCCGAAAACTGCCAGAGCGAATAGCCTTGCCAGTTGCCCATCGGGAAATGCACGTCGATATCCGGCTTGTAGCGGGCATACCAGAGCGGCAGCCGCGACAGGAGACGATAGGTGTAGCGGTTGTCGGCGATATACTGCGCGGTCTTGCCGTTGACGTAGAGTACCGGGAAGCGGCCGAGGCGGCGGTGCACTTGGCGCACGAATTCTTCGGCGTCCTCCAGCGACATCCATTGCGTCGGGTCGATGCCTTCGATATCCAGCGCCAGCAGGTCGTCGGAGGAGGGTTCGGCGAAATCGATGAAATTGTTGGCCTGCTCGATCGGATTGCCAGGACGCGCCAGGTGATAGGCGCCCCATTTGAGGCCGAGCGCCTTGGCCACCACCTTGCGTGTCTGGAACAGTTCGCGCGTCACCGCATAGCGCTTCCACAGCGCCTTGCAGAGTTTCACGTCGGTCTCGCCACCGAAGCAGAAATAGGGTGGCGGCAGGCCGTCGGAGGCCTTGTTGATGAAGGCGACAACGCGCTTGTCGGTGACAAGCTGCCCCCAGTCGATGGAATTGTATTCATAAGCGTCGATGATCAGCGCGCGGTCGGCATTCTTCCACGGCTCGGAGAAATCCGAGGCCTGTGCCGCCGTACCCAGCGCCATCGCCACCGCGAGAAGCGCCAGGCGGCGAAGAGGGCGCGCCGGCTTTTTCAATCAGGGTGTCCCCACTGACCAGGGGACGATCCTGAACGCTTATGGTTAAGGAAGTGCTTCGAGGCTTGGTAAGCGCGACGGGCAAGGCTGGGACTCATCGCTGTTTGTCCTCACGAGCTGTTGTCGCGCGATACAGAAACGTCAAAAAAGTATCGGTCGGGTGGACAAGCCGTGGTGGCAGGCGCTTCTATTGCCGCCTAAGCTTCCAATCGCGGCGGCCAGTGGGAATACACGGCCTGCCGAAGGAAGCGCAGCAACCGGTCACCAGACCGGACCCGCGCGGGAGGAAATGAACATGAATCCGGACCTGGAAGTCGTCCAGATCAGACAGGGTGAGTCGTTCAAGGCCTGGGCCCACGGCTATCCTTTCCGCACCGTGCGCTGGCACTTCCACCCCGAATATGAGCTGCACCTGGTCGTGGCCACCACCGGCCGCTATTTCGTCGGCGACTTCATCGGCGAGTTCGAGCCCGGCAATCTGGTGTTGACCGGTCCCAACCTGCCGCACAATTGGGTCAGCGACGTGCCGCCGGGCGAGACCGTGCCGCTGCGCGGCCGTGTCGTCCAGTTCTCCGAAGAATTCATCGCCGACTCGACCGCAGCGCTGCCCGAACTTGCCGCCTGCGCCGGCATCCTCGAAACCAGCCGCCGCGGCGCGCTGTTCTCGCCGGCGACGGCCGAGCTCGCCGCGCCCCTGCTTGCCGAACTGGTCGAAGCGCAAGGCGTGCGCCGCCTGTCGCTGTTCATGGCCGTGCTCGATATCCTTAGCCGTGCCGGCGATGTCCGCACGCTGACCAGCGCCGGCTACCTGCCCGATCCCTCCGGCTTCATGTCGGCCGGCATCAACCAGGCGCTCGCCTACATCAATTGCCACCTGACCGAGCCGTTCAGCGAAAGCGACCTGGCCGAAATCGCCGGGCGCAGTCCCAGCGCCTTCTCGCGCAGCTTCCGCCGCCACACCGGCATGGCGCTGGTGCAGTATGTGAACCGCCTGCGCATCAACCTCGCCTGCCAGTTGCTGATGAGCGAGGCGCAGACCTCGATCACCGAGATCTGCTACGCCGCCGGCTACAACAACATCTCGAATTTCAACCGCCAGTTCCTGGCTCAGAAAGGCATGTCGCCTTCGCGTTTCAGGGCTTTGCTGGCGCAAAACATCAACGCGGAGATTGCCGCCTAACAGGGAGGAAGCGGGAGGAGCCTAAGGCAATTCCGAAACGGTTGTGCGCGGCGACTTCGCCGTCGTCTCCGCCTGGAGTTGCGTCAAACAAGAGACATTCAGGGAAGGAAGAACGCGGGGTGCCGGGCACCCTGTGCTGGAGATCGTTTGTCCTGAAATCCAGCACGTTCAGGAGGATGCGGGCATGCTTGAACGGGATCGGATCGACCGCAATCCCTTGAGCCGCTGCCAGCCATACTCCTTTCAACAGTTCGACATGCAGTCAAGGCCTGGCGCGCCGTTAGCCGCGCGGGTCTTCGTGAAACCCATTTCTTCGAAACGGAGACATTCGAATGACCAGATATACATGGAAATCGCCGTTTGCCTTGAAATCGACGATCGCGGCCGCTTTCGCCGTCTCGCTGCTCGGCAGCACGGCGGCATTCGCCGATACGGTCACCGACGCCACGGTTGCCTTCCTGATGCCCGACCAGGCCTCGACCCGCTACGAGCAGCACGACTATCCGGGCTTTGCCGCCGAGATGAAGAAGCTCTGCCCCGGCTGCAAGGTGATCTACCAGAACGCCGATGCCGATGCCGCTCGCCAGCAGCAGCAGTTCAACTCGGTGATCTCGCAGGGCGCCAAGGCGATCGTGCTCGATCCGGTCGATTCGACCGCCGCCGCCTCGCTGGTCAAGCTGGCGCAGAGCCAGGGCGTCAAGGTGATCGCCTATGACCGGCCCATCCCGACGGCGCCCGCCGACTTCTACGTCTCCTTCAACAATGAAGGCATCGGCAAGGCCATCGCGGATTCGCTGGTCGAGCATCTCAAGGCGCTGAAGGTCGACCCGGCCGGCGGTGGCCTGCTGCAGATCAACGGCTCGCCGACCGATGCGGCCGCGGGCCTGATCAAGAAGGGCATCCACGAAGGTCTCGACAACAGCGGCTACCCGATCCTGGCCGAGTTCGACACGCCGGAATGGGCGCCGCCGAAAGCCCAGCAATGGGCCAGCGGCCAGATCACCCGCTTTTCCACCAAGATCCTCGGCGTCGTTGCCGCCAATGACGGCACCGGCGGTGGCGCGATCGCGGCCTTCAAGGCGGCCGGCGTCGATCCGGTTCCGCCGGTGACCGGCAATGACGCGACGATCGCTGCACTCCAGCTGATCATCGCCGGCGACCAGTACAACACCATCTCCAAGCCGAGCGAGATCGTCGCGGCGGCCGCCGCCAACGTCGCCGTCAAGCTCCTGTCCGGCGAGACGCCGAAGGCCGAGATGAAGCTTTACGACACGCCCTCGCAGCTCTTCACGCCGGCCGTGGTGACGCAGGAGAACCTCAAGGCAGAGATCATCGACAAGAAGATCAACACGGCCGCCGAGCTCTGTGTCGATCGCTATGTCGAGGGCTGTAAGAAGCTCGGCATCGAGTGATCCTCCCCACGGCATCCGGCCGCCCGATGGCGGCCGGATGCGAACTCGATCATCACGAAAGGTCAGCGCATGAATGAGAGTCCCCAAGGGGCGGCCGGCGAGCTGGTGCTCAGCCTGCGCGGCATATCGAAGAACTTCGGCGCGGTGTCGGCGCTGACCGATATCGACTTCGACGTCCACGCCGGCGAAGTGGTGGCGCTTGTCGGCGACAACGGCGCCGGCAAGTCGACGCTGGTCAAGATCCTCGCCGGCGTGCATCAGCCGAGCTCGGGAACCATCAATTTTCGCGGCAAGCCGGTCACGATGCCCGATCCGCGCGCGGCGCTGACACTTGGCATCGCCACGGTCTTCCAGGATCTGGCGCTCTGCGAAAACCTCGATGTGGTCGCCAACATTTTCCTCGGCAACGAGCTCAGCCCGCTGCGGCTGGACGAGGTGGCGATGGAGATGCGGGCCTGGACACTGCTCAACGAATTGTCGGCGCGCATCCCGAGCGTGCGCGAGGCGGTCGCCTCGCTGTCGGGCGGCCAGCGCCAGACGGTCGCCATCGCCCGCTCGCTGCTGCTGGAGCCGAAACTCATCCTGCTCGACGAGCCGACCGCGGCCCTCGGTGTCGCCCAGACGGCGGAGGTGCTCAACCTCATCGACCGCGTCCGCGCGCGCGGCCTCGGCGTCGTGATGATCAGCCACAATATGGAGGATGTCCGCGCCGTCGCCGACCGCATCGTGGTGCTGCGTCTCGGCCGCAACAACGGCGTCTTCGAACCCGACGCCTCGAACCAGGATCTGGTCAGCGCAATCACCGGCGCGTCGAACAATTCGGTGTCGCGTCGCGCGGAGCGCCTCAAGGTGGAACGCGACCGGGCAGGCGGACAGGCGGGGGAACAGCATCCATGACCGAGCAACGCACTTCCGCCCCGTTGGCGCTCGATCGCGCCGACGCCCGGGTCAAGCATGAGGCAGGCATAGGTGGAGCGGTCCGCGCCTTCCTCGACCGTGTGCGCAGCGGCGACCTCGGCTCGCTGCCGGTCGTCGTCGGCCTGGTCGTCATCTGGACCGTGTTCACCAGCCTCAATCCGGTCTTCGTTTCGAGCAGCAATCTGGTCAATCTCCTGTTCGACTGCTCGACTGTCGGCGTCATCGCGCTCGGCATCGTCTGCGTGCTGATGGTCGGCGAGATCGACCTCTCCGTCGGCTCGATCAGTGGCTTTGCCTCGGCAATGGTCGGCACGCTTTGGGTCAACCAGGGATGGCCGGTCGCGCTCGCCATCCTCGCCGCCCTGGCCTTCGGCGCGCTGATCGGCTCGCTCTACGCTTTGCTGTTCAATCGGCTCGGTATGCCGAGCTTCGTCTCGACCCTGGCCGGCCTGCTCGCGGTGCTGGGCATGCAGCTCTACATCCTCGGCTCCACCGGCTCGATCAACCTGCCTTATGGCTCCGCTTTGGTGAATTTCGGCCAGATGATGGTGATGCCGAAATGGGTCTCCTACACGCTGGCGGCGATGCCTGGCCTGGCGATGCTGATCACCGGTCTGCGCACCGTCGCGCGCCGTCGCGCCGCCAATTTGTCGGCGCCGTCCGTGGCCGGGCTCATCGTGCGCGTCGCCGCCATAACCATCGGTCTGGAGCTGATCGTCGGCTACCTCAACCAGTCGCGCGGCATTCCGTGGATGTTCGGCCTGTTCGTCGGTCTCGTCGTGGCGATGAACTACGCGTTCGCCAGGACCAAATGGGGGCGTTCGATGACCGCCGTCGGCGGCAACCGGGAGGCGGCGCGGCGCGCCGGCATCAAGGTGCGCGCCATCTATCTCAGCGCCTTCGCGCTCTGCTCGGTCTTTGCAGCACTCGGCGGCGTGCTTGCGGCCGCGCGGCTTGCTTCCGCCAGCCAGCAGGCCGGCACCGGCGACGTCAACCTCAACGCCATCGCGGCCGCGGTGATCGGCGGCACCAGCCTGTTCGGCGGCCGAGGCAGCGCCTATTCGGCGCTACTCGGCATCATCGTCATCCAGTCGATCGCCAGCGGCCTGACGCTGCTCGATCTGTCTTCCTCGCTTCGCTACATGATCACCGGTGCCGTTCTCGCCATCGCCGTGATCGTCGACTCCCTTGCGCGCAGGTCCCGTGCCTCGCACGGCCGCGCCTGACCCGTTCAACGAGAAGGTACACATGGCTCAAGATCTTTCCGGAAAAGTCGCCGCGGTCACCGGCGCGGCATCGGGCATCGGCCTCGAATGCGCCAGGGCGATGCTGGCAGCCGGCGCCCGCGTCGTGCTGGTCGACAGGGCGGAAGACAGGCTGAAGGAGGTCATCGCCGAACTCGGCGAAGGCGCGATGCCGCTGGTGGTCGACCTGACCAGCCCCGCCAGCGTGGCGACCATGCTGCCGGGGATCCTTGAGAAGGCCGGCCAGCTCGATATCTTCCACGCCAACGCCGGCGCCTATGTCGGCGGCGAGATCCTTAACGGCGATCCGGATGCCTGGGACCGCATGCTGAACCTCAACATCAACTCGGTCTTCCGCTCGGTGCATGCGGTGCTGCCGCATATGGTCGAGCGCAAGACTGGCGACATCATCGTCACCAGTTCGATCGCAGGCCTCGTCCCTGTCGTCTGGGAGCCGGTCTACACGGCCTCCAAGCATGCCATCCAGGCCTTCGTCCACACGCTGCGCCGGCAGGTGGCCAAGCACGGCCTGCGCGTCGGCGCCGTGGCGCCTGGACCGGTGGTGACGGCGCTGATCAGCGACTGGCCGAAGCAGAAGCTCGAGGACGAACTGGCCGCCGGTGGCCTGATGCAGCCCGTCGAGGTCGCGGAGGCTGTCCTGTTCATGCTGACGCGCCCGAGAAACGTCACCATTCGCGATCTGGTGATCCTGCCGCAGAGCAATGATTTGTGAGGGAGGGAAAGCAGTAGGGCAGTAGGGCAGTAGGTGAAGAAAGATCTCCGCCCTTGCGACCGACCGCTCACAACTGACAATCTCCCTACTGCCCTACTGCCCTACTGCCCTACTGCCCTACTTCTGAGGTCCCCAATGCCTTCCCATTTCCTCGGCGTCGATGTCGGCACGGGCAGCGCGCGAGCCGGTGTTTTTGACGAGCACGGACGGCTCGTGGCTTCCGCCAAGCGCGATATCGCTCTGTTCGTGGAGCCCGGCGAGATCGCCGAGCAATCCAGCCGAGACATCTGGCAGGCGATAGGCGCCAGCGTGCGAGAAACGGTCGAGAAGTCGGGCATCAGCCCTGAGGAGATCAAAGGCATCGGCTTCGACGCGACCTGTTCCCTGGTCGTGGTCGGCGACGATGGCGAGCCGCTGCCGATCGGCCATTCGGGAGACAGCGACAGAAACATCATCGTCTGGATGGACCATCGCGCCCTCGACCAGGCCAGGCGCATCAACGCCGGCGGGCATCCTGTCCTCGACTATGTCGGCGGCGTCATTTCGCCGGAAATGGAAACGCCGAAGCTTTTGTGGCTGAAAGAGAACTTGCCCGAGACCTTCGCCAGGGCAAGGCATTTCTTCGACCTCGCCGATTACCTGAGCTGGCGCGCCACCGGCAGCCTTGCCCGCTCGGTCTGCACGCTCGCCTGCAAATGGACCTATCTCGGCCATGAGCGTCGCTGGGACGACGGCTACTTCCACGCCATCGGCCTCGGCGAACTGGCCGACGAGGGTTTTGCCCGCATCGGCAGCGAAGTGGTCGACCCGGGCACGGCGGTCGGCGCCGGCCTCACAGCGGCCGCCGCGGCCGAATTGGGACTGATGGCGGGCACAGTGGTCGCCGCCGGGCTGATCGACGCCCATGCCGGCGGCGTCGGCACCGTGGGTGCTGCCGGCGACACCGGCACTCTCGCTTCGCGCATGGCCTATGTGCTCGGCACCTCGGCCTGCACCATGGCCAGCAGCCAAGCTCCGGCCTTCGTTCCCGGAGTCTGGGGGCCGTATTTTTCCGCGATGGTGCCGGGGTTCTGGCTGAGCGAGGGCGGCCAGTCGGCCGCCGGCGCGGCAATCGATCTCCTCGTGCGCTTCCATCCCGCCGCGGCCGAGGCTTCCGCGCATGCCGCGGCGCAAGGCAAATCGCTTGTCGATTGGCTTGCCGCGACCGCCACGGCGAGCTCGACCGATCTTTCGGCAGCGGCCGGCCTCGCCGGCAGCATCCATGTCGTGCCCGAGTTCCTCGGCAATCGCGCGCCCTTCGCCGATCCGGATGCCCGCGCCTTGATTGCCGGATTGGACACCGACCGCTCGGTTGAAAGTCTCGTCGGCCTCTATGTGGCGGGGCTTTGCGGCCTCGGCTACGGCGTGCGTCAGATCGTGGCGGCGATGGCGTCGTCCGGTCTTGCCGTCGACACCATCGTCATCAGCGGCGGCGCCGGACAATCGCCGCTGGTGCGCCAGCTGCTTGCCGATGCCACCGGCCTGCCGGTCGCCGCCTCGCAATCGCCGGAGCCCGTGCTGCTCGGTGCTGCGATGCTTGGAGCGGTCGCGGCTGGCCGTTATCCGGATCTTTCGAGCGCCATGCCTGCCATGTCCCGGCTCGGCGATATTTTCCAGCCAGCAATCGGCGCCATGCGGACCTGGCACGATCGGCGGTATGAGGCCTTTCTGGCCTTGCAGTCGGTGGGTCGAAGCATACGCTGAGGCGTCAGCGCCGAACCTGCGCCTCAAGCGGATCGGGCGCCGGCTCCTGCGGCAGCGTGCCTTCGGCCTTGCGCTTCTTGTAATGGGTTAGCGAGCATTGCGGCGAGCACAATATGCCGCGATCGGTCCAGTAGGCTGGACCTTGTTCAAGCTGACCGTGATAGTAGCTAAAGCCAGGAGCCCGGTAAGGCAGGCCGCATTCGGTGCAACGGTAGGCGTCGGGTCTGGCGAGCATGGTGCTCCGGTCCGGTCTGAATGATCAGTGAGTGAGATTGTACCGCACGGTGCAATTCTTTGTCACAGAATTTCAATGGTGAGGGGGCGTGGCGGAAGCCCTCGCGTCATTCTAGGGCGAAGCAAAGAGCGGAGCGACGCGCGCAGACCCTAGAATCCATGCCGCGACGTCGAGGCGTCTCCACGGTGCAGGATTCTGCTCCGTCGCGGCCTTCGCGAGAGGTTACGGCATGGATCCTCGGGTCTACGCGTCCGCTTCGCTCCCGCTCCGCCCGTGGATGACGAAGTTCGGGCGCGTCGGTTAATCTCCCAAGTCGGCGAGCCACAAAATCCGCGTGACAAAATTTGACGTTTACGTAAAAAGAAGGCGCGGGGCCGCACCAAAGGTAGATGGCCTCGCTTCGGCCATGCGCATACGATCGGCCGGAACGGGAGGAGGAGGAACCATGTATCGCGCACCGGTCGACGACATCGCTTTCACGCTGAAGCACGTGGCGGGGCTGAAGCCTGCGCTCGATGCCGGCATCTTCGGCGATCTCGGCGAGGACCTGGTCGATGCGATCCTGGCCGAGGCCGGCCGCTTCGCCAGCGAGGAGGTGGCGCCGCTCTACAAGATCGGCGACGAACACGGCGCGGTGCTCAAGGACGCGGCTGTCACCACGCCGCCGGGCTGGAAGGACCTCTACCGGCGCTGGACCGAGGGCGGCTGGAACGCGCTGTCCGGTCCCGAGGAATTCGGCGGCCAGGGCCTGCCGACCATGCTCGGCGTCGCCGCGCTCGAAATGTGGAATTCCGCCGCCATGGCCTTCGGCATCGGCCCGACGCTGACCATGGGCGCGGTCGAGGCGCTGGACAAGCATGCTTCGGAGCCGCTCAAGGCAAAATACCTGGCCAAGCTGGTTTCCGGCGCGTGGATGGGCACGATGAACCTGACCGAGCCGCAGGCGGGCTCGGATCTGGCGGCGTTGCGCAGCCGCGCAGAACCGGTCGGCGACGGCACCTACCGCATCTTCGGCCAGAAGATTTTCATCACCTATGGCGAGCATGATTTCACCGACAACATCGTGCATCTGGTGCTGGCCAGGTTGCCCGACGCGCCGGCCGGCACACGCGGCATCTCGCTGTTCCTGGTGCCGAAGTTTTTCGTCAATGATGACGGCTCGCTCGGCGCCCGCAACGACGTCTTCTGTTCCGGCCTCGAGCACAAGCTCGGCATCCATGCCTCGCCGACCTGCACCATGATCTATGGCGACGGCTTTCGGGGCGCCGCACCCGGCGCCATCGGCTGGCTGATCGGCGAAGAGAACAAGGGCCTAGCCTGCATGTTCACCATGATGAACAACGCCAGGCTTTGCGTCGGCATGCAGGGCGTGGCCGTCGCTGAAGCCGCGACGCAGAAAGCGATCGCCTATGCCAATGAGCGCCGCCAGGGTAAGGCGTCGGATTATGCCGGCTCCGGCATGGCGCCGATCGTCCATCACCCCGACGTGCAGCGCAATCTGCTGACCATGCGGGCGCTGACGCAGATCGCGCGGTCGATCAGCTACACCTGCGCGCACGCCATCGACCGCGCGCGCCTCAGTGAGGGCGAGGCGGCTGCCCAATGGCGCGACCGCGCCAATTTGCTGACGCCGCTGGCCAAGGCGTTTTCCACCGATGTCGGTGTCGAGGTCGCTTCGCTCGGTGTCCAGGTGCATGGCGGCATGGGCTTCATCGAGGAGACGGGTGCCGCAGCGCTCTATCGCGACGCCCGCATCGCACCGATCTATGAAGGCACCAACGGCATCCAGGCGATCGATCTGGTGTCGCGCAAACTGCCGCTCGGCGGTGGCGAGCATGTGCATGGTTACATCGGTGAACTGAAAGCGGTTGCCGATGCGGTGCGCATGTCGAACATCGAAGGTTTCGGCCGCACGGCCGACAATCTCGACCGGGCGCTTGTCGATCTCGACGAGGCGACGCGCTTCCTGCAGAGCTTGCTTGCCGATGGCAAGGCCGACGTCGCGATGGCTGGCGCCACGCCTTATCTGCGCCTGATCTCGCTCGCCGCCGGCGGCGCCTATCTGGCGCAGGGCGGGCTCGCCGATCGCGGCCGCATCGCGCTCTGCCGTTTCTTCGCCGAAAACCTGCTTGGCGAAACCGGTGCGCTGAAGGAGCGCGTCATCGATGGCGCCGACAGCCTCGCTGCCGCCGGCAAGGCGCTGATCTCCGCCTGAACCTGACCTTCGAAGGAACCGACAGTGACCGACCATATCCTCATCGAGCGCCAGGGCGCCGTCCAGATCATCCGCATGAATCGGCCGGACAAGAAGAACGCGCTGACGCGGGCGATGTACGCCAAAATGTCGACCGCCCTTGCCGAAGGCGATGCCGATCCTGACGTCCGCGCCCATGTCTTTCTCGGCGTTCCAGGCGCCTTCTCCTCCGGCAATGACCTGGCGGATTTCCTGGTCATCGCCACCGGCGGCGAGGGCGGCAACGAGGTCTGGGATTTCCTCATGGCGCTGGCCAGGTCGGAAAAGCCGATGATCTCCGGCGTCGACGGCATCGCGGTCGGCATCGGCACCACGCTCAACCTTCATTGCGACCTGACCTTCGCCACGCCGCGTACCGTCTTCCGCACGCCTTTCGTCGATCTCGGCCTGGTGCCGGAGGCGGGCTCCAGCCTGATCGCGCCGCAGCTGCTAGGACGTCAGGGCGCCTTCGCACTGCTCGGCTTCGGCGAGGGCTTTTCGGCCGAGCGCGCCAAGGCCGCCGGCCTGATCTATGACGTGGTCGCCGAGGATGTGCTGGAAAGCGCCGTGCTGGCGGCGGCCAGCGAAATCGCGGCCAAGCCGCCGCAGGCGCTGAAGATCGCGCGCGACCTGATGCGCGAACCGCGCGAGCCGCTTCTTGCGCGCATCAAGGTCGAAAGCGAGCATTTCTTCGAGCGGCTGAAATCCGACGAAGCGCGCGCCGCGCTCACCGCCTTCATGACGCGCAAGAAGGCATAGCGCGCCACATTGGCTTGGCAGTCACCTGCGGCAGCAAGCGCTCAGGTCAGCTTTTAGTTGATCGTCCAGCGCCTTGCCGAAGGCTTGGGCCGGCCAGCCGGCCTCGAGCGCGCGATGGAACAGCGCCTGTTGCGTCTCCGGCGCCAGCTTGCCTGCATGTCATGCGCGCATGGGTTGCTGCCGAAATCGCCCGTGTCGGGCATGGCCAATATCCAGATCATCACGCCGTTCAACCTGCCGCAGACGGTGGCGTGGCGGTAGGCGTCAGGGGAAACGGCTCGAGGGGTGTCAAAGCCTGCCTGCCTGCACTATTTCTCGACGACCGCTGGCGGGGGCATTGCCAGGTGGAGAGGACATGACCCGAGGATTTGCCATCGATGCGCGTGGCGCGGCGATGATCGCCAGCACTCATTGACGGGCTGAACGCCTGGATATGCTTGTCGATGTTGTAAAGCCGCTCGGCCTGACATTCAGGCTGTGGTGGCGCTTCTGGCCGCAACTGGTCGCCTTGGTGCTGTTGGGCATCGTGTTGGGCGACCTGTTCATGCAGATCGCCGCGCGCGCGGCTTTCCTCAACCATATGGCGGGCCTCGCCTTGCTGACGCTGATGGCGCTGACACAGCTCATCGTCACCGTTGCCATGTTCCAGACGCTGCTGCCGGCCTTGCCCGCCGTGCGCGCCGCGCAGAAGGCGGCTCAAGGCGAAAGCCAGGCTGAGCCGAGCACCGGTAGCGCACGCCTGGCGCGCATGGTCACCGTCGCGCTGCTGCCCTTCTTCGCCTATTACGCCGCCTGGGGGTTTTTGGGCGACACGGTGCGGCAATATTCGCGCGTCACCCTCGACATGGCGCCCTTCGGCGAAGGCGCCGGCAATGTGCTCGACGTGCTGGATTCGCGCTGGCTGATCCCGTCGGTCGTCGTCTCCTGGGTCATAAGGCGCTTCGCCACCACGATGCAGAAACGCGGCCGGCGTTCCTTCTGGCAGATCGTGGTTATGATCTGCGAGACCAACTGGATCTTCATCGGTCTCTACGTGATCTCGCGCTGGAAGGACCAGATCGTCGGCTGGATCATGAGCCGCAATATCTTTTCCGTCCTGCAGGCCGCGGCTGACGGCGTCGCTCATCCCATCGTCAGCGCTTTCGCCGCTCCGATGGTGCCGGTCGAGCTCACTTCCATCGACAGCACGACCAAACTGGTGAACCTGTTCTTCTACATGCTCTTGCCGGTGATCTGGCTGGTGCTGGCGGCGCTGATCTACGGCTATGACGTTCGCGACGACAAAGAGCTGATGCGCGTCCACAGCCGAGTCGAACGGCTGGGCGAGCGCTACCGCGCCATCCCGAAATTCCTGCGCGATTTCGTCGAGCATTTCATCTCCGGCTACCGCTCGCGTTACCTGCCGATCGCCAATGGCGTGCGCATCACGCTGAGCTCCGGCGTGGTGCTGATCGTCGCCCTGATCGTCGGCTACCGGCTGATCGACTGGGCGGCTGCATGGGCGTGGCTCGGCATGACGCGCCTCATCGGCCCGCACGAGCTCGACACCTGGCAGGTGCTCACGCAGGGCGTCTCGCTGCTGTTTGGCAGCGCCTTCCAGGATTCCTCCACCGGCATCCTCGTCGAGCCGCTGCGCATCTCATTCCTCGCCGCTGTTCTCGAAATCGCATTCGCGCTGCCGAAACGCCACGCGAGCGAGAACACGCAGCCGCCCGGCCCGTCGGACACAGCGGAGGCGCAGCATGCTTGAGAACGCCCGCTCGCGGCTGAAGGCGTGGGTGGTCGCCGGCATCGGCACGGCGGCGGCAATTGCCGTCGCCGGGCTGCTCGGCGCCTTCGAGGCGAGGCATCACGCGTTGGCGGCCCTTGCGCCTTCCAGTCAAGTCGACACTGGCGAATGGCTGGTGCGACCGCTGAAGGCGTATGTTTCGGCGGAAAAATATGTCTACGGCACGTTGCTCAAGCCCGGCGGCAAGGCGCTGGTGCTGGAATTGGAAATGACCAACCGCACGGCGAAGTCCACGAAGGACTATTTCGAGCTTCTGCAGGTGGGGCCGACGACGGTCGATCCCGCGACGAAGCCTTTCATCGTGCTGACGCGCGATTCGACGATGACGCCTGAGCTGCATCCCGGCATGCCGGAGCGCATGGCCTATATCTGGCAATTGCCGGACGGCGCGGCACCCCCGGCAAATTTCGGCCTGACCGTCATCCGCAAGACCTACAAGCCGCGCGACAACCTCTACGGCCTTCCGGGCTGGTTCAATCCGGCGCCGGTCGGCACCATGACCGTTCCCGTTGCGACAGGCCCCGATGCCCCGGATATGCTGCCATGATGCACCCATGAAGATGCGTAAGTTGGCCAACATCGTCCTGCTGCTGGTCGCCGTGGCGTTTTGCTATGGGCTGCAGCTATCGAAGCCGCATTACGGCGACCTGATCGGGCCTATCCCGGCGCGCGGTAAGCTCGGCGATACGATGGTCGGACGCGGCTTCGAAGCGCGTGCCGAAAAGGTGGAGTTCGCCCGCAACCTCAAGACGGATCGCTTCGGCGAAACCAAAATCCTGACCACCGGCGGCGTCTGGGCGGTGGTGACGATCGAGTTCGCGGCGCGCTCGCAGTCCACGGTGGTCTCGATCGCGTCCTGGCGCGGCACGACCGGCCTGACCTACGACCAGACGGAGCGGCTGTCCCTTGCCAACGGCCTGCTTCCCGTCCCCATCGATCCCGGGCTCCCGAGGAAAGCGCGGCTGGTCTTCGAGCTGCGGCCGGACCAGGTGAGCAACGCCACCTTGCTGGTTTCGGAGAAGCTGCCGGCGGCGCTGGATTCCCAGGCCGAGATTTCGCTCGGCCCAATTGCCGCAGGCGCGGATGGTGTGCCTGTCGGCGCCGTCGATACGCTCGACATGACGCAGCCGCTTTGAGGTGCCAATGACGGCAGAGGCTCTCGATCAGGACAATAGGGCAGGCGAGCGCAAATGGCGGCGCCGCAGCCTGTGGTCGCTTGTTCTGCTCATTCCCCTGGCGGTTGCCGTCGAAACCTATGACAGCGTCAAGGCGCTGCTGGCCGACAACGACCTTTTTGCACGCCGCGTTGGCTGGGGTCAGAGCGCGCATTTCGGCGGCAGCGACTGGAAGCTGACTGATCTGCGCGGCGCTTTCGGCATGGCGAACCTGCCGCCGGATTCGGTGCCGGTGCTGGCCGATTTCCAGGTGACGGTCGGCAATCCCGATCTGCAGAATCTCTGGCTCGGCTGCAAGATCGTGCTGGTCGACAAGGATGGCCGCCGCTGGTCGCCCACCTCCCTCGTCTCGCTGAAAACCCCCGACACCGTGCAGACCTGCATTTCGGCGATGTTTTCCGGCGCCAGGAGCGGCGCCACGCTCAATCTGCGCGAGACTTTTTTGGTGCCGAAGGAAGCGACCAAGTCGATCAGGCCGGCGGTCGGCGTCGCCAGCGAACGGCCGCATTTCCTGCTGTTCCAGCTCGAGAAGGATTGATCCTATTGGCGCCCCGCGGTTCGCCGCGTGAGGTGGATTCCACGATGGAACCTGCCGCTACCTATGCTCTGCGGCAATGCGGATGCCGAGGCCGATCAGCAGCATTCCGGTCACGCCCTCTATGGTACGGCGGATCAGGGGCCGGCGCAGGAAATCGCCTGCCTTGGCGACAACCGTCGCGTAAACGGCGAGCCAGCTGAAGGTCATGACCGCGAAGACTGTACCGAGGCCGAGCAGCGCAAGGAAGTTCTCCCCGCCTGGCGGAACGAATTGCGGCAGGAGACTGGCAAAGAACACCGCCATTTTCGGATTGCCGAGATCGCTAATCAACCCCTGCCGATAAGCGGTCGCCGCTGTCAGCCTCTGTCCCGGCCGCGCCGATACCGCCGCCTGCCGATGCGATGGCCGTAGCGCCTCCTGCAGCGCTTTGAAGCCGAGATACACGAGATAAGCCGCGCCCGCATATTTGACGGCAAGGAACAGCGGTTCCGAAGCGACCAGCAGAGCGACGATGCCAGCGCTGGTGGCCAGCGCCCAGATCGTCTGTCCGCTTGCGATGCCGAGCGCGGTGAACACGCCAGCTATGCGCCCGCCCAGCAGCGTGTTGCGGATAGTGATCGCGGTGTCCGGACCGGGTGTGACGATGACCACGATCGAGACGCCGAGGAATGCCAGGAACAGGTTCATGGATCACCGCCTTTGTGGCTGAAGCCACTCTGAATTACGCCCTTTCGCCCGTCGCCGCGAGGTCAGGGATAAAGACGCGTCTTGTCCCAGCCGCCCTTGCCGTTGTTCGAAAACACCATGCGGTCATGCAGCCGGAACGGCCGGTCGTGCCAGAACTCGATCGTCTGCGGCAGGATGCGAAAGCCCGACCAGTATTTCGGCCGCGGAATTTCGCCGATCGCGTAGCGGGCGGTATATTCGGCCACCGCTTTCTCCAGCGCGAAGCGGCTTTCCAGCGGCCGCGACTGTTTTGAGGCCCAGGCGCCGATGCGGCTGCCACGCGGGCGCGTCGCATAATAGGCGTCGGCTTCGGCATCGGTCACCACTTCCACCGGGCCGCGGATGCGCACCTGGCGGCGCAGCGATTTCCAGTGGAAGCACATCGCCGCCTTCATGCTGCCAAGAATTTCACGGCCCTTGGCGCTTTCGAAATTCGTGTAGAACACAAACCCGCGTTCATCGAACCCCTTGAGCAGCACCATGCGCACATCCGGCATGCCGTCGGCGTCGACGGTTGCCAGAGCAACGCCGTTGGCGTCGTTGATCTCGCTCTTGGTGGCGTCCTCCAGCCATGCGGCAAAGAGTCGGAAAGGCTCTGCGGCCTCGGTGAAGTCACTGCTTGTTAACCCAGTTTCGGTCATAGTTTTCCGAATTTTTACCGTTGCGGGAGGAGTTTGCCTGTTGTCGCGCATCATGCAAGCTTTTGACAGCAGGCAACGGAGCGTTATCGCTTCGGCCAGCGTCAAGGCTGCGCTCGTGATACTGGCGCTGCCGCTTGCCGCCTGTGGCGCCGGCGGCTTCAGCCTGGAAAAGGCCGAGGTCGACCGCTCGATCATCACCTCCAGCGCGCCGACAGCGCCCGCGGCACCGGCGACCGCCGACAAGGATTCCGACCAGACCACCATCGGCAATGCCGTCTCCTCGGCCGACATCAAGGAATTGGGCGGCCAGGCCGTGCCATGGGCCAATGCCGGCACCGGTTCGCGCGGCGCGATCACCGAGCTGGTGGAATTGAAGGATAGCGGCCTGACCTGCCGCCGCTTCACCGCCACGCGCGAGAGCTTCGACGGCGTGGCCCTCTACAAGGGCCAGCTCTGCCTGGCCGGCGCCGGCGGCTGGCGCATGCAGGAATTCAAGGCTCTGTGATCCTTGGGGAGCTCTGATTTCGCAGGCTCTTATTTTCAGTCGGCAATCCCTCTTGCGCCACTGGAATCTCTTCCTATGCGAGCGCATATAGGGGGCGACATGAACTCATTCTCTTTTTTGGGCAGGAAGCATGCGCGACCCCTATGAGGTGCTGGGCGTTGCCAAGAACGCATCGGCCAAGGATATAAAATCGGCTTACCGCAAGCTCGCCAAGAAGCATCATCCGGACCAGAACCCGAATGATCCCAAGGCGAAAGACCGTTTTGCCGCCGCCAACCAGGCTTACGAGATCGTCGGCGACGAGAAGACGCGCGCCGCTTACGATCGTGGCGAGATCGACGGCGACGGCAAGCCTAAGTTCCAGGGCTTTGAAGGTGCGCCCGGTGGCGACCCGTTTGGCGGATTCCGCCGCCAGCAAGGCCCTGGCGGCGCGCATTTCGAATTCCGCACGGGCCGCCCGGGCGGCGATCCGTTTGACGGCAACAGCGACATTTTCAGCCAGATTTTTGGCGATGCTTTTTCAGGCGCGCGCGGCGCCGGCGGGCGGGCTGGCGATCGCCGCCAGCCGGTGCAAGCCGCGGATCTGAACGTCACGCTGGATGTCAGCGTCGAGGAAGCCGCCACCGCCGAAAAGGTGACGGCGATGTTCCCCGACGGCCGCAAGGTCGCGGTCAAGCTGCCCGTCTATGTCGAGGATGGCCAGACCATCCGGCTGAAAGGCCAGGGCGAGCAGGGGCCGGGACAGCCGGGCGACGCGCTGGTCAAGATTCACATCCGTCATCATGCGCGCTATCGCATCGAGGGCCGCGACCTGCATGTCGATCTGCCCGTCGATCTCGCCGACGCCGTGCTTGGCGCCAAGGTGGCGGTCGAGACGCCGACCGGCAAGCTTGCCGTCAACGTGCCGGCGTGGTCGAGTTCGGACAAGGTTCTGCGCCTGAAGGGCAGGGGTCTACCGGAGAAGGCCGGCGGCCACGGCGATCTCTACGCCCATGTCCGGCTGATGCTGCCGGAGGGCGGAGATAGCGAGCTTGAAGCCCTGATGCGCCGCCAAAAAGGCTGACGGCGCCGTTTTTCTCCCCCTGACAGTCTCTTTTGAGCGCTTGAAGGGGCTGTGTGCCTGTGCGATAGGGCTCTCCACAAAGCATATATTCTTGCGGAGAGCTTACACATGGCGGGTGGACAGGGCCTGATGGCCGGTAAACGCGGCCTCATCCTCGGCGTCGCGAACAATCGGTCGATCGCTTACGGCATCGCCAAGGCTTGCGTCGATCATGGCGCCGAGATCGCGCTGACCTATCAGGGCGAGGCCTTCAAGAAGCGTGTCGAGCCGCTGGCGGCTGAACTCAACGCGCATGTCGCCGGCCATTGCGACGTGACCGATCCGGAAAGCCTTGACGCCGTCTTTGCCGATATCGCCAGGCATTGGGGCAAGCTCGACTTCCTTGTCCATGCCATCGCTTTTTCCGACAAGGACGAGCTTACCGGCCGCTATGTCGAGACGACACGTGACAATTTCCTGCGCACCATGGACATTTCGGTCTATTCCTTCACCACCATCGCCAAGCGCGCCGAGCCGCTGATGACCGATGGCGGCTCGCTTTTGACGCTGACCTATTACGGCGCCGAAAAGGTGATGCCGCATTACAACGTCATGGGCGTCGCCAAGGCCGCGCTCGAGGCCAGCGTGCGCTACCTCGCCGTCGACCTCGGCGCCAAGAAGATCCGCGTCAACGCCATCTCCGCCGGGCCGATCAAAACGTTGGCCGCCTCCGGCATCGGCGATTTCCGCTACATCCTGAAGTGGAACGAATACAATTCGCCGCTCAAGCAGACGGTGACGCAGGAAGAGGTCGGCGATTCCGGCGTCTACTTCCTGTCGGACCTGTCGCGCGGCGTCACCGGCGAGATCCATCATGTCGATTCCGGCTACCACGTCGTCGGCATGAAGGCGGTCGATGCGCCGGATATCTCGACCGTCAAGGACTAGTCCAGCCTCCGCCGACCCTCCGTCCAGGCCCTCACGCGACCTCCGGAAGACCTGATGTATCCGCTCGTCTATATCGCGCGACACGGCCAGACGGAGTGGAACGCCGAGCATCGCCTGCAGGGCCAGGCCGATACGGACATCAACGCGTTAGGACGCAAGCAGGCAACCTTCAACGGCCGGCGGCTTGCGGAGCTGATTGGCAAGGGGGCGGATTTCGACTTTGTCGCCAGCCCGATGCGCCGCACGCGCGAGACGATGGAATTGATGCGCGCCGCGATGGGCCTCGACCCGAGCGCCTATCGCACCGATCCGCGCCTGGTCGAGATAAGTTTCGGCGACTGGCAGGGTTTCACCTTCGCCGAACTCGAGGCGCGGTTCCCCGGCTGCACCAACGGCCGCCGCGCCGCCAAATAGGATTTCCAGCCGCCCGGCGAAGGCGCGGAAAGCTACGAGATGCTGCTCGACAGGGTAAAGCCGTGGTTGGAGGCGCTTCGTGGACCGACCGTCTGTGTCACCCACGGCGGCGTCGTCCGCTGCTTCTTCCGCCTCGTCGCCGGCCTGTCCAAGCAACAGGCGGCCGGCCTCGAGGTCCCGCAGGACCGTCTGCTTAGGCTGGAAGGCCGGAGTTTGGAGTGGCTGTGAGGAGCGCGGCGCCGCGAATTCAAGTCAGGCCGGGTCGAGAATGGTGGCGTTCGAGAACCGGAGCGGAGCGTACTTGAAGTACGTGAGCACCGGAAGCGCAGAACGCCGCCTTTCGCAGGCCGGCCTCACCTGAATTTAGTTCTGGTCACTGTCGGGCAGCTGCATATCGGTGACGACATTCTCGCCATTGGTCACGTCGAAGGCGATGACGATGTCCATGCCGGGCTTCAGCGAGTCGATATCGGTCTCGGCGTTGAGCTTGTAGGCTTTGCCGTCGTCGAGCGTCAGCGTCAGCGTGTCCTTGTCGACCTTCTTGATCAGGCCTTCGGTCTGGCCGGCGAACGCGGCGGCGGTGGAAATCAGCAACATGGCGCAGGCAGCGCCAATCAGGGTACGCATCGTCGTCCTCTTTAGGTCATTGCGCCAGCTGGTCAGCGGCGGGTCCTCAACGGCGGATGGAGGAGAGCAGAAACCAACCGAATGTGTCAAAACTAAATCCGCCAGATCACAGTTTGATGCACCGGAACTCCGTTTGACCGCTGTGGAAAACGCCAATAAAAGCAGCCTGAAACCGGCTTTGCCGCCGGGGCAGGACGCATTTCATGTCTCACAACACCTTCGGCCATCTTTTCCGCGTCACCACCTGGGGTGAAAGCCATGGTGCCGCGCTCGGCTGTGTTGTCGACGGCTGCCCGCCGGGCATCCGCTTCAAGCGCGAGGACATACAGGCCGAGCTCGACCGGCGCCGCCCCGGACAGTCGCGTTTCGTCACCCAGCGCCGCGAGCCGGACGAGGTGAAGATCCTGTCGGGTTTCATTCTCGACGAGGACGGCGAGACGATGATCACCACCGGCACGCCTGTCTCGATGCTGATCGAGAATGTCGATCAGCGCTCGAAGGATTACGGCGAGATCGCCCGCCAGTACCGTCCCGGCCACGCCGACTACACCTATGACGTCAAATACGGGTTGCGCGATCATCGTGGCGGCGGCCGCTCCTCGGCGCGCGAGACGGCGGCACGGGTGGCGGCGGGCGCGCTGGCACGCAAAGTGGTGCCTGGCATGGTGGTGCGTGGCGCGCTGATCTCGATGGGTGAAAAATCGATCGACCGCGCCAACTGGAACTGGAATTTCATCGGCGACGCCGAAAACCCGTTCTTCACGCCCGATCCGGCTTCGGTGCCGGTTTTCACTGCTTATCTCGACGGCATCCGCAAGGCCGGCTCCTCGGTCGGCGCGGTGATCGAGATCGTCGCCGATGGCGTGCCGCCGGGCCTCGGCGCGCCGATCTACGCCAAGCTCGACCAGGACATTGCGTCGGGGCTGATGTCGATCAATGCCGTCAAGGGCGTCGAGATCGGCAATGGCTTCGAAGCCGCCCGCATCACCGGCGAGCAGAATGCCGACGAGATGCGCATGGGCAATGACGGCAAGCCGGTGTTCCTTTCCAACAATGCCGGCGGCATCCTGGGCGGCATCTCGACCGGGCAGCAAATCGTCGCCCGCTTCGCCGTCAAGCCGACCTCCTCGATCCTGACCCCGCGCCAGTCGATCGACAAGGACGGCCACGATGTCGAGGTGATGACCAAGGGCCGCCACGATCCTTGCGTCGGCATCCGCGCCGTGCCGATCGGCGAGGCCATGGTGGCCTGCGCCATTGCCGATCATTATCTGCGGCATCGGGGACAGACGGGGAAGGGGTAGCGGAGTAGGGGAAATGGATTTCTCCCTTCTCCCGGCCAGGCAAATTTTTTCCTTTTCCCTACTGCCTTACTGCCCTATTCCCCTAATGCCCTGCGAGCGAAGCGAGCGTCCATGCCTTACGACCAGAAGAAGATCGTCGAAGCGATCCGCGCCTTCGAGCGCGGCGAGATCGTCGTCGTCATGGATGACGACGGGCGCGAGAACGAGGGCGACCTGATCGTCGCCGCCGTCCATTGCACGCCGGAAAAGATGGCCTTCATCATCCGCCACACCTCCGGCATCGTCTGCACGCCGATGCCGCGTGAGGACGCCAAGCGGCTGAACCTGTCGCCGATGGTCGCCGACAACGATTCCGCCCACACCACCGCCTTCACCGTCAGCGTCGATTTCAAGCACGGCACGACAACCGGCATTTCGGCAGAGGACCGCACGCTGACCGTGCGCAACCTTGCCAACGGCAATGTCGGCGGCTCGGATTTCGTGCGGCCCGGCCACATCTTCCCGCTGATCGCGCGCGAAGGCGGCGTGTTGATGCGTTCGGGCCATACCGAGGCAGCGGTTGATCTGTGCAAGCTTGCCGGCCTGCCGCCGATTGGCGTGATTTCCGAACTGGTCAATGACGACGGCACAGTCAAGCGCGGTCCGCAGGTCGCAAGCTTTGCCGAAGAACATGGCCTGAAGCAGGTTTCGGTCGCCGACCTCATCGCCTATCGGCAGCGCAAGGAAACGCTGGTCGAGCGCGTCGCCTGTTCCGAAATCGACACGCTCGGCGGCAAGGCGCAGGTCTTTACCTACACGCTGCCCTGGGATTCCATGCACCATGTCGCGGTCGTCTTCGGCGATATCCGCGACGGCGAGGAGGTGCCGGTGCGGCTGCATTCCGAAGACGTGGTCACCGACGTCTTCGGCACCAGCCACCGCCTCGACGGCATCATGAAGGCGATGGGCGAGCGCAAGCGCGGCGTCATCGTCTATCTGCGCGAAGGCTCGGTCGGCGTCGCCCATCAGGAGCGCAAGCGGCCGCCGAGCGGCGACCGCGAGGACCACGAGGAAGCGCGGCGCCGCGAAAGCGAATGGCGCGAAATCGGTCTCGGCGCGCAGATCCTGAAGGATCTCGGCATTTCCTCGATCAACCTGATCGCCTCGCGCGAGCGCCACTATGTCGGCCTGGAGGGCTTCGGCATCCATATCGCGAAGACCGAGATTATTTAGGCCAACGACGGATTGGCGTTGAGGTGCTGGCGACATCCCGCCGGCGTTGCCGATCGACCGGAGCCTCAGAGACGTAGGCGATTGGCTGGAGCTCCCCGCGGCTTCGTCATCCACGGGCGAAGCAAGAAGCGAAGCGACGCGCGCAGACCCGAGGATCCATGCCGCGACCTCGAAGCCTTGCGACGGTGCGGAATTCTGCTCCGCGGCACCCTACGATCAAAGTCACGGAATGGATCCTCGGGTCTGCGCTCCGCTTCGCGTCGCTCCGCCCGATAGCTGAATACTCCCACCCTCACTCAGCTGGAACCACGGCCTCATTGCAATCCAGATCACATGCGTGGGTGGCCAGGCTGCGCTGGCCAATCAACACCGTGAGCAACGCGATAACCCCGGCGGCCGCTGAGACCCAGAACCCGTTCCGGGCGCCGAATTCGTCCACCACAGCGCCGGCGGCAAACGAGCCCAGTGCCATGCCGATGCCGATGCCGGTCATCACCCAGGTGATGCCCTCGGTCAGCATGGCTTCAGGCACATGCCGCTCGATCAGGCCGAAGGCGGTGATGAAGGTCGGCGAAATCGCCACGCCGCTGAGGAACACGGTCAGCGCCAGGAGCGGCACCGAGCCTGCGGTGAGCGGCAGCAGCGTGCCGAACGCGACCAGGGCAACCGCGATGGCGAGCTGGCGCTGCAGCGGCGCCTTCAGATTGAGCGCGCCGACGATGAGGCCGAGCACGAACGATCCCAGCGCATAAACGCCAATGACAAGGCTGGCGGCACCTGGCTGGCCGAGCTCCTTGGTGATCGCCACCGTGCTCACTTCCGTCGTGGCGAAGGTCGCCCCGATGAAGATCAGGGCGAAGGTGATGATCTGCACCGGCCGCAGGCGGATTGCCGAGCCGCTCGAGCCGTGGTCGACCGGCCGCACTTGCGGTTCGGTCGAACGCTGCAGGATGAAGGCTGTGGAGCCAAGGGCGAGGAATAGCGTGCTGACCAGGACACCTGCTTCCGGGAACAACGCGGCACTCAAGCCCACCGACAGCGATGCGCCGGCAATATAGACCAGCTCGTCGGCCGCCGACTCGAAGGCGAAGGCGGTGTTCATCTCCGGCCGGCCGCGGAAAATCTTGGTCCAGCGTGCGCGCACCATGGCCGGCATGCTGGGCATGGCGGCGGCCGCCAGCGCCGATACGAAGAGCGTCCACACCGGCCAGTCCTGATTGGCTGCCGCGATCAGGATCGCAAAGGCGAGCACGGTGACGATGGTGGTGGGAACCACGATCCGTGTCTGGCCGAGGCGGTCGACCAGCCTCGAGATCTGCGGCGCCACGAAAGCGTTGCTCAGCGTGAAGGTCGCCGCGACGGCGCCCGCCAGCCAGTATTCGCCGCGTGTTTGGGAGAGCATGGCTACAATGCCGATCGGCGCCATGGCGATTGGCAGGCGGGCCAGGAAGCCGGCGGCGGCAAAGCCCTTGGCTCCAGGGGCGCGAAAGATTTCCGCATATGGGTTCTGCATGGCTGGTTCCTCGACAAAGGATGACGCGGCAACTACATACGCTGCGTATGAATGTCAGATAGTTCATACGTAACGTATGTCAATTGGCATACGCAGCGTATGTGAATAGGGCCAGACACCGATGCACAGACCGCGCAAGGAGATGATCGCCGAGACCCGCGCCAAGCTGATCGCGGCCGCGCGCCATGCCTTCGGCACGATCGGCTATGCCGAGGCCTCGATGGACGATTTTACCGCCTCGGCCGGTCTCACGCGCGGCGCGCTCTATCATCATTTCGGCGACAAGAAGGGCTTGCTGCAGGCGGTGATCGCCGAGATCGATGGCGAAATGGCTGCCCGGGTCAACGAGGTGGCGGCGCGGGCGCCGACCCGCTGGCAGCGCTTCGTTGACGAATGCACCACCTATATCGAAATGGCGCTGGAGCCGGAAATCCAGCGCATCATGTTCCGCGACGGCCCGGCGGTGCTCGGCGATCCGGCGCAATGGCCGAACGCCAATGCCTGCATCGCCTCGATGACCGAACATCTGACCAGATTGCAGGAAGAGGGCGTGGTGGTTGCCGATGTCGATGCGGAGACGGCTTCGCGGCTGATCAATGGCGCAAGCAGCCAGGCTGCCCAGCGCATCGCCAATTCTAAGGATCCGGAAGCGACGTCAAGGAAAGCGATCGCAGCATTTAAACAATTGCTTGAGGGCTTGCTCCAGAAAACCTGACGACGGCGGCGCAATAGCGATACGAACAGGAGTTGTGCACCAGTTTTGCGCGAGGAAAGCCTTGCGCGCATTGACTTTCACCGGCGCGGGCGCATGGTCCTGAGCCATTTCTGAAGGTGGAGAGTCGGGGCCATGTGGGACTTCAGCATCGGCAGGTCGGTGTCCATCATGATGCGGACATGGCCGTTCATCGTCTTTCGCATGATCGTCTATTTCGGCATCACGGTGGCCTACATCATGGCCACCGGCACGGGCGCCAGCGTCGGCTACGGCGTCGGCCACATCTCCACCGACCCCGACGGCCCGGCGTCGTTTGCGCTGTGGGGCGGCATCGTCGGCTTCGGCATCGTCTCGATCGCCGTCTACTGGATCCGCGAATACATCCTCTATGTGCTCAAGGCCGGCCACATCGCCGTCATGGTCCATCTGATCGACGGCCACGACGTTCCCGATGGCCAGGGCCAGATCGCCTATGCCAAGGAAGTGGTCACCCAGCGTTTTGCGGAAGCCAACATCCTGTTCGTCGTCGACCAGCTGGTCAAGGGCGCCATCCGCGCCATCACCGGCCTGATCGGCGGCATCGCCGCCTTCCTGCCCATTCCGGGCTTGAGCGGCCTGGTCAGCTTCATCAACACCATCATCCGCCTGTCGCTGACCTATGTCGACGAGATCATCCTCGGCTACAACATCCGCATCAATTCGAGCTCGCCCTTCGAGACGGCGCGGCAGGGCGTCGTGCTTTACGCGCAGAACGGCAAGCACATGGTCAAGAACGCCGTCTGGCTGGCGGTGATCATGTGGGGCGTGTCCTTCGTCATTTTCCTGTTGATGCTGGCGCCGGCCGCCGCGATCCTCTGGGTGATGCCCGGACAACTCGCCGGCTGGGCCTTCGTGCTGGCCATCGTCTTTGCCTGGGCCTTCAAGGCGGCTTTCATCGAGCCGTTCGCCATTGCCTCGCTGATGCAGGTCTATTTCGACGCCATCGAAGGGCAGACCCCCAATCCGGAATGGGATCGGCACCTGGCCGAGGCATCGTCGAAATTCCGGGAATTGCGCGACAAGGCGCTCGGCTCCTTCGGCGGCAACTCGCGCTGGGATACGCCCAGGGCCGCCTAACCAGCGGCGGCCTGATCAGCTCTTTGGAGCGCCGCCAAGTTTCGCTATCGCCGATTTGAGCGGCGCCTCGCCGGCGCCGCGAAACGTCTCGCTCATCACCAGTTCCGGCAACGCCAGGCGCTTGCCCCAGCCATGCGCTTCCAGATCCGGCCGCGGCGCGAACTCCGAGACGCGGCCGACGCAAAGATAGGCGATCGGCGTCACATGCTCGGGGATCGACAACAGCCGCTTCAACGCCTCCGTCTCGATGATGCTGACCCAGCCGACGCCGACGCCTTCCGCGCGCGCCGCCAGCCAGAAGTTCTGCACCGCGCAGACGGTGCTGTAGAGATCCATCTCTGGATTGTGCCAGCGCCCGAGCGGCGAGTCCTTCGATCGCTGCCGGTCGCAGGTGATGCATAGATTGAGCGCGCTTTCGCAAATGCCTTCGAGCTTCAATTTCCGGTAGAGCGCCTGCCGCTCCGCTTCGATAGCCGGCAGTTCCTGTTCGCGCGCGGCCAGGAAAAGATCGCGCACCTGCCGCCGCCGCTCACCGTTACGGATGACGATGAAATTCCACGGCTGCATGTAGCCCACCGACGGCGCATGGTGCGCGGCCGTCAGCAACCGCGCCAGGACGCCATCGTCAAGATCGTCGGGCGTGAAATGGCTGCGCACGTCTCGCCGGGTGAACATCGCCCGGTAGACCGCGTCGCGCGCCAATTGGTCAAAGTCATCGCCGCCGATGGCGGGCGCCTGTGCTTGCATCGCTTTTCCCCTGCGATAAGCAGTCCCCCGCCTGACCGAGCGGATGACCATGTCTGCCAGGCCGGTCTTCTGGCTCGGGATCGACCCGCGTCCGGCGCCTTCCCGTCAAAGACAGTGGCGTTTGCCGGCGCGGTCCCCCTCACAGCGTTGGGCACGCCACGGAATAAAACCGTGTTCCCGATTCTCCCGCGTCGCGGGCACCAGGCAGCGATGCGACCTTACCGCGAAGTTTGGCATCCGCCAATGCCGTCAGCGACACGGCGAGGCGCGATTGTCCCCAGCCATTCGGCATTCAAACATGGCCATCGCGGTCTTAGGTCCCTAGATTAGGGACCATGGCCACACGTCTCTACACCCACCCGATCTTTCTCGAACACATCACGCCGCCCGGCCACCCCGAGCGTCCCGACCGTCTGCGCGCCATCGAACGCGTGCTGGATGACGAGGCGTTTTCGGCGCTCGACCGTGTCAAGGCGCCGGCAGGCGATGAAGCAACAATCCTTTATGCGCACCCGCAGGATCACGTCGAGCGCGTCCGCGCGGCGATCCCCGAAAGCGGCATTGCCTCGATCGACGCCGACACCAGCGCCAGCCCGAAGAGCTGGCAGGCCGTGGTGACGGCGATCGGCGCCGCCAACGCGGCTGTCGACGACGTCTTCGAAGGCCGGGCGGCAAACGTCTTCGTCGCCGCCCGCCCGCCTGGACACCATGCCGAAAAAACCACGGCGATGGGCTTTTGCCTCTTTAATACGGCAGCCATTGCCGCACGCTACGCGCAGAAGAAGCACCAGGCCGAGCGCGTCGCCATCGTCGACTGGGACGTCCATCACGGCAACGGCACACAGGACATTTTCTGGGACGATCCGTCGGTGCTCTATTGCTCGACGCATCAAATGCCGCTTTATCCGGGCACCGGAGCGAAGAGCGAGACCGGCGCCGGCAACATCGTCAACGCGCCGCTGGCGCCGCGCACCGGCAGCGATTTGTTTCGCGACGCCTTCCTGTCGCGCGTGTTGCCCTCGATCGATGTCTTTGCGCCGGATCTGATCATCATTTCCGCCGGTTTCGATGCGCACCATCGCGATCCGCTGGCCGAGATCAACCTGACCGAGGACGATTTCGATTGGGCGACCGGCCAGCTGATGGAACGCGCCGGCCGCCACAGCGGCAACCGGCTCGTCAGCCTGCTGGAAGGCGGCTACGATCTGCAAGGACTGGCATTTTCAGTCGCCGCCCATGTCGGGCGGCTGATGAAGGGATAAGGTATGGCTGTCGAAGGCAATGAGGACGTCAAGGCGATGAGCTTCGAACAGGCGCTCGACGCGCTGGAGAAGATCGTCGATGATCTGGAGCGTGGCGACGTTCCGCTCGACCAGTCGATCAGGATCTATGAGCGCGGCGAAGCGCTGAAGGCCCATTGCGACCGGTTGCTGAAGGCCGCCGAGGACAAGGTCGAGAAGATCAGGCTGTCGCGCGACGGCAAGCCGGTAGGCACGGAACCGCTCGACGCGGAATGATTTGGAAAACGGTGGGGCAGAGAAAGCAGGTAAGGAGTTCAAGCTATGTGTCGCAACATCAAGACCCTGGCCAATTTCGAACCGCCGGCGACCAATGACGAGGTGCGTGACGCGGCGCTTCAGTTCGTGCGCAAGCTGAGCGGCACAACCAAGCCGTCCAAGCGTAACGAGCATGCGTTCCACCACGCCGTCGAGGCGATCGCCGCCATCGCGCGAGAATTGATCGATTCGCTGGAGACCAACCAGGAACCGCGCAACCGCGAGGAAGAGGCGGCCAAAGCGAAAGCCAGGTCGGCGCTTCGCTTCGCCTGAGGGCCAGTCATGAGCTTCTTTCCAGGAAACGATCCCGAGCCCGGCGATGCTTTCGCCTGCGACCAGATCGAGTTGATGGTCATTCCAAACGCCAAGGACATTGGCGGCTTCGAGGTGCGCCGCGCGCTGCCGACGGCCAAGCGCCGTCTTGTCGGGCCGTTCATCTTCTTCGACCGCATGGGGCCGGCCATCCTGCGCGCCGGCCAGGCGCTGGACGTGCGCCCGCATCCGCATATCGGGCTGTCCACCGTTACCTATCTGTTCGACGGCAAGATCAGGCATCGCGACTCGCTTGGCACCGAAATGGTGATCGCGCCGGGCGACGTGAATTTGATGACCGCGGGGCGCGGCATCGTTCACTCCGAGCGCACGCCCGACGAATTGCGCGGCGCGCCGATGTCGATCTCCGGCCTGCAGACCTGGCTGGCGCTGCCCGATGGCAAGGAAGAGGTCGCGCCTGTCTTCGAAAACACATCGGTGATCCGCCTGCCGGAAATCGACGCCGAAGGCGTCAGCGGCCGCGTCGTGATCGGCGAATTCTCCGGTCTGCGCTCGCCGGTCGCGACCGCCTCGGACACGCTCTATGCCGATCTCAGGCTGGCGGAAGGCGCCAGCGTGAAGATCCCGGCCGTTGCCGAGGAGCGCGCCATCTATACGCTGGAAGGTGAGGTTTCGATCGCTGGCGACCGTTTCCCGGCCGAGCGGCTTCTGGTGTTCAAGCCGGGCGAGGAAATCGTCGTCTCGTCGGAGCGCGGCGCGCATTTCATGCTGTTCGGCGGCGCTTCGCTCGGCTCCAAGCGCTACATCTGGTGGAACTTCGTCTCCTCCTCGAAGGAACGCATCGAGCAGGCCAAGCAGGAATGGAAGACAGGCCGTTTCGATATCGTTCCTGGCGATGAGGAAGAGTTTATCCCGCTACCCGAGGGTTAGGTCGGACAAGGCGGCGCGTCACTGACGCGCATTTACATTCGGCCAGCGGCGGCCTATTCCGCGCATGATTATGGCGCAATTTCCTGATAGCGCCGTGTTCGATCGTTTCAGCAGGACGCGCCCGAGTGAAGCCAGACACGCCGCTGCTCGACAAGATCCGTATCCCGGCGGACTTGCGAACGCTTGAGGAAAGCGCGCTGCCGCAGCTTGCCGCGGAATTGCGCGCCGAACTGATCGACGCCGTGTCGCAAACCGGCGGCCATCTTGGCGCCGGCCTTGGCGTCGTCGAGCTGACCGTCGCTCTGCACTATGTCTTCAATACGCCGCAGGACCGGCTGATCTGGGACGTCGGCCACCAGGCCTATCCGCACAAGATCCTGACGGGCCGCCGAGAGCGCATCCGCACATTGCGCCAGGAAGGCGGCCTCTCCGGCTTCACCCGGCGCGCCGAGAGCGAATACGATCCGTTCGGCGCCGCGCATTCCTCGACCTCGATTTCGGCCGGGCTGGGCATGGCCATGGCGCGCGACCTGTCGGGCGGCCGCAACAATGTCATTTCGGTCATCGGCGATGGCGCCATGTCCGCCGGCATGGCTTTCGAAGCGCTGAACAATGCCGGCGCGCTCGATGCCCGGCTCATCGTCATCCTCAACGACAACGACATGTCGATCGCGCCGCCGACCGGCGCGATGAGCGCCTATCTGGCGAGGCTTGCGTCGGGCAAGACCTATCTCGGTTTGCGCGATTTCGGCAAGAAACTGACCTCTTATCTCGGCAAGCGCGCCGACCGCGCCATCACCCGCGCCGTCGAGCATGCGCGCGGCTACGTCACCGGCGGCACTTTGTTCGAGGAACTCGGCTTCTACCACATCGGCCCGATCGACGGGCACAATCTGGAGCACCTGATCCCGGTCTTGAAGAACGTCCGCGACAATGGGGACGGCCCGGTGCTGATCCATGTCGTGACCCAGAAGGGCAAGGGCTACGCACCGGCGGAAGCCGCCGCCGACAAATACCACGGCGTCAACAAATTCGACGTCATCACCGGCGCGCAAGCCAAGGCGCCGGCCAACGCGCCGGCCTATACCAAGGTCTTCGCTGAAAGCCTGATCCAGGAAGCGCGCGAGGACGACCGTATCGTGGCGGTCACCGCCGCCATGCCGAGCGGTACCGGCCTCGATCTGTTCGGCGAGGTGTTTCCGGCACGAACCTTCGATGTCGGCATCGCCGAACAGCACGCGGTGACCTTCGCCGCGGGGCTCGCCACCGAAGGCTACAAGCCGTTCGCTGCGATCTACTCGACCTTCCTGCAGCGCGCCTATGACCAGGTCGTCCATGACGTGGCGATCCAGAAACTGCCGGTGCGCTTCCCCATCGACCGCGCCGGCTTTGTCGGCGCCGACGGCGCCACCCACTGCGGCGCCTTCGACACGACCTTCCTGGCCTCGCTGCCGGGCTTCGTCGTCATGGCGGCGGCCGACGAGGCGGAGTTGCGCCACATGGTGCGCACCGCCGCGTCTTATGACGGCGGCCCGATCGCCTTCCGCTATCCGCGCGGCAACGGTGTCGGCGTCGACATGCCGGAGCGCGGCGCGGTGCTCGACATCGGCAAAGGCCGTGTGCTGAAGGAAGGCACCAAGGTCGCGTTGCTGTCCTTCGGCACGCGGCTGCAGGATTGCCTAGCAGCAGCCGAGGAACTCGGCGCTGCCGGCCTGTCCACCACCGTCGCCGACGCGCGTTTCGCCAAGCCGCTCGACGAGGATCTCATCCGCCGCCTGGCGCGCTCGCACGAGGTTCTGGTGACGGTCGAGGAGGGCGCTATCGGCGGTTTCGCCAGCCAGGTGCTGCACTTCCTTGCCCATGAAGGCCTGCTGGAAAGCGGCCTCAAGGTGCGCCCGCTGGTGTTGCCGGACGTGTTCAGCGACCACGCCAAGCCCGAGAAGATGTATGCCGATGCCGGCCTCGACACGGCCGGCATCGTGCGCACGGTCTTTACCGCGCTCGGCCGAGGCGTCCAGGCACAGCGCGCCTGATTCAGATTCTCAAGTTTCTAAATTGGTTTGCCGGCTCTTGCTGGTAAGCTTTTGTTAACGCTTTCGTTTGGCGGTTTGCTTACCCTGTCCCTTGGCCGTTTTTCAACGGCAACCTGCTACACCTCGGCCAAGGCAGGGAGCTAAAAACAATGAAGTCGTTTCTGTGCGGCATGGCCCTTCTGGCGGCCACGGTTGCGCCGGCGGCAGCCGAAATGCGCTACGACCGCAACCTCGAAAAGGCGGTGACGGATATTGTCGCCAGCAGGATAGGCAACATCCGCGGCGGTTTTTCCTACAAGCAGGTTCCCCAGCTGGTTGTGGTCCCCGACGTCCCGCCGGCGGCACCCGTTGCGGTCGAGCCGCGCAAGCAGGCCGCCAACAATGACGGCTTGACGCCGGCCGTCGAGCGACGCGTTTCCCGGATCGTTTTTTAATATCCTAGGGCGTGTCGAGATTCAGGTCAGGCCGAGTCGAAAATGTTGGTTTTCGAGAACCGGAGCGGAGCGTACTTAAGTACGTGAGCACCGGAAGCGCAGCAAGCCGACATTTGCAGACCGGCCTCACCTGAATATCAACACACCCTAAAACCACATGTCGCGCACGCATCGACCATCGCGCGGCAGATCTTCGAAACTGTCGAGGCCGTCGAAATGATCGATCGGCAGGTCGGCCACGGCCTCCGGCGGCGCCAGCCGGACATTGACGGCAATGCGCGTGCGGCCGCTTCTGCCGGCGCGCAGACCGCGCCAGGCGAGCACGCAGGCACAGCGCGGGCAAAACAGGATTTCGAGCTCGGGCTCGGCCACCTCGGCGCGCGTGTAGGAACTCACCGGTCCGGTGACGCGAATACGCTCATCGACAAAATCATAGGCCCAGAGCGTGCCGTAGCGGCGGCAAAGCGTGCAGTTGCAGGCCGTGATCGGACCGGGATCGCCTTCCAGCGTCCAATGGGTTTGGCCGCAGTGGCAGGTTCCCTTCAGCATCGGACCTCCATGCGATTGCTGCTCGCCGTGGCAATGTGCAGGAAGGACGGGAGGGCAGGCAAGTCATCTATCGCCTTGCTATCGCGGCCGGCTTTCGCCAATGAAGGCCGATGAGTTCCCCTTTGCCAGCCAGCCAGCGCCAGAGGCTCGACGAACTGCTCGTCGGGCGCGGCCTGTTTGCCAGCCGCTCACGTGCCCGCGACGCGATAGAGCGGGGAACCGTGACTGTTGACGGCGCGGTCGCACGCAAGCCCGGCCAGCCTGTGGCCCATGACTGCCTGGTCGCGATCGATGACCCGGCGCAAGCCTATGTGTCGCGCGCGGCGCTGAAGCTCACCGCCGGCCTCGACCATTTCGGCCTCGACCCTGCGGGCAGCGAAGCGCTCGACATCGGCGCCTCGACCGGCGGCTTCACCCAGGTGCTGCTCGAGCGCAATGCTGCCCACGTCACGGCGATCGATGTCGGCCACGGCCAGATGCACGCCGATATTGCCGGCGATCCGCGCGTGACGGTGATCGAAGGCCTGAATGCCCGTGAGCTTACGACCGCCGATCTCGATGGCCGCATCCCGGATTTCCTGGTCTGCGATGTTTCCTTCATCTCGCTGAAGTTGGCGCTGCCGCCGGCGCTCGAACTGGCACAGGACGGCGCAAAGGCACTCCTGCTCGTCAAACCGCAATTTGAAGCCGGGCGCGAGGCGGTCGGCAAGGGTGGCCTGCTCAAGGATCCAGGCGATGCCGAGCGTGTCGCCGAGGGCCTGCGCGACTGGCTGGCCGGGATTCCCGGCTGGCGTGTGCTCGGCCTGCAGCCGTCGCCGATCGAAGGTGGCGACGGCAACCGCGAATTCCTGCTTGGCGCGATTAAGGACGCAGGGCGATGAGCACGCGCTTCACCATCGCCAGGCTTGGCTCGCAAGGCGACGGCATCGCCGTTGCCGAAAACGGTGAGGTCTATATCCCCTTCACCCTGCCGGGCGAGACGGTGACCGCCGCGCGGCAGAAAGACCGCGCGACGTTGATGTCGGTGCTGGAGGCCTCGCCGCTCAGGATCGAACCGGCCTGCCGCCATTTCACGGAATGCGGTGGCTGCGCGCTGCAGCATTTCGAGGCCGAGGCCTACCAGCAGTGGAAACGCGGGAAAGTCGTGCAGGCGCTGAAGGGCACGGCTATCGTCGGCGAGGTCGGCGCGCTGGTGCCATGCGCGCCGCACAGCCGCCGCCGCGTCACCTTCAGCGCCAGGCGCGGCGAGGCCGGCATTGAGCTCGGCTTCGTGCGCGCGCTTTCCTCCGAAATCATCCCGATCGAAGAATGCCCGATCTCACTGCCGGCGATCGTGTCGGCGCTTGGCCGGTTGCGCGCCCTGGCTGGGCTCGTCTGCGCGACGCAGAAGGCCTTCCACATCACGGTGATGGTCACGGCGTCGGGCCTCGACGTCGCCGTCCACGATAGCGGCAAGCTTGGTGACAACCAGCGCCGGGTTGCCTCGAATTTCGTCATGGCCGAGGGTTTTGCCAGGCTTTCCGTTGACGGCGAAATCGTCGTCGAGCCGAAAAAGCCTACCGTCCAGTTCGGATCCGTGGCCGTCGCCGTGCCGCCGGGCGCTTTTCTGCAGGCAACGGAAGCCGCTGAGCAGACCATGGCCGACCTGGTCGGTCAGCATCTGTCACGCGCCAAGAAGGTGGCCGATCTGTTCGCCGGTTGCGGCAGCTTCGCGCTGCGGCTGGCGGCAAAGTCGGAGGTCCACGCCGTCGAGGGCGATGCGCTGGCGCTGGCCGCGCTCGACCGCGCCTTCCGCTTCGCCAGCGGCCTCAAACGCGTCACAAGCGAACGCCGCGACCTGTTCCGCCGGCCGCTGACCTTCAAGGAATTGAACGCTTTCGACGGCCTGGTTTTCGATCCGCCGCGTGCCGGCGCCGAGGACCAGTCCAAGCAGATCGCGCGCTCCGACGTGCCGCTGGTCGCCGCCGTGTCCTGCAATCCGGTGACCTTGGCCAGGGACCTGCGCATCCTCCTCGACGGTGGTTACACATTGAAGAGCGTCACGCCGATCGACCAGTTCCTGTGGTCGCCGCATGTCGAGGCGGTCGCGCTGCTGGAGAAGCCGAAGCGGCGCAGATAGCGGGCGCCCCTTCCGGCCCCGATATGCCACCTGGCTTGATCACTTTTCCTTGAGCGTACCGATTCCCCGGGCTTTCACCGGAAGCGCGCCGGAATCGCGCCGCAAAGCCGCCCTTTTGCACGCCTGTACTCCGCCCTGCTGGGAATGCGCTTTTCCAGCGCCGTTTGCCTTGACCGAGGGGTGGATTGAGATGCGGACATTGCAAAAGTTCCTTGGCTTGTTTGTTGTCATTGTTCTCGTGGCCGGTTCGGCGACGGGCGCTTTCGCGCAAGTCCAAAAGCGCCTTGCCTTCGTCATCGGCAATGCCGCCTATCCGTCGGACGCGCTGGCGACGCCCGCCAATGACGCAGGGCTGATCGCACAAACCTTGCAGGCTGCCGGCTTCGACGTGGTTGGCGCCCGCGACGTTGACCAGGAATCGCTGCGCGGCGCCTACCGCGATTTCCTTGCCAAGGTTTCGGCCGCTGGTCCTGACGCAGTCGTTTTCGTCTATCTGGCCGGCCATGGCGCCCAGTTCGAGGGCGACAATTACTTCCTGCCGGTCGACGCCAAGATCGCCAACCCGGCCGATGTGCCGATCCAGGCGGTGCGGGTTTCCGACCTGACCAGGCCGCTCGCAGCGCTGCCGACCAAGGTCAACATCATCGTGCTCGACGCGGCGCGACCGAATGACTTTCCCCAGTGGAACCAGCCACTGGCCGGTGGCCTGGCGCTGGTCGATCCCGATCCGAACATGCTGATTGCCTTCAATGCCGCGCCCGGAACCGCCGCGCCCGAGGGCAAGGGTCCTTACGGCGCCTACGCCCAGGCGCTGGCCGAAATGATGCGCGAAGGCGGCCTGCCGCTCGACGATCTGTTCGACCGCACCCGTCTGCGTGTCAACGAAGTCACGCAAGGCGCGGAGGTGCCGTGGGACGCCTCCAAGATCACGGCGCCCTTCGTCTTCTTCGACCGCGCTCCCGATGCGCCGCCGCCGAAGGTCTCGGAGGCGCAATCCCAGGCCGATCGCACCAGGGAAATCCGCGACTTCGATGCGCATGATGCCTATGTCGCGGCGCTCGATCGCGACACGTTGCGTGGCTATGAGGATTTCCTCGTCGCCTATCCGCATGACCCGATGGCCAAGCGCGTGCGCGCCATCATCGCGGCGCGGCGCGAGGCCATCACCTGGCGCCAGACCTGGATGCGCGACACGCCCGAGGCTTACTGGTCCTACCTCGATCGCTATCCGCATGGACCGCATGCCTGGGACGCCCGCCGCCAGCTCGAGCATCTCGAGGCGGCGCTGGAGCCGCCGCCGAGTTTCACCGTCATCGCTTACGACGTGCCGCCGCCGCCGCCGGAGGAAATCGTCTATGTCGATCGCCCGGTGCTCTATTTCGACGATCCCGACTATGATTTCGACCCGCCGCCGCCGGTCGCCGTCGTGTTCCTGCCGCCGCCGCCGCCGGAATTCATCGTGCTGGCGCCACCAGCGCCGCCGGCCGGCATCTACGTGCTGCCGGAGCCGGTCTTCGTGCCGATGGCGCGCTGGATCAACCCGCCGCATGACATCGTGCCGCCGCCCAACAACATCATCTTCAACAACATCCACAACACCACCGTCATCAACAATACGGTCATCAACGAGAACAACCAGGCAGGGCAGGGCCTCACAACCGGCCAGAAGCTGACCGCCGGCGCCGTCGGGCTGGGCGCCGCCGCTCTAGCTACCAAGGTGGCGCTGCCGCCATTGCTGCAGAAGCGGGCGGCACTCCAGCAGGGCAAGCAGCCCGGCGTGGCAACGCCGCTGTCGAAGACGCTTGCGACCGAACATGCCTTGCCCGGCGCCAACGGCAAGACGTTGCCACTGGCCAACGGCAAGACGTTGCCCTTGGTCAACGGCAAGACGTTGCCCTTGGTCAACGGCAAGACGTTGCCCTTGGTCAACGGCAAGCCGGCCGTGGCCGACAGCCACCTGAAGACATTGGGCAAGCCGGGCGAGATCGTCACCGGACAGGGTGACCAGAAAGGCAAGGATAAGTTCCGCAAGCCGCTGGTGGGCAATGGCCTGCCGGTCGCCAACGGGCAGACGGGCCTGGACAAGGGCGGCAAGAACATCCCGAAAGTCCTGTCGGATCAGAATGGCGGCAAGCCGAAGAAATTGACACGCAAGGACCTGGCCGCCGGCGGGACCGTTGGCCTTAACGGGCAGGGCGCGGGTCCGGGCAACGACAAGGGCAAGAAGTTCCACAAGCCGACCGGCACCGGCGGTGGACCGACCGGCGACCAGGTCAACGTCCAGCACAATCTGAAGGTAAACAAGCCGAACGTCCAGGGCCTGTCCAGGCAGGACAGGCCGCAATTCCATGCGCAACCGAAGCCGCAGTTCCATGCCCAGCCGAAGCTCGAGGTCCATACGCAGGAGCGGCATCTGCCGCAGACGGCCAAGCAGCAGCCTGCCAAGAAGCCGGTCTGCGGGCATCCCGGCGAACCGCCCTGTAAGCGATAAGATGTGAGGTCGTTTGTTGGTGGACGGTTTGATACCCGTTCACCCGCGGCCGATCCGCCCGGCAGTGCTATGAGATACTGAACGCTCCGGCTTAAGAGCTAGGCAGACGCTTTGCCGTGCCGCCGCGCTGGTTGATCGACACCCAGTTGTTCGGGTTCTGCTGCGACTGGCGTTTCATGAAATAATAGCCGGTGGCGTTCCAGGGCCTGACTTCGTCGACCAGATTGTCCAGGACGAAATCGCCCTTGTCGGTCTTCACCGTCAGGATGGTGTGGCCTTCATTGTTGAGGTCGCGCACCACGGTCATCAGCAGCGCCTGCCGGGGGAAACCCGCTGCGAGGAGCAGCTTGCGCTTGTAAAGCGCGTAGATCTTGCAATCGCCCTTGCCGTCCGTCGGATAGTCCCAGTGGTCGACCATCGTGCCCCAGTGATCGTAATTGCTGACCGGCTTGATGGAGTGGTTCGCCTTCAGGTTTACCCGCTTGAGGGTCTGCATGTTCTGACTGGTCAGCTTCACATTCGTCGCCGGCAAGGCGGGCACCTTGCACTCCTTTGGCCGGCGGTGGCAGAAATCGAGCCAGCCATAGGGGACGCTGGTGGTCCCGCCGACCGAAGCGGCGCTGGCGGTGGTTGGCGTCGAGGTTCGCTTGAACCATGTCGATTGCGCTGCCGCCGGGCTGGCCAGCAGCGACGCACCAATCACCGAAACCAAGCCAAGGAGGAAAGAGGATCTCAGGACGCCAGGGGAACGCTGCATTGCCAACATCACCGCATCGAGAAGGCCGGTACCGCGTTTACGTGCAACGGCAGCCCAGGCAGTTAAACACTTAATAATCTCCTAACATGGATTGTGTCCACTTCAAGGTGCCGACACAGATTCAAGGTGGAAAACGCAAAGCCTCAGCCCTTCCCCGAAAGAATGCGCTCGACGAAGGCCGGCACCACCTGGGTCGCCGGCCCTTCCAGCTGCTCGTCGAAGCGGGAGGCCCAGCCCGCGCATTTGAGGTTGAGTTCGACGGTAAGGGCGCGAGCGGCGCGCGCCTCCTCGACGAAACCGGCGGCCGGATAAACGCTGCCGCTGGTGCCGATCGCCGCGAACAGGTCGCAGCCGGCAAGCGCCTCACTGATCTCCTCCATGCGGTAAGGCATCTCGCCGAACCAGACCACATCCGGCCGCAACTGTCCGGTCATGCCGCAGGCCATGCACTTCGAATTGGCTGTGATGTCGTCTTGCCAGGGACTGCTTTGACCGCAAGCCAGGCAAAGCGCGCGGCCGAGCTCGCCATGCATGTGGATCAGTTGTCGCGAGCCGGCGCGCTCATGCAGGTCGTCGATATTCTGGGTGACGACGAGCACGTCGCCCGCCAGTTCCCGCTCGAGCCAGGCCAGCGCCTCATGCGCGGCGTTCGGCTCGACCCCGCCCATCTGCCGCCGTCGCATATTGTAGAAATCCTGCACCTTGGCCGGATTGCGGGCAAAGCCTTGCGGCGTCGCGACCTCCTCGAGGTCGAACTTCGCCCATACGCCATCCGGATCGCGGAAGGTCGCAACGCCAGATTCAGCCGAGATACCGGCTCCGGTCAGGATGACGATCTTGGGCCTGGGCATGGCGGGGACATGGGAAATCGTTCAGGAAGCAATGATCTACCAGAACGGCCCCAAGCCCTCAAACACCAAGCCGTCAAACCCGCGTGCCGCCTACCGTCATCTGGTTCATCCTGAGATGCGGCTGGCCGACGCCGACCGGTACGCCTTGTCCGGCCTTGCCGCACATGCCGATGCCGTTGTCGAGCTTCATGTCGTTGCCGATCATCGAGACCCGGTGCATGGCGTCCGGGCCATTGCCGATCAGCATCGCGCCCTTGATCGGCTGCGTCACCTTGCCGTTCTCGATCATGTAGGCCTCGGTGCAGCCGAACACGAATTTGCCCGACGTGATGTCGACCTGGCCGCCGCCGAAGGAGACGGCGTAAATGCCGTTCTTGACCGAGGCGATGATCTCGTCCGGCTCCATGTCGCCCGACGTCATATAGGTGTTGGTCATGCGCGGCATCGGCTGGTGCGCATAGCCTTCGCGCCGTCCGTTGCCGGTCGCCTGCATGCCCATCAACCGGGCGTTCTGGCGGTCCTGCATGTAGCCCACAAGTTTGCCGTCCTCGATCAGCACGTTGCGCGCCGAGGGCGTGCCTTCGTCATCGACGGTGAGCGAGCCGCGCCGCTCGGGAATCGTGCCGTCATCGACGACTGTGACGCCCTTGGCTGCCACCTGCTGACCCAAAAGCCCGGCGAAGGCCGACGTCTTCTTGCGGTTGAAATCGCCTTCCAGTCCGTGGCCGACCGCTTCGTGCAGCATCACCCCCGGCCAGCCGCTGGACAGCACGATGTCGAAGGTGCCGGCGGGTGCCGGAACCGCTTCGAGATTGACCAGCGCCTGCCGCAGCGCCTCGCTGGCGGCATGCTTCCAGTTTTCCTCGCCGACGAAATCGCCAAAGCTCTTGCGTCCGCCCATGCCGTAGGAGCCGCTTTCCTGCCGGTCGCCGTCGCCGACCACCACCGACACGTTGATGCGGACCAACGGGCGGATGTCGCGCACGATCTGGCCGTCGCCGCGCACGATCTCGACATGCTGCCAGGAGGCCGCGAGCGAGGCCGTCACCTGACGCACGCGCGGATCCCTGGCGCGCACCCAGCCATCGATCTCCTGCAAAAGCTTGGCCTTGGCCTCGAAGGAGGGCGAGGGGATCGGGTTCTCGTCGCCGTAAAGATGCCGGTTGGTGCGGGCAGGTGCGGCGGCCGGTTGGCCCGAATAGCCGCCTTTGACCGCCGAGACGGCGTCGGCCGCGCGCAGCAGCGAGGCCTCGGACAGGTCGCTCGAATGCGCGTAGCCGCTCGCTTCGCCGGCCACGGCGCGCAGCCCAAAACCCTGGTCGGTGCTGAAATTGGCCGTCTTTAGCCGGCCATTGTCGAACATCAGCGCTTCGCTCTCGCTGTATTCGATAAACAGCTCGCCGTCGTCGGCGCCCTTGATGGTGTCGGCGACGATCTCTTTGACGCGATCGTCGGAAATGTCGAATTGGCCGATCAGGCTGTTCATGGCGGGCTGTCCACTGGGTAATTTCTCTGGCTTCCCCCGATGTAGGGGTGAAGGCACGCCAAGACAATCGGCGCTCGCCGTGTAAATAGATCGTTGAGGCCGAGCGCGCTGCTCAGGGCAGCGCGGCGAAGCCGTCGGCGAAGCCCTTGAGATCGACCGGAATACCGATGCCTTCCTCGGGCGTCTGGAAGACGATGAAGGTGGCCGACGTGCCGGTCTTCAGCGTGTCGAGCAGCGGTTTCTCGAGAATGACCTCGGCATAGCAGCCGTCCTGGAAGCAGCGCACGAAATAGGCGCGGCCGATATCCTTGCCGTCGACATTGAGGCCGAGGCCGTTGGGCAAGAGCACGCCGAGCGGCGCCAGCACGCGCAGGATTTCGGCCTTGTTGTCCGCCGTGCGCAGCACCACCACCGAGAGTCCCATTTCCGGGCGGTCTTCGGCGACGACATTCTGCATCATCACGCATTGTTCGGACGTAGCACCCGCCGGCGTGTCGCAGATGATCGACCACGCGCCATGCGTCGACTTCACGGTGCCGCTGGGCGGCGTGGCGTTGTTCGGCGAGGCGGCGGTGCCGACGGATACGCCGACGCCGAGCAAGGCGATGGCAAGGGTGACCTTCGCCAGGGTTCTCGAAAGCCAGGAAGTCATGACGGCTCCATTGCGAATCACGGCACTTTAAGCCGCGCCGGGGCCAAGTAAAGGACGAGACCGTCGCCGGTCCGCCCCGATACCCGGCAATTCAGCGCTTTTCCATAGCAAATTCGCCCGAATTGCGACCGTCTGCAGGATCGCTTCATCACGGCCTGCTATGCCCTTCGGGCTGCGCGCAAAAATGCCGCACGGTTTCCTCCGCTCCTTCCTTGCGGAGGGAAATAGAGTATGGTTTGAACCAGCCTAGGGACAGACCGGGATTCCCAATCCCGGCATCCTTCCTTATTGGTGCGATCAGATCGCGGGAAGTGGGAGACGAGAGGGCGATGAGGAAATTCCTGGCAAGCGCTGAATTCTTGGCAGGTACGGCCGTTTCGGCCGTGCTCTTCTCCAGTGCCGCGGCCCGTGCCGATCAGCCGCGCGAATGGGAGATGACCTTCCAGGCGCCGGCGACCGACATGATGCGGGAGATCGAGCGGTTCGGGAACTACACCATGTGGTTCATCGTCCCCATCACCATCCTGGTGCTGGTGCTGCTCCTCGTTTGCATCCTGCGCTTCCGCGCCAGCGTCAATCCGGTTCCGTCCAAGACCAGCCACAACACGCTGATCGAAGTGATCTGGACCGTCGGGCCGGTGCTCGTGCTGCTCCTGATCGCCATTCCCTCCTTCCAACTCCTGACCGCGCAATACACGCCGCCGGAAGAGGCCAAGCTCACCGTCAAGGCGACCGGCAACCAGTGGAACTGGGATTACGAATACCAGGTCGACAAGACCTTCTCCTTCAACTCGGCGATTCTCCAGGATGCCGACCGTGCCAAGGCGGGCAAGGAAGATCGCGCCCGCTATCCGCGCCTGCTGGCGGTCGACAATGAGCTGGTCGTGCCGGTCAACACGATGACCCGCGTGCTGATCACCGCCACCGACGTCATACACTCCTTCGCCATGCCGTCCTTCGGCATCAAGATGGACGCCGTGCCTGGTCGCACCAACGAGACCTGGTTCAAGGCCGAGAAGGAAGGCCTCTATTATGGCCAGTGCTCGCAACTCTGCGGCAAGGACCATGCCTTCATGCCGATCGCGATCCGCGTCGTCTCCGAGGCGCAGTTCAAGACCTGGCTGGACGCGGCCAAGACCGACGTGCCCGGCGCCAACAAGGCGCTGATGGCTGAGATCGATGGTACCAATAAGGTAGCGGCCGCCGGCAACTGATGTCGCGGGTTAGCAAGAATTAGGGAACGGAGCGGAACATGGCAGAGGCTGCAGCTCACGACGATCACGACCACAAGCCCTATCATGGCTGGGTCCGGTGGGTGTACTCCACCAACCACAAGGATATCGGCACGCTCTACCTGATCTTCGCGATCTGCGCCGGCATCATCGGCGGCGCGCTTTCGGTCGTCATCCGCATGGAGCTGCAGGAGCCGGGCATCCAGATCTTCTCCGGTCTGGCGCAGATGGTCTATGGCATGAACGGCGATGCCGCCATCGACGGCGGCAAGAGCATGTACAATGCCTTCGGCACCGCGCACGCGCTGATCATGATCTTCTTCATGGTCATGCCGGCGCTGATCGGCGGCTTCGCCAACTGGATGGTGCCGATCATGATCGGCGCGCCGGACATGGCCTTCCCGCGCATGAACAACATCTCCTTCTGGCTGCTGCCGCCGGCCTTCATCCTGCTGCTGGCTTCGCTGTTCATGCCGAGCGCGCCCGGCGCCTTCGGCGTCGGTGGCGGCTGGACGCTCTATCCGCCGCTCTCGACCTCTGGCCAGCCTGGTCCGGCGATGGATCTGGCGATCCTGTCGATCCACATTGCCGGCGCTTCATCGATCCTCGGCGCCATCAACTTCATCACCACCATCTTCAACATGCGCGCCCCGGGCATGACGCTGCACAAGATGCCGCTGTTTGCCTGGTCGGTGCTGGTTACTGCTTTCCTGCTCTTGTTGTCGCTGCCGGTGCTGGCGGGCGCCATCACCATGCTGCTCACCGATCGCAATTTCGGCACCTCCTTCTTCGTGCCGGACAATGGCGGTGATCCGCTGCTCTTCCAGCACCTGTTCTGGTTCTTCGGCCATCCCGAAGTTTACATCCTGATCCTGCCGGGCTTCGGCATCATCAGCCACATCGTCTCGACCTTCTCGAAGAAGCCCGTCTTCGGCTATCTCGGCATGGCCTATGCCATGGTCGCGATCGGCGCCGTCGGCTTCATCGTCTGGGCGCACCACATGTACACGACGGGCCTGTCGCTCGACACGCAGCGCTACTTCGTGTTCGCCACCATGGTCATCGCAGTGCCGACGGGTGTGAAGATCTTCTCCTGGATCGCCACCATGTGGGGCGGCTCGATCTCCTTCAAGCCGCCGATGCTGTGGGCGCTGGGCTTCATCTTCCTGTTCACCATCGGTGGCGTCACTGGCGTCCAGCTCGCCAATGCCGGCCTCGACCGCTCGCTGCACGACACCTATTTCGTCATCGCGCACTTCCACTACGTGCTGTCGCTGGGCGCCGTGTTCGCGATCTTCGCCGGCTGGTATTACTGGTTCCCGAAAATGACCGGCTACATGTATTCGCCGGTCATCGCCAACACCCACTTCTGGGTCACCTTCGTCGGCGTCAACCTGATCTTCTTCCCGCAGCATTTCCTCGGCCTTGCCGGCATGCCGCGCCGCACGATCGACTATCCGGACGCGTTCGCCGGCTGGAACTATGTCTCGTCGATCGGCTCCTACATCTCGGCGGTCGGCGTCCTGATCTTCCTCTACTGCGTCTTCGAGGCCTTCCAGAAGAAGCGGGTGGCGGGCGCCAATCCGTGGGGCGAGGGTGCGACAACGCTCGAATGGCAGCTGCCTTCGCCGCCGCCATTCCACCAGTGGGAACAGCTGCCGAAGATCAAGTAGGCGCTGCCTGAAATACGAGACCGCCGGCCCGCCGGCGGTCTTGGCCAACGGAAGAACGGACTTGAGTACGCATGGCCCTTGCTGACGACGGAGTGATGGAGGACGCGGGCTTTCGCATATCGGAAGCGACCGCTGGCGATTTCTTCGCCCTTTTGAAGCCGCGCGTCATGTCGCTGGTCGTCTTCACCGCCTTTGTCGGCCTGGTCGCGGCACCCGTCACCATCAATCCGCTGATCGCCATGGTCGCGATCCTCGCGATCGCCATCGGCGCCGGCGCCTCGGGCGCGCTCAACATGTGGTACGACGCCGACATCGACGCGGTGATGACCAGGACGGCCAGCCGCCCCGTGCCGGCCGGCCGCGTCTCGCCCGGCGAGGCGCTCGGCTTCGGCCTGGTGCTGTCGGCGCTTTCGGTGATGACGCTCGGCGTGCTGGTCAACTGGCTGTCGGCATCGCTGCTTGCCTTCACCATCTTCTTCTACGCCGTCGTCTACACCATGTGGCTGAAGCGCTGGACGCCGCAGAACATCGTGATCGGCGGCGCCGCCGGCGCCATCCCGCCGGTGATCGGCTGGGCGGCGGTGACCGGATCGGTCAGCCTCGAAAGCGTGATCCTGTTCCTGATCATCTTCCTGTGGACGCCGCCGCATTTCTGGGCGCTCGCGCTGTTCAAGTCCGATGATTACGCCCGCGCTGGCATTCCGATGATGCCGAATGTCGCCGGCCACGCCTCGACACGCCGGCAGATCTTCGTCTATGCGCTGATCCTGGCGCCGGTCGGCGTGCTGCCTTGGGCGCTCGGCTACACCACTGTCGGCTATGGCGTGGTTTCCGCTCTGCTCGGCATTGGCTTCGTCTGGTATGCCTGGAAGGTGCTGGGGATGCGCGACGACGATCGCGCGATGAAGCCGGCCAAGGCGCTGTTTGCCTATTCGCTGCTCTATCTCTTCGCCATCTTTGCTGCCTATCTCGTCGACTGCGTGGTTGGGCGCGCGCTGATGATGGGGGGTGCATGATCGTGGCCGACAAGAAACTCGAACTGGTGACGCTGACGGAACGCCAGCAGAAGGCGCGCCGCAGCCGCTCCATCGCCATCGGCATCGCGCTGGCAGCCCTTGTCGCGATCTTCTACGCCGTCACCATCGTGCGCTTCGGCCATCACGGCGCCAGCCTGACATCGTCGGGTCTGCTGGGAGGCGGCTAATGAGCGGCGATTTGAGCAAGCCCCGCAAGGTCAGCAGCAACGCCATCGTCGCGGCGGTTTGCCTTGCCTTCTTCACCGGCATGGTCGGCATGGCCTATGCGGCGGTGCCGCTCTACAAGATGTTCTGCCAGGTGACCGGCTATGGCGGCACCACGCAGCGCGCCGAGAAGCAATATGCGGGCCGCGTACTCGATCGTGAACTCACCATCCGCTTCGACGCCAACACCAACGGCATTCCGTGGCAGTTCGAGCCCGTCGCCCGCTCGGTGACTGTCAAGATCGGCGCGACGGCGCAGGCGCATTACAGCGCCACCAACAAATTCGACCGCCCGATCACCGGCCGCGCCTCCTTCAACGTGCAGCCGGAAATGGCGGGCGCCTATTTCAACAAGGTGGAGTGCTTCTGCTTCACCGATACGACGCTGAAGCCCGGCGAGACGCTGGACATGCCGGTCGTGTTCTATGTCGATCCGGACATCGTCAACGTGCCGGAACTCAAGGACTTGAAGACCATCACGCTGTCCTACACGATGTTCCCGGTTGAAAAGAAACAGCCGGTCGCCTCGTCCTTGCCGGCCGCCGGCGGCAGCACCAACAAAGTTTCCGATACCGAAGCAAGCCTCGGGGGTTGATATGGCAGACGCGCACGCAAAACCACAACACGACTACCATCTCGTCAATCCCAGCCCCTGGCCTTTCCTGGGCTCGGTCGGGGCTCTGGTCACCGCTGTCGGCGGGGTCGCCCTGATGCAGTATCTGAAGGCCGGCAACTTCCCGATTTTCGGCCACAACATCGCCAATCCGTGGCTGTTCTTCATCGGCCTGATCATCGTGCTCTACACGATGTTCGCCTGGTGGTCGGACACCATCAAGGAAGCGCATCAGGGCCACCACACGCGCGTCGTGTCGCTGCACCTGCGCTACGGCATGATCATGTTCATCGCTTCCGAGGTGATGTTCTTCGTCGCCTGGTTCTGGGCCTATTTCGATGCCAGCCTGTTTCCGAGCGAGGCGAACCAGTATGCCCGCACCGCCTTCACGGGCGGCGTCTGGCCGCCGAAGGGCCTGGAAGTGCTCGATCCCTTCCACCTGCCGCTCTATAACACCATCATCCTTCTGCTGTCGGGCACGACCGTGACCTGGGCGCACCACGCGCTGCTGCACGGCGATCGCAAGGGCCTGATCAACGGCCTGGTGCTGACCGTTGGCCTCGGCATGCTCTTCACCATGGTGCAGGCCTACGAGTACATGCACGCGCCGTTCGCGTTCAAGGACTCCATCTACGGCGCCACCTTCTTCATGGCGACCGGTTTCCACGGCTTCCACGTCATCATCGGCACCATCTTCCTGCTGGTCTGCCTTGTGCGCGCGATGCGCGGCGACTTCACCCCGAAACAGCATTTCGGCTTCGAGGCGGCCGCCTGGTACTGGCACTTCGTCGACGTGGTCTGGCTGTTCCTGTTCAGCGCCATCTATGTCTGGGGCTCGACCGGCGCGCTGATCGAAGGGCATTGACAGAGGCAATTCCGGGAGAAGCGCGTAGCGATTTTTCGGAATTTGCTTCCAGCATTTTTTCAGGAGTTTTGGAGGCGGTCGCAGCGTTGCGGCCGCCTTTCTTCTTTTCGGCGCAATGGCCGGCCACCGCTAAGGGATGTGGGCGAGAATTCCTCTTGTCATCTGCGCGTATCTGATCGCGACGTCCTCTATGCAGGAACGCGATGTACCGCTGGTGCAGAAAGTCGATATCGTGCGGGTCGAGAAGTCGCAACGCCGGCTGCAACTGGTCGGCGGCGGCAAAGTCCTGCGCAGCTACAGCATCGCACTTGGCGGTGATCCCGTCGGCCACAAGCACCAGAAAGGTGACGAGCGAACGCCGGAAGGCCACTACGTTCTTGATTGGCGCAATCCTGACAGCGTCGCGCACAAGTCGATCCATATCTCCTATCCGAATGCCGACGATTTGGCGGCGGCGAAGGCGCGCGGCGTCGATCCCGGCGGCTTCGTCATGATCCATGGCCAGCCGAACGGTTTCGGCTCGATAGGCCGGCTGCTTCAAATGGTCGACTGGACCGACGGCTGCATTGCGGTTACGGACTCAGACATGGATGAAATCTGGACCATGGTGGCCGACGGCACACCGATAGAGATCATGAAATGAGCGAAGATCCCCAAATGAGCGAGGATAGGGCGATCTGGCCACCCATCGATCCAATCTCGGCCGGTCTGCATGGCCGCTGTCCGCGTTGTGGCGAAGGCAAGCTGTTTTCCGGTTTCCTCACCGTCGGCCAGCGCTGCTACAATTGCGGCCTGGATTATTCCTTCGCCGATGCCGGCGACGGCCCGGCTGTCTTCGTCATCCTGATTATCGGCTTCATCGTCGTCGGCCTGGCGCTATGGATGGAAGTGACGTTCAGCCCGCCGCTCTGGCTGCATTTCCTGATCTGGCTGCCTTTAGCCCTGGTGCTGTGCCTGACGGCGCTGCGTCTGATCAAGGGCGTGCTGATCACCTTGCAATATTCCAGGAAAGCCGCCGAAGGCAGGCTGGATTCCAGCCAATGAGCGAAACCACCGCTTCAGCGAGCGGCCGTGCCCGGCCGCGCTCGGCGTTGCTGCTTGGCCTCGGGTTGGTGGTGTTTGCTGTTCTCCTGGGGCTCGGCACCTGGCAGGTCCAGCGCCTGCACTGGAAGGAAGATCTGCTGGCCACCATCGACAAGCGCACCCACGCGGCGCCCTTGCCGCTGGCCGATGTCGAGAAGGAATTCGCCGCCTCGCACGATGTCGAATACACGCCGGTCACTGTGACAGGCACCTTCCTGCACCAGGGCGAGCGGCACTTCTTTTCCACCTGGGAAGGCGACAGCGGCTACAACGTCTACACGCCGCTGCAGCTCGAGGACGGCCGCTTCGCGCTGGTCAATCGTGGTTTCGTTCCCTACGACTTCAAGGATCCGGCCAAGCGCCCGCTAGGCGAGGTCGCCGGCAAGGTGACGGTAACCGGGCTCGCCCGCAACCCGTTGCCGGCCAAACCGTCGATGATGCTGCCCGACAATGACGTCGCCAAGAACATCTTCTTCTGGAAGGACCGCGACGTCATGGCGGCCAGCGCCGGCCTGCCGGCAGGGGCGCTGCTGGTGCCGTTCTTCGTCGATGCCGACAAGACGCCCAACCCGGGCGGGCTGCCGGTCGGCGGTGTCACCATCATCGATCTGCCCAACAACCACCTGCAATATGCGCTGACCTGGTATGGACTGGCCGCGGCCCTCGCCGCCGTGCTGATCCTGAGGCTGCGCCGCCCTGCCAAACAACATGAAGCGCGCCGCTCTTGACAGGGCAGGGGTGCGCACCTCATTTCGCCTTGAGCAATTCCAGGAAAAGTGTGGGCGGTTTTCCGTCCGGAATTGCGTCAAAACGAACAGACACATTCCGACGAACCGGCCTCTTGTTTCATGACTGAGAAAAAGCCACCGCTGACGATCAGGCTCTGCCAGCCGCGCGGCTTCTGCGCCGGCGTCGACCGCGCCATCCAGATCGTCGTGCTGGCGCTGAAGAAATATGGCGCACCGGTCTATGTCCGCCACGAGATCGTGCACAACCGCTATGTCGTCGAAGGCCTGCAGAGCCTGGGCGCGGTCTTCATCGAGGAACTCTCCGAAATTCCGCCGGAGCATCGGCAAAGCCCTGTCGTGTTTTCCGCTCATGGCGTGCCGAAATCGGTGCCGGCGGATGCCCAGGCGCGCGAGCTGTTCTACCTCGACGCCACCTGTCCGCTGGTGTCGAAAGTGCACAAGCAGGCGATGCGCCATCAGCGGCTCGGCCGCCACGTGCTTCTGATCGGCCATGCCGGCCATCCCGAAGTGATCGGCACCATGGGCCAGTTGCCGGAAGGCGCCGTCACCCTGATCGAGACAGAGGCGGATGCGGCAAAGCTGGAGCCCGCCGATCCCAAGGCGCTCGGCTTCGTCACCCAGACGACGCTCTCGGTCGAGGACACGGCCGGCATCATCCGCGCCCTGCGGGATCGCTTTCCCGAATTGCACGCGGCGGCGGCCGAATCGATCTGCTACGCCACCACTAATCGCCAGGAAGCGGTGAAGGAGACGGCGGCGGGTGCCGACCTTTTCCTCATCGTCGGGGCGCCCAATTCATCCAATTCGCGCCGCCTTGTCGAAGTGGCGGAGCGTGCCGGTGCCGCGATGTCGCTTCTCGTACAGCGCGCCGCTGAAATTCCATGGGATGAGATCGGCGGGATTTCGACGCTTGGCCTGTCGGCCGGCGCCTCGGCGCCCGAGATCATCGTCGACGAGATCATCGACGCGTTCCGGCAGCGCTTCGACGTCACCATCGATCTGGCCATCACGGCCACCGAAACGGAGGATTTTCCGGTGATGCGGGTTTTGCGCGATGTCGAACTGACGGCGGCCGACATGGCGTTCGTCAACGGAGCCGCGTGAAGCCAGATGGCCGTCTACACCGACGTCAACGAAGGCGAGCTCGGCGCGTTCCTCAAGGGCTACCCGGTGGGTGACCTGTTGTCCTACAAGGGTATCGCCGAAGGCACCGAGAATTCCAATTTCCTTCTCCACACCACGAGCGGCTCCTATATCCTGACGCTCTACGAGAAACGGGTCGACAAGGCCGATCTGCCGTTTTTCCTCGGCCTGATGGGCCATCTGGCGCGAAAGGGCATTTCCTGCCCGTTGCCGGTCACCGCGCATGATGGCGCCGTCATCGGCACGCTGGCCGGTCGGCCGGCCGTCATAATCACCTTCCTCGAAGGTCTCTCGCTCAGGCGCCCGACGGCGGCGCATTGCGGTGAGGTCGGCAAGGCGCTGGCCGAACTCCACCTTGCCGGCCAGGATTTCCAGATGACGAGGTCAAACGCACTGGCCATCGACGGCTGGCGCAAGCTCTGGGATGCTGCACGCGACCGCGCCAACGAGGTCGAGCCAGGCCTGGCGGCCGAGGTCGATGCCGACTTCGCCGATTTCGAGCGCAACTGGCCGAACGGGTTGCCGCGCGGCATCATCCACGCCGATCTGTTCCCGGACAATGTCTTCTTCCTCGGCGAGAAACTGTCGGGGCTGATCGATTTCTATTTCGCCTGCGACGACCTTTACGCCTATGACGTCGCCACCTGTCTCAACGCCTGGTGCTTCGAGAAGGACTTTTCCTTCAATCTGACCAAGGGCACGGCCTTGCTGGCCGGCTATCAGTCGGCGCGACCGCTGGAGAAGCACGAGAAGGCGGCGCTGCCGATGCTGGCGCGCGGCTCGGCGCTGCGCTTCATGCTGACCAGGCTCTATGACTGGCTGACCGTTCCCGATGGCGGGCTGGTGATGAAGCGCGATCCGACCGAATATATCCGCCGCATGCGCTTCCATCGCGCCATCAGGTCACCATCGGAATACGGACTGACATGACCAAGCAAGTCGAGATCTTCACCGACGGCGCCTGCTCGGGCAATCCCGGACCCGGCGGCTGGGGCGCCATCCTGCGCTTCAACGGCAAGACCAAGGAGCTGTCGGGCGGCGAAGCCGAGACGACCAACAACCGTATGGAATTGCTGGCCGCCATCTCGGCGCTGAACGCGCTCAAGGAGCCTTGCGCCGTCGAGCTGCACACCGACAGCAAATATGTCATGGACGGCATCTCCAAGTGGATCCACGGCTGGAAGAAGAACGGTTGGAAGACCGCCGACAAGAAGCCGGTGAAGAACGGTGAGCTGTGGCAGGCGCTGGACGAAGCCAACCGCCGCCACAAGGTCACCTGGAACTGGGTCAAGGGCCACGCCGGCCATCACGAAAACGAACGTGCCGACGAGCTCGCGCGCGAGGGCATGGCGCCCTTCAAGAAGGGATCCGCCGGGTTCGTAACGCCGAAGCCCGTCGCTGCGCCGAAGCCGGCTGCGCCCGCCAAGCAACCGGCGGCGCCAAGGGCACGACGCTCGACCCAGAGCTATTGATTTCGGCGCCGGCCTGCGCTCTGACCGGAGAAGCATGTCGTGCCGATCGCCTACTACATCACGCATCCTCAGGTCCGGATCGATGCCAACATCCCGGTGCCGGACTGGGGGCTATCCGACATCGGCCGTGCCCGAGCCATTGCCATGCTCGACCAGCCCTGGGTCGGCAAGGTTAAGCGCATCGTGTTGTCGGCTGAACGCAAGGCGATCGAAACCGCTGAGATCCTGGCGGCGCATCTTCATCTCGACGTCGAGGTGAGGCAGTGCATGCATGAGAACGACCGGTCGGCAACCGGCTTCCTGCCGCCGCCGGAATTCGAGGCGGTCGCGGATCAGTTCTTTGCCAGGCCGCATGAAAGCATCCGCGGCTGGGAACGCGCCATCGATGCCCAGACCCGCATCGTGAGCGAGGTTGAGGCCGTGCTCGCTGCCGGTATTGCCGGAGATATCGCTTTCGTCGGGCATGGCGGCGTCGGAACGCTGCTGCAGCTAGCTCTCGCTGGCCGCGAGATCAGCCGCGTGGCGGATCAGCCTGCCGGCGGGGGCAACTATTTTGCTTGGGATATCGGCGCTCGCCATCTGATGCATGGATGGCTGCCAATCGACCATCTGGAGGTTTGATTTTTCAGCGGATCAGCAGCGCCGTCGAGAACATGCCGAGCGCGAACACCGTATGCGCCACGAGATTGAGCGCGCGCGCCTTCATCGGGTTGGGCGTTTTCGACGCCGCCCAGCCGGCGCCTAGGCCTGGTGCCAGCAGGAACCAGCCGGCGCCGACCGTGACGATGCCGAGAAAAAAAGCCGGCAGGAAGGTCGGGTTGGCCAGCCAGCCCGCGCCGGCAAGCACCACCAGGATCACGCCGTAGGCGATGCCGACCAGATAGTGGAAAGCCCAGCCCAGCGCCTTTTCATGGGCATAGGGCTCGGCCTTGCCGATATCGTCGTGGAAGACTTTTTCGGGCAGATGCCAGACCCAGCGTCCGACCATGCCCCAATTGGGCAAAGGCTGGCCGATCGCCTTGTTGAGGATGATCGCCCAGATATCCATGAACACCGTGGCGCCGATGCCGATCGCCACCGCGCGCCAGACGATATCGAGCATCAGAGCATGATCCCGAAAAGTGGAAACCGGTTTTCGGACAAGGTCATGCTCCTACAAAGAGTTGGATCAGGATGGCGGGTCAACGAACCGTCATCCTGATCTAAAGCTGCTCGAGGATATGAGCCGCGCCGCTCTCGTTGACGCCGGGCTTGGTCTCGACATTGAGCGCGGTGACCTTGCCGTCATCGACGATCATCGAAAACCGCTTGGAGCGGTGGCCCATGCCGCCACCGGAATAATCAGCGTCGAGGCCGACCGCCTTGGCGAAATCGCCATTGCCGTCGGCCAGGTAGAGGATCTTGCCTTCGCCGCCGGTGAAGCGCGCCCAGGCGCCCATGACATGCACGTCGTTGACCGAAACGACGGCGATCGTGTCGACGCCGCGTGCCAGGATGGCGTCATGGTTTTCCAGATAACCCGGCAGATGGTTGTTGGAGCAGGTCGGCGTGAAGGCGCCGGGAACACCGAACAGCACGACCTTCTTGCCGGTGAAGATCTCTTTGCCCGTGACCTCTTTCGCGCCGTCCGCAGTCATTGTCTTGAAGGTCGCGTCGGGCAGTTTTTCGCCTACCGAAATGGTCATGGGGAGCCTCGCTGGGGATGGGAAGGGTCGACACCTTCGATACCGGACCGGGCGGCTTGCGGCAACTCCCACAGAGCAATCCAGGAAAAGTGTACGGCGGTTTTCCGTCCGGAATTGCGGCTCAAAGAAAGGCTGGCTCAAGGGAAAGGCAAGAGCCCGTCCACCGAACCCTCGGCGCTGGTCAGCGTGTAATACAGCCCGCCATCGGTGGGCGTCGCCGACGGCCGGTCGAGGATCGGTACGGTGAACACGAGCTTGCCGTCCTTGTCGCTGCGCACCGGCGCGCCGAACATATAGTCGCGCTCGCCGGCGATGAAGAAGTCGACGGACGCCGGATCGCCCGGCGACTGCGCCTGGACCACGAGTGTTTCGTGGTCGCCGGGCAGCACGCTGACACTGAAATCCGGCCGCGATGGCGTCGGCAGTGCTGCAAGCGCCGTCTTGACCACCGCAGCGTCTTCCGCATTGTCGGGGTCGGATGCGGGGTCGACGCTGAGCCGCGTCTGCACCGGAATGCAGATCGTCTCGCAAATGCCGAGGAAAATGTTGGCGTCGATGGTCGCCGGTTGTCCAGGCGCCGCAATCGTGAAGGTGACAGGAAGCGAGACCGGCCGGTCGTAGCCCGCCCATTTGCCGTAGCCGTCGTCATGGCGCTGCGGCGGTGGGAACAGCAATTGAGCACCGGCGATGTTGGTGCTGCCGGCTATGTCGAGCTGAGGCGGCACGCCGGCATCGCCCGGATCGCGCCAATAGGTCTTCCAGCCGGGCTTCAGCGCGATGTCGAGCACGCCGTGGATCTTGCCGGCTTCATCGGGCTTGCCGGTGGTCACCAGCCGCACCTTGCCGCCTTCCGAATTGTACCAGGCCGACGAAGAGGCCTCGGCCGGAAGCCCGGTTGCCCAACCGAACACGGCGCCGAGAACGAGTATTTTCAAATGTCGCATAGCGGTGATTTGATCGTCCGTTCTTGGCGGCGCAATGTCTTCGTCGTGCTGCCGGTATCATATTTGCGTGACACGGCGCAAAGGCAGCATCTTTTCCGCGCTGCGGAAACGGGTTACGTTCCTCGTATGGACTTGCTGCGCAACAAGAAGGCGGCCGCCGGACGCGGCTTCCTCGACGACCAGTTCCTGATTGCCATGCCCGGCATGAAGGACGACCGTTTCGCGCGCTCCGTCATCTATATCTGCGCCCACAGCGATGAGGGCGCCATGGGTCTTATCATCAACCAGACCCAGCAGATGTTGTTTCCCGATCTCCTTGTCCAGCTTGGCATCATGAACGAGCAGGAGGCGATCCGTCTGCCGGCGCACGCCCGCGATTTCGTCGTGCGCAACGGCGGGCCGGTCGACCGCAGCCGCGGCTTCGTGCTGCATTCGGGCGACTACCGGGTGGAATCCTCGCTCAACGTCTCCGACGACATCTGCCTGACCGCCACTGTGGACATCCTGCGCGCGATCTCGACCGGCCGCGGCCCGCGCCGCGCGCTGATGGCGCTCGGATATTCCGGCTGGGGCGCCGGCCAGCTCGAAACCGAGATTGCCGAGAACGGCTGGCTGACCTGTCCGGCCACGCCCGAGCTTCTGTTCGACACCGACATCGAGCGCAAATACGACCGCATCCTCGCCTCGATCGGCATCGACCTCGCGCATCTGAGCGCGGCGGCGGGACATGCTTGAAGGCATCACCGACCATTCGAGGTCAGCCGGGAGCCTTACCAACTTCGTCATCCTAGGGCGAAGCTCCGTCGCGAAGACCCTAGGATCCATGCCGCGACCTCAGGCATGGAACGCAGCGGAGCAGAATTCTGCACCGTTGCAACGCTTCTAAGTCGCGGCATGGATCCTCGGGTCTGCGCGCGTCGCTTCGCTCCTTGCTCCGCCCGTGGATGACGAAACGATGGATGTCGCGGCCAATCGCAGAGGACTCTCCCACTCCACCAGAACGACAAGCCTCTAAGCCCGCGTCAGCGGATACTGTTCCCTCAGCGTCTTCAGCACCTGGTCGCCGGGCATCGGCGCGCCGAACATGAAGCTCTGGACGTATTCGCAGCCCATCTGGCGCAGTTCCAGCGCGTCGCTCTCATCGGAAATGCCTTCGGCGACGACCGAAAGCCCGAGCTCATGCGCCATGTTGACCATGGATTTGAGCAGCACCGCGCGTTTCGGCGATGAATCGTCAACGAAGCTCTTGTCGATCTTGATCGTGTCGAAGGGGAAGCGGGTCAGGTAGGAGAGCGAGGAATAGCCGGTGCCGAAATCGTCGAGCGACAGCCCGATGCCGAGCTGCTTCAGCTTGGTCAGCACATGCGCGGTCTGCTCGGGATTGTCCATCACCAGCGATTCGGTGAGTTCCAGCCGGAAGCAGCGCGGCTTGAGATTGGCGCGGGCGATGACCGAGCGCACGTCGCTGACCAGATCGCGGCGGATGAGCTGGCGGCTCGACAGGTTGACCGAAACCGACAGCGGCGCGTCGCCGATCTGCTTTTGCCATCCGGCAAGGTCCTCGGCCGCCTGCTGCATGGCAAACAGCCCGAGCTGCACGATCAGCCCGCAGCTTTCGGCTACCGGAATGAAATCGCCGGGAGGGATCATGCCGCGCCGCGGATGGTCCCATCTGAGCAGCGCCTCGAAGCCGGCCACGGTGCCGTCTTCCAGCCGCACGATCGGCTGGTAGGCTAGCGTGAATTCGCGCCGCTCGATGGCGCGGCGCAGATCGGATTCGAACTGCAGCCGGTCGGTGCCGACGGTGCGGAAGGCGGGCCGGAACGGCTCGATGCGGTCACCGCCGAAGCGCTTAGCCTGGTGCATGGCAAGCTCGGCGTCCTTGACCATGTCCTCGGCCGAGCTCTGCGCCGTCGTCCAGGTGATCAGGCCGATCGAGGCGGTCAGCACGATCTCGCGCTTGGCGAAGGTGATCGGATTGTTGATGGCGTGCTTGATGGCGTCGGCGATTGCCGCGATGCGGGCCGGGTCCTGCTCCGACAGCAGCATCAGCGCAAACTGGTCGCCGGCAAAGCGCGACAGCGAATCCTTCGGCTTCAGCAGCCGATGCAGCCGGCGCGCAACCGTCAACAGGATGGTATCGCCGGCCGAGATGCCCAGGCCGTCATTGACCTGCTTGAAACGGTCGATGTCGATGATGAAGACGGTCGGGCGCACCTTCTCCTCGGTGCGGGCGATCGAGATGATCGCCTCCAGCCGGTTCATGTACAATTCGCGGTTGGGCAGGCCGGTCAAATTATCGTGCACGGCGTCGTGCAGCAGCCTTTCCTCGGATTTCTTCTGCTCGGTGACGTCGACCATGGTGCCGACACAGCGAATCACCTCGCCGTCGGAGCCGATCACCGGGCGGGCGCGCAAAGAGAACCAATGATAATGGCCGTCGGCGCCGCGCAGGCGGAAATTCTGCGAGACCTTGCCGCGCCGATGCTCCAGCACCACGTCGAGCGTGGTGCGGAAGGTGTCGCGGTCGTCTGAATGCAGCACTGGCAGCCAGTTGCGGGCGGCACCGCCCAGGCTATTCGGCGCCAGGCCGAGTTGCAGGCTGATGTCGGGTTTGGTCACCACGCGGTCGCGCAACACGTCCCAGTCCCAGACGGTGTCGCCGGAGCCGGCCACGGCGAGCGCCTGCCGTTCGAGGTCCGAGAACAGGCCCTGGTGCAGCGCGCCGCCGGCAAAAGCGTGCTGCATGACGGTGAAACCGATGAGCAGGATGATCAGGATCAGCCCGCCGCCCAGCGCCGGCTGGGCGATATCGTTGTCCAGCATGCCGGTGATCGCCATCCACGACCCGCATAGCCACAAAAGCACCATCACCCAACTCGGCACCAACATGATCGCGCGGTCATAACCACGGATGCCCAGGAAGATGATGAGGCCGAGGCCGGTAAGTGCGGTGGCGGCAAAGGAAATGCGGGCAATGCCGGCGGCGACCGCCGGATCGACGATTGCCACGCCGGCGATCAACAGCAGGCCGAGGATCCAGACCAGCGCGCCGTAGCTGAAATGGCCATGCCATCGGTTGAGGTTGAGGTAGGCGAACAGGAAGACGACGAAGGTACCGGCCAAAGCCACTTCCGTGCCGGCCCGCCATATCTGCTCATTGCCGGGCGATATCTCGATGACCTTGTTGAGGAAGCCGAAATCGACGCAGATATAGGCAAGAACCGCCCAGGCAAGTGCTGCCGTCGCCGGGAACATCGAAGTTCCCTTGACCACGAACAGGATGGTCAGGAACAGCGCCAGAAGCCCGGCAATGCCGATGACGATGCCGCGAAACAGCGTGTAGGAATTCACCGAGTCCTTGTAGGAATTCGGCTCCCACAGATAGACCTGCGGCAGCTTCGGCGAGGCGAGCTCGGCAATGAAGGTTACCACTGTGCCGGGGTTCAGCGTCACGCGGAACACATCGGCGTCGGGGCTGGTCTGGCGATCGAGCGCAAAACCCTCGCTGGGCGTGATCGCGGCGATGCGCGTCGAGCCGAGATCGGGCCAGAAGATGCCGGAATTCACCAGGCGGAAATGCGGCGCCACGATCAGCCGGTCGAGCTGCTGGTCGGTGGTGTTGGCGAGCGCGAAAACGGCCCAGTCACCGCTCGATCGCGAATCCTTCGCTTCCACCTCGATGCGCCGCACGATGCCGTCGGGACCAGGCGCCGTCGAGACCTGGAAATTCTCGCCCTGATTCGGGTAGAGATCGAAGGCGCGCGAGAGATCGAGCGCCTTGTCGTCGCGCGCGATCTTGATCGGCTCGACGGCAAAAGCCGGTACGGCCGCAGAAAACATGGTGAAGACCGCCAGGATAAGGGCGAACAGCGACGCTAATCGCGTAAAATTCGTCACAATCAGCCCTTCGTTCCATCGCCCGGCGGATCGTCCGCGATCCGGGCGTAGAGGTAGTGATCCTGCCAGATACCGTTGATCCTGAGATAGGATCGCAGCAGTCCTTCGCGCCGGAATCCGGCTTTTTCAAGCACGCGGATCGATCGGGCATTGTCGGGAATACAGGCAGCCTCGATCCGGTGCAACCTGAGCGTATCGAAGGCGAAGCGCGACACCAGCTTGACGGCGTCGGTCATCAGGCCGCGGCCGCCGAAGCGCTCGCCGATCCAGTAGCCGACATGGCCGCTTTGCGCGACGCCGTGACGGATGTTGCCGAGCGTGATGCCGCCGGCCAGCTTGCCGCTCGATTTCTCGAAGATGAAGAAGGCAATGGCCGTGCCTTGCGCATAGTCCTCGCGATAGCGGCTGATGCGCAGCCGCCAGGCGGTGCGATCGAGCTCGTCGGGCTGCCAGCGCGGCTCCCACGGTTCCAGGAAAGCCCGGCTTTCGCCGCGCACTGTTGCCCATTCGCGATAGTCGTTGGTGAAAGGCACGCGCAGCGTGACCTTGTCGCCCTTCAGCGCCGGCAGATCGCGGCGAAAGAAAGGGAGCGCGAACACGGCTCTTAGAACTGAGATCAGACGGCTAGCCTGCGGGCCGTCGGCGGCGGGCCCGCAAGCGATTCGAGGATCGCCTCGTAGGGCGCAAGCGTGCCCACGGGGCCGACAGCGGTGAGCGTCGGCTTGGTCGAGAACAGCCGTGATGAGAGATCCGTCAGCCGCTCGACGGTCAGCGCCGAAAGCCGCTCCATCAATTCCTCCTTGGCGATCGGCCGGCCGAACAGCAGCAACTGCCGGGCGATCTGCGAGGCCCGGCTGGCCGGGCTCTCGGCTGACATGATCAGGCCGGCCCGGTACTGCGCGCGCGCCCGCTCGAGCTCTTCCTGCAGGATGTTTTCGCCGGCCTTCTGCAATTCGTCGATGATAACCGGAACCAGCTTGGCGATATCGCTCTGCCCGGTCGCGGCGTGCACGCCAAAGATGCCGGTGTCGGAAAAGCCCCAGTGGAAGGCATAGACGGAGTAACACAGCCCCCGCTTCTCGCGCACTTCCTGGAACAGCCTCGACGACATGCCGCCGCCCAGGATCATCGACAGCACCTGCGAGGCGTAGAAGTCGCGCACATGGTAGGCGCGGCCCTCGAAGCCAAGCACGATCTGCGCGTCCATCAGGTCGCGATCCTCGCGGAAGTCGCCGCCGACATATTGCGCATATTGCGGAATGTTGCCCGTCGCCTTGGCGCGGAAGCCGCCGAGCCGCTTTTCCACCTCGCGCACGAAAGCGTCGTGTTTGACGTCGCCGGCGGCCACGACCACCATGCGTTCGGCGCTGTATTGCCGCTCGATGAAGTCGTGCAACTGCTTGGAGGTGAAGGATTTGACCGTCTCCGGCGTGCCCAGGATAGAGCGGCCGATGGTCTGGTGGCGGAAGGCGGTTTCGGTGAAACGGTCGAAGACGATGTCGTCGGGCGTGTCGTGCGCGGCGCCGATCTCCTGCAGGATCACATGCTGCTCGCGCTCCAGCTCCTCCGGATCGAATTCGGACTCCTGCAGGATGTCGGACAGGATATCGACCGCCAGCGGCACGTCGTCGGAAAGCACCCTGGCATAGTAGGAGGTGGTCTCGACACTGGTGGCGGCGTTGATCTCGCCGCCGACATTCTCGATTTCCGAAGCGATCTCGAAGGCACTGCGCCGCTTGGTACCCTTGAACGCCATGTGCTCGAGCAGATGGGCCATGCCATGCTCTTCGTCGCGTTCATTGCGGGCGCCCGACTTAACCCAGGCGCCCAGGGCAACGGATTCGATGCTTGGAAGGGTTTCGGTGGCGACTGTCAGGCCGTTCGACAGACGGCTTACCTCAACACCCATATGGCAAGTACTCCCTAACGCGCCGCTCGTGAGTGGCGGTTCACGTAATCTTCCACCATTTTCAAGTCGGAGGGAAGTATCGTGTATTTTTCGTCGGCTGTCATCAAGCCGTCGAGCCATGCCGGAAGTGCCGGGGCAACACCGCTGGCGGCCTCGACCGCGGCCGGGAATTTTGCCGGATGCGCGGTGCCGAGCACCACCATCGGCACTGCTGCGTCAGCGTGGCCAGCCGCGACATGCACGGCGGCGGCGGTATGCGGATCAAGCAGATAGCCGCTTTTCTCGAGCGTCGCGCAGATCGTGGCGGCGACCTCGTCGACGCTGGCGCGGCCGGCGTCGAACTCAGCGCGGATGCGCTTCAATTCGCCGGCCTCGATGGTGAAGGCGCCGGACTGCTTCAGCCCGTTCATATAGCGCCGCACGGTCTCGGCGTTACGATCCGCCGCTTCGAACAGCAGGCGCTCGAAATTCGACGACACCTGGATGTCCATCGACGGCGAGGTGGTGGCGAACACGCCTTTGATCCGGTATTCACCGCTGGCCAGCGTGCGCGCCAGGATGTCGTTGTCGTTGGTGGCGATGATCAGTCGCTCGATCGGTAATCCCATGCGCTTGGCGGCGTAACCGGCGAAAATATCGCCGAAATTGCCCGTCGGCACGGTGAAGGAGACAGGCCGGTCCGGCGCGCCGAGCGACAGCGCCGACGAGAAATAATAGACGATCTGGGCCATGATGCGGGCCCAGTTGATCGAATTGACACCCGACAGCGAGACCCGGTCGCGGAAGCTGTGGTCGTTGAACATGTCCTTCACCAGGCCCTGGCAATCGTCGAAATTGCCTTCGAGCGACAGCGCGTGGACATTTGGCGCTTGCGACGTCGTCATCTGCCGCTGCTGCACCGGCGAGACCTTGCCGTGCGGGAAAAGGATGAAGATGTCGGTGCGGTCGCGCCCGGCAAAGGCGTCGATCGCCGCCCCGCCGGTGTCGCCGGAGGTGGCGCCGACGATGGTCGCGCGCTGGCCGCGTTCGGCAAGCACATGGTCCATCAGCCGGGCAAGCAGCTGCATCGCCACGTCCTTGAAGGCAAGCGTGGGGCCGTGGAAGAGCTCCAGCACGAAGCTGTTGGCGCCCGTCTGCACCAGCGGGCAGACGGCCTCATGCCGGAACGTGGCATAAGCCTCGCGCACCAGCCGCTCGAAGACAGGAGCCGCGATCTCGTCGCCGAGGAACGGCGTCAGCACGCGGATAGCCAGGTCAGGATAGGACAGGCCTCGCATGGCGCGGATGTCGGCGGCTGAAAACTGTGGCCACTGACGCGGCACATAGAGGCCGCCGTCGCGCGCCAGTCCGGCCAGCACCGCGTCGGCAAATCCAAGCACGGGTGCGTCCCCGCGGGTACTCACATATTGCATCGTAAAGGGCCCATTGCTGCCGGTCGCGTCATCCACGGCAATTGGTTAATTTTCCGAGCCGGCTCAGTCGCATTTTTGCCGCGCGGTTGCTATACGTCACCGGCTTTGTGAGAGGGAAGTGCAGTTTCATGGCGTTTTATTCGGTCAACCGTCGTCTTGTCGCGGGTCTGGCGCTCGTCGGCTTTATGCTTGCCGCCGCCGGCTGCCAATCAGGCGACAATGGTATCTTGAACCTGGGCATCGGCAAGAAGACCGACCCGACCGCGCCGCCGCCACCGCAAGATCCAAAGGTACTCGCCAGCCAGTTGCAGGCCTACTGCCCGAAAGTGACGCTGCGCGAGGGCACCGCCTACTTCAACACCTACGCCAAGGGCACGACCGCGAAGCCGAAGCCGAAGAAAAAGAAGGGCGAGACCGCGGCGGACGCCGCAGCCGAGGCAGCTGCTGCCGCGGCCGCGCAGACCGGGCCGAACGGCCAGCCGGTCGACCCCGATCACGATCCCTCCAAGATCATCTACCAGGCCTCGGTTACCGACGTGACGCGCGATTGCAGCCACGCCAACGGCCAGCTGTCGATGAAAATAGCGGTTGCCGGCAAGGTCGTGCCAGGTCCGATGTTTGCGCCCGGCACCGTGACCATGCCGATCCGCATCGCCGTCCAGCATGGCAACGATGTGCTCTATTCGCAGCTTCATCAATATCAGGTGCAGGTCACTGATCCGACCGCCGCCACCCAGTTCGTCTTCACCGACGCCAATGTGGTGGTGCCGGAGCCGACCGCGAAGGACTATTTGGCCTTTGCCGGCTATGACGACACCACGCCGAAGGTGATCGCCGACAAGGCAAAGGGCAAAAAGAAGAAGCGCGCTCCGGCAACGAATTGATCAGCGGGTAACAGCGCAAGGGATTTGGAGGACGTCTAGAGCGTTTCACCGTTTCACGGCGAAACGCTCTATCTCTTTGTATTTACGCAATTCTGGACGGAAATCCGCCCACACTTTTCCTGGGATTGCTCTAGGCGTCTTCCGACCACTCCGACAGCGCCGCGATCGTGCTGTTAAGCTCGGCCCAGCGGCGGATGACCGTTTCAGCGCCAGCCTCGGTGAGCGCATCGGCATGGCCGGGATAGCTGTGACTGGCCCCGGTGAAGCCGATGACGCGCATGCCGGCCGCCCTGGCGCCGGTGATGCCATGCACGGAATCCTCGATGACGAAGGTGTTCTTCGGGTTGGCGCCGAGCTTTTCGGCGGCGTAGAGGAACACGTCCGGCGCCGGCTTGGGCTTCTTGCTGGGGATATCCAGCCCGGAAAAGATGCGGCCGGCGAAGAACGGCAACAGCCCCACCTTCTCCAGCATGAACTCGACCCGTTCGGTGCGGGAGTTTGAGCAGACGGCGCGCGGCGCGGTGACGGCAGCCACCGCCTCGCGCACGCCGTCGATGGCGCGCACATCGCTGCGCAATTTGCGGTCGACCATCGCTTCGGCGCGGTCGATCAGCGAGGCCTGGAACGGGATCTGCGATTTCTCCTCGACCCGCATCATGATGTCCTTGAAGGTCAGCCCGGCATAGGTCTCGCTCAACTCCTCCGCCGAAATCTCGAACCCGGCCGAGGTCAGCAGTTCCGCCTCGATGCGCGCGGCGACGATTTCGGAATCGACGAGCACGCCGTCGCAATCGAAAATGACAAGATCTGGCTGAGGCATGGCAATCCGGATGGTTGGGGAGGGGCCTGACGGCTTAGAGCATGATGCCGAAAAGTGTGAAGCGGTTTTCGGACGACATCATGCTCTAGTCTTTAACTTAGAGACGGATTCTGATTTCAGGTCGAACGGACCTGAAATCATCCGGCTCTAGGCGGCGCGGCATACACCAATGGGCGGGCTGGCGCAAACATCCGGCTGCGGCCGCAATCCCTTCACCGAATGTTTACGCTGATCGGTAACCATAACAGAGAGTAAACCGTAACGCGTTCCTTTGGGTGTTTTAATGTCTGCCGTGCGTCTTCTCGACGAGCTTTCCCACGCCCCCCAGCCGTCCGAATGGCTGGATACGATCCTCAAAGGCGACTGCATAGCTGCCCTCGACCGGCTGCCGGAAAAGTCGATCGACGTCATCTTCGCCGATCCGCCTTACAATCTGCAGCTCGATGGCGATCTGCACCGGCCAGACCAGTCGAAGGTCAACGCCGTCGACGACGACTGGGACCAGTTCGAGAGTTTCGAGGCCTATGATGCCTTCACTCGCGCCTGGCTGCTTGCCGCGCGCCGCGTGCTGAAGCCGAACGGCACCATCTGGGTCATCGGCTCCTACCACAACATCTTCCGCGTCGGCGCCAAGATGCAGGACCTCGGCTTCTGGATCTTGAACGACATCGTCTGGCGCAAGACCAACCCGATGCCGAATTTTCGCGGCCGTCGCTTCCAGAACGCGCATGAGACGATGATCTGGGCCACGCGCGACCAGAAGGGCAGGGGCTACACCTTCAACTACGAGGCGTTGAAGGCCTCGAACGACGATCTGCAGATGCGCTCCGACTGGTTGTTCCCGATCTGCACCGGCGGCGAACGGCTGAAGGACGAGAACGGCAACAAGGTTCATCCGACGCAGAAGCCGGAAGCATTGCTTGCCCGCATCATGATGGCTTCGACCAGGCCGGGCGATATCGTGCTCGATCCCTTCTTCGGTTCCGGAACAACCGGCGCCGTCGCCAAGCGGCTCGGCCGCCACTTCGTCGGCATCGAGCGCGAACAGGCTTACATCGACGCCGCCAATGAGCGCATCGCCACGGTGCGCCCGCTGGAAGGCGCCGATCTCACCGTGCTGTCAGGCAAGCGCGCCGAACCGCGCGTCGCTTTCATCAGCCTGATCGACACCGGCCTGATGGCCCCTGGCGCCACGCTCTACGACGCCAAGAAGCGCTGGGCCGCCAAAGTGCGCGCCGACGGTACGCTGGCCATCGGCGACAGCGCGGGCTCGATCCACAAGATCGGCGCCGAGGTGCAGGGTCTGGACGCCTGCAACGGCTGGACCTTCTGGCACTATGAGCGCAGCGGCGGGCTGACCCCGATAGACGAACTGCGCCGCATCGCCCGGTTGGGCATGGAGCGGGCAGGGGCCTGAGTCCGAGGTCGACGCTCTACGACGCTACCTCCCGCCCTTTGCGCTGTTCAAACGGTAATTCCGAACCGCTCAAGGTCCGCCTTGAGCGTTTTGGCATCCGTGAACAGCACCGACTGCCAGCCGGCGGCCTTGGCGCCGTCGACATTCTTCGGGCTGTCGTCGATGAACAATGTGGCTGACGGCTCGAGGCCGAACGCGGCGACATGATGGTCGTAGATGGCGCGGTCGGGCTTGATCTGGCGGATATCCGCCGAGACAGTGACGCCGCGCGGGCGGCTGAGAAAGTCGAAACGCTGCCTGGCTTCGGCCAGCGTGTCGGCGGCGAAATTGGTCAGCATGGTCACGTCGTGGCCGCTCTCGATCAGGCCGAGCATGATAGCGACGCTGTCCTCATAGGCGTGCGGCACCATCTCGTGCCAATGGCGGCGGAAATTGCGGATGTTCTCAGCGTGGTCCGGGTACTCGGCGATCAGCAGCGCTTCCGCCTCTTCCCATGTCCGGCCACGGTCCTGCTCGATGTTCCAGTCATGCGTGCAGACATTGTCGAAGAACCACTTGCGCTCCTCGGCATCCGGAATGAGGTGGCTGAACGGAATATTCGGGTCGTAGTGGATCAGCACTTTGCCGATGTCGAAGACGATGTGGCGGATTTCGGTCATGCGGGCCTCTTTGCACTGTGTGGCGACGGCTTTTTCGTTGCGCCCGGTATCGCCGCCTCGATTACCTTTTTCATGACGGTGGGCAGCGCTTCCCCGGAAATTTCATGGGCCAGCGACCAGAAATGGCCTTCCGGGGCATCACCTTTGATGTGGGCGTGAAAGACGTCGAGTTCGAGCGCAAAATGTGTGAAGACGTGGCCGATCTGCCCGGCACGCCGCCAATCGGCGGGAAAAGGCGCCGCGTCGGCCGTCGTCACGCCATCGACCCTTGCGGTCCAGCCGGTGGTCGGCACCTCCGTCATGCCGCCGAGCAGGCCTTTATCCGGCCGCTTGCGCAACAGGATGGCGCCGTCGCCGCGCTCGGCGACGAAAGCAGCACCCCGCCGGAGCGGCTTGTCGTCCTTCGGCAGACGTACAGGAAAACGCTCGGGATCGCCCGTCAGAATCGCGCTGCAATCCTCGCGCACCGGGCAAAGCATGCAGCGCGGCCGCTTCGGCGTGCAGATCGTCGCGCCAAGGTCCATCGTCGCCTGGGCGAAGTCGCCGGGCCGCGCCTGCGGCACCAGTTTCTCGACCAGCGCGCGGATTTGCGGCTTGGCCTCGCTGAGCGGCGTTTCGATCGAATAGAGCCGGGTCATGACCCGCTCGACATTGCCGTCGACCACCGCCGCCGGCCGGTCGAAGGCGATCGCGGCGATTGCCGCCGCGGTATAGGCGCCGATGCCCGGCAGTTCGCGCAATCCGGCCTCGGTGTCGGGGAACTTGCCACCTCGCAGCGCCACGAGATCGGCGCAGGCCTTCAAGTTGCGCGCTCGGGAATAATAGCCGAGCCCGGCCCAGGCTTTCATCACGTCCTCGGTCGCCGCCGCCGCCAGCGCCTCCACCGTCGGCCATGTCTCGACGAAATTGCGGAAATAGGCTTTTACCACTTCGACCGTGGTCTGCTGCAGCATCACCTCGGACATCCAGACGCGATAGGGATCGGGTCTAATCCCGCGCGCCAGGGCGCCGGGCGCGACGCGCCAGGGCAGGTCGCGGTGATGCGCGTCGTACCAGGTGAGCAGGCGGGGAGCGATATCCAGGGATCCAGCTTTGCTGGCGTCTCGGGATCCGGCTTTGCCGATATCCTCGGCGCTGCTGGATAGAGCGGTCTTGCGGGTCTGGTCTTGCGGTGCCATTGATCGGTCCGGACTGGAGAACGCACATGGCAGGGAAAACGCGCTTCGGCAATCCCGTTCCGGTGAGCGATCTCGCCACCGAGATCCTCGACCCGGTGCTGCGCAAACGCGCCGGCATCACGATCGGCCTGGTGCAGTCCTGGGAGGAGATCGCCGGGCCGCGGCTCGCCAGTCATTCGCGCCCGGAAAAGATCCAGTGGCCGCGCCGCTTGCATGAGGATGATCCGTTCGAGCCGGCGACCTTGGTCATCGCCTGCGAAGGCATGGCGGCACTCCATCTCCAGCATGAGGCCGGCGAGGTCATCAGCCGCGCCAACGCCTTCCTGGGCTTCAATGCCATCGGCCGCATCAAGATCCTGCAGAAGCCGGTTCTGTCGCAGAAGGCCCGGCCTAAGCCCGCGCCGCGACCCTTGAGCGCAGCTGAGAAGTCGAAGCTTTCGCATATGGTCGACAAGATCGAGGATGACGGCCTGCGCGCCTCGCTGGCGCGGCTTGGCGCCACAATTATGGGTGAAAGGAAGCTCAAAGGGTCGTAAGTAGCGTCATGAATGCGTCACCAATCTCGCGCATTCGTGATGCTCTCTATCAAGTTTGGCGATTGGATTGGGGATCGCCATGCCTTAATTCGCGCCAACTCTCGCCTTTTCTAGCTCTTGCGTTGCAAAATCCAACCAATATCAGGTGATTCGCATGAACCGTGCCCCGTTTGGCAAAAGCTTGTCCCGCAGAAACGTCTTGACCACGCTGGCCGCCGTTCCTGCGGTGGCGTTGCTTGCCGCATGCAGCGATTCCGGCGAGGAGGCCAAGGCTGCTTCGGTGAAGCCCGCCGATCCGTCGACGCCCGCCAAGCCTGCGGCGACGCCGGCGGCGGTTCAGGTTCCGGAATCGAGCGGCACGGTCGACATGGCGGAGCTGCTCAAGCCCGGCGCGCTGCCCGAAAAGCAGCTCGGCAAGGACGACGCCAAGGTCACCATCGTCGAATATGCCTCGATGACCTGCCCGCATTGCGCGCATTTCGCCGAGACAACCTTCCCCCAGTTGAAGACCAAGTACATCGACACAGGCAAGGCGCGCTACATCCTGCGCGAATTCCCATTCGATCCGAGTGCTGAGGCCGGCTTCATGCTGGCGCGTTGCTCCAAGGACAATTATTTCGCCATGGTCGACGTGCTGTTCAAGCAGCAGCCGAGCTGGGTTGGCGTCAACAACACCAAGGAAGCGCTGCTGCAGATCTCGAAGCTGGCCGGTTTTACACAGGAGTCCTTTGAGTCCTGCTTGACGGACCAGAAGCTTCTGGACGATGTGAGATCAGTCCAGAAACGCGGAGCGGACGAGTTCAAGGTCGACTCGACGCCGACATTCTTCATAAACGGAAAGACCTACAAAGGGGCGATGTCGATTGAGGAAATGTCGGCCATCATCGACCCTCTGCTCTGACATCCAGGCCGCGCCGAAGCGGTCCGGCCTCGGCGCGTCAGCCTGTAGTATAGGGCGGCGCGAATGAAATTTTCGCGCCTTCGCCTCCTCGGTTTCAAATCCTTCGTCGAGCCCGGCGAGTTCGTCATCGAACGCGGACTGACCGGCATTGTCGGGCCGAATGGCTGCGGCAAGTCGAACCTCGTCGAAGCCTTGCGCTGGGTGATGGGCGAAAGCTCCTACAAGAACATGCGCGCGTCCGGCATGGACGACGTCATCTTCTCCGGTTCCGGCGCGCGGCCGGCGCGCAACACCGCCGAAGTCACGCTTTTCCTCGACAACAGCGACCGCACCGCACCCTCCGCCTTCAACGATGCCGATGAATTGCAGGTGTCGCGCCGCATCGAGCGCGAAGCGGGCTCGCTCTATCGCATCAACGGCAAAGAAGCCCGCGCCAAGGATGTGCAGCTTCTGTTCGCCGACCAGTCGACCGGCGCGCGTTCGCCTTCGATGGTCGGGCAGGGTCGTATCGGCGAGCTGATCCAGGCCAAGCCCCAGGCCCGCCGCGCGCTGCTCGAAGAGGCCGCCGGCATTTCCGGCCTGCACACGCGCCGCCACGAGGCGGAACTCAGGCTGAAGGCCGCCGAACAGAACCTCGAGCGGCTCGACGATGTCGTCGGCGAACTGGAAGGCCAGATCGAAAGCCTGAAGCGCCAGGCGCGCCAGGCTTCGCGCTTCAAGAACCTGTCGGCCGACATCCGCAAGGCGGAAGCGACGCTGTTGCATCTGCGCTGGACGTTGGCCAAGACCCAGGAAGGCGAGGCGCGCTCCGCCCTTGCCGTCGCCACCACGCTGGTCGGCGATCGCGCCGCCGCCCAGATGGCTGCCGCCAGGGAGCAAGGCATTGCCGCTCATCGGCTCCCGGATCTGCGCGACGCGGAGGCCGCCGCTGCCGCCGCCTTCCAGCGCCTGTCGATCGCCAAGACGCAGATCGAAGAAGAGGCAGGTCGCATCCGCGCCCGCCAGACCGAGCTCGAACGCCGCCTGCAGCAACTCGACGCCGACATCGCCCGCGAGGAGCGGATGGTGCGCGACAATGCCGACATATTGGAGCGCCTGCGAGCCGAGGAAGCCGGGCTCAATTCGGACAATGCGGGTGCTGCCGAGCGCGAGGCCACTACGCGCGCCGCTTTCGAGCAGGCCGGCGCGACCCTGTCGCAGAGCGAGGCCCGGCTTGCCGCGCTGACCGCCGAACGCGCCGAGGCCTCCGCCTCGCGCAACCAGATCGAACGGACGCTGCGCGAGACCGCCGAGCGCCGCGATCGCTTCGCCCGCCAGCTCGCCGAGGTCGACCGCGAACTCTCAGATATCGTCGCGCGCATTTCAGGCCTGCCCGATCCCGCCGAGAAGCGGCTGCTGGTCGAGGACGCGATTGCCCGCCTGGAAGAAAGCGAAGCCGGCGCCATTGCCGCCGAGCAGGCGGTCGCCGAGGCGCGTACCGTCGAAAGCGCCACACGTCCGCCACTGCAGGACGCCAAGGCCGAGCTCGCCCGCATCGAGACCGAGGCGCGCACGCTGGCCAAGATCCTCAATGCCGCAAGCGGCGATCTTTTCCCCTCGGTGCTGGAACAGATCAGCGTCGAGCGCGGCTACGAGACAGCACTTGGCGCCGCCCTTGGCGAAGACCTCGACGTTCCGCTCGACCGCAGTGCGCCGGTGCATTGGGGCGAGAGCAGTGTCCAGCTGGGCGATGCCGCATTGCCCGAAGGCGTAAAGAGCCTGGCCAGCGTCGTCAGTGCGCCAGCACAGCTCGCGCGCCGTCTGGCGCAGATAGGCATCGTCGATGCCGCCGACGGTCGCCGGCTGCGGGCGCGGCTTGCGCCTGGCCAGCGCCTGGTCAGCCGCGACGGCGCGCTGTGGCGTTGGGACGGTTTGACGGCCAGCGCCGACGCGCCGACGGCCGCCGCGCAGCGCTTGGCGCAGAAGAACCGCCTGGCCGAGCTCGATGCCGAGGCCGTGCAGGCGACGCTGGTCGTGCGCGAGGCCGAGGAAGCGCTGGCGCGCGCCGAGCAGGCAATGCGCCAGGCAAGCGAGGCCGAGCGCAATGCCCGCCAGGCCGGCCGCGATGCCCAGCACGGGCTGGATGCCGCGCGCAATGCGCTGGCCGAGGCCGAGCGAGCCGGCGGCGAGCTGGTCAGCCGCCGCGCCGCCTTGGACGAAGCGCGCGCGCGCATCGTCGACAGCCATGAGGAAACGCAGGCCGCCTTCCTGGAAGCCGAGGCGATGCTGCAGGACGCGCCCGATCTCGGCGATCTCCAGCTCCAGCTTGAGCAGGCTTCCGCCAACGTTTCGCGCGACCGCGCCACGCTCGCCGACGCGCGCGCCGTGCATGAAGGTCTACGCCGCGAGGCCGAGGCTCGCATGCGCCGGCTCGACGCCATCGGCGCCGAACGCACCAACTGGCTGGAGCGCGCCGAGAACGCCTCGACGCAGATCGCCGCCCTTGGCGAGCGCAAGGCCGAGGCCGAAGCCGAACGTGAACGCCTGGCCGACGCGCCCGACGAGATCGACGCCAAGCGCCGGGCGTTGCTGACCCAATTGTCGGAAGCCGAAGCGCTGCGCAAGGCCGCGGGCGACCGTCTGCAGGAGGCGGAAAACAGGCAGGCCGAGCTCGACAAGGCCGCGACCGCGGCGATCCAGTCGCTTGCCGAGTCGCGCGAGACCCGCGTCCGCGCCGAAGAGCGGCTGACCGCGGCCGACGAGCGCCGCGCCGAGGTCGAGGCGCGCATCCAGGAAGCGCTCAACACGCCGCCGCATCTGGTCATCAAGCACACCGGCCTAGAAGCCGACGATCCAATGCCCGACATGGCCGAAATCGAGCGCCAGCTCGACCGGCTGAAGATCGAGCGCGAGCGGCTGGGTGCGGTCAATCTGCGCGCCGAGGAGGAGCAGAAGGAGCTTTCAGACCGGCTGGAAACCATCGTTTCCGAGCGCGAGGACATCATCGAGGCCATCAGAAAACTGCGCCAGGCGATCCAGAGCCTCAACCGCGAAGGCCGCGAGCGCCTGCTGGCTGCCTTCGAGGTGGTCAACGGCCATTTCCAGCGGCTGTTCTCGCATCTGTTCGGTGGCGGCACCGCCGAACTGCAATTGATCGAGTCGGAAGATCCGCTCGAAGCCGGGCTCGAGATCCTCGCCCGGCCGCCCGGCAAGAAGCCGCAAACGATGACGCTGCTTTCCGGCGGCGAGCAGGCGCTGACGGCAATGTCGCTGATCTTCGCCGTGTTCCTGACCAATCCGGCGCCGATCTGCGTACTCGACGAAGTCGACGCGCCGCTCGACGATCACAATGTCGAGCGCTTCTGCAATCTGATGGACGAGATGTCGAAGACCACGGAAACGCGCTTCGTCATCATCACCCACAACCCGATCACCATGGCCCGCATGGATCGCCTGTTCGGCGTCACCATGGCCGAGCAGGGCGTCAGCCAGCTGGTCTCGGTCGACCTGCAGGCGGCGGAGGCAATGCGCGAGGCAAGCTGATCGCTTCGGTTGTCGCTGGTCGAGCCGAACCAATCCCTATTTGTCAGGCGCGGTCGCCGGCGCCGTATACCGCCGGCGCACGGCGTCGATCACCAGCTTGCGGCTTTCGTCGGCGGACAATGTCTTGTCCGTCTCGACCGCCGCGGTTTCGCGCGCGAGGTCCTTGTCCCTGATTTGATGGCGGAACCATCTGGAATAGTCGCCGGCGCGCAAATGATAGTCCCAGGTCTTGTCGTCGATGCCTTCAGCCATCTGGGCGAAAATGATGAGATTGTGGGCTCTCAGGTTCATCTCCTTCCTTGGCCCGGTGAAATAGAAGCTGCCGGCTTCATCGAGCTCACCCTCGGCATATTTGCGGCTGTGCCGCTTCAGTGATTGGCGCGGTTCATTCGCCTTGACGTTGAACGGCGTCCTGTCCTCATGCGGTCGCCAGAACAGCACCCGGTCGCCCTTGGGCGTCGGCATGTCCTTCGGTGTCTGAAGCCCGGTTTCCTTGCAAAAGCTCTTGATGACGCCCTTGGCCTTCGGACCGAGCGCGATCACCGTCGTCACCAGGCGCAGCGCATCGGTCGAGACCGCTTCCGGGTGCACGGTGATCAGCACCGTGCCAGGCAGTTCGATCGAAAGCGCCGCGCGCGTGTCCCTGCGCCGCTTGGGCAGCAGGTGGTGCGCTTCGTCGATGATCAGCCAGTGCGGCCTTGCCGTGCGGTAGCGGACATTGCCGAGGCCGGGCAGCAATTCGGCGAAGAAATCGGGCCGCTCGTCGACCTTCAGCGCCAGGCCGTTGACCACGATATTGTTGCCCGGCTTCTCGATGAGCTCCAGCAACTGTTCCTTGTTCGGCGCCGTCGAGCCGTTGCCGAGCGGCACCGCGCCGTTCAGTCCGTCATAATCGCCCTCGGGATCGAAGATGCAGAATTGCAGGCCCTTTTCGATAAGCCGTTCGGTGAGTGCCGTGGCCAAAGTGGACTTGCCGATGCCCGAGCTGCCGGCGATCAAAACCGTCTCGGTCGGCGACAGATAGATGTCCTTGCCGCGGGACGTCCCGAGCAAGACGCCGCGCGGACGCTTCCTGGCGATCAGGTGATCGCGCCTGATCAGCTTGCGGATCAGCTCCTCGACGCCCTTGCCGCGCGCCTCCTTGGTGACGAGGTCGGCGGTCTCCTTGACGGCCGGCAAGGCATTGGCGACGGCGACGCTGCAGCCCGAGGCTCTCATGAAAGCATGGTCGTTCTCGGCATCGCCGACGGCCACCACATTGTGCGGCGACAGCTTCAGGTCTTCCAGCGCCGCCGCCAGCCCGCTCGCCTTGTTGATGCCCGAGGGCAGGACCATCACCGCGCCCTTGTTGAAGATGATGTCCAGGTCCAGCCCGAGCTTCTTGATGACGTCGAGCACCGTTGTCTGATGCGGCTCCCAGGTGGCGACGATCGAGCGGCCGACGGAAAGCGGCTTCACGCCGCGTTTTTTCAACCCGTCGATGAAGTCGGCGGAAGGGGCGGGCGAGATCGAGCGCTCCTCTTCGCTCGCCGGTGTGTAGATCAGCGCGCCGTTTTCCGCGACGACCTTGTCGAACAGGGAAAGTTCGGGCAACACCTCTTTCAGGTCGGGCAGCTCCCGGCCGGTGACCAGGATGAGCTTGCGCCCGGATTTCTTCAGCTTCTCCAGCGCCTTGACCGTGCTTGCACTGACCAGCCCGTCATGTGCCAGCGTGCCGTCATAGTCGGTGGCCAATGCCATGAAATACATCGGGTTGAGCTTCTCCGCTGGTTGCCACGCCATCCTGCCGGAAGATCTGGCCCGGCGAACAACAACGCCTGTCGGCGAAAAAGGTTTAGGCCGAGGCTTGATTATCGCGGTCGCCGCCGGCCAGTCGGACATCGCAGCCAATGCGTCCGTGCGAATGAAACGATGGGCCAGGAGCGGCCCACTTGCCGCCCGGCAACACCTTCGCTACTGCCATGTCATGGCAACGCACAAGCTCATCAACACGATCTGGCACAATGTCCTCGGCACGATCGCCCCGGCGCTCACGATAGCATCCGGCGATGTCGTGACGATGGAAACGCTCGACGCTCGGGGTTTCGACAAGAACGATGTGCAACGGACACGAGGACCGAACCCTATGAACGGCCCGATCTTCGTGACCGGGGCCGAACCTGGCGACGCGTTGCGCGTGGACATCTTGCGCATGGACCCGATCCGCCCCTCGGGCTGGACGATCTCGTCATTGGCTGCGAACGTCGTCGATCCGGAGGCTGCTCGCGGCTTGCCGGCGCGCGACAAAGCCACTTGGCTAATCGACCTGGAATCGCGGATCGTGATGTTGCAGGAGCCGCCGCCAGGTCTTGAAAACCTCGTGTTGCCGCTCGAACCGATGATCGGCTGCTTTGGCGTGGCGCCCGCCATGGGCCAGGCTTTCTCGACCGCAACAAGCGCGGAGAACGGCGGGAACATGGATTATCGCGGGTTTCGGCCTGGCGCGACCGTATGGTTCCCCGTTGCCGTGGAGGGGGCGCTCTTCTTCGCGGGCGATTGTCATGCAACACAGGGCGATGGGGAGATCGTCGGAACCGGGATCGAAACCTGCTTTGAAGTCGAGCTACGCCTGAGCGTGGAAAAGAACAGGCGGCTGACATGGCCTCGCGGTGAAAACGAGAAGCACATTTTCTCGGTCGGCAACGCTCGTCCGCTGGACCAGGCCCTTCAGCATGCGACTACGGACATGCTCAACTGGCTGACCAGCGATTATGGCCTGTCCGCCACCGCTGCATCGCATCTGATGGGACAGCTTGTGCGCTATCATGTCGGAAACGTGTTCGACCCTGCCTATACGATGGTTTGCCTCATCGAGAAGCGATGGCTTCCGAAGCTGGCCTCCGTCGGCTGACGGGCGCGGCAACCCGTTCGGAACGAGGTTGTCACCCATGTCTCAGGTACACCTGTGTGTCCGGGTCGGACATGTGAGCATTGGCTGGGGCGCCAGGATTCGAACCTGGGAATGTCGGTACCAAAAACCGATGCCTTACCACTTGGCGACGCCCCAGCAGGCGAGCAGGCCCGCTGCGCGCGGCCTTATAGGACGCGGCGCGACAAAGCTCAATGCCGGCTGTGCACGAAACGCCATGGCAATCTCGTCGCAGCCGGCTACGCGCTCCGCTTTTGCAGCCGGAAATAGAGGTCGGCATAGGCCTGCCCCATTTTTTCCGCGGTGAAGAGGTGAGAAAACCGTTCGCGCGCTGCCTGCCCCCATTTGTCCGCTTCCGCGGGCGAATCGATGAGCCGGTTGATGGCTTCGGCCAGGCGCGCGGGATCGGAGGGCGGCACGACCAGGCCGGTGACGCCGGCCTTGTTCACATAGGACGTTCCGGTTCCGATATCGCATGAGATCATCGGCTTGCCGCACATGGCGGCTTCCGCGAGCGACACCCCGTAAGCCTCGGAGCGTTGATTCGAGGGAAAGACGAAGCCGTTGCAGGCACAAAGCAGGGCCATCTTCTGCCCTTCAGAGACTTCGCCGAGGAAGATGACATTGTCGCGCCTCAGCCTTTCGGCCTGGCGTTTCAGCTGCTGTTCGATCGGTCCCGATCCGGCAATGACGATTTTGCACCGCGCCCGGTCCGCCGCATCGACGAGGACATCCAGCCCCTTGTAGTAACGCAGGACGCCGACGAAGAGCATGAACGGCCCCGATACCGCCGACCGGCACCAATCGATCCCGGCTGGAGTCGGCGCCGGATAGGCGCTTTCGTCCAGGCCGATCGGGATGACGCTCGATTTGGCCTCGAACCGCCTCAGCACCACGCTCGACCGCAGATAGTCGGGCGAGGTCGCAACAATGGCGTCGACGTCGCCCAGGAAGCGCATCATCAGCGGCCTGTAGAGCGACAAGAGCAGCCGTTGCCTGACGACGTCGGAATGATAGGTGACGACCGAAGGCTTGCCGTGGCGGGAGCGGAAATGCGCGATGTCCATGACCGGCCAGGGAAAATGGTAGTGCACCAGGTCGGATTGCCGGGCGAGCTCGTCGAATTTGCGAAACACCGCGCGCGAAAACCCGGTCGAGGCCAGCTCGAAATCCAGCCTGGCTTTCACGGCCATGTGGCCGTCCAGGCGCCTGGTGTTTTCCACCGGAGCGCGGCTCAGCGACAGGACCTGCGTTTCGACGCCATGGCTGGCCGTGCTTTCAGCGATGGCATGGACGGTCCGCTCCACCCCGCCGAAGCTGTCCGGCCAGTATGTCTTGAAGAAATGCAGGACTTTCAAATAGGCGTCTTTCGTCTCGACCGGATGGCCTGCTCAAAGATCTCTAGCATGCCCTTGGCATGATTCTCCCAGGTGAAGCGTCCCGCATTCCGGCGGGCCCCGGCCGAAAGCTTCTGGCGCAATTGCGCGTCGAGGCAAAGCTGCCCGAAGGCATCGGCGATCGAATTGGCGCTTTGCGGGTCGACGAGAATGGCGCTGCCGCCGGCGACTTCGGGCATTGACGAGATGTTCGACGTCAGCACCGGCTTGCCAAACGACTGCGCCTCGACGATCGGGAAGCCGAAGCCCTCGTAAAGCGACGGCATGGCAAGAAACAGGCAGCGCGCGTAGAGGCTCGCCAGCATCCTGTCGTCGACGAAACCGGTGAAGATGACGTTCCGCTCCAGTCCGCCGCGGCGCACGTCATCGGCCAGGCTCGTCTGCTTCCAGCCGCTGCCGCCGACGATAACCAGATCGCAGCCGGCGCGCACGCTTTCAGACAGCATCCCATAGGCCTGGATCAGCTTGCCGAGATTCTTTCTCGGCTCGAGCGTGCCGACGAAAAGCGCGTAAGGCCTGGTGATGCCGAGGGTTTCGAGGCTGGAAAGATCACCTGGTTCCGGTAGGAGAGTGGTGCCGGGAGCGACCGTCGTGACTGGCGCTTTCAGCCACGGAAACGCTGTCCGCAACGCGGTTGCCGTGGCGTTTGAATCGGCCGCCACGACATCGGCGCGTCGCAAGGCGGGTTTCATCATCAGGCGCTCGCCGAGCAAGGTCCGGGCGTGCATGGTTTCCGGCGCATGCAACCAGACGAGATCGTGGATCGTGACGACGCGCGCGATACGGCTGTTCAAAATGAGCGGCAGCCGGTGAGATGGCCCCCACGAAACATCCACTTGATCCTGCGCGGCCCAGGCAGGCAGCATGGCCTGGCCCCACAGCGCTCGCGCCGGCAGGGTGTCTGCCTCGCCGGTCCGCAGCTTGACCTTAGCCGGCAAGTCGTAGCCGGCATTGATCGCGGCCGGAGCGTAAACGCAAATCTCGGCGCCGAGCACTGACAGCGCCTTGACCGACTGGTGGACGAACCTGCCAATTCCGTCGGTGGCTGATCTCAGGTTCCTGCCGTCGACGCCGATTCTCAAGAGGGTCTCCGGAAATGGGGGAAGCAAAGGATTCCCGACATTGCCATTGTGGGCCGAGGGCAAGGATTTGCAGGCCCTCCGCTTGGTTGTGAAATCATTCCATGCCTTTCGTCAATTCAGGAAATCCCAAACAGGAAACTGCTTGTCCATTTCCGGGAAAATTTCTTGCACCTCGCTCTTGGGATGGTAGATGCACACGAGTGTTCCATTCTCAAAGCATGAGCGGTTGGCCCTGCCGAAACTGATTATCCAGATACCTTGCTACAATGAGGCGGAGACGCTGGCGATGACGCTGGCCGACCTGCCGCGCACGGTGATGGGTTTCGACAGCGTCGAATGGTTGATTATCGACGACGGAAGCGTCGACGATACCGTCACGGTCGCCGAACAAAATGGCGTGGATCACATCATACGACATACAAGCAACCAGGGCCTTGCCTATGCTTTTATGACCGGCATCGAGGCCTGCCTTGCGCGCGGAGCTGACGTTATTGTCAACACGGACGCGGACAATCAGTATTGCGGCGAAGACATTCCGGTGTTGACCAGGCCGGTTCTCGACGGTCGCGCCGAGATGGTTGTGGGCGCGCGGCCGATATCGGAGATAGAGCACTTCTCGCCGCTGAAAAAGCTGCTGCAGAGGCTTGGCAGTTGGGTGGTGCGGGTGACTAGCAGCACTGACGTTCAGGATGCCCCAAGCGGCTTTCGCGCCATATCGAGAAATGCGGCGCAGCGACTTGTCGTGTTCAACAGCTATACCTATACGCTGGAAACGATCATCCAGGCCGGGCGCAAGAACATGCGCGTTGTCTCGGTTCCCATCCGCGTCAATGGCCATACGCGGCCATCGCGACTGGTCAAGAGCATCCCTTCCTATGTGAAGCGCTCGATCCTCACCATCGTGCGCATCTTCGTCATCTACCAGCCGGCACGGTTTTTCGGTGTCGTCGCTGCCGTGCTTTTCGGGCTTGGTTTTCTGCTTGGTCTGCGCTTTCTCTTTTTCTATCTGTTTGACGGGGGCATCGGCCATGTACAGTCGGTGATCCTCGCCGGTGTGCTGATGTCGATGGGTTTCCAGGCCCTCCTTGTCGCTTTTCTCGCCGACGTCATCGCGGCCAACCGCAAGCTTCTGGAAGACATCCGCTATACGCAGCGCGCTACGCAGGTCGATTCCGTGCGACTACACCCGAAACGGAAGGATAGCAGGCCGGGCGAATGAAGGTAGCTGGCGGACAGGCGGAGGACGGCATTATCATAGGTAACACCTATGACAAATACGGCACACGGAACCCGATCGCTCGCCGGATGGTCGCGGGCTTCGACAACGCGCTCTCAGGGTTGGTGGCGAAAGTGAAACCCGGCACCATTCACGAGGTCGGATGCGGAGAAGGATATTGGATTATACGCTGGCTCGGTGAGGGTATCGATGCGCGAGGCACGGATTTTTCGACACAAGTCATCGACATTGCAAAGGAAAACGCTCGCGGGCGCGATATGGAGCCGGGGCGATTTGCCGTCCGCAGCATCTATGACGTCATACCGGAGCGCGACAGCGCCGACTTGATCGTTTGCTGCGAGGTGATGGAGCACCTCGAGGAACCGCAGAAGGCGCTTCGGGCGCTGCAGCGTATAGCGACCTCGGACCTTATCCTCAGCGTTCCCCGGGAGCCGCTTTGGCGTGTACTCAATCTGGCGCGTGGGAAATATGTGTCGGCGATGGGAAACACACCGGGCCATGTGCAACACTGGTCGCAGCGCGGTTTCGTCTCCCTGACGTCCCTGTTTTTTGATGTCGTTGAGGTCGTGGCGCCGCTACCGTGGACGATGTTGCACTGCAAGCCGAAGAAAAGGCATTGACGATGGCGCTTGGCCCGCGCGCCAAGACGTGGCTCAGTCGCATCGGGGCTTTCCTCGGACTAGCCGGTGTCGTTTTCGTGGGGATCAGGCTCCATGGTTACGCCGGTGAGATCGATTTTCGCCGAATGGGAGCGGGTAGCTACGGCGCCATTGCGGCCCTGGCCGCCGTCTATGGAGCGTCGAACCTGCTGTTGGCCTTCGGTTGGCGGCGCCTGATGCATCGCCTGGGCGTTCCGGTCTCACGGTCTTGGGCGATCCGCGCCTACGCCGTCTCACAATTGGCCAAATACGTTCCCGGCAATATCTTCCAGTTCGCGGGCCGGCAGGCGATCGGCCTGGCGGCTGGTATCGGCAACGGGCCGCTCGTCAAGTCCACTGTTTACGAACTTGCCTTGCTCACTATTGGCGGACTTCTCTTTTCGCCGCTTGTGTTGCCGCTGGTTCTGACCGGCCTGCCAAATTGGATTGGCTGGGCCTCTTTCGCGGGGGCAGCAGCTATCGTGCTTTGCGTAGCCTGTCGCATCGGCGGAGTAGATTTTGGCGCTGCCGCAACTTTCTATCTCGCCTTTCTGACGCTCTCGGGTGTGGTATTTGTAGTCGCCTGTGATCTGGCGGGCGCCCCCAGCCGCAGGGAGTTGTATCCGGCAATTGCCGGCGCCTATGTGGTTGCGTGGCTCGTTGGTCTGGTGACGCCCGGCGCGCCGGCAGGCATAGGCGTCAGGGAGGCTATTTTGCTAGTCCTCCTCGGTGGCTTGAGCACTGGCCCTGTCATCCTTCTGGCGGTTGTAATCGGGCGGACAATCACCGTGCTGGGCGATCTTCTCTTTTTTGCTGGCGGGCAGGTTATTGGGCGTTTTTATGGGGCGGGCGATGAACGAAACTGATGGAGCTACTTTCTCCAGGATTGGCTTCTGCCTGCTAGCGGCTACCGCGCTCTTCTTTGGGCTATTCGTGAACGGCGCCTTGCCTGGCTTTATGGTCCCTACGACGGGCCAAGCCATCTGGACATTGGGTTTTGCTCAGTCCTTCGTCAACGGATCTTCGATCTACGCGACAAATTTCGGCTTGCCGAATCCGGCGGCAATCTCGTTTGGGCTAGCCGGCGCCCTTCCAGTCGCACTTTTCTTGAAAGCCGGCATGCCGCCTGCCGATGCATACGCACTGGCATTCGCGCTATGGCTCACGGTCGCGTTCTATGGCGCCTATAGGTTTGTCCGCCTAGTCGGGGCCGAGCGTGGCATTTCGCTCGTATGCGCGGTCCTATGGCTTACGCTGCCTGTCATTTGGCAGCACTCGGATTATTCCATGGTTTCCCTTGGGATGGCGCTCTTGCCGGCATACTTCTACCCGGCCCTGCGATTGGTGCGTTACGAGTGCGACCTATCCTCAATTGTTCTGTTCTTTGGAGCCACTCTGTCCTCGGTCTTCATGGATGGCTACAGCTTCATGATGTTCGCGTCAGGGACAGCGGTGCTCCTGCTGTTCGCATTTGGCTTGGGATGGGTGGGGCGGCTGGAACTCTCACTCAAGCGTGGACCGATAATCGTGTTTAGCTTCGCAATTTCCTATCTATTGTATGCGAGGTACATCGGGAAGTCGGTATTTGCCGCAGAAGATATAAATTTCTTCAGGGCCTTCGGGTCGAATATAGAATTCTTCTTTGTTCCTACCCGTGGAATGCTTCTGCTTCCCGATCTCTTAGGGCTCAGTGCTAATCGTGATGTGACCGCCTATTTTGGCGATGGTTCCGTGTTTAATTGCTCGTTCGCGCTCGTGCTAATCGTTGCCGCAATTTATTCTTTAGCTACGAAATCGGCCGATCGCGGATTGAAAACGGCGTTGCTGCTTGTCGCCCTCGGTGGGTTCTACATGGCCTTGGGGCCGTCATTCAAATTGAATGTCTTGAAGCCCGGGGGTGACGGTCTCTTGATGCCTCCTGAATACGCACCATGGCGAACCGGGACAGAGTTTCTTTCACTATATCTGCCGGGGTTTAACAACATGCGCGCCAGCTACCGCTGGGTGGGGCTCGGCTTGTTTGGAGCATGGGCGTTGCTCGCGCTGCATGTGGCAAGTCGTCGCGTGCAGTCCGGGATTACGGTTGGGATCATTTCGGTGGGTATCGCCCTAAATATCCCATCGCCGGCGGTTGTCACGGCCAACATCGATTCGCAACGGGCGATTCTCGATATCGATCGCTACGTGGAAGGTCTGAGGTCGTTCTTCAAGCCGACCGAGAAGGTGGCCTTCCTGCCGTTTCGAAACGACTTCTTCGCCAACTACATGGCGAGCAAACTGGGCATCGGTACTTATAACGTTGGTGGCGACAAGAACTTCGCCGCTGCGATAGCAAGCTGGCCCGATACCATGCTTGCGTTCGAAATGGGGAAAACTGGCCCGGGTTTCTGGAAGAAGGTAATCTGGGTGCTCGCGAAGAAAGATGCTGATGTTGTCGCGATACCTTATATAGATTTATTGTGGGCGGTGCATTATTGGCCAGGAGATCGACAGTACTTTGCGGAGATGCAGCCTTACATAGACGCCATCCAATCGTCTGATTTGGTAGAGGTCACGCGTACAGATGATTTTGCTTTCATTCGCCTTAAGCCGTCTATTCGTGACCTGCCGAGGCGTGAGCTTTCGGCGCTCGTCACAAAATATATCTGCAAAGAAGGCGTCTTCCTTGCCAGGTCTTCGCCTTTGACGTTCTCCAACGACGATAACGTTTGTGGCAATGGGTGGTCTGATGTCGAAGTCTGGGGTCGCTGGACAAGCGGTAAGCGCGCAACCCTTCACTACAAGCTTGCCCCTGATGGCGAACGCGATGTCCTTGAGTTTGACGCACATGGCTTCATCGGCGGCGATGTAACCGATCAAAAGGTTGAAGTTAGCATCAACGGCAAAAAATCCGATCAATGGGAGTTTACGGGTCAGTCCCCGCGCAGGATAGAGCGGCTGCAACTGCCTCCGGGCCTTGATACGCTGAACTTGAAATTCATCATTCCCAACGCCAAATCCCCGAATGATGCAGGGGTATCGGCGGATACTCGAACTCTCGGCTTAGGCATCATGGCGGTCTGCTTGACCAAAGCTGACGAAACCTGCCTTCATCTCTGAATGTTCCGCAACAAACCTTAGTTGCTGTAACGCATCGCGACGTGGCGGCTTGAATCTGTCAGCTGCCTGAACAATGCTCTAATCATTCCAGAGGCGCCTGAAGCCCAGTTCTGACCCCTAGGAGCATTGCCAATGAGCGCTGGCCTATCTTTGCCCAGGTATTCTCCTCGACCCAATCCAGCCGCCGTTTGGCGACATTCTCAAGGTTCAGTTCCTCGGGCCCGTCATAGAATTCACGTAGACCGGCTGCGATGTCCGTAGCTGCAAAGCCCTTCAGTCCTATCGTGATATCGCGAACTTCGTCGAACAGATGCGCAGGAGACGTCGCTACAAACGCACAGGCAGTCAAGGCGGTTCTAACTGCCGCGCTGGATGACTCCGGATTTTCTAAGTATGGAAGCACGACCAAGTCACATTCCGAAAGTTTTTGCTGGACTTCCCGTTCCTCCATATAGTCTGAATAAAATTCAACTTGGGTTGCGAGGCCCATGCTCTCTATCATTTCTTTGCAACGCTTAAGCTCTTCGTTCGAGTTGGCCTCGGCACGTACGGCATTCACAAGACACAATCTGAATAGCCTACCGTCCTCTCGCGTTGCGACAAAGCGCGCAAAACCCTCGATTAGGGCCGTTACATTTTTATGCCTGTACAAGAAGCCGAATGATCCGATCCGTTTAGTCGATTTCTTCGTCGTATCGGTATTGTGTCGGTATGGGATGCCCTGTGGGATGACCGTCACGTTGTGACCTAGTCCGCATTGACCCAAATTGTTGAGATCGCGCACAGAGTGCACAATCACGCGATCGAAGAGCCTTAGCGTCTCCACAGCTGTGTTACGTCGTCCAGAATCAAATTGGAGAATGGGTTGCGAGGTATGCAACGTGATGAAAAGGGTTTTTCCCAAAGCCTTTAGCTTCTTGACCGTTGATTGGAGATTCCGGTCAATCTCATAAAAGGCAAAATGATGCTGAAACCACACGGCATCCTTCCAACGACTGAGGTCTTCATTGGAAAAGTCCGACTTCGGGTCGTTTTTTTTCCATCGTCTCGCGACTTCGACATGCTGCAGTAGTGGGGACGGTTGACGATCTCCACCTTCGTTTTGCGCAGCAATAATTGAAACATCACTAAGGCCCAGCGCCTCAACCAAATGTTGCGAGTAGTCCGCTATCCCGCATGGCTCGCGCCATGTCGACACTAATGTCAAACCAAGCGGTCGCTTGTACTGCACCTTTAGATCTTCAGCTCTGTCAAACGCGCTAACAAAGCGTCTGGCGGCATCGTTCGAACCATACTGTTGACTCACTCTGTCAAACAATAACCGCGCCTTTTGTTGCGAGCGAGTTCCTCCGGCGTCGAGATCGACAATCAAGTCCTCGAGTATTTCAGCTAGGGCGTTCTTGTCTGGTTCGGCCCAAAATGAAACGCCATTGGATAAGTGCGATCTGGATGGAGCGAAGTGAAAGGGTATTCGCCAGCTGTTCTCATCTGAGAGAAAATCCGCTTGGCCACCGAAGCTCGTTGCAGCCACTGGAAGGTAACGAAGCCCGGCTTCGATGGCTGGCAGGTTCAGGCCTTCCCCTCTCGACGGCAAGATTAGCGCATCTGACTGATCGTAAAGCTCTTGCATTTGCTGAGTCGTATATTCTTCATAAATGACACGAATGTTCTTTCTGAATTTGGGAGATACAATTTCTGAAATAAGTTGATCGACGTTATTGTGCTCGTTCGGAAATGTTTTGATAGTTAAGCGAATGTCGCGATTTCTCGATGCGCTATCGAATGCCGACAGCAGAATGTCGACACCTTTTCTAGGAAAGCACGATGAAACATGCAGAAGATTGATCACGCGGGAGGCCCGAGGAGGCCTTGGCCCAGCCGCAGGAATATCCACTACGGGAGGGTACGCTAGGACGATTGGCTTGAGAAGGCCATTGTCCTGCAAGGTCTTCATCACAAATCGAGACGGAGCAAGGATGGCGTCGTAGCCATTCAGCTTTTCGACTATCTCGGAAGGAATAGACGATTCTTCCCAGAAAAATATGGCGTAGGAACATCTATCGTGAGGCGACCGATCCAGCACCGGAAAATGATGGACAAGGGTGACATATGGTTCGTCGGAAGCGAACCCATTCGCCATCATGTGCATGAGAACCGCAGTGGATGCGTCGTTGGGCGTTTCAATAGTATTCTGACGTCGCCCATGGAACGGAACGATATTGATCCGCCCAAGTCCTAAAGAGTCCAGCTTCTCAGCTAAATTACGGTTGATATAGGCCAGGCTATACGTTCCATTGAAATGACCGATAAATTTTATAGAGCGTTCGGTTAAACTTCCGATTTGTGGCAGTGTCACATCGGGAAAATCGATGAAGAAGCCTTTCGTCAAAAGTGTTTGATATGGCTCGGTTGAAATAGGGTAGGATGATATACATGCTAAATGGTGTCGCAATGCAGGAAATGGTCTCGTTGAATTGTCAAAAATGGTCCATAGTATTGAGTTTCTCTTAATAAATCCTTTGCTTTCATATAATATTCTTTTCACAGCAGAGCGAAACCTGCTGCGAAATTTTTGAATTGAACGGCTTATAGTCTCAATATTGGATAGACCTGTCTTTAGTTGCTCCAGATGGGCGTATACAACGTGATTTATTTCAAGCTGTTGATTTATGAAATTTTCAGTCTCGATATCTCTAAGCGATTGATCGCGCCGGCTCTCCGCCAGAACCTGCCTTACCTCTTTGAGGTCGGCATGAATGGCATCGGCTTCTCTCGCCAGGCGCATCAGGCGCTCCATATCAGCAGGTCCTTGCTGCGGAACCGACGCGCAGTACGCGTCAAACTCCTGTTCTTTCGCCTTATTCCCCCCTTGTTTAAGCGCCGCCAATGCATAGTCAGGCCCTAAATTGAACAACGTGTTTATCAATGATTGGACAGGACCAAAACTTTCGTCGACTTGCTTGCCGTTGAGCCTTAGAATTCTGTTTGTCCTAAAGCCGGAAAGTTCAGCATAATAAGCCATCAGGGGTGGTGGTATCGGCCTCACATGGGTTGGATCCAAGTGAAATGCCCACGTTGCCACCGCGAGATTTTCCGGGTTAGGCGTTTCAACAATGAGAAGCCCGCCAGGCTTGAGTATTCTGTAAATCTCTTCAAGTAATTCCACAGCGTACCCGCTCTCAAGATGCTCAATTAGATGAAAAGCCGTGACAAAAAGGTAACTTTCATCCTTCGCGCTCTTAACAAAGTGGAGAGCATCCGAGTCGACTGATAGGAATCCTTTGTTTTCAGCCTCTGCTATCATGGCCGGATTGTTCTCGACCCCGGTACACAACCATCCGCGATTTTTCAGAAGAGCGCACCATTCGCCTCTGCCTGAACCAAGGTCAAGCGCCTTTGGAGCGGCATCGTGATCAGAAGAAACAATGTTCAAAAGTGGCAGATACACCGCAAAGGTGCGCAGCACGGAATCCCGGTTTCCCCTAAACCGCTCTTCAAAGTCGGAATATCGATCCGTGATACCGCCTGCCATCTAAGTTTTCTCCAAAAACATGAACTCCACCCAATTACCAGAAGGGGCGACACGCTCCTTAAAGCGTCGGCACGACCAATCGGCCTGGCTAAATTGCCAGCTACGGTCACCAGCTCGATTTGAGGGAGGAGTTGCTATCGACACCATGCCATTTCGATGCGCTGGTCAAGGAAAGCGCTTCGCCACCGATACGTTCGAGTTTTGCTCATGCACTATCTCTTTGGATGACGAACTGCGCATCAAGCGTGATCGGCACCTCTCTCAATCCTTTCAAACTTGCGCTTGTTGCGAGCTATGAGCCAGACCGAAATAGGCCGGCAGGACCTCATCAGCCGGCCCGTCCATCCGCACACGGCCATGGTCCATCCACAGGATGCGGTTGCAATTCGTCTGCAGCAGCTCGTGCGAGTGGCTGGCAAGGATGAGGATCTTGGTCGTGTCGACGATCTCGCGCAACCGCTTGTCGGCTTTGTGCTTGAAATCCTCGTCGCCGGTCGAAAGCCACTCGTCCATGACGAGTATCTCCGGCCGGATCGCCGTCGATGTCGAGAAAGCCAGGCGAAGCTGCATGCCGGATGAGTAGGTCCGGAACGGCATGTCGAGGAAATCGCCCAGGCCGGTGAATTCGGCGATGTCGTCGAATTGCTCGCGCAGCTCGTCCCGCCGCATGCCCATCATTGCAGCGCGCAGCCTGATGTTTTCGCGGCCGGTCGCCTCGGGGTCGATGCCAAGCGCGATGTTGATCAGCGAGACGCACTCGCCGTTGATCAACGCGGATCCGCTGGTCGGTTTGTAAATGCCCGACAGCACGCGTAGCAGCGTCGTCTTGCCGGAGCCGTTGTGGCCGACGAGGCCGATGCGGTCGCCCTCCTTGACGGAAAAACTCACATCCTCAAGGCCACGCACGATGACATGGCCGTCACCGCGGCGGTCGATCGCGCCGCCGGTCGCCACGCTCAGAACCCGGTTCTTGAGCGAACGGCTTGCCGCGTTGAACACTGGAAATTCGACCGAGACGCCGGTCAATGTAATGGAAGCCATGTTCAAAGCCAGTAGGGGATACGATGACGATAGCGGTCGAACAGCAGCAACGCGACTGCCCAGCCTACGATCGCATACACAATGCACGCCATCCAGCTGATCGCGGACGGCGGCACGCCCAGAAGCGGATCCCGCACGATGCTGATCAAATGATAGAAGGGGTTGAGGTCCAGCACCAGCCGCGAAACGCCGTCGGGCAATGTCCGCGGCATCCACATCACCGGTGTCAGGTACATGATCACCTGCAGGAGGTTCTGCATCACCTGCGTCATGTCGCGATAGCGGGCGCACAGCACGCCCAGAATGAGCATGATCCACAGTAGGTTTAGCACCAAGATGACAAAACCGGGCACCGCCAGGAAGACGTCCCATGTCGGCATGCCCCCGACAGCCAGAAGGACGACTGGGTAGATGAGGATGTTGTGCCCAAGAATGATCATGTTGCGGTAAAGCGTACGCAACACATGGGTGAACAGCGGCATGCGCACCTGAAGAATGATGCCTTCGGCGCTTATGAAGGCGGTACAGCCCTCGTTGATCGCGGTCGAAATGAAACTCCAGATGATCAGGCTGACGCAGATATACGGAAGAAACTCTTGCATCGGCGAACGGAAAAGCGTGCCGAAGACGAAACCCAGCGCGCCGATCAGGACGCCCATGTTGATCGTCAGCCAAAACGCGCCGACCCGCGAGCGGCGATAGCGCTGGGCCACGTCCTGCCAGCTGAAAGTCGTCGCAAGGTGATGTTTTTCGAGCGCAGCGCCGATATCGGCGAATGCCTCTGCAAGAAAGCCTGTTCTGGTCGGCAGCATGTATTCCGTTCGTGTGTTCTGCCCAGGCCCGACTGAGTGGACGGTTCGATACATTATTGGTCCGATGACATCAAGTTGAGTACCGTCTATGCCAAACTGACTGCGCCAGCGCGACAGCATGTCTGTCTACGCCTGGGCCACGCGTTCGCGGCAGTCGTTCAAGACCGCGGCAAGCGTTTCCTCGAAGGGATGTTCAGGCGCCCAGCCAAGTCGTGTCCGGGCGCGCGTTGCGTCACCCGCAATGGACGGCAGGTCGCTCGGTCGCATCCGCGACGGGTCCTGTTCCGTGCCGATCTTGACGCTGCTTTGCGCCAACAGCAGATCCAGAATATCGCCCATCCGCCAGGAGACGCCGGACGCGATGTTGAAGATGGTGTTCGGCGCGAGATCATCGGTGTTCAAGGCCGCGCGCGCATAGGCATTGGCGATGTCGCGCGCGTCCAGGAAATCCCGCTGTGCATCGAGATTGCCGACAAGAATGACCGGCGGCGCCAGGCCTGCCTCGATCCGCGCAATCTGCATGGCGAAGGCCGGCACGGCGAACGCCTCCGTCTGGCCGGGTCCGGTGTGATTGAAGGGACGCATGCGAACACATTTCAACCCGTGGCGCGAAAGCGCGCCCAGCGCGAGGTCGGCCGCGGCCTTGGTCACGGCATAGTCGTCGATCGGAGCAAGCAAGGTGCTCTCGTCCAGAGGTCGTCCGGTTTTCGCGCTTTCGCCATAGACCAGGCCGGATCCGACATGGATCAGCCAACAATCCGGAGCGTGGTCGAGGATGGCATGGGCCACGTTGAGCGCGCCCCCCACATGGATGCGCCATGTGTTTTGAGGGTCGGCCTGGGCAGCGCTGGTGGCGGCAACGGCCGCCAGGTTGATGACATGGGTCGGCCGATGCCGGGCAATGGCGCGATCGACGGCGGCCTTGTCGGTCACGTCCAGTGCTTCGACCTCACCGAACACCGGATGCGGACCGCCATCCTTGGAGGTTGCCGCAACGACAATGTCATGGCCGCAAACGATGCGCAGCGCCTCGCAGACATACGGGCCGACAAATCCCTTGGCCCCGGTGATCAAAACCCGCATGCCGACCTCGCTGACCATGACGGGTTACGCACACGCGCATACCGTCGGATGCATAGCGGGACACGACGCGTCAGATTATCGACCATCATGATGCTGACGCTTCTTCCCAATCTACATCCGACCAGCCGAGTGACGCTCGAGATCGGCGTCCACCATCTCGCGGATCATCTCCTCCAGCGAGATGGTCGCCTCCCATCCGAGCTTGGCTTTTGCCTTGGCCGGGTTGCCGAGCAGGATTTCGACTTCAGCCGGCCTGAACAGGTCAGGATCGATGACCAGGTGGTCGTCCATCTTCAGCCCGACATGCTCGAAGGCGATCCGGCACATGTCGCGCACCGTCGTCGTCCTGCCCGTGGCGACGACATAGTCGTCCGGTTGGTCCTGCTGCAGCATCAGCCACATGGCGCGGACATAGTCCTTCGAGTGGCCCCAGTCGCGCTTGGCGTCGATATTACCCAGGCGCAACTCCTTGATCATGCCCTTTTTGATGCGCGCGACCGCGTCGGTGACCTTGCGGGTCACGAACTCGATGCCGCGCAGCGGCGACTCGTGATTGAACAGGATGCCGCTCGAGGCATGCAGGCCGAAGCTTTCGCGATAGTTGACGGTGATCCAGTGGCCGTAAAGCTTCGCCACGGCATAAGGCGAGCGCGGATAGAACGGTGTCGTTTCCGACTGCATCGGCTCCTGGATGAGGCCGTACATCTCTGACGACGAAGCCTGGTAGAAACGCGCCGTGGGGATTTCGAGACGCAGCGCCTCAAGCACATTGGTGACGCCGATGCCGGTGACATTGCCCGTCAAAATAGGCTGCTGCCACGAGGATTTGACGAAAGACTGGGCGGCAAGGTTGTAGACCTCGTCCGGCTTTATGTCGCGCATGGTGCGTGCCAGGCCCGACAGATCCGTCAGGTTGCCGTCGACGATCCGTACATCTTTTTCGACGCCAAGCCACTTCAGGCGAGTCGTGTTGACGTCAGCCGTGCTCGAACGCCGCGCAAGTCCGTGGACCTCATAATCCTTTGAGAGCAAAAACTCCGCCAGATAAGCGCCATCCTGCCCGGTAATACCGGTAATCAATGCTGTTTTTTTCATCAATGCTCTCAAAATGTTCTGATAGTTGCTCCCCCAAGCCCCCTATTCGTTGTTTGCCCGCCCCAGCCCTGCGGACGAATGAATCGCTATGCGCGACCGTATACGTCGTCGAAGCGCACTATGTCATCCTCGCCGAGATAATCGCCGCTCTGAACTTCGATGATCACCAGATCGATCTTGCCCGGGTTCTCCAGCCTGTGTTTGTGGCCGCAGGGGATGTAGGTCGACTGGTTGGTCGCCAGCAGCAACTCCTGGTCGCCGTTGACCACTTTCGCCGAGCCGCTGACCACCACCCAGTGTTCCGAACGATGATGGTGCATCTGCAGGCTGAGCCGCCGCCCGGGCTTCACCTCGATGCGCTTGATCTTGAAGCGCTCGCCTTCCTCCAGGACCGTATAGGTGCCCCAAGGCCGGTGCACGGTCGAGTGCAGGAGATGCGCCTCATGCCCCGATGCCCTGAGACCCTCGAACAGCTTCTTGACGTCCTGGACGCGGTCGCGCGAGGCGACCAGCAAAGCATCCGGCGAATCCACGATGACAAGGTCGCTGACGCCGACGGTGCCGATGACGCGCTTGTCCGAGCTGATATAGCTGCCCGCCGTGTCCACCATGTGAACATCGCCGCGGACCCGGTTGCCGCTGCCGTCGGCCGGGGTCAGTTCCGCCATGGCATTCCATGAGCCGATATCGTTCCACGCCATCTCGGAGGGAACCACGGCAAGGTTGCGCGTCTTCTCCATCACGGCATGATCGAGCGAGATGCGCGGCGCGAGCGCGAAATGCTCGGCGGAGAGTTCGATTTTGCCGGCATCGCCGCCATTCTCGACGCGGCCATGCTCATAGCTTGCTGCAACCGCCTCGAGAACGGCAGGGCAGTGCGCGGCCATCGCCTCGAGCATGGTCCGCGCCTTGAAGCAGAAGATACCGGCGTTCCAGAAGAAGCGGCCGGATGCCAAATAGGCCTCGGCCGTGGCGAGGTCGGGCTTCTCGACGAAGCGGATGACCTTCTCGCCATCGGCTTCGATATAGCCGAAGGCGGTGTCAGGGCGGCTGGGCCTTATGCCGAGCGTGGCGATAAGGCCCTGGCCCGCATGTTCGATCGCCCGTTCCATCACGTCGCTGAACGCGGGCAAGTCGCCGATCATGTGGTCGGCCGGGAAAATGCACAAAATCGCGTCCGGGCCTTGTGTCGCGTTGGCGTGAACGACGGCCGCGGCCACCGCGGCGGCAGTGTCGCGGCCTTCAGGCTCGAGCAGGAACGTATGCGGCGGAACCGCTGGCGACAGTTCGTCGAAATCGTCCTTCGTCAGGAAAAGGTGGTCCCTGGACGTTACCGCGACAAGTTCCACGACATCCTTCAGCGAAACCGCGCGCAGCACCGTGTGCTGGATAAGCGAGCGGCCATCGGCGACCTTAAGGAAAGGCTTTGGGTGCGATTGCCTGGACGCCGGCCATAGCCGCGACCCGGCGCCGCCGCTGATGATGACGGGAACCACTGTCATGAAACGGGCCTTTCACTCATCTGCCAGTCCCGCGCCCGCTCCAGCGCTATTGCCACAATTGCCGCTGCTCTGTCATTGCTTGCAGCCTCGGAATAGCAGCGAAACTCCGGAGCGTTGCCGGAAGGCCGCAGATGGACGATCTCGCCGCTTGTCATGCGCGCCCTGATGCCGTCGGTCTCATCGACATCGGCGACGGTTCCGAAGGGAGCGAGAAAATCCTGCAGTGCATCGCGGTCGGCGAAACGATGCATCAGGCCACGCGATTTCTCGACCGGGAAATTCTCGAGCCGCTCGCTGGCGCAAACCGGGAGCTTCCAGAGTTCGCGCAAGGCTGACAAGGACTTTCCCGTCGATGCCACGGTGCCGAGCACAGCCAGGATCGGCAGAAATGAATCCCTGGTCGGCAGCGCCGATAATATCTTGCCGTTCAAGAGGCAGTCCGACCCAAGCAGAACCCCGCCATTGGCTTCGAAGCCGACAATTGTGCCGCCGGCCGACTGTGCTGCCTCCATGCCGGCGATGACGAAAGGCGATCCGACCTTGGTTCTCACCACTTTGAAGCCGAAAGCGCCGGAAATGCCCGAATTGGAAGTCACCGGCGTCACCACGGTGTCGGCCCGCGCGAACAGCGCAGTGGCCAATCCGATCAGGTCGCCGCGGAACAATTCGCCGTTTTCGTCGATGATGAGAGGGCGATCGGCATCGGCGTCGGCCGACAGCACGGCGTCGAAATTGAATTCGCGCACCCAGTCCTTCGCCTGCGCCTTCGTTTCCGGGCTGACGGCTTCCGTGTCGACCGGCACGAAGGTCCCGGTCTTTGCGACCGGTATGACATCGGCGCCGTAGGATCGCAGCACCTCGATCAGCAGTTCCGCCGCCACGGTGCTGTGCTGATAAACGCCAAGCCGCAATCCGGAAAGGGCGCGCGGCGCAAGGATAGCGCCGACCCGGTCGCGAAAGGCCGCGAGCGCCTGATCATGCTCGGTCGGCCACTTCGCATGGGCGGGCGGCCACGCATAGTGATCCGACAGCTCGGCGACATAAGCGGTGATCGCGGCCTCGTCCGCCTTGTCGATCTCGCCCTTCGGGCCATAGAACTTGATGCCGTTGCGGTCAGCGGGGATGTGCGATCCGGTCACCATCAGCGCCGCGCCGCCATGCTGGCGGGCGTAGAAGGCAAGCGCCGGCGTCGGGATCGGGCCGCAGTCGATCGGCTCAAAGCCGGCTGCCGCGAGCGCCGCCATGCAATCCCCGGCAATTGCCGGGCTGCTGTCGCGCAGATCGCGCCCGACGAAAACTTGGCCTTGTTCAAACCCGGTGGCGCGCAGACGGCGGGCAAAGCCCTCCGTATAGAGTCCGCTTGCCCTTCCGACCAATTCGGAAGCCAGACCTCGAACGCCGCTTGACCCGAATTTCATCAGCACGCTTTTGTTGTTGGAAGGTTGACTGCTACTTATTGGAGCAGGGCTGCCTGTCAACAGCAAAAATCTGCGGGTAATCTGCGTCTTTACTAATGTCCCCACACCGCCAACTCGTTGCCGGCCGGATCCGTGAAGTGAAATCGTCTGCCGCCGGGAACGGCGAAGATCGGCTTGATCACGGTTCCGCCGGCATTCTCGACCGCGTCCAGCGTTTCTTCGAGATTTTCGGAATAGAGCACGGGCAGCGGCCTGGCAGGCGCCTCGCCGGCATCCGCCTGGAAGCCGCCGTCGAGGCCCTCGCCAAAGGCCGAATAGGTTGGCCCGTAGTCGGTGAACGACCATGAGAAAGCAGCGCTATAGAATGCTTTCACGCTGCCGGTCGCCGGCAGTTCCAGATAGTCGAGTTTTCCGTTGAGTTTCATGACGCTACTCCACTATGTTCTTGGTATGTTCTATATCCAGCGCCGGCACGCGGCAAGTCTTTTTGACGCAGCTTTTGCTTAATCGATTGTAGAGGCCGGGCCCGCTTGGACGATGCCTTGCCTTTCGCACTGCAGCATCATATCGCTCGAACCGGAAGGCGGGGAACCGGGCCTTGACCCGGCTGTTGTCTATCTTCCACGGACTGGAGGACGAGCATGACCAAGTGGGTTTACACCTTCGGCGACGGCGTAGCCGAAGGCCGTGCGGGCGATCGCAATCTTCTCGGCGGCAAGGGCGCCAATCTGGCCGAGATGTGCAGCCTCGGGCTGCCGGTGCCGCCCGGTTTCACCATCACCACTGAAGTCTGCAACGCCTACTACGCCGACGGTCGAACCTATCCCGCCGCCCTTGAGGCCGATGTCGTCTCGGCGCTCGACCATATCGGCAAGCTCACCGGCCGCCGCTTTGGCGATCCCTCGAAGCTGCTTTTGGTTTCGGTCCGCTCGGGTGCCCGCGCGTCCATGCCCGGCATGATGGACACCGTGCTCAATCTCGGCCTCAATGACGAGACGGTCGAGGCCCTGGCCGCCGATTCCGGCGACGCGCGCTTTGCCTATGACAGCTACCGCCGTTTCATCCAGATGTATTCAGATGTCGTCATGGGCCTCGACCACGAGGTGTTCGAGGAAATCCTCGAGGACGAGAAGGCTAACCTCGGCCACGAACTCGATACCGAGCTCAGCGCCGAAGAATGGCAGCATGTGATTTCGCTGTACAAGGCCAAGGTTGAGGAAGAGCTCGGCAAGCCGTTTCCGCAGGATCCGCACGAGCAGCTGTGGGGCGCGATCGGCGCCGTCTTTTCAAGCTGGATGAACAGCCGCGCCATCACCTATCGGCGCCTGCACGACATTCCGGAAAGCTGGGGCACGGCGGTCAACGTCCAGGCGATGGTGTTCGGCAACATGGGCAACACGTCGGCCACCGGCGTCGCCTTCACCCGCAATCCGTCGACCGGTGAAAGGCAGCTCTATGGCGAATTCCTGGTCAATGCCCAGGGCGAGGATGTGGTGGCCGGCATCCGCACGCCGCAAAACATCACCGAAGCGGCGCGCATCGCCGCCGGTTCCGACAAGCCCTCGCTGCAGAAGCTGATGCCGGACGCCTTTCAGCATTTCGTCGACATCTCCGACCGGCTGGAAAAGCACTACCGCGACATGCAGGACCTCGAATTCACCATCGAGCGTGGCAAATTGTGGATGCTGCAGACCCGCTCGGGCAAGCGCACCGCCAAGGCGGCGCTCAAGATCGCCGTCGAGATGGCCAGGGACGGGTTGATCACCAAGGAAGAGGCGGTTGCCCGCATCGATGCGGCCTCGCTCGACCAGCTCCTGCACCCGACCATCGACCCGAACGCCGCCAGGGATGTGATCGGCATGGGCCTGCCGGCTTCGCCGGGTGCCGCCACCGGCGAGATCGTCTTTTCTTCCGGCGATGCCGAGGACGCCAAGGCGCAAGGCCGCAAAGCGATCCTGGTGCGCATCGAGACCAGCCCTGAGGATATCCACGGCATGCATGCCGCTGAAGGCATTCTCACCACGCGCGGCGGCATGACCAGCCATGCCGCGGTGGTGGCGCGCGGCATGGGCAAGCCCTGCGTCTCGGGCGCCGGCTCGCTGCGGGTCGACTATAAGGCCGGAACGCTGCTCTCGATGGGCCAGACCTTCCGCAAGGGCGATATCATCACCATCGACGGAGGCAACGGCCAAGTGTTGAAGGGGGCGGTCGCCATGCTGCAGCCCGAACTCTCCGGCGATTTTGCCGCCATCATGGAGTGGGCCGATGCCGCGCGCCGCATGAAGGTGCGCACCAACGCCGAAACGCCGCTCGACGCGCGCATGGCGCGTTCCTTCGGCGCCGAAGGCATTGGCCTTTGCCGCACCGAGCACATGTTCTTCGATGGCGCCCGCATCGTCGCCATGCGCGAGATGATCCTGGCCGACACGGAAAAGGACCGCCGCGCAGCCCTCGACAAGCTCCTGCCGATGCAGCGCTCGGACTTCCTTGAACTGTTCGAGATCATGGCCGGCCTGCCGGTGACGATCCGCTTGCTCGATCCGCCATTGCACGAGTTCCTGCCGAAGACCGAAGCCGAGCTTGCCGAGGTCGCCGCCGCCATGAGCGTGTCGGCCGACAAGCTGCGCCAGCGCACCGAGGCGCTGCACGAATTCAACCCCATGCTCGGCCATCGCGGCTGCCGACTTGCCGTCTCCTATCCGGAGATCGCCGAGATGCAGGCGCGCGCCATCTTCGAGGCCGCCGTCGAGGCCGGCCGCAAGGCCGGCGCCCTGGTGGTGCCGGAAATCATGGTGCCGCTGGTCGGCCTGGTGAAAGAACTGGAATACGTCAAGGCGCGTATCGATGCGGTCGCGCAAAGCGTCATGCAGGAAACCGGCACCAAGATCGACTATTTGACGGGCACGATGATCGAACTGCCGCGCGCGGCGATTCGGGCGCATGTCATCGCCGAGGCGGCCGAGTTCTTCTCTTTCGGCACCAACGATCTGACGCAGACCACTTTCGGCATCTCGCGCGACGATGCAGCCTCCTTCCTCGAAACCTATCGGCAGAAGGGCATCATCGAACAGGATCCGTTCGTGTCGCTCGATATCGACGGCGTTGGCGAGCTGGTGCGGATGGCCGCCGAAAAGGGCAAGGCGACGCGGCCCGACATCAAGCTCGGCATCTGCGGCGAGCATGGCGGCGACCCGGCGTCGATCCGCTTCTGCGAGGAGGTCGGCCTCGACTACGTCTCGTGCTCGCCCTACCGCGTGCCGATCGCAAGGCTGGCCGCGGCGCAAGCTGCGGTGGCCGCCAGCAAAAGCGGAGCAAAGCGCGCCTGAGCGGCGCGCCTTACGATTTTGTATGGAATGTCACGCGAACGTGCGTGTTTCAGCCTTGAATCTCGACACCGTTTGAAACGAGTTTCTAGGCTCGAATTCGTCGGTGCCGGAGACCAATGTTGCAGACTTCCCCCGCCACTGTCCGGTCGATCCTGATCCTGCAGACCAAGTTCATCGGCGACATCGTGCTTACCTCGACGCTGGCGAAGAATCTGCAGCTTCAATATCCCGGCGTCAGGATCGTGTTTCTGTGCGAGGCGCGTTTTGCAAGCTTTCTGACCGGCCATGGCATCGCTTCCGAGGTTGTTCCCTTCAGCCGCGCCAAGATGCGTGGCTCGGCGCTTCAACGCGGACGCGAATTCTTCGGCACGGTGCGTACATTGCGGCGGCACCGTTTCGATATGACCATCGACATCACCTGCTCGAAAACCTCGCGGGTCATTTCCGAACTGGTCAATGCCCCTATCCAGCTCGGCTATGTTCCGACGGAAAAGCCGCTGCGCTGGTATGAGCGCCAGCCTGCCAATGTCGCCATGAAGCCCTTCGCATTTGGCGAAAAACACTTTCTCTACCGCTATCTTTCGCCGTTGGAGGCGCTCGGCGTCGAACTGCGCGTCAAGGCGCCGGATATCCGGCCGTTGCCTTTCGAGACGACACGCGCGTTCGCCTTGCTGGCCAGGCACGGTATCCAGCCGAACGGCTTCATCGCTGTGCATGCCGGGGCAAGCTTCATCGGGCGTCGCTGGCAGCCGGAGCGCTTTGCCGCCGCGATCGACAGGATAGCAGGGAAAACCGGCCTCGGCATTGTCCTGGTCGGCGCTCCGGACGAGAACGAAGCGACCGACAGGATCATGGCGGAGGCGAAGACGTCTGTCGCCAACCTGGCAGGCATCTTGCGGTTGGAAACGCTGCTGGCGCTGCTGGCGGAGGCGAGGCTGTTCCTTGGCAATGAGAGCGGTCCGATGCACATGGCCGCCGCCGCCGGCACTCCCGTCGTCGGGCTTTATGGCCTCACCAACCCGATCCGCTGGGCACCGGTGGGCGCGCCCGCCATTTCGTTGCGACCATCCATGCCTTGCGATTGCGTCGGCGGTGATCTGTGCCACCGGACGGATCCGAGCAAGGCATGTTGCGTCTGGCGTCTGGACGTCGATCCGGTCGTCGACGCGGCCCTTGAATTGCTGGCGCGCACCGAGGTGGCCTTGGAACGCGCGGTCTGACATTTCGGTATTAGGTCGCGCGCCGAGTCCTTCGGCGCCGTTCAAGCGTTGCTATGGCCACGTCCGCACAGTTTGTATATGAGGTCGCGTAAACTTGCGCGTGACGGTTTCATATGTCGACTTCGTCTCAACCGGCTTTCATGGGCCCCGATCCGTCCGGTGATCAGACAAGGATGGTGCAGGTTCCGCCGGGCGGCGTTCGCTCGATCCTGATCCTGCAGACGAAGTTCATCGGCGATCTCGTCCTCGCATCGGCACTGACCAAGAACCTGCAGCTCGCCTATCCGGGTGTCAGAATCGTTTTCCTTTGCGAGGCTCGTCTGGGGAGCTTTCTGACAGCGCACGGTATCGCGGCCGAGACGGTGACGTTCCAGCGTGCCAGCACGCGCGGCTCCATCCTGGAGCGTGGCCGGGCACTCTACCAGGTATTGCGCAAGCTACGCCGGCTCGGCCTCGACATGACGATCGACCTGGCCGATTCAAAAACGTCGCGTTTTATTGTCATGGCCGTCAATGCGAAGACTCGCGTCGGCTATTGGCCGACCGAGCGGCCGTTGCGCCGATTCGAGCGTTACCCCGCCAACGTTCGGGCCAAGCCATTCGGCTACGGCGAAAAGCATTTTCTGTACCGCTATCTTTCGCCATTGGAGGCGCTTGGCGTCGACCTCCAGGTGAGGGCTCCGTCCATCCAGCCGCTGCCGTTGGAAACCGCTCGCGTCATGGCCTTGCTCGACAAATCCGGTCTTCGGCGCAAGGCCTTCCTGGCGGTGCATGCCGGAGCAAGTTTCGCGGGGCGCCGTTGGCAGCCCGAGCGCTTCGCCGCGGTGATCGACACCATATCGGCCGAAACCGGACTGTCCGTCGTCCTGGTTGGCAGCCCTGACGAGGCCGAGGCGAACGACAAGATCATGGCCATGGTCAAAACGCCGGTCGTCAGCCTGGTCGGGGCCTTGTCGCTGGAAACGTTGCCGGCGCTGCTCAAGCAAGCCCGGCTTTTCCTCGGCAATGAGAGCGGTCCGATGCACATCGCGGCGGCGGTCGGAACGCCGGTTGTCGGCCTGTTTGGCTTGACCAACCCGATCCGCTGGGGGCCGGTCGGCGTGCCCAGTATTTCGCTGCGGCCTTCGATGCCATGCGACTGCGTGGCCAGCGATCTGTGTCGCCGGACCGATCCGAGCAGGGCATATTGCGTCTGGCGTCTCGAAGTCGCCGCGGTCGTCGATGCGGTGCGCGAGCTCCTGTCGCAGACGCAGGTGGCCGCGGAGCGCACGGTCTGACATTTGCGTGAAAGGCGCATTCCCGGCCGGTGCGTCCCGATTTTCGCCGTTATGCCGGTCTTGTTGCGTTTTCGGTAGAAATGATGGAATGCGGAACGAGTGATGGGTCTGGTTGGAAAATCTCTTTGCGCGATCGCGGTGTCGGTGGTCTCGGCGGGCCATGCCGCGACGCTGGTCGAGCCGACGTTGCGTCTGAAGCCGCACGCCACTGAAACCGGTGGCGGTCGCGTCGCGTTGACGCTCGACGCCTGCGGCGGCAAGACCGACACGAGAATCCTTTCGGCCCTGGTCGACAATCGTATCCCGGCGACCATTTTCGTCACCGGCATCTGGCTGAAGCGCAACGCCGCCGCTGTGGAGATCATGCGGGCGCATCCCGACCTGTTCGAGCTGGAAAACCATGGCGGCCGCCACGTTCCGGCGGTCGATACGCCGCAGAGGATCTATGGCATCCGCAGCGCCGGCAGCCCCGACGCCGTGCAGACCGAGGTCGAATCCGGCGCCGCCGCTCTTGTCAGCGCGGGCGGGCCGGCGCCGAAATGGTTCCGTGGCGCCACCGCCGAATACAGTCCTTCGGCGATCGCCATGATCCGCAAGCTCGGCTTCAAGATCGCCGGCTTCTCGATCAACGGCGACGGCGGCTCGCTGCTCGGCGCCAGGGAGACGGCCCGCCGCATCGCCGCCGCCAAGGATGGCGATGTCATCATCTCCCATATCAACCAGCCGACCCACGCGGCCGGCGAGGGCGTGGTGCAGGGTCTGCTGGCGCTCAAGGCAAAGGGCATGACCTTCGTGCGTCTCGACGACGCCGAGGGTGTAGGCAACAACGGCACGACCGACTGAGGTGTCTTGATATTCAGGTGAGGCCGGCCTGAAAACAGCGAGTTCCTGCGCTTGTGGTACTCACGGACCGAATGTCCGCTCCGTTCCGGTTGTCGGAACTCACTATTCACGACACGGCCTGACCTAAATCTCAAGGCACCTCGACTGTGCCAGGTCACTCTCGCTCAGTCCGGCGTGACTTCGACCGTCACCTTGCTCGTGTAGAAAGCGCCGTGGTTGCGGATTTCGGCTGTTTCGTCGAATGGATGTTCATAGGCCCACATCGCATTCTCGCCGGCTTCGCCAGCGGGCTGGACGCTCCAGTAGCTGGCATCGCCCTTATAAGGACAATGCGTCGAGTGGTCGGTGCTGGCGAGCTTGCTGAAATCGATATCGTCGAACGGGATGTAGAAAGCGGCCGCATAAGGTGGCTCCGAGAGCACTTTGGCCCTGGTCGATCTGGCGATGACGGTGTCGCCGGCGCGTACCGTGACGCTGCCGCGATAGGGTTCGATGGTGATTACCTTGTCCGGATTGCGCTGAAATCCGGGGGCGGGGTTGGCGAGTTTGTCCATGAATGGTCTCCTTCTTGAGCAGAAGGTGTGTCAGACAACCGCTTCCCGCAAGGTCAGGCAGTTGCGCCAGACCCTGTGTAACCGAAATTTGTTTCCAACGCCTTTGTCTGACGCAATCCCCCGTGGAGGGCTACGGCGAAAGCGCCGAGCCTGAACGCTTCACACTTTTCCTGGAATTGCTCTGGTGATCAGGCGGCCGTCTTGAAGGCATCCATGAGGCCGGCATAGGCGGCGGCGATGCCCGCGACCGGATTGGCGCTTCTTGCCGCGGTCTCGACCTTCAGCGCGCCGCCGGCGGTTGGCAGCGTGAGCAGCAGGAACTGGCGGTTGTTGGGCTCGCCGATGCAGGCCGCCGCGACATGCTCGCCGGCGGATCCGTTTTCGACGCGCATCTTGAACAGCAGGGTACCCCCGACAGCCTCCAGCGCGCCGCCGACCACTTCGGCGAATTCGTCATCGGAAACGGCTTTGCTGTCCGGCGTCAGATCATCCAGACTTTCGGCAAGCGTGCTTTCAAGGGTTTTGTCGTCGAGCTGCGCATCCATGCGAACACTCCATTCGCCAATCCTACCCAGCCCGTTAATGAACATTAACGCCGACGATGGCCGGATTGTGGCGGTTTTCCCGGGCTTTTCGGTTCGTCCACCGTCCTTGCGCTGATGATGCTGGACAATCCGCTCGATCGTTTCACAATGCGTGAAACAAAAATGCCGAAGCGCAACGAGGGAGGAGAAAGAATGCTCGGATTGATGCAGCCATGGCCGCTGCTCTGCCACAAGCTGATCGACCACGCCGAGCGCCAGCACGGCAGTCGCGAGATCGTATCGCGCTCGATCGAAGGGCCGATCGTGCGCACCACCTATGCCGAAATCCATCACCGGGCGTTGAAGGTCGCGCAGCGGCTGGAGCGTGACGGCTTCGGGCTTGGCGACCGCATCGCCACCCTTGCCTGGAACACGGCCCGCCATATCGAGGCCTGGTACGGCATCATGGGCATCGGCGCGATCTATCACACGCTCAACCCGCGGCTTTTCCCCGAGCAGATCGCCTGGATCATGAACAATGCCGAGGACAAGGCGGTCTTCGTCGACCTGACCTTCATGCCGCTCCTGGAAAAGATCGCCGGCGCGGTCCGGTCGTTGCGGCAGGTGATTGTGCTGACCGACCGGGCGCACATGCCGCAAACGTCACTGCCCAATGTTGTCGCCTACGAGGAATGGCTGGCCGAGGCGGACGGCGCCTTCGCCTGGAAGGTCTTCGACGAGAACACGGCCGCCGGCATGTGTTACACCTCCGGCACCACGGGCGACCCGAAGGGTGTGCTCTACAGCCACCGCTCCAATGTCCTTCACGCCATGCTGGCCGCCATGCCCGATGCCATGGGCATGTCGACGCGCGACGTGATACTGCCCGTGGTGCCGATGTTTCACGCCAATGCCTGGGGGCTTGGCCAGAGCGGACCGATGATCGGCGCCAAGCTGGTCATGCCCGGCTGCAAGATGGACGGCGCCTCGATCTACGAACTGCTCGACACCGAACAGGTGACGTTCAGCGCCGCCGTGCCGACAGTGTGGATGATGCTGCTGCAATATCTGGAGGAGACAGGCAAGAAGCTGCCCCATCTGAAGAAGGTCGTCATCGGCGGCGCATCCTGTCCGCGCGCCATCACCGCCAAGTTCCAGGACAATTACGATGTCCAGGTCGTGCATGCCTGGGGCATGACCGAGATGTCGCCGCTCGGCACGCTGTGCACGCTCAAACCTCAATATGAGGTGCTGACCGGCGAGGCGCGGCTCGATGTCCAGGGCAAGCAGGGTTTCCCGCCCTTCGGCGTCGAGATGAAGGTGACGGACGACGACGACAACGCGCTGCCCTGGGACGGCAAAACCTTCGGACATCTCAAGGTGCGCGGCCCGGCCGTGGCCCGCGCCTATTATGGCGGCGCCGGAGCCGAGCAGTTCGATGCAGACGGCTGGTTCGACACCGGCGATGTCGCGCATATCGATCCGAACGGCTACATGCAGATCACCGACCGTGCCAAGGACGTCATCAAGTCGGGCGGCGAATGGATATCGACGATCGATCTCGAAAACCTCGCTGTGGGCCACCCCGATGTGGCCGAAGCGGCGGCCATAGGCATTGCCCATTCCAAATGGGGCGAGCGGCCCTTGCTGGTTGTCGTTCGCAAACCTGGCAAGGAGACGAGCAAGGACGACATCTTGACCTTCATGAGCGGCAAGGTGGCCAAATGGTGGATGCCCGACGACGTCGCCTTCGTCGGCGAGATTCCGCACACCGCCACCGGCAAGATCCAGAAGACCACCTTGCGCAGCCAGTTCAGGGATTACCACCTGCCGACGGATTGATGAAAAACTTCCATCTTTCAGCTTCAAGCTCGGGCCAAAAACCTCTAAGTCTCGGCCCGGGCTGGGACAATACGGTAAAGAATGGCATCTCCTCCTGAACGGCAGACGTCGAGAGCGGCCGGCTGGTCGCGGCGGATCGCGGCATTTTCCCTCGTCCTTTTGCTGACGGTCACCGCCAGCTATCGGTTCGATCTCGTCGAAACGCCGCCTTTCTTGTGGGTGCTGGCGGTCGTGGCGCTGCTGGCGGCGTTCGCGTTGCTGCTCGCTGGGCTTGCCTTGTCGAGGGTCTGGAGCTTTGGCGATCGCGGCGGGCGCGATCTCAGCGTCGGCGCGCTGTTGGCCATTCTCGTGCTGGCGCCCTTTGGCGTCGCCGTCTATTGGGCGACGATCTATCCGCCGCTGCGCGACATCTCGACCGATCTCGACGATCCGCCGGTGCTCGATACCAGCGACCGCACAAGCGACATGAACGTCCTTTCGCCGCCGACGCCGGGCGAGCAGCGCCTGCAGGCCGATGCCTATCCGCTGGTCACCGGCCACAGCTACAACCTGCCGTTTGAAACCATCGTCAATGCGGTTGAAACCGTGCTCGACCGCCGCAACTGGCAATTGACCGCGCCTTATCCCGACATCAACGGTCAGAGCCAGGCGACGATCAACGCGCTGGCCAAGGGTTTCGTGCTCGGCCTGCCGGCCGACGTCGCCATTCGCATTACCGATGAAGGCGATTCGGTGATCGTCGACATGCGTTCGGCCTCGCGCTACGGCCGCTATGACCTTGGCGACAATGCCGCCCGCGTCACCGATTTCCTGGCCGAGCTCGATCAGGAGGTAGCCGGCCAGGTAGGCCCGGCGCCGGCCGAATAGACCTAGGCGGCAGGCCTGAAAACGCCGTCGATCGCCGGATCGCCGTCGGTCGCGACCAGGCCGCGCGCCACCAGATCCTCAAGATGGGCAAGCACCGACAGGCCGGCAGCGCCGTGGAGCCTGCGGTTGGTGTCGCGATAAATCGCCGATACCATCTCCGGGATCGTCCGGTCGCCGGCGCGGATGCGCTCCAGAATTGCCGCCTCGCGCATCTTGCGGTGCGTCTTGAGGCCGCGCATGAACCGGCGCGGCTCGGTCACCGGTCCGCCATGGCCTGGCAGCAGCAAACGGTCGTCGCGGGCGATCAGCTTGTCGAGCGAATTCATATAGTCGGCCATGGCGCCGTCCGGCGGCGCGACGATCGAGGTCGACCACGCCATGACATGGTCGGCCGAAAACAAAGTCCCGGTGTCCTCGAGCGCGAAGGCGGCGTGGTTGGCGGTGTGCCCGGGCGTCAGCACGGTGCGGATCGTCCAGCCGTCGCCTGGGGTGAGAGCGTTGTCGGCCAGAACGATATCGGGGATGAAACCGAGATCCGCGCTGGCGTCGAGCGGGTTGACCTCGCCGATGCGCAAGGGCCGCGCCGGCCGGTGCGGCCCTTCGGCAAGCAACGGCGCGCCGGTGCGCTCCTTCAGCCGTGCCGCAAGGGGCGAATGGTCGCGATGAGTGTGGCTGACGAAGATATGGCTGACCGGCCTGCCGCCGATCGCCGCGAGCAGCGTTTCCAGATGGGCGTCGTCGTCCGGCCCCGGATCGATGACGGCCAGCGTATCGCGGCCGACGACATAGCTGTTGGTGCCATGGAAAGTGAACGGGCTCGGGTTCCTGGCGGTGACGCGCAGCACATCCGGTGCGACGGTGACCGCCTTGCCGTAGGCCGGATCGAAGCTGGTATCGAATTCAAGCGCCATGCCGGGCTCCGTTGCGACGCGGCAAAACGATTGCCGCTTGAGACGGAAGCCAATATAGGAAAACACAAGCCAGCAAATCAGCCACAACGGGGAAGACCATGGCAATTGCAACCACGATGCGTCCGCTTGTTTCTCTCACTTTGCCCGATCGCGGCGCCGCCCGGCTCGCCACGCAACTCTTTCTGGCGCTTGCCGGCACCCTGCTGCTCACGCTTTCAGCCAAGACCAAAGTGGTGCTCGGCCCGGTTGACATCTCGCTGCAGACCCTTGCCGTGCTGTTGATCGCCTCAGCCTTCGGCCTGCGCCTCGCCGTCGCGACGCTCGTCCTCTACCTCGTCGAAGGCGCCATGGGCTTTCCCGTCTTCCAGGGCACGCCGGAAAAGGGCGTCGGCATCGCCTACATGCTGGGCTCGACCGGCGGTTATCTCGCCGGCTTCGTGGCGATGGCGGCAATCGCCGGCTGGGCCGCCGATCGCGGCTGGGACCGCAATCCGTTCAAGCTGTTCGGCGCCATGCTGACAGGCGAAATCGTCATGATGGCGATGGGCTTTGCCTGGCTGGCGATGCTTATCGGTCCGGAAAAGTCGTGGCAGTTCGGTGTCCTGCCCTTCATCGCCGGCGACCTGATCAAGGTCGCTTTGGCCGCCAGCCTGGTGCCGGCCGTCTGGGCGCTGCTCAAGCGTAGCTGAGATGAACAACCGAAAGCAGGCCGGCGGGCTGAAATCCGCCGGCTTTTTTGTGCCCGGCTTCCACATGGCCGATAGGAAATCCGGCCAATCTCCTACAGGTTGCAAGCAATTGTATCCGCAGGCAAAAGCAATAAATCCGATATTAGGACTGTTGTGGCACAAGCGAATGAGCCGATACGCGAAACCCGACCGTGGGCAGCTCAATATCAGGGCATGCCCCGGCAGTTAAACGGAGAGCTTGTTGAAAGGAATAATCCTCGCGGGGGGCAGCGGGACACGGCTTTATCCGCTCACCATAGCGGTCTCCAAGCAGATCCTGCCGATCTACGACAAGCCGATGATCTATTATCCGCTGAGCGTGCTCATGCTCGCCGGAATACGTCAGATCTTGGTTATCTCGACGCCGCGCGACTTGCCGGTCTTCCAGGCGCTGCTCGGCGACGGCTCGGAATTCGGTCTTGAGCTTTCCTACGCCGAGCAAGCCCAACCCAACGGCCTCGCCGAAGCGTTCATCATCGGTCGCGATTTCATCGGCAAGGACAATGTATCGATGATCCTGGGCGACAACATCTATTTCGGCGACGGGCTACCGAAGCTTTGCCGAGCGGCCGCGGCGCGCGAAACCGGCGCCTCGGTTTTCGCCTATCATGTCGACGATCCCGAGCGCTACGGTGTTGTTTCCTTCGACAAGGCCACCGGCAAGGCGCTGACTATCGAGGAAAAGCCGCTCAAGCCGAAATCCAGCTGGGCCGTCACCGGTCTTTATTTCTACGACAACCGGGTCGTCGACATTGCCTCGTCGATCCGGCCCTCGGCACGCGGCGAGCTCGAGATCACGGCGGTCAACAACGCCTATCTCGACCTAGGGGAGTTGCATGTCCACCGTCTTGGCCGTGGCTATGCCTGGCTCGACACCGGCACGCATGACAGCCTCCACGAAGCGTCATTCTTCGTGCGCACCATCGAGCATCGCCAAGGCATCAAGGTCGCTTGCCCTGAGGAAATCGCCTTCGAGCAGGGCTGGCTCGGCGCCGACCAGGTCCTGGAACGCGCCGCGCGCCTCGGCAAGAATGAATACGCCGCCTATCTGCGTCGGCGGGTCGCCGATCTGATGGAGGATCAGGGTGCTTGAGGTTCGGAAACTCGCGCTGGACGGGCTGCTGGAGATCGTGCCGAAGCGGCACGGCGACGCGCGCGGCTATTTCAGCGAGACCTGGAACGCGGAGCGTTTTGCCGAGGCCGGCATCGACCTGAAATTCGTGCAGGACAACCATTCCTATTCCGCCGCCGCGGGCGTCCTGCGCGGTCTGCACTACCAGTTGCCGCCGCGCGCCCAGGACAAGCTGCTGCGGGTTCTGCGCGGCAGTGTCTTCGATGTCGTCGTCGACATCCGCCGTTCCTCGCCAACCTTCCGCAAATGGGCATCGCTGGAGATATCGGCGGAAAAGGGCAATCAGATCCTGGTGCCGAAGGGCTTCGCGCACGGCTTCGTGACGCTCGTGCCGGACACCGAGATTCTGTACAAGGTCACCGACACCTATTCGCCGGAGCATGACCGGGCGATCCGCTTCGATGACCCCGCCATCGGCATCGTCTGGCCGTCGCTAGCGGGCGACTTTCAGCTGTCGGACAAGGATCGCAAGGCGCCGTTGCTTGCCATGGCGGAGGTTTTCGCGTGAGCGGGGAGGGTCGTTTGAATTTCCTTGTCACCGGCGGCGCAGGCTTCATCGGCTCGGCCGTGTGCCGGCACCTTTGCGCCAATCCAGCCTATCGCGTCACCAATCTCGACAAGCTCACCTATGCCGGCAATCTTGCCTCGCTGCGGCCGATCGAGAACGCGCGCAATTACCGTTTCGAGCAGGCCGACATCTGCGACGAGCGCACGGTGCTCGAAATCCTGCGCCGCGACGACATCGATGTTGTCATGAACCTTGCCGCCGAAAGCCATGTCGACCGTTCGATCGACGGTCCGGGCGCCTTCATCGAAACCAACATCGTTGGCACCTACCGCATCCTCAACGCGGCGCTGGAATACTGGCGGGGCCTGCCGGAGGCTCGCCAAGGCAGCTTCCGCTTCCACCATGTCTCGACGGACGAGGTGTTCGGTGATCTGCCTTTCGACGGCGGCATGTTCGTCGAGGAGACGCCCTACGCGCCGTCCTCGCCCTATTCGGCCTCGAAGGCGGCATCCGACCATCTGGTGCGGGCATGGCACGAGACCTACGGCCTGCCTGTGGTGCTCTCCAATTGCTCGAACAATTACGGGCCTTATCATTTTCCCGAAAAGCTGATCCCGCTGGTCATCCTCAACGCGCTCGACGAGAAGCCGCTGCCGATTTATGGCGCCGGCGCCAATGTCCGCGACTGGCTGTTCGTCGAGGATCACGCGCGGGCCTTGGAACTCGTCGCCACGAAAGGGCAGCCGGGCGAGAGCTACAATGTCGGCGGCAATTCGGAGCGCACCAATCTTGGCGTCGTCGAGACGATCTGCGATCTGCTCGATCAAAGGCGGCCGCGAGCCGGGGGCAAGAGCCATCGCGAATTGATCACCTTTGTCACCGACCGCCCTGGGCATGACCGCCGCTACGCGATCGACGCCTCCAAGATCGCGCGCGAGCTCGGCTGGGCGCCGCGCGAGAATTTCGACAGCGGCCTGGCAAGGACCGTCGACTGGTACCTCGACAACAAATGGTGGTGGGGCCCGATCCGCGAGCAGCGCTATTCCGGCGAGCGGTTGGGGAGTTCGACGCAAGGCCGGAAGGGGGCCGCGTGAGGCTTGCCGTCACCGGACGCGATGGGCAGGTCGCCGCCAGTTTGCTCGAATTGGGGCAGAACCGCCGTGATGTCGAGGTCGTCGCCATCGGCCGCCCGGCGCTCGACCTGACACGGCCCCAGACGGTGTTTGCCGCGCTCGCGGCGGCAAGTCCCGACATTGTCGTTTCGGCCGCCGCCTACACCGCTGTCGACCTGGCGGAGGACGAGAAGGAACTGGCCTTTGCCGTCAACGCCGTCGGTGCCGGCAAGGTCGCCGAGGCAGCAGCAAAGCTCGGCGTCCCGGTGATTCATCTCTCGACCGACTATGTCTTCAACGGCGCCAAGGATAGCGCCTATGTGGAGAGCGACTCGACGGCGCCGCTCGGCGTCTACGGCGCCTCCAAGCTCGCCGGCGAAGCCGCGGTTGCGGCAGCCAATCCGCGCCATCTCATCCTGCGCACCGCCTGGGTCTACAGCCCTTTCGGCAAGAATTTCGTCAAGACAATGCTGAGGCTTGCCGCCGACCGCGACGAGCTGTCGGTTGTCGCCGACCAATGGGGCAATCCGACATCGGCGCTCGACATAGCCGATGCGATCCTGCACGCGGCCGCCATGCTGGCCAAAGGCAAGGACACCGCCTTCGGCGTCTACCATCTGGCCGGTACCGGCGAGGTCAGTTGGAGCGGCTTTGCCCGGCATATTCTGGACACCAGCCGCACGCTTGGCGGTCCGCATGCCAGGGTCCGCGACATCTCGACCGCCGATTACCCGACCAAAGCAAGGCGCCCGGCCAATTCGCGGCTGTCGAGCGCCAAATTCGCCGCCGCCTTCGGCTGGACCGCGCCGGACTGGCGCGCGGCGACGAAGGTGGTCGTTGCCCGTCTGGTGAAAGAACCGGATTGACGCTAGAAAGCCGGGGCGCCCGGCAAATACGGGCGTTTCGAAACGGATCAAGGCGCCGGTGCTGCTTCAGTCGCTCAATCAGCTTACGACCAGCACAAAGGCAAGGTCTCCGACAAATGGTCGCTCTATCTGAGCGAATACGATCGGATTTTTTCAGAATACCGGGACAGGCCTGTCAGGATCCTTGAAATCGGCGTCCAGAACGCCGCCCGCCTATCCTTGCCGTCGACAACGCACGAGCGCCCTTCTTGATGCGGCCAATGGGCGAGTGCGGTATTTACCCACCGTCGAAGAAATCACCGGCATATGACGGTGCAAATACAAAAACCTCTGGCGATACGCCCGACTCCGCGCTATTGCGGTTACGGGTACGGGGATCGGGGATTTGCAATCTAGAGTGGTGACGGGTCAATATTTGATCCGGCACTTTTCTGATGGTCAAGTCCTGCGCCTGGAGTTCAGTGCCACCCTATGACGTCCTATGTAGAAGCCGTATCGGGACTGCGACCGAAGATGCGGCGCGCCATCATCATGATCCAGGATCTCGTCATGGTCCTGGTTGCCGTGGCGCTTAGCCTGCTTCTGTCGCAGTCACACCTCTCGTTTGACGCTTTCTCCAACGGCGGGCTGGCCTGCTGGGCAATCATTGTCCTCGTCGCCCACCTGCTGTTCCGTTCTTGCGGACTCTACAACACTGTTTGGCGCTTTGCCTCCACGCCCGACTTCTTCAACATCCTGAAGGGTTGCGGCAGTCTTACCGTGGTCCTGTATTTGACCTCGCTCGCCTTCCGCGTCTTCTTTCAGCCCGTTGCCGGCCTCAACGAACGCCAGTTCATCGTCTTTTTCCTCGTCTCCTTCACCATCATTTCCGCGCCGAGGCTTTGTTACCGGTTCCTGCGTGATGGCGCGAGCTGGCGCATTCTGCGCCGTGCTTCCGGCGAAACGCCGGTCAAGCAGGCGCTGTTCATCGGCTTGCTGAGCGAGGCTGACGTGATCGTGCGCTTCACCCGCACGGCCCTGCCGGCGGAATATGCCATCGCCGGCATCATGGCGACCGAAAGCGATGCGCCGCTTGGCACGCAGATCCGTGGCGTTCCCGTAGTCGCCGTGCGACCGCGTCTGGTCGAGGTTCTGGAAGAATATGTCAGGGGAACGAAGAGCCTCGACCTCGTCATCTTCGGCAAGGGCGCCGAGCGCGATATCGAGGACTATGCCGAGCTCGTGCGGGTCGCCCGGCACAGCGGGATAACAGTCGTCCAGTTTTCCGGGCTTTCGGAGCTGGGGCAGGGCGGCAAGCTGGTTCTCGACGCGGTCGAGATGGAAACGATCATGCGCCGCTCGGCCGTTGCCACGGACCTCGAGCGCATCGGCGCTTTCGTTGATGGCAAACGTGTGCTGGTCACGGGCGGTGCGGGCTCTATCGGCCGCGTGCTTGTCAAACGTTCGCTCGAGCTTGGCGCCGAGGCGGTGTTGGTGGCCGACAATTCCGAGTTCGGCATTTTCCAGCTCGACCAACTGGTCGACGAAGACGAACGCAACCGGCTGACCAGCCGTATCGTCGACGTCACCGACCGCCGCCAGATGATGCGCCTCGTCGGGGAGTTCAAGCCTGCCATCATTTTCCACGCCGCGGCGCTGAAGCATGTGCCGATCCTGGAAGAGAATTGGGAAGCGGCGATCGAGACCAACGTTTTTGGCACGCTTGTTTGCGCCGAGGTCGCCGCCAAATGCGGCGTCCCGCAGTTCCTGCTCATCTCCAGTGACAAGGCCGTGGATCCGACGTCGGTGCTCGGTATCACCAAGCGGGCAGCCGAGCAGATCGTCGCCGCGTTGCATGAGGTGCATGCAGCACCTGGATCGAATGGCGGCGGTCCGAACGGCCATGACAATGGCAACCATCATCCCGGCACCAAATTCATCGCCGTGCGGTTCGGCAATGTCTTTGGCTCCAACGGGTCGGTGGCAACCATCTTCCAGACCCAGATCGAAGCCGGCGGCCCGGTCACCATCACCGACCGGCGCATGACCCGCTATTTCATGACCGTTGCCGAGGCCGTCGACCTCGTCATCATGTCGGCCGCCGATGCCGAGCGGCGGCCCGGCAAGGACGACTACGCCATCTACATGCTCGACATGGGCAAGCCCGTGCCGATCCTCGAAGTCGCGGAAACGATGATCCGCATGGCCGGAAAAAGCCCTTACACAGACATCCCGATCCGCTTCACTGGCGTCAGGCCGGGCGAGAAGCTGCACGAGACGCTGCACGGTGAGAACGAGGAGGTCGTCAAGCTCGACATCGCCAAGATTTTCGGCCTCAGGAGCGAGGTGGTGGGTTGGTCGAAAATCCAGGCCGGGCTGACGGCGCTGCAGGCCGCCATGCGCGACCAGGACAAGGCAACGGCCCTGGCGGTCCTGGCGGAGCTGCATGACGCGCTTGGCGCGCCCGAGCGAGAGGTGCCGCGAGCGGCAAACCAAATAGCTTAGAACGATCCCAGAAAAAGTCATGACCGGTTTTCTGTTCGAAACTGCGCCAAAACAGGGAATTGGGGCCATTCACAGTGCCGCTGAAGCGATTTACTGCTTCCATGAACCGGTAACCCGCCCCAACTAGTCTTGCCCATGAATCGTCATTATTTTAGCTTGTCCGAATATCGGCAGTGGGCGATTTCAAGTCGTGACTCGACAAGACCAGCGCGTGGCCGTCCTTCTGGGCACGAAGGACGGCGCGGCATTCATCAATGAGCAATTGGAGTCCTTGGCTGCACAGTCGTGGCCACTTGTCGACCTCTGGGTCTCCGATGATGGCTCGACGGATGGCACGGCCACCATCGTCGAGGCATGGCGGAGCCGCTGGAACAAGGGCAGTCTCACTCTGGTGGACGGCCCGCGACAAGGCTTCCCCGCCAATTTCCGTTCCATGATCATCGATCCGCGCATAGAAGCCGACTATTATGTCTTTTGCGATCAGGATGTCTGGGAGCACGACAGGCTGGGGAGCGCTGTCAGTTGGATGGAAGCCCAGGATACGGATATGCCGCTCTTGTTCTGCTCACGCACTGCGACCATTTCCGCGACCGGCCGGGCCGTCGGCTATTCGCCGCTGTTTCCGCGTCAGCCGTCGTTCCGCAACGCGCTGGTTCAGAGCATTGCCGGTGGCAACACCATGCTGCTCAACCGCAAGGCGCGCGACCTTTTGGCGAAGGCGTCGGCAGGAACCGACTTCATCAGCCACGACTGGTGGGCCTATCTCATTGTCGCCGCTGGTGGGGGCAAGATCCGCTACGAGCCGAGGCCGCTGGTGAGATACCGCCAGCACAGGACAAATCTTGTCGGCGCCAATGTTTCGTGGCGGGCGAGGCTTTCCAGGATCGGGCGCTTGCGCAGCGGCCAGTTCGTCGCCTGGACCGATGCCAATCTGCGTGGTCTGGCCCTCAACCGCGACCTGCTGACGAGCGATGCGCAGCATTGTCTCTCTCTGTTCGCCGGCGCGCGCGAGAGCGGTGTTTTCAAGCGCTTCAGCCTGCTGCGCAAATGCGGCGTCTACCGGCAGACCGTGCTTGGAACACTGGGCCTCTACCTCGCCGTCCTGCGGCGCTGGATCTGATCATGGCGGTCAAGCGTGCCCTCGACCTGACGGTCGCGGCTCCGATGCTGCTGGTCACGGCTCCGATCCTGCTCGTCGCGATGCTGGCAATCCGGGCGACATCTCCCGGCCCTGCCATCTTCTCCCAAATCCGCGTTGGCCGGGAAGGGGGCCTGTTTGCCTGCCACAAATTGCGCACGATGCATCGTGAAACGCCGTCCTTGCCCACTCACGAGGCGCCGGCCAATTCGGTCACCGCGATCGGCAAGGTGCTGCGCGCGACCAAGATCGACGAGCTGCCGCAACTCTGGAACGTGCTCAAGGGCGAGATGAGCCTTGTCGGGCCGCGCCCCTGCTTGCCGACGCAGACCGAACTGATCGAGCGGCGCAGGCAACTGGGTGTGCTGGCAGCACTTCCAGGCATTACCGGACTTGCGCAGATCAAGGGCATCGACATGTCGGATCCGAAGCTTTGCGCCGAAACCGATGCTGCCTACATCAAGGCGGCTTCCGCTGGCCTGGACCTCAAGATCTTGCTTGGCACGTTTTATCGCGGCTGATGCATGTCGCTCAAAAGTGCGCCGCGGTTTTGGGCCAATGACATGCATCAACACGAAGGCTCAAAGCGCTTCGCGCTTTAAGCCTTACGCGCCAGTTCGCGGAGCCGGCCGAGCGTATCGGCTTCGGGCGTCCAGCCTTCCGATACCAGCAGCGAGGCATCGCAAACCTGGCTTGCCGTCAGGGCCTGCCATGACGCTTGCTTGCCGAGCAGGGTTGCCGCCAGCCGAAGCGGAAGCGGCGACATGGGAAAGAGGCGCGGCGGACGGCCAAAACCTCGTCGGAACGCGGTGACGATCGCCGACATCGCGACTGGCAAGGAATCGCTCGCGACATAGACCGTACGGAGCGGCTTCGGCATCGTCAGCACATGCAGCGCCGCGTTCGCCACCGCGTCCGCCGATATCAGCGAGCGGACGCCGGTCAACGCGCTGCTGGGCAGCGGCAAGGCGGTATCGGCAAGCCGAATGAGCGCTTGTATGTTGCCCTTCATGCCTTCGCCATAGACCGGCGGCAGCCGCAGCGCCGTCGCATCGGCGCGTCCGGCCGCGGTAAAGGCCGCCAGTGTCGCGACCTCGCCCGCGTGCTTGGAGCGTCCATAGGCGTCCTGCGGGAGAGGGGGCGTGGCCTCGTCGATGGTGCCGCTGAAGCCCGGACCCACGGCAGCGCGGATCGACGAGAGATAAACGAAGCGCCCGCTGACGCATGCCGCCGCTGCGTGGGCCAGCCGTGCTGTCAGCGTCGCGTTTATCGCCATGTAGTCCGCGTCGCTGGCATGTCGGTCGTTGTTAAGTGCCGCGCAATGCACGACATGCGTCACATCGCGCAGCAGCGCCTGGAAGGTCTCGTCCGGCGCATCGGCGCCAGGCAGCGCGACGGCGTCGTCGGCTTCCGCCAGGCGTTGCGGCTGGCGAGAGGCTACGCGTATGCCAAAGCCCGCCTGGCGCAGCCGGCTGACCACCTGGCGCCCGATAAAACCCGTCGCGCCGGTGACCAGGACTTTCATCGGCTGTCGCCAGGCATCGTCGCGGGCGCGCTCTTTCCGGTCGGCGCTATCGTTCGGCCGGATGCGAGGTAGGTTCCCGAAATCAGGAACACCATCAGCGTCGCGTCGAGGATATCATGGCCGACAATGATGCCAGTCATTCCGCCGACGAAGTAGGTGATGAGGGTGGCGAGGATCATCGTCGCACCGAACCGCTCGACAGGATCGGCGCTGAGCCGCAACACCCTTGCCGCGTTCCAGGCGGCGACGATGAAGATCGCCGCCAGCGCCAGCGCGCCGAGCAGGCCGGCCTCGACCAGCGCGGTGATAAAGCCATTGTGGAAGTGGCTGAAGCCGGCCTCGAGGCCGAACTGGTCGTGAAAACCCTGTTTCATCAGATCCCGGCTGGCGGAGATGCCATGACCGAAAATCGGCGCCTCGCGGAATGCGCCGAGGCCGATCTCCCACATCGCCACGCGAAAGCCGATCGGGGTCGAGTGGTCGCCTGCGGTGTTCAGCGCGTTCAGGTCGCTGATCATGAAGTCGGTGCGGTTCATGATGACCGGGAAACCGATGGCCGCGATCACCAGGCAGACCGCGCCGACAATCACCACGATACGCACCAGCTGGACACGCGTCAGCCCTCGGCGGTTGACGAGAAGGATGACGACACCGGCGACCAGCATGGCCAGCCAGATGATGCGCGATCCCGAAAGAATGACGGAAGTGGCCCCGGCGAACGCCGCGACGGCCAGCATCTTCCACCGCTTTTCGATCCCTGCCAAGGCACCCGCCAGGCACATCATGACGGCAAGACAGGCGACGGTCGCGAACACGATGGCGTTGCCGGCGCCGCCTTGGGGCCTTAGGCCGAACCCGTAATATTGGATGACGGCAAGCACCAGCGCGCCAAAGCAGGCAGCAGCGCTTGCCAGCACGACGATGCGCGCCAGTGTGGTCTTGTCCGTGATGCTCCAGGTCGAATAGGAGATCGGGAAGAACAACAGGGTGATCAAGGGCAGGAACAGCCGCAGATCGGCCGCCAGCGCGCCGTTGACGACCGAACCCAGCACCATGGCCACGCAATAAGCATAGATTGCGATCGTGAGCGCAAGCATCGGCCGGTCGATGTTGAGACGCCGTCGTTTTGCAGCAATGAGCAGCACCGACCACACGGCGCCGGCATTGAAGGTGAAGCTCACCAGCGAGCCCAGCACCGGCGGCGAGAAGAAACAGACGATCGAGAAATAGATGTTGATTTCTATGGGCGTCAGATGGCGCCGGAGCAATGTAAGCGGGTTCAATGCCTTGCTTCGCAATCTTCCAGGTTGTCGGCAACCCACGAAGCCAGCCAAGGCCGCTCCATGGTTCCGTTGATCCTGCCCCGTTCCCCGAGCCCCTATTAGCCGTTGGCGTCAATCCACGATAGACCGGCGGATGCCTGTTCAAGCAAAAAAACGGCGTTTGTGCCGGTGTCGCCGAAATCCTTAGCCTTCCGGAGGCTACGGTTCTTCCCTAGTGTCTGGATATTCCGATCGATGAGCAGGATTTTCCGCCGATCCGTGCTTGGTTGGAAAATTCGTTCCCGAACCATGGTGCTCCACACGCGTCTTGCATTGTTATCGGCAAGCACGATCTGTTAGAACGCCTGCACGAAACAGATTGTCCCAATCGAACCTTGCCCGGCTTACGGCTTTCGCCCCAAAACGCAAGATTTCGTTCGGCGGCACGAGAGAACGCTCGACAGTCCATGAACATCGCGCTTACGCATCTGCAGCGGCTTGAGGCCGAATCCATCCACATCTTCCGGGAGGTCGCCGCCTCTTTTTCCAGACCGGTGATGCTCTATTCCGTCGGCAAGGATTCCTCGGTGCTGATGCACCTGGCGATGAAGGCGTTCTATCCCGCCAAGCCGCCTTTCCCGTTCCTACATGTCGACACCACCTGGAAGTTCCGCGAGATGATCGCCTTTCGCGATCAGATGGCGCAGAAGCTGGGTTTCGACCTGCTCGTCCATGTCAACGAGGACGGCGTGCGCGACGGCATCAATCCGTTCGACCATGGCTCCAACACCCACACCCATGTGATGAAGACGGTGGCGCTGCGCCAGGCGCTCGACAAATACGGCTTCGACGCGGCCTTCGGCGGCGCGCGCCGTGACGAGGAGAAGTCGCGCGCCAAGGAGCGCATCTTCTCCTTCCGCAACGCCCAGCACGCCTGGGATCCGAAGAACCAGCGGCCGGAAATGTGGAAGATCTTCAACACCCGCATCGCGCCGGGCGAGTCGATCCGCGTCTTCCCGCTGTCGAACTGGACCGAACTCGACATCTGGCAGTACATCCTGCAGGAGAACATCCCGATCGTGCCGCTCTATTTCGCCAAAGAGCGGCCGGTAGTCGAACGCGACGGCATGCTGATCATGAAGGACGATGACCGCATGCAATTGCGCCCCGGCGAGACGATCGAGAACCGTCTGGTGCGCTTCCGCACGCTTGGCTGCTACCCGCTGACGGGCGCCATCGAATCCGAAGCCGACACGCTGGAAGCGATCGTCGGCGAGATGCTGACGGCGCGTACGTCCGAGCGCCAGGGCCGCCTCATCGACCGCGACGAGGCGGGCTCGATGGAAAAGAAGAAGCGCGAGGGTTATTTCTGAGAATGCGCCACATCATGGCCAAGAGCCTCGCCCCGACCGACTCCATCCGCGACTACATGGCCGCCCAGGAGAAGAAGTCGCTGCTGCGCTTCCTCACCTGCGGCTCGGTCGACGACGGCAAGTCGACATTGATCGGCCGCCTGCTCTCCGACACCAAGCAGATTTTCGAAGACCAGCTTGCCGCGCTCGAGAGCGACTCGCGCAAGCACGGCACCACGGGCGACGACATCGATTTCGCGCTGCTGGTCGATGGACTGGAGGCCGAGCGCGAGCAGGGCATCACCATTGACGTCGCCTATCGCTTTTTTGCCACGCCCAAGCGCAAGTTCATCGTCGCCGACACGCCCGGCCATGAGCAGTACACGCGCAACATGGCGACCGGCGCTTCCACCGCCGATCTCGCCATCGTGCTGATCGACGCGCGCCAGGGCGTGCTGCGCCAGACAAGGCGCCATTCCATCATCGCCTCGCTGCTCGGCATCCGCCACATCGTGCTGGCCGTCAACAAGATCGACCTCGTCGGTTTCGACAAGGCGGTGTTCGACCGGATCGTCGTCGACTATGGCGAGTTCGCCAACGAGCTCGGCTTCGTCAGCATCGCGCCGATCCCGATGTCGGCCCGCTTCGGCGACAATGTCACCAGCCGCTCCGAGCGCACGCCCTGGTATTCCGGGCCGTCGCTGATCGAGCATCTGGAAACGGTCTCGGTCGATGAGGCCGCCGTCGAGCTGCCGTTCCGCTTTCCGGTCCAGTATGTGAACCGTCCGAATCTCGACTTCCGCGGCTTTGCCGGCACCATCGCCTCGGGCGCGGTTTCGCAGGGCGACGAGGTCGTCGTCGCCAAGTCGGGCAAGGCTGCGCGTGTGAAACGCATCGTCGCGCAGGGCGGTGATCTCGAACGGGCGGTTGCCGGCCAGGCGATCACGCTCGTGCTCGACGATGAGGTCGAGGTGTCTCGCGGCAATATGCTGGTCTCGCCGGCGGCACGGCCGCAGGTCGCCGACCAGTTCGCCGCCAACATCGTCTGGTTCGACGAGCAGGCGCTGCTGCCTGGACGCTCCTACATTTTGCGCACCGAGACCGACCAGGTCAGCGCCACCGTCACCGACCTGAAATACCGGGTCAACGTCAACGATTTCGCGCATGAGGCGGCAAAGTCGCTCGACATCAACGAGGTCGGCGTCTGCAACCTCTCGACGCGGGCGCCCATCGCTTTCGATCCCTTCGGCGAGAACCGCATCACCGGCGCCTTCATTCTGATCGATCGCATCACCAACGCCACTGTCGGCGCCGGCATGATCCTGCATTCGTTGCGCCGCGCCGAAAACATCCACTGGCAGTCTCTCGATGTCGGCAAGCGCGGCCGTTCCGATCTGAAGAACCAGCGTCCGGCCGTGTTCTGGTTCACCGGACTCTCCGGCTCCGGCAAGTCGACGATCGCCAATCTGTTCGAGAAGAAGCTGTTCGCGTCTGGACGCCACACCTACATCCTCGACGGCGACAACGTCCGCCACGGCTTGAACCGCGATCTCGGCTTTACCGACGCCGACCGCGTCGAAAACATCCGCCGCGTCGCCGAGGTGGCCAAGCTGATGGCCGATGCCGGCCTGATCGTCATCGTCTCCTTCATCTCGCCTTTCGCCGCCGAGCGGCGCGTGGCGCGCGAGCTGATGGCCGAGGGCGAGTTCGTCGAGGTGTTCGTCGACACGCCGTTCGAGGAATGCGCCCGCCGCGATCCGAAGGGTCTTTACGCGCGCGCCTTGAGTGGCGAGATCAAGAACTTCACCGGTGTCGATTCGCCTTACGAGGCGCCGCTGAACCCGGAAATCCATCTGAAGACGCTCGGCAAGAAGCCGGAAGAGATGGCGGAAGCCCTGGAGCACTGGCTGAATGAGCGCGACATTGCCGAGGATCAATACGACAATGGCGGCGGTATCTGACGACGCGGCTATGCTCGGCGTGTTCGAGCGCCTGGCGCTCGATGCCGGGCGCGAGGTGATGCGCGTCTTTCATGAGGGCTGCGCCGTCGACAGCAAGGCCGATTCTTCGCCGGTCACGGAAGCCGATCGCGAAAGCGAGAAGATCATCCTCGCCGGCCTGCGCGCCGCCTATCCGGATATCCCCTGCGTGGCCGAGGAAGAGGTCGCGGCGGGCGTCGCCCCCCCCGATCTCGACGGCGCCTTCTTCCTGATCGACCCGCTCGACGGCACGAAGGAATTCGTCAACCGCCGCACCGATTTCACCGTCAACATCGCGCTGGTGCGCCATGGCGTGCCGGAAGTGGGCGTCGTCTACGCGCCTTGCACCGGACGTTTTTTCACCGGACGGCCGGGCAGGGCCGAGGCGCTGGAGGTCGACGCCGATTATCGCGTTACCAACCGTCGGCCGATCACCGTGCGGGCAGGGGGCAGCCCGCTCGCCGTCGTCGCCAGCCGCTCGCACAACACGCCTGAAACCGATGCCTTCATCCGTGATCTCGGCGCTACCGAGATCGTCTCGGTAGGCTCGTCGCTGAAATTCTGCCTGCTCGCTGCCGCGGAAGCCGACGTCTATCCGCGCTTTGGACGCACCATGGAGTGGGACACGGCAGCCGGTGACGCCGTGCTGCGCGCCGCCGGCGGCATGACCCGCACGCTGGATGGCGAACCGCTGGTCTACGGCAAGCGCAACCAGGCCAGCGACAGCGATTTCGCCAATCCGCATTTTATTGCGACGGGCGCATAGTTTCCAACGCTGCTAATAACTGAGGTCGGCGCTTCGCGCCGCCCTTTCAGGCCTAAGCCGCCGCTACATGCGCCGAATTCGAGCCGATGTAATTCCTGATCGTCTCGATGATGCGATCCTGGTCGGCCTCGCTCAAATAGGCGTGCATTGGCAGGCAGAGGATCTGCTTGGGCAATTCTTCCGAGACGGCAAGGCCGGTCGGTGTGCGCGGGTAATCCTTGTAGGCGACCTGCTCGTGCAGTGGCTTCACGTAGTAGATCACCGACGGGATGCCCTTTTCGCCGAGATGCGCCTTGAGCCCGTCGCGCTTCGGCGTCTCGATGGCATATTGCGCCCAGGCCGAGCGACCATGGCCGAGATTGCGCGACGCCTTGACTATGTCACCGAGGCCGGCGGCATAACGGTCGGCGACCACCTGGCGCGCGACCATCTCGTCCTCGAGAATGGCGAGCTTCTCGATGAGGATCGCCGCCTGGAGCGTGTCGAGGCGCGAATTGATGCCAACGCGCACATTGTCGTATTGCGTCTCGCCCTTGCCGTGGAAGGCGAAGGACCGCAGCTTGTCGGCCAGTGCGCCGTCATTGGTGAACATCGCGCCGCCGTCGCCGTAGCAGCCGAGCGGCTTGGCCGGATAGAAACTGGTCGAGCCGACATGGCCGAAGGCGCCGCACATGGTGCCGTCGGCGGAACCGCCCATCGACTGGGCGGCGTCCTCGATCACCAGAAGGTTCTCGCGCTTGGCGATCGCCATGATCGCCTCGTAGTCGGCGGCAAGCCCGAACAGGTCGACCGGGATGATCGCCTTCGGCCTCAGCCGGCCTTCCTTCTTGACCATCTCGATCGCCGCCTCGAGGCTGGCGATGTCGATGTTGTAGCTATTGCGGTCGACGTCGACGAAGACCGGCTCGGCCTTGGCCAGCGCCACGACTTCGGCCGTGGCGGCGAAGGTGAAGCTCGGTACGAACACCGCGTCGCCCGGACCGATGCCGGCGGCAAACAGGGGAAGGAGCAGCGCGTCTGTGCCGTTGGCGCAGGCCACGACGTGTTTGACGCCGATATAGGCCGCAAGCTTGTTTTCGAATTCGGTGACCTGGGGTCCCAGGATGTAGCGGCCTTCTTCGACGACCTTGTCGATGGCGGCCTTGAGCCGGTCGCGGATTCGTTCGCGCTGCGCGCCTAGATCGATGAACTGCATGTCGGCCTCAAAATGCCAATAAAACCGGCCCGCTGGTATCAGGTTTGGCGGGGCTGAGAAAGCCGGGCAGATCCCAGGCAAATGGCCTAGGTGTCGCAGCCCGTTACCGCTCTTTGCCGGCACATCGCCACGCGAGGCCGGAAATCCAAGCTTCCGCGAGCATTTTCAACGCTTTATATCGCGTCGTGCCTGCCTTTGGAAACATAAAGTGATCGACTGCAACGGGCCTCTCGCCGTCCGATCAGGCGATCTCGTGCCGCCAGGGCGGGTTAGCGCCGGCCCGCGAAACCGTCACGGCGGCGGCCTTGGCGCCGAGCTCCAGCGCCTTGCGGATGGCGTCTTCCGCAAGCTCGCCGATCGCCGCCTTGGTGAGCAGGCCCTGCTCGTGCAGCGAGGCCAGGATGCCGGCGTTGAAGGTGTCGCCGGCGCCGACCGTGTCGACCACTTTCACCTTTTGTGGCATCACCGTGACCTTGTGCGCCTTGCTGTAGCCGACGGCGCCTTCGCTGCCATGGGTGACGACGATCAGCTTCGGCCCGCGATCCAGCCAGTTGCGCACCACGTCCTCATGCGAACCGGCCTCGTCGAACCATTTGAGGTCTTCGTCCGAAAGTTTGACGATGTCGGCCATCGCCATCATCTCGCGGATGCGTCTGAGATGCTTGGCCTTATCCGGGATGAAGTTCGGCCGGATGTTGGGGTCGAGCATCATGACACGGGCTTCGTGCTCGCGCCGCATGAACTCCTCATAAGCCGATCCCGCCGGCTCCGAGATCAGGCTGATGGCGCCGAACAGCATCGCCTCGATCTCGCTGCCGAGCTTCGGCAGGTCGTCGATGGTCAGCATGCGGCCGGCGGTGTTCTCGTCATAGAAAGTGTAGGTCGCCTGGCCGTTGTTGAGCCGAACGAAAGCGAGCGTGGTCGGCCGGGGCGAGGTGTGTGCGTAGGTCGAGCTCACTTTGCTCGCCCCCAGCGCGTCGCGGAACTGGCCGCCGAAGAGATCCGAGGAGAGGCCCGAGAAGAAGCCCGCCGGCGCGCCGAGGCGTCCGAGCGCGATCGCCGAGTTGAACACCGCGCCGCCGACATAGGGCGCGAACGCCGCTTCGCCGTCGGTCGTCGTGCGCGGCAGCATGTCGATCAGGGCTTCGCCACAGCAAAGGATCATGTCTTGTCGGTCTCCGGCGGATGGATCACGCCCTTGCGGATGATGATGTTGGCAAAAAGCCTGGGTTCGCTGGTCGCCACGATGGCGTGCGCGGCCTTGACGCGTGCATAGAAGTCAGCTCCGGCCAACGCAACCACCTTGTGGCCCGGCGCGCGCCTGGCGCACACCTCTTCCATCTCATGATGCACCGGGTCGGCGAGTGTCGGGTCGCCCAGCACCGAGGCACGAAACAGCGCCTGCGGCACCGCGTCGTCCACCGGCAGCACGGCGAGCACAGCGTCGAGCACCGGGATGATATGATGGCCGTCGGCGCGTATCAGCCGTCGCGCCTGCTCCTCGGCCGGGTAGTTGCCGTCGACGATGGCGATCTCGTCGCCATGCCCCATCGCCCGCAGCGTCGCCAGGAACTCGGGCCCGAGCAACGACGGAATGCCGATCAGCATGGTCAGGCGCCCCCGGACGTGTTCGGCCCGATGAGAAACCGCTCGGAAAGCGGCAGGCTGGCGCCGCCCAGCGCGCGCGCATGGATGCCGACGGTCCCCTCGCGCACGATGGGGAGCTTCAATCCCTCTGCGTCTATACCGGCAATGGCCTGCCGGACCGCATCGACAAGCCGTCGCCTCACATCGAGCGGCATCCAGCCATCGATCACAGCCGCCTCGAAATCGATGACCGACGAGGCGGCGACGATGGCATAGGCAAGTGCCCGAGAGGCGCTGGCGATCCAGTCGTCGAGCTGGGCGCCGATCTCGCCCCATTCCTGCGGCGAGGTCCACAGATAGGAGCCGTCGATGCCCTTGGCCGACAGCGCCCTTTCCAGGATGGCGATCGAGGCGACATCGATGAGCTGCGCCGGCTTGCCGTCAGGTCCCGGCACCGGCATCGAGCCCAGCGCGCCGGCATTGCCGTTCGGTCCGCTGTAGAGCCGGCCGTTGAGCACGATGCCGCCGCCGGCAAAGGCGCCGATGTAGAAATAGACGAAATCGCGGGCGCCGCCGGCCCGGCCGAAGACGAGCTCGGCTCCGCAGGCCGAAGTCGCGTCATTCTGCAGATAGACCGGAAAGTCGCACTGCGCTTGGATGTTGGCGCGGATGTCGCGGTGGCGCCACTCATCCATGATGTCGCGCGGCGCGCCCGCCGTGTCGGCCCAGTTCCACAATTCGAACGGCATGGCGATGCCCAGCCCGGCGATTCGTTTCTCCTGCGCTGGAGTCAGCTCGGCGCGCATCGTCTTGATGCCTTCGGTGACGAATTCGACCGTCTCGCGCGGCGCCGGGTAGCGGTAGGAATTCTGCAGCATGGCGCGCACATTGCCGAGGAAGTCGATCAGCACCAGTTCGGCCGAGCGGCGACCGATCTTGAGGCCGATGAAGAAGGCGCCTTCCGGGTTGAGCGCCATCGGGATCGAGGGCTGGCCGATCTTGCCGCGCAAAGGCGCCTGGCGCACAAGGAGCTTGTCTTCCTCGAGCTCGCGCATAATCACCGACACGGTCTGGGCCGAGAGGCCGGTCATACGCGCAATGTCAGATTTGGCGAGGCTGCCATGCTGGCGCACCAGGGAAAGCACGAGCCGCTCATTGTGGTCGCGCATGCCGCTCTGGTTGGTGCCGCGATGCAGCCGGCTCTCCAAAGCCTCGGGCGAACCGTGCCTGGCCATGCCGGTCTCCACCCTGAATCCTCCCGTCGTTTTACCCTTTGTGCTTTTCGTTCAGAATGAGTGAACAGCGCAAGAGTGTCAATAATAAATAAGAGTGATTTAATTATTGACAGTCGTTGCGGACTGGTATCTGTTGCGACAGGGCGTCCATGCTGGGAGAATGTCGTGGATGCCCTGGAGGCCGGGTGGCCGGCGTCCGCGGATGCATCATGGGAGGAAATCATGGGTACATGGAATGTTGTGAAGGCGGCCGTTGTCGGTCTTGCCTTTTGCGGCGCGATGGCAGGCGTCGCCTACGCCGGCGACACCGTTGGACTGATCACCAAGACCGAGACCAATCCGTTCTTTGTGAAAATGCGCGAAGGCGCGCAGGCCAAGGCCAAGGAACTCGGCGTGACACTGATCACCGCCGCCGGCAAGTTTGACGGCGACAATGACGGTCAGGTGGCGGCGATCGAGAACCTGATCTCGGCCGGCGCGAAGGGCTTTGCCATTGTGCCGAGTGACTCGAAGGCAATCGTGCCGACCATCAAGAAGGCCCGCGACGCGGGTCTTAAGGTTATCGTGCTCGACACCCCGCTCGATCCGATGGACGCAGCGGATGCGACGTTTGCAACCGACAACCGCAAGGCCGGCATGCTGATCGGCCAGTGGGCTTCCAAGACCTTGGGCGCCAAAGCGGCGGACGCCAAGATCGTGTTTCTCGACCTCGCGACCAACCAGCCGACCGTCGACTTCCTGCGCGATCAGGGCTTCATGCAGGGCTTTGGCATCGACGTGAAGGATCCCAACAAATACGGCGATGAAGACGACAAGCGCATCTGCGATCACGAAATCAGCCAAGGCGACCAGGAAAAGGGCCGCACCGCGATGGAGAACGCATTGCAGAAATGCCCCGATGTGAACGTCGTCTACACGATCAACGAGCCCGCGGCGGCCGGCGCCTGGGAAGCGCTCAAGGCGGTTGGCAAGGATGACGGCAGCGTCATGATCGTTTCTATCGACGGCGGCTGCCCCGGCGTGAAGAACGTCCAGGCGGGCGTGATCGGTGCGACCAGCCAGCAGTATCCGCTGAAGATGGCGTCGATGGCGCTGGAGGCGATCGTTTCGGGCAAGATCCCGGACATCGACCCGAAGATGGGTTTCCTCGACACCGGCGCACAGCTCATCACCGCCAAGCCGGTTGACGGCGTGAAGTCGATTTCGGTCGACGAAGGCCTGAAGCTCTGCTGGGGCTAAGAGCCTTTTAACTCCGTCACGCGACGGCTATTGTTCAAAGCCTCGGAGGGGGCGCATCAGCGTCCCCTCACAACAGGGGCGCCGGGAGGATTGTCCTTATGAGTGATGATACGGCGGGTTCGGTGACGGCCGAACGCGGGTTGAAGAATGCCACAGAGGCGGTAGCCAGTTTCGACGAGCCGGACGCTGGATGGATACGGCGCGTTCAGGGGTTCTTTCACCAGTATCCCACATCCATTCCGTTTATCGTTCTGCTTTTGGGCGTCATAATCTTTTCTGTTGCCGCCCCCGGTAAATTCTTCGCCCCGTTCAACTTCTCGCTGGTGTTGCAGCAGGTCACGATCATCGCCGTGCTAGGCGTGGCGCAGACGCTGGTCATCCTGACGGCGGGCATTGACCTGTCGGTTGGCGCCATCATGATCCTCTGCTCGGTGGTGATGGGACGCACCGCCGTGGTCTACGGCGTGCCTGTGTTTATCGCGTTTCCGCTTGGCCTGCTCTGCGGTCTTGCCTGCGGCGTCCTCAATGGTCTGATCGTGACCATGTTGCGGTTGCCGCCCTTCATCGTCACCCTTGGCACTTGGAGCATTTTTGGCGCGCTTAATACCTGGTATTCGCGAAGCGAAACCATTCGCCAGCAGGACATGGAGGCATCGGCGCCGTTCCTGCAGTGGACAGGCACGATCATCAAACCTTACGACTTCTTTTCCAAGACGCTCGGCCTCGACTGGACCTTCCTCAAGGGATGGGTGCTGACCTACGGCTCACTCGTCATGATCATAGTCGCTGTCGTAATCTGGTACGTGCTCAACAAAACACCGTTCGGACGGCACGTTTACGCAACTGGCGACGATCCGGATTCGGCGATGCTCGCGGGCATCAATGCCAATCGGACGCTGATCGCGGTCTACGGCCTTGCTGGATTTATTTGCGCCATCGCCGCCTGGGTGCTGATCGGCCGCATCGGCGGCGTGAGCCCCCAGGCCGGTCTGACCGCAAACCTCGACTCAATTACCGCTGTGGTGATCGGCGGCACGTCCCTGTTCGGCGGTCGCGGCTCGATCGTCGGGACGCTGATCGGCGCGTTGATCGTGGGTGTCTTTCGCAATGGCCTGGCGCTTTCAGGCCTCGAACTGCTTTGGCAGGATTTTGCCGTGGGCGTGCTGATCATCGTCGCAGTGACGATTGACCAATGGATCAGGAGGATTTCAGCATGAACGAAATGCCGGTCCTTCAGGCCAGAGGCCTCAACAGGCGGTACGGCCGCGTCGTGGCGCTCGACAACGCCGATTTCGACCTCATGCCGAACGAAATCCTTGCCGTGATCGGCGACAACGGCGCCGGCAAGTCGACGCTGATAAAGGCTCTGTGCGGCGCTGTCGTACCCGACAGCGGCGAAATCCGTCTCGAGGGTAAGCCGGTCCATTTTCGCTCGCCGATGGAGGCGAGAATGGCTGGTATTGAGACTGTCTACCAAACCCTTGCATTGTCGCCTGCCTTGTCGATTGCAGACAATATGTTCCTCGGCCGCGAATTGAGAAAGCCGGGTTGGACCGGCCAGATATTCCGCCGGCTCGATCGCACGCGGATGGCAGGCATAGCGCGTCAGAAGCTTTCCGAACTGGGCCTGATGACTATCCAGAACATCAACCAACCGGTGGAAACCCTCTCGGGCGGCCAGCGCCAAGGTGTGGCGGTAGCGCGCGCCGCCGCCTTCGGCAGCCGGGTTGTGATCATGGACGAGCCGACAGCGGCGCTGGGCGTCAAGGAAAGCCGCCGCGTGCTGGAACTGATACTCGACGTCAAGAAGCGCGGCCTGCCGATCGTTCTCATCTCGCACAACATGCCGCATGTTTTTGAAGTTGCCGATCGCATCCACATCCATCGCCTGGGCCGTCGCCTCGCCGTCATAGATCCCAAGCAGTATACGATGTCCGACGCCGTTGCCTTCATGACGGGCGCGAAGAAGCCTCCGGAGGAAGCGCTGGCCGCCTGAAGGGCCTCGACGGTAAAATTGCCGCAGGGCAGGCTGGCAGCGGATAGGCCTAAATCGATTGAAAGTATGCTGCGACGCACTAAGATGGGCTGGGAGGAACGGTGAAAGCCGGTATGATCAGGCCAACTGAACGAGAGGCGAAATGACATCCGCCATGACGATCGAAGTCCCTGTCCTCGACAATCCCGATCCCAAGACGCTCGCCGAAGAAGTCTTGATGTCGCTCAAATACCGGGTCGGCAAGGATACCACCGTCGCCACGCCCTATGACTGGCTGACCGCCTCGATCAAGGTGGTGCGCGACCGCATCATCGATCACTGGATGGAGGCCACCAAGGAAGCCTACGACCGGCAGGAAAAGCGGGTCTATTATCTGTCGCTCGAATTCCTGATCGGGCGCCTGATGCGCGACGCCTTCTCCAATCTCGGCCTGATGGAGAACATGCGCGAGGCGCTGTCCTCGCTCGGCGTCGACCTCGACGTGATCGCGGCGCTGGAGCCGGACGCAGCGCTTGGCAATGGCGGCCTCGGCCGGCTCGCCGCCTGCTTCATGGAAAGCATGGCGACCGTCGACATCCCCGCCCATGGCTACGGCATCCGCTACGCCAACGGCATGTTTCGCCAGGAAATCCAGGGCGGCTGGCAGGTCGAATTGCCGGAGAACTGGCTCGACCACGGCAATCCGTGGGAGTTCGAGCGCCGCGAGCGCTCCTTCGAGGTCGGCTTCGGCGGTTCGGTGGAATCGATCACCTCCAAGGATGGTCGGCTCGAGCGCCATGTCTGGAAGCCGACCGAGCATGTGCTCGCCGTCGCCTACGACACGCCCGTCGCCGGCTGGCGCGCCAAGCGCGTCAACACGTTGCGGCTATGGTCCGGCATGCCGATCGACCCGATCCTGCTCGACAAGTTCAATGCCGGCGACCACATCGGTGCGCTGGCCGAAAGCAACAAGGCTGACGCGCTGTCGCGCGTGCTCTATCCGGCCGACTCGCACATGGCTGGCCAGGAACTCAGGCTAAGGCAGGAATATTTCTTCTCGACCGCCTCGCTTCAGGACATAGTGCAGCGGCATTTGAGCCAATATGGCGAGCTGAAATCGCTGCCCGACAAGGCGGCGATCCACTTGAATGATACCCATCCCGCGGTCGCGGTGGCGGAGCTCATGCGGCTCCTGATGGACGTCCACGGCATGGACTTCGATCTTGCCTGGGACATCACCAAACGCACCTTCGGCTACACCAACCACACGCTGCTGCCCGAGGCGCTGGAAAGCTGGCCGGTGCCGCTGTTCGAGCGCTTGCTGCCGCGCCACATGCAGATCGTCTACGCCATCAACGCGCAGGTGCTGCTCGAAGCCCGCGCGACCAACCAGTTCTCGGGCGAGCAGATCGCCAGGATTTCGCTGATCCAGGAAAATGGCGACCGCCGCGTGCGCATGGGCAATCTGGCCTTCGTCGGCTCGCATTCGATCAACGGCGTCTCGGCTCTGCACACCGAGCTGATGAAGGAGACGGTGTTCGCCGATCTCCACAAGCTCTACCCCGACCGCATCAACAACAAGACCAACGGCATCACGCCCCGCCGCTGGCTGATCCAGTGCAATCCAGGGCTGACCGGCCTTGCCCGCGAGGCGATCGGCGATCGCTTCCTGGACAATATCGAGGCCATCAAGGCGCTCGATCCTTTTGCCGACGACGCGGCTTTCCGCGAGAAATTCGCCGGCGTGAAGCGGCAGAACAAGGTAAGGCTGTCCAACCTCATCGCCGACCGGCTCGGCATCAGGATCGATCCGTCGGCGTTGTTCGACATCCAGGTCAAGCGCATCCACGAATACAAGCGCCAGCTGCTCAACATCCTGGAAGCAATCGCGCTCTACGACCAGATCCGCTCGCATCCGGAGCGGGACTGGATGCCGCGCGTCAAGATCTTTGGCGGCAAGGCAGCGCCCAGCTACCACAACGCCAAGCTGATCATCAAACTGGCCAACGATGTCGCCAAGGTGATCAACGGCGATCCGTCGGTGCGCGGCTTGCTCAAGGTGGTGTTCGTGCCGAACTACAATGTCAGCCTGGCCGAGGTGCTGATGCCGGCCGCCGACCTTTCCGAGCAGATCTCCACCGCCGGCATGGAAGCATCCGGCACCGGCAACATGAAGTTCATGATGAATGGCGCCTTGACCATCGGCACGCTCGACGGCGCCAATGTCGAGATGAAGGAGCATGTCGGCGACGACAATATCTTCATCTTCGGCCTCACCACGCAGGAGGTCGCCGACCGTCGCAACAATGGCTACAACCCGAGGGCCGTGATCGAAGCTTCGCCGGAACTGGCGCAGGCGGTGGCGGCAATTTCGTCCGGCGTCTTCTCGCCCGACGATCCCAACCGTTACCGCGATCTCATGAACGGCCTCTACCAGAGCGACTGGTTCATGGTGGCGGCCGACTTCGATTCCTACGCCGACTGCCAGCGCGACGTCGACGCCGTGTGGCGCAACAGTCCCGACTGGTACGCGCGCGCTATCCGCAACGTCGCCCGCGCCGGCTGGTTCTCTTCCGATCGCACGATCCGTCAATATGCGAAAGAAATCTGGAACGTGCCCGTCTGATGTGATTGCATGAGGTCACAAGCAATGTGGCCAGGTGCATGTCGCCCAAAAGTGCGCAGCGGTTTTGGGGTGACGACATGAACCGAACAAAAAGGTGCATGTCGTTCATGCACCATAACAAGACTGGTGCCCAGGGAGGGCGACCGCCTGATGAGGAAGCCGCGCGTGACCGCTGCGACAAGCGGGCCGGATGGACTGGCGCCAGCCGGTGATGTCGCGGCGATTGTCGCCGGAACGCATGGCGATCCCTTCGCGGTGCTGGGCGTGCATGAAGCCGGCAAAGGCTTCGTCGCACGCTGCTTCGTCCCCAATGCCGAGTTCGTCACGGCGCACACGCTGGCCGGCAAGGAAGTCGGCGAGCTTTCGCGCCGCGACGATGTCGGCTTCTTCGAGGGCGAGGTTTCGATCCGCAAGCGCCAGCCGCTGCGCTACCACGCGAAAAACGCCGGCGGCGACTGGTGGCTGACCGATCCCTATTCCTTCGGCCCGGTGCTTGGCCCGCTCGACGACTATTATATCGCCGAAGGCTCGCATCTGCGGCTCTTCGACAAGCTCGGCGCCCACATCATCGACCATGAGGGCGCGACTGGCGTGCATTTCGCCGTCTGGGCGCCCAACGCCAGGCGCGTTTCGGTGGTCGGCGCCTTCAACGACTGGGACGGACGCCGCCACACCATGCGCGACCGCCGCGACACCGGCATCTGGGAGTTGTTCATCCCCGACATCGGCGCCGGCCGGCCGTACAAGTTCGAGATCATCGGTCCCGATGGTGTGCGGCTGCCGCTCAAGGCCGACCCGTTCGCTTTCGAATCCGAGCTCAGGCCCGCCACCGCCTCGGTGACGGCGCCGCCGATTGCGCATCAATGGGGCGACGAGGCGCACCGCGCTTATTGGCGCAAGGCCGATCCGCGGCGCGAGGCGATGTCGATCTACGAGGTCCATGCCGGCTCATGGCAGCTCCGCGACGACGGCTCGTTCCTGTCCTGGGACGAGCTCGCCGCCCGGCTGATCCCCTATGTGGTCGACACCGGCTTCACCCATATCGAGTTCCTGCCGATCTCCGAGCATCCCTACGACCCGTCCTGGGGTTATCAGACAACCGGACTTTATGCGCCGACTGCGCGCTTCGGCGATCCCGACGGCTTTGCCCGCTTCGTCGATGGTGCGCATCGCGCCGGCATCGGCGTCATCCTCGACTGGGTGCCGGCGCATTTCCCGGTCGACGAGCACGGGCTCGTTCATTTCGACGGCACGGCGCTCTATGAGCATGCCGATCCGCGCCAGGGTTTCCACCCTGACTGGAACACCGCGATCTATAATTTCGGCCGCCGCGAGGTGGTGTCGTTCCTGGTCAACAACGCGCTGTTCTGGGCCGAAAAATACCATGTCGACGGCCTGCGCGTCGACGCTGTCGCCTCGATGCTCTACCTCGATTATTCGCGCAAGGCCGGCGAGTGGATTCCCAACGAGAAGGGCGGACGCGAGAATTTGCAGGCCGTCTCCTTCCTGCAGAAGATGAACAAGGAGCTCTACGGCCACCATCCTGGCGTGGTGACCATTGCCGAGGAATCGACCTCATGGCCGAAGGTCTCGCGTCCGGTGCATGAAGGCGGGCTCGGCTTCGGCTTCAAGTGGAACATGGGCTTCATGCACGACACGCTGGAGTATCTTTCCAAGGAGCCGATCTTCCGCAAGCACCACCACAACGACATCACCTTCGGCCTGACTTACGCTTTCTCGGAAAATTTCGTGCTGCCGATCTCCCACGACGAGGTCGTGCACGGCAAAGGCACGCTGCTCGGCAAGATCGCCGGCGACGACTGGCAGAAGTTCGCCACGCTGCGCGCCTACTACGCCTTCATGTGGGGCTATCCCGGCAAGAAGCTGTTGTTCATGGGCCAGGAATTCGCGCAGCGCCGCGAATGGAGCGAAGCCCGCGCGCTGGACTGGAACCTGCTTGAATTCGCGCCGCATCGCGGCGTCTGGCAGACGGTGCGCGACCTGAACTACCTCTACCGATCCCGCCCGGCACTGCATGCGCGCGATTGCGAGCCGGAAGGTTTTTCCTGGCTGATCGTCGACGACAAGGAAAACTCGGTCTTCGCCTGGCTGCGCAGCGCGCCGGACGGCAATCCGATCGCCGTCATCTCCAATTTCACGCCGGTGCCGCGCGAGAACTACCGCGTGCCGCTGCCGAAGGCGGGCAAATGGCGCGAGATCATCAATACGGATGCCGCAGACTATGGCGGCACCGGCATGGGCAATGGCGGCATGGTGGAAGCCGGCGGGGAAGGGGGCGGCACATCGGCGACGATGCTGTTGCCGCCGCTGTCGACGATCATGCTGGAATTCGTCGCGGATCAAGGCAAATGATCCGGCAAGCTTACTTGGGAGGGTAACAATATGGCAGAACTCAAAAGAACCCAGCCGCTGGCGCGCGACGCCATGGCCTATGTGCTGGCCGGCGGCCGCGGCAGCCGCCTCAAGGAGCTGACCGACCGGCGCGCCAAGCCCGCCGTCTATTTCGGCGGCAAGACGCGCATCATCGATTTCGCGCTCTCCAACGCGCTGAACTCGGGCATTCGCCGCCTCGGCGTCGCCACCCAGTACAAGGCGCATTCGCTGATCCGCCACCTGCAGCGCGGCTGGAACTTCCTGCGGCCCGAGCGAAACGAGAGCTTTGATATCCTGCCTGCATCGCAGCGCGTGTCCGAGACGCAGTGGTACGAGGGCACGGCCGATGCCGTCTACCAGAACATCGATATCATCGAGGCTTACGGGCCCGAATACATGGTTATCCTCGCCGGCGACCACATCTACAAGATGGACTACGAGCTGATGCTGCGTCAGCACGTCGACGCCAATGCCGACGTCACCGTTGGCTGCCTTGAAGTGCCGCGCATGGAGGCAACCGGCTTCGGCGTCATGCATGTCGACGCCAAGGACAACATCATCGCTTTCGTCGAAAAGCCGGCCGATCCGCCCGGCATCCCCGACAAGCCGGAAATCGCCCTGGCCTCGATGGGCATCTATGTCTTCAAGACCAAGTTTCTGATGGAGCAGCTGCGCCGCGACGCCGCCGAGCCCGGCTCCAGCCGCGATTTCGGCAAGGACATCATCCCCTATATCGTCCAGCACGGTAAGGCGATCGCCCACCGCTTCGCCAAATCCTGCGTGCGCTCCTCGCATGAGTCCGAGCCTTACTGGCGCGATGTCGGCACGGTGGATGCCTATTGGGAAGCCAACATCGACCTCACCGACATCACGCCCGAGCTCGATCTCTACGATCGCGACTGGCCGATCTGGACCTATGCCGAACTGAAGCCGCCGGCAAAGTTCGTCCATGACGAGGACGGCCGCCGCGGCGAGGCGATCTCGTCGCTGGTGTCGGGCGATTGCATCGTCTCCGGCGCCTCGCTGCGCCGCAGCCTGATCTTCACCGGCGCGCGCATCAATTCCTATTCGAAGCTCGAGGAAGTGGTGATGCTGCCCGACGTCAATGTCGGCCGCAAGGCGCGCCTCAAGCGCGTCGTTATCGACCATGGCGTGCACATTCCGGAAGGGCTGGTGGTCGGCGAGGATCCGGTGCTCGACGCCAAGCGCTTCCGCGTTTCGGAGAAGGGCATCTGCCTGATCACGCAAGATATGATCAACAAGCTGTCGACGTGACAAGGGTCGATCGGCAAGCAGCCGACCTGGTCGGGTCGATCAACAGATTGTCACTTTGACCTGTCACTCTAAGATCGGAATGTGAGGCGCATGCAGGTTCTGTCGGTCACGCCCGAAATCTTCCCGCTGATCAAGACCGGCGGGCTTGCCGACGTGACCGGCGCCTTGCCGATCGCGCTCGCCGCCAAGGGCGTGGCGATGCGCACGCTGATCCCCGGCTATCCGGTGGTCATGGCCGCCTTCACCAAGAAGAAGGCGGTCTATCAATATCCCCTGCTGCAGGGCGGCAAGGCGTCCGTCCACGCCGTCAAGATCGGCGATCTCGATCTCTTCGTGCTTGACGCGCCGCATCTCTTCGACCGCCAGGGCGGCCCTTACGGCACCGCTTCGGGCGCCGACTGGCCCGACAATTGGCGGCGCTTCGCGGCACTCAGCCAGGTCGGCGGCGACATCGCCGGCGGCGCCATTTCCGGCTACCAGCCCGATCTCGTGCATGCCCATGACTGGCAGTCCGCGATGACGCTGGCCTATATGCGCTACGGCAAGGCGGTCGGCGTGCCGTCGCTGATCACCGTGCACAATCTGGCCTTTCAGGGCCAGTTCGGGGCCGGCATCTTCGGCGATCTCGGCCTGCCGGCTGTCGCCATGCAGCTCGACGGCGTCGAATATTATGGCGGCGTCGGCTATCTCAAGGCCGGCCTGCAGGCCGCCTGGGCGATCACCACGGTGAGCCCGACCTATGCGCAGGAAATCCGCTCGCCGGAATTCGGCATGGGCCTCGACGGCCTGATCAACATGCGCGCCACCGACCTTTACGGCATCGTCAACGGCATCGATGTCGACATCTGGAACCCTCAGACCGACAAGCACCTGGTGGCGAACTATTCGGCCAATACGCTCGACGCGCGCGCCAAGAACCGCAAGGCGGTCGAGGAGCGCTTCAATCTCGTCGCCGACGACAGCCCGATCGTCTGCGTCATCAGCCGGCTGACCTGGCAGAAGGGCATGGATATCTTGGCCGCGGTCGTCGACGGCATCGTCGCCGCCGGCGCGCGCCTCGCCATCCTGGGCTCGGGCGACGCCGGCCTCGAAGGCACGTTGCTTGCCGCCGCCGCCCGCCATCGCGGCCGCGTCGGCGTCGTCGTCGGCTACGACGAGGGCCTTTCCCATGTCATGCAAGGCGGCTGCGACGCTATCGTCATCCCGTCGCGCTTCGAGCCTTGCGGCCTGACCCAGCTCTACGGCCTGCGCTATGGCTGCGTGCCGATCGTCGCCAGGACAGGCGGCCTAGCCGACACCATCATCGACGCCAACGAGGCGGCATTGTCGGCGGGGGTCGCCACCGGCTTCCAGTTCGCGCCCAACAATGGCGGCGCCATGGTGTATGCGATCCAGCGGCTGGTCGAGCAGCATGCCAGGCCGGCGACCTGGGCCTCGATCCAGCGCCAGGGCATGAAGGCCGATGTCTCGTGGGACAAGAGCGCCGAAAGATACGTCGAACTCTATCGCTTGCTGCTTTCAAAAAGGACTGCCTGAGGCATGATCAGAACCGTCCCTACCAAACCCTACACCGACCAGAAGCCGGGCACTTCCGGTTTGCGCAAGAAGGTGCCTGTCTTCCAGCAGGAGCACTATGCCGAGAACTTCATCCAGTCGATCTTCGACGCGCTGGAGGGTTTTCAAGGCAAGACGCTGGTGATCGGCGGCGACGGCCGTTTCTACAATCGCGAGGTCATCCAGAAGGTGATCGCCATTGCAGCCGGAAACGGCTTCGGCAAGGTGATGGTCGGCCAGGGCGGCATCCTGTCGACGCCGGCCGCCTCCAACATCATCCGCAAATACAAGACCTTCGGCGGCATTATCCTGTCGGCCAGCCACAATCCGGGCGGCCCGCATGAGGATTTCGGCATCAAATACAATGCCGGCAATGGCGGCCCGGCGCCGGAAAAGGTCACTGACGCGATCTTCGCCAAGTCGAAGGAGATCAAGAGCTTCAAGATCGCCGATATCGATACGATCGACATCGACACCATCGGCACCGTCAAGGCGGGCGACATGACGGTCGAGATCTTCGACTCGGTCAAGGACTATGCCGAGCTGATGGAAAGCCTGTTCGACTTCGACGCGCTGAAGAAGCTGTTCAAGTCGGGCTTCCGCCTGCGCTTCGACGCCATGCACGCGGTGACCGGTCCCTACGCCAAGGAGATCTTCGAGCACCAGCTCGGCGCGCCGAACGGCACCTGCCGCAACTTCAAGCCGCTGCCCGATTTCGGCGGCCATCATCCGGATCCGAACCTGGTGCATGCGAAGCATCTCTATGACGAGATGATGGGAGCAGACGCGCCGGACTTCGGCGCCGCCTCGGATGGCGACGGCGACCGCAATCTGATCATCGGCCGCGGCATCTTCGTCACGCCGTCGGACTCGGTTGCGATGCTTGCCGCGAACGCCCGCCTGGCGCCCGGCTACAAGGACGGCCTGAAAGGCATCGCCCGCTCGATGCCGACCAGCGGGGCCGCCGATCGCGTCGCCGAAAAGCTCGGGATCGGCATCTACGAGACGCCGACCGGCTGGAAGTTCTTCGGCAATCTGCTCGACGCCGGCATGGCGACGATCTGCGGCGAGGAGAGCGCCGGCACCGGCTCCAACCATGTGCGCGAGAAGGACGGGCTATGGGCCGTGCTGTTGTGGCTCAACATCCTGGCCGTGCGTGGCGAGAGCTGCAAAGAGATCGTCACCGAGCACTGGGCGACCTACGGGCGCAATTACTATTCGCGGCACGACTATGAAGAGGTCGAGAGCGACCGGGCCAATGCGCTGGTCGACGAATTGCGCGCCAAGCTCGGCTCGTTGCCGGGAACCAGTGTGCGGGGCCTCAAGATCGTCAAGGCCGACGATTTCGCCTACCACGATCCGGTCGACGGCTCGGTCAGCGAGCATCAGGGCATCAGGATCTTGTTCGAGGGCGGCTCGCGTGTGGTCCTGCGCCTCTCCGGCACCGGCACGTCGGGCGCCACGCTGCGCGTCTATATCGAGCGCTACGAGCCTGACGAGGCAAGGCACGATCTCGACACGCAGGAAGCGCTCGCCGACCTCATCGCCGCCGCCGACGACATCGCCGGCATCAAGAGCCACACCGGCCGCAACAAGCCGAGCGTGATTACTTGAGGGTGGTGCCTTGGCGATTGGCCGAGACGTCCATCGCTTCGTCATCCACGGGCGGAGCAAGGAGCGTAGCGACGCGGCGCAGACCCGAGGATCCATGCCGTGACCTCGAGGCGGTGCTGCGGTCCAGTATTCTGCTCCGCTGCGTCCTTCGGTCGAGGTCACGGCATGGATCCCAGGGTCTCCGCGACGGAGCTTCGCTCCTGCTTCGCCCTGGGATGACGACGTCACGCAGGCTTCGGCAAATCTCCAACGTTTGCGATGCACTACGAGGTTGGCAAGCGTGAGCAATCTGGGTGCCAAGCTGTCGTTCAACGCGCTAGGCAAGGGCGCCCAATTTGCCTTTGTGTCGAAGAGCGCAACGCGTGGCTGGGTTTCCTTGTTTGATCCGGCCGGCGCGGTCGAGACCCAACGGATAGAATTGGTGCGCACACCGCTACCCCTCGGGGAGGATTGGGTTGTTTTCCAAGGCTTCGTGCAAGATATCACCGCCGGCACCCGCTACGGCTTTCGTGCGGACGGCCCGTATGCGCCCGATAGGGGTCTCTGGTTCGACCCCGACAAGCTGCTCACCGATCCCTATGCCACCGAGATCGACCGGCCCTATCAATATCACTGGCGACTAGCCGCCAAACGCAACGAAGGGTCCGATACCGCGGTACTGATGCCCAAGGCGGTTGTGGTCGCAGTGCCGGAACCGGCGGTGCAATTGCCGCCTTTGTTCCAGCCCGGCGGCCTGATCTATGAGCTCAATGTCCGCTCCTTCACCAAGCTGCATCCGGACGTGCCGGAAGCCCAGCGCGGCACTCTCGCGGCCCTTGCCCATCCGGCAGTCATCGATCATCTGAAGCGCCTCGGCGTCTCGGCCGTCGAGCTGATGCCGGTCACGGCATCGATCGACGAGCGCCATCTGCCACCGCTGGGCTTAAGCAACGCCTGGGGCTATAATCCCGTCACCTTCATGGCGCTCGACCCGCGCCTGGCGCCTGGCGGGCTGAAGGAACTGCGTGACACCGTGGCGGTGCTGCGCAAGGCCGGCATCGGCACGATCCTCGATCTCGTCTTCAACCATACCGGCGAGAGCGACCGGCTTGGCCCAACCTTATCGCTGCGCGGCCTCGACGCGCAGGCCTATTACCGGCAATTGCCGGACGGCCGCCTGGCCAACGACACCGGTACCGGCAACACGGTTGCCTGCGATCATCCGGTGGTCCGCGAGATGGTGCTGGACACGCTGCGCCATTTCGTCCAGCAGGCCGGCGTCGACGGTTTTCGCTTCGATCTCGCCCCGGTGCTTGGCCGCGTCGATGGCACATTCGAGCCCGACGCGCCGCTGCTTCAGTCCATTGCTAGTGATCCGGTGCTGGCCGACAGGGTGCTGATCGCCGAACCGTGGGACATCGGCCCGAACGGCTATCAGCTCGGCAATTTCCGGTCGCCCTATCTGGAATGGAACGACCGCTACCGCGACGACGTCAGGCGCTTCTGGCGTGGTGACGCGGGCGCGCTCGGCGCGCTGGCCACGCGGCTTGCGGGCTCGTCCGACGTGTTCGGCCGGGAAGGGCAGCCTGCCAGCCGTAGCGTCAATTTCATCGCCGCGCATGACGGCATGACGCTGGCCGACATCGTTGCCTATGAGCGCAAGCACAACGCCGCCAATGGCGAGCAGAATCGCGACGGCCACAACGATAATCTGTCCTGGAACAACGGCGTCGAGGGCGAGACCGACGATGCGGCGATCGCCGACGCCCGCTTCGGCGATCGATGCGCGCTTCTGGCAACGCTGTTTGCCTCGCGCGGCACGATCATGCTGACCGCTGGCGACGAGTTCGGCCGCACCCAGAAAGGCAACAACAACGCCTATGCGCAGGACAACGCCATCACCTGGCTCGACTGGACCGGCCGCGATAAGGTGCTGGAGAATTACGCGGCGGCGCTGTCGGCGCTGCGCCGTGTTTTCCCGGCATTGACCGACACACGCTTCCTGACCGGCCAGCCGGCGGAAGGGGCCGACATCGCTGATGTCGCCTGGCTGACCGAAACCGGCGCGCCGCTCGGCGAGGCCGACTGGAACGATCCCGCCCGACATCGCCTGGCCATGCTTCTTGACGGCAGTGATGGCAGCCGCCTTGCTGTTCTGATCAACGGCGACCGCCGCCAATGCGTCTTCACGCTTCCGTCGCGGGAAGGTTTTGCGTGGCAACCGGCGATCGAGACGCAGCCGTTCGACCTGGTGCGGCCGCTTCCAGGCCGCAGCGTCCATTTCATGATCGAGAACCGGGTGAAGAAGACCCGAGCCGGGAAGGGTCTGTGATGGCTGGCGAAAATGCGGAACAAGCGGAATGGTGGCGCGGCTGCGTCATCTACCAGATCTATCCTCGCTCCTTCCAGGATACGACCGGCGACGGCAGCGGCGATTTGAAGGGCATCACGCAACGACTTGGCCATGTCGCTTCGCTCGGTGTCGACGCGATCTGGCTCTCGCCCTTCTTCAAGTCGCCGATGGCCGATATGGGCTACGACGTCTCGGACTATCGCGATGTCGATCCAATGTTCGGCACGCTGGAGGATTTCGACGCGTTGATCGCCGAGGCGCATCGGCTCGGCCTGAAACTCATTATCGACCAGGTGATCTCGCATTCCTCCGACAAGCATGAATGGTTCGTCGAAAGCCGCGCCAGCCGCGATAATCCCAAGGCCGATTGGTATGTCTGGGCCGACGCCAAGCCGGACGGCAATGCGCCCAACAACTGGCTGTCCGTCTTTGGCGGGCCGTCCTGGGAATGGGACGCGACGCGTCGCCAGTATTATATGCACAATTTCCTGGCCGCGCAGCCGGACCTGAACTTCCACACTATTGAGGTGCAGGATGCGTTGCTCGACACCGTGCGGTTCTGGCTGGAACGCGGCGTCGACGGCTTTCGCCTCGATACCGTCAACTACTATGTCCATGACCGCTGGCTGCGCGACAATCCACCCCTGGCGGCGAGCGTCGCCGGCACTAACGGCTCGACCAGCACCTATGGTTTCCAGGAGCATCTCTTCGACAAGACGCGGCCGGAGAACCTCGATTTCCTGAAACGCTTTCGCGCGTTGCTCAATGAATATCCGGACCGCGCCGCGGTCGGCGAAGTCGGCGACGAGGACCGTTCGCTGCAGACGCTCGCCGCCTACGTATCCGGCGGCGACAAATTGCAGATGTGCTACACATTCGATCTGCTCAGCCCAGAGTTTTCCGCCGCCCATGTGCGCGGCTGCGTCGAGGCGTTCGAGAAGACTGCCCCGGACGGCTGGGTCTGCTGGGCCTTCTCCAACCACGACGTCGTGCGCCATGTCAGCCGCTGGACATGGCCGGGCGGTGATCCGGTCGCGGTGGCGAAATTCTCGATCGCGCTGCTTGCCTGCCTGCGCGGCTCGATCTGCCTTTACCAGGGCGAGGAACTCGGCCTGGAAGAGGCGGAGCTCGCTTATGAGGATCTGCGCGATCCCGTCGGCATCCGCTTCTGGCCGGGCGTGAAGGGCAGGGATGGTTGCCGCACGCCGATGGTCTGGGAGGCGGAGGCTGAGAATGCCGGCTTCTCCACCGGCAAACCCTGGCTGCCGGTGCCGCAGGCGCACCGCGCCCGCGCCGTCGATGTCGAGAACGGCGAGGACCATTCGGTGCTGTCGGCCTACCGTTCGGTGCTCGCCTTGCGCAAGCGCCATCCGGCACTGACCACCGGCTCCATCCGGTTTCTCGACGCGGAGGGCGACGTGCTGGCCTTCATTCGTGAAAGTGACGGCGAGAAGCTGGTCTGCGTCTTCAATTTCACCGGTGATCCGGTTGGCTGGACGCTGCCGCCGGAGCTTGGCGATGTCGAGCTGGTCGCGCTTGAGATCGGCGGCTCGGGCGTCCTTGCCGGCGTCCTCGAAGAGGACACGCTGGCGCTGCCGCCCTTGGGCTGCTTCGTCGGAAGGGCTGGCTAGAGCAATTCCAGGAAAAGTGCGTAGCGGTTTTCCGTCCGGAATTGCGTGAAAACAAAGACTTAGAGCGGTTCAGCGATTCCATGAAACGCTGAACCGCTCGAGAGCAATTCCAGGAAAAGTGCGTAGCGGTTTTCCGTCCGGAATTGCGTGAAAACAAAGACTCTAGCGCTTACTGGACGAGCACCGAGCGTCCGCAGGTCGCTCCGGTCACCCGCACGTCGGCTTCGCCGACACGCACGCCAAGCGCGCCAAGCAGATTGTAGAGCAGGCTGTCGACCGGCGCGGTCACACCGTTGAGCACGGTCACCACCGCCGGCTTCACCGTTCCCAGAAGTGCGGTGAGATCGATGCCGAGACCCAGCGCGTTGACCGTCAGCGACAGATTGTTGACCAGCGAGGTGGCGAGCGACTGCGTCAGGTTCCTGGTCGACACCGTCTTGATCGCCTTGTTGGCGATATCGGTGGCGTTGAAGGTCAGGTTGGTGGGCGTCATGTTGGTGATGTTGAAGTAAGACGAACCGTTGATCTGTATCAGACTGAGGTTGATCAAAAGCAGCTTCAGGCTGACATCCGCGATTTCCGCATCGGAGAAGGTTTGCGGCCTGGTGAAATCGGCGAAACCGGTGGCGCTGCTGTTGGCCAGATGCGCGGCGACCACGCCCGGTTGAGCGGCGATCGTAACCTGGATGCTGGATGGGCCGGTCGGACAACTGATGTCGGTCAGCTTGGCTTCGGCATAGGCGATCTCGACATTGAGTGGCAGGTTGACCGCAAGCAGGCTGATACCGCCGCCGAGATTGGAATTGCCGAGGCCGACGCTGGCATTGATCTTGATGCGCGTCTGCGCGGTGCGAACCACAGTCCCCAATTCCCCCACTGCAAGCCAGGGCGTGGCTTGTGGCGGCTCGCCGATGGCGATCGAAACCGTCGTCGACAACAGACCCGGTATGGTCGCGCCGAGATTGACGGCGACCTGATTGGTGCCATTGGCAAGGCCGGCGGCCGCCGTCAGCATGCTGAGCGCGCTCGCCGCCACGGTAAGCCCCGGCGGCTTCTGCCCGAGGCCGAGATTGCCGACCGAACCAAGGTCGAGAAGAGCGCTGAGCGGAATCTTGACGGTGTTGGTGGCGCTGGAGGCCATGGTCTGCAGCGCGATCTTGGCCGAGTTGCCAAGTCCCGGCACATTGGCCATGGCCGTGGCGATCTGGCCGACCGTCGCTTTCGAGGCGAGCACGTCGTTGTAGGAAACGCCGGTCAGATGCAATTGCGTCGCCAATGCATCGGTGAAGGAAAGAACGTCGATATCGGCTGAGATCAGCGAATTATAGTCCATCACGCTGAGCGAGATGTTGCCGCCCAGAAGGCTGCCGAGAAGCGCGTTGAGAACGCCGCCATTGAGGCTGGCGAGCCGCGAGCCGACCGAAAAGGCCGCTTGTGGCTGCGCGCTGGCGATGGCGCTTGTGCCGATCGTCGGCGGGCTCATCATGGAGGCGGCGAAATAGAGCGTGCCTTGCTTCTTCAGCGATACCTGCACGGCGTTGTAAGGCAACTGCCCCGCCTGGAAGCGGCTGCCGGTGGCAATGGTGGTCAGCCCGGTATAGCGCCCGGGTGTGATCTGGACGACGGCCTTGGTGGCGGTCGGCGCGATCGTCGTGCCCGATTGCTGGACGGCGACCGAGGTGATGCCATTGTCGCTCAGCGCGGTCAGCACCGCCTGCTGGGCGTTGGTGAGGTTGTTCGCCGCCGTGATCGCGGCGATGTCGACGATCGACTGCGCGGCGCGGCGTTCGTTATAAAGCGCGCCTTCGTCGACGGCGAAAGCGGTCAAGGCCAGCGCCACCGGCGTGCACAGCGCCGTCATGACGGCAAAATTGGCCGTCCGGTCGGCGAGCAGCCGCCGCGTCGCCCCCATAAATCCCCCCTTGGTCCCCATCATATGCCTCCGACACGGATCGTCGACTGGCGCTGGATCGTCGTCCCCGGCAGCGGCAGGTTCCGGAACAGGTTCCAGATCGGCAGGTTGCGCGCGTCGTAAGTAACCGAGACGACGAACTGGCTGCCGTCCGCGGCACTGTCCTGCGCGCTGATTGTCAGCTTGCTGGGATCGACGAACGGATAGCCCGAGACGTCGTTTGTGACAAAGTCGGCCACCAGGGCTTGCCGCTCCGTCTGGTTGAGCCCGGCAATCGCCGTTCGCGCCGCGTCGGCGGCGATCTGCTGCACCGAATGGCTGGCGCCGAAATAGATGCCGTATGCAACCATGCCGAGCAGAAGCAGGATGAAGACCGGCGCCAGCATGGCGAATTCGACCGCCGACGTGGCAGTCCTATCGGCTCGGAAACGAGACCAAGAAACGAGGGTTTTCCGGTTCTTCAGCATGAGCTGAGAATGCCAAGCCCCGGCTGCAAAAACAGAAAACACTTTGAACAACCGGCAGGTGCAGTAAGTTGAACTCAAGCTCTGAGAATTAGATTTCGCTGTTTTAGCAAAGGTGCGCTCACTTTGCGTCAATCAGGCAATGGTTGAAATAAAATACTCCTCTGTCTAGTCTCCTGCCACCAGCTGCCGGGAGGGACCGGCGGCACGCTTGAAAAGGGGCCGTTTAAACGGTTCCGCTGCGTCAACACTCAAAAAGGTGTGGCTGAGGGGCCGCGCCGAAAGGGAGAACTTCATGCTGAAAAACATGCTGAATGCGACGGTATTCGCCACCACCATGGCTCTGGCCACGGGCACCTTCTACACACATGCTTTCGCCGAAACCGTCTACAACCGCGGCAGCGCAGCGGAGCCGGAATCGGTCGACCCGCACAAGACTTCGACCGTCTATGAAGCCAACATCCTGCGCGATCTGTTCCAGGGGCTGGTCATGCAGGACGAGAAGACCAACCTGATCCCCGGCGCCGCGGAGAGCTGGACGGTGTCCGATGACGGCACCGTCTACACCTTCAAGCTGCGCAAGGACGGCCTGTGGTCGGACGGCAGCCCGGTGACGGCGGAGGATTTCGTCTATGCCTTCCACCGCCTCGAAGATCCCGCGACCGGCGCCGAATACGCCTCGATGCTCTACCCGGTGAAGGGAGCCGAGGACTTCAACACCAAGAAGGGCAAGGCCGAGGACATGGGCGTCAAGGCGATCGACGCCAACACGCTCGAAATTACGCTGAAGGCGCCAACGCCCTATTTCCTCGAGATGCTGACCCATCAGGCGACCTATCCGGTCAACAAGGCCTCGATGGACAAGCTCGGCGCCGAGTGGATCAAGCCGGGCAAGCTCGTCTCCAACGGCGCCTACACGCTCGCCGAATGGGTGCCGAACGACCACCTCAAGCTGGTCAAGAATCCGAAATTCTGGGATGCGGCAAGCGTCAAGATCGACACCGTCAACTACATCCCGACCGAGGACCGCTCCTCGGCGATGAAGCGCTTCGAGGCCGGCGAGCTCGACAGCTATGACGACCTGCCGACCGAGCAGCTCGCCGACCTGAAGACGAAATTCGGCGACCAGATCCGCGTCGGGCCGTATCTCGGCACCTACTATTACGCCATCAAGACCGACAAAGCGCCGTGGAACAATGTCGAACTGCGCAACGCCATCTCGATGGCCATCGACCGCGACTTCATCGCCGAGAAGGTGTGGCAGAATTCTATGCTGCCCGGCTATTCGATGGTGCCTCCGGGCGTCGAGGGTTACACGCCGTCATTGGCCAAGTTCGCCGACATGCCGCAGATCGACCGCGAGGATGCCGCCAAGAAAGTGCTTGAGAAGCTCGGTTATACGCCCGAGCATCCGCTGAAGATGGAGATCCGTTACAACACCTCGGAAAACCACAAGAATATGGCGGTCGCCATCCAGGAACAGCTGAAGCCGCTCGGCGTCGAGGTGACGCTGCTCAACACCGACACCAAGACCCATTACGGCTTCCTCGAGCAGAAGGGCAATTACGACGTCGCCCGCGCGGCCTGGATCGCCGACTACAAGGATCCCGAAACCTTCCTCGGCATCTCGCGCAAGGCGAGCGGCAACAACTACTCGAACTATGACAGCCCGGCTTACGAGGCAGCCATGGACAAGGCGGCCGCGGCCGGAGGCAAGCCTGAAGAGCGCATGAAGGATCTTGCGGCGGCCGAGCGCATCCTGATCGACGATGTCGGCCAGATCCCGCTGCTCTATTACAGCTACCACGACATCGTGTCCTCGAAGCTGCATGGCTTCACCGACAATGTCATGGACATCCATCCGTCCCGCTTCATCTCCAAGGACTGAACCAGAAACCTTGGCCGCGCCGCTGCTCCTGTTTTGGGAGCGGCGGCTGCGGTCTGTCGTCGTGCCGGGCCGAAAGTCGGGTTGGATTTTCAAAGGCCCCGGTGCGAAGATCAGAGATGCCAGCGCGCCACGGTCTTCCTCTGGATCGCTGTCGCCCTGGCTGAAACGGGGCACCGATGCTGCGTTATGTCCTTCGGCGGTTGTTGACCGCCATTCCGACGCTGTTCGTCATCGTGACGGTGGCGTTCTTCCTGATCCGCGTCGCGCCCGGTGGCCCGTTCAACCAGGAACGAGGGTTGAGCCCAGAGATCAAGGCCAATATCGAAGCCCAGTTCGGCCTCAACGATCCGCTCTGGCTGCAATATGTCCACTATCTCGGCAACCTTTTGCGCGGCAATTTCGGTCCGAGCTACAATCTGCCCGACTTCACCGTCACGGAACTCTTCGCCAAGGGCCTGCCGATCTCGATCCAGATCGGCACTTCGGCGCTGATATTGGCGCTGTTTCTCGGCAGCATCCTCGGCACGATCGCCGCGCTCAACCAGAACAAAGTCGGCGACTATTCGGTGATTGCCTTGGCGACCGCCGGCAGCACCATTCCCACCTTCGTCATCGCGCCGGTGATCCAGCTCGTCTTCGGGCTCTCCTGGAAGCTGCTGCCGATCGGCGGCTGGGGTGACGGCGCGCTGATCAACAAGGTCGGTCCGGTTCTGACGCTCGCCTTGCCGCAGATCGCCATCGTCGCCCGGCTGATGCGTGGCTCGATGATCGAGAGCCTGCGTTCGCACCACATCCGCACCGCCCGCGCGCTCGGCCTGTCGGACTGGTCGGTGGTGGTCAAGCACGCGCTGCGCGGCGCCATCCTGCCGATCGTGTCCTTCACCGGCCCGGCGGCAGCGGCCCTGCTCACCGGCTCGATCATCGTCGAGACGATCTTTTCCATTCCCGGCGTCGGCCGCTACTTCGTCGACGCCGCGCTCAACCGCGACTACACGCTGGTCATGGGCACCGTGGTGGTGATCGCGCTCTTCACCATCGTCTTCAACCTGATCGTCGATGTCCTCTACGCGGTCGTCGATCCGAGGGTGCGCTATGACTGAACTCGCCGTCGCCGCTCCGCCGGCCATCATCGGCCGCTCGGCCTGGGGCAATGCCTGGGCGCGGCTGAAGCGCAACCGCGCCGCCATGTTCAGCCTCTATTACCTGGCATTCATCGCCGTCATCAGCGTGTTCGGCCCATGGGTCGTGCCGCATGAATACACGACCATCTACGGCGACTATGTGCGCATGCCGCCGAGCCTCTCGGCCTACCCGAAGCCGGAAATGATCCAGGGTGCACTGACCGACGCCGTCAAGCGCATGCGTGTCGATGTCAAGGAGTGGCATCAAGACGGCAACCGGGTCATCGTCACGGTCACCTCGACCAAGCCGATCGACGACCGCAATGTCCGCTACCTTGACCGTTCCGACGCCTTCGACGACACCAAGATCGAGAACAAGTCGCCCGACGGCCTTGAGGTGACGATGAGCACCGCCGTCAAGCAGCAATATTTCTACTTCGGCACCGACAACACAGGTCGCGACCTCTTATCGCGCACGTTGATGGCCGGCCGCATATCCTTGGCCATCGGCCTGCTTGCCGGCGTCGTCGCCGGCGTCATCGGCGTCATCTACGGCGCCACGGCCGGCTTTGCCGGCGGCAAGGTGGACGAGGTCATGATGCGCATCGTCGACGTGCTCTATTCGCTGCCCTTCATCTTCTTCGTCATCATGCTGGTGGTGTTCTTCGGCCGCAACTTCGTGCTGATGTTTCTGGCTGTCGGCGCGGTGCTGTGGCTCGACATGGCACGCATCGTGCGCGGCCAGGCGCTGTCGATCCGTCGCCAGGAATATGTCCAGGCGGCCGAAGCGATGGGCGTCGGCCAGCGCGGCATTCTGATGCGCCACGTCATTCCCAACCTGCTTGGACCGGTGGTCATCTACATGACGCTGCTGGTGCCGCAGGTGATTATCCTGGAAAGCTTCCTGTCCTTCCTCGGCCTCGGCGTGCAGGAGCCGATGACAAGCTGGGGCGTGCTGATCTCGGTCGGCGCCAAGAACATCGGCTACGCCAACTGGCTGCTCTTGTTCCCGGCTTTCTTCCTCGTATCGACGCTGTTTGCGCTGAACTTCGTCGGCGACGGCCTGCGCGACGCACTCGACCCGAGAGATCGATAAGATGGGGATCGCTGACATGGCCGCTTCCGAACCGATCCTCAGCGTCAAGGACCTGCGTGTCCGCTTCGAGACCCTCGACGGCACCGTCGAGGCGGTCAAAGGCATCAACATCAAAGTCAACGCCGGCGAGACGGTTGCCGTCGTTGGCGAATCCGGTTCCGGCAAGAGCCAGACGATGATGGCGGCGATGAGCCTGTTGTCCTCCAACGGCGAAGCGACCGGCCATGTCGACTATCGCGGCAGCAACCTTTTGACCATGACCAAGAGCGAGCTCAACAAAGTGCGCGGCCGCAAGATCAGCATGATCTTCCAGGAACCGATGACCTCGCTCGATCCGCTCTACACCATCGGCAACCAGTTGATCGAGCCGATCCGCCGCCATCGCGGGCTGAATGGGACGGCGGCAAGGGAGGAAGCCCTGAAGCTGCTGCGCCTGGTGCACATTCCCGACCCCGAGCGGCGGATGAAATCCTATCCGCACGAAATGTCGGGCGGCCAGCGCCAGCGCGTCATGATCGCCATGGCCTTGGCCAACGATCCCGACATATTGATCGCCGACGAGCCGACGACGGCGCTCGACGTCACCATCCAGGCACAGATCCTGATGCTGCTTGCCGAGCTGCAGCGCAAGCTCGGCATGGCGATCGTCTTCATCACCCATGACCTCGGCATCGTGCGGCGCTTCGCCGACCGCGTCTATGTCATGCGCCAGGGCGAGGTGGTGGAGGAGGGCGATGCCGAAGCGCTGTTCGCCAACCCGCAGCATGCCTACACCAAGATGCTGCTCGCGGCCGAGCCGACCGGCACCAAGGCGCCGCCGCCGGCCAGCGCGCCGGTGCTGCTCGAAGGCAGGAATGTCGAGGTCACCTTCAAGATTGGCGGCGGCTTCCTCGGCGGAGAGCCGCTGATGCTGCATGCCGTGGACAAGATCTCGATTCGGCTGAAGCGCAACCAGACGATCGGCATCGTCGGCGAGTCCGGCTCCGGCAAGTCGACGCTCGGCCGCGCGCTGCTCAGGCTGTTGCCCAGCGACGGTGTCATCCGCTTTGGCGAGCGCGACATTTCGCAAGCCGACAAGCAGGCGATGCGGCCGCTCAGGCGCGAATTGCAGCTCGTCTTCCAGGATCCGTTCGGCTCACTGTCGCCGCGCATGACCGTCGGCCAGGTCATTACCGAAGGGCTTCTGGTGCACGAGCCCTCGTTGAGCGGCAAGCAGCGCGACCAGCGGGCCGTCGAGGCACTGCGCGAGGTCGGACTCGACCCCAATGCCCGCAACCGCTACGCGCATGAATTCTCCGGCGGCCAGCGCCAGCGCATCGCCATTGCCCGCGCCATGATCCTGAAGCCGAAAGTGGTGGTGCTCGACGAGCCGACCTCGGCGCTCGACAGGTCGGTGCAGAAGCAGATCGTCGAATTGCTGCGCAAGCTGCAGGCCGACCACGAGCTGTCCTACCTGTTCATCAGCCACGACCTAGCCGTGGTACGCGCCATGGCCGACTACATCATCGTCATGAAGCAGGGCAAGATCGTCGAGGAAGGGCCGACGGAAGAGATCTTCAGCAACCCGCGCGAGGCCTACACGAAGACGCTGATGAACGCGGCGATCGATGTCACGCGCTTCAGGATAAGTGCCTGAGCCGAGAACCAGTCGTTTGTCGTGCAGTCACTGCGAGGACGGACACTGACGCTTTCGCACCGCGATGATCGCCTGCTGCTGTTGCTGCAGCTGGTCTATTCTTGCCGTCTCGCGGTTCGCCACCACCGTCTTGACCCTCTCGCCGCCCAATAGCCATGCCGGCACGCTGGTCTTGGCGACCTTGCCGCGGCCGATGGCGGTTCGCGATATTTCGGTCGCGGTGTCGCCAAGCGCGACGTTGAGTTCCTGACAGCTCATCTTGTCGTATTTGGCCTGGTTGATCGATCTGACCGTCGAAGAGCAACCCGCCGCAATGAGCAGCATGGCGGTCAAACTAAACCGCAAGGCGGCAGTCGGCGCGAACTTCATGTCTACGTGGCCTCGCCATTCCCCGACGGCTGCATACCCTCGAATAGAGCAGGGAGCCATTAGGCCAAAGTGAAGCTCTGCTGTCGAGGCACTATGCGACGGCAGGGCGATTTCGGTATCCGGAGCAGGCGGGATCAGTTGGTGCCGGTTGTTGCGGTGAACCCGCACTGCTTCTGTTCCATCTCGATCTGCTTCGTGATGCGGATGGCGTTCTGTGCGTAGGCCTCCGTCACCGAGCCGCTATTGACGGTTTTGTCCTTCAGCGGACTGACGCCCGCGCAAAGGTGGAAAACATGCGGCTCCGACGACTTTGCCGCGCCGTTTTCGGGCGCGATCCAGTAGACGATATCCTGACCGGCGGGGTGGCTCGCGTCCTTCGTCGCGGCAGTCACCGCAGCCGAGTCCGTGGCGATCTGCTGCGCCTGGGCGGCGACCTCGGGCGAGCAGGCAGTGGTGGGCTGGCCCGACTTTATCTGGGTCGCGCAAGCGTTCGTGTCCTGCGTGTACTGCTCGACCGATGGAGGCTTGAAGCTGATTCCCGTTACCGTCGCGATCACGGCCAGCGCGGCGCCGATGCCGCCGGCAACCTTCTTGGTCTGCGGGTCCATGTTCTTGTCGGTGAGGATCAGGATAACCAGCGGGAGGAAGGCGATCAGCGTGATGATCGCGCCGAGCTGGTTTTGGAAGAAGAACTTGGCCGTGTCGGATGCGCGGGCCGGATCGTGCCGGTTGGCCGCCTTCCACAGCAAGTTGCCGGCGATGGCGAAAATCGCGATTCCGACCAGGAGGCCGATCAGCAGCGGCAGGTTCCCGTGGTCGAACTTGTGCTGGTAGAACAAAACGATCCCGGCGATCTCGCCGCCGATGGCGATGATCCACGCCAGCGCCGCGAACATGCGCAGGCGCGTGGCGGAAGATTTCTGGCCCTGCGTCGCTTGCCAATCTTTGGTAACGTCCGGCCTGTTGTCGCTCATGACCAATTCCCCCTGATATCGATACGTTTGCCATATGGTGCCAATAGCAAGCCGACCTCGGCGCAGCGTCCTCGAACGATCGCCTTCGTCACCTGCCTTGGCGATGCGGCGAAGCTGACAGCGCCATGGCACGCCACATTTCCATTCATATTGCTGCGGGTCAATGCGTCCACACCCAGGGCGCGCCTTAAAACCATCGACGAGAGGCAGCATCCGAAAGTGGCCTGAACATCACGAGAACGGCCAAAGTCACAGGGGTGACGTGAGACGCGTCTCAACGTGCCACCGTTCCGCAGTTGTTCGAACGCCGAAACCGGCGCAAGCCGTTGGAGTATCAGGAGAAAACTGCGGATTTTCGGGAAGCTTCAGACTGGTCGGAGTGGCAGGATTTGAACCTGCGACCCCCTCGTCCCGAACGAGGCTTGTAGCCAGTCGGCATCGCCCGGAATGCCCGGTTTTCAAGGCTTTCAGCCTTCGGCGCGGTCCCGTTCAAAGCCCGGTGTTCCACATTTATTCCGTCGTTTCCGGTAGGTATCCGGTAGGAGGTTCGCCGGCCGTTCTCAGCGCATCCGAACGACGTTGCTCTTCACCTTCAGGGCCGGCGCTTTCGCGGTGATCTTCTCCGCCGCCTCGGCCTGGAAATCCGGGTGATGATGATAGTAGGTCGAGCGGAGAACCGCCTCCGTCATGCCAAGGAAATCGGCCGCGAGCGAGAGGTCGGTTCCGTTCTGCATGAGCCAGGTCGCGGCGGTGTGGCGCAGGACGTGGGGCGTCACGTCGGTTTGGAATTTGCCATCTTCGTCATACCAGCCAAGGCCGGCGATCTCGCACGCGGTTTCGAACGCCTTGCGAACGGAGCCGACGGGGTGGCCTTGCCACTCGACGACGAAGTCGTGAGCGATCATCCGGCCGATCGTCTTGCTCTTGCCTCGCGCCTTCGTCTTGATGCTAACAGGCGTCGTCGCCCATCGCCTGATATGGGCAAGCAGCCGATCGGGTAGCCGCACTGGCGGCCGGCGTTTCTTCGTCTCGCGCTCACCATCGGCGCGACGGTAGAAGACGCCGCGCTGGAGGTCGATATAGCCTTGGCCCTCCGTCGGCCGGATAGCGGCCTCACAGATCGCGCCGGAGCGCGTGCCGGTGTAGAGCGCAACCAGAATGAAGCGAGCGACGTGCTGGCCTGTCCGGCGGTCGCTGGCGACGCCTTTCCATGTTTGCCTCATGCGCCAGGCCGCCAGGATCAATCGCGCGGCTTCGCTTCGCGTAAGCCAGCGCTGGCGCCCTACGGATTTCTCCGGCAACACGATCGCCGGGATCGAGGTCACGTAGCCTTCGTCGTAGTAGTGCTTCAGGGCGGCCCGAAGGTCTTCAAGCTGTCGACGAGTGGCCGACGTCGTTGAGGCTTGCTTGACATAGTCGCGGCATAGCTGGCCGTTGATGTCCGCCACGTTGAGGCGGCCGAAGAACTTAGCAATGGCGGCCAGGCGCGAGGCCGTTTCGCTCGGCCTCGCGTGGTTTGGCGCAACTTCCGACCCATAGACGTTTAGAACGTCCGCGATCTTTACTTGATCGGGATCACGGTGGCGGTGGCGCGTCGGCCGGTGCCTTTTCGCGATGTACTCGGCGAGTTGTTTTTCAGCTTCTGCAAGGTCAGCGCGAGCGCATCCAGTGCTGTATCGCTTGTCGCCGTCGTAGATGAACCACCCGGCCGCGTGGATGAGCGACCCGTCTTTCTTCCTGAATTCGTCTCGCCAATGGAGGCGAGCGCCTTTGGCTGGGCGCGGCATAGAGCTCTCATTTGTTCGATCGCCTCAAGGGTTGTGTATTCCTTGTTGGCGACAATTTCGGTGGTAAGTCGACCACGGTCGCGCTCTTTGCGGAGCCCTTTGACCGTCATAGACCCGTCGGGATAGGCAAGTTTCGCGGCCGTCTCAAGCCGCAAAGGCGTGGTCTTGTCATAATCGCAAAAGGCAGGGCGGACGTTCATCGTGCCACCGCCTTTCCGGCGAGCGCATTGCGCGCGGCAATGATGCCGTCGAGGGCTTTGGCGGCGACGTAGACTTTGCCGTCCGGACCCCAATGGCGCATCAACGCCGGGTATTTCTTGATCCAGTAGTCGATAAGCTGCGGTGCGCATCCGGCGCGCCTGGCGGCTTCGCTACGGTTGATAAATTCGATGTTGGAAGGCTTGACCGTGTTGTTCATCTGTCTGTCCGTTTCAGCGTGGTAGGGCGCTTTTGGAAGGGTCGAGAGGGGAACTTTGACTTCCGCTTCGGCGGTCTGTCGGGCGGCTCCGTGTCTTCCTCCGGGGCCGTGCGGGCGAGCATTCGCGCGCGCATGTCGGCCTGTTTTTGGGCCAGTCGCCGCGTGCGATAAATCTCCGTCACGTCGCCTTGCGCTTTCGCCTTGGTCTTGCCGCCGGAGGTCTTTCCCTTGTGGCAATCGGCGTGGCGTAGGACGATATGATTCGGATCGTTCGCGGCCGGGATCGTGTCGCCGGCCTCCGCATCCCATGCGCGCATCTGGAGCGGCGGGACGTGGTCGCGATGGATGTTGTCGAGCGCGCCAAGCTTCTCTCCGCAATCCGGGCAGCGGGCCTGAAGCAAGCAAGCCTCCAGCGTGGTCTTGACGCTGATTTTCGGGCGGTAGCCGGCCGGCGGCGCGGCCACGGGTTCGCGGACGGCAATCGTCATTATGCGGCCTCCGCGACGAAGGTCGCCGTCTTGGCCGCGCAACGGGCGACGAGGCGGTCATAGAGCGGCGCGCCCTCGCGCATCCAATGCTTTGAGCGGTTCGGCTCTTCGCGCTTCCACCAATCGACCAGGGCGGGCCGGCTGTCGGCCGTTTCGAGCGCCGCGCACGCCAGGGTGTAATAGGCTTCGTGGTCGCCCTCCAGCCGGCGGGCGCGCTCGACCGCGATCGAGTGCAGCACGGCGGCGTCGAAGTCGCCCTCGCGATTGATCCAGTTGAAGTAGTCGAGCGGAACGTCGGCGATCGGTTGGCCTTTGTGCTTGCCGAAGGCGAACCGCTTAAAGAGGGGCGGGAGCTCGGAAATCCGGAGCAATTCCTCCAGCGGTGCCAGGCGCAAAAGCTGGAGGAAGATCGGCGCGGTCACATAGGCATCCGGGCCGGCGCGGTGCGGGAATAGGCTCTCGCGTTCATCGCGGCTCACGGCCACGCCGAAGTGGTAGCGAAGATATTGGTTGTTGTGCTTCGCCGCGTCGGGGACGAGGCGTAGGGCGGTCTTGTAGGTGCAAACCCACGGAGCGAGCTCCGGAAGGAAGGAAGCCTCGAAATCGGCATTGTGTGCGATGTAGAGGCTTGCCCGCTTGATCCGCTCGATGGCGATCGAGCGCGGAGGCGCAACGGCGAGGTCTTCCTCGCTGATATGATGGATGGCCTTTGCTTCGATCGGGATCGGCTTCGTGTTCTGGACGAAGGTTTCCAGATACAAAGGATCTAGGGCGATAGCCTTCCCGTCGACCGCGCCGTCGCGCCAGCCGATTTGCAGGATTTCGTGTTCCTTCGGGTCGGTCCCCGAAGTCTCAATGTCAAGCGTGCGATAGGTAGCGGTCATTTCGAGGCTTGCCGATCTTGCGTTCGCCCTCGGCCTTCAATGCTCTTATGTCGAGGCCGGGAATGATGTCTGTGCAGATGATTTCGAGCGCCCGGTCGAAGTAGTCGCGGAAGTCGAGCTCATCCATGCTGTCGAAGTTGGTCGAGCGCGGCCGGATCAAGAGGCTTCCGTCGATAAGGTGGAAGTCTTCGATATAGCCAAGCTTGACCTTGATCGCGGTGTGAAGGTCTTCCGCCGTGCGCCAGCGGTCTTGGTTCTCCGCGACAATGCCGAGAAGCACCCAATAGAACCGATGGCGAGGGAGCGAGCGCGGCATGGTGATGGCCGCGCGCACGTCGGCGAACATCGGGACGCGCTCGATCATTTCGTGATCGTAGGCGGTGAGAGGAACGAAGCCGTTCGGGACGCGGCGAAGCATCGTAAACGGCTTGTCGTCGGCTTTCTTTTTCCCGCTCATGCCACCGCCCTATAGGTCAGTCCGGACGCCGCGCACGCCTTGCAATAAGGCTTCAAGATGTCTTCCTTGGTTGCGCCGCAGAAGAACATTTCGGCCAGGGCGGGCTTACGCTCGGAGCTCCAGAGCGGGAACCGGCAATGCGAGAGCTCGGCGTCGAGGATATGGACCCGGTTCGGACGCTCCGCGATCGTCAAGACCGCGTTCGGGTCTTCGGCGATCGGTTGGGGCGCCTGGGGAAGCGGTTTGCCTTTCGGGACGATCTCCAGACCGAATTTCATCCGCTTGCGCGTCTTAGGCTGGCGGGGAGCCCGCTCGGCGCGCTTCCTTGTGCGCGTCGTCGCGTGCTTCTCATGGCCGCCAAGCTTGACGCCCTGGCGGTCGGCAAATCCGATGACGGCATTGCGCGAGCAACCGAAGATGACAGCCATTTCGGCCGCCGAGTAGTCGTGAGCGGCCAGGTCGCCGATAAGCTCGGCGCGCTCGGCCCTTGGTGCCTTCCAGCGGTCGGCAAGCGGGTTTTTGGTGAAGGCGCTAACGCGCGCCTTCACTTCGTCATTGAGCTCGATCATTGGACAAGCGCCTTCGGTGCGGCCTTGGCCTTCTGTTCAAGCTCTTTCTTCAGCGCCAGGGCATCGCCCGGCGATCTCGCCCAAAACTCGCGAAGCGGGATCGTGTTGCGCCGGACAAACGACGCGATGGCGTCGGCGTCGCAACCGCGTGTCCAAGCAAGAACCCGGTCGGCGAACTTGTCGACGGGAACAGCCTCCAGTTCGGCCGTTTGGCCGTTGAAGCAAACCATGATGGAAGGCGTCGAATTGATCTTCGCCATCCGGTCGGCCGCCTCGGCTTGCGCCACGACTTCGCTTGCCGTCGCCATTTGGTCGATCACGCGGGCGCGGTCCATTTCTTCCTCGGCATACATGCCGGAGAATTGCTCAGGCCAGCCGGCGCGGAGGGCCTGTGCCTCGGCGCATTTCGTGATCATCACGATAGGCATCTTCGGCCAGTTGCCGTCGGCGTCGAGAACCGACGGAACCATGCCGGCCTTCAGGCGCATTTTCGGGTTGCCGTCCGGCCAGGTTTCGCCGGTTTCCTCGTAGGCATCCGGCGCGTACTTCAGCGGCGCGAATTCATCCCAATAAGCTTCGCCGATGACCGGCCACCATGTACCGGCGTTGTCCTGTTGCCAGAGCTCGACGGTCGCCTTGACGATGCCCTTCGGGTTGCCTGGACCCTTCAGGGTTTCGTCATAGAGGATATCCGCCGGCTTGGACGCGGGGCGATAGTTCTTGCACCGTGCGGCGATAACGCGGAGGCCGTCGCGCGTGACGATCATCGTCATGCGCCGCTTGTTGGCGTTGGTCTTGTTGAAGATCATCGGCAGGATTTGACCGCGAAACGGGTTCAAGCCCATCGACGCGGAGAATTCCATAAAGAGATCGAACTCGATCGCGTTGCAGTCCTTCGCGACCGTGTCCTTCACAAGCTTGATCTGGCGAGCGTGCAGCGCCGTCGGCGATTGATTGATTTGTGCTATGGCGTTCATGTTACTTCACCCGGATTGCGAGAGAGACGGAGCCGTTGTCGAGCTCGGCCCCCGGAATGGCAGGATGCGCGGCGTTCGCCGCCTCGATCGCGGCCTTGCGGGCGTCCGCATCCTCGATCGATGCAGCCGCGTCGAGCGCAGCCTTGCGCGCGCGGAGGGCGGCTGTAACGGCGTTCTTGTCCAGCTTCGGCGGCGGAGCCGGCGGCGCGGTGAAGTAGCTGGACGGAATGTCGGCTTCCTCGGTTACGACCAAGGCGGGAGCGCGATTGGAGATCGACAGCGTGGCGATCGGGAGCGGAAGGGTCTTGATCTCCGCCGCGACCATGGCGCGTTCAATGATTGCTTTCTTCCGTTCGGCCGTGGCCTTCAGCCGGGCCTTGCGCGCGTCGAGCTCTTCAATTCGCTTCTCGACGCCGGCAAGCAAAATCAGGTCTTCGTCACGCGAGGCGAGGGCCGCCTCGATCGCCTCGACCAGGCCGGTTTCGCCTTCGATCGTATCGACAAGGAAGCTTTCGTCGCCGTCGAAGATATCCGCGCCGTGCTGGCCGCGCATATCCGCGATTAGTGTTTTTGCCGCCTCAACGCGAAGGCGCAATTTGAACTCGTCGTGATCATGTTTCATTAGGGTTGTCTCCGTTTTGCGGTAGGAACGGAGAGCGCGCACAACGAAAAAGCCGGCCTCACGGATTGGAGGCCGGCTTTTTTCAGTTCGTTCCGACGTGGTAGGTCATGTGGGCGTTCTCCGTGAACGCCGACAACATAACTTGTCAGACTTTAATGTCAACAAAAAATTTTGTCACCCGTTAAAAGGGCGCGTATTTTCCGATTGCAACCGCGACTATGCGGACTTCCTCGTCGCCTTCCTTTTTCATAATCAAGGGCGTGAAGCTCTCGTCGGTGCTCTCCGGCTCCAGGACAAGCGTGTCCTCAGTCATTCTCTTGAGGCGCTTTAGAGTCGTCTCATATAAGCCGGCTCTGCACTTTTCGACGACGACGATATCATTAGTGTAAAAACGCGCGCCATCTTCAACGAGGCAAATGGAGACAAATTCACCCGCCTGGACGACTTTGTTCATGGAGTTGCCTTCAACCCGCAACCCGTATTGAGGTATCCCGTTGTTTGTTTTCGTCGGCAAATAGGGGATTTCTTCGCCTGACGCAGCGAGCGCGTTCACTTGTGTTTCTCTCCAGAGTCCAGCACCAACGGACCCGATGACCGGAGCCCGCCCTGACAATCCTATTAGTCTAGAGCTTCCCCTTTCGTCATCACGAAAATTTGCTTGCGACGATTTTTCGTCACCTGTCCACAGGTACTCGGCCGACACACCCAATGCTTGCGCTATTGCTACCAAGTGGGATGAGCCCCCTTCAGGCTTAATTTCTAAAGCCTGAATTGCTTGTTGCGATGTGCCGACAATCTTGGCGAGTGCGCGCTGGCTCAACCCTGCCGCTTCCCTCACGCGACGGACGCGCTCGCCTACACTCTCTTGCCTCAAAACCTTCGTCTCCAAGTTCGCCCCCACACAATTCTCCTTGTTTCTGTCATGAGCCTTGACAAAAACGATTGTCAAAAGGGCAACGTTTGTGTAAATCTCTCTCGGCCCGACTTCGCTCTTCCACAGGACGAAAACGGGCGCAAGCCTACCACTGGAAAAGGAAACTTGAAATGGACGGGACTTCAAATTCGACAACCGACGACAATAACGCGACAAGCCAAACAGTCGCCGCCGGACAGCTTCGGACTGTTGTCGAGCGCATCGAACGCCTTGAGGAAGAAAAGAAAACGATCGGCGAAGACATCAAGGATGTCTACGCCGAAGCAAAAGGCACGGGCTTCGATACGAAGGCTATTCGGACCATCGTTCGCCTTCGGAAAAAAGACCAAGCTGAACGGCAGGAAGAAGAGAGCATTCTCGATCTCTACAAGGCCGCTCTCGGCATGGTCTAAACGGTACTACGTTCGCGGACGGGACTTCCGCGAGCGGTAAGGGTGCGGGGGACGCCAGACGGCGTTTCTTTAAGTCGGTAAGAATAAGCGTAACAGCGTCACCGATAGGCTCCCAAGACATTTCTTTCTACTCCGTGAACAAAGCGAATGTGTCATGGTTTCGCTTGCGAGTAAGAAAAATGTCTTTGCTAAAACAGCAGGAGGTTATCTAAATGAAACAATATATTAACGAGGCCGTACAAAAGGCCAAAAAGCTGGTCGACATAGTCGATACTCTGGAGGCTTGCGGGAAAGAAAACGCAATGCGTTCAATCTCTCGCTCGGAAAAGCTTCCATACCAGTTGCTTTGGAACCTGAAATTCCGGCCTCCGAAATCCATCGCCTACGATTTGGTTCTGAAGCTCGACGAGGTCTACCGGCGCAAATGCCAGGAAGCCGGAGCCGCGCTCATGTCCGAAGCAAGGGCGGCCTTAAGCGAGGAAGGCTTGAATGCGACTGATCGGAATATCGTGCTGGCGGCTCATAGTGTTGGCCGTGCGGCTGAAGACACGGGCATGGCGCGCTCTTACGGGAGCAACGTCGCCGCTGCATGAGGGCGGCCGGTGAAGCGGCGGCGTGTCCCTCTACTCACCAAACTCCGTCGCGCCTCCGGGCGCGGCGGCAAGGCCAAGAGAGCGAGGCCGGAAGATGATCTTCATATCGCTCTCGTCTCCCTTTTGGATGACGTGTTGTTGCCTGGCGTCGTTATGGCGCACGTCCCCAATCAAGGCATCCGCCTGGTCCGCTACCTGAAAAAGCTTCAGCGGATGGGCATGAAGGACGGCATCGCCGACCTTCTGTTTTTCCACGAAGGGCGGACGTTCTTTCTGGAGCTCAAATCGAAGACCGGGTCGGCCAATCCCAATCAGCGCAAGTTTCGCGCCGAGATCGAGGCGGCCGGCTTTGAATACGAGATCGCGAAGAGCCTCGACGAGGCGATCGAGATCATCAAGGCGTGGGGCCTTATCAACCCGCGTTTCAAGATTTCTACCACGGAGCAGACCCTTGTATCGAGAAGCGTATCAAAGCGGGGAACCGCAATCAGCCGCCGAAGCGATTCGGCGAGCGCAGGAAGTGAGGGCGAGGCTCTTCGGCCGCCCCAAGTCGGTCAATGTGCGGCCGGAGCAAATCCGCGAGGCGGCCTCCCGTCGGGAGAAGGCGGAGATCAAGCGGGAACTGATCGAGGGCCTGCACCGCGAGCAGGCACGCCGCGTCTACGCTATCAGCCGGGAAATTCGGCAAGAGATTGAACGCGAGCGCCACGACGCGGCCGCGTTCGAAGCCCTGGTCGCTTCGCAGAACCCGGCCGGCCAGTATGGGCATTCATATGGCCCACGCGCGCCGCGCCCCGTCGGCACAAAACTTTTGATGGCCGACGTGATCCGGCACGGGTGCTTGTTCTTCAATACGAGCGAAGCCTTCATCTTCTCGCAGCGCCGTGAGCGGAAGGTGGTCGAGCCCCGCCAAATCATACAGTGGGCGGTTTCGGCGTTCCTTCCGCACCTGACGCTTCCGGCGATCGGCCGCAAGTTCGGCGGCCGGGATCACACAACCATCCTTCATGCCAAGCGCAAGGTCGAGGCGGCGATCGAGGCCGGCGACGATCTCGGCATCAAGGCGCAAGCATTCGCGGACAGTCTCCGCGCCACCTATCCACACCAAACCCTCGGAGCGAATTGAAATGGCAGGCAGCGTCAACAAGGTAATTCTGATCGGTCACTTGGGGGCCGATCCGGAAGTGCGGCGGCTCAACAGCGGTTCGCCGGTCGTGAATATTCGTGTCGCCACGTCCGAAAGCTGGCGCGACAAGCAGACCGGCGAGCGCAAGGAAAAGACCGAATGGCACAACGTCGTGATCTTCAATGAGCACGTCGCGAAGGTCGTCGAGCAATACGCCAAAAAGGGAATGAAGGTTTACGTCGAGGGCCAGCTTCAGACCCGCAAATGGCAGGATCAAAGCGGCAACGATCGATACACGACCGAAATCGTCCTGGCGAACTTCAAGGGCGAATTCCAGATGCTCGAAAGTCGCGGCGGCGACGGCGGCAACCGCCAGGACAACCAAAGCCAGGGCTTCGGCCAGGGCGCCGGCAATGGTCGCGGCGGCGGCGACTACAGACAGCAAAGCGGCGGCGGCCGGTCGAGCCGCGAGCTCGACGACGAAATTCCGTTCTAAAAGGATCTAGGATACCGGGCCAGCCGCGCGGCATAGACGCAGCGGCCCATTCTTTGGGGGTTGCCTTTCCTACCACGAAACGAGGAAAGGCAAGGCAATGGCTGGACGTAAGCGCAAGTTCGGTGTTCCGCGTGACGCTAAGGGCGTGATCAAGCGCTCTCACCAAATCAAGAAACAGAAAGAGACAATCCGCGACGTGGTGCTCGACCAGCGTCGCCGGCATTTCGGCGCGGTGTTGCCTGGCGACCGGCGCAACGGCGAGGGCCGGAGCCATGTCAACGATCGCCGCTATGGCTACGCGCTCGGCCGCCTTCTCATCGCCGGCGCGATCGACCAGGCGCAGCACGACGCCGGCCAAGATTTCGCGGAGCTCTGGACAGCATATCGTCGTGTCGCGGACATGCCGCCCGCTCTCATCGCAGCTATCAGCTACACGCCGCGCACCGGAGGGACGGCGCGCGATCTGGAGGATGCGGAGGCCACCGCGATTACGCGCCGGTACACGAAGGTTTGCTCCGCGATCAAGGCATCTGGCATGGGCCATTTCTCGGCGATCTATGACGTTCTAATCCGCGACCTCGATCCGGCCGACCCGGCCAGGGCCGCGTCCGCCCTACAGGCGGTTGTCAACCATTTTTGTCGTCGTAGGCGAGCCAAAGTGCAAAATCGCCCTTCCGTGACAAATAAAGTTGTGGTAGTTCGTTAAATGTAAGGCGGGATATTCCGCCGATCTCCTGTGGTAGGGGGAAGCGCGAAGCGTCGAGGGGTCGAATGCTTTGCCTGAAGGCCGGCAGCTCCAATGAGAGCGCCGGCCTTTTCAGTTCCAAGGATCATCACCGATGACGAAGAGCATGTTTCAGCGCCGCACGCTCGCGGCGATCGCGTTCGCTTGCGCGTTCGCGGCCACGGCCGGCGCTTCGCTTCAGGCGAACCCGCTGGCGGCTCTCCCTGTGCCGCCGAAGGCACCGCGCGGTGAGATCGTCGGGTCCAATCGCGCCGCGCGACGAGCTCGGCTTGCTGAAGAGCGCCGGAGGCGTGCAAATGTCGACTGAAAAAGAAATCTCGGCGAGCCTTTGCCCGCTCTGCCCCGACGCGACGCCGTCGGTCGTTGAACGCCTCTGGCGCTTCCGACGCGACGGCATCGAGACGAGCCGCTTCAGGTGTTCGCCATGTGGCGCGACTTGGAAGCGGGTCGAGTTTGCTTGCCAGGGCGACGAGGCTTAGACGCCTGGCTCACGGACGCGAAGATCGCGTCGCGCAGCGTGTCGACGGCCAGGCCGAAATCCTTGTAGCCCTCCGCGATCGCGCCGGCATACCAGGCGGCCGGCGGGAAGGGGTCGCCTTCGTTCATGATGTAGACCAGGGCGCGTTCCTGGCGACCGTTCGGCAAGTCGACGGTCACGAATTCGCGCCGATAAAGACCGCCCTTCACGCCTTCGTAGCGATCGAGGGCGGCCTCGCATTCGGGTGTGACTTCCCAAAGGCCGCCGGCCACGTAGCGGCCAGGCTTCGGGCCGATGTCGGCCACGGTGCGGAAAGAGAGCTCATAGTCGGCGAGCGTCGCCGGGCTGATCGGCTTCGCGGCCGGGCAGCGCCGGGACATCTGGTCGTGATTGAGGTTGGAGCCGTAGGCGAAATAGTAGGTCATTGCATTCTCCGTGGTAGGGGAAGGTTAGCGGGTTGCCGCAAGCGCCTGGCAGGCGAGCGCGACGAGTTTCGGGATCGGCACCTTGCCGGCCTCATAGTTCGAATAGCTCTGGCGCGCGACGCCGAGAGCCTTGGCCGCCTCACGTTGCGATAGCGCCATACTCTCTCGCCACTTCGTCAAGTCGGCCGGCGTGAATTCATGGTCGGTGCGAGGCGTTTCCTTCTGGATGGGCGCGGGCTTCGGCTTGGCCGTCGGCTTCGGTGCTTCCTTCACCTTTGGTTTGGGTTTCGGCGTCGCCCTGCGTTCGGCTCGCCTGGCCTCGATCTCGGCGGGCGTCGACTTCACGCGCGGCGAGAGGGCGATTGCGAGCATGTCCTCCGCCTTCACCACTTTGGGCTTCGGCTTCGGCTTCGGGGTCTTCGTGGTGGTCTTGATCATTGGGTTCTCCGTTTGCAGATGCCTTGGTTGTTAAAATATAGGCCACCCAATTGCAAGCGGAATGTTAAAAATTAGGCCACTTGAGGTTGACTATGAAAACGCACGTTCCCGGCACGGCGATTGTCGCCGATCTCGTCCCTTACGCTCGCAACCCGCGCACGCATTCCGCCGACCAAGTCGCGAAGCTGTGCGCCTCGATCAAGGAATTCGGGTTCACCAATCCGGTCCTGATCGACGAAGAGGGCGGGATCGTCGCCGGCCACGGCCGCATCATGGCCGCGCAACGCATGGGCTTGAAGGAAGTCCCTTGCGTGACGCTGATCGGTCTGACCGATGCGCAGAAGAAAGCGCTCATCATCGCCGACAACCGCCTCGCGGAGGATGCCGGCTGGAGCGACGAGTTGCTTGTCGGCTTGCTGCACGACTTGAACGGCGAGGGCTACAATCTGGAGCTCACCGGCTTCGACGAAGACGAGCTTGACGACTTGCTGAAGCCGGCAGGCGATGACGATCTCGATATCGGGTCCGACAGCGACGAGGGCTCCAGCGGCGCGGACAAGGCGTATCTGGTCTTCGGCGAGTTCCGCGTTCCGATCACCGAAGACGAAGTGAAGCGCATGTCGAAGTCGCTCAATCGCTACGTCGAGGAAAATGGGGCGCCCTACGGCTTCCCCGCCTATCTGCTCGACGGAGCCGGCGAATGAGCGCGGCCAAGAAACCGGAGAGCGCACCGCTCAAGGGCTGGTGGTCGATGCGAGACGACGCCGGCAACGTCACTGGCGTCCGCTACGTCTACGACAAGATGGGGCAAGACCAGCGCGACCGGCTGACACAGTGGTTCCCGAAGGTCCGCTTCGTCGAATGGCCCGACGAGGTCGAGGCAATCATTCCGGTAGGAGCCCCCGCATGAGGCCCGAGCGGTTCTTCGCGCCCTTCATCGTGGTGCTGATCGTGGTTGGCCTTTTGTGCCTGGCGGTCGGCGTCGCGTCGGCGGGACAGCGCTATTGCGTCGGCGATCGGTCGACGGTCGAGCACCCCTATTTCGTGCCGTGCAAAGAGGTTCGCTACGGCGAAAGGGAAGTCTGACATGCTGCACCTTGAATACGACATCACCGGCCTTCGCGGCGCGGATTACAACCCGCGCAAGATCGATGCTGAAGACCTGGCGCGCCTCGGCGAGAGCATCCGCACGCTCGGCCTGGTCAAGCCCCTGATCGTGCGCGGCGATCTCTTGGTCGCCGGCCACCAACGCACCAAGGCGTTGCGGGCGATCGGCGTCGACACGGCTCCGGTGTTTGTCCTGTCCAAGGACACGACGACTTACGACGAAGTCCGGTTCAACCAGCTTCACAACGGAACCGATCTCGACATGGGCGGCGAGGATGCTCGCATTCCTGGCGGGTTCGACACGAAAGGCTACCATGTCGTTTCCGACACGGCGAAGATCGCGGGCAACATGCGCGCACCTGGCGCGACGGTCCGAATGGAAATATGCGATCTCATCGGCCGCTATGGCTCATGGGGCGGCGTGGTAGCCACCTTCTCGGGCCGGGTCATTCACGCGGCGCAATATGCGCTGGCTGCGAAGATGCTCCGCGTCCCTCTCACGGTGTTCGCCATTCCAGACGAAGAGGAAGACCTTTATCGGTCCTTCCTCGATCGCGAATATGGCGTGTTCTGCTATGACAATCTGAAGCGGGACACATTCATTCAAACCCTGGCGCAACTGCCCAGGCTCCGCGAAGGCAAGGCGAACGCGAGCGCGCTCTATGAGCGGCATGTGATCCCCTGGCTACAGCTTAACCGCGGGGCTTCATTCATCGACTTCGGCGCGGGTCAAGGCGACTATTTCCGCCGGCTGAAGGGCGAAGGCTTCGACGCTTACGAGCTCGAATTCTTCCGGCGCAAAGGCATGAACCGCACGCTTGACGGGGGTGCCACGCAACGTATGATCGACCGCATGATTGCCCGCCTTCGCAGTCACGGCCGCTTCGATGCCGTTGTCTGTGACAGTGTCCTAAACAGTGTGGACACGGTCGAGGCGGAAAGGGCGGTCGTGACCATGCTCAACTTCCTCGCCAAGCCTGGCGCGCGCGTGTTCTTCGCGGGCCGGTCGAAAGAGGAAATCCGCTACTACTTGCGCAAGACCGTGGAATTCCAGAAGGACCGCTATCGGCGGCGGCTGGAGTTCATGGATAAGGACGGGCTGTCCGGTTTCTACCGCGAGGGCCGTTGGTTCTTCCAGAAATACCACGACGACGCTGACGTGATCGCCTTGTGCGAGCTCGCCGGCCTGAAGGTGGTCACGTTCAAGAGCGACCGCTCTATGTGGCAAGTCGAGGCGGTGAAAGAGCGTGAGCTCGATCGCGAACAAGTGGCGGAGGCAATCCGCTTCGAATTCGAGCTTCCGCTTGTCGGCGATCGGCGCATAGGGCGTTCGGCCGACATGCTGGCCGTCATGGAGACGATCTTTGCTGACCTACCACATTGACACGACGCGCAACGGCGGCGGCCCTCTCGCCAGGCATGGCTATCTGTGGATGAAAAAGGTGACGGGCTTCGACCCGCGCTTCCATTGCGCCAAGTGCCTTCAGGGCGCCTACGAGAACGACTTCGGCCTTCGCGTGCCGACGAACGAGTGGCGCGAGCTCAAAGGCTGGCAAGAGGGCGAGATCGCCTATGTGTGCGCCGTGTCGCGGCCCTACAACTGGCATCGCAACCGGCATCTGGTCGTGAGGGTGAAGAAAGGATCTAGGGCGGGCCTGGATTTGTTCACTGGCGATGCGGTGTTGCTCCAGAATGCGGAGCTCATTCGCTTCGACGGGAGAGCGGCGGCGGAGCGCTTCGGCGACAAGGGCGCGGAGTTCACCACTTGCCGCAATTTCCAGTTCGGCGCTCAGTTCTTTTGCGATGCGGCGTGAAGCCGGCCTTTGAACTTGTAGCGGAAGAGCTCGACCGCCCACATTGGCGTGGGGTTTGAGCTCTTCGACGTTGCCGGCTTCAGCCAGGCGTTGACGGTCGAGATAGAGACGCGGAGAGCGTCCGCGACTTCCTGGCGGGTGATGCCGACGAGGGCGATCGCTTCCTTTAGTTCGGGTGTCCAGTCGTCGTGCATGGTCTTCTCGCCAGCAGGGACGGGCGAGGGCGCTTCCGGAGCGATCGGCGCGGGTGCTGGAGAGGGAAGAGCGGGAGCCGCGCGTTGGCGGCTCTCTCTGGTCGGCGTTGTCTGTCTCCGGATCATGCGACCATCGGCAACCCTGCCGCCTCCAGCTTGGCGATCTCGCGACGCCGATTGAGATAGAATACGCGCACCGGCTTATCGATGTCGATCATGTCGAAAAGCTGGCGCATTTCCTCGACCGCCTCAAGGTCGCGGGTGACGGAGCGCTTCCGGATTTTGGTCGTGAGGGCCTTCGTCACAAAGGCGTCGAGCAAGCGAACCCAATTCTCGACCTTGTCCGCGTCGACCGTGCCGGAGTGCTGGCGAAACTCGATCGTGCCTTTGCCATAGAGCTTCAGATTGGTGACATTCAGCTTGCGGTAGCGCTCGCGAGAAGCAAGGCGCATGAACGACGCAAGGTCCGGAGCCTGGTCGAGCTTATCGAGAGCGATGTTGACCGCGTCCGTGCCGTAGCCGCCGAAGTCCGCACGATTGGACTTGATGTAGCTGCAATTGGTCCGACGCCGGCTCTTCGGCATGATGTGGTCGAAGAAGCTCTCAAACCAAACATACATTTTCGCGAGGTTCTTGAGCGCCTTCAGGTCGAGGCCGTCCGCGCCGAAGTGGACGTGAAACCCCGTGTTGATGTTGACCTTGGCACCGGCCGCCTTCAGCGCATCGCACAAGCGGCGAACTTCAGCGATGCCGGCTTCACCGGAAAGGATAGGCGAGACGAGCTCGCAACCGCCCGTGCCGGTCGAGCGGTCGGGCTGGATTTTCCAGCATGTCGATGTCGGCGCACCATAAGGCGCAGGCTTGATCGCCAAGCCGGGATAGAGCGTGCGGAGTTTCGAGGCGAAGGTAACTCGGGTGTAGCCGTAAGGCATGATGCATTCGAGCTCGACGCCGAACGTGCGGTTTGAAAGCGGCATAGGTTTGGCTCCGTGGTAGGAAGCGGGTATGTGATACCCATGGGTATTAAATACCCTATGGCCTAAATCTAGGCAACAAGTTTTTTTGTCAGGCATCAACTTTTTTCAGACAGGCCGCCAACGCCAGTCCCCACGCGGGATTGCGCGAGGGCGGAGCCGTGCGGTCACGGAAGGAATAAAAGAATGGAAAACCCGGAACCGAAAAAGAAAGGCAAGGGTGGTCGCCCGAAAGGCTCGACGAAGGCCAAGTCGGACCCGTTCCATGAGGTCCGCGTGGGCCGTCCTGAAGTCCTTCAGCCCGACGAGAAGACGCTGAAGTCTCTCCGTGAGTACGGCATGGCAAATCTGTCGTTCGAGCGGATGGCGGCCTTCCTCGGCGTCTCGCTTACGGCGTTGACGAACTTCCGGAAGAAATGGCCGGAGGCCGACGCCGCGATCGAGCAGGGCCGGGCGCAAATGGATTTCTCAATCGCCAAGGCGCAACTCGACGTGGCGATCAAGAAGCGCAACCCGCAAATGCTCATCTGGCTCGGCAAGCAACGCCTGGGGCAGACCGACAAGGTCGAGAACACCAACAAGGGCGAGATCGCGATCCATATCGACGCGGAAGACGCGGAGGTCTGATCGTGGCCGCCTTCGTCAAGACGCCTAAGCAGGCGGAGCAAGTGCGCCTTGTCTCCGGCCCTGCACAACACGTCATGGGCTACGGCGGGTCGCGCTCCGGCAAGACGTTCGGCTTTTGCCGGATCATTGCCCTCCGCGCGATCAAGGCTCGCGGCTCGCGACATGCCATCTGGCGCTATCGGCAAAATCACCTGATGGCGTCCATTTGGGCGGACACCTGGCCGAAGATGATGCGGCTGTGCTTCCCGCACGTCCCCTACGAAACGAACAAGGTCGAGGGCGTCATCACGCTCCCGAACGAAAGCCAGGTCTGGATGGGCGGCCTGGATGATAAGGACCGCGTCGAGAAGGTGCTCGGCCAGGAATTCGCGACCCTCTACTTCAACGAAGTGTCGCAAATCTCATACGACAGCGTCACGACGGCGATGTCGCGCCTGGCGCAGCAAACGGGGCTGAAGCTCAAAGCCTTCTACGACTGCAATCCGCCCTCCAAGCGGCATTGGAGCTACAAGCAATTCATCGAGAAGGTAGACCCGGAGAGTGGGCGAGCGCTCACCGATCCGGACAATCACGTCCACCTGAAGATGAACCCGGTCGACAACAAGGAAAACCTGGCACCGGAGTATCTTCGGACGCTGGAGAACCTTCCGGCTCGCAAGCGGGCTCGCTTCCTTGAAGGGCTGTTCGCAAACGAGAACGAAAACGCCCTCTGGAATTACGGGATCATCAAGCACGCACCGGAGGCGACTGTCGCCCTCCTGATGCCGGCCGACCTTGTGCGGCTGTTCGGGATCACTCGCGTTGTCGTGTCGGTCGACCCGGCTGTCAGCAACACGCCAGGGAGCGACGAGCACGGGATCATCGTGGCGGGGAAGGACGATGACGACAACGGCTACGTCCTGGCCGACTATTCGATGAAGGGCAAGCCGCAGGATTGGGCGACCAAGGTCGCGGAGGCATTCCGCACCTGGGAAGCCGATGCCGTGGTCTGCGAAGTCAACCAGGGCGGCGACATGGTGGAAAGCACGGTGCGAACCGTGATGCCCTATGCGCCTGTAATTCAGGTCCGCGCCACCAAAGGCAAGGGCATTCGCGCGGAGCCCGTCTCCGCTCTCTACGAACAAGGCAAGGTTACGCACGTCGGCGACTTCGAAACTCTCGAAGAGCAAATGTGCGAGCTCACGATCGATTTCGATCGGAAGGCGGCGGGCTACTCACCCGACCGTGTCGACGCCTTGGTTTGGGCCTTCACCGATCTGCTCTTGGAACAAGAGGGCGGCGGTTTCTCAGTTGGAAAGTTCTGACAATGGCGAATATCGATCCTACCGTTCCCTCCGCCGACTACAAGGCAAACCAATCCAGCTTCAAGGTGCTCCGTACGGTCATGGCTGGCACGGAGGCCATGCGCGCGGCCGGAGAAAGCTATCTCCCGAAATGGCCGACGGAAGACCCGCAGCGCTACGAGGGCCGCAAGGCCGAAACCGTGCTGCTCAACAAGCTTGAAGGCGCGGTCAATCTCGCCGTCGGCAAGCCTATGGGAACGCCTATCGCCCTCGCTGGCGAGTATGACCCGTACTATGACCAGTTCATCTATGACGTGGACTTCCTCGGCAACTCGCTCGACGTGTTCGCGCGCCGCTTCCTTGAAGACGGCGTCACCGCTGGCCTGGCGTACATTCTGGTCGATATGCCTCGCGCCGAACCTGGCATGACCCTGGCGCAAGAGATCGCCGGCAACATCCGGCCCTATTTCGTTCACTTCCGGGCTGAAGACGTGCTCTCCTGCACCGTGTCCATGGGGACGGGCCGGCCGACGGTCATTGATGCCCGTTGGTTTGAGAACGGCGTCAAAATGGTCGGCTTCACCGAATACACGGTTAAGCGGGTCCGCCACTATCGTTCCGACGGATGGGACTTATGGGAGCTCTCGGTCGACGACGCAGGCACGGAGGCGAAAGAGTGGAAGATCGTCGCGAGCGGGCCGGCTCCACTCGGCGAAGTCTCACTCATCCCCTTTTTCACCGGCCGCCGCGCCACGAAGACCGGGTTCACGGTCAAGCCGCCCTTCCTCGATCTTGCGTGGAAGAACGTCGAGCATTGGCAGTCGTCGAGCGACCAGCGCAACATCCTGAAGTATGCCCGGTTCCCGATCCTGGCGGGCTCCGGCGTCAAGATGCCGGTCCCGAAGAAGGGCGAGGACGCTCCGGTCAAGCCGGTGATCGGCCCCAACTCGCTGCTCACCACGGAAGACCCGCAAGGCAAGTGGTACTACGTCGAGGCCGAAGGCAAGGCGATCGAGGCCGGCCAGAAAGACCTTGAGCGTCTGGAGGCGGAAATGGACGCGCTCGCCATGAAGCCGCACCAAAAGGGCTCCGGCGTCATCACCGCGACCTCAGTCAAGGCCGGCGAGCGCCGCGAGAATTCGGCGGTCAAGAACATGGCCCTCAATCTCAAGGATGCGCTTGAGCGGGCCTTCGTGTTCGCGGAGCGCTATCGCGGCGCGGCCGACACGACGCGGGCGCCCTCGGTCAATGTCCAGACGGAATTCGACGACGACATGGGCAATGACAGCCCGACGATGGATAGCCTTCTGAAGGCTCGCGTCGCCGGTCAGTTGTCGCGCAAGACCTACTGGTCGGAATTGAAGCGCCGTGGCGAGCTCGCGGCAAGCTTCGACGCCGACGCGGAGGAAATGCTCCTGGCGGAAGAGGGGACGGGCTTGGGGACGGAGCCGGATAATCCCGCCACCACGGATGACCCGAACGCCACGAACGACAACCCGAACCCGGCGAAGGCGGCGTGAAGATCATGGAGCTAGTCCCTATCATCGCGCCGATCATCGATCGGCTCTTGTGGGCGACCGGCGGCTTCGTCGTCGGCTCCGCATTCACCGCCTTCGTCGTCTGGAGGGTGTTCTTTTGAGCGCCACTACCGCTAAGGCGCGCCCTGGCCTAGTTCTAGGCCGCAACCCAAGGACATCGTCATGTCTGCCCTCACTCTGGCGGCGAAAGCTGCCTGGAGGCGATTTCGTGCGACCGAACTCAGGCTGATCGACAACTGGCGAGACGTGCTCAAGCGCGCCTGGTCGGTTCGCATCCTGGCGGTCGCCGGCATCCTCTCCGGGGCCGAAGCGATCTTGCCGCTCTACAGCGATCGGTTCCCGCCGAACGTCTTCGCTGCCCTTCTCTTCGTGGTCATTTGCGCCGGCCTGGTCGCCCGCTTCGTGGCCCAAACTCCAAAGGAAAATTTCGATGAAAAGCCGTTACCTCCAGAGCGGAGCGGCGGGGCTTGCCCTGCTTGCTGCTGCCACCGCGTACACCGGGTCGTGGGAAGGAACCAAATACCGGCCGTACTACGATGTCGGCCATGTCCTTACCGTGTGTCGAGGCCACACCGGACCCGACATCATCAAGGATAAGCTCTACACGCCGGCCGAATGCGACGAGATCACCCGCAAGGACATCGTCGCGCATGAAATGCGCTTGCTGGCCTGTGCGCCGGAGCTCGGCGACGAGAAACGCGTCCCTGGCCCGGCCTATGTCGCCATCAACGATTGGGCGTTCAACGTCGGCACCGGAGCCGCTTGCAAGTCGACCCTGATCGCCAAGGTGAAGGCCGGCGATCTTCGCGGCGCGTGCCTCCAGCTCTCGAAATGGGTCTACGTCAAGGGCGAGGTCGTGCGCGGGCTCTTCAACCGGCGCGTCAAGGGCGACGCCGGCCGCGAGAGCGAGCAAGCCATGTGCCTCCGTGGCCTGAAGGAAGCCGGCCGATGATCTCCGGCGCCCTGGCCTGGCTGCTGTCGCGTTTGTCGCCAGCTGCCATCGTCGCGATCGGCGTTCTCGTCTTCTACGAGGGCGTTCCGGTCGTGAAGGAAATCGAAACGGCCGTGCCGATCGTCCGCTACGTGCCGGCGGTCGGTCCGCTGCTCGACGACATCGCCATTGGGCGGGTCGAGCGAGCCCGCCAGGCCGGCCACGGTGCCGGCGTGAGCGAAGAGCGCGCCGCCTGGGTCAAGGCCGCCCAAGAGGCCCGTGACAAGGCCGCCCAACTCCGCGCCGCCGACGCCGAACGCAAAGCCGAAGCCGAACGCCAATTCCTCGCCGACCGCGCCGCGCGCGCCATCCACGCCGGGGAGCTCAAGGAAATCCTCAATGATCTGGAAAATGCACCTTCGCCTGATGACCGCTGCCACGTTCCTTCTGTGTCTAAGCGGCTGTCAATCGGTCTGGACAAAGCTGGACGTGCCAGCGCCCGCCGTCCTGCAAACGGCGAATGAGAACCCGAAGACGCTGAAGGAACCGTGCGCGCCTTTGGTCGACGTTCCGCACCGCGATCTCACCGAAAAGGAAGTCGGGGACCTGTGGGGGACCGACCGCATCAATTACGGCGACTGCATCGCGAAGAATGCAGCGCTGATCAAGGCCGGCGCGACGCCGGCCGGAAAGGCGGTGCCGAAATGAGCGAGGGGGCAATCAAGAGAAAGACCGGCGGCAAAGTCGACAAGCTGGAGAACGAAGAAATCCTCCGCCGGCTCGCCGTTTACCGGGCCTGTGGGCTGTCCAAGCGCAAGGCCGCTGGCGAACTCGGCATCAACCGATCGACGCTACAGAAGACGCTCCGGCGAGCTTCCGAACGCGGCCTCGACGGCACGATCGCCGGGAACATCGTTCCGGAAGGATTCATCGTCCAGTCGCATTCGATCACGCGCGACGCCGACGGCTATATCGAGCGCACGTCGGTCAAGACCCGCGCCGACAAGGGCGGAGAATTCGTCAAGCCGGACGACCACCTACTGAAGGGCCTGTCGGTTCTCACGGATGGCGAGGATCGTATCCTCCTGAAGTGGCACAAGACCGACCGCGACCTGAAGGACGCGATCGACAAGGCGGAGATCATCCGCCAGGCGTTCGAAGAATTCGTGCCTTCGGCTCCCTTCATCATCCGGCCGCAGATGACCTTAGCCGAACGGCTCACGGTCTACATTTTCTGCGACTGGCACGTCGGCCTTTTCGCCTACGGGCGCGAGACTGGCCTCGATTGGGATTTGTCGATCGCCAAGCGTGTCTTGCTGCAAACGGTGGCGGACGTGATCGAGCAATCGCCACGGTCGAAGTACGCCGTCATCCTGGGCCTGGGCGACCTTCTCCACGCCGACAACGGCCGCAACATGACGGAGCGCTCGGGCAACATCCTCGACGTTGACACGCGCTATCCGAAGACCCTCTCGACGACTTCCGATCTCTTGGTGGAATCGTCCGAAATGGTCGCGGCCAAGCATGAGAGCGTCGAATTCGTCCTGAAGAAGGGCAACCACGACCCGAACTCGACCGTCGGCCTTGTGCAAGCCATGCGCATGTACTGGCGCAACTCGGACCGGGTGACGGTCGACGACAGCCCCGACCCGTTTTGGTGGCGGCGCTTCGGCGTCAATCTTCTCGGCGGCACTCACGGCGACGGTGCGAAGATCCCCGAAATGCCGCTGATCATGGCGAACATCCGCCGCCAGGATTGGGCGGAGACGACGACACGGCATTTCCACACCGGCCATATCCATCACGACACGCTGAAGGAAATTGGTGGTGTGCATGTGTACTCGCACCGCGCGCCGGTTGCCCAAGACGCATTCCACCACTCGTACGGCTTCTTGTCCGGCCGATCGATGCGGGCCATGAACTATGACTTCAATCGTGGGGCCGTCGGCTCGACTGAAGTCGAAATCCGATAGGTGACATATGGATGCGGACCTGGCGGCCGAGACTTTCGGCCCTCTGGAGGCATACGCGGATAAATCCGCGGGGCCTCCGCCCACGCTGCAAACGCAGCAATTCCAGAACGTGTCGGACGCGCCAGCGGTGAAGCCGGCGAACCCTAAGCAGGCGTTCGGCGACAAGAAACCGCCGCTTGGCTTCCTGCCGATGGCCGGCAAGCTGGCGCAACTGTCGGCCCACTATGACGGCGGGCTGAAGTATGACTTCTACAACTGGCGCGACACTCACGTCGAGGCGATGACCTACGTCCACGCGGCCCTCCGTCACCTCGAGCTTTTCTCCGTCGGCGAAGAGCTCACTCGCGACACGAAGATCAAGAACCTCGGCGCGGTCATGGCGTGCTGCGCTATCCTGCTCGATGCGCAAGAGCACGGGACGCTGATCGACAACCGCCGCAAGAGCCAGCGTGACGCCGACCTCTTGCATGAGGGCGAGGCATGGGTCGCGCACCTGAAGGCGATGCAGGGGGAACGCGATCGGCTGAAGAGAGAGGCCGCCGATGTCAAATGAGCTCACCGACGAGGAAGAGATCGTTCGTCGCCTGGCCGATCTCGATCCGGAGGTCCGCAAGTTCCTCGCGGGCCTCACGCCGAAGCGCGTCGCCTATCTGGAGCAAGCTATCCAGTTCTCGCAAGACCGCGAGACGGCCGGCCGGTTCCTGAAGTTCCTCGGCATCCTGTTCGCCTTCGTCACAGGCGCTATCGTGGCCTGGGACAAGGTCGCGGTGTACTTCACGGGGAAGCATCCATGACGCACCGGCCGAGAACCCTCAAGGGCGCCCTGGCGCAACTGGTCGCAATCGGCGTTTGCCTGGTCGCGGCGGCCTATGTGGCACACGTCATCATCGACCTTACGGCCGACGCTCGCGCGCCGGCCGTTTGCCTGAAGAGATGCCGGTGAAAGCGGCCCACGCGGCCACCGAAAGCGGCTTTTAAGCGTTTGGTTCTGGCTGTGGAACCTGTGTGCCGTTCGCTGGTTTGAGCAGAGGCGATGGTCCTTCAACGGGCTGTCGCTGACCGAAGACCCAATCTTGGTCGGCCCGCGCTTTCCCGAGCGCGGGCCATTTCCAAGCGGGAGGTTCGATGTCGAAGAACGGCGACGGACGCGAAGACGATGGCGACCAGATGCTCGCCCGCCGGCTCGCGAAAGAGATTGGCATTTCGGAGACGGTTGCCCGGGGCCTTATCAAGCTGATCGGAACCGACTGGAATTCCCTGATACGTGAAGCCAGGTTTTTGAAGGACCGGCACTAGATTGCCCGGTGCCGAAAGTCGGCGGGAATGCTTACTGTCCACCGCTAGGTTTAATGCTCGGCGCCGGCGGCATCTCGTGTCGCTCAAAACTAAGCCGGTCGACTGTCTTGACGATGGCTGCGGCCAGCGCGGCGGCTTCATGCATCACCGAAGGGCCATAGAGCCCATTAACGGCTTCTTCGCTCGGGAGAACGCCAGGAGGGCAGTGATCTTCTATCGTTCGCCGGATCAGGGTCAGCGCGGCCCTGCACTCGGATGTGTCTATCGTCGCCATGCAGTGAAACATTCGCGATAGCTAAAATGTTCCGACCACTCGCGGATCTGCGAGGGTCGCTACGATTTTCGCGAGGAAGAGCCATGAGGTTGGAACATTCTTGAACCAGCGAAGTTCGGGATTTCGGCGGGTGCCCATCTCGCCAGCGGTCGGGTTATGCATGGTGCCCGACAAAGAGCCCGTCGTGTCCCCCGGCGGGCTCTTTTCATTGCGTGACCGCCTCAACGGCTTGCAGAGCGGGCAGCAAAACGCGCGCTAGCGCCTTTCCCCGGCTTTAAGTTTTGAGCAACCGCAGTATATTAGTGTCCCCTAATGCGCTTCGCCATCATGCTCTTCTGCTGGGTCGCATTCTTTGGCTGGAATCTCGCGGCCAATCATGGCGCATTTGTCGAAGCGGTCGGCACCCGCATTTCTCATTTAATCCATCTGATAGGGCTCGTCTGAGGGACCATTGTCATGGCCTTGCCGATAAGTGGCGGCTTATGCTGGCAACCGTTTCAAGAGGTGTATCGCCTGGCCCGCGAGGACCGCGAGGACGCGGGACGCTTCGGCGGCGTAGGAGAGCGGCCCAACGGAGAACTATATCGACGACCATGGATGGACGCAGCCGCTATCAGGGACTTTGGCCCAATTGTGAGGCGCTGCTTTCAGTTTGTACTATCCACCATCGAGTCGCGCGGCGTCAGTGGGATGGAACGGGTCATATGCAGACAGCGGCCAAATTGATTGCAGAGCTTGGCGACAGCATCGAGGCGATCAAAGCCCATCTCGCGACAATGGATGACCACACCCTCAGAACCCTTTTGGAGTCCATGCCAGGACAGTCGGTCGCTGGCAGCGCCGAAATGACGATGACGATTCTAATCTATCGCGAGATGGAAATCCGCAAGCGCGACAACAACGTCGTACCGTTCCCGCCGACAGCTAGGCTGGGAAACTAATAGCCCCGGCGACGGGGTCAGTCGCCGGGGCCTTGGCCATGTACGCGATACAGGCATGTCCGCGTATGAGAGTGGTCTAATATGGTCAACAAATGGTGAATCGTCGGCCGGCATCGGACCTTTTCGATTTCAAATAAGACCTTTGTCAATTTGCGGCGCTCCCCATTCTCAGCAAGCCTTGCCCGGCGCTCCACCGTTCCTCACGAACGGAGGAGCGCGGGAGCCCGGCTCACCTGTTCTGGCGACATGACACTCTCCTCGATGAGTGGGCCGGGCTTTCCCGAACTATTTCGCCGTGACCGGGTAGACAGCGGCCAGCGGAAACGCGCGTTGGTGCCATCTACGTCGGCTTGTCGACCAGTGGCGTTTTACGCTTCGGCGCCACATGGCTGGTGACGAGCCGCACGGCACTGCGCTTGACCGTGATGCCGAGATCCTTGCCGCCGATCGTCACCGTGTCCTCATCGACGCGAACAACCGGGCCGATTAGCTCGATCTTCTGGCCGCTGCTTATGTGTGGCGTGCTATCGACGATCGAATGCGGGTGATCGTAGGATGGGATCAGCACGCTGATTCTGTCCTCTGTCACGCGCTTGCGCACGGTTGCAGTGATGGCGACCTCGTCGCCGATCTTGATAGAGTCCTTCGCCATGCCATGACTCTGGCGCGGCCGGCGGCGTAGTCAAGCGTTTGCTAATGGAACATTCCGCCGACAGCGAAATTGGGGTGGTGCGGCGCGTAGGAGGATGGTCGCGCCGCGATGTGTCGGGAAGAGACCCCTCGACCGACCAGAGAGCCCATCTTCCCCAGCGGGTTTGATGGGCTCTCACACACTTTCGTTCTCGCTTTAACTTTTGTTGGTGCTTGCCGCAGCTGTATGCAGTAGCGCTAATATGCCTCGCCTGACGATCGGTGGGCGAAGCCAAACCACTTCTTGCCCGTCGGCTCCGGTCGGCGGGCTTTTTTATCGGGGGGCTGACAGGTGGATCGTTTCGAGGTGCCTCTCGAATATGGAGAGTTTTTCGTCGTATCCAACGCGAACTGTCGCTCCGCAGCCATCGCATTTGTACCTGCTGATGGTTTTGATCCACGAGCCCTTTTTTACGAATGTAAGTGAACAATCGGGACACGTTAACGCGAGCGGCGTGTCGTTCAATTCAAGTGACAAGGGCATGGTGGTTTACTCGTTGGAGGGACTCACGGGTACTCACAACTTACGAAAGGCCAAGAGTTTCCCGACGTAGGACCTCTTTGGCTGTGGATTGGACTTTGGTCGCACCGCCGATGATGATTGGTGACGATGCCACCCGTGTGACAATGGTGGGCGGGGGCGGGCTGCTGGAGAGTCACTAGCCGCTCACTTCGCGAAATCTTTGGGCTCGCCAGTTTCAGCCAAACTGAACTCGTGCACTGATCCTAGCCGTTCATCAACGACCCTGAACCAGTGTTTCTGCAACGCCCTCGGCGAGATCGGGCCGCCCGCAACCCGTTCGGCCGCATTCATCGGGTTGTCATCGTCCACGGTTTGGGATGCGACAAGCCGCTCGCCACAGAATTCTTCAACCTGGTATGTCGGCATGTAGTTACCGACCTTTGAGCGCTTTGGCTTCCCGCTCCAGCGTTGCACGGTCATTGCCGTGCTTTGATATCAAGTCCCTGACCTGTTGGGGCGTAATGCCGGCTTTCTCCGCAAAGTACCGCACCTCATAATCCTCGTCGGCTGACACCCGGTTGCGGTCGCGAAAGTCACGCTTGCTCTTATCGTCGGCCATGCCCTTTCCTCCAGATGAGAACGGATTGAGCGAAACGTGGGAATCTGGAGTTCGTTGCAAATCGAGAATCATTTCCTGCTTCGGAACAATTTTAGCTAAAGCTTATTGAATCGCGGTTTGTGCGGGTCAGTGTATGCGTCTTAAGTTCGTAGAGCCCTTGTTGCCGACGCTGGTCGAGAAGCCTCCCGAGGGGGACGGCTGGATACACGAAGTGAAGTTCGACGGTTACCGGTCGCAGATCGTGCGCGACGACGCCGGCGTGCGCATCTTCACCCGGCGCGGCGTCGACTGGACGATGAAATACCGCGACCTCGCCAAGGCGGCCAGCGACCTCGAGGTCGAAAGCGCCATTATAGACGGCGAAATCATCGCCTTGAATGATGCTGGGCTTTCCAACTTCAAGGTTCTGCAGAAGGCTTTAAAAAGCCGCCAGCACGACCTCTATTTCGTCGGCCGTCGCCAAGAAAGACCAGGAGCGCGTCACCTACGCCTGGATGTATGGCCAGCAGGCGCGCAAGGACTGCAAGGAACGTGTTGTGCCGGCGTATTGGGCCGAGCATGCCGATGCATGGTTACAGGGCTTCGACGGTGTCCCGCTCGGAAGCGAGCCGAAGCCCGTGGGCGATGCCCTGGAATCTGAACTAGACGAAGGCGCGGTGAGCGACCCCGCGCAAAGCGCTCGGGTCTGATCGGCATTCATTTAACTTTTGTTAGTGCGCCAAGTAGGTCCATGCGGTAGCGCTAATTTGCTTTGCTGCTGCCGCTGGCGGCGACGCAAAATCCTTTGCCCGTTAGCTCCGTCGGCGGGCTTTTCAGCATTTGGTTGACTAAGGCACGCCGACTCGGCAGTTTATTTCGTCCAAAATTGAGAGATAGAAGTCATGACTGCTTATGTCCGGCAGAGGCTTGCGGAAATTGAAGCTGATCCAGCCCTACGTCAGGGGCCGGGTGCGGAGGTTTCTTCCCAGGACCAACGCAGTTTAGCGGCCGAGATACTTTCCGGCCTAGGGTATGGCATACGCCTATTGATCGTCGCTCATTTGCTGGAGAAAGAGAGAAGCGTCTCGTATTTGCTCTCTCAGATTAAGTGCAGCCAGGCTAGTCTGTCACAACATCTAGGCAAGCTGCTTCATCTCGATATCGTCGAGGCGCGCTACCATGGCGGTCGTCGGTACTATTCTTGCAAATCGCCGGAAGCCAAGGAGGTGGTCCGTCTCCTAGATCGCCTCGTCAGCGAAGAAATGATCCCCGGGGGAACATAGCCTCAGCCAGTTGCTTGAGGTTGATGAGCACGCGCGGCGTTAACTTCCTGCACACATGGATTTCGAGCAACCTGGACCGCGTCGAAAGTTTCGACATCATCTCGGTGGCTGACCTGGTGCAAACGCTTTTTGCCGACGCCAAGGCGGCTGGAATCAGCAGCAACGAACTCGAAGAAGAAACCGGTAGCGTCTACCAGGCCGTACTTGAGGCGATTATGCATCGGTCGGGCGGCGCAGGCGGGTAGGGCCTTAAGCTCCGTCAGCTAAACGAGCAATCCTGCTGAGTGTATCCATAACCCGTACAGAAATTGCGCATGGCAAGAACTCTCCCTGAGTTGAACGACGATGATCTACACATCCTCATTACATGGTCGACAGCGCATTTGGCGCGCAATAATTTGGATGCCGATCGACGCCGAGTGGTCGAGCGGCGGTATGCAATGTACATATCGGAGGCCATTCGCCGCTATCGAGAGCGATTGCCTCAGAGCGGACGATAAAGTCGAAAAAGGTGGCCGGCGTCCTTGGGGGTAAAGAATGGGCAGAACGCCGGCCCGACGGATTTCTCCGTCGCATATTCAAACCAGCTAATGTCGTAGGCGCGGATATGGTGCGAACGCGTGGGTTGCCGATCGAACCGCGTTAAGCTTGGGGTCGAACGCCTTTGATCGCGGCCGCGTGAAGCCGTTGCGCGGCGAGGAGGATTTGCGGCACGCTTCGGTGCAGGATTTCCGCGAGGAATGACGCTCGCATTGGTACTAAACCGAACCGTCTTTTGCTATTGAAAGGCCAACTCCGCCGGATTTATAAAAAAACTCAGTTGTCATTGCTTTCGGAGGAGAATTGCGATGGACAGCATAACCATAAACTTGAATGGCGATCCGCGCGTTGAAGTGGTCGAAGCCGGCGGTGAGTGGGACGTTCGCGTGGTCGAGGAAGACCAAGAATTTACCCGATCGTTCGTGCTGGAGTCGTACGCGCTCTCATTTGCGGAAGGCCAGCGCAGACGCTTAGGGCTGGATAACATCGTTCGGATGTAGCAGGGGAACCTAAGCCGGCTATTGAGCTTAAAGCTCGATGAGCACACGCGGCATCAACTTCCTCGATAAATGGATGGCAGAGCAGCTGCCCGAAACCGCGACCGACGATCCGATCGTCATCAGCGACCTTGCGGACAAGGCTATGAGCGCGGCGGACCGGGCAGGCATTCCCACGACGGAAATCAGTGAGGAAGTGCCCAGCGTGTTCGAGGTCATCGTCGAAGCCTTGGATCATCGCGATGGCGGCGAGCTTTGATCCTGTAAATGTGCTATGATTCGACCGATGGGAAAGAAGGCGAAGCATAAGGCAAAACTGGCTGTTGCGGCCCCACTGGATGGCGAGCTGGAAGCGGAGGCCACTTACTATGCCCGCAAGGTCGGCATCACCATTCACGAAGCCGCCACGATTATCCGGGAAGCCTGCTCATCAAAGATGCCTGTCGGCCGAAAGAAACAGGTCCGCCGAGTCTGATCTAGGCCACAGCTTGACTCGCACGAAGCGTTCCAATTTTTTGGGTCCGCAACGACTCGTGATCGCAGAGAAGGACCATGCCCGCCGATCGATTGAAGGCCCGCGAAGTCGACGGCGCCTATGAGGTGTTCGACGGCGACGACGTGCTTGGGCGCTTCGCGAGTATCGTCGAGATGGCGCGATTCGTTCGCGATCGCGGGGCGCGCTTCTGGCTCGATTGGGGGCGGACAGTGATCAACGGGAACTCCCTCCCACACGACTTTTCCCCGAAGTTCCTGGGATCAGATTCCGTCGGCCGCGTCATGGGCGAGACGCATGGGCCGAGTGCCGGGATATGGTCCTGGTCGTGCTCGACACATGACCGCCGTTGGCGCGGCCACGGCGGCGGCCGGGGGAAGGTGCAACACGAAGGATCTCGCGGTGTCAGAACTCGAGGTCGAGTTCACCCGCTACATCGCTGATACGCCTGACGGCTGGTCACCTTATGCGCAGGCGAAGGGGCTTTGAACAGGCAACGCCGAAGACAGCGGCTCCTAGGCCAAAAGTCCGACTCCAATACAGCGTACGGAGTGATAAAACTTTGCCTTCCTCATCAGGGGAGGCGCGGGATATGTCAGAACACGTTCAAGGTTCAGCGATCCTGGTTGTTGAAGACCAAGCGCTGGTAGCCCTCGACATCGAGGATGCGCTGGAACGGGCAGGTTTGGCGCCTATCTTGTTTAATTCGTGCGCGAAGGCCGAGGGCTATTTGTCCGAATATCGGCCTGATGCGGCGGTGCTCGACATTCGTTTGCCAGACGGCGAATGCACTAATGTCGCAGAAAAGCTCGTAGATCTGGGCGTCCCGTTCGTCGTGCACACGGGCGCCCTCATTGATGGCGTCGATCCGGTGTTTCGGCTCGGGGAGTTTGTCCCAAAACCGGCCGATGTCGAAACGATCGTTGAACGTGTTCGGTCAATGCTCTCGCTTGCGGGGCCTGATCAGTACGTCCCAGGGGCAGGGTCAAAACCTTGAGGCGCGAGAACATGCTACGCCACGCGACGTTGCGGTTCACCCGCGAAGAAAATCCCTGAAGTATCGCCCGATTGCAGAAGCTGCTAGTTACAGCAACTTGGGATTGGCGGCGCAGAAAGGGTTTGGGGATGGATATTACTTCATGGGGTATAACGGCTAAGGACATCGCGCTCGGTTCGGCTTTCACCGCCATTGGGATAATTGCTACGTTCCTCGCACTTTTCCTGTCGCCCAGTGTAGGTGAATTTGTCGCTAGGCGGCGAGAGCGCAAGCTTAGCAAGAGGCGGGACAGCGAATGGCGAATGTACCGGCTAGTCAAGGATTTTCGAACCGGCAAGAAAGACCGGTATGTCAACTACCTTACCCTGGCGACTATGTCGATTATAGCTGCCGTCCTTTCTAGTACGGTGATGGTAGACGAGCACATAGCTAGAGAGGCGCATCCGTCAATAGTTCATAGCTTGGTTGGGGGAGCCATCGCCTTATTTGGCTACCTTTTGGCCGGGGCGCTTTTGTATGCGATATCCGATACTGAACGGCGATATCGAGATTTTGATCAGTACCAGAGGCGGGTCGAAGAGAAGTTTGGTCTGCCAGTTGACGACGAGCCAACAGAGGTTTCGGGGTCCGCGCCTCCGCAGCGGTTGATTGAGGGTAAGGCGCCGCGAGAGCGACAGAAGCTTCAACGCAAGGGCGCTTGATGGTCATGCAATCCTCGGCTGGCTTTCGCTCGGCCCTTTAGGTTGACGATCATCATCGAATTGCCTCCAGAAATACCGGCCAAATGTGCTCCCAAAACCCGACGCATTGCGGGTCGCGCTCGCGCCGCTCGATGTCGCCATAGTCCCCGTCGTAAACGGCCAGGATGTCGGCGTCCGAAAGCAACTCGTCGAAGAATTCGTGTGCGTCGTGGTTGCCTTCGCTCGCCTCGGCGGCTTCCCATGCGCCTCGCGCCTGGCTCTTCGTGATCTCGCCATTGCGGCTGCGTTCGAGCACAAGGCGCTTGATGCCCTCGACCGTCTTCCCGGGGCTGAAGACCTGGCCGCGTGTTTGCTCGGCGACCTTGCTGAAGAAATACCCGAAATTGAGGCTCGCAAGGAATTGCTTCAGCGTCTCATTGCCGATCGCGGTCCAGCAATAGCCGAAGGTGCCATAGCTGGAGAGGGCCAGGAAAAGCCCGGAGCTCTCGTCGATCGTGATGTAAGCCCATTCCCCGCGCTTGGCGCTCCGGATCGTGTAGAGCTCGACCTTGCTTAGGCCGATCGTCGCGGCGATCTCGATCTTCGCTTCCGCGTTCATCGGCCGAACCCCTTCGCCATAGCGCGGGCAAGGTCCGGCTCTTCGCCGCACCCTTCGTGAACGTCGGTCGCTTCCATGCAGGTATCGAAGGGGCCGATCGCGTCGTAAGACGTGCCGTCGGGGTCGTAGTAGACGATCCACCATCCGGTGTTGTCGGGCGTCTCCAAGTCGATGATTTCCTCGATCTTCTCGTATGATCTCTCAGGCATAGCGTGGGCGGTCATGTTGCCGGCTCCTAGATCGCGTTGCAGTCGAGAAGGATGAACCGGCCCGTCTTGCCCGACTTGTCGAGCTTGACGTGAGCGATCTCGACCATGTCGCCGTCGGCAACGTGGCGGGGCCGGATGCTGGCGTGGATTTTGTCAGCCCGCATCCGCGTGACGTTGTCGAGGAACCCGTATCGATCCCCTCGCATCCATGTGTCGGTATAGGCGGGAATTTGAACCCGTTGCATGTCGTCTCTCCGTGGTAGGGAAGGTCGATTTTTAGGCCGCGCGTCGGAGCGCCGTCAAGCGCTTCGACAAATAAATTTGTCAGTCAGCGTCGGGGTCGGGGCCGTCGTCGTGCTCGACGTTGAAGGGCTCGCAAGCCTGAAAGATATTGCTGTATTTCCGCGCGTCCCGCTCCTGCTTACGGAACTGGTCGGCGAGCTCTTGCGCGGCGGCTCCGGTGGGATACATCGCACCGATTGGCCCGGTCTTGATCGCGGCCAGCTTGTCGAACTCGGCGGCGTTCTCGCGGTAGCGATCGGCCGCCAGCGAGCAAATCTCGGCAAGCGTGTAAATGTCGTCGTCAACGAAGCGAATGGTCTTCATGGCTCAAGCCTCCCTGGCGTCGAGAATGTCGGTTTCGTAGTCGCCATTGCCGCATTCCTTCGCGGCGAGAGCGACGGCGAGCGCAAGACGGCCGCACCACCCGACGTTGCCCCAGGTGTCGAAAAAGCCAGCGGCGCGGCGTTTCTCGATATCAGCCAGGCGCTTCGCCAGCTTGCCGGCGACGTAGCTCTCGACGGTGTGGCCCTCGATCTCGGCCTTGGCCGCGGCGACACGCTTTTCGTTCTGTGCGGCGACGCGGGCGGCTTCCTCGGCGATCTGCTCGGCGCTGTCGCGCTCGGGTGTGCAGTAGCACTTTTGCGGGTAGGGATCGTTGCCGTCGGCAATCTGTGTCCAGTAGGCGAAATCCCTCGCGTCGCTCCTGGCCCAACTCTTGTCGCTGGCCCAAGAAAGCGCCGTCTGATATCCGCCACGGCGCACAACCGTATGCGTGTAGGTTCGCGCGGTCTGGCGCGTATGGATGCCGCCGGCTTTGTCGGTGGCGATGTATTTCGTCTTGGGCATGTCGCTTCTCCGTGGTAGGTGGCCTAGATTTAGGCCACCCTTTACGGGAACGCAATAGGGTCTGACAAAAAATTTTGTCAGCCGTTTTTGAACCGGGTTCCGGCCAGCGGAAAGGTCTGGCCGTCGCCGGCAAAGAGGCTGTCGCCGGCCGGCTCGACGAAGCCCATCTTCAAGAGGGCGTCGGCTTGATCCTTCGCGACGCGAACGCCGGTCGGATGCATGAACCAAACAAAGCCGCCCTGGTTCGCCTCGGCGCTGGTCGCGGCGACTTCCTTACACAACACCGCGCCGGCCTTCAGTCGGCCTAAGAGCTCGCGGAGCGCGGCGGGGAGCTTCCTTTCGTCGGGTCTGGCCATCGCCGCGCCCTACCTGAGAAGCGCCCAAACCAGCCAGGCGACGAGCGACCCAATGATCGCCGCGACAAGGCGGAATAGCGGCACGATGTCGAAGCCGCCGCTACTCTTCTCGCTGGAGGCAAACCAGGCGAAGAGGGCGGCGGTAATCATGAGCGGGATAATCCACCATGAGATCGTGACGGAAAAGCTCATGCGGCCCTCCCAAGACGCTTGGCGGCCTTTCGGGCGCGCTTGGCCTCGGCCCTGGCCTCCGTGCTCGCCTGGAGCTCCGGCACGCGCGGAGGCTCGACCGTCGGCGGATGCCGCCAATAGGGCTCGACGGGACCGAAGAGCCGGCCCTCATGATTCTGGATTTCGATCCAGCCGTCGTCGGCGTCGTATGCAAGAACGTCGCTCCGCTGCTGGCCGTCGAAAAGGATGCCGACCTTGCGGGCGAGGGCGCGGGTTTCGCGGGTGAGCCGGAGCCGGCGCGGCGGTGCGCCATCTTCGGGGCCGATCGTCGGCACGGGCGGCGTGGGCGGCTCGATCACGACGGCCGCGATTTGCGCTGCGGCCAGGGCGGTAAACAGTCCAAACCTCATTTCAGTTCGCTCCAGTGGTAGAAAACGGGAAGGGTTGAAGGTCTTGGCGGAGGTAGAGCGGGTGGCCGGGATAGCCGGCCGCCGTGAGCTTCAGGGCGAGCGGTTCGGCTCCGGCCTGGCGGATGATGTCCAGAACGGCCGCGCCGCGCCCCATGAGCGCGCCATGGGTTCCCCAACCGCAAACCACGCGGTCGGCTTCCTTCGCGATCTCGGCGAGCGCCTGGTCGTTGCCGGGGCCGTTCGGATCGGCGTGCGAATAGAGCCCGCGGGGATCGGTCGACCGGAGAGCGAAGGCGTTGCCAAGTATTAAGCCGCCGTAGCCCCAACGCTTCGCGTAGGCGATGCAGCGGCGAATGGTCGGATCGTCTTGGACTTCGTCGGCGGTCGACGGGTTGAGAAGGATGAACGCGGCCGACTTGCCGTCCGCCCAACGGCGACGAAGGGTGTAGCGCCAGGTACGGCACGGCGAGAAGGTCGCCGGGAGATCAGTGGACATAGCTGCTGGCCTCTTGCGGGTGAGGAATGACGCCGCGCGGGAGCGGCAAGAGGAATTGACGATCGACGTTGCCGGTGCCGGCAGAGGGGAAACTGACGACGACATGCGTTCCGCCGTCGTCGCGTTCGACGCGGCCGTGCCAGCCGCTTATCGCGACGACACGGTCGCCAGGGTTGAAGCGCGCCGTCATGCCGGGAACTTCAAGCCGGTGATCGCGCGGGCGCCCTCGACGCCTTCCTTCGACCAGAGCCACGGATATTCCGGGTCGGTGTCTTCGTCGTCGGTTTCGCCCTGCCTAATCCAGTAATGACCGAACTTGGCTTCCTCGACATATGCACGGGCGTCCATGCGGTCGAAGCCTTGCTCTTCCAAGAGCTCGACCATCATTTCGTTGAAGGCGTCGCTCGCGTCATCCATCGGCACATGGCCGTCAACGAAGACAGCCCAGGGCGCGCAATCCTCGGTCGTGTAGACCGTCCATTCGAGCGCGCTCATGCCGCTTCGTCCCTGACATGCTCGATCGGGCTGTCGGGCGCGGTGCGCCAGTCAGGCCATTTGCGAGCGATGTTCTTGTCCAGCTTGGCCGTGAATCGGGCCAGGATTTCCAGCGGCTCCAGACCCAGGCGTACAAGCCCGTTGATCGCGAGAAGGGCGACATCGACCCACTCTTCCGGATCGTCGGGCTTATCCTCGATCTCGATCAATTCGCGGCGGATATGCTCGACGGTGCCGGCGGTGCGCTTGCCGGGGCCAAACGTCATCAAGTTCCAAACCTTGAAGCGGGTCAGCCATTGGGCACCGATCGCGGTCTTGAGCTCGGCGAGCATGATCGCCCGGCCAGCCTTCAGATCGTCGACCTGGCGCTCATAGTCGCACCGGATTATCCGCTCCATTTCGAGGCATGTGCGGACGTGGTCGAGCTCGGCGACCAGGCGGGCGACATCGTGGTTTGCAGCGTCCCGAAGACCCTCTGCATAACCCTTGGCGTAAAACGCCGCGTGACGCGCCGCGCTCACCGCTGCACCATGCCTTTCGGCGGGCGCACGCGGCCGATCGACCAGGCGTGGGCGGCCATCCAGAGCGTGCCGAAGTCGTCGACGAAGTAGAAGACCTTTTCGCCGCTTCCGCGCTTCGTGTAGGCGATGCCGATCTTGCGCATGGGTCGGCCGCCGGTCAGGGCGGAGAATATCTTGCGGAGCATTTCGCGTTCCTTGTGTGGTAGGTGGTCACGCCGCCTTGCGGTCGTGTTCCATGTCTTCGTTTTCTTGCTCCGCCGCCTGGCGCTTCGCCGTCGCGGTCGGGCAATCGCAAATGAGCGCTTCCTCGAAATCGCACCAAAACAAGGTGTCGAGGCAATGATCGCAGTACGGCCGCGCGCTCATTAGGCCGCCTGCTTTTGGACATACTCGACGGCGATCGCGAGGTACTTGTTGAAGACCTTGATCGTGTTCGGGTTCTTCTCGATAAACAGGCTATGCAGAAGTTCGCCGTAGCCAACGCTGGCCTGCTTTGCCATGTGGGCTATCGTGTCGGCCACGATCTCGGCCGTTATCTTCAGTGCGATTGCGTCGCGGGTGCTCATTTCTCGTCTCCTGCGGTAGTGGCCTAGATTTAGGCCGCTACAGGAATTTCGTCAACAACTTTTGTTGTCAGGCCGCCGCTTGATCGGCCGGCGCTGGCCGGTGCGGGGACGCCTGGCCGGCCGGCGGAATTCGATGTCGAGTTGCGCCGCGATATCTCGCTCCAATTCGGACAGGATGATCTTGGTCGCGAGATCGGCGTCGGCGTAGTGATCGGGCTCGACCGTGGTCATGCCGCAAGCGCTTTCGACGCGGCCAGGGAGTATTGCGCAACGCGCTTCCCGTGGTCGCCGACCTCGATCAGGTCCATCGTGATATGATGGCCCTTGGCCTTCAAGTCGTGGATGCGCGCCCCAAGGCGGAGGCACCCGTAATCCTTCAGCGCCTCCAGCGGCGTGATCGTCCCCAACACCTGAAGGTGTTCAAGGATCAGGTCGTTTTGCGAAGTGGTATTGGTCGCCATTTCTGTTTCCTTCGGTGGTAGGATTTAGGCCACAACGCGCGTTGCGCGATCGAGGCGGGAGCTCATTAGCTTCAGCCGCCGATTGACGCGGATGCGGAAGTGAATGAGCCGGAAAACCAAGGGCTCTCCGGACTTCGGGCTCTCGATCATGCGCCGGAAAAGCTTCTCCGGCATATGACCCTTTACGCGGTTACAATGACTGCACGCGGCAACGATGTTGTTCCTGTGATCCTTGCCGAAAACCGCCTTCGGGATGACGTGGTCAGCCGTGGCCGTCTTCGGGGTGATTGCGTCTTCACAGTAGGCGCACTCATTGCATTGCCTGGCCCTCGCGTCGTCGCGATAGGCCCGCATGAAGGCGGCATCCAGCTTGCATTGCTGGCGCGCCATGTAACGCCGTTCGCGGCGGCTCATGATCGATTAGACCCGGCTGGCGACAGCGAGGGCGGCGTCCAGATGGGCGACCGCGCTCCAGATGGCGTAGAAGAGATAGACGGTCGCGGCGGCGGCGATGGCGCGATAAAGCGCGGCCGGGATGATCGGCGTCGAAAGCATGTCAGACGTTCCTCGTGGTAGGTGGTAGGACGCCTAAAATGCTACGCGCTTTTTATGGAAAAGCAACAAGAAAATTTGTCAAAACAACAAAAGAAATGGTCGAGCCAGGGCGGTCCGACCGTTTCTTCAGTAGAGATCGCGGCCGGCCTTGCTCACGCGTAAGATCACGGTGTTGACGTTGGTCCCGACCGACGAGAACGAACCGGCAGGGAGCTCCGTGAAGCGGCCCTTCAGCTTGGCGATCATGGCCCGGAAGGCTTCGGATTTCTTCGTCTCGCGGAACTCCGTCCCCGCCGACATGATGGCAACAAGGATGCCGTCCGGCTTCAGGAATTTGAGCGCATGAACGACGTGGTCGATATCGCGCTCGCGGTCGAAGGGCGGGTTCATGACGACGCGATCATAGAGCCCGGTTGTAGACGGCTCCAGGCGGAGGAAGTCGCCGGCATAGACCCTGGCATACAGGCCGGATGCGGAGAGGGCCGACACAAGGGCTGGCTGGATTTCCACCACGTCGACTACAGCCTTTTCGACATAGCCGTTGCGCGGCTCGCGGCCCGCACGAAGGCAACGACGCGCCAGGTTGCCGGTGCCTGCCGACGGCTCCAGAACGCGAAGGGCGTGCTTCCCTTCCTCGACCACGAACGACACGGAACCCACCGCGCGCTCGGCGGCATCGTCCGGCGTCGGGAAGAAGCCGAAATTCCGCGCCGGAGTGTGCTTGACGTTCGCAAAAGGATCTTCGGGGGTCGCCTGGCCGTCGGCGATAGTGGCCCCATACCAGTCCGCCAGGATGCGGTTCACCTTCTCGACCAGGTCTTTCCGGGTAAACCAAAGGTGCATGTTGCCATTCTTGAAGATGCGGACCCGGAAATAATCGCCCTCATGCTCGGATTGCGACGCCAGGAAGCCGCGACCGCGTCGCGCCTCGTCGATCACGCCGACGATGCCGGCATAGCTCGCCTTGACGCCCTTGCCGTCCAGAATGGTGAAGGCGCGCTCGATATCCATGAGCGTGTCTTGGTGGTTGCGGTAGAAGCTCCAGCTACCGAATTCGTTGAAGGCGTGGTCGATGATCATCCGCGACCCGACCTTGAAGCCGTCATGCGACTTGAAGCGTCGATCGAGCTTCGAAAAGGCGTTCGCGACGCCCCGATGAAAGATCATCCCGGCGTCGCCCGCGAACCGCTCCAGCGTCGCGATGATGTTCTCTTCGGTGACGGGCGGCATTCCCGCCTCGATCTCGTCGGCGTTGATGAGCTCGCCGCGATGATTCGTCTTCTCGGGGACATAGGCCATCTGCTTTCGCAGTTGGTCTTTCGCTTCCTTGTCCATGAGCCTTTCAAGGTCGGTGCGCTGGATAATGGCGCCCCAAACGGAAAGGTCGATCAGCCGGCGCGCAGTGCGGAGATAGCCCTCGCGATCGGGGCGGGTGACAGCGGAGAAGAACGCCTTCACTTCGCCGGCGTGGGCGGACGTGTAGGAGCTCGCGCAACCCATGAAGGCGCGTTTCGCCATTTCCATTGCGGCCTCTTCAGCGTCGGCCGCCTCAATGATCTTGGCGTGCGCCACTTCGTAGAGCGCCAGGGCCTTATCCCTGGCGCTCACGATCTCCGCGACGGTGTCGCGTGGCATGATCGCGTTCATGCTGCGGCCTTCAGCGGAGCGGCCAATCGGGCGAGCTCATTGCGTGCAAAGTCGCTGTCGCCGCGCATCGGCATAAGGATGATGAATTCCTTCGCGTCGGTGTCGGCTCCGGTGATAGTTGCCGGTGCCCCGGCATCGTCGACCCACATTTTGACGCGGGCGTTGTGCTTCAGTTGCTCCAGCGTGGTCAGCACATAGGCGGCATTGAAGGAGATTTCGCCGCCGGCCGGGGAGGCCAGTTCGACGCCGTCGAGGTATTCGATGCCGGAAGCGTCAAGCGTCTTCGCGCCAATCGCTGTACGGCCGTCCCCGAAGGCGAATTGAATAGCCCGACCGCGCTCGGTCGCCGCCGCCATGACGCGCTTCGTCGCGGCCTGGAGGGACAGCCGGTCGAAGATCGCCGATTGCTTGGCTTCGGCCCTCTTCGGCACGATGCGCCGCCAGTCAGGGAAGGTGCCGTCGATCGTCTTCGTCCAGAGCGTCACGCCATCAAATTGGAACTCGACGCGATGGCCGTCGCCCACCCGGATTGTGTTCGGCTTCGGAAGATTCAGCAGCACGGCCACGGCGGAGCGCGGCAAGATGGTTCCGGAAAGGGCCGCCGCGTCGAAGTCGAGCGGATAGCAGGAAAGCCGGTGGCCGTCGGTGGCGACAACGCCGTGCTTGCCGTCCTGGCCGTCGAAATAGACGCCGTTCAAGTAGTAGCGGGTTTCCTCCGTCGAAATGCTCGGACTTGTGAAGGCGAGGGCAGCCTTGAACTTGTCGGTTATGCCGCCGATCGTGGCCGCTGTCGCGGGCATATCGAGGCTTGGGAAGTCGGCCGCGTCGAAGCCTGGGAGGCGATACAGGCCGCCGGGAAACGTCAAAGTCGCCTTGGCTTCGGCGTCAACGTCGATCTCGATCTCCGCGTCTTTGTCGATCAACCGGATGATCCGCTCCAGATAGGAGTAGGCGACGCAAGCACGCCCTTCCGCCTTGATCGAGCCGAACCCTACCGACATCATCATGTCGAGATTGGTTGTCGAGGCGCGGGCGCCCTCGAAAAGAACCGCGCCAAGGATCGGAATCGTATTCCGGGCCTCGACGAGCGGTTTAAGTGTCTTCAGAGCGGTGCTTAAAAGCCCCGCGGTGGTTTCCAGATGGTACATTTTCGGCTCCGTTGCTTGGTAGGAAATGGCGGGTTTCCTGTTCGTCACCGCCCCCGGCTTGACCATGGTCGAACCGGCACGCCCTCCGCCTAGCGGTCCTCGGCTTCGGGTTTCAGCTTCTGTTGCCGGGCTGGAGGCTCCGGCAAGGTGCCGCGCTATGTCTGGAATTAGGCCGCCAGGGCGGCCGGTTCGGGAAGGATGAAGAACTGCCTTCCGCCCGACATTTCCGCCGCCATGGTGAGGGCGTCGGAGCCGAAGAATTTGATCTCGTCGGCGGGAAAGCTTTTGCGGAGCTCGGCCTCCGTGCATTGGCCGGAGCGATGGGTTAGGTCGATGATCTCCAGCGCCATCTTGCGAATGCTGACATGGTGATGCTTCGCGCGGTGCTGAAGCCAAACAGTGTCGAGCTCGGCGAAGACCTCTTCAAACGTGGCAGCGTTCACATGCAGCGCCGGAAGGCTCATGTCGGTTACACCGCGCGGATAGATCACGGCGCGTACCGGCGTCGTGTCGCTGGACATGGTGATGGCGATGTAAGCCTTCGGGCCGACCATGGCCTTCAGGCGCTCCAGGGCGTTGTTGATCTGTGCCGGGGTCATGCTTCGTCTCCTGTGGTAGGGGTTGAGTTTTAGAGGTCGACGGCCCTTCGGCCGTCGAGTGTGGCGCATTGAATGTCGTTGCCTTCGATGATCGATTGCAGCATCGCGAGCCGGGCCTTGTCGCACGCTTCGATCCGCGCCCTTCCTTCGAACGCGACGCCGATCTCCGCGCCGAGTGCATTCCATGCCGCGCCGGCTTCGGCGGACATTCCGGGCGTCTTGGCGCATATGCGCTCGGCCGCCTTCACGATGGCTTTTTTCGAGGGTTGCATGTGTCGTCTTCCGTGGTAGGGGCAGAACGATCGGCGGCTCCGGCCGAAATGTCAACAAAAAAGGTTGTCAGATAAAAGAGCGCGGTTTGTGGCCGCGCTCTTCCGTCCTGGCCGACTTACTGGCCGATCTCGCAACCGTCGTCGACATCGTCGAAAATCTCGCCCGTCAACGGATGGTGGCCGATCTGATAGACGTTGTCCGCCGGCTGATGCTCGACGACGACAGGGCGTGTTGCCGCGCCGGTTTCATACTGGATTTCCTGCCAGACCTTGGCGGCCGAGGCGACCAGCTTGTCGGCGGTCACGGACCCCGAAATCGCGCCAGCGCGTGCCAGGATGTAGGCGGTCAAGAATTCTTTCTTGGTCATGGTCGTTCTCCGTTTGCGTGGTAGGTGAGCGGAAGGGTTTAAACCCGGGCCATTGCTCAATCGGCGTGGGAATAGGTGTGAGCCTTGATGCCGGCCTTTTCGAGGATTTCGACAAGGCGTCGGCCGCCTTTTCGAACACGATGCGGCATTGGGTGTGGCGCTTCAGGCCGTTGCAGACATCGACTTTCCAGCCGCCTTCCCAATGCTTTTCGCCGATGCCGGCCGCCTTCAGATGCTTCACGAAAGCGCCGGTCGCCGGCCGGATCACGACGAAGGCATTTCCGCAATCGCCTTTGTCGCCGACACGCTCCAGCATATCGATGCCGATCGAAGCGGAATGGCTGTAGGCGGCTTCAAGGATGCTTGCGGCGTTCATGTCGAAGGCTCCGTTTCGTTTCTCTTGTGTGGCCTAGATTTAGGCCACTTAGAAAACGTCGTCAAGCGGGTATGACAAAAAATTTTGTCACTCGACTTTGCCGCCAAAGAAGCCGGGGAATTTCTCGCGGAGCTTCGCGACCGTCGCCGCCCTTTGCTCTGGCGAGATCGCGGCTTCAGGCTCCGGCCTCGGCTTGGGCAATTTGTCGGCCTTGGCCTTGTGCTCGATATATCGATCGTGCGCCTCAAGCCGACGGACCTCCGCGCATAGCTCGGCGGTCGACGGGCAGAATACCGGGTTGCGGCCCTCGACCTCGCCTCGCATGAAGCGGCCGACCGCCCTTTCAAGCACGCTCAATTCGATGTCGCGGGTTGCGAGTAGGTAGGCGCGGCCCTTGGCCTCGCTGTCACCGGCCGCCTCCGGGAAGGAGGCGAGTAGCATCGATAACAGCGCCGCCCGTTTCTTGAAGTCCAAGTCGTTCATTGGTTTCGTCTCCGTGGTAGGTTTCACGCGCCAGGTCGGCCAGGAAGCCGGAGCCGCGTTGGGTGGTAGGTCCGTTGTTCTGGTTTCGCGACTGGCGGCCCTCGACCCATTCCGGTTCGAAGCCTTGCCAGCCATTCGCGATCATCGCGTCGGCCGCCGCGTCGGGGTTGCTGCATTTGGCGAACTTGCCGGCGAGCAGCTTCGCGGCGTGGTCGGTGAGAGGCTTCCGGATTTTCGTCCGGTGCTTCAGGACGGCATCGGCGGTCGCTCGGCTGAGAACCGTTTCGAGCTCTTGGCGCGCCGTCGGCTTCGGAGGCTCCGTCGGCTTCGGTGGTTTGGGCGCGGCCGGAGGCGCGCTAGAACCGTCAGGTTCTATATTCTGGTTTCTGGCTTCTGGATTAGGCATTGCATCCGCATTGCGCTCGCTATGCGCCTGCATCGAATCGTCATTGTTTTTATTGGGTTTTTGCCAGCGATTTTTTGCGGCCTTGGAATTGCCTTCCGAATTTTTTCGACGGAAATCGAATTCTTTTTCCACGCGGCCGTTCCAAAGACCGCCCTCGACGCGGCGAATTTTGCCGTCGTCGACCAGCATTTCGAGGATCGGCGAGAAGGTCTTCGGCGTGCAACCGCACTGGCGCGCTAAGCGCTCATGGTTCTCCGGCACCGGAGCCGCCCGCTCATACATGAGCATAAGCAGGGTGATGTAGACGCCGATCTCATTCGACTTCATGCCGCGTGTCCCGCCAAGCCAGTCGGACACGAAGAACCGCACATAGGGTTGTTTGGCGTCTTGCGTCATAGGCAAGGCCCCCGCGTCGAAGGTGCTCGGCGGGCGTGAGAATGCATCGTTCGGTGCTTCATTTTGGGCCGTTTCGTGGGTGGTAGGAAGCCGCCCCTTACTCGCGTCGGGACGGATGCGCAATTCACTTTTGACAAAAACGCTTGTGCGCCCGGCAAATGTGACCTTCCAAAAAACAAGGAAGATTGTTAGAATGACATCAAATTTTGCGAAATCAACAAAAATTCTGGTTGACTTTAGATGCCGAACGCGGTTGCCCACGACCTACTCGTTCAACACCGCATAGGGCTGGAGCGCTACGGCGTAGCCCTCAACAAAAAAATCCTGAACAAGCTGAACAAGGTCGAGGCCGACATCGTCGCCAAGCTCTCGGCCATGCCAAGCGTCGGCGCGACCACGGCCGGCCCGAACAACGCCACGCAACAGCATCTTGCGAACTTGCTCGCCCAGGTTCGGGCCACCGCCGTCGAGGCGATGGCCGTCGTCAACTCGACCGTCGAGACGGAGCTCGGCGACCTCGCGGTGCATGAAGCCCAGTGGGCGGCCAACACCTATTCGGCGTCCCTGCCTTTCGCGACCAACTTTGTGACGCCGGCTCCGCAGCTTTTGAAAGCCATCGTTACCACGCGCCCGCTTCAGGGCCGCTACATCAAGGATTGGCTTCTCCAGTATCCCGACCAGATCAAGCAAAAGGTCCACGACGCCGTGCTGATGGGCGTCATGGAAGGCGAGGGCATTCCGGAGATCGTCCGGCGCATTCGCGGAACTCGAGCCCTCAACTATGGGGACGGTGTTCTGCGCGGCACGCAACGCGGCGTCGAGGCTTTGGTGCGGACGGCCGTCAACCACGTCTCAAACGCCGCCCACAAGACTTTCCTCGACGACAACGCGGACGTGTTCGATCGCTACCAGTGGATTTCGGTTCTCGACGCGCGCACGACGCCGGTTTGCCGATCGAGGGCCGGCGCGGTCTACCAGAATTCCCCGAACTCGACGAACCCGATCCCGCCGGCACACGTCAACTGTCGGTCGACAATCGCCCCGATCGTCATCGGCCAGGAAGTCGAGGCGGTGAACGACTACGCGAAATGGCTGGCCGACCAGCCGGACGCGGTTCAAAAGGAAGTGCTCGGCCCGGCAAAGCAAAAGCTTTGGAAGGACGGCCGAATCGCTCTCGACAAATTCGTCGCCGACAGCGGCCGGCCGCTCACGCTCGACCAACTAAAGGCGAACGACGCCGCCGCATGGAAGCGCGCGTTCGGCGACAAGACCGCAAAGCAAGCCGCCCTAGATCCTGGCGCGGTGAAGCGCAACTCGCCGCCGGCCCCAATCCAGCCGGAGGCGGCGAAGACCCTGGCGAAGACCAAGGCCGCCGCGAAGGTCAAGATTGCGGAGAGCGCGGAGGCTATCGCGGCGAAGAAAGCCGCCGAAGCTGAAGCCGCCAAATTGCTCGCCCTCGAAAACGAGGCCAAGGCCGCGAAGGAAGCGGCGGAAGCCAAGGTAAACGCCGGCCTGGCGCGGATCGACGCGGAGGCGGAGCAGGGCGCCCTTAACTTCAAGCAGCCGTCATCGTCGCCGGCCGCGAGCGGCTACGCCAAAATGTACGCCGGAGCGAACGCGCAAACCGCCAAGGCCAGCGGCCAGGTTGCCGACGTTGCTCTCGGCGATATCGAGATCGTCTACGGCGGTACGGTGCAGGCCGACACGGTCAAGGCGATCATTCAGAATTTTGATCCGACCAAACCAGTCTACGGCGCGAAGGTCGACGGCAAATTCCACCTGATCGAGGGCAAGGCGGTTATCAAGGCCGCCGAAGCCCTGAAAGAGCCGACGGTCAAGTTCCAATACATCGACGCCACGAAGGCGATCGAGGAAGCCAAGGCGGCATCCGCCAAGGCCGCCGCCGAACAACTGGCCGCCGCAGAGGAAGCGGCGAAGATCAAAGCCGCCCTGGCCGCCGCGAAAAAGGCCGGGAAGAAAATCCAGCTCTCCGATCAAGAGATCATGTCGATCAAGCACGAGATCGGACAGGGCGCGAACGGCCATACCTTCTACAAGCTCAAGACAGCCGACCACGAATACTTCTCATGGGCCGGCCAGCACTACAACGACGTGACCGCGCCGGAGGCGACTGCGATCGACCAGTACAAGGGCTCGACCTATCGCGCCATCAACGCCATGCTCCGCGAGCACAAGGGCGACCGCCGAAAGATCAAAGAGCTCGGCGGCGCGACGGCGGACAAGATCGCCAGGATGGACCGCGCCCTCATGAAGAACCAAGCGCCGGTCGATATGCAGGGGTTTCGCGGCTTCGACATTCGCCACACGCTCAAAGAGCAATTCGGCTCGACCCGCGTTCCGGCCGACTTCAAGGTCGACGATCTCAAGGGCCTGGTTGTTTCGGATGACGGCTATATGTCATTCTCGGTTCGGGAGAGGGCGGCGTCGAACTTTGCGAACGGCTCCGCCATCAACATTCCGGGCCAGGGCGACACAGCCTTCGTTATGGAAGCCGTGTTCAAGAAGGGGACGCCGATGCTGCGCGGAACCGACTATGAGCAAGAGATCATCACGCGCGGCACGCAATACCGCGTAGTGGGCGTGCGCGATGAAACGACCTATTACAAGGAAAAGGTCGGAACCTATTCGGGGAACCGCGTGATCGTCCTAGAAGTCGAGGAAGTGACCGAATGAAGACGCCCATCAACGCCGACAAGTTCGGCGGCCCCTACGAAGTCCTGAATACCGACGAGGCGGTCAAGGCCAAGCTCGCGAAAAAGCGGGCCAATGAACGGTTCATCTGTGAGGACATCATAGAGGCGAACGATGATCCGGAGGCCGTCGCGGCGGCGGTGAAGCGCCTGGCGGAGCTCGACGAGGAAGAAAAAAAGGCCGGTTGAAACCGGCCTCTTCGTCAATTCAGTTGCGTGAGCCGTTGCGCCAGGCTCTTGATCGGGTCGCGGTGAACGAGAACCCGGCTCCAGCGCTCGGGGATGGCGTCCACGCCATAGACCGCGCCGGCAATCATGCCAGTGACCGCGCCGACGGTGTCGGCGTCCCCGCCCAGGTTTACAGCCGTCACGACGGCCGCCTCAAAGGTGCTTGTGTTCTGGACTGACCAAAGCGCCGCGCCAAGAGTGTGCATTACATGGCCATCCGAGATCACCGACGAGGGCGGTAGCACCTTCCACCGCTCGCGGACGCAGGCAATGAGCTCCATGTTGCCGGCGAGCAATTCCTCGCCGTCGCCGTCGATCTCATGGAAAAGGCTTCGCGACGACGAGAATTGCTTCGCCAGGCGATACGCAAGCCAGCGGCACGCGGCGGCGTTGTATTGGCTATTGTGGGTGATGCGCGCCTGAAGGTCCGCGACATGGGCCGCCGTCTCCGGCGACTGCCAATAGGCGATCGGGACGGGAGCAAGCCGCATCATCGCGCCGTTGCCTCGCGCCTCTTCGTCTTCAGAGGCGATTGCCGTCTTAGTGTCGATGAAGCGATCGAGCGCCTTGCGCGTCTGGTTGCCGATGTCGAAGCATCGCCCATTCGACGAGTATTTGCCGCGAGCATACCAGCTTGCGAATTCCATCGCGGCTTCAAACGGGTTGAAGACCTTGCCGGAATTGAGGATGCCGTGGGAGAGCGCGATAGCCATCGCGGTATCGTCGGTGTACTGGCCTGGTTTTAGGCCAAACGGACCTTTGCCGATCATTTCGGTGTGCGGGTTGTGATGCAGGCGCGGGCCGAATTCGAGTGTTGCGCCGAGAGCATCGCCGACCGCGAGCCCGATAAAGCTGCCGACGGCCTGTTGTACGTTCATCATGTGTCGCTTCTCCGTGGTAGGTGAGGGCTGACATATAAACTTGTCGCGGTGGCGCTTCAACAAATTTTTTTGTCAAGTTGCAAACCGGGCGATTTACGGTTGAATTCGGGTAGGGCGCGGCGTAGGTTCGCCAAGTCAGCACGAAGGCCCAAACCGGAGCGCTGGCCGTTTCTGTGGTAGGAAACGTGGGCAGGCTTTCGGGTCTGCCCATTTCCTTTTCTGGAGGTCGCATTTGCCAGAGAACCCTAGACGCCTTCGTTTGATTGAGGGCGGAGGCTCCAGCGCCAAGCCAAAGGCGCGGGTCATTCGGCAAGGCTCCAAAGACATCGTCATTGAAAAGTTCGAATGCGTGCCGTGTTCGGTCGCGGTCGGCTACCCTTACGGCTCCCTGATCGAGGTCCGAATTGGCGGCCACGTCATCGACGGCGAGCTCGTCGGCGGCGCGATGTTCTGGTGTTGCCGGCGTTGCGAGAAGCCGCATTTCCACATTAAAGATTGTCCTTTGACAAAATAAATTGTTGACGAGCCTGGCCGGCTCATATATGCCTTTAATGCAAGGGACAAAATCCGTTCAAAGGCTCGATCGCACGCGGTCGGGCCTTTTTCGTTTTGGGCCAGCGTGACGCTCGCCTGATCGAACGACCGGCTTTTGCAGAAGCGCGGCGGGATGCCAAGCGATCCTTAGAGGCGGGATGCCTCGCAACCCCGGAAGAACAAGATGGCACTGAAGGCAATTATTGACGACGTTTCGGCTGTCCCCGAAACGGCGCGAGGATTTTACACGAAGATCGAGGGCGACGACTCTGGCGACCTGGCCGGCAAGTTCCGCCTGGATGTGGAAGGCAGTCACGGCTTTGCGCTCGACAATGTCGAGAGCCTGAAGTCGGCGCTCTCCGGTGAGCGCGAGGCGCACAAGCAGACCAACGGCAAGCTGAAGGGCTTCGAAGGTCTGGACGCCAAGGCCGCCAAGGAAGCGATCGCCAAGCTGGCGAAGATCGGCAATCTCGACCCTGCTGTCGAGGCCGACCGTATCGCGAGCGAGAAGGTCGACGCGATCAAGGCGCAAATCCTCGCCGAAGTCGAAACCGACAAGAAAAAGTGGACCGAACGCGAGGGCGCCCTGACCGGCGAAATTCGTCGCGTGTTGGTCGACAACGCCGCCCTGACCGCGCTCTCCGCGCACAAGGGCAACCCGGAATTGCTTCAGCGTGTCGTGACCGACCGTCTTCGCCTGACTGAGAAGGATGGCAAATTCGGAGTCGAGGTCATCGACGCGAACGGAAATCCCCGCATCAAGAACGCCAAGGGCGAAATGATGTCGGTGGATGACCTTGTCGTCGAAATGCGTGCCGACAAGCGCTTTGCCGTGGCCTTTGAAAGCCAGGCGAAGGGCGGCGGCGGCGTGCCGCCGGACAACAAGAACGGCGGCGGGGCGGCGGGCAAGTACACCCGCGCTGAATGGACTGCAAAGCTCGGTGCCGCCGATGAGGCGACCAAGCGGAAACTGACCTCCGATTACATGTCGGGCCAGATCGAAGTCGTCGGGTAACTCCCGGCGACTTTCGCATTTGAGGGCCGGCTTGTCCAAACTTTGAAGGAATGGAAATGGCAAACGATCTCAAGAAACTCATGGACGACCTGATCCTCCCGGCGGCCCTCCCGGTGCTGCGCGAGGCTTGCGTCATGCCGGCCCTGGTCGCGTCTGATTACTCGGCGGAAGCCGCCAAGAAGGCCGCCACGATCTCGGTCCCGCTGCCGCAGGATTTGGGTGAGGCCGACGACTTCGACCCGAACACCGGCACCACGAAGACCGATCTCGGTTCCGGTACGGTCGACATCGTGCTCGACCAGTGGAAGTACAAGGCTTTCGGCATGTCCGACAAGGAAATGCGCGAGAGCCTGACCGGCGGCATTCTGCCCTCGGCCGCCGAGAGCGCGGTGAAGGCGCTGGCGAATTCCGTCAACCGCAACCTGTTCGCGCTGTATAAGACCGTCCCGAACTTCGTCGGCGGGGCTAACACCACTCCCGCGAACGAAGACGCTCTTCTCGACAGCCGCGAGGCGCTGAACCTTCAGCTTGCGGGCACCGCCGAACGCCGCGCGGTGTTCGACAGCAAGGCCGAGAAGAACTTCCTGAAGGGCATGAAGGGCTTCGACAAGACCGGCTCGACCGCCGCCCTTCGCGAGGCTTCCCTCGGCCGCATTTACGGCTTCGACAACTATTCGGACCAGATGGTTCCGAAGCACACTCCCGGTACGGCCGTCGATGACAGCCTGGCCGTGAACGGCGCTGCTGCTGCCGGTGCAACGTCGATGGCGATCGACGGCTCGACTGGCACGCGGACCCTGGTTGTCGGTGACGTGTTCACCGTCGCGAACGTCGAGGGCCAGTATGTCGTGACCGAGAACGTCGCGGCCGTTGCTGGCGCGTTCGCACAGGTGAAGTTCCTGCCGGCCCTGAAGGGCGCCGCCGCCGACAACGCGGCCGTTACCTTCGAAGGCACCGCCGGTCTGCCCTACACCGTGAACCTGGCGTTCCAGAAGAACGCCTTCATGTGGGCGGCCCGCACGCTGGCGGACGAAGAGAGCGAGAGCTCGACCATTTCGGTTGCGACCGATCCGGTCACGGGCATCCCGCTCCGTCTGGAAACCTGGCGCGATCCGGGCAAGTCGAGCCGCATCTGGCGCTTCGACATCCTGTTCGGCACCAAGAAAATCCGTGACGCCCTGGCCGTCCGACATCACGGCTAACATCAACCGATAGGAAGGGGCGAGGGAAACCTCGCCCTTTCTTTTTTTGCACCCGGAGAGAGCAAAATGAAGCTGATCACACTCACCAACGGCCAGGCCGAAATCCTCGTCGAAGTCGGCTCCAAGGGCCACGAAAAGGCTACCGGCAACGGCTATGAGGCCAAGGCTCCCACCAAGGAACCGAAAGAGCCGAAGGAACCGAAGGCCGGCAAGGAACCGAAGGCTTCGAAAGAGCCGAAAGAACAGAAGTCGGCCGAACCGCCGGACTTCGCGGCCATGAGCGCCGCCGAACTGAAGGCTGTCGCGGCCGAATTCAAGATCGAGCTCGGCGAGGCCAAGACGAAGGAAGAAATCCTTCCGATCCTTCAGGCCGAAATCGCTAAGGTGGCCTGAAAATAGGCCATGACGACAATCGCGTATCGCGCGGGCGTCATGGCGGCCGACAGCCGCGCCTATGCGGGCGACAAGCATCCGACAGGGACGAAGTCAAAGCTTCGTCGCTTGGAGGATGGCTCGCTTCTCGGCGTGTCGTCGAGCACCGTCGGGCTCCCCGATAGCTTCCGCCGCGCCGTTGAAGCGGTCGGCGTCGAGCAAGACTTCGCCGAGACGTTTGATGTCAAGGCGTTGCTGGTCAAGCCGGACGGCTCTGTCTGGTATTACAACGGCGGACCATGTTTCACCGGCCCTTTGCGGGCCGACTTCTACTCAACAGGCTCCGGCGAGGCTTACGCCTACGCCGCAATGGTCATGGGCGCTGACGCGCGACGCGCGATCGAGGTCGCGATCGAGTGCGACGCCTGGACCGGCGGAGAGGTCTGTTACCTGGCCCTCTGATCGAGGGCCTTCAACGCGGGATGGGGCAGTCTGGTAGCCCGCCGGGTTCATGCTCCGGAGCGCGCGGGTTCAAATCCCGCTCCCGCAACCAATTTCCAAAGGTGATGCCATGCCCTACGCCACGAAGGAAGACATCGCCAAGCTCTACGGAGCCGACGAGCTCTTGCGCGTCGCTGAAGACGAAGACAATCCCGGCCAGCTTGATGAAACCGGCGTCGCCGAAGGTCTAGCGAATGCCTCGGCTGAAATTGACAGCTACGTCGGCGCGAAATATCCGCTGCCGATCTCCGCCGCGACGCCCGTCCTGAAGCGGCTTTGCGTCGACATCGCGCTTTACCGGCTCGCCCTGAAGGCGGGGCCGCGCACCGACGAGCATCGCACGCGCTATGAAGACGCGGTGTCGCTCTTGACGAAGATCGCGGCCGGCAAGGCGACGATCGGCGTCCCGGTCGAGCAGGAAGAGCAGACCGGCCCCGACTTCGCGACTGGCTTCTATACCTGGGAGCGCGGCTAGTGCCTGAAGTCGTCATTTCCTTCGACACGTCGGATGCCGACAAGGTCATGAACGCGCTTGCGCAAGCTTCCTTCCGGAACCGCCTGCTGCGCGCTGTGGGCGGCATCGCGGAGCGCCAGACCAAGCGCCGGTTCGGCGAGAAGGTTTCGCCCGATGGCGTGCCTTGGGCTCCCTGGTCGGGCTCCTATGCGCGAGGCAAGTCGCAGAAGGGTCGCGGCTTGCTTGTCCGCACCGGCCGCCTCATGGGCTCGATCGCCAACTTCGTTGCCGGCGACAGCGTCACGGTCGGCTCTGGCGTGCCCTATGGCAAGTATCACCAATTCGGCACAACGAAGATGGTCGCCCGTCCCTGGCTCGGCGCGTCGCAAGCGAACCTCGCCGAGATCGAGACGACGCTTGTCAATTTCCTGAAGGCGGTGGTCGGATGAGCAATATCGTCACGTTTTGGGATGCGATCGTCGAAGAGATCAAGACCCGCGTCCCGGCCCTGAAGGAAGTCCGCAAGTATGCGAACGAATTCGACGAGGGCGAGAAGGGCCGCATCGGGATCAAAACGCCCGGCGCCCTCGTCTCCGTCACTGGCAACGGCATCGCCACGAAGCTTTCCGACGGCCGCCTGAAGCTTGCCGTCGCGGTCGCCGTGGCGGTGATCGCTGAAGATCGCGGCAAGGGCGTCGACACAACGGCCGCCGAAATCGCGGAAAGCCTGGTCGTGGTCATCCATGAGAACCGCTTCCATGCGGAAGAGGGGCCGACCGCAAGGACGGACCCCGATCAAATCTCGATCCTCAATTACAACTCCGAAAAGACGCTGGCACGCGGCCTCTCTGTGTGGGGCGTCGGTTGGGAGCAAGCAATCATACTCGGCACCGCGAGCTATGTCCCGCCGCCGTCCCCTGACGTTCAGAACGGCGGCTATCAGCCGGCCGCGCCTACGGTAGATGGGCTATGAAAGGCAAGGCGAATGACGACGATGGAAGACATCATCCTCGGCCTCGCCAATCGCATAAAGGATCTGGAACGGCGCGATCGTGCCTCCAAAAGGACGGGCAAGATCGCGCAAGTCGATCCGGCGAAGGGTCTGGCGCGGGTCGAGCTCATGGCGAAAGGTTATGGCGGCAAGCCTTTCCTCTCACCGTGGGTTCCGTGGGCGGAGCAAGCGGCCGGCCTCGGCAAGACGCATTTCCCGCCCTCGATCGGCCAGCAAGTCACGATCTCCAGTGAGACGGGCGACCTGGCCGACGGGGTGATTGAGCAATCGATCCCTTCTAACAAAAATCCCCGGCCGTCAAAGGCCGGCGATGAATTCGTGCTGATCGACAACGGCGGCGTTCGCGTCTCCGTCTCGGGCGGCAAGCTCACAATCACATGCACAGACTTCGACATCGCGGCCACACAAACCACGATGAAAAGCAAGCTGCATGTCGAGGGCGCCAGCCTGAAGCACAATGCCAAGGAAGTCGGCGACACGCACATTCACAGCGGCGTCGAGCCCGGCGGGGCGACGACAAACGTTCCAGTCTAAGGGAGCTCACATGCCTAGCTATAAGGTCAATCACACCGGCTTCCTCAACATGAACTGGCGCGTTGCTGGCGAGGAAATCGACATGAGCGAGCGCGAGGCGAAATACCTTGCCGCGCCCTACGGCGACCGGCTGACGCTGGTCGAGGTAAAGAAGCCCGCCAGGCGTCGGCAGCGCGAGGCGGCGGCCGATGAGTAGCCTTGGCGTCGACCGCCATGGGGGCGGCATCTTGACGGGATGGGAGCACGTCAAGCAATCGATCGAGGTCGTTCTCACGACGATGGTCGGCACGCGCGTAATGCGTCGCGACTTCGGCTCGAGAATTATGGCCCTGATCGATGCGCCGATGAATGACCGTGTCTTGCTCGCGGTCTTCTCCGCGTGTGCGGACGCCATCGCGAAATGGGAACCGCGCTACCGGCTGGAGACTGTCAACGTCGAGAAGGCCGGAGCGGACGGCGGCATCATCTTCCGCCTCACCGGAACCTACTATCCGCGCGGGCACCTGGGCGACTTCTCGGAAGCCTCCGCGCGGCTCGCTGAAATCACATTGTAAGGCGGTCCTATCATGATCACGCAAGCCGAAATTGCCCTGCTCGGAAAGCCGGCGATCATCGAAGAAATCGACTATGAGGCGATCCTTGCGTCGCTCATGACGGACGCCAATGCACGCTTCGCCGCCGCCGGCATCGCTTACGACGTGGGCGGCCTGGAAACAGACCCGGTCAAGATCGTGCTGGAGGTCGCCGCTTACCGCGAGGTCTTTCTCCGCGCGCGCGTGAACGATGCCGCCAAGGCGAACCTTGTCGCCTTCTCCGGCGGAACCGATCTCGATCACCTGGCCGCGTTCTATGACGTGCGCCGGCTGTCCGGCGAGAGTGACGACGCCCTCCGCAAACGGGTAATCATCGCGATCGCCGGCCGTTCTCCGGCGGGCGGGGCCGACTGGTATCGCTCGGCCGCGCTACGCGCCGACATTCGGGTCAAAGACGTGTCGATCTATCGCGTAGGGAGTGGCCCCGACCTCCGCATCGCTGTCCTGGCGACCGACAACTTCGGCGAGCCCGACGCGGCCTTGCTCGCAGCGGTAAATGCGGAGGTTCAGAAAAACAGCGTTCGGGTTATCTCCGATCGGGTCACGGTCGTTTCGGCGACCAGCGCCACGGCCAACGTCATCGCCGATGTCTGGCTTCTGCCTGGCGCGCCAATCACGGTCTTCGACAATCTGGAGGCGACCTTGCGCGCCGCGCTCGCGGCTGAAGGCGGCCTCGGCTTCAACGTCACGCGGTCTTGGCTGGCCGCAAAGCTGCATCAACCGGGCGTTCAAAAGGTTTCCATCGCCTCGCCGGTCGACGACATAGTGGTCGACGACCATTCCGCGGTGAAGATCGGAAACGTGATGCTCACGTTCAAAGGGCGCGATCGGTAATGGACAGGAAGCACCTTCTCCCGCCGAACTCAACGCCATTCGAGGAAGCGCTGTCGGAATCGCTCGACCGCTTCCCCGAACTCGCGCCAGGTCCGGCCGAACTGCATTCGTTCAAATACGAAACGGTCCAGCCCTCGATCCTGCCTTGGCTTGTCGTCGAATACGGCCTCGGCACGATCTCGCAATATCTGCCCGATCTCGCGACGACGATCGAATATGGCTTGCGCTGGCAACGGGTGAAGGGAACGCCACAAGGTATCGCAGAAAGCTTGACTTGGGTCGGCTATGCCTTCTCGACGCTTTACGAGGCTCCGCTCCGCCGCACGCGCTGGCACTTTTACGAATTGGAACTGGACCGCTTCCGCGACAACGAAACCGATCTCGGCACGATCGAGGCGGTGGTGAGGCTGTCAGACCCGGTTCGCTCGGAATTCTACCGGGCATGGAAGGGCTACAACGTTCGGGAACACGATTGGTCCTATTCCCGATGGGGCAACGGCATTTGGGGCGACGCTTCAGGCGTTCGCCTACACGACGGCGGGGTGAAGTGGTCTTTCGGCCGCACCTTCGACGCTGGCCACGATTTGACGCAAGCGGAATTGGTTGCCCTGAATGCGTGGGTTCCTCCGCCGGCCGGCGGCGGCTCGATCTCATGGGGGCCGGTTCCCTGGTCGACGCCTGGTCTGCAATGGATGTCTGACGCCGCCACAACGCGCGCGAAGGTCATTGCGACAGCTTTGCTCGCGAAATCATGCTGGATTGGCACCTATCGGGCCGACGGAACGCCGATTGGCTTCCGCAAGGCGCGTGTCTATCGCCCCGTCGAATTGCTGTTCGGCGGATACTATCACGCCGACGGGTTGGACTATGTCGTCGCCAGCCAAGCCGGTTCGACTATCTATGCCGAAGCTCTCATGGATTTCGGCGAGGGCGAGGGCGAAACCATGCACTCTTGGAGCGTCACGCTCGGCGGCTCGCCGGTCGGACCCCAACCCGCTGGCATCCAATGGATTGCGGGCGCTGGCATTGCCGGCGGCGCTGTCGTCGGCGGCTTCGACATCACGCCGGCTCTTCTAGGCAAAACATCACGCGAACGCTTTCGCGTCCTCTTGAAGATCGTTTGAGGCAATCATGACTTACGAGCATAAATCGGGCCTCTCCGGGGCTTACGACCGCACGCCCCAATTTCCGCTTTGGGATAGCGTGCTGACCCGCGAGGGTCACTTGGGCCAGGCCGCCGAAATGGTCGAGGCTCAATCGATCCTCCAGAACAAAATCCGCGCGATCGGCAATATGGTCGCTCGCGACGGCGATCGGATCGAGGGCGGCGACATCATCATCGACGCCGACGCTCATACCGTCACCCTTACCGCCGGCCTTCTGTACATCAATGGCCGCGTCCTTAGCGCCCCTGCCGCCGTGCTGGCTTCCGTCCCGATGACGGGAGCCGTTCATATCGGCGTGCGCGTATCCGAAACCTACGTGACGGAGCTCGAAGAGCCGGCATTGCTCGGCCTTCATCCCGGCTCGGAGGCGGAAGGCGAGAAGGGCGCGGCCCGCGTGGTGCTTTCGCTCGCGTGGGGTTTCTCCGGCGACGGCGTCGAGGGCAACCTCTATTCCGTCTATTTGCTGAAGGATGGCGTCGCCATCGACCAGACGCCGCCGCCGTCCTTGACGGGCGTCAACGCCTTGCTCGCCCTCTACGACAATGACGCGAACGGCAACTACATCGTGAACGGTTGCGTCGTGTCGGCGATCGGCAAGGATGGGACGGACCAAGTCTTCTCGATCTCGGAAGGCGTCGCCAACATCAAGGGATGGAAGCGCACGCGCTACGCGGCCCTCCGTCATCGCGAACTGGAGACGTTTGATCTCTACCGCATCCCGGTCGAGGTCCAGACCTTCGGGGCGAACCCTACGACCATCACACTCAATCATGGGCCGATCGCCACCATTCGCCAGGTGTTGGTCGAGAAGGAAGTCACCGATACGATCACGCGCGGCGGCACGGTGAACGGAACCGACGCGCTCTTGAATACCGGCGTGACCGCCATTCTGGAGGTCAAGCAGGGCGGAACGACCTATGTCGCGGGAACGAGCTACAACAAGGCCGGCGATCTCATTTCGTGGGGTCCGGCCGGCGCGGAGCCGGCTTCAGGGTCGAGCTACACGGTCAAGTATCGCTACCTCGGCGTTGTGATCCCGTCGGCCGTTACCAATACCTCGATCACGGTCGCGGGCGGCGTCACGGGCGGCCAAATCCAAGTCGACTATGACTTCAAGCTTCCGCGCGTTGACGTGATCGGCTTGGACAGTGATGGCCTTGCGGTTTATCTGAAGGGCGTCTCCAGCCGTACTAATGCCTTGCCGCCGAAAGTCCCGGCCGACGTGTTGCCGCTGGCGCTGATCGAGAACGTGTGGACCGGCACGCCGAACGTAACCAACATCGGCGTGCGGGCCTATACGATGGACAAGATCGACCGCATGTACAACAGCCTTGTGAACGCGCTCGACCTGATCGCGCTCGAAAGGCTTCAGCGGGACATCGACAGCCGCGAGCCGGTCTCGAAAAACGGCGTCTTTGTCGACCCGTTCACTTCCGATCGCTACCGCGACGCGGGCGAGCCGCAGACGGCGGCGGTCTTTGGCGGCCTCTTGCGGCTTGCCATTGACCCGACCTTCCACTCGGCAAACCTCCCCGGCGTGACGCTGTTGAACTGGACGGAAGAGGTCGCGGTCGAGCAACCGCTTGCAACTTCGTGCATGAAGATCAACCCCTATCAGAACTTCACGCCTATCCCCGCGTCGATGACTGTCAACCCTCCGGTCGACTACTGGACGGAGAACGCGACGCAATGGGCTTCTGATAGCGCGGCGGCCCTTTCGTCGCCCGTTGTGGTTACGACTTCAAGCTCGACGACGGGCCGCACGACGACCACTACGACGACGACGAAAAAGGAAACCGTCGAAAGCTCCACGTCGGAGGAAGCGCTCGCCTACCTTCGCCAGATTTCTCTTGAATTCACCATCAAGGGCTTTGGCGTAGGCGAAAACCTGACGAAGCTGGAATTCGACGGCATCAACGTCACGCCTCCCGGACTGTCGGGGGACGCCGACGGCGAGATCGTCGGAAGCTTCGTGATCCCGGCGAATGTTCCGGCCGGTTCGAAAGGATTGGTTGCGACCGGCGCGGGCGGCTCCAGTGCGGCGGCGATCTTCGTCGGGCAAGGGAAGATCGACATCGAAACGCTCCGCCGCGTCATCACGACAACGGTGCAGCAAACGTCGGTCACGGCTCCGCGCGAGACGACGCCTCGGCCAGGCGGAGTTAGCGGCGGCGGTGGCGGCGGCAACGGAGGAAGCCGCTCGGACCCGCTCGCTCAGACGTTCACCTTGACGGAAGGGCGCCACATTGCCGGCGTCAACCTGAAAGTCTGCTTGATCGGCGACCCTGATAACCCGCTGATCATCGAACTGGTCGAGGTCGCCAATGGCATTCCGACGGTCAATGTGATCGCGCAAGCGTATTACAACATGAACGCGGCGGTCATCGGACAGTGGACGCAAGTCCGCTTCCCCTATCCGGTCTGGCTGGCTGGCGGCGTCGAGTATGCCTTCGTGGTGAAGACCAACGACGGCGACCACTCGATCGCGACCGCCAAGCTCGGCGACTTCGATATCGTCACTCAACAGCCAGTGGCAGCGCAGCCTTATTCGGTCGGCGTGATGCTGTCGTCATCGAACGCGGTGACTTGGACGCCACATCAGGCGGAAGACATTTGCTTCCAACTGATCGCGGCCAAATTCGCGCCGACGACGAAGACGGTGAACGTGGGAACGTTTGCCGTTAACAGCATGAGCGATCTCTTGCTTCGTGCGGAGGTCGAGTTGCCGACGGCGGCGGCTTCGATGCATTTCGAAGTCGAACTCGACGACGGCTCGATCACGCTTCTCAATCCGGGGCAAGCTTGGGAGTTGCAGGCGTTCTACACCGGCAACGTCAAGATTAGGGCGGTTCTCTCCGGCTCAGCGAAAGTTTCGCCGGTGGTCTTCCCTGTGATCCTCGCCATTGAAGGCAAGCTGAAGACGACCGGAACCTATGTGAGCCGCGCGTTCGACATGGGGACCGCCATCAAGCTTCTGTCGTACCTGAAGACCAAAATCCCGACCGGGGCGACCATCGCAATGGATGTCGACCCGGCCAACGACGTTTGGACGCCGGTTCCGCAGATTGTTCAAACGCCGCTTCAGGAAGCGGGATGGGTCGAGCGGAAGTACAGCATCACCGGCTTCAATGCGAACCCCGTCGGACGCATCCGGATCACCTTGACCGGAACTCCGGCGGCGCGGCCGATGGCTTACGACTTCCGGGCGATCTCGACGCCGTAAACCACACGAAACGACATCATCGACCGCGCCAGTGGCAACGCTGGCGCGGTTTTCTTTTGCCTTGCGGGGATCGGTCATGACCACGGAAAACACTACGCCGAACCGGAGCTATCAGCTCCCGTTCCAAAGCAATGAACTTAGGGACGACGTTCTCCGTCTGATCTCGGCGCTCTCCGCGATCGACGTTGATGTTGCGGGAATTCTTGTAGCGGTCGCGGACAGGGCGCTCTTGGTGCATCAGCACACCGTCGCCGACACAACTGGCCTTCAGGCCGCGCTCGACAGCAAGCAGGACGCGAGCGCGAAGGGCAACGCTAACGGCTTTGCAGCCCTGGACGCGACCGGCAAGGTTCCGGCGGGCCAACTCCCTTCGGCGCTCTTCGGGTCGCTGTCGTATCAGGGGACTTGGAACGCGAACACGAACACGCCGACGATCCCGGCGTCCTCCGCCGCTAACAAGGGGCAATACTACAAGGTTAGCGCCGACGGCGCGACGAACGTAAGCGGTATCACCGATTGGAAGGTCGGCGATTGGATCGTGTCGAACGGCACGGCTTGGGACAAGATCGACAACACCGATCAAGTCGCGAGCGTGGCGGGCCTTCAGGGCGTTATCTCGGCCGCCGCGCTTAAGACGGCGCTCGCGATCGCGATCGCCGACGTGGCGGGCCTGCAAACGGCGCTTGACGCCAAGCAGGATGCGAGGGCGAGCATTGGCGCGGCGGTCGGCGCACTTACGGCCGACGCCAACACCGCCACGGCAAACGGTTGGTGGCGGTGTAACGCTACGTCGGCTAATATCCCGACGGCGTCCGACTACCTGATCGAGACGGTCGCACACATTGAAGCTCTGTGGGTGACGCAAACCGCGCACCTCTTCACCGCTGCCGGCGCAGCGAATACGTGGGCGTATCGCCGGCATCGCCAGAACGGAACGTGGGGCGCTTGGTATAAGCTCCAGCTTAGCCAAGCCGAACAGGACGCGCGATATCTCACGCCCGCCGCCGCCGCCGCCGCCTATCAGTCCCTCACCGCGTCTAGGCTTACGTCGAGTGCCCTCATCTCGTTTTCGACGGGCGCAACCGTCTATGACATCACGGGCATTCCGTCGTGGGTGAAGCAGATCACCATCGGCTGGTTCAACGCCCTACTGTCTGCCGACGAGTTCATTGTGCAGATTGGGTCTGCTGCTGGCGGCGTACTCACTTCGGGGTACTTGGGAGCGGCTACCTCGCTATCGGGCAGCATCCTTCAGACCTCTACTCGCACGAACGGTTTGAGTACACGCGGCGGTCAGATTGCCGGCGGTGTGTCGGAGCTTGTGCGCAGTACAGGCAATTATTGGGCAATGAAGCACAACGGCGCAACCAATGGAGCGAATAGTTCCAATGGCGGAAGCTCCATAGATCTTGGCGCGAACGTTCTAGACCGCATCCGTCTTACTTCCGGCAGCGGAACGGCCACGGGCACCTCTGGTTTCGCAATTGTGCATTGGGAGTGACATCAATGGCTATTCGAGAAGAATATAACATCGCAACCGGCGAGACGACGATACATGAATATGAGCCGCCGGTAATTGTGGTGCCGTTCGAAACGCTTCGCGAGCTTAAGCTCGCAGCGCTCGCCGATAAACGATGGACTGTGGAAACCGGCGGCATCCTCGTCGGAGGCGCTTCGGTCCGGACGGATGCGAATAGCCAGGCTAAGATTACCGGCGCGGTTTCCCTTTTCGAAAATGACCCCGAATTGGTAAGCATTGATTGGGAAGCTCAACCGGGCGTTTGGGTAACGCTGGATGCCGTGACCATGAAGGCTATCGGCATCGCGGTCGGGCGACATGTGCAAGGCTGCTTCAGCCGCGCCAGGACATTGTCGGAGGCGATCCTGGCGGCCACGGATACGCAAGCCCTCGAAGCGGTGGATATAAACGAGGGCTGGCCCGGATAACCTATTGACGGGCGGCCTGGAGAGACTTGGCGACCCTTATGAACGGCGCTTTGACGGCGTTCTTAATGGCTCTCCGGTATTCCTTCACCAAGGTTAGGTCAGGCTCGGCGCGCGGGTATGGGGGCCATGGGGGGACGATCTCGTCAAGCTCTAAGCCGAATGTCGACTTCAACGCGTCGATGACCGGCTTAGAGTGACGAGCATCAATGTGAACGTTCTCGTCGGAGTACTCTTTGCGAATGCTTCCGTCGCCGTTGGAGTATCCGCTCCGGAAGTCGACGAACGGCACTCCCATGTTGGTGAGGCGGTTGTTCATATGGTCCCTGATCGCCTTGGCGTCTGCCAGGCACTCGGCGGCGCTGGCGTAATGCTGCGGCTCCAAACTATCGGGGTTGAAGGGGATGATGCACGAAAGCGCGATAGTGGTGGCAGGATAGATTTTTCGGAATTCGTTGAGTTCGACATGGAATCGGTCGCATAGGATGTCCGCCTCTGCGATCGAGCTTCTTCCGTTGGCTTTCGCCAGCCGGGGTATGTGCGCGCGGCTGTCGATCTCTCCAAAGGAGATAATCAGAATGTCCGAAGGTTTGGGGCGGCAAGTTCTGTGCTTCAACGACATGATGCCGTCCCTTGCGGCGCGGTGCATCGTTACGCCAGAGCGCCAGTAAATTTTCAGACCGCCTACGCCAGCAAAATTGAACAGCGCATGGCTGTCGCCGAGCGTCATCAACATTGGATATCCCCCCGAGTGTGCCCTCTAATGCAGGGCGACTTAAATATCGATCGGCAAAAAATCTGAATTAGGCACGGTCTGGAGCTTAGTCAACTTTCGCGTTGTGCTTTGACAAATTAACTTGTCAAGGCGGCGGGCTTATGGTAGCGCTTAATGCAGTTCCCAAAAGACCGCCGACAAGTCTTTCGCCGCCGCTTTGGCGGCTTTTTTCGTTTCTGGAGATACATCAATGGCAGACCTCGCTTTCCACCACGGCACCCGCGTTTTCGAGAGCGGGGAAACGCCCGTCCTTGTCCGCACTAATCAGACCCGCGTCATCCTGCTTGTCGGCACCGCGCCCGATGCGGACGCGACCAAGTATCCGGTGAACACGCCGATCTTGATCCCTGGTCTTCCGTCGGTTGCCGATGAATTCGGCAACGCCGGCACCATTCCGGACGCCCTCGACGCGATCTTCAAGCAGGACGGTCCTTACGTCATCGTCGTGCGCGTCGCCGAAGGCGCGAATGCCGCCGAAACCCTGGCGAACATCGTAGGCGACCGAACCGCCATGACTGGCGTGTGGGCCGGCTTGAAGGCGGAGCCGGTTCTCGGCATCCGCCCTGTCAACATCATCGTGCCTGGCTTCACCGGCTCCCTGATCACCGACGGCGTTACCTCCGTGGCGATCTCCGGTGTGGGCAACGTCGGCTATACCTCGGTTCCGACTGTGTCCTTCGCGGCGGCTCCGGCCGGCGGCATCACCGCCAAGGGCCACGCTGTCGTCGCTGGCGGCAAGGTGACTTCGATCGTCATCGACCGGCCCGGCAAGGGCTACACCGCCGCGCCAGCCGTTACGCTTACCGGCGGCGGCGCGACCACTCCCGCAACCGCGACCGCGACCGTGGGCGACGCAACCGACCCGGTTGTCGCGGAGCTCGTCGGCCTGACCGACCAGCTCGCCGCCATCGCCTATATCGACGGCCCGGCCACGACGGACGCCGACGGCGTCAAGTATCGCTCGCTGATCAATTCGCAGCGCATTTACATCATCGACCAAAAGGCGCTGGTGTATGACGCGGAAGCGCTCGGCAACGTCGCGAAGCCGGCCTCGCCCTACTTCGCGGGCGTGCGCACCAAGACCGACCGGGACTTCGGTTTCTGGTGGTCGGTGTCGAACAAGCCGATTGCCGGCATCGTTGGCGTGTCTCGACCCGTCTCCTACGGCGCGCAGGCGAACTATCTCAATGAGCGCGCGGTCAACACGATCATCAACCTCAATGGCGAAGGGCTCCGCACCTGGGGCAACCGCGTCACGACCGGCGACGATCTCTGGAAATTCGAGGCCGTGCGCCGGACTGCCGACGTGATCAATCGCGCGCTGGCCGACGCCTACCTCGAATTCGTCGACAAGCCCTTCAGCAAGGCGAACCTGAAGTTCATGATCGAGAGCGGGAACACCTTTCTCCGCTCCCTGAAGAACGAGGGCGCGATCCTGGGCGGCCGTTGCTTCATTCGCGCCGACGACAACCCGGCCTCGAACCTGGCATCCGGTAGCCCGACGATCTCTGTCGAATTCGAGCCGCCGGCTCCGATGGAAGACATCCGGATCAAGACTTACCGCAACATTGCCTACTACGACCTCCTGATCGAGGAAGTCCTGAAGGAAGTGAACAACGGCAGCTTGACCACGGCCTAATTCTAGGCCGGTCTAAAAACTCACACGGGACGCCTTCGGGCGTCCCTTTCTTTTTGAATTGGAGCAACGTCAATGGCGAGCGAACTTCCCCGCTATATCCTCCGCAACTGCACGATCTTCGCCGACCGGGTGAACAAGATCGGGCAGGCTTCGGAAATCACCATCCCGGTTCCGGCCCGCACGACCGCCGATGTCCGCAACGCGGGCATGGTCAAGCCGCGCAAGGTCGGCCTGGGTTTCGAGGCGCTTGAACTGTCGTTCAAGATGACCGCCTTCGACCCGCAGACGATCAAGCTTTTCGCCATCAACGGCGAGAAAGACTTCATGGTCACGGGCGCCCTGGTCGACGAAGACGACACGATCCATTCGGCCGCCGTCTTTATGCGCGGCACGCTCACGAAGCCGGATGCCGGCGCGTGGAAGCCTGGCGATCTCGCCTCCACCGACTACACGGTCGACGTGAGCTATCTGAAGCTCGAAATCGACGGCGAGCAGTTGCTCGAAATCGACGACTTCGAAGTCGTTGTCGGCAACCAGTCTCAGACGGGCGGCATCCGCGCCGCGCTCTTGAGCTAATCGGAGGCGCGCAGCATGAGCAACCCTTACACCCTGAAGCATCCGGTCGACTTGCCCGCGAAGATGGGCGAGCCGGCTGGAGCCGTCGCAAAGCTCAACTCGATCACGTTCCGCCGTCCCAAGGCGAAGGACTTGGTTGCCATCGAGAAGGCCGCAAAGAACGGGCTAACCGCCGCAAACGTGGCGATCATCGCGGCACTCGGCGACATTCCGGAAGCCGTCGCGGCGGAGCTCGACGCCGAAGACTTCGAAGCGGCTTCGGAGATCGCGAGCGGTTTTTTTCCGCAGCCGACGCCGCCAGCTACGAAGGATGGCGGTTCAAAATAGCCGTCGTTTGTAGGGCGTTCCACACGCCGCTCCCGGCCGCTTTAGACATGCCGCTATCCGAAATCGAAGAGTGGTTTCGGATAGCCGAACATATGACCGGAGGCGGCAATGGCGGCGCTTGACGTAAAGATGATCCTTTCGCTCGTCGACAAGGCGAGCGGCCCGGCCAAGGGCATCATGAGCCGCATCTTCGGCAACGGGGCTGGCAAGGGAAAGGGCGGGAACGCGATCGAGGCGGCCGGCCTGGCGGCGACCGGCGCGAATGGCGCGCTGGCGATGCTCAATCGCACGATGGCCACCTTTGCGGCTGGTGCGGCTGGCTATGTCGGCTTCAAGTCGATGATTGGCGGCGCTGTCGCGTTCGAAGACGCGATGGCCGATGTCTCGAAAAAGGTCAACATGACGCCGCCGCAGCTTGAGAAGCTGACGGAGCGGATCAAGCAGCTTGCCCGCGAGACGCCGCTTGCGGCGACGGAGATCGCGGGCCTGGTCGCGCAAGCCGGCACGTTCGGCATTGCGAATGAAGATCTGGAGCGCTTTGCGCTTCTCGGTTCGAAGGTCGCTATCGCCTTCGATATGACGGGCGAGCACGCGGCGGACAGCCTGGCGCATATCAAAGCTTCCCTGAAGCTGAATATGGACCAACTGACCGACTACGCGGACGCCATCAACTATGTCGCCGACAACACGGCCGCGAGCGAAGAACAGCTAGTCGACTTCGTGCTCCGCACCGGCCCTGGCGCTATGGCGGCCGGCCTGAAGCCAAAAGACCTTCTCGCAATCGGCTCGGCGATGACCGAAGTCGGCCTCGAAAGCGGGCGCGCTGGCACGGCGGTAAACGCCATGCTCACAAAGATGACCTCGCTTGGCAGCAAGAAGGGCGCGGGCAAGGTTCTCGACCAGCTTGGCGGCAAGGGCTACTCGAAACGGCTCCAGAAAGAGTTTTTCGAGAACCCGACGAAGGCCCTGATCGAAATCCTGAAGCTCACAGAGAAGATGTCGCGGCCAGACCGCGCCACCTTCATGAAGGACTTGTTCGGACTGGAAACTCAGGACGAAGTTGCCGCCCTGGCTGGCAATGTCGGCCGCGTCGTCGACACGATGGAAAAGCTTGGCGACACGGCCAAGTATGCCGGCTCCGTCGACAAGGTCTTCGAAAGCTTCAAGAACACGACGAAAAACCAGTGGGCGCAATTCACCCACAACGTCGAGCTCTCGGCGGCGGCTCTTGGCGCGAAGCTTCTCCCGGCCATCAACGGGAGCCTGCACTACCTGAATAACTTTTTCGCCACGGCGGAAGGGCGGGTGTCGATCCTCGATCGGCTCTCCGCCTCGGCGAACGGGTTCTTCAATGGCCTTGGCTACAAGGGCGGCTCCGCTGAAGCCCTATCCGGCTTCGTCACGTCCCTGAAGGACATTCGCGACCTGATCTTCGGCATCCAAGGCGACGGCTTGTCCGGCGACAAGATGGCGGAAATCTTCCATCGCTGGCAGCAATTCGGGGCGAGCCTTCAGAACAGCCCGATCGCGACGATCCTCGACGCGATCACACACGCCAATGTGAGCGGCCTGGGTAGCTCCCTGCTGGTCGGTGCGGCCGGCATGACCGCGCTCAATCTCGCGGCGCGCCTGGCGCTCTCTCCGATCAAGGGCATCCTGTCCGCGCTCGGCGGAATCGTTAAGATCGCCTACACGCTCTCCGGCTTGCGTACGGCCAAATGGCTTGCGGGCTTGAGTGGCGGCTCTCTGGCGCTCGGCCTCATGGGGCTGACCGCTGGCGCGGCGGCGATCTCAGAATATGGCCCTGGCGTGGCCGCAAAAAGCAAGATGCCGGCGAAAGGGACGCCTGGTTGGTGGCTTGGCATAAACCCGACGGAGACGCGCGAACAACGGCTTCAACGTCTCACCGGGCCGAAGCACTTCGAAGAGCATGAGCGCACCGATCTTTCGAACTTGCCCGACGATACGGAGCGGTATCGGAACCTTCGTGCGTTCAACAATCCGGCTCCGCAATTCACGCCGAAGAATGACTTTGCCGCGATCCTGTCCAGCATGGACGGCCTCGCGTCGAAGGCTCAGTCGACGGGCCAGGAAATGCAGTCGTCTCTAAGCGTCACGGCGGCCCCGGTGATCGACACGTCGTCGATTGACGCGGCGCTCGCCAAGGCCCGGCAACTTGTCTCCGTCCTGGCGCAAGCCGGCGCGGCGGCCAACGCGGCAAGCGCGAACGTTGGCGGCAAGGTTAGTGCCGCCATGCGTCAAAACCTGGCTGATGGAGGCAACTAATGTCCGGACCCGTCACGATGTCGCTCGGCCCTTATGCGTTCGAAGCGCTCGGCTTCAGTTACACCGATGTCCAGCGCTCCCTTGAAACGCCGTGGCAGGACGTTGCCGTCGCTCGCGGCTTCGACGTGCTGCAATGGACCGGCCCGAAGTCCGACGGCGTGTCGATCAAGGGTGTGCTCTTCCCGGTCGCTCTTGGCGGAGCGGCCGGGCTGGAGGGCATCCGCAAGGCCGCCATTGCCGGAACCCCGCTCATGCTGGTTTCTCTCGGCGGCCAGATTTACGGCAACTATGTCGTCGAGCGCGTGACCGAAGATCGGGGCTACCACGATCGGCGCGGCACGCCGCAACAGAACAGCTATGAGCTCAAGCTCACCGCCTACAACAAGGCGGTGGGCGGCGGCCTGGCGATCTCGCTCGGCGGTATCCTGAATTTGGGGTTCTGACATGGCGACCTATACGTGCATTGACGGCGACATGGTCGACATGATTTGCGCCGCCTTCTACGGCGAGGAAAGCGGCTACACCGAAGCCGTGCTCGACGCCAATCCTGGCCTTGCTGATCTCGGCCCGGTTCTCCCGGCCGGGACGATCGTCAAGCTCCCCTCGATCTCCGCCGCCGACGCCGCCGCGCCGGCAGTCGTTCGCCTTTGGGATTAAGCCATGACGCCAATTGTCGAGATCACAGTCGACGGCAAGACGGTTTCCGACGTGTTCTATTCGCGCCTGATCTCCGTGACCGTCACGGACAAGGAAGGGACGCGGTCGGACACGATCGACCTTAAGCTCGACGACAGCAATCCTTTCGCGGAAATCCCTCGCCGCGGGGCCTTGATCTCCGTCGCCATGGGCTATGCTGAAACCGGCGTCCAGTCGCTCGGCGAATTCGTGGTCGACGAAGTCGAGATCGCGTGCTTCCCCTTCAGCCTGTCAATCCAAGGCAAGGCGGCCGACATGCGCGAGACGCTGAAGGAACACAAGAACCGCCATTGGGACAAAAAGACGGTCAAGGATATCGTTTCCGAGATCGCGGGCGATCATGGCCTCGCGCCCGCTGTCAGCGACGCGGTGGGCGCTCATACCTATGAGTGGTTCGGCCAGGTCGACGAAAGCGATATGAGCGTTCTGGACCGCCTGGCGGGCCGGCACGACGCGCTTTTCACGGTGAAGGACGGCAAGCTGATCTTCGCGGAGAAGGGCGCCGGGAAATCCGCGTCCGGCAAGACCGTTGGCGGCTTCGTCCTGACGCCCGATCGAATCGTCGAGGCAACGTGCAAAGTCTCGATCTCGGATCGAGGCAGCTTCGGCAAGGTGGTCGGCTACTATCAGGACAAAGACGACGCGGAGCGCAAAGAGATCGAGGTCGAGAGCGACGTTTCGGACAGCCCGGCCGTCTATCGCCTCCGCGAGGCGTTCTCGTCGGAAGAGGAAGCGCACAAGGCCGCAAGGTCTAAGTCGCGCAATCTCAGCCGTGGCAGCATCACCACGGCCGTTACCGTGGTCGGGGACACGTCGATCCGGGCCGGTGGCGGCTTCAGCTATGCGGACGTGCGGCCAGGCGTTGACGGCATCCCCTGGGTCATTGAGACGGCGGAGCATAGCTTCTCAAAGACCGAAGGGTACAAGACGGCCATCCAAGCCAAAGTGAAGGCGGGAGACAGTGAGAAGTCGGCGAAGGACGCCGACAAGACCAACGGCACCGAACGCGCGGCTAAAGAGAAGGCGGATGCGGCGGCCGGCGGGGGCTCTTCGGGCTCCGGCGGCTCTAGCCCTCCGCCTGATCTCGGCGGCAACGTGATAAGCGGCGACGGGCCGGAATAACAGGACAGCAAGCGTCTCTCCGGCGCTTGCATGAGGGCGGCGGCTTGATCTCTTCGTGAGGTCGCCGCCGCCCCTTTTTTTGTTTTGTGGAAAGTTTTTTTGCGACTATGCAAATCAGATTTCGTTCCTGTAGTGTTCACGGTGTATAGGCAACCTCCAATTGCTATTTTCGACCCGGCCACCGCGCCGGGTTTTTTTTTGGGGTTAAATCAATGAGACTTGCCTTTTCACTTCCCATCTTGGCGGCGATCGGCCTGGCCGGCGCGACAGCCGTATCGTGGTATTGGATGAATGAGGACATCCCCGCGACGCTACAAGGGATGCTCGACAAGTTGCCTGACAACACACTTAGGGTCTCATATCTCAATGTTCCGATCTCGGCGGCCATCCCTCTGGTCGGCCCGGCAAGGACATCCGGATACTTCATGATGGCTCGCAAAGAGGGAGGAGCTCCGCTCCAGGCCCCGTGCGAGGGAATCACCGTCGACTATCAGATGAGCAAGGCGGGCGCGGGGAATGTGGCGCTCTTCATTCCGCCGGAGCAATTGGCAAAGGTGATCGCGTGCCAGTAACGTGAACGGCGAGCGCTTCAAGGTCCGCCTTGCATACCAGCGGGGCTTTCAGGTGGTCGACGGTAGCTCGATCTTGAACAGCTTCCCGACGAAGGAAGAGGCTTTTCAATTCCTCGTAGACCGTGGCGCGCGTGTTTGGCTTGATTGGGGACGAACCGTGATCGCCGGCTCGGCCTCGTACGATTTCGAAGCCACGTTTTTACAGGATCGGGTCGGGCGCATTAAAAAAGAGAAACATGGCCCGTCAGCCGGCAAGTGGTTTTGGTCGTGCTATCATGGCGGCGCTCGCGGCTCGACCATGGTCAAGGACGAAGCGGTCTTTGAAGTCGAGAGAGCGTTCACGCGCTATGTCGTCAAGGCCGATTGGCGGTGAGGGCGGGGTTCCGGTAGGGTTTCCGGTAGGTAACGAAGTCGGGAATTACCTAAGTGTTTGAATTTTCTGGTCGGAGTGGCAGGATTTGAACCTGCGACCCCCTCGTCCCGAACGAGGTGCGCTACCAGACTGCGCTACACTCCGTGACCAGACCGCGGGCTTATAGCCGCCGCCTTCCGATCCTGCAAGCGCCAATGGCAGCACTTCTGTCGCATTTCGTCGGCGTTCGCTGTTGGCCGTCTGGACGGTGTGGTTGAGCGGGCCGATTTGTTGCGTCAAATGGATAAGCGGATCGGTGCTTTGAATTGGCCGATCCGCTTCCTTCCGGGGTTCGTGCCCTCACGCGGCAGGCTGTGCGAGCACGCTCCAGTCGAATGCTTTTGCCCAGTCGGCAAAGCTGTGCCAGCGGACCTCCGGAAAATGCTGACGCAGGGCGGCGATATCGACGTCGTAACCGACGCGATCGAACCATTCGAACATCAGCGCCACGTCCTCGCTCTGCTGGCGAGCCACGGCGATCGGAATCTCCTGATAGCCGATCGGGCGGCCGATAGCCTGCGCCAGGATCTTCGCCTGCTCTTCGCCGGACAACTCGTCGCCGGCGAAATCGAAGCGCTTCCCGAACACGCTTTCGCGGCGCTCGGCGAGGGCGGCGACGAAGGCGCCGATGTCGGCCACCGCCACCAGCTGCAGCGGTCGCTTGGCGGGCACCGCGAAGGCATGCGTGCCTTGGGCAAGCGCCCCGATCGACCACGGCGCGACAAAGTTCTCCATAAAGGCGACCGGAGCACTGATCGTATAGGGAATGCCGAGTCGCTCGATATGCTGCTCGACCAGATACTTGCTGTCGAAATGCGGAATGCCGGTCTTCTTGTCGGCATCGGCGACAGACGAATAGATCAGATGCCCGACGCCGGCCGCTTTTGCCGCGTCGGCGGCGACGATGCCCTGCCGCGTCTCTTCTTCGTGGCCGGCCTCGTAGCTGTTGCCCATCAGGAACATGGTGTCGATGCCGCTTGCGGCCTTCACGATCGAAGCCGCATCGGAGAGGTCGCCAGCCACGATTTCGGCACCGGCCGCCGCCAGTTGCCGTGCGGCGTCGCTATCCGGCCTGCGCGTCAGCGCTTTGACGCGATGTCCTTTCGACAACAGCGCGCGGACAACCGCGCCGCCCTGCTGGCCTGTGGCGCCAGTCACCAGAATATCTCTTTTGCTCATCTCGTTTGCTCTTTCCATTCGGTGGGGTTGAATTCTGTTGAGCAAAGTTAGGCGTTGCGGAATTGACGCATAATTGCCTATAATTGAAAAACTTTGTCCCATTTTTGGATACAATGTTCGATCTAAACGACATCATGGTCTTTGCCCGGGTTGTAGAAGCCGGAAGCTTCACCGCCGCCGCACGCGTGCTCGCCATGCCGAAGACGACGGTCAGCCGTCGCATTGCCGCGCTCGAGCGCGAGCTTGGGGTCCGCTTGTTGCAGCGCACGACGCGCAGCCTCAACCTGACCGATGCGGGCCGTCTCTATTACGAGCAGAGCAGCCAGGCGCTGCGGACGATCGAGGAGGCGAATTTGCGGCTCGCCGAAACCAGGGCCGAGCCCTTGGGGACAATCCGCATTTCCGCTCCCGTCGGCTTCGCCAGCCAATACCTCACGCCGGCGGTAATCGAATTCCTGGCGATCTATCCTAAGACGGGCGTTGAGCTGCGCCTGACCGACGATCGGCTCAACCTGATCGAAGACGGTATCGATCTCGCTTTCCGCACCGGCGTTCTGCCGGATTCGACGTTGATCGCTCGCAAGCTTGGCTCGACATTCCGGCTGCTCTGCGCCAGTCCGGATTATCTTGCGCAACACGGGACACCGCAAACGCCGGCGGAGCTCGCCCACCACCACTGCGTCATTGCCGGCCCTTCGGCCGTTGGCGCCCACTGGCTGCTGGACGGGCCAAATGGTCAGGAGACAGTCACGGTGGCCGGCCGGTTCGCCGCCAACGAGATGCAGGCGGTTGCCGCCGCCGCCCTGGCGGGCTACGGCATTGCTCAACTGCCTGGCGCAATGGCCGAGCCGTTCATTCGCGAGCGCCGTCTCACGCGCATTCTCGGCGACTACACCAGCCAGGCCGGCGGACTTTATGTCCTTTATCCGAGCAGCCGTTTTCTGTCGCCCTTGGTCAAGGCATTTGTTGATCTGGCAGCGGATCGGATTTCCAAGCGGCTCAACACCAACTAAAGGCATGTGCGGCGGGCGAACGACCACCAACCTTGAGCACGAGACCCGAATGAGCCAACGCATTGTCAGTTTCGTCATGAGCGGCGGCGTCGGCTCGCGGCTCTGGCCGCTGTCGCGCGAGGACAATCCCAAGCAGTTCCATGATTTTTCCGGCGACGGCTCGATGCTGGCCAAGACCTTGCGCCGGCTGGCGGCGCGGCCGGACGGAAAAACGCCGATCTTCCTGATCGCCGCCGAGCGCCACGCCGATCGCGTCCATGCCGATCTCGCGGGTCTCGATCTTTCCGGCGGCGGTCCGCTGTTCGAGCCGACCGGGCGCAATACGGCCGCCGCCGTGGCGCTGGCCAGCCTGCGCACGCTCTCCGAATTCGGCGACGAACTGGTGCTGGTGGTGCCGTCCGACCACGAGATCTCGACGCCGCGCAAGTTCTGGCAGAGCATCGAGGCGGGTGCAGAGGCGGCAAATGCCGGCCGTCTCGTGGTGTTCGGCCTCAAGCCGACCCAGCCCGAGACCGGCTACGGCTATATCGATGTCGCGGCCGACAGGGACGGCGTCTTCGACGTTTCGCGCTTCGTCGAGAAGCCCGATCTTGCCACGGCGCAAAGCTATCTCGCGGCCGGAACTTTTTATTGGAACACCGGTATCTTCCTGTTTCGAGCCGGCGCGATGCGCGATGCTTTCGCCGCCTTTGCGCCCGATATCTGGCAGACGACCGAAGCGGCTTACAAAGCCGCGACCAGCGATCTGTCCGGCCTCTACATGCCGCTGGACCTATATGCCGCGATCCCGTCGACCTCGATCGACTATGCCGTCATGGAGCGGGCGAGCGGCATCGCCATGGTGCCCGCCGGTTTTCGCTGGAACGATCTCGGTTCCTGGCAGTCGCTGCTCGATGTCGGACCCTCCGACAGCCAAGGTAACGTCATCGTCGGCGATGTCGTCGCCATCGATTGCGAGAACTCCTACATCCGCAGCGAGGGCCGCTTGCTGTCGGCGATCGGCATGAAGGATGTGGCCATCGTGTCAACGGCCGATGCCACCTTCGTCGCCCCCGTCAGCCACAGCCAGCACGTCAAGAAAATCGTCGAGCAGTTGGAGAAATCCGGCCGGCTCGAGACCCGCTTCACGCCGGCGCCGGATCGCGTCATCGAGAGCGGCGCCTGGCAGCGGCGCGTGCATCACTGGCTGTTCGAGGAGACGCTGCCGCTGTGGTCGACGTCGGGTGTCGACGAGCATTATGGCGGCTTCCACGAAGCGCTCGCTTTCGATGCCTCGCCATTGATGAAGCTCAAGCGCATGCGCACGCAAGCGCGGCAGGTCTACGCCTTCGCCGTCGCCAAGGAGCGCGGCTGGGACGGCCCGGCCGACCGGCTGATCGCCCATGGCATCGACTTCATGGCCGGCAAGGGCCGCACCGAACGCGGCGGCTGGGTGCGCACGCTCAACATCGACGGCTCGGTCGCCGATCCGGTCGAGGACGCCTACGACCATTCCTGCGTGCTCCTGGCGCTCGCGCACGCCCACATTTCGGGCCATCCGGACGCGCTGCGGCTGGGCGAGGAGACGTTCGCCTTCCTTGATGCGCATCTGGAGGACAGCCGCATGACCGGCTTCCTCGAAACCTCGGACGGCGCCGGCGAGCGGCGCACCAATCCGCATATGCATCTGCTCGAAGCCTTCCTCGCCTGGCATCATGCAACCGGCGAGCGCGCTTATTTGCGCCGCGCGGCGCGCATCATCGACCTCTTCCGCAGCCATTTCTTCGACCCCGAAAGCTGGACGCTGGGCGAATATTTCGACGAAGGCTGGAAGCCCGCAGCCGGCGAGAAGGGCGCCTGGACCGAGCCCGGCCATCATTTCGAATGGGCGGCACTTCTTGTCGATTTCGCCGGCCGCAGCGGCCAGAGCGAACTCACCGCTTTTGCCCGCAAGCTTTATGCTTCTGCCATCGCCAACGGCCTCAACCGCGCCACCGGTCTTGCCTATGGCGCGGTCTCGCGCCAGGGCCTGCCGCTCGACACGGTCTCGCGCAGCTGGCCGCAGGCGGAAGCCATCAAGGCGGCGATCGCGCTCGACGGCTCCGGCGGGCCGGATCTCAAGCCCGAGATCGAGGCTCGCGTCGGCCGGCTGTTCCGCTGGCATATCGACCCGGCGCCGCTCGGCCTGTGGATCGACCGCATCGACGAGCGCGGCCGCTCGCTGGCGACCGACGTGCCGGCCAGTATCTTCTACCATCTGGTCTATGCGCTGACGCAGTATCTTGATGGGACGGCGAAGCCGTAGTCGTCGGGGGGCAAATGGCTGTCATGGTGTTGCGCTGGATGCGCTCTCGCGGATAGCCAGCGATGCAAGCGCCACGATCGGCGGCAGCGCGAAAGACCAGACCCCGATCTGTACGTGGAGCAGCGCGGCGACCCCGCATCCGAGCGCGAAAACGGCCACCATGACCGACATTCGCTTGAGGCGCGCTCGTGATGCGGCCGTATCCTGCGCGGACGACCCGTGGATCAGGTCGGCCAGATCGAGCATGATCTGCGTTGTCGTGCCCGTCATCAGCGTCGATGGCGGCAGGCTGGCGAGATGGACGCGCTGTGCTGCGTTCTGAACGGCCATGGCCGAAACCAATGTCATTCCCGTGACGATTGCCGCCAAATGGTCGCCATCCGGGAAAGGCCCCAGCCGTACAGCCAGGATGGCGGCTGCGATCAGCAAGACGAGCTTGATCGCCAGCAGCGAGCGAAAAACCGGAAGCTCCCTGCTTCTAAGCGCGTGCGACAACAGCCGGCTCAGCACCACCACCACGCAAAACACGGGCAGCGCAAGCAGCTTCGACAGCGCGCCCGATGTGCCGAGCGCCAGAGAGGCGCCAAGCGTCACGAAATTGCCGGTGACATGCGCGGTGAACAGCCCCTGGAGCGCCAGGAAACCCATCGTATCGACATAGCCGCCGTTGAAGCCGAGCAGCAGCGGCAATAGGGCGGTTCGTTTGTCCTTGGCTTCGCCCGCCATATAGGCCTCCTGGTTGTCGCGCACCGGGAAGCCTACGGCAAATCGAGGCGGGGCGAATAGTGGTATTGGCCTGCCGCGGCGGCTCGTGGCCTCAATAGGGGCTGGCCACGTCGCCGGTCTCTACATACACCGCCTTGAGCTGCGAATAATGCGCCAGCGCGGCCAGCGAGTTCTCGCGGCCGATGCCGGACTGCTTGACGCCGCCGAAGGGCATTTCCACCGGCGTCAGATTGTAGGCGTTGATCCAGCAGGTGCCGGCCTGCAATTCGGCAATCACCCGATGCGCGCGTGGCAGGTCGCGCGTGAACACGCCAGCCGCCAGGCCGAATTCGGTGTCGTTGGCGCGATCGATCACCTCGTCCTCGCCATCGAACTTCAGCACGCTCATCACCGGCCCGAAGATCTCTTCACGCGCAATGCGCATGCCGTCGGTGACGCCGGTGAACACCGTCGGCTCGACGAAGCAGCCGCCACCGAAACCCTGCAGCGACGGCACGTTGCCGCCGCAAGCGAGCGTGGCGCCGTCCTGCTTGCCTGCTTCGATGTAGCCGAGCACTTTCTCCTGCTGCGCCTTGTTGACCAGCGGACCCATCTGCGTTTCGGGATCGAGCGGATCGCCGATGCGGATCTTTTTCGTCCGCTCGACCAGCCGGTCCACGAAGCGATCGTGGATGCCGCTCTGCACGAAGACGCGCGTGCCGTTGGAGCAGATCTGGCCGGTGGAATAGAAGTTGCCGAGCATGGCGCCGCCGATGGCGTTTTCGAGATCGGCGTCGTCGAAGACGATCAACGGCGACTTGCCACCGAGCTCCATCGTCGCGTGCTTCATCTTGGAACCGGCGAGCGACAGCACCTTGCGGCCGGTGGGCACCGAACCGGTCACCGAGACCTTGGCCACCACATCATGGCCGACGAGGCCGGCGCCGACATCGCCATAGCCCTGCACGACGTTGAACAGTCCGTCCGGCAGGCCGGCCTCGGAGTAGATCTCGGCCAGCGCCAATGCCGACAGCGGTGTGTTCTCCGACGGCTTGAACACCATGGCGTTGCCCATGGCCAAAGCCGGCGCCGATTTCCAGCCGGCGATCTGGATCGGGTAGTTCCAGGCGCCGATGCCGACGCACACGCCGAGCGCTTCGCGCCGCGTATAGGCAAACGGTCCGCCAAGATCGATCATCTCGCCGTTGAAGGTCGCAACCGCGCCGGCGAAATATTCCAGGCAATCGGCGGCCGAAGGCGCGTCCGCCACCAGCGTCTCCTGGATCGCCTTGCCGGTGTCGAGTGTCTCGATGCGCGCCAGATCGGCATTGCGCGCCCGCAGGATGTCGGCGGCGCGGCGCAGGACGCGGCCGCGCTCGACCGGCTTCATCCGTGCCCAGGCCGGCTGTGCGGCACGCGCGGCCTCGATCGCCAGCTCCAGCACGTTGGGCGTCGCAGAATGCAGCGTGGCGATGACCTCGCCGGTCGCCGGATAGATCACCGGCAGCGCGGCACCGCCTTCGTCCTCGATGTAGCGGCCGTTGACATAGTGCGATGCCGTTGGCTGGGCGCGCATGGGAATTCTCCGTTGATGGTCGTTGGGCGAGGAGGGCGCCCATTCGACAATGCCCTATCGGTCCGCCACCTGCCAGCGCGGATTGATCCAGGGTTCCTGGTTGGATGGCGCTAGCGGCGTTCGGCCGAGGATGTGGTCGGAGGCCTTTTCGCCGGTCATGATCGACGGCGCGTTGAGATTGCCGTTGGTGACGCGCGGGAAGATCGAGGAATCCGCCACCCGCAGGCCTTCGACGCCGATGACCCGGCACTCCGGATCGACGACGGCGGTCAGATCGTCGGCGCGGCCCATGCGGCAGGTGCCACAGGGGTGGTAGGCGCTCTCGGCATGGTCGCGGATGAACGCGTCGAGCTCGTCGTCACTCTGCACATGGCTGCCCGGCGAAATCTCCTTGCCACGGAAACCGTCAAAGGCCTTCTGGCCAAAAATCTCGCGTGTCAGCCGGATGCAGTGGCGGAACTCGCTCCAGTCGTCGGGATGCGACATGTAGTTGAAGCGGATCACCGGCTTCGCCTTCGGGTCGGGCGAGCGCAGCGTCACCGAACCGCGCGATTTGGAACGCATCGGCCCGACATGCGCCTGGAAGCCGTGCGACTTCGCCGCCGCCTTGCCGTCATAGCGCACCGCGGCCGGGATGAAGTGATACTGGATATCGGGATAGTCGACGCCGGCGGCAGAGCGCACGAAGGCGGCCGCCTCGAAATGGTTGGTGGCGCCAAGACCGGTCTTGAAGAACAGCCATTGCGCCCCGATCAGCGCCTTGGAGAACGGGTTGAGCACCGAATTCAGCGTGATCGGCTTGGTCGCTTCCTGCTGGATATAGAGTTCCAGATGGTCCTGCAGATTGGCGCCGACGCCTGGGCGATCCGCGACGACTTGGATGCCGTTTTCCTGCAGATGCGCGCCCGGGCCGATGCCGGACAGCATCAGGATCTTCGGCGAGTTGATCGACGAGGCCGCGACGATCACTTCACGCCGCGCCTTAACGACCTGAATCTGTTTGTGAGCTTCGATCTCGACGCCGACAGCGCGTTGATTCTCGATCACCACGCGCCGGGCGAAGCCCTTGACCATGCGGACATTTCCGCGCTTGAGAGCTGGCTTAAGATAAGCGTTCGCCGCCGACCATCGGCGGCCGCCCAGGATGGTCTGTTCCATGGCTCCAAAGCCTTCCTGCTTGGAGCCGTTGTAATCGTCGGTCAGCTCGAACCCGGCCTGGCGGCCGGCTTCGACGAAGGCGCCGTAGAGCGGGTTCTTGCGCGTACCGCGCTGCACATGCAGCGGGCCGCTTTTGCCGCGCCAGCCGTCCTCGCCGCCGTCGGAATCCTCCATGCGCTTGAAGTAGGGCAGCACGTCGGCGAAGCCCCAGCCGGCTGCACCCTGTTCGGCCCAGTGGTCGAAGTCATGCGCATGACCGCGCACATAGACCATGCCGTTGATCGAGGATGAGCCGCCGATCACCTTGCCGCGCGGCGTCGCCAGCACGCGGCCGCCCAGATTGGGTTCCGGCTCGCTGGCGAAGCCCCAGTCGTAAAGGCTCATGTTGAGCGGGATCGACAGCGCCGACGGCATCTGGATCAGCGGCCCCATGTCGGTGCCGCCGAACTCGATGACGATCACCGAGTTCTTGCCGTCCTCCGACAGCCTGTAAGCCATGGCCGAGCCGGCCGAGCCGGAGCCGATGATGACGAAATCCGCTTCAAGCATTGTTCATATGCGCCATGAAATCGGCGAGCGAGACATTGCCACCGGTAGCCACAACCAGGACGGTCTTGCCCGCCACATCCACCTTGCCGCCGAGAAGGGCGGCGAGCGATGCCGCGCCCGACGGCTCCAGCACCAGCTTCATCCGCTCGAAGGCGATCTTCATGGCCCGCCGCACCGAGGCGTCGTCGACGGTGACGCCGCGCACGCCGGCCGTGCTCACTGCCGCGAAGGGCGCGTCACCGGGCTTGCGCGCCATCAGGCCGTCGCAGATCGATTTCGGCCCGATCGGCATGGTCTCGATAGCGCCATGCGCCAGCGAGGCGCCCATGCCGTTGAAGCCTTCCGGTTCGACGGCGATGATCTCGGTTTTCGGCGACAGATAGTGGAAGGCAAGCGAGACGCCGCCGATCAGTCCGCCGCCGCCGACCGAGCAGAACACCAGGTCGGCACGCGCGTTCTTGACGGCCAGCTGCTCGAGCGCTTCCAGCCCGGCGCCGGCCTGGCCGGCGACGATCTCGGGGTCGTCGAAAGGGTGGAGCAAGGTAAGGTGCTCGGTCTCGGCGATCTCGCGCGCCTTGGCGGCGGCGACCTCCTCGCGGGCGCGATCGCCATGATCGGTCAGCACCACGCGCGCGCCGTAGCCGGCGGTGGCCTCGCGCTTGGCGGCGGGCGCATCGATCGGCATGACGATGGTGACCGGAATGCCCAGCGCCTGGCCGGCGGCCGCCAAACCTTGCGCGAAATTGCCGGAAGAGTAGGCGACGACGCCTTGGCTCGCCTCGTCGGGCGTGAGCCGCTTCAGCCGCCAATAGGCGCCGCGCACCTTGAAGGAGCCGGCCCATTGCAGCGATTCCGGTTTGACGAAAATGCGCGCCGCACCCGTCTCCCGGGCAAGCACGGCCGACTCCAGCAGCGGCGTCACCTGGGTGGCCGTCGAGGTGACGGCGTAGGCCTGTTTCAGATGGTCGATGGTGGGAACGAGAATATCAGCCATCATTCGCCTCGCGGGTACCGTTTGCTCTCTTCGAGATTGTCGAGATTCATGTGATTGCGCATGTAGCGTTCCGACGCCTTCTGCAGTGGCTGGAACTCCCATGGGTAGTAGGCGCCGTTGCGCAGCGCCGGATAGATCACCCAGCGGCGCGCCTGGCTTTCGCGCACGGCGGCGTCGAAGCCCGCCATGTCCCAGCGCGCCCGGACCTTTGCCATGAAGGCCGCAACCACATCCGCATGCGCCGGATCGCTGGCGAGGTTGTTCAGTTCCCGTGGGTCGGATTCGATATCAAACAGTTGTGACGGATCGATCTCGCAATGGACGAATTTGTATCTGCCCTCGCGGATCGCCACCATCGGCGCATAGGAGCCCTCGGCGGCATATTCCATCAGCACCGGCTCGGAACGTTCCTTGCCGTCGAGGAGCGGCAACAGCGACTGGCCATCGGTCCACGGCGCGATCGCGCTCATGTCGATGCCGGCGAGGTCGCACAGCGTCGGTGCGACATCGAGATTGGAGACGGGCGCGCCGATCAGGCCGGGCTCGATATCCTTGCCGGCCATCATCAGCGGCACCCGGACCGAACCCTCGTAGAAGTTCATCTTGAACCACAGGCCGCGCTCACCCAGCATGTCGCCATGGTCGGAGCAGAACAAAACGATCGTGTCGTCCAGCATGCGGGTGTGCTCCAGCACCGACAGCAACTCGCCGACCTTGTCGTCGAGATAGGAGATGTTGGCGAAATAGCCGCGCCGCGAGCGCCGGATCTGCTCCGGCGTGATGTCGAAGCTGTCATAGTCCGAAGCCTTATAGAGCCGCTTCGAATGCGGATCCTGTCGGTCGTAGGGAATGAAGCCGACCTCTGGCTCAAGCGCAGGGCAATCCTCGTAGAGATCCCAGTACTTCCGCCGGGCGACATAGGGGTCATGCGGATGGGTGAAGGAAACCGTCAGGCACCAGGGCCGGCGCGTCGCGTCATCCGAGGTGCGGGAAAAATCGTAGAGCCGCTGCACGGCGTGGAAGGCGACCTCGTCGTCATACTCCATCTGGTTGGTGATCTCGGCGACGCCGGCGCCGGCGACCGAAAAACCCAGATTATGGTACCACCAGTCGATGCGCTCACCTGGCTTGCGGTAGTCCGGCGTCCAGCCGAAATCGGCCGGATAGATGTCGGTGGTCAGCCGCTCCTCGAAACCGTGCAACTGGTCCGGCCCGACGAAATGCATCTTGCCCGACAGCACGGTGTGATAGCCGGCGCTGCGCAGATGATGCGCATAGGTCGGGATCGAGGAGGCGAACTCGGCCGCGTTGTCGTAAACGCCGGTGCGCGACGGCAACTGGCCGCTCATGAACGAGGCGCGGCCCGGCGCGCAGAGCGGCGAAGCAGTGTAGTTGTTGGCAAAGCGCGCCGAGCGAGCGGCCAGCGCCTTCAGATGCGGTGCATGCAGGAAACCGGCCGGCCCATCCGGGAAGAACGTGCCGTTGAGCTGATCGACCATGACGATCAGGAAATTCGGTCGTCTGGTCGTCAAGGCAGGCTCCGTCCGCTGAGCTTGGTTTCGAGATAGTCCTCGATGAGCGCGATCGCGGTCGCCGCATCCGGGACGCCGTCCTTCAGCGCGCGCCGGATATAGAGCCCGTCGATCAGCGCCGCGGTGGCTTCAGCCACCCGATCGGCCTCGGCTCGCGGCAGGATGCCGGTCAGCCCGCTCATCAGATTGGAATGCAGCCGCCGCGCATAGATGCGCAGCAGCCGCCGCAGCTCGGTCGATTTTTGCGCCTCGACATAGAAGGCGAGCCAGGCGGCGATGATCTCGGACTGGAATTGCTCTTCGGAGAAGCTGACCGCGACAACGGCGGAGACGCGCTGGCGCGAGCTCTCGGCGAGATGAAACGCGCGCCGCGTATCGGCGTTGAGCTCGGCCAGGATGTGCCGCATCGTTGCGAACAGCAATTCGTCCTTGGCGCCGAAATAATGATGCGCCAGCGCCGATGACACGCCGGCGCGGCCGGCGATCTCCGACATGGTGACATCCAGTGAACCGCGCTCGCCGATCGCGGAGATCGTCGCGTCGATCAGCGCCTTGCGGCGCAGCGGTTCCATTCCGACTTTCGGCATGTGGGGGAGCCCGGTTCGGCCACGAGATTATTTTTTATTGACGGATCAATCAACAAAAAATCGATGTGCGGATCAAGCGATCGTGCGGCGCTGGCCCATCCGTCAGGCTGGAAAACGGTTCACAATTGAACAATATTAGGAGCTGATGCCGCGCCCGTACGTGTTAGGCTGGCGGCAAACGGAGGCTATCATGACCGCATGCATCGTCGGCTGGGCGCATTCGCGTTTCGGCAAGCTTGAAGGCGAGACGCTGGAGAGCCTCATCACCAAAGTCGCCGTCGAGGCGCTAGACCATGCCGGCATTGGTCCCGACGATGTCGACGAGATCGTGCTCGGCCATTTCAACGCCGGTTTCTCGCCGCAGGATTTCACCGCGAGCCTGGTGCTGCAGGCCGACGACCGGCTGCGCTTCAAGCCGGCGACGCGCGTCGAGAACGCCTGTGCCACCGGTTCGGCCGCCGTCCGGCAAGGCATCCGCGCCATCGACGCCAACGCCGCCCGCATCGTGCTGGTGGTGGGCGCCGAGCAGATGACCACGACGCCAGGACCCGAGATCGGCAAGAACCTGCTCAAGGCCTCCTACCTGCCCGAGGATGGCGAGACGCCGGCCGGCTTTGCCGGCGTCTTCGGCAAGATCGCGCAGGCCTATTTCCAGCGCTATGGCGACCAGTCGGACGCGTTGGCGATGATCGCCGCCAAGAACCACCGGAATGGCGTCGACAATCCTTATGCCCAGATGCGCAAGGATTTCGGCTATGAGTTCTGCCGCCAGGAAAGCGAGAAGAACCCGTTTGTCGCCGGGCCGCTGAAGCGCACCGACTGCTCGCTGGTGTCTGACGGCGCCGCGGCACTGGTGCTCACCGACACCTCGACGGCGCTGAGAATGCGGCGCGCCGTCACCTTCCGCGCCAACGAGCATGTCCAGGATTTCCTGCCGATGTCGAAGCGGGACATCCTCGCCTTCGAAGGCTGCGAGCAGGCCTGGAACCAGGCCTTGAAGAAGGCCGGGGTCACGCTCGACGACCTCTCCTTCGTCGAGACGCATGACTGCTTCACCATCGCCGAGCTCATCGAATATGAAGCGATGGGGCTGGCGAAACCGGGCGAGGGCGCCAAGCTCGCGTTGGACGGGACGACGGCCAAGGACGGCCGGTTGCCGGTCAATCCGTCCGGCGGGCTGAAAGCCAAGGGCCACCCGATCGGCGCCACTGGCGTGTCGATGCACGTGCTGACCGCCATGCAGCTGACCGGTGAGGCCGGCGGCATCCAGGTGCCGGGCGCCAAGCTCGGCGGCATCTTCAACATGGGCGGCGCGGCTGTCGCCAACTACGTTTCCATTCTCGACCGGATCAGGTAGAAGCAGCCCGATTTTTCGGGGGATTCATGACAAATCCGGTTCTGGTCGAAGTTCTGCGCGGCGCGATCGTGGAGAGCGCCCATCGCGGCGCTGTTGCGGTCTTCGATGCCGACGGCGCACCCTTGCTGGAGCTTGGCGACACAACGCGTCCTGTCTTCCCGCGCTCGGCGGTCAAAGCCATCCAGGCACTGCCGCTGATCGAAAGCGGCGCTGCCGACGCCTATGGTTTTGGTAACCGCGAACTGGCGCTGGCTTGTGCCTCGCATTCCGGCGAACCGGCGCATGTCGAACTGGCGCAAGCAATGCTCGCCAAGATTGGTCTCGACAAGAGTGCGCTCGAATGCGGCGCGCATTGGCCGTCCAGCCATGACGCCACGATCGCGTTGGCGCGTGCCGGCGGCTCGCCGAACGCCTTGCACAACAACTGCTCCGGCAAGCATTCCGGTTTTCTCTGCACCTGCGTCCACTCCGGCATCGCCCATCAGGGCTACGTCAAGGCCGGCCACGCCTTGCAAGAGATCGTGCGCGACGCCATGCAAGCGGTGACCGGCGCTACCCACGACGCCGAGAACAGCGCGACCGACGGCTGCTCGATCCCGACCTATGCCGTGCCGCTGAAAAGCTTTGCGCTGGGTTTTGCCCGCATGGCGACGGGCAGGGGCTTTGCGCCTGAGCGCGCCAAGGCCGCCAAGCGGCTCTTCGCCGCCTGCATGGCCGAGCCTTTTCTGGTCGCCGGCACCGGCAAGGCCGATGTCGCGCTGATGCAGGCGGCACCCGGCCGCATCTTCGTCAAGACCGGTGCCGAGGGCGTCTATTGCGCGGCGGTCCCGGAGCTTGGCCTCGGCATCGCGCTGAAATGCGATGACGGCGCCGGCCGCGCCGCCGAAGTGATGGTCGCGGCCGTGCTGGCAAAACTGCTGCGGGCGGACGAAGCCCTGGCTGCCAGGCTCGGCGAACTCGCCCGTCCGCCGATCGAGAGCCGCATCGGCGCCAAGGTCGGCTTGTTGCGGCCGACGTCGGCGCTGAGCTAGCGCTCGGACTCATTGCGATGCGCCTATGCCGCGCGGGTGAGCCGAGACGAAATTTATGTGCTAGTCTCCTCCGTCATCGGGACGGGAGATAGCCATGCTGGAAGCGGACAAGCTGTTTGCCGGGTCGATCCCGGAAAATTACGACCGCTATATGGTGCCGCTGATTTTCGAGCCATATGCCGCGGATCTCGCGCGACGGGCGGCCGGCTTCTCACCGGGAGCCGTGCTGGAAACCGCCGCCGGCACAGGGGTCGTCACCCGGGCCTTGGCGCAGAAACTCTCCCCCGACGCCAGCTATGTCGTGACCGACCTCAACCAGCCGATGCTCGACCATGCCGCTTCGCGCCAGGGTTCCGATGGCCGCATCACATGGCGCCAGGCGGATGCCCTGAAACTGCCGTTCGAGGACGCCGCCTTCGACCTCGTCTGTTGCCAGTTCGGCGCGATGTTCTTTCCCGACCGGCCGGCAGCCTATCGCGAGGCAAAGCGGGTCCTGAAACCGGGCGGACGCTTCTTGTTCAATGTATGGGACCGCATCGAGGAGAACATATTCGCCAACGATGTCACGAACGCTCTCGCCAGGATTTTCCCGGACGATCCGCCGCGCTTCCTGGCGCGCACGCCGCATGGTTACCACGACAAGGACCAGATCCGCGGCGATCTGCAGGCGGCGGGCTTCTCCGATGTGGCGATCGAGACGAGAGCCGAGCAGAGCCGCACGTCTTCGCCACGCATTCCGGCCGTGGCCTATTGTCGGGGCACGGTTCTGCGCTCCGAAATCGAAGCCAGGGATCCGCAAAAACTTGAAGCCGCGACCGACTATGCCGCCGCCGCGCTTGCCGAAAGGCATGGCCATGGCGAGGTGGCCGCCAAGATCCAGGCGCATATTATCGTGGCTTCGAATTAGGACATACGCGTCGGGCAAGCGCGCTTGCTAGCTGACCTTGTTGCGCTCGACGGTCAGGTGCGCGTAGCCGGTGTCGCTTGATTTGGCGAGGTCGCCGGTCACCGGCTCGGCCCAGCGCTGGCCGATGATGGCGCCGTTCTTCACGCCGTCGATGACATTGTCCGAGATGACGGCGCTGCCGGAGCCCTCGACGACGCTGACGACGATGCCGGTGCCCGCCTTGCGGATGATGTTGCCGGTGGCCACGACATTGCGCAGGTATGGCCCCCAGCCAAGCTGCATGCCGTAGAGCGGCGCGCCCTCTACGACATTGCCGGAGACGGTGGTGTCGGCCTCGGCGCTGATGCCGACGCCGAAACCGGGCGGGTCGGCGGCGTAGGGGCCGACCGTCGTCAGGTTGCGCACGATGTTGTTGGCGCAGACGGCCATGCGGCCGCCTTCGTTGAAGTTGACGATCGAGATGCCATTGGCGGCGCCGTCGACAAGATTGTTGCTGAGGATCGCGCCTTCGAAGGAAAACTCCGAATAGATGCCGGTCTCGCCCGAGCGCGAGCAGGTGTTGCCGGTGATCTGCAGGTTGCTGGCGCTGTTCGCGCGGATCGCGGTGAAGGCGCAATCGGAGACGACATTGCCCGAAATGATGACATTGCCGGCGCGGAAAGCGTTGATGCCGTTGCCGTTCTGGCCGGTGCCGCCGCTGCGCGCGCCGATCCGCTGCACGCGATTGCCGCTGACAATGGTGCCGTCTTCCGCCGCTTGCCAGCGATGCACCAGGATGCCGCCATTGGCGCAGTCCGAAACGGTATTGCCGGAAATCTCCAGCCCACCGGCTTCGACCGAATAGATGCCGGCATCCGCCGCGCCCGAAATGTCGGAACGGCCGACGCGGCCGGCGACGTGCTCCAGGGCAAGGCCGCTCTTGCCGCTGCCGGTGACCTGGCAATTGTCGATGACCAGATGGGCGACGCGGCGCAGGTCGAGCAGGCCTTGCGTGTAGTCGCCCAGCCACCGATTGCTGCCGTCGAAGACGAGGCCGGTGAGTTCGATATGCTCGGCCTGCTCGGCCATCATCAGATGGCCGTTGCCGCCATAGACGATGCGCGTTGCGCCGGGCACGCCCGACAGCCGCACGCGGGCCGGCAGCTTCAGGTTGGAAACGAGGTAGGTGCCGGGCGGCAGCGCTATCGGCGCGTCGCGCTCGCTGGCTTCGGCCAGCATCTTGGTGAAAGCCTTGCTCTGGTCGTCCAGCGCGCCCGGCTGCACGCCAAGCTCGGTGGCGTTGATCGAACCGCGCATGGCGGCCATCTCGATGCCGGGCAGCGTCTTGGCCGATGCCTTGCCGAGGCAAAGGCCGGCAATTGCGAAGCCCGCGGTCTGGGCAAGCAGCGTTCGTCTGTTCAACATCGGCACAGGTCCTGGCGTTTCGCCTGGTCCATCGCAGGAATCGTGCCAAGGCCGGTCTGCCGCCAAATCGCTTGTACGGCGGCACCGCCGGCCCTAAGCTCACCGGATGAGCAGAGCTTTTACACGCGAAGAAGACAGCGAAAACGCCATTGCCGGCGTCGGCGAACGGCCGATCAGCCCGCACCGCAATCTGGTGACCGAGCGCGGTCTCGCCATGATCGAGGAAAACCTCGCCGATCTGCGCGATATCCTCGCCAAGGCCGAGCGCAAGGGCGACCGCGAGCGCCTGGCCGTGGTGTCGCGCGACCTGCGCTACTGGACCGCACGGCGCGAGAACGCCGAGCTTTCCGTGCCGGAGCCTGGCAGCGACGTGGTGCGCTTCGGCATGGGCGTCACGCTGGAAGGCGACGACGGCAAGAAGGTGCACTGGAAGATCGTCGGCGAGGACGAAGCCGACCCGTCGAAGGGCAGCATCTCCCATGTTTCGCCGCTGGCTGTGGCGCTGTTCGGCAAGAAGGTCGGGGACGTTGCCACCGTCAACGGCAAGGAATGGGAAATCGTCAAGCTTTCGGATAAGGCTGAGAGCTAGTCACAGCACCCTTCGTCATCCTTGGGCGGAGCGGGAAGCGAAGCGTACCGCGTAGACCCAAGGATCCATGCCGTGACTTCGATGTATTGCGACGGTGCAGAATTCTGCTCCGCTGCACCTCGACCAAGGTAACGGCATGGATCCTAGGGTCTCCGCGACGGAGCTTCGCTCCTGCTTCGCCCTAGGATGACGAGGTTGGGAGGCATTTAGCTAATCCCCACCGTTTGCGCTGCTCCACCTGCAGCCTTTCGAGGAACTTGTATTCGACAAGCCTTCACTGATCGGCCAACAGCCGATCCATCAGCCGGTCCGCCGCTTCCGGTATCACCGTTCCCGGCGGGAAAATCTCGGCCGCTCCCGCCGCCAGCACCGCGTCAAAATCCTGAGGCGGGATGACGCCGCCGGCAACGATCAGCATGTCGCCATGGCCGAGCTTCTTCAGCGCGTCCTTGAGTTCCGGGATCAGCGTCAGATGCCCGGCGGCCAAGGACGAGGCGCCGATGATGTCGACATCGTGCTGGACGGCCAATTTCGCGATTTCGTCCGGCGTCTGGAACATCGGCCCGACGGTGACGTCGAAGCCAAGATCGGCAAAGGCGCTGGCGATCACCTTCTGGCCGCGGTCGTGTCCATCCTGGCCCATCTTGGCGACCAGGATGCGCGGCTTGCCGCCGGTTTTCTTCTCGAACGCCTCGATCTTTTCCTGCAGCCGGTCGACCGTCGGATTGTCGCCGAGCGCGTCGCGATAGACGCCGGAGATCGTCTGCACGGTGGCCGCATGACGGCCGAAGACCTTTTCCAGCGCCAGCGAGATTTCGCCGACCGTCGCGTTGGCGCGCGCGGCGCGGACCGCGAATTCAAGCAGGTTCTCTCCGCTTTCGGCGGCGCGACCGAGGGCGGAAAGCGCATCTTCGAGCGCCGCAACATCGCGCGTGCCCTTCAGCCGTTGCAGCTTCGCCAACTGCCGGGCCTTCACCTCGGCATTGTCGATCTTCAAGACATCGACTTCGATGTCGGTCTGCGGCCGATGCGCGTTGACGCCGACCAGGATTTGCTCGCCGGAATCGATGCGCGCCTGGGTGCGCGCGGCGGCTTCCTCGATGCGCAGCTTCGGAATGCCTTGCTCGATCGCCGCCGCCATGCCGCCGAGGCTTTCGACCTCCTCGATATGGGCGAGCGCGCGGGCGGCCAGATCGTGCGTCAGCCGCTCGACATAGGCCGAGCCGCCCCACGGATCGATCAGGCGCGTGGTGCCGGATTCCTTTTGCAGGATAAGCTGCGTGTTGCGGGCGATGCGCGCCGAATGGTCGGTCGGCAGCGCCATCGCCTCGTCGAAGGAATTGGTGTGCAGCGATTGCGTATGGCCTTGTGTCGCCGCCATCGCCTCGATCATCGTGCGGGTGATGTTGTTATAGGGGTCCTGCGCCGTCAGCGACCAGCCGGAGGTCTGGCAATGGGTGCGCAGCGACAGCGAGCGCTCGTCCTTCGGCGTGAAATTCTTCCGCATCAGGCTCGACCATAAGAGCCGTGCGGCGCGCAGCTTGGCGACTTCCATGAAGAAGTTCATGCCGATCGCCCAGAAGAAAGACAGCCGCGGCGCGAAGCGGTCGATGTCGAGGCCGCCGGCAACGCCGGCGCGCGCATATTCGATGCCGTCGGCGATCGTGTAGGCGAGCTCGAGGTCGGCCGTCGCACCTGCTTCCTGCATATGGTAGCCGGAAATCGAGATCGAGTTGAACTTCGGCATGTGCCTGGAGGTATAGGCGAAGATGTCGGACACGATCCGCATCGAAGGTTTCGGCGGATAGATGTAGGTGTTGCGGACCATGAACTCCTTCAGAATGTCGTTCTGAATGGTTCCGGCCAGATCCTTTTGCGCGACACCCTGTTCCTCCGCCGCCACGATATACAAGGCCATGATCGGCAGCACGGCGCCGTTCATGGTCATCGACACCGTCATCTCGTTCAACGGAATGCCGTCGAACAGCTGGCGCATGTCGAGGATGGAATCGATCGCAACGCCCGCCATGCCGACATCGCCGGCGACGCGCGGATGGTCGCTGTCATAGCCGCGATGGGTGGCGAGGTCGAAGGCGACCGACAGGCCCTTCTGGCCGGCGGCGAGATTGCGCCGGTAGAAGGCGTTGGATTCCTCGGCCGTGGAGAAGCCGGCATATTGCCGGATTGTCCAGGGTTGCTGGACATACATGGTCGGGTAGGGGCCGCGCACGAAAGGCGGCAGGCCGGGATAGGTGTCGAGATTGGCCAGACCCTTGAGATCGCCCTGGCCGTAGAGATGCTTGACCGCGATGCCCTCGGGCGTCATCCGCTGGCCCTTGAGCTCGACCGGCGTGCGCTTGGGCGCCGACCAACCGATCCCGCTGAAATCCGGGATCATGAGCCGGCCCCGATCGACTGATCGATGCGCACCGCAAACAGTGGTTCGCAGGTGGCGACGCCTTCGGTAAGCGCCGGCCGCCGTTCCGCCGGCAGCGTCTCGACCGGGCGTTCACTGGGCGCGCGGAAAAGCGTCGTGCCGACGATGCCGCGTTCGCCTGACCGATAAGCCGCGTTGCGCTTGGCCGCGGCCATCTGCACACGATTCTGGATATAGCCCTGCTGCAGGCTCTCAAGCACGCCGCCCTCGGCTTCGATGCGCTGGAATTCCTCCCAGGCTTTGGCGCAGAGTTCATCGGTCAGCGCCTCGACCGCGCCGGAGCCGCTGACCGGATCGGCGACATGATAGAGATGGCTTTCATGCGCCATGACCAGTTGCGCATTGCGGGCGACGCGGCGGGCAAAGCCGGCCGGCAAGCCATGCGCGATGGTATGCGGAAGGATGGAGATCGAATCCGCGCCGCCGGTCGCCGCGGCGAAGGCCGCGATTGCCGTGCGCAGGATGTTGGTCTCCGGGTCGGCCATCGTCATCATGCGATAGGAGGTCTCGGCATGCACGCTCGCCGTCGAAGCCGGGATGGAGCAGGTCTCCTGGATGCGCGCCCAGAGCTTGCGCAATGCCCGCACCTTGGCGATCGACAGGAACTGATCCTGGTCGACGCTGAGCGCGAAGCCAATATACGGCGCAGCGTAGACCAGCGGCTGGCGCGCCTTCTCGAACATCCTCAGATACGAGACGGCCGAGGCGATCATGGTGCCGAGCTCCTGCGCCTCGGTGGCGCCGGCATTGTGGAACACGCGCCCGTCGGCTTCGAGCAGCACGCCCGGCACGCCCATGGCGAAGAAATGCGCCAGCGACTGCGGCATCGATTCCTGCAGCGCCTCGATCGAGGTGCGCAGCCGCCCGGTGCCGGCGAAGATCGCCGCCGGATCGATGCCGAAGGAGAGGTTGAGCTTGGTTGGGTCGGAGCGGCGCTTGCCGAGGAAGGCGAGCAGCCAGTCGGCGACCGCGCGGCTCCAGGGATGCGCGTCGATGCGCACCTGCACGCGGCTGAGCGGCACGCCGTCGAGCACCGTCTCCAGCGCTTCGGCGGTGCGCGGCAGGCCGTAGCCGAAGGCGTTCGGCGCGCCTTCGAAGACCAGCGAGAGGCCGGTCGCGCCCTGCGCGATGTCGTCCAGCGCCTGCGCGCTGGCCCGCGCGATGACCGGATCGTCGACGCGCTGACTGATGATCCATGGCGCGGTCGGATTGGTGCGCAGCAACGGCTCGGCGGAAGTGGAGCGTTCGCTGAGCGGCTCGATGCGGATGCCGTCATCGGTGTGCGAAACAAGCTTGTCGTCGAAAGAGCTGCCGGCAAGCGCCTTCTCAGCCAGCGCCAGCCAGCGCTTGGCGTCCGGATTCGGAAGGTCGACATCCCTGGTCATGGCACCGGCGCCCATCGCTCTCCTCGTCTGCTGCACGTAGGCCCGTGTGGTCAATCTAGGGTCCCCGGCCGGATATCACAATGTGCGATCCGGCCAGTTTCCCGTGCGGCCCGCCAACCGATTGCCAAACATGGGTAAAATGCGCAAGCACCAAAGGCCGGTTTTGGCAGGCGCCACTCAGCCATTGTCGCCTAGGCCTCGCCTCACTATACCTCGGACAAGGCTTTCGACGGAACAGATTGCGGAGACCGGATATATGGCTGACGAGACCAGCATCTTCATCGGCGCCAGCCGCAAGCCCGACGATTCCTACCAGCGGGCGGAAGAGCTGTTGCTGCGTTACGGCAACCGCCACGGCCTTGTCACCGGCGCCACCGGCACCGGCAAGACGGTCAGCCTGCAGGTCCTGGCCGAAGGTTTTTCCAATGCCGGCGTGCCGGTCTTCTGCGCCGACATCAAGGGCGACCTGTCCGGCATCGCCATGATCGGCGAGGCCAAGGATTTCCTGGTCAAGCGCGCCGCCGAGGTCAAGCTCGACCCTTACCAGTTCCAGGAATTCCCGGTCATCTTCTGGGATTTGTTCGGCGAGCAGGGCCATCCGATTCGCGCCACCATCTCCGAGATGGGACCGCTGTTGTTGTCGCGGCTGATGAATCTCACCGACGCCCAGGAAGGCGTCATGAACATCGCCTTCCGCATCGCCGACGAGGAAGGCCTGCTGCTGCTCGACCTCAAGGATTTGCAGGCGCTGCTTGCCCACATCGCCGAGCGCTCCGACGAGCTCAGCGCCCGCTACGGCAATGTTACCAGGCCTTCCGTGGGCGCCATCCAGCGCACGCTGCTGGTGCTCGAGCAGCAAGGTGCCGCCAATTTCTTCGGCGAGCCGGCGCTGCGCATTGCCGACATCATGCGCACGACGCGCGACGGGCGTGGCGCGGTCAGCGTGCTCGCCGCCGACAAGTTGATGATGAACCCAAGGCTTTACGCCACCTTCCTGCTGTGGCTGATGTCTGAGCTGTTCGAGGAACTGCCCGAGGTCGGTGACCTCGACCAGCCGAAGCTGGTGTTCTTCTTCGACGAGGCGCATCTGTTGTTCGAGGACGCGCCGAAAGTGCTGATCGACCGCGTCGAGCAGGTGGTGCGGCTGATCCGTTCCAAGGGCGTCGGCGTCTATTTCGTCACCCAGAACCCGCTGGATATTCCGGAAAAGGTGCTGGCTCAGCTCGGCAACCGCGTCCAGCACGCGTTGCGCGCCTATACGCCGCGCGAACAGCAGGCGGTGCGGACGGCGGCCGACACATTCCGGCCCAATCCCGATTTCGACTGCGCCACCGCCATCACCCAGCTCGCCACCGGCGAGGCGCTGGTCTCGATGCTGGAGGACAAAGGCGTGCCGGCGATGGTCCAGCGCACGCTGATCCGTCCGCCATCCTCGCGGCTTGGGCCGATCACGCCCGACGAGCGCCGCAAGATCATCAACGGGAGCCCGGTCGCCGGCCAGTACGACCAGGTGATCGATCGCGAATCGGCCTTCGAGATGCTGCAGAAGAAGGCGAAAGAGGCACAGGACGCCGAGGCGCAGGCGCCCCAGCAGAACAGCGGTGGCTCGCGCTGGACGATCCCCGGCTTCGACGGAACGGGCAACCGGCGCTCGTCCAACCGCCAGACCGTGGCCGAAGCCGCGATCAAATCGGTGGTCCGCTCGGTCGGTTCCTCTGTCGGCCGCGCCATCGTGCGCGGCATCCTGGGCAGCCTGTCGAGAGGACGCTAGCAGGGGCTAGTAAAGCTCGTCCGAGCGGCCGGCCTTGAGCGCGTCCCATTGGGCGATCGGGCGCTCGCCCTTGCGCATGCGGGCCGCGCCTTTGCCCCGGGACTGCGGCCAGCCTTGCGGCGAATCCTCCCATTCTTCCTGCCGGCCATACACGGTGAGGTCGAGCAGTCGGTAATTGTTGTCCATCGCTTCCACGCCGCGTCTGGTCGTCCAATAGGTCTCGTAGACGGCGTTTCCTTTCCGCAGATAGCAGATGATGTGCATGCGGTTGTGGACGCGTCCGACCAGCAATGTGTCGAGCGACTGCTGCGCCGAATACCAGGGCATCGTCCAGCCCATGAAATCGCGATAGCGGATGCTGGGTTCGTACGGCCCCTGGGCGAAGGTGGCGTAAGTGGCGTCACGCGAATGGATATAGGCGCGCTCGCGCACCTGCGAGGTGAACCACGTGCATCCTTCACATTGCTGCTGCGCCGGCAGCCCCTCGTGCCACATGAAGTAATAGGCAATCAGCAGCGACCGGCCTTCGAAGGCATCGAGCAGGCTCACTTGCCCGTTTTCGCCGATAATCGGCGTCGCGCCGTCGATCTCGACCATCGGCAGCCGCCGCCGTGCGGCGGCGATGGCATCGCTCTCCCTGGTGTGCGCCTTTTCACGGATCCGCAACGCCTCGAGCTCAGCCTCGAACGCAGCCCGCTCGACGATTTCGGGCATGGCGGCTTTCGTTGGATCGTTCATGTTCGTTCTCCGTCTTGACTCGGACCCTGGGAACAGTCGAACCAGGTCCCAGTGCTCGCCACGTAACCTAGGGCAGCGACACCAGACGGTCAGAGTTACAATTCTGGCGCGATTGGCTGCGGTCGCGCCGTCGGCTTTTCGAGGAAGGCACCGGCAAGGCTGGCATCAGGCAATCGCCCGCCCGCGGAATTGCCTTCATTCATGGTTTGTCAGAATTGTCGGATTAATCTGCGGCAAATAAGCCGCAGTTGGCGCGAGAAAAGATTTTCTCTTCCGAACCGCAATTTCATGAAATACTGAAGGACTCAAATCATGCCTCTTGGGCGTGGTAGCCATCGGAACGCGCTCGATGGCGTCACCAGCCCATGCCCTGATCACGAATTGTTTTGCCGAGGAACCGGAAACGCGTGTTCAGATTGGCTAAGACGAGCGGGGCTGAGCATCAGGAGGCCGATTTGCGGCGCGAGGATGACCTGCCAGCTGTTGCGGAAACCGCTGCCGACAGACGTCGGTTGCCGAACGCGAAAGGCGGTTTGTCGGCCAGGCACACCCAGAAAGTGCAGCGCTTCCTGCGCGACAACTTCTCGCGCAAGCTGTCGCTGGCCGAGATGGCGGCCGTGTGCGGTCTCTCCCCTTATCATTTCGCCCGTGCTTTTTCCAAAACGTTCGGAATGTCCCCGCATCGATACATCTTGGTTCTTCGCCTCGACTTTGCCGAAAAGCTGCTTGTCGAAAGCAGCATGTCGATCACGGACATCGCTGATTTGAGCGGATTTTCGAGCCAGAGCCACTTCACCACCACGATGAAGAAATACCGCCAGGTGACACCTTTGCAGGCACGGGCAAGGCAGACCCGGGCGAGGTCAGTATAGTAGAGATTTATAATATATTGATTATCTAAAATTATGGTCGCTCATTAAAGATGCGACTAAAGTAATAGTAAATTAACTCAAGAAGTTACCGCATAGTTTTTGTTGCAGCACAGCAATTTATTGAAATACCGGCCTCCGGAATCGTGGCTTTAATAAAGCAGGTTCGGCTTATCCCGATTTTCCGAGGGGTCTACGGGGACATGAGCGACGATACGGCCGCCCGCCGGAGCCTTTCCGATGAGATTGGCTACTGGCTGGAATCTGCCTCCAGGACGCTTGCGAAACGCTATGGCGATGCCGTGCCCGAAGCCAAACAGGACGTCCTGCTCGCCCACTATCTTTACGGTCTCACTGCAGTGGTCCATGCTGGCGATGCGCCCGCCGCCCATCTGGCGGCCGTGCGGTCCTATCTCGGGCGACTGATCCCGCAGGAACGGGTCGCAAGCGCGCTCCAGACTGTCCCCGAGGAGGGCGACTCCTGGCTTGCGAACGCGCTCGACCGTGTCGAGGCGGTCGGCGAAAAGCAGGGTCATGCGCTGTTGGCGCGCGGCGCCGATATCGTCATTCCATTTTCGAGCAGAAACGCTTCGGCGGCAAGGTCGGCGGAACCTGTCGTCATCGAGCGCGACCCACTGAAGGAGGCACTCCGGCAATGAACTTCAAGCAAGGACGAACCATCCGGCGCGGATCGGATCGCTTCACCGGAAGCTCGGTTTCCGGTGCCGCCGGCAGCCGCTCGCTCCGTCGCCGCTTGATGGCGGCGCTGCGCAAGGCGCATCGCGTGCTCGGCATGCGCCGCAAGGGTCTAGGGCTCGGGACGCTCAGCGCCGGCAACGTCCTGGCCGCGGCGCTGGGCGCGATTGTATTGGCGGGCATCGCCACGCCGGCATCAGCACAGGTTTTCGGCGGAGGCGGCACCGCAAACGGAGTGCGCGGTATCGCGTTTGGATCGGGAGCCGTGCAAAACGGAGCCGACTCGATAGCCGAGGGCACCAATGCCAATGCGGGCAGCCAGAATGCCGTAGCAATCGGCTTCCAGTCGCTCGCCTCTCAGCTCAACTCCATCTATCTTGGCTCGCGGACTGTTGCAGGAACGGGTGCCACTGCCACGAGCGCCATCGGCATCGGCACGGATGTGACGGCATCGCAGGTCGACGCCATTGCCATGGGACGTCAGTCCGTTTCGTCGGCACAATATGCGGTCGCCATCGGCCTCAACGCCAAGGCCACAGGCGCAGGCGGCGCGATGGCGCTGGGCCAAGGCACGGTCTCGAGCGGCGTCAATTCGGTGGCGCTCGGCGTCAACGCCAACGCCACCGCGGCTGGCGCCAACGCCTTGGGCACCTTCGCCCTTGCTTCGGGTGGGAACTCCACCGCCCTCGGTACCAGCTCCACGGCCAGCGGCAATTATGCGACAGCCGCAGGCTGGGGATCTGTCGCCAGCGGCGCCGATTCCACTGCCGTAGGACGTGAGGCCGGCGCGTCGGCGCTTGACGCAACGGCGATGGGGTACATATCCAAGGCCTCGGGCCAATACAGCACCGCCGTCGGCGCCAACGCAAACGCCACCGCCACGTCCAGCACGGCGATCGGCCAGAACGCGTCTGCAACCGGCGTTCAAGCGACCGCTCTTGGCGTAGGAGCGAATGCCGGCGCCCAGAATGCGATCGCGATGGGCCTGTCCGCCAATGCATCGGCTACCAGCACCATCGCCATCGGCACGACCGCCAAGGCCGATTCCGCCGAAGCGGTCGCGATGGGCACCAATGCGGTGGCCACGGGCGGGAAGGCCGTCTCCATCGGCTCCGGCAACACCGCTTATGGCAACGGCGCGGTATCCATCGGCGACCCGAGCTATGCCAGCGGCACCGGCGCCTTTACCGGCGGCGCCAACAACATCGCCAACAGCGACGGCACGGCCACCGCCACGGCCGCCAATATGGCCAACGGTGCTGTCGCCATCGGCAACAACAACAAGGCGATCGGGCAGGGCTCCGTCGCATTGGGCAATGGCTCGACCGCCGGCGCCGCCGGCCTCGCCGGCAATGTCGCGCTGGGCAACGGCGCCACCGCGGCGGCAAGCTCCGGCGACGTGGCGCTCGGCTCCGGCTCGGTGACCGCGACCGCCGTCGGCACCAGCGGCGCGACGATCGGCACCACGGCCTACAGTTTCGCCGGCACCAACCCAACGAGCACCGTCAGCGTCGGCGCGCCCGGCGCGGAGCGGACCATCACCAATGTCGCGGCGGGCCGCCTCAGCAATTCTTCGACCGACGCGATCAACGGCTCGCAGCTCTTCGCCACCAACCAGCAGGTAACGCAGAACACGACTGCCATCGCCGCCAACACGGCCGACATCACCAATCTCGGCAACACGATCACCAACATCAACACCGGCGGCGGCATCAAGTATTTCCATGCCAACTCGACGCTGCCTGATTCCCAGGCGCTGGGGACGAATTCCGTGGCGGTCGGCCCGAATGCCGTGGCCAACAATGCGGGCGACGTGGCGATCGGATTGAATTCCGTATCCCGCACAACGACCGCGACCGGCAGCACGACCATCGGCGGGGTGAACTACACCTTCGCCGGCGGCACCCCGGCCGGCGCGTTCTCGGTCGGCTCGGTCGGCGCCGAACGCCAGATCCAGAACGTCGCGGCCGGGCAGTTGAGCAATTCCTCGACCGACGCCGTCAACGGCTCGCAGCTGTTCGCGACCAACCAGCAGGTGACGCAGAACACCACCGACATCGCCGCCAACACCGCCGACATCACCAATCTCGGCAACACCATCAACAGCATCAGCACCGGCGGCGGCATCAAATACTTCCATGCCAATTCGACGCTTGCCGATTCCCAGGCGCTGGGGACCAACTCCGTGGCGGTCGGCCCCAACGCCGTGGCCAACAACGCGGGCGACGTGGCGATCGGATTGAATTCCGTATCCCGCACCACGACTGCGGTCGGCGGCACGACGATCGGCGGCGTCGCCTACACCTTCGCCGGCGGCACCCCGGCCGGCGCGTTCTCGGTCGGCTCAGTGGGCGCCGAACGCCAGATCCAGAATGTCGCGGCCGGGCAGTTGAGCAATTCATCGACCGACGCCGTCAATGGTTCGCAGCTCTTTGCGACGAATCAGCAGGTGACGCAGAACACCACCGACATCGCCGCCAACACCGCCGATATCGCCGCCAACACCACCGACATCACCAATCTCGGCAACGCGATCAGCAACATCGCCGGCGACACCTCGACCGCCTATACCAACGCTAATGGCGAGGGCATCCGCTATGTGCGCACCAACGACACCACGCTGCCCGTCACCGATGCTTTCGCGCAAGGCGTAGGCTCCTCCGCTCTCGGCTATCAGGCAACCGCGTCAGCCGCCGATTCGCTGGCGCTCGGCCGCGGCACTCAGGCCACCGTCACCGGCGGCGTGGCGCTCGGCTCCGGCTCGGTCTCAGACCGTGCGGTCGCACCGGCATCGGGATCGATCCTCTCCGGCACCGGCCTCATTCCCTTCAACACCAGCGACGCGACCCTGCTCGGCGCCGTCTCGGTCGGCACCTCCACGTCCTATCGCCAGATCATCAATGTGGCCGACGGTACGCAGGACCAGGACGCCGTCACGCTGCGCCAGTTGAAGGGGGCGCTCAGCTCCTTCGCGGTGACGGGCAACATGTACTTCCACGCCAATTCGACGGCCTCGGACTCGCTGGCGGTCGGCACCGATTCGGTTGCGGTTGGCCCGCGCACCACCGTCAACGGCGACAATGGGATCGGCATCGGCAACGGCGCCATTGTCCAGCAGACGGCGCCGGGTGGCATCGCGATCGGCCAGAACGCGACCTCCAACCAGGCCGACAGCATCGCGCTCGGCACCAACTCGACCACCAATGGCGCTCAGGCCGTGGCGCTTGGCGCCGGCGCCAAGGCCAACGAGCCGGGTAGCGTCGCGCTCGGCGCCGGCTCGACGACAGCGGCGGCGGTGGCGACCACCGGCACCACGATCAACGGCGTCAACTATACGTTTGCCGGAACAAATCCGACCAGCACCGTCAGCGTCGGCAGTGTCGGCAATGAGCGCACCATCACCAATGTGGCGGCGGGGCAAATCAGCGGCACCTCCACCGACGCCATCAATGGCAGCCAGCTCTACGCCACCAACCAGGCTGTCGAAGCTGTGAAGGGGAGCGTCGGCGATCTGAACGAGTTCGCCGTCCAGTACGACAAGAACGGCGATGGGTCCAAATCCAACTCGATAACGCTGACCGGCGGCGACCCGAATGCGCCAGTCGTCATCCACAATGTCGGTGCCGGCGTTGCCAACACCGACGCGGTCAACGTCCAGCAGCTCAACACCGGGCTGGCGACTACGCTCGATAGCTCCAAGAGCTATACCAACCAGGTGGCGGCCACCACGCTCCAGACGGCCAATGCCTATACCGACTCCAAGCTCAGCCAGCTCAACATGGACATGGATGAGGCGCGAGGTGAGGCGCGGCAGGCCGCCGCGATTGGCTTGGCGGCAGCTTCGTTGCGCTATGACGACCGCCCAGGCAAGCTGAGCGTCGCGGCCGGCGGCGGCTATTGGCGCGGCGAAGGGGCCGTCGCGTTCGGTGCCGGTTACACCAGCGAGGACGGGAGAGCCCGGGCGAACCTCTCCGGCACAACGGCGGGCGGACACTGGGGTGTCGGCGCTGGTGTCAGCTTTACCTTGAACTGAGTTTCTTCATGACTGGGCGCGCGCTCTCTGCTGTCGCGATGTGCATGACTTGCCTCATCCTGTCCGTCCCGCGCGCGGCCGGACAGGATGCTGCCCAGTCCGGCTATCGGATCAAACCGTCCGAGGTCGCGGTGCCTCAGGGCGTGAAGCTTGGCGACTATCAACGCACCACGCGTCCGTTCGAGAACTGGACGCTGATCTGCGATGAAAACCTGCAGGCCAGAAAGAAGGTGTGCAACATCAGCCAGTCTTTCGTTGATCAGGGCCAGGCGCTGGTCTTCAGCTGGTCGCTCGCTGCGGACGAGAAGGGCAAGCCTTTCATGATCCTGCGGACTCCCAGCCAGGCTGGCGCGGGAAGCAAGCTTTCGCTGGGATTTGCCGGGCGCAAGGACCCGGTGGACGTGCAGTTGCAGGGTTGCGACGCGTCGGTTTGCGTCGGCTACCTGCCGGTCGGCCCGGTCCTTCGCGAGCAGATCGGCAAGGAGACCAACGTCCATGTTTCCTACTCGTTGCCGTCGGGAGCGAATGTCAGCCTGGATGCACCTTTCAAGGGGCTTAGGACCGCCCTTTCGACGATCAAGTAGAAGACTGGTCAAGTAGAAGACTGGGCAAAAGTAGAAAGACCCGTAATTAGGAAGACCGGCCAATGACCCGCCAATCCATCGAGGAGAGAATCCTGACGAGCCCCCAGCCCATCCCGTTGCCGCAAACGCCGGCAAATCCGCGGCCAGTGCGGCCGGCGTGGCGCGTGGTGCGAAACGCAGCCCTGCTCGGTGCGTTCGCGGTGGTGATTGCGGCGGCCGTCGTCGCCGCGTTGCGTTTCTATCCCGCGCTGGGTGCGCTTGCCGCTGGCACCGCTTCGGCGCAATCGCAAGCGCCCGCCGAAACCGGACCGGCGAACGGCAAGCCTCCCGCGGGAGATGCGTCGGCCGCCAACACCCCGTTCCAGACGCATGCCAGCCAGGCCGGCGTCCGCACCTGCGCCAACGTGTTTGCCACGCTCGGGCAGGCGCTGACCGCTGGCTCGACCTACGCGATCGAGACGCAATGGGACAAAACCTCGCCGGACGCCCATGCCGTGCAGGCGGTGGCCGGAATGAGTTACGACCTGCCGGACTACAAGACCCAGGCCGCCGGCGTCGTTTTCGCTTCGCCGGTCGGCCAGACCTGCGAAGGCAGCCTGGTGCGCGTCGCGCCTTTCCAGAAGTCTTGCCAGCAGGTCGCGCAAACCCTGCCGAAAGGCAGTGTCGCGGCGGACAGTCTTTCCAACGCGATGCTTTTCAACCTGCCCAGCAATGGTGGGCAGGCGCTGCTCGTTCCGACCGGAAACACCTGCATCGTCGTCTCGGTCGCGCGCATGGCCGGCTAGCGGCCGGTGGGTTCATGAATAGCCAAAAGCTGGAGCACGAATATGCCGTTCAATCGTCGCCTCTCGTTCCCGCTGCTTGCGGCGCTCGCCGCCTTTACGATCGCCGGCCACGCCGCGGACCTGGTTTCGCCGCCGCCGGTGCAGAGCGGCGAGGAGAAAGGCATCTGGGGCGCGATCGCCTATTCGCCGGACGATGGCCGGCACGGCTTCTTCTGGGGCGCAGACAAGCGGCAGGAAGCGGAGGACATCGCGCTCAAGTATTGCCAGAATGCCAACGGCGCCGGTTGCCGCGTGGTCGAAGTGTTCCGCAATCACCGCCATTGGGACGACGACGACGGCACCGGTTTTCCCTATGAGCATTGCGCGGCGCTGTCGGTCGGCAAGAGCCGTGGTCCGGCAACGCCGTTCTGGGGCGCCGCGTCGGCCACGACCCGCCGCGCGGCCGAGGACAAGGCCACGGCGCAATGCGGCGGCGACCAAAAAGAGTGCAAGATCCGCGAGTGGGTCTGCACCTAGAGCGTTTCACCGAAACGCTCTATCTCGTTGTTTTCACGCAATTCCAAGCGGCGCCGCGATCGCGCGGAGGGCGGAAATCCGCCGCTCCGTTCTGCTCTGATCGTTGCTTAGAGCAGTTCAGTGTTTCACGGAATCGCCGAACCGCTCTAAGTCTTTGTTTTCACGCAATTCCGGACGGAAAACCGCTACACACTTTTCCTGCTCTAGAAGATCGCGTTACCCATCCGCTTCACCGGCCCGAGCAGGATCGAGCCCGTCGGCACGCCATTGTCGATCGGGATGGCCTGCCGTTCCGGCATGTCAGCTTCCGGGGCGCCGACATTGGCCGTCACGATGACGGGTGTCTTGGTCGGCACGCGGTCATAGAGATCGATGATGTCCTGGTTCATCAGGCGCACGCAGCCCGACGACACCGACTTGCCGATCGAGAACCATTCCGGCGAGCCGTGCAGGCGATACAGCGTGTCCTTGTTGCCCTGGAAGAGGTAGAGCGCACGCGCGCCGAGCGGGTTCTTCAAGCCGCCGGGCATGCCGCCATTCTTGGAGCTGTATTGCGTCAGTTCCGGCTGGCGCGCGACCATCTCGTCCGGCGGCGTCCATTTCGGCCATTTCTGCTTCCACTGCACGACCGCGTCGCCGGACCATTCGAAGCCAGCGCGGCCGAGGCCGACGCCGTAGCGGATCGCCTGGCCGCCTTCGCGCACCAGGTAGAGGAAGTGATTGGTGGTATCGACGACGATGGTGCCCGGACGCTGTCCCGTCGGGTCGGGTACGATCTGGCGCAGGAATTGGTGATCGATCTTCTTGATCGGAATGGCCGGCAGGTCGAAGCCATTGTCCGACATCGGCCCATACATCGTCTCATAGTCGCCGAGCGGCGGCTCGACATAGGCCTGCGGCGGCGGCGTTTGGACGGGGGCGGGGCCTTGATCGCTGGTGGTGGTGCAAGCGGAGACCGCGACCGACGCAGCGCCAAGGGCTGTGAAATTGAGGAAGCCACGGCGGCTGATGCGGAAGGAAGCGTCTGACATGGTTGCCTTTTCTAGGTCTTAATTCGCAAGAAAGCATGAATCCGAGGGCACAGCGCCGATGGCATTCATAACAATCGGCGGTGATAGGCGGTTCCAATTCAGGCCTGACAGTGGACAGAAAAAGGCGAAGCTGTGATCGCGCCACAGCTGTTGCACTGCAGCAACAGCGTGTGGGCTGTTCGCCGTTTCACGGAAACGCGATTCCGGACGGGGGTTACGGCGAAGTCGCCGAACTTGACCGGGTCACACTTTTCCTGGAATCGCTCTAAGCGCCCGCCAGCAACCCCTCGAGCGAAGGCAGGATCAGCCCCGGCGGGAAATCCCGGTATTCGTCCGGCTGGTTGGCGCGGTTGATCCAGACCGTGCGGAAGCCGAACTTCGTCGCGCCTGCAATGTCCCAGCGGTTGGAGGACTGGAACGACACTGCCCCGGGGTAGAGCCGCCAGCCGGTGACAACCATGTCGTAGACCGACGGGTCGGTCTTGAAGCGCTTGACCTGGTCGACCGAAAAGACATCGTCGAGGATCTGGTCGAGCGCCGCCGATTTGACCGCGGCGTTGAGCATCTCTGGCGAGCCGTTGGACAGGATCGCGAGCTTCGCTCCCGACGCCTTGAGCGCTTTCAGCACCGCCGGCACTTCCGGGTAGCAGTCCAGCCGCCAATAGGCTTCGAGCAGTTTGGCCCTGAGCGCCGGGTCGGCCGACGGCACTTTTTTGAGCGCGAAGTCGAGCGCCTGTTCGGTCAATTTCCAGAAATCGCTGTAGGCTCCCATCAGCGTCCTGACCCAGGAATATTCAAGCTGCTTGGCGCGCCAGATTTCCGACAGCAATTGCCCGTCCGGCCCGATCTCGCCGGCATGGCGGCGCACGGCGGCGTGCACATCGAACAACGTGCCGTAGGCGTCGAAGACATAGGCTGCATGGTGCATGAAAGGAGTTTTGAGGCGAGGCGAGGCGTCGCGCAAGCGCTGATTGCGGGCCAAGTGCCTCTGGCCTCAACGAATTTCGCCCATGTCGGTTGACGCCGCCCGCCAAAGCATCGTCCTATGCCGGCCTCTAAATCACCCACGGGAAGATGAACGATGACATTGGCGGCAGCAGCGCTAACCGCGACTTGGAGCTATGTGGACGGTGACTGGTACGAGGGCAACGTCGCGATACTCGGACCGCGCAGCCACGCCATGTGGCTCGCCACCAGCGTCTTTGACGGCGGTCGCTGGTTCGAGGGCGTGGCGCCGGACCTTGAGCTGCATGCCGCGCGCGTCAATGCTTCAGCCATCGCGCTCGGCCTGCAACCGTCGATGACGACCGAAGAGATCGTCGGTCTGACCTGGGACGGCTTGAAGAAGTTCGACGGCAACACCGCCGTCTACATCAGGCCGATGTATTGGGCCGAGCATGGCGGCTATATGGGCGTGCCGGCCGATCCGGCCTCGACCCGCTTTTGCCTCTGCCTCTATGAATCGCCGATGATCCCGCCCTCCGGCTTCTCGATCGGCGTCTCGCCGTTCCGACGCCCGACCTTCGAAACCATGCCGACCAACGCCAAGGCCGGCTGCCTCTATCCCAACAATGGCCGCGCCATCCTCGAGGCCAAGAATCGCGGTTTCGACAATGCGCTGGTCCTCGACATGCTGGGCAATGTCGCCGAGACCGGAACCTCCAACATCTTCCTGGTCAAGGACGGCCACGTCATGACACCGGCCGCCAACGGCACGTTCCTGTCCGGCATCACCCGTGCCCGCACCATCAACCTGCTTGGCGATTACGGCTTCAAGACCACCGAAAAGGCCTTGTCGATCCGCGATTTCCTCGAAGCCGATGAGATTTTCTCGACCGGCAACCATTCCAAGGTGGTGCCGATCACGCGCATCGAAAACCGGGATCTGCAGCCCGGGCCGGTGGCCAAGAAAGCGCGCGAGCTCTATTGGGAATGGGCGCATTCGACGTCCGCCGCGTGAAGGCTGGAGTTTCGCGTTGCATCGAACGGCGAACCACTCTTTCTCTTGTTTGACGCAATTTCGAACGGAAAACCCTTTCACACTTTTCCTCGAATTGCTCTAAAGTCGCCGGGCACTTCATTCCGGAGTTGCCCCAACCCATTCAAGTCCTATCTAAGTTCGGTAGTTTCACCGGATTTTCCTCGAGGGAGTACCATCCATGGCTTTTGAGTTGCCCGCTTTGCCTTACGACTACGAGGCGCTTCAGCCCTACATGTCGAAGGAGACGCTGGAGTATCACCACGACAAGCACCACAAGGCCTATGTCGACAACGGCAACAAGCTCGCCGCCGAGGCTGGACTGGGCGACCTGTCGGTCGAAGAGGTCGTGAAGCAGTCCTTCGGCAAGAATGCCGGGCTCTTCAACAACGCAGCCCAGCATTACAACCACATCCATTTCTGGAAGTGGATGAAGAAGGGCGGCGGCGGCAACAAGCTGCCGGGCGCGCTGCAGAAGGCCGTTGACAGCGATCTCGGCGGTTACGACAAGTTCAAGGCGGACTTCATCGCCGCCGGCACCACCCAGTTCGGCTCCGGCTGGGCCTGGGTTTCGGTCAAGAACGGCAAGCTCGAGATTTCGAAGACCCCGAACGGCGAGAACCCACTGGTTCATGGCGGTTCGCCGATCCTCGGTGTCGACGTGTGGGAGCACTCCTATTACATCGACTACCGTAACGCGCGGCCGAAATACCTCGAAGCCTTCGTCGACAGCTTGATCAACTGGGACCACGTCCTGGAACTGTACGAGAAGGCCAAGGGCTGACAAAATCCCAGAAAAGCCCCGGCATGCCGGGGCTTTTCTTTTTGGGGCAGGAGGAACCACCGGGCGCCCGCAAAATCGTCACATCGACAGGGAATAATCCTTCCGCGACACCCGTTAAGGTCTAGAGCAATTCTAGGAGAAGTGTGGAACGGTTTTCCGTCCGGATTGCGCCAAACAAGGAAAGAAGCATTTCACCGTGGAACGGTGAAATGCCTTAGTCGCCAACTCTCTTCATCATGGAGCCAATTGAATGAGAAAGCTTGTCATCGCCATCGCTATGCTCGCCTTTGCCGGGACGGCCGCCTATGCCGATCCGATCAAGGACCGCCAGGACCTGATGAAAGAGCGTGGCAAGCTTGCCGGCCAGATTTCCGACATGGTCAAGGGTAAGACGCCTTTCGATGGCGCCGCCGCATTGGACGCGCTGAAGGCGATGCAGGCCAATGCCGAGAAGTTCGATGTCGACACGCTGTTCCCGGCCGGCTCCGACCAGGGAAAGACGACCGCCGCGCCGAAGATCTGGGAAGACATGGCGGGCTTCAAGGCCACAGAGGATAAGTTCCTGGCCGACACCAAGGCTGCCGTCGCTGCCGCGCCGGCCGATGCCGATGCTCTGAAGGCACAGCTCAACACGCTCGGCGGTGATTGCGGCACCTGCCACCAGACCTACAGGATCAAGAAGAGCTGATCGCCCGATATGGCCTGGCTGAAGAAGCTTGTCGGCGCCGTCATCGTGCTTGGCGGCGCTGGAGCCGTTGCCGGCTGGTTTCTCTCAGCGCCGGTCAGGCTCGATGCCGCGACCGTCGCTCAGCTCGGCCCCGGCGACGCAGCCAAGGGCAAACGCATCTTCTTTGCCGGCGGCTGCACCTCCTGTCATTCCAAGCCAGGCGCCGAAGGCGACGCCCGGCTTCAGTTGGTCGGCGGTCTGGAGCTCAAGACACCGTTCGGCACCTTCGTGCCGCCCAACATCTCGCAGGATCGGAAGGATGGCATCGGCGCCTGGAGCGAGGAAGACTTCGCCAACGCCATGCTGAAGGGTGTGTCGCCGTCGGGCCAGCATTTCTATCCGGCCTTTCCCTACGCGTCCTACGCCCGCATGAAGCCGGCCGACATCGCCGATCTCTATGCGTTCCTCAAGACGCTGCCGGCGGTCGCCGGCAAGGCGCCGGACCATAAGCTGTCCTTTCCCTTCAACATCCGCCGCGGCATCGGCCTGTGGAAGCTGCTCTATCTCAGCCCCGAGCCGGTGATCGCGCTGCCCGCCGGCACGCCGGACAACGTCCTGGCCGGCCGCTACCTTGTCGAAGGCCCGGGACATTGCGGCGAGTGCCATACCCCGCGCGACTTTGCCGGCGGCGTCAAAAAAGATCAGTGGCTGGCCGGCGCGGTCGCCGCCGAAGGCTCGGGCGTCGTGCCCAACATTACATCGGGCGGGGGCCGCATCAAGGACTGGTCGGACGCCGACATCGCCAACTATCTCGAAACCGGCTTTACGCCCGAATTCGATTCCGTCGGCGGCGCCATGGTCGAGGTTCAGCGCAACATGGCGCAACTGACCGCCGACGATCGCGCCGCGATCGCCGCCTATCTCAAGGCGGTGCCGCCGCACCCGAACGGCTATCCAGCGCGTAAGCCGGCGAGTTGAGACGCCGCGGGTCTATTGTTCGGGTCGCGCCGTGCTTAGCAACTCGAGCACCTTTTCGAGCCGCGCCACGCAGATCTGGCGGCCAGCGCCTCGCTCAACGTCTGCGCCATGGCTTTGGCATCGCGGAAATCGCGCATGAGATCATCCTCTGCATAAACGAACGGAAAGCGTCAGAGGCTTGCGTTGCTGACCCGTTCGTTCGGGCAAACGGAGCCTGAATTGGCTCGATACATTCACCATACCCAGGAGCGCGCAAGCAGCAGGTTGTATCAACCGGCGGCAAAAGTGCGCCGAAGCTCCCGGGCTTGTCAATCGTCGAATTTCAGCGCCTGCCTACGGGTGACGGTCGCCGAGGAAGTCGAAACCGTTCTCGAAGAAATGGTTGTAGTTGCAGGTCAACTCCTCGCCGGCCTCGATGTCGCGCAGCGCATAGGTTTCCTCGGGCGAGGACACATCGCAGTTCGGGTCGTCGTCATGGTTCATGTAGCGCGCGTCGTCGGCCTCGAAGACGATGAAGCTCGGGTCGCTCCGGTCCGGATAGGAATAGCGGTCGAGATAGGATTTCACCGGCCCCGTCTGGCTCTCGTAAGTGTCGACCGGAATGCGCCGGTCGAACCGCGCGTCGAGCTTCCAGACCAAGGTGCCCTTGGCGATGCGGTTCTTGGCGAAGACGCCAATGCCCTGGATGGCGGATTTGTCGAGATAGGTGTCGACCAGCAGCATGATAGACCTTGCAATGGATGGATGGCGCGGCGCTGAAAACACGCCGCGCCCAAAACGACGGCGCACTGCCTAGCGCGCGCGCCTGGCAATTGCGAGTGGAAAATCAGGTCTTGCCGGTCACTTTCAAGGCATAGGCGTAAATGTAGGCGATCTCCTCCAGCCGCGAGAACCGGCCGGAGGCGCCAGCATGGCCGGAATCCATGTTGATCTTGAACAAAACCGGGTTGCCGTCCGCCTTGCGCTCGCGCAGCTTCGCCACCCATTTCGCTGGTTCCCAATAGGTGACGCGCGGGTCGGTCAGGCCAGCCAGCGCCAGGATCGGCGGGTAGTCGAGCGCCGCCACATTGTCGTAGGGCGAATAGGCGGCGATCGTGGCGTAGTCGTCGGCGGACGCGATCGGATTGCCCCATTCGGGCCATTCCGGCGGCGTCAGCGGCAGGCTGGCGTCGAGCATGGTGGTCAGCACGTCGACAAACGGCACTTCGGCGACGATGCCGCCGAAATCGCCCGGCGCCATATTGGCGACCGCGCCCATCAGCATGCCGCCGGCTGAGCCGCCTTGCGCGACGATGCGGTCGTGCTGGGTGTAACGCTCGGCGACGAGATGGCGCCCGCAAGCGATGAAATCGGTGAAAGTGTTCATCTTGCGCGCGCGCTTGCCATCGTCATACCAGCCATAGCCCTTGTCCTTGCCGCCGCGCACATGCGCGATGGCGTAGACGAAGCCGCGGTCGACCAGCGAGAAGCAATTGGTGTTGAACGCCGCCGGCACGGTGATGCCGTAGGAGCCGTAGCCATAGAGGAGGCAAGGTGCCGAGCCATCGAGCGGCGTGTCGCGATGGTGCAGCAGCGAAATCGGCACCAGCTCACCATCGGCCGCCGGCGCCATCAGCCGGCGGGTGACGTAGTGGTCCGCATCGTGGCCGGACGGCACTTCCTGCGTCTTCAGCAAAACGCGTTCGCGCGTGCGCATGTTGTAGTCGAAGATCTGCGCCGGCGTCGTCATCGACGAATAGGTGAAGCGCATCGTCTCGGTGTCGTACTCATAGGAGCCGGACAGGCCGAGCGAGAAGGCCTCCTCGTCGAACGAGATGAAGTGTTCCTCGCCGCTTGTCCGGTCGCGCACGACAATGCGCGGCAGGCCGTCCTTGCGCTCGAGCCTCACCATGTGGAGCTTGAAGCCGAGCACCGACAGGATCAGCCGTCCCGGCTCGTGCGGCACCAACTCCTGCCAGTTGGCGCGCACCGGATTCTCGACCGGCGCGGTCATGATCTTGAAATCCTTGGCGCCGTCGGCGTTGGTCAGGATGAAGAAGACGTCGCCGCCTTCCTCGAGATCGTATTGCAGCCCGATTTCGCGCACCGCCACCAGCCTCGGCTCCGCGGTTGGATCGTCGGCCGGCAACAGTCGGTATTCCGACGTCTCATGGTCGTTGATGCCGATCATGATCCAGTCGTTGGCGCGCGTGCCGCCGACATCCATGAAGAAGCCCGGATCGGTCTCCTCATAGATCAGCCGGTCGTTTTCGTGGCTGTCGCCGAGTGCGTGGAAGAACACTTTCGACGGGCGGTGGTTGTCGTCGAGCCTTGTGTAGAAGAAGCCGTCATCGCCGGCGTTCCACACGCCGCCGCCACCGGTATCGGGGATCTCGTCGCTCAGTTCCTTGCCGCTGGCGACATCGCGCACGCGCAAGGTGAAGAATTCCGAGCCTTTGTCGTCGAAGGCCCAGAGCAGCTTCTTGTGGTCGGCCGAATGGTCGACGCCGCCAAGGCGGAAATAGGCCTCGCCCTCGGCTTCCGCGTCACCGTCGAGCAGGATCTCCTCGGTGCCGCCGTCGCGCGGCGTGCGGAAATAGCGCGGCTGCTCGCCGCCTTGCCGGAACGACGAGCCATAGGCGTAAGGACCGTCCTTCATCGGCACGGTCGAATCGTCTTCCTTGATGCGGCCCTTCATTTCGGCAAACAACTTGCCGCGCAGCTCCGCCGTGTCGGCCATCAATGTTGCCTGGTAGGCATTCTCGGCCTCGAGATGGGCGCGGATCCGGCTGTCGAGCAGGGAAGGGTCCCGGAACACCGCTTGCCAGTTGTCGGCCCGCATCCAGGCGTAGTCGTCGCTGCGCGTGATGCCGTGATGCGTATCGGAGACCGGATGTTTCTCAGGCACGGGTGGGGTCGCGTTCGGGAAGGCTGAAGCTCTGGTCATTACGTCTCGCTGCGGAATTTGCCTGAATAGCGAATGAACACGCCGGTCGGCGGCCGTTCAAGGGTGGGATGCGAAGTGGTCTACAGAAGCTAGGTTCGAGGGGGAATAGATGAAATCCTGTGCTCATATAGGCGTGGCCATCGCTGTTGCCGCAACAGCCCTGGCGTTTTCAGCCCAGTCTCATGCAACCGCATTCGCCGCCTGGCAAGTGACGGGCGTGCCCTTCGGCGACACGCTCAATGCCCGCAAATACCCTTCCGATGCATCGCAAAAGCAGGCCGCCTCTCCGAACGGCACCGTGCTGCAGATGACCGGGCGCTGCACCGGCGGCGTGAACCTGCTCGACATCGCCGGCCAGTCGAAGGACAGGCAGCGCCAGGCGATCCGCTACCGCTGGTGCGAGGTCTGGCATGACCCGGCCCGGAACGGCCATTTCGTCACCGGTTGGGTCTACGGCAAATACATCGCGCCCTATTGAAGACTCTATTGCCTTGCGGTTGGGTTGACACAGATATTCATTCGCGCCGTGAATGGCAGGATTCCAGGCTGGCATAAAATGGGGGTGCAAGCATTGGCCAAGCATTGAGTACAGCGTGCTGTCGCGTGCGGATGTCTAAAGCACGACTGACGCAACGTCAGGGCATGCCTTTTTGGCAGGAAAAATCTCGCGAAGTTACAGGGTGCACGATTTTTTGAAGCTGAATCGGCAATATTTGATGAATATCGGTGAATAGAAGTCAATATGCGAATTGACTTACTTGCAACTCAGCGCCATGAAGATAACCGACGCGAATCGTCGGGCCTTTCCTGAATGAAATTCGCGCGATGCCCGTTCCCAGAAAAAGGGCGCAGTTTTTAGAAACAACTCTCGTTGGGGCTTTAGAACTATGGAAATCGTCGAAACACCTTCGAAAAACGGTGATGCGCTGATCGAGCTGACCGCCGATGTCGTCGCCGCTTATGTCAGCAACAACCCGGTACCGGTCGGCGAATTGCCGAACCTGATTGCCGATGTCCATGCCGCGCTCGGCCGTGTCGGTGGCGCGCCTGAGCAGCCGTCGGCCGAAAAGCAAAAGCCGGCCGTCAACCCGAAGCGTTCCGTGCATGACGACTATATTGTCTGTCTCGAGGACGGCAAGAAGTTCAAGTCGCTGAAGCGTCACCTGATGACCCACTACAACCTCACGCCGGAAGAATACCGTGAGAAGTGGGGCCTCGACGCCAACTACCCGATGGTCGCTCCCAATTACGCGGCTGCCCGCTCGCAGCTTGCCAAGAAAATGGGTCTCGGCCGCAAGCGCAAGGGCCGCTGAAAAGTTAGCCCTTCGCTGACAAGTCAGCGCATCAAACAGTTCGACGGCGCCCTTGTGGCGCCGTTCTATTTTAGAATATTCTGATTATGCCATTCGGGCCGGATCAGGCGGTCTGCTTCAACGCGGCTTCCGCATCGCGCTTGATGCGCTTGACCATCGAGCGCAGGCCGTTGGCGCGCTGCGGGGACAGGTGCTCGTCGAGGCCAAGCTCCTTCAGCGTCGCTTCGGCATCCGTCTTCTGGATCTCGCTTGCCGGCCGTCCGGAAAACAGCGCCAGCATGATGGCGACGAGGCCGCGCACGATATGGGCGTCGGAATCGCCTTTGAAGCGGATGACCGGGTCGGCTCCGGCGCCCTGTTCGGTGGTGAGCCACACCTGGCTGACGCAACCTGGCACCTTGTTGGCAGCGGTGCGCTCATCGTCGGGAAAGGGCGGCAGGCTCTCGCCGAGCTCGATCACATAGCGATAGCGGTCTTCCCACTCGTCGAGCAGGGAAAAGTCGTCGCGGATGGTTTCGATCGAGGCAGTCATTGTCCCGCATATAGTGGCGCGGCGCTGCCGCGTCACGGAAAAAAGAAAAACGCCGCGGGCGTCGAGAGGTCGGACGGGCCCGCGGCGTAGAGCAATTCCAGGAAAAGTGCTTGGCGGTTTTCCGTCCGGAATTGCGCCAAAACCAAAGAGCCGGGTGAGCGGCTGTAAAATGTCTCAGTTCTTGGCCGTCAACAGCACCGGGATGTTGACCTTGGCGGGCAGCACGATGTCCTCGACGGCGATGCTGCCGGTGGTCATCTTGGCAGTATCCGCGACCTTCGTCTCGACAGCGCCTGCCTGCTCGGACTTGTCGTCGATCATGGCGGCGGCGATCTTGGCCGTCTCCTTGGCGCGGACTGAAATGGTGTACATGGCCGATTTGCCGGTCTCGCAGACATCGGGCTTGCGCTCGCACAGGCCGGCAATGTCGCCCACCGCCTCGCGTGCCGCAAACAGCGCCTGGAGCGGTCCGACGCTCTGCTGGCCGTCCTCGCCAGGGCCAACGCCGAGCGGCAGCGCCAGAAGCACCAGCGAAAACCAGAAAGCCATCCTGATCAGAAAGCCCATCTTACTTGCCTCTCATAGGGATGGATCACGCATCCATCCGTAACGGATCATGCATCCATCGGCATGACCTCTTTTATGGGCACGATCATGGCACGGCCGCGCAAAGGACGGCTTGCGTGGAAGCCGCGAATTTTCCTCAAATTTTAGGCAAATTCGAAAGAGTCGGTTTTTGATTTTGGTTTGTCTTAAGTCTCATCAACTGCGTTAACTTTATGATAACCATATATCTCATTGTTATTAAATGATTTTCCATGGAAGTCGAGATGGCCGGCTTTCGTCTCTGCCCCATCTCGGCACAGGCTTGCGGCTAACCCGCCGTTTACCATGCCGCCAACTCGGCATGCATTGGTGGGCCGGCGCGACGATATTTGGCAGGGGCGAGGCGTTGGGCTGGTTAGCCTTATCCATTCCTTAAACGCTGGATGCGAGTTTCAAGCCAATTGATGAGTCACCTGCGAAGCAGGATTTTTTACGACCGGGTACGCGTGCGTTGAGTTCGATTTCAACCAGATACGTTCAATTGCCTGGCGCGGTCGCCGCAGGCTGCGAACGCATGGTTCATCCGACTGTCACGGGTGAGGGAGAGCGCTTACGCCAGCGCCGCTTCATCGGCGTCATGCTCGCCGCCCCCTTCCTCGCCGCGGGCGCCGCCGTCACGCTGGTTACCTCGAGCCTGGGCGCGGCCGTCACGATCGCCGCCATCTTCGCCGCTTTTGGCCTTTGCTGGTTCACGGCACTTCTCGTCGCGGCCACCGGCCATATGGCGTTCGCCGGCCGGGTGGCGATCATGCTGGGCGGCCTGGCGCTGGCTGCAGCCATCGCGTCGGCTGGCGGGTTGGCCTCGCCCGTCGCGCTGCTTGCCGTCGCCTTGCCGGTCGAGGCCTGGTGGACCGCTGGATCGCGGCGCGCAGTCCTGTCCGGCGCGCTCGCCGCACTTGCCGCTATAGTAGTGCAGCCCTTTGCCAGTGAGGTCTTGCCGCTCGGCTCGACCAGCGTCGCCTCCTGGCATTGGCTGCTGCCGCTCGGCTGGGCGTTGACGCTTCTGCCGCGCGCCGCCGCATTTGCCAACATGATGGTGCGCCGTCCGGCAGAGCCTTCCAGCGATCGTCTCGAGGATGTCATCGACGCCGTCGTGCTGCGCGTCAGCCCGCAGGGCGAGGTGCTGGATGCCTCGGCCAAGGCGCGTTCGCTCCTCAAGCTGGCGCCGGAGCTTTTGCTCGGTACCGGCCTGTTCGACCGCGTCCATCTTTCCGACCGCGTCGCTTATCTCACGGCGCTCGCCGATATGCGCGAGGGCGCTGCGAAGCGTCGTCTCGATCTGCGCATCCGGTTGCCGCGCGAGAACGCCGGCACGGCCGACAATTTCCGGCCTTTCAGCCTCGACCTGATGCGCGGCGAACAGGATCGCGACGTCGTGACCCTGGTCCTGCGCGAAAATGACGATGTCGCAGCACTGCGCGAGGAGCTTGCGCAAGCCAGGGATGCGGCTGCCGCCGCCGAAGTGGCCAAGGGCCGGTTCCTGGCGGTGGTCAGCCACGAACTGCGCACGCCGCTCAACGCCATCATCGGCTTTTCCGACATGCTGCTGCATGAGATGTTCGGCGCCTTCAAGGATCTGCGCCAGAAGGAATATGTCGGCCTGGTGCGCGAATCCGGGCAGCATCTCTTGTCGGTCGTCACCTCTATCCTCGATGTCTCGCGCATCGAGGCGGGCGCCTATGCGACCGAGCTTGAGCCGTTCCGCTTCGTCGAGGCGGTCGACATGTGCCGTTCGATGATGCGTCCGCTTGCCGACGCAAAGAGCATCGTGCTTGCCACGCAGATCGCGGCCGATACCGGCGAGATCAACGCCGATCGCCGCGCCGTGCAGCAGATCCTGATCAACCTTGTCTCCAACGCGGTCAAGTTCACCCCCGACGGCGGCTCGGTGATGATCGGCGCCAAGCGCGTCGGCTCGCGGCTGCATTTCTGGGTCAGCGATACCGGCATCGGCATCGCCGAAGAGGATTTCGCCAATCTCGGCAAGCCGTTCATGCAGATCCAGAACGATTACACCCGCCGTTTCGAGGGAACCGGGCTTGGCCTGTCGCTGGTCAAGGGGCTGGTGGAGCTGCATGACGGCACGATGTCGATCGAGAGCGCCCCGGGCGAGGGCACCACGGTGACGATCGGCCTGCCGGTGAATGGACCCAAGCGGCGTTCCGGCGCGCCGGTCGGCGTGCTGGCCATGCCCGCGACGAAGCCGAAGGGGGAAACAGATGGGGAGAGAAATGGCTCGCTCCGCAAAACGGCCTAAGGTGGTCGAACCCGAACGCGGCGTCCTTGCCGAGGGCGCGGTCGCCGTCGGGCAGATGATCGCCAGCAATCCGGTTCTGGTCGGCGGCTCGACCGCCTTCCTGGTGACGCTGTTCTACGTCTCGGCCAATGCGCTGTGGTATCAGCCCTTTCCGCATGCCGGCGCGTTCTTCGCCACGCGCAGCATCGAGAATTTTCCGCACACGGTGTCGAACGAGCCGGAAACCACCATCAACATCGTGCGCCAGGCGCCGCCGCAGCCGACGGCGAAGCCCGATCCGGTCGTCCAGCAGGTGCAGGGCATCCTGAAGGACCTCAATTTCTACGACGGCACTGTCGATGGCCTGACGGGGCCGGCGACCCGCAAGGCGATCCAGGCCTATCAGCTCAAGGTCGGGCTGCCGGGTTCGGGCGAGATCGACAACGCGCTGCTCGACCAGCTCGGCGCCAGGCAGACGACGGCGGCGATCCCGCATCCGGCGCCACGACCGGTCGACACAAGCGCCGTTCCCTCGGCCAAGCCGACGGTGATCCCGGTGTCGGCTCCCGCCGACGGCGCCACGCAGGCGCCCGACGCCCGCATCGTCAAGATCCAGGCCGGCCTCAAGGCCTTCGGCAACGACGACATGCAGCTCGACGGCAAGGTCGGCGCTCGCACCAAGGCCGCGATCAAGGAATTCCAGGCGCTGTTCGGCCTGCCCGAGACCGGCGAGCCCGACGAGGCCGTCTACGTCAAGATGCGCCAGATCGGGCTGACGAACTAGCTGCCGCCGCAGGCCATTCCGGTTCCCTTGCCGATGCTGTAAGGACCGGCGATGCCATCCGGAACCTTCCCATGCGCGTGACCACCGATCTGTGGGTTTCGGTCCTCGTGCGCCGCGTCTTCGGCGCCGGCGGTTTTGCCGCCGTGGTCAAGCGTGGCGCCGCCGAGGCAGGCGCGGTTTTCGTCTTGTCGCGCGGTCGGTTGGGCGAGGTGGCTCTTTATGGACCCGCGCCGCAGACGAGCTACGATTCCGCCAAGCCGGACGACCGCTTCTTCACGCTTCTTGATACCAGCGAGGATGGCGCCGCCTTCGACGCGCGACTGGAGCGGGAGAAGAAATTCGATCCCGACATCTGGGTGGTCGAGATCGAGGCCGGAACCGTTCCGGTCGAGGAACTGCTTTCGGTGAAGTCTGACTAGGCCATGGTCTCCTAAGCACGCAACCACAACCGCGATGCCTTCCAGAACGGTCGAGACGTATCCCGTCTTGAGCGATCCGCTCGACCGTGCCGCCCCCAATTTGATATCTAGACCGCGCCATCGAAATGGATGGCTATTCCAGTTGCCGTCCCATAGCGAAGAAGGTTCATCACGCCGCTTCCTCCTTCTGAGTCGGAAACCGGGCGGCAAAGACTTCCCTGGCAGCAAACAACCCGTTGAGCGCCGCAGGAAAGCCGGCATAAACCGTCATCTGGATGATGGTTTCGATGATTTCTTCTTTGGTCAGCCCGACATTCAGCCCCGCCTCGATATGGACTTTCAGTTGCGGGTTCGCGGTTCCCATCGCCGTCAGCGCAGCGATGGTCGCGATCTCCCGGGCACGCAGGTCGAGGCCGGGGCGGCTGTAGATGTCGCCAAACGAGAACTCGAACACATAGTTTGCGAAGTCGGGGGCGATGTCGGCCAGGGCGGCGATGACATTGTGGCCGGCTTCGCCGTCGATTTCAGCGAGCGCCCGCTTGCCGCGTTCCAACCGGCTTTCGCTGGCGTTCGGGGATTGATGCGTCATAGTCCTTCATCCTCTGTTCCACGCCGGCATATCCGGCGATCTTGGTGTCGAGGACGAGAAGGCAGGCTTGTAGTTTGGCCACGTTCGCACGGACACGCTCACGGTGCTGTTCGAGCAACGCGCCGCGCTCCGCTTCAGTGTTGACGCCGCGCTCCCGCAAGGCCGCGTAGCGCAGCATTTCCCGGATTGGCATCCCGGTCGTTTTGAGACGATCGAGAAATTCTATCCAGGTCAGGATCGATGCGTCGTAGTCACGTTGGCCCGATTGATCCCTGTCGGCATGGGGAAGCAGCCCGATCCGCTCATAGTAACGGATAGTGTGGGCAGACAGTCCCGAACGCTTCGCCAACTCGCCAATCTTCATGAAAGCCCGTCTTTCGTCACGACGCGCACAAAGCTACGAGTTAGAGTGCGCTCTAAGTCAAGAGGCGTTTGTTGCTTCGTCGTGTAGCGGAAACGCCAAGTTTCGCCACGACATCGGCTTGTTGATTTTAAGCTGAAAAAACAAGTGCTTAAAAGCGTACCACCGGGAACCTTTCAGCGCGACGCGCTTTAAGCCGGTCAGGACGCCTTGAGATTGGCGGTCGCGCTGTCGCTATTCGAGGCCTCGCGTTCGGCATCGGCCGTGCTGGATGCCTTGCCGCGGATCGCCCGCGACAGGGTCTCGGCCTTCCAGGCCCGCACCTTGTCCTGCGCTGCCTCCCGATGCAGCAGGCGGTAGCGGTCGAGAAACAGCCGGATCGCTTGCGGGTGCGGGAATTCGCCGGGATAGACGGCGACCGCGATCAGAAAAGCCCTGTCCTCGCTGAGGTCGAGCGCTCTCAGCGCCGCAAGCAGGCCCGCGTAACCTGACTGCTCGGTTACCGAGCGTGCCGTCGCGAAGTCGATTCCCAGCGTGTCGGCAAGAGCCGTCTGGAAGAAGGCGGCGTTGCCGGTCAGCGCCGTCTCGCGCAACTTCACATAGGCCGGCTGGCCGAGGAAGCTGTTGATGGCGGCGCTGTCTTCGGCCGGCCGCATCATCGAACGCAATCGGCGTCGCGCATTGTCGGCCGCTTCGCCCGGGGCTGGCCGGCTGTCCTCCGCCTTTGCGGCAGGCTCCGTCTTCGCGGCGGCTTCCGGTTTGGCCGGCTGCAGCTTGGCGACCGTCTCAGGTGGCTTGCTGCGCACCAATGTCGGCTTCTCCAGCACACGGATCAGGTCGGCGATCGTCGGGTTGAGTGCCTTGCGGCGCGCGATCGCGCGCGCATGCGGCAGGCCATGGCGGCCGATCAGCGCGATCAGGTCGATGTCGCTCAGCGCGTTCGAGCGGGTGAGCAGCGCCGCTGCGATCTCAACCGGTTCTTCGGCCAGCCGGCGCACCAGCGCGGTCGGTGCGTACTCGCATTCGGACAGAGCGGCCGCGACATAGCGGCGGGACTCGACCGAGACCTCGTCGAACAGCGGCAGCGTCAGATCCTCGAGTTGGGCGATCTCGCGGCGCGAGGGACGGGTCAAGCAGCAGAATGCCGACACAGCGGCGCGGAACAGCCTTTCAGCTTTTCCAGCTTCGGTCCGGATAGCGATTTGCCTGAAATCCGAAGATGACACGGAGGATACGCCCGATACTCGACACAATCCCGAACCGCCCAATCCGGCTGGCCGGTTGCGCGTCTCCAGGAAAAACAAACATCAAATTAACGGTGATCCGTTAGCGCTCCGTTAACCCTCTAGGTTCCTTAATGAATATTGGAGGCGTTGCGTTGTGCTCCGGGAAAACCGAGAGAGGAATGCGCGAACCATGGGCATGGTCCTGTCATTTGTGCCGCGCGCGGCACCAGTAAGTCGGGCAAGTCACGACACCACCACGGCGGCGGCGGTCATCATCTTCCCGGGCGTCCGCTACGAGCTGCGCCCGCATACCAGCGAAGCCCAGCCCGGCGATAGCGGTCTGGACAAGCCGGGCTCCCCGCCGACTTCAACGCCGCATCACTGATCGGCCGGTCTTCTTTCGCAGGTCAGTAGTCCTGCAACTCGCAGGCGCTCTGCTCGAGGAAGCGCGACACGATCGGCTTCCAGCTTTCGTCCGGGACGAAGGCGCGCACGACGAAGATGCCTTCCTCGATCGGCGCCTCGACGAAAATAGCGCCTTGCAGATCCTCCGGCAGATCGCGCCGCACGTCGATCATCTGCGCCGGCGTCAGCACCACCGTGTCGAGCTTCTCGCCATTGGCGTTGTGGTCGTTGAAGGAATAGATGTTGTGGCCGTTGCGGTCGTAGACCGAGGCCGACCAGAACGGCACGTCGCCCGGCGCCTTGATCCGCACCAGCCCGTCGGCAAGATCGAAGCGGCAGGCGGCGGCATAAAACATCGGATCGACGGACTTCACCACCGGCGCGCCGCCGGCTTCGGCGTCCAGGCGCGTCATCCTGTAGAGGTCCGAGGCCATCGCCAGCCGCGACCAGGCATCGCGCTCGGAAAACTCCGGGACCAGAAACAGCACCGCGATGTGCACGATGCCCGCGCCGAGCAGTCCGAGGATGAGCGCATGCAGCAGGCTACGCATTGCAGCCCGCCTTCAGGATGCGCGGCAGCGTCACGTCGGACAGGCCGGTGCTCGAGGCGATCGGCGTGTCGTAGAAGGTGAGTACGAAATACATCTTGCCGGAACCGTTGGTGATGAGCCAGTTCCCGGGGGCGGGACGGGCGCCAACGGAAATGACGACCGCATTGTTGGCCTGGCGCAGCACCTCGTAGGACTGTAGCGCCGCCTGCCTGGGCTTGCCGGTGCCGATGATGCCGAGCGACTGATCGGCGGCATAGAGCGTCCAGAAGCGCGCGGTCGGATAGCTGCCTTCGATCGTATAGGCGCATTCACGCTTCAACGGGTCGCCGGCCTCGTCGCGCTCGGCGACGAAGGTGAGCCCTTCGGCCCGGCCGAGCGCCAGCACTCCTTCGCGCGCCACACGTGCCTTCGAATAGGGATCGGCTGCCGGCGAGCCCACGTCCGGGAACGCCGTCCATTGCCCGATGCGGATGGCGCCGACGCCGTCCTGCGCGTTCAGCGCGTACCAGACGCTATAGCCGCCAAGCCCGATGGCGATGGCAAGCGAGATGAGCGTGAGGAGGGCGGTCTTGAGCATGAAGGCCGGAAACAGAGAGGGTTGCTCGGGATATCGCGGCGTGGGGTGCCGTGGCAAGCCGGCTTGCCGGCCTAATGCATGTCGCCCAGAAGTGTGCAGCGGTTCCGGAGCAACGACATGCATCAAAACAAAGACGTGAAGCGCGTCGCCTAAATCCGTTTCAGCGCGACGCGCTTCAGAGTGCCGACAGCGTCTCAGGCGGCGCCGGGGCGGCCAGCATCGGTGCCGCCTCGAACACCTTGGTCATGTCCCGCAGCGTCTGCGTGGTGCGGGCCGAAAGCACCGGCGGCCGTTCGGCCGCTTCTTGCGCGGCGGCAGCATCGGCCTCTTTCTTCGCCGCCTCCTCGGCCTTGGCCGCAACCTCGGGGTCGACGAATGGCTTGTCGATGCCGGGGATTGGTTTCAGGTCGATGTTCTGGTGCGCATAGACCATCAGGCGCTGCCACACCATCGCCGGCAGCGTGCCGCCGGTCATGTTGCGGGTAGGCGTGAAGTCGTCATTGCCGAGCCAGACGGCGGCCGTGTAGTTGCCGGTGAAGCCGACGAACCAGGCATCACGGTAGGATTGGGTCGTGCCGGTCTTGCCGGCAACCACGATGTTGGGGATCTGCGCACGCCTGCCGGTGCCCATCACCGGCACGGCGGTCAACATGGTGTTCATCGACTTCAACGCCTGCTCGGACAGCACGCGATGCGGCGGCGGCGCATCCTTGGTCCAGTCATAGACGACATCGCCGGTGCGGGTGACGAGCTGCGTGATGCCATGGCGGGTGCCGACCATGCCGTCCTGGGCGAACACGCTGTAGCCTGTCGCCTGGTCCATCACGGTCATGCCCGAAGTGCCGAGCACCATGGTCTTGTGCGCCTCCAGCGGCGACTCGACGCCGAACGACTCCGCCATCGCCTTGATCGGCGCGATGCCGAGATATTCCTTGGCGAGCCTCACCGGCACCGTGTTGATCGATTTTGCCATCGCCACGATCAGCGGCAGATTGCCCGCCGATTCACCGTTGTAATTATGCGGTGACCAGTTGCCCCAACTGATCGGCCCGCCGGAAATGATCGAATTCGGCGTAAAACCATGCTCCATCGCCGTGGCGTAGACATAGGGCTTGAACGACGAGCCGGCCTGGCGCAACGCCTTGGTGGCGCGGTTGAACTGGCTGGCGCCGTAGTCGCGGCCGCCGACGATGGCGCGCACCGCGCCATTGGTCTCGATCACCACGACCGCGCCCTCGGTGACGTTGTACTCCTTGCCGAACTGGCGAAGGTGGAACTCGACGGACTCTTCCGCCGCCTTCTGGATGTTGGCGTCGAAGGTGGTGTGCGCGACCAGTGAATGCTGACCGGGCTTGGCGATCTTCTTGACCTCGTCGAAGGCCCAGTCGAGGAAATAGTCGGGGCTCTTCAGCTCGCCGCGGTCGACGACATCGGCCGGATGCAGGCGCGCCTGCAGCACCTGGCCCTCGGTCATGAAGCCGGAATCGACCAGGTTGGAAAGCACGACATTGGCGCGCGCGCGGGCGGCCGGCAGATTGATATGCGGGGCGTATTTGGTCGGCGCCTTGAACAGGCCGGCCAGCATCGCCGCCTCGGCAAGGCTCAAATCCTTGACGCTCTTGCCGAAATAGAAGTCCGCCGCCGCTTCGATGCCGAAGGTGCCGCCGCCCATATAGGCGCGGTCGAGATAGAGCTGCAGGATTTCCTTCTTGGAGAGATTGGCCTCCAGCCAGAGCGACAGGAACGCTTCCTTGATCTTGCGCTCGAAGGTGCGCTCGTTCGACAGGAACAGGTTCTTGGCAAGCTGCTGCGTGATGCTGGAGCCGCCCTGGACCACCGAATTGGCGCGCACATTTTCGAAGATGGCGCGCGACAGGCCGAGCACATCGATACCGTAATGGTCGAAGAAACGCCGGTCCTCGGTCGCCAGCACCGCCTTGATGACGATATCGGGCATCTCGTCGACCGGCACGGAATCGCGCTGGATGATGCCGCGCTGGCCGATCTCGTTGCCGTAGCGGTCGAGGAAGGTGACGGCGAAGTCGCCCTGGTTTCGCCAGTCGCCGGTGGTGATGTCGAAGGCCGGCATGGCGAGCGCCAGCAGCACCACGAAGCCGCCAGCGCCCATGGTGAACCCTTCACTCAGCACCTCGACGATGGCGCGGCGCCAGCCATGCAGGCGGAAACGGCGCGAAAAGATGGTCGCCGCTTCCCAGAATTCGCGTGCCTTGAAGCCGATCTCATAGAGCGTGGAATCGAGCCACGCGTCGATGGCGAGCAGCGCCGAAGCGATCCGGCCTCTTCTCTTGCGTGGTTTCGCGGGATTATCCATTCCAGAATTCCACCCTGGTGGTGCGTCACCCGAGACTGCCTGGGTCAGCATCGGGGCGGCGCGCCGGGACGACTATTCTTCCATTTTACCACTGCTCACAAGGGCGGCGAAGCCACAGTGCAAGCTTTGTTGGAAGACAAGGCCCGGGGTGACGTGCCTTCACGGTGGGGGCTCGGCAGTTGACGTGCCCAAACGATCTGTTATAGAACTACATAGTTCCAGAACTAGATGGTTCCACATGATCGTTTCCCTCAATGACACATTTGCCGCTCTTGCCGACCCGACGCGCCGGGCGATCCTGGCTCGCCTGCTCGACGGGGAGGCTTCTGTCGCCGAGCTGGCGCAGCCCTTTGCACTCACGGTGCGAGCGGTTTCCAAGCATGTCGGTGTGCTGGAGCAGGCCGGCCTGGTTACCCGTAGCCGGGCGGCGCAGAAACGCCTGAGCCGGATCGAGATCAAGCCGTTGCAGGAGATGGACCGCTGGCTCGCCGACTACCGGAGGCTCTGGGAAGAACGGTTCGATCGCATGGAGGATATTCTGAGGCGCGAACAGGCGGAAGGAACGCAGGAATGAGCGCGCGGCAGGCGGTTGCGCCGCAGGCCGAGCGCAGCTTCACAATCGAGCGGACATTCGTCGCGCCGGTCGAGCGCGTGTTCAGGCTATGGACCGATCCGCTTTGTGTCGCGCAGTGGTGGGGCATCAAAGACTGCACCGTCCCGTATTGCATGCTCGACGTGCGCGTTGGTGGCAGATGGCGCATCGATATGCGCACCGCCAGCGGCGCGCTCTATCGCAATGAGGGTCAATATGTCGACGTGGTCGCGAACTGTCGGCTGAGTTACACCGACGAACCGGATCCCGAATTGCGGGAATGGGCCGGCAAGCCGCCGGGACAAAGCCTCCACACGGTCACGTTTGACACCGATGGCGCAACAACCCGTGTGCGGCTCGAGGTGATGCTGGCAAGCGCCGCCGACCGGGAGCGGCTGCTGGCACTGGGCGTGCGCGAGGGCTGGATGCAAAGCTTCGACAGGCTGGAGCACGAGATCCGCCGGCTCGCCACGCCGCAAGACCCGGCCAGGCCGCCGCCTGAATGACGGACTGACCAAAAATCCATGGCGACAATTATGGAGTGCCCCATGCAACAGGCCGTGCAGACATCGTGGGATCGTGACGCGCCCAGGGCGGGCCGCACATTGTCCGCCGACGCCCCAGGAACTCAGACGGCCATTTCAGCCGACGGCACGCCGATCGCCTATGAACGGCGAGGGAAAGGCCAGCCGCTCATTCTCGTCGATGGCGCGCTGTGTTCCCGCGGCATGGGACCGAGCCGCCCGCTTGCCGCGGCGCTGGCCGCGCATTTCACGGTGTTCAGCTACGACCGCCGCGGCCGGGGCGAGAGCGGAAACACGATACCTTACGCGGTCGAGCGCGAAGTGGACGACATCGAGGCCGTGCTCGATGCGGCAGGCGGGGAGGCCTTCGTCTGGGGCACCTCGTCGGGCGCCATGCTGGCGCTGATGGCCGCGCAACGTCTACCAGGCGTCGGCAAGCTTGCCCTCTACGAGGCGCCTCTGATCGTCGATGACAGCCGTCCAACCACCGCGTCCGACTGGGACGGCATCCGGACAGCTGTCGCCGCAGACCGGCGCGGCGACGCGCTGCGCATCTTTCTTAAGTCGGTCGGCATGCCGCGGCCGCTCGTCTTTCTCATGCGCCTGACGCCGGTCTGGTCGAAGCTCAAGGCAGTGGCGCACACGCTGCCTTACGATGGTGAAATCGTCGCCAGTGATCAGCTCGGCAAGCCGCTGGTCTCCGGCCGGTGGACCTCGATGAAGACGCCGACGCTGGTTACGGATGGCGCCAGGAGCCCGTCCTGGATGCGCCACGGCAACAAGGCCCTGAGAGATGCCCTGCCGAACGCCCGCTATCTGACCCTGGCCGGACAGAACCACATGGTGAAACCAGCCGCGCACGTGCCTGTGCTGGTGGACTTCTTCTACGGGGCATAGCAGCGACGCAGGCTTTGCTAGCCTTGATCACCGGGCGGCGATGAAGCGCATGAAATGCGCCACATCCGCCTCGCTCGGCTCCAGGCCGGTGAAGGCGCGAAGATAGGCGGCGAGATGGCTGACGCGCGCCTCGACCGGTTCGTTGAGATCGAGCACATAGTAGCCGATCTGCATGTAGTAGAGCACGCGGGCCCGGATGAAGGCGTCTTCGTTCTCGTAACCGTGGCGGCGGTACATGTCGCGGATGGCCAGCAGCCGCTCCTCATCGGCCCGGTCGATCATGCGTCGCACGTCATCCGAGCGCCGCGCCCATTCGCGGACGGCAAAATCGAGCCGCGGATCGAACAGGCGCTCGTCGGCCCAGCACTCGAAGACGTTCATGACGCCCATGATGATGGTTTCGGCCGGGCGCATCGCGCGCGCCACGATCGCGTGGGTGTTGGTGTCGTGCCAGTGGTTTAGCAACTGGTCGAGCAGGTCCTGCCGGCTTTCGAAATACCAGTAGAAGCTCGATCGGGCGACGCCCAGCTTCTGGCCGAGCGACAGGATGCGCACGCTTTCGATGCCCTCGGCAATCAGCGTCTTCAACGCGATGTCGATCCAGTCCGCGCGGGTCACCTTGATGTTGCCGGGCGCCGCTTCGGCCTGTGAGGCGGTCATGATCATGACGCCACAAGTGACATGGCGCGAAGCGGCGCGCAAGCGGTCCGTACACAAGTGTCTAGACACATATGTACAGGAACTGTATGGTGCGGGCCTCCAACGAGAGGGAGAGGCTCGTGAAGTCACATTATCGCGCGGTCGTTATCGGGGGTGGCGTGGTCGGCGCCTCGGTTCTCTATCACCTGACGCGGTTCGGTTGGAGCGACGTCGCGCTCATCGAGCGCGCCGAGTTGACGGCCGGCTCGACCTGGCATGCGGCCGCCGGCTTTCACGCGTTGAACGCCGATCCCAACGTCGCGGCACTGCAGGACTACACGATAAAACTCTATCGCGAGATCGAGGCCGAGTCCGGCCAGAATGCCGGCCTGCACATGACCGGCGGCGTCAACATGGCGAGCGACCCGCAACGCTGGGAATGGCTGAAATCGGCCTGGGCCGTGTTCCAGTCCGTCGGCATCGAGACCGCGCGGCTGGTGACGCCGGAAGAGATCAAGGAAATCTGCCCGATCGTCGATGTCAGCGGTGTGCTCGGCGGCCTCTACGATTCCAACGAAGGCCATCTCGACCCTTATGGCACCACGCATGCCTATGCCGGCGCCGCCAGGAAACGCGGCGCCGATGTCATCTTGCGCAACCGCGTCGTCGAGCTGAAGGCCCGTGCCGATGGCGGCTGGGATGTCGTCACCGAAAAAGGCACCATCGTTGCCGAGCATGTCGTCAATGCCGGCGGCCTGTGGGCCAAGCAGGTCGGGCTGATGGCCGGGGTCGACCTGCCGGTGACGCCGATGGAGCACCATTACTTCGTCACCGAGGACATCCCGGAGGTGGCCGCGCTCGACAAGGAGCTTGGCCTCGCCGTCGATCTCGACGGTTTCTCCTACCTCCGGCAGGAACGAAAGGGCGTGCTGCTCGGCGTCTACGAGCAGAACCCGAAACACTGGAACATGGACGGCGCGCCCTGGGATTACGGTATCGAACTGATCCCCGAGGACATCGACCGCATCAGCCCGGAGCTGTCGAAGGCCTATGAGCGCTTTCCGTGCCTGGCCAATGCCGGCATCCGAAAATGGGTCAACGGCGCCTTCACCTTCACGCCGGACGGCAATCCGCTGGTCGGGCCGGTGCGTGGACTGAAGAATTATTGGGTCGCCTGCGGCGTCATGGCCGGCTTCAGCCAGGGCGGCGGCGTTGGCAAGTCGCTGGCCGAGTGGATGATCCATGGCGAGCCGCAGGCCGACATCTTCGGCATGGACATCGCCCGCTACGGCGCCTTCGCCGCCAACCGCGAATATCTCGGACAAACCACGCGCCAGTTCTACGCCCGCCGCTTCGTCATGACCTTCCCCAACGAGCGGCTGCCGGCCGGACGGCCGCTGAAGCGATCCGGCGCCTATGACGGCATGACCGCCGCCGGCTGCGAGTGGACCGCTTCCTGGGGCCTGGAGATCCCGGCCTATTTCGCGCCGATGGGGTTTCGCGAGGAGACGACGCTGAAGCGCTCCAATGCCTTCGATATTGTTGGCGACGAGGCGCGGCAGGTCCGCCACGCCGCCGGCTTGGTCGATACCACCGCCTTCTCACGCTATGCCGTATCCGGCCCCGGCGCCGCGGCCTGGCTCGACAGACTGCTCGCCTGCGGCATGCCAAAGCCCGGACGCGCGAAGCTGGCGCCGATGCTCGGGGTCGACGGGCGCCTGAAGGGCGATCTCACCCTTATCAACTGGGGCGGCGGCGAATACTGGATCATGGGTTCTTACTACCTGCGCGAATTCCATATGCGCTGGTTCGAGGCGCACGGCGCGGAAGGCGTCACAATCAGCGATATCTCCGATGCGATGTCCGGCTTCCTCGTCACCGGCCCCAACGCCAGGATGATTATCGAACGCACCACGCACCAGGATGTCTCGGCCAAAGCTTTGCCGTTCATGGCCTGCGGCGAATTCGACATCGGCATGGTGCGGGCCCGCGTCGCGCGGCTGTCCATAGCCGGCGAGCTTGGCTTCGAGATCAACTGTCCCGCCACCATGCATTCGACCTTGCGCGAAACCCTGCTCGCGGCCGGCGAGGATCTTGGCCTGGCCGAGATCGGCTATTACGCGCTGAATTCGCTGCGGCTGGAGAAGAGCTTCGGCATCTGGTCGCGTGAATTCACGCAAGGCTACACGCCCGGCCAGACCGGGCTCGACCGCTTCATCGCTTTCGACAAGGGCGACTTCATTGGCCGCGCGGCGGCGCTGAAAGAGCGCGAGGCGGGTGTCCGGCGGCGGATCGCGACGCTGGAGATCGATGCCGTCGACGCCGACGCCAGCGGCTTCGAGCCGGTCTGGCATCAAGGCCGGCGCGTCGGCTTCGTCACCTCGGGCGGCTATGGCTATACGATCGGCCGGAGTGTCGCCCTGGCGTTGGTCGACGACGAATTCACCGGGGAGGGGACGGAGCTTTCCGTCCACATTGTCGGCGTCGAGCGGAAGGTGCGTGTCATCGCGGCCTCGCCCTACGACGCTGAAGGCAGGGCGATGCGGCCATGAGCATGATCCCGAAAAGTGGAAACCGGTTTTCGGAAAAGATCATGCTCGAACAGGAGGATACGATGGCGCGGGATGACGTTTCGAAGAAAAGTCATCCCGTTCCGAGGAGGAACGACCATGGTTGATGAAGCCGCACGCGATGTGAGACGCGAACGCCGGCGTGGACGCGCCGGCGAGGCAGGCTCGGAGTCGAGCCGTCATCCGAATTACCGCGCGCTGAAAAACCCGTTCCTGCCGCAGCCGATCTTTTCCAACGATCAGGTCGCCGCCATCCATGACACGGCGCTGCGCGTGCTGGAGGAACTCGGCATCAAGGTGCTGTTGCCAGAGGCGCGTGCCATTTACGCCCGTGCCGGCGCCCTGGTCGACGAGGATAGCCAGATGGTGAAGATCGGCCGCGACATCGTCGCGGCCGCACTGGCCTCGGCGCCGCGCTCCATCCACGCCCGTGCCGGCGCCCGCGAGCGCGACCTGACGCTCGAGCTCGGCTCCATGGCCTTCCTTGCCGGGGCCGGCGCGCCCAACGTCACCGATCTCGAACGCGGCCGGCGTCCTGGCACCTTCGCCGCCTTCGAGGAGCTGACCAAGCTGGTGCAGCATTTCGACGTGCTGCACATGCTTTGCCCCTCCGTCGAGCCGCAGGATATCGACAACCGCTTCCGCCACTACGCCGCCAACCGGGCGCAGCTGACGCTGTCGGATAAGGTTCCTTTCGTCTTCGCGCGCGGCACACCCCAGGTCGACGACAGTTTCGAGATGATCCGGCTGGCGCGCGGCTTGTCTGAGGGTGAATTCCGCGCCGGCGCCTATTGCTACACGGTCATCAACACCAACTCGCCGCGCCAGCTCGACATCCCGATGGCGCAAGGCATCATCGACTTCGCCAGAGCGGGCCAGGTCTCGATCATCACGCCCTTCTGCCTGGCCGGCGCCATGGCGCCGATCACCGTCGCCGGGGCGCTGACGCTGCAGCACGCCGAGGCGCTTGCCGGATTGGCGTTGGCCCAGATCGTGCGGCCAGGCGCGCCGGTGGTCTATGGCTCGTTCTCCTCCAATGTCGACATGAAGTCGGGCGCGCCGGCCTTCGGCACGCCCGAGCACGTCAAGGCAACGCTTGGCGCCGGCCAGCTGGCGCGCTTCACCGGCCTTCCGTGGCGTTCCGGCGGCGGCAGTGCCGCCAACATCTCCGATGTGCAGGCAGCGCACGAGACGCAATTCGCGTTGTGGGGTTCGGTGCTTGCCGGCGCGACCGTCTGCATCCACGCCGCCGGCTGGCTGGAAGGCGGCTTGAGCGTTTCCTACGAAAAGCTGATCACCGATATCGAGGCGCTGCAGACCGTCGCCGAACTCTGCGCTGTCACCCCCGGGGACGAGGATGCCATCGGCTTCGAGGCGATCGCCGAGGTGCAGCCTGGCGGCCATTTCTTCTCGGCCGGCCACACCATGGCGCGCTACCGCACTGCCTTCTACGAGCCTGTGGTCGCCGACTGGTCGAATTTCGGCAACTGGACGCAGTCCGGATCGAAGACCGCCACCGAGCGCGCCACCGGCGTCTGGAAACGCATCCTTGCCGATTTCCAGGCGCCGTCCGCCGCGGCCGCCACCGCCGGTGTGCTCGACGAGTTCATCGCCAAGCGCACCGAGCAAGGCGGCGCGGCGCCGGTGTCGTGACGAATTACATCGGGCGCTTGTCGCCGGCCTTTTGCCGGTCGTGGCGTGTATCGGTATCCGTCTGTTTGTGCTTGTCGGCGGCAATCCTGCGGATGCGGTCGAAGCGGCTTTCTTCGGCCGGCTTGGTGGCCGGAACGCCATTTGGTTTCGGGACGAACGTGATCATCTGTCGATCTCCCTGTCGTTGTTGACTGGTCTTTCTGGCTGACGGAAACCTTCGGGCACGCCGGGAACAATCACGGCGGCCATTGTTCTCGCTACCCTATCCGGATCTCGCGGGCGGGTCTTGCAGGCGGTGGTCAGTAGCCGCCCATGCCGCCACCGGCGCCCGCGGGCGCCGCGTCCTTGACCGGAATGTCGGTGATCATGGCTTCGGCTGTGATCAAGAGGCCGGCGATCGAACAGGCGTCCTGCAGTGCGGTGCGCACCACTTTAGCCGGATCGACGATACCGGCCTTGATCATGTCGACATAGACCTCGTTCTGGGCGTCGAAGCCCTGATTGTGGTCCTTGCTGTCGGAGAGCTTGCCGACAACGATCGAGCCCTCGACGCCGGAATTCTCGGCGATTTGGCGGATCGGCGCCTCAAGCGCGCGCAGCACGATCGAGATGCCGGCGGTGACGTCGGCGTTGGCGCCGTTCAGACCCGCAAGCGCCGACCTTGCACGCAGCAGAGCCACGCCGCCGCCGGGCACGATGCCTTCCTCGACCGCCGCGCGCGTGGCGTTCAGCGCGTCGTCGATGCGGTCCTTCTTTTCCTTGACTTCCGATTCGGTGGCGCCGCCGACACGGATGACGGCAACGCCGCCGGCCAGTTTCGCCAGCCGCTCCTGCAGCTTTTCCTTGTCGTAGTCGGAGGTCGTCTCCTCGATCTGCCCCTTGATCTGGGCGATGCGCGCCTGGATGGTCGCCTTGGTGCCGGCGCCGTCGATGATCGTGGTGGTGTCCTTCTCGATCAGCACGCGCTTGGCGCGACCGAGCATCTCGATGGTGACGTTTTCGAGCTTGATGCCGAGATCCTCGGAAATCATCTGGCCCGATGTCAGCACCGCGATGTCTTCCAGCATCGCCTTGCGGCGGTCGCCGAAGCCCGGCGCCTTGACGGCCGCGACCTTGAGGCCGCCGCGCAGTTTGTTGACGACCAGGGTGGCCAGCGCCTCGCCTTCGACGTCTTCCGAAATGATCAGCAGCGGCCGGCCGCTTTGCACCACCGCTTCGAGGATCGGCAGCATCGCCTGCAGGTTGCCGAGCTTTTTCTCGTGGATGAGCACGTAGGGCTCTTCCAGCTCGACGCGCATCTTGTCGGCGTTGGTGACGAAATAGGGCGAGAGATAGCCGCGGTCGAACTGCATGCCTTCGACGACGTCGAGCTCGGTGTCGGCGGTCTTGGCCTCCTCGACGGTGATGACGCCGTCATTGCCGACCTTGTCCATCGCCTTGGCGATCATCTCGCCGACCGTTGCGTCGCCGTTGGCGGCGATCGTGCCGACCTGGGCGATCTCGGCCGACGACTTGACCTTCTTGGCCTTCGACTTGATCTCGCCGACGACGGCGGCCACGGCCTGGTCGATGCCGCGCTTGAGATCCATCGGATTCATGCCGGCGGCGACCAGCTTGGCGCCTTCGCGCAGGATCGAAGCGGCCAGCACCGTTGCGGTGGTGGTGCCGTCACCGGCAAGATCGTTGGTCTTCGAGGCCACTTCGCGCACCATCTGCGCGCCCATGTTCTCGAACTTGTCGGTGAGTTCGATTTCCTTGGCGACAGTGACACCGTCCTTGGTGACGCGCGGCGCGCCATAGGCCTTGTCGATGATCACATTGCGGCCCTTGGGGCCGAGCGTCACCTTGACGGCGTTGTTGAGGAGCTCGACGCCGCGCAGCATGCGGTCGCGCGCATCGGTGGAGAATTTGATTTCCTTGGCGGACATGGTTTTTCCAGTTCGTATTTGGAGTGGATCAATCGCCGCGCGGAACGCGCAGCGCTGCTGTCTCTAAAGTCCTGCGGCGTCCGAAAGGACGCGCGATGCGCCGATCAGGCAGCCTTCTTGGCGGCCACGGCCTTGGCGGCACTGCTTTTCTCGGTGGCGGCCGTCTCACTCTTGTCGATGACGCCCATGATGTCGGCTTCCTTCATGATCAAAAGGTCCTCGCCGTCGATCTTGACCTCGGTGCCCGACCATTTGCCGAACAGGATGAAGTCGCCGGCCTTGACGTCGAGCGGAACAAGCGCGCCGCTTTCATCGCGAACCCCTGGGCCGACGGCGACGACTTCGCCTTCCTGCGGCTTTTCCTTGGCATTGTCGGGAATGATGATGCCACCTTTGGATTTGGTGTCACCTTCGGCGCGCCGAATGACGACGCGGTCGTGGAGTGGCCGGAATTTCATGGGAGCTTCTTTCTGGGGCCGGCATAGGCGGCCGCTGCCTTTCTTATAGGCCCGTTGGCACTCGATAGATAGGAGTGCTAAAAATTATTCTCGGCAAAAATTAAATATTTAAAAGTATTATGTTGCCATCCGATTTTGAGATGTCACGATGCGCCTAAATATTTCAAAAAATTGAATTTTGAGGGCAGAGTGACTATCTAAATCGTAAGTTCAATTCCACGATTTCGGGCGCGAAGGAGATTTAAGCAATGGCCGCAGGCAATCAGAGCATCATGGAAAAAGCTGAGGCCCGCTTCATGGACAAGCAGAAGAAAACGGCCGAGCGCAGCAAGGCAACCGCCGATTACGTATCCGAGGCGAAAGCCAGGGAGATCAAGACAGCAAGGCTTAGGGAATTGCGCCTGGCCAAGGAAGAGGCTGACCGGGTAGCGGAGGCCTTGAACCCGACACCGAAGAAGAAGCGGGCGGCAGTCAAGAAAACCGTCGCGGCGCCGAAGGGAGTGAAGTCATGAGCCTTACATTTCCCAACCGAAGCCGCTCCTATGACGAGGCTGGCAGACGAATTCGCTTCGTTGGCCACGACGGCATGTTCCAGATTTCCTTCTCTGTCGCCGCGGATGCCATTTCCAGTGCACCGCCAGGAACGGCTACCGCCGAAGCCACCTATCTGGCGGCTTTCGACACAGCCGCCGGCCCCATCCACGACGTCGCCAGCAAGGCCTACGCCCGTACGCGCAAGAGCATATATGTGCTGACCGCCGCCGATTTCGCCTGAATGGAATCGCGGCGTCTTTTGATTGCCGAACGCTAGCTGCATATGTAGACGGTGTCAGGCCTGCGAGTGGCTGACCGCTAGGTCTCGTGATCTGGCGCGGCCACTTGCAGGTGGTTACGCTTTGTTGGCAATGGACGGGAAATGACGGCGCCTGGCGATTTGATGCAAGCCTTGTTCTTGAGGTTGAAGAGCGATCGCTCGCTCTCGGCGCTGCTTGGCGGCACCGGGCTACTCGAGCGTGCGAACGACAAGGCGGCCTTTCCGCACGTCACCTATGGCCGGACCAGCGCCTTCAATCTGGACACCGGCGCCGACAACGACAACGACCAGCTCGTCACGTTCCATATCTGGTCTAAGACCCAGGGCGAAGCCGAGACGCGCCTGATCATGGACAGCATCCGCACCCGCCTCGACGGCGCGGCTCTTTCCATCGGCTCGCGCGCCCAGACGCGCCTGTCGCTGGAATTCGCCGAGGCTCACTATGACGAGGACTTGGCGGTCCACCACGGGCTGCTGCGTTTTCGCGCGCTGACGCAGGAAAGCGCCTGATCGAACTCGGTATCGTCCTAAAGCTGCGCCTGGATCGCGGCCTTGTCGATGACCGACCAGACCTCGCGGATGCGGCCGTTCTGGAATTCGTAGAAGACGTTTTCGGCAAAGGAAACGCGCTTGCCGTGGACGGGCAGGCCGAACAGCACGCCCTTGGGATGGCAGTCGAAATGCAGGCGGGCCGCCACCCGGGGTGGCTCCGTGACCAGAAACTCGATGTTGAAGCGCAGGTCGGGGATCGCCGCGAAGTCGCCTTCCAGCATGCGGCGATAGCCCGACAGGCCGATCGTTTCCCCGTTATATTGCACCTCATCGCCGACGGCGCGGCCGAGAGTGTCCCAGTCCTGGGCATTCAGGCAGGCGATGTAGCCCCGGTAGAGATCGGCAAGGTCCTCGCGCATAATCCATCCTTCCATGATCGGCGGCTTGTTCTACATTAACTGGCGCAGGGCGGAGAATCCGCATCCAAAAAGCGTAGCGGGTCGACTGATTTTCCGCCTATGAATTTGCCGCCGGTGTGAGGGACCCGCCATTGACAGGATGTCTCGCGCGTGGCGGGCATGGATTTGCGTCATTCACCGTTCATTTCACGTTCAGCCCATATGCGTTAGAACCGTGATCATGAAGAACTTTGGCTCTCATCTCCATTTCGTGACGCTGGCGCTGGCCGCCGCCGGGCTTTTTACGTCGCAGGCGACAGCGTTGCCGGTCATCCAGCCGTCGGTCGATCAGCCGGTCGTGCTGGCGGCGGGCGACTGCTACGCGATCGGCCAGCAGGTGGCGGCGCAGAATGGCGGAACGCTTGCCAAGGCATCCCAGGCCAACCGAGGCGGCCAGCAGGTCTGCGTCATCGTCGTGCTGGTGCCCGGCAAGGACGGCCAGCGTCCGCGCCGCTCGGAGATCGTGGTTCCGGCAGGCTGACGCCCGCGTTTCCCAGGCCCCTGGAATCGGCCTATAGCTTTCCCCTCAACAGGCTCAGAAATCATGCGCGTGCTCGTCGTCGAGGATGACAAGGATCTCAACCGGCAACTGGCCGATGCGCTGGTCGACGCCGGCTATGTCGTCGACCGCGCCTATGATGGCGAGGAAGGGCATTTCCTCGGCGACACCGAGCCTTACGACGCTGTCGTTCTCGATATCGGCCTGCCGCAGATGGACGGCATCAGCGTCGTCGAGCGCTGGCGCCGCAATGGCCGCAAGATGCCGGTGCTGATCCTCACCGCGCGCGACCGCTGGAGCGACAAGGTCTCCGGCATCGATGCCGGCGCCGACGATTACGTGACAAAGCCGTTCCATATCGAGGAGGTGCTGGCGCGGGTCAGGGCGCTGATCCGCCGCGCCGCCGGTCACGCCTCGTCGGAACTGACCTGCGGGCCGCTTCGCCTCGACACCAAGGCCTCCAAGGCCGATGTCAACGGCCTGCCGCTGAAGCTCACCTCGCACGAATTCCGGCTGCTTGCCTATCTGATGCACCATATGGGCGAGGTGGTGTCGCGCACCGAACTGGTCGAGCATCTCTATGACCAGGATTTCGACCGCGATTCCAACACCATCGAAGTGTTCGTCGGCCGGCTTCGCAAGAAGATGGGCATCGACATGATCGAAACCGTGCGGGGCATGGGCTATCGCATGCGTGAACCGGAGGCGTGACGCGGAACCGCTGCAGCCAACCATGACGACGCGCCTTTCGCGGCTGCGGTTCTGGCCGCGCTCGCTGACCTTCCGCGTCATCGCCTTTTCCACCATCTGGGCGATCCTGACGCTGGTCGTCATCTTCACCCTGATCACCACGCTTTACCGCCAGGCCAGCGAACGCGGCTTCGACAGCCTGTTGTCGGCGCATCTGTTCAACCTGATCGGGTCGGTTGGCATTTCCGACAATGGCGCGCTGACCGGCACGCCTGACCTTGGCGACCTGCGCTTTTCGGAGCCCAATTCCGGCTGGTACTGGTCGGTCGAGCCGGCTTCCGAAGGCGTCCATGGCGAGATCCATTCCTCCTCGATGACGACCTCGATCCTGTCGCCGAGCGTCGCCGAAGTACCCTTCAACTCGAATTTCCAGCGCAGCTACGCGGCGGAAGGCATCAAGGGCGAGCAGTTGCAGGTTTTCGAGAGCGAGTTCGTGCTCGATGCCAAGAACCGCGCCGCGCGGTTCCGGGTGATGGGCAACCATACCGAGCTGGAACAGGAGATCGCCAGTTTCCAGCGCCGCCTGCTCACCTATCTGTCGCTGTTCGGCGTCGGCATGATTGCCATCAACGCCATCGCCATCCTGCTCGGCCTGCAGCCTTTGCGGCGCGTGCGCAACGCGCTGGCGATGGTGCGCGAAGGCACCGCGCAGCGGCTCGACGGCAGCTTCCCGGCCGAGATCGAGCCCCTGGCCAATGAGACCAACGCCCTGATCGAGAACAACAGGCGCATCGTCGAGCGCTCGCGCACGCAGGTCGGCAATCTCGCCCATTCGCTGAAGACGCCGCTGGCGGTGCTGATCAACGAGGGCCGCGCGCTCGGCGGGCCAAAGGGCCAGCTTATCGCCGAGCAGGCAGCCTCGATGCAAAAACAGGTTGACCATTACCTGCAGCGCGCCCGCGTCGCCGCCCAGCGCGACAGCGTTGTCTTTCGCACGCCGGTTTCGCCGCTGGTCGAGCGCATGGTGCGCGTGCTGCAGAAGCTCAACCCGCAAACGAAGCTATCGCTGTCGCTGCCGCCGATGGAGATCGTTTTTGCCGGCGAGCGCGAGGATCTCGAGGAATTACTCGGAAATCTGCTGGATAATGCCGTGAAATGGGCAAAGAGCGCCGCGATGGTGTCGGTCGCCGCTGTGCCGGGAAGCATCAACCTGTTTGAAATCGTTATAGAGGACGACGGTCCGGGCATTCCCGAAGACAGCGCGCGGGACGTGTTGAAGCGTGGCAAGAGACTGGATGAGACGAAGCCCGGAACCGGGCTTGGCCTTGCCATTGTCGCCGATCTCGTCAACGAGTATGGAGGCGCCCTGGCGCTGGAACGGTCCAGCATGGGCGGCCTGAGGGTGGTGGTGAGATTGCGGAGCCTCCAATAATGTTTTTTATCGATTTTCGGGCGGCCGGCCGCGGCCAAATTTCCGACAAATATCAATACTATGGCCGTAATACTCCCTCGATGGCGCGGCCCCCAGTCCATCAAAATGTCCATCTCGCCCAAGAGAACCGGTTGCTGGCATGAAGATTCGCGTCGCGCTCGTATCCGTCCTGCTCGCCGTTTCCGGCTGCACGACGCTGGGCAGGGGTGGTCCCACTTCTCCGGCCACGCCCGTGTCCACGACGCCGTCCGGCGGCAAGGTGTCGACCAGCATCGTTTCGGCCATGAATGGCGGGCTGATCGGCGGATCGATCGGCTCGGGCCTGAGCGATACCGAAAAGCGCAAGGGGCTTGAGGCCGAGTACAAGGCGCTGGAATACAACACCAGCGGCCAGAAGGTGACGTGGAAGAGCGACAACTCGACCCGCTATGGCGAGGTCGTCGCCGCCCAGCCGTACCGGGTCGGCTCGCAGGATTGCCGCCAGTACACCCATACCGTTTATACCAACGGTGCGGGCGTCACCGCGCGCGGCACCGCTTGTCGCAACACCGACGGCAGTTGGACGCCGCTGAGCTAAAGAGTTTCTGACCGCCGTCGACGGTTGGCAGCATGCGCGTCGCCAAAGCGTCGCAGGACATGCGTGTTGGCAGGGCAGGGCTCTGCCTTTATTGGAAGAGCCATGCTTTTCTGGGTCATAGCCGCAATCCTAACGCTGGGCGCCAGCCTGGCGGTTCTTTTGCCGCTCACCGGCGGCTTGAGAGGGGCGTCGTCGGCCGGCGATCATGACCTCGAGGTCTACCGCGACCAGCTTTCCGAGCTCGACCGCGACATGGCGCGCGGCCTCATCCAGCCAAGCGAGGCCGAGGAGGCGCGCGCCGAAATCGGCCGCCGCATCCTGCGCCTCGGCGCGGCTGCCCAACCGGGCACCACAGCCGCCAGTCCATCGCGCGGCGCCAGACTGGTCGCCAGCGCGGCCGTGCTTGCCGTCCCGCTGTTGAGCTGGGGGCTTTACGGCGTGCTCGGTTCGCCCGACCTGCCTTCGCAGCCGCTGGCCGAACGTCTGGCCAAGAACCCGGCCGATTCCTCGGTCGATGAGCTCGTAGCCCGCGCGGAAGCGCATCTTGCGGCCAATCCGCAGGACGGCAAGGGTTGGGACGTGCTGGCGCCGGTCTATCTGCGCCTGCAGCGCTACGCCGACGCGACAACCGCCTATCGCAACGCTATTCGTCTCGACGGCGACAGTGCCGCTCGCCGGGCGGGTCTAGGCGAAGCGATTGCCAGTGCCGCCGGTGGCATCGTCTCTGCCGACGCTCAAGATGCTTTCGAAGCGGCGCTGAAGCTCGATCCGGCCAATGCCAAGGCGAATTTCTACCTGGCGGTCGGCCTTGCCCAGGAAGGCAGGAAGGCAGAAGCCGTAGCGGCCTGGCAGAAGATGCTTGACCAGCTGGCGCCGGATTCGCCGTGGCGCAGCGCTGTCCAGCAGGCGTTGGCCGAGGCGATGGCGCCCGCGGAAGCGGCTGGCGCCACGACCAATGGCCCGGATGCGCAGCAGGTGGAAGCGGCCCAGCAGATGGCGCCGCAGGACAGGCAGGCGATGATCGAGACCATGGTTGCCGGCCTTGACGACAAATTGAAGCGGAATCCACATGACGAGGAAGGATGGATGCGGCTCATTCGTTCCTATGTCGTGCTCGGCAAGGCCGATCAGGCGCGTGATGCGCTCGGCCGCGCAATTGCGGCCTTTGGCGCCGGCAGTGAGCAGGCCAAGAAGTTTACCGCCCTTGCTGCCTCCCTCGGCGTGACGGCGACGGAGTAGGGCAATGACGCGCAAGCAGAAGCGATTGTCGGTGATCCTGGCCGGGCTGGCGTTCCTCGCTGCCGCTGCCGGGCTCACCTTCTACGCGCTCGGCCAGAAAGCCTCCTATTTCTACATGCCGGCCGATCTCGCCACTGCGAGCGTGCCGCCCGGGCAGCGCATCCGCCTCGGCGGACTGGTCGAGAAAGGCACCGTCGTGCGTGGCCAGGGCGCCACCGTCGCCTTCTCGGTCACTGACAAATCGAAATCGGTCAAGGTCACCTACACCGGCATCCTGCCCGACCTCTTCCGCGAGGAGCAGGGCGTCATCACCGAGGGCGCGTTTGGCCAGGATGGCGTGTTTGTCGCCGACAGCGTGCTGGCCAAGCATGACGAGCGCTACATGCCCAAGGAAGTCGCCGACGGGCTGAAGGCGAAAGGCGTCTGGCAGGAAAGCACGAACTGATGGTCGAGACTGGACACTTCGCCCTCGTCCTCGCCTTCGCGCTGTCGCTGGTGCAGATGCTGGTGCCGTTGATCGGCGCCCGCACCGGCAATCAGCGGCTGATGGCGGTCGGTGGCCCGGTCACGGTCACCGGCTTTGCGCTGACGGCGCTCTCTTTCGCGGCGCTGGCGAGCGCCTATGCCAGTTCCGATTTCTCGGTGGCGAGCGTATGGGAGAATTCCCATTCGCTGCAACCGATGATCTACAAGATCACCGGCACCTGGGGAAACCACGAAGGCTCGATGCTGCTGTGGGTGCTCATCCTGACCTTCTTCGGCGCTCTGGTCGCCGTCTTCGGCAACAATCTGCCGGCAACGCTCAAGGCCAATGTGCTTGCCGTGCAGGGCATGATCGGCGCCGCCTTCTTCCTGTTCATCCTGGCGACGTCCAACCCGTTCATTCGCTTGAATCCGGCGCCGATCGAAGGCCGCGACTTGAACCCGATCCTGCAGGATCTCGGCCTCGCCATCCATCCGCCGATGCTCTATCTCGGCTATGTCGGCTTCTCGATCTGCTTCTCGTTTTCGGTCGCCGCGCTCATCGAGGGCCGCATCGACGCCTCCTGGGCGCGCTGGGTGCGGCCGTGGACGCTGGTCGCCTGGATGTTTTTGACCGGCGGCATCGCCATGGGCTCCTACTGGGCCTATTACGAGCTCGGCTGGGGCGGCTTCTGGTTCTGGGACCCGGTCGAGAACGCCTCTTTCATGCCATGGCTTGCCGGCACGGCGCTGCTGCATTCGGCGATCGTCATGGAAAAGCGCTCGGCGCTGAAGATCTGGACGCTGCTGCTTGCCATCCTGACCTTCTCACTGTCGCTGCTCGGCACCTTCCTGGTGCGCTCCGGCGTGCTGACCTCGGTGCACGCCTTTGCCACCGATCCGACGCGCGGCGTGTTCATCCTCTGCATCCTGACGCTTTTCATCGGCGGCTCGCTGGCGCTGTTTGCGCTGCGCGCCTCGCGGTTGACGGCAGGCGGCCTGTTCCAGCCGATTTCGCGCGAGGGCGCGCTGGTCTTGAACAATCTGTTCCTCACCACGGCAACCGCCACCGTGCTCGTCGGCACGCTCTACCCGTTGGCGCTGGAGGCGCTGACCGGCGGCAAGATTTCGGTCGGCGCGCCGTTCTTCGACCTCACCTTCGGCCCGCTGATGTTACCGCTGCTGGCGATCGTGCCCTTCGGCCCGCTGCTGGCTTGGAAGCGCGGCGACATCCTTGCCGCCTCGCAGCGCCTGATGGCGGCTTTCGCGCTGGCGCTTGGCGCCGTGCTGGTCACAGGCCTCTTCATCCACGGGGCCTCGGTATTCGCCGCGCTTGGTGTCGGCCTTGCCGTCTGGCTGGTCGCCGGGGCGCTGACCGACCTTGCGGTCAAGGCGGGGGTTGGCTCGGTCACGCCTGCTGTCATGGTCAGGCGCTTCATCGGCTTGCCACGTTCGGTCTTCGGCACGGCGCTTGCCCATCTCGGCCTCGGGCTGACGCTTTTGGGCATCGTCGGCACGCTCTGCTTCGGCACCGAGAAGATCCTCACCATGAAACCGGGCGAGACGGTGGAACTGTCCGGCCACAGCGTTCGCTTCGAAGGCCTTTTTCCGCAGAAGGGGCCGAACTTCACCGAGGACCGCGGCCGCTTTGTGCTGATCTCGAACGGATTTGAAGACGGCGAGATCACGTCGGCCAAACGCTTCTATCCTGTCCGCCAGACGGTGACGACCGAGTCCGGCATCCGCACGCTCGGCTTCAGCCAGCTCTATCTGTCGCTCGGCGACGAGAGCAACGACGGCTCGGTGGTCGTGCGCCTGTGGTGGAAGCCGTTGGTGACGCTGATCTGGGGTGGCGGCCTGGTGATGATGGCGGGCGCCGCGATGTCGCTGCTCGACCGCCGCTTGCGTGTCGGAGCGCCGGCGAAGCGGCGCAAATTGGCAACCGCGACGGCGACCGCGAGCCCGACATGAAGGCGAGGTTTTCATTCGCCTCGTTGGTTCTGCTGCTGGCCTTGCTTTTTGCCGGCGCCGCCCAGGCGGTGAAGCCCGACGAGGTGTTGCAGGACCCGGCGCTCGAGGCGAGGGCGCGCGCGCTGTCGGAAGGTCTGCGCTGCATGGTCTGCCAGAACCAGTCGATCGACGAATCCGATGCCGATCTCGCCCGCGACCTGCGCATCCTGGTGCGCCAGCGCCTCGTTGCCGGCGACACCGACCAGCAGGTGATGGATTATATCGTCTCGCGCTATGGCGAGTTCGTTTTGCTCAAGCCGCGCTTCGGCCTGCGCACCGCGCTTTTGTGGGGCACGCCGGTGCTCCTGCTGCTCATAGGCGGCGCCTTCATCTTGTTCAGCGCCCGTTCGCGCCGTCCATCCTCGTCGGCGCTTTCAGCCGAAGAGCAGGCGGCGCTTGAAAAGATGCTGCAGCGCGACTGAGCGGGTCGGGCGCCAACATTACAAAACTTTCATGTCGCGGAAATGGCGCCGTAATGTGCGGCTCTCTAATCCTCTTGCCCGAGGATGCATCGCCTGAGCGCATCCAGGTCCATAGAGGATAAGAACCCCATGAATATTGCCCCCAATTCATTGTCCGTCACCCGCAAGCGCCTGACGGCGGCCGTGGCGTCGCTCGCCCTTATCGGCACGGTCGGCGCCGGCATGCTCGCAACCGGCACCGCCCCCGTGCTGGCCGACGCCGTGCGTGTCGAAGCTCCGCAAATGCCAAGCTTCGCCGATGTCGTCGAGCACGTCTCGCCGGCCGTCGTCAGCGTCAAGGTCAAGGCCAAGATCCAGCCGACCGCCGATGACGGCTCCGACGACCAGGACGGTTTCGACAACCTGCCCGACAATCCGCAGCTGCGCCAATTCTTCAAGCAGTTCCGCGGCTTCGGCGACCAGGGCCAGGGCGGCCAGTTCGGCCAGCGCCACTTCAACCATCGCAATCCCGGCAACGGCGAGCCGCGCCCGATCGCCCAGGGGTCCGGCTTCTTCATCTCGGAAGACGGCTACCTCGTCACCAACAACCATGTCGTCTCGGAAGGCTCGAACTACACGGTCGTCACCAATGACGGCAAGGAGCTCGACGCCAAGCTGATCGGCACCGATCCGCGCACCGACCTCGCCGTGCTGAAGGTCGATGGCGGTGACAAGAAGTTCACCTATGTCGACTTCGCCGACGATTCCAAGGTCCGCATCGGTGACTGGGTGGTTGCCGTCGGCAATCCGTTCGGACTCGGCGGCACGGTCACCGCCGGCATCGTCTCGGCCCGTGGCCGTGACATCGGCGCCGGTCCCTATGACGACTTCATCCAGATCGACGCTTCGGTCAATCGCGGCAATTCGGGTGGCCCGACCTTCAACCTCAACGGCCAGGTGATCGGCATCAACACCGCCATCTTCTCGCCGTCGGGCGGCAGCGTCGGCATTGCCTTCGACATCCCGGCCTCGACCGCCAAGCAGATCGTCCAGGACCTGATGAAGAGCGGCTCCGTCCAGCGCGGCTGGCTCGGCGTCGAGATCCAGCCGGTCACCTCCGACATCGCCGAGTCGCTCGGCCTGAAGTCGGGCAAGGGCGCGCTGGTTTCGAGCGCCCAGGACGCCGGCCCGGGCAAGAAGGCAGGCATCGCTGCCGGCGACGTCATCACCCAGGTCGACGGCAAGGATATCGACTCGCCGAAGGAGTTGGCCCGCACCATTGGCGGCTATTCGCCGGGCAAGTCGGTCGACGTCACCGTCTGGCGCAACGGCAAGAACGAGACGGTCAAGGTCGATCTCGGCACGCTGCCGGCCAGCGACAAGCAGGCCTCGAACGACGACGGCAAGCAGCAGGCGCCGGCCGCCAAGGCCGACACGCTCGCCGATCTTGGCCTGACCGTCACCAAGGCGGAAAAGGGCAAGGGTCTGGTGGTCACCGATGTCGATCCCGACAGCGACGCTGCCGATCGTGGCATTCAGCCCGGCGACGTCATCACCTCGATCAATTCGAACGATGTGAACACCACCGACGACGTTTCCAAGGCGATGGCAGACGCCGCCAAGGCCGGTCGCAAGGCCGTGCTGATGCAGATCACCCGTGACGACAGCAACCGCTTCGTCGCGCTGCCGGTCGGCAAGGGCTGACATCTCAGCTTTCAGCTTTTCCCTGCGGCGGTATCAACACCCCCGAGCCGCCGCCGGGAAAACATGGGGCCGAACACGTCAGTCAGTCACCGTGTTTCGCTCCTGGCGGCAGCGGGTTCCCATCCCCGCTGCCGCTTTAACTTAGAGCATGTCACCCAAAAGTGGGTCCCGGTTTTGGGATAACGACATGCGGCTTTGATAAGGCACGCACAATGACTGCCCCTCAACCTTCCACCGAAATCGCGTATAACGGCCCGATGAAGATTCTCGTCATGGAAGACGATCGTGAGGCGGCGGACTATTTGCAGAAAGCCTTCGCCGAAGCGGGCCACACCGCCCATGTCGCCGGCGATGGCGAGACCGGCTTCGCGCTGGCCGATGCCGGCGACTATGACGTGATGGTGGTCGACCGCCTGATGCCGCGCCGCGACGGCCTGTCGGTGATCGCCGCACTTCGCTCGCGCGGCAACACCACGCCGGTGCTGATCCTGTCGGCGCTGGGCGAGGTCGACGACCGCGTCACCGGCCTGCGCGCCGGCGGCGACGATTATCTCACCAAGCCTTACGCCTTTTCCGAGCTGCTCGCCCGTGTCGAGGTGTTGAACCGCCGCGCCAGCGCGCGCGAATTCGAGACGGTCTACCGCGTCGGCGATCTTGAGCTCGACCGGCTGTCGCATTCGGTCAAACGCGCCGGGCGCGAGATCACGCTGCAGCCGCGCGAGTTCCGCCTGCTCGAATATCTGATGCGCCATGCCGGCCAGGTGGTGACGCGCACCATGCTGCTCGAAAATGTCTGGGACTACCATTTCGATCCGCAGACCAACGTCATCGACGTCCATGTCTCGCGGCTGCGCGGCAAGATCGAGAAAGGCTTCGACAAGCCGATCCTGCACACGATCCGCGGCGCCGGCTACATGCTGAAGGGCGGGTAAAGCCTACTATGGCTCTTTCCCTGCCTGCCATCATGAAGACGACGGCGGCGCGGCTCTCGGCGCTTTATCTTCTGCTCTTCGCGCTCTGCGCCGTGTTGCTGGTCTTTTACATGACCTCGCTGTCGGCGCGCATGCTGACCGCGCAGACCCAGGACACCATAAACGACGAGGTGCTGGGCTTGGCCCGCGCCTACAAAAAGGGCGGCTTGCCGATGCTGGTGCGCGTGGTCGAAAATCGCTCCCGTCAGCCTGGCGCCAACCTTTATCTGATCGCCGACGCCAATGGCCAGATCCTGACCGGCAATGTGCAAGCCCTGGAACCTGGCGTGATCGATACCGAGGGCTGGACGACCGACCCCTTCTCCTACAAGCGCTTCGGCGAAGGTGAGCTTGACCGTCTGCGCAGCGGGATGTCCGACCAGACGACGTCTCCTGCAACCGGCGACAACGCAACACCGCAGGCCGAAGGCGAGAAGGGGCACAATGCCATCGCGCTGGTGCTGCGGCTACCCAATCAGATGATCCTGCTGGTCGGCCGCGACCTTGGCGAGCCGGAGCGCTTCCGCGCCGTCATCAAACGCGCCTTGATGTTGTCGCTCGGCATGATGGGCCTCGGCGGGCTGTTGATCTGGTTCTTCGTCGGCCATGCCGCCTTGAAGCGCATCGACAGCGTCTCCGATGCCAGCCGCCGCATATTGGGCGGCGACCTGTCCGGGCGGTTGCCGGTGACCGGCGCCGGCGACGAGTTCGACCGCCTCTCGGAAAGCCTCAACACGATGCTTGCCCGCATCGCCATGCTGAACGAAGGCCTGAAGCAGGTTTCCGACAACATCGCCCACGACCTCAAGACGCCGTTGACCCGGCTGCGCAACCGCGCCGAGGCCACGCTTGCCGGAAAGCACAAGACAGACGCCTACCGCCAGGCGCTGGAGAGCACGATCGCCGAATCCGACCAGCTGATAAAAACCTTCAACGCCATCCTGATGATCTCGCGGCTGGAGGCGGGCTATTCGTCCGAGACGACCAGCCCGGTCGACCTTGCCGCCACGATGAGCGATGTCGTCGAGCTCTACGAGCCGGTGGCGGAGGAAGCTGGCGTCGTGCTGGAAGTCTCGGCGCCGGATGCCCTTGTCGTCAACGGCAACCGCGAGCTGATCGGTCAGGCGCTCTCAAACATCGTCGACAACGCCATCAAATATTCGACGGATGCGACCGAGAGTCCGAAAGTGCGCCTCACGCTGGAGCGCGTCGGCAACGAGATCAGGCTTGCCGTCGTCGACAACGGCCATGGCATTCCCGATGATGGCGACCGCGCGCGCGCCACCGAGCGCTTCGTACGGCTGGAGAAGAGCCGCTCGCAGCCAGGATCGGGCCTTGGCTTGAGCCTCGCCAAGGCGATCATGACTTTCCACAATGGCAGGCTTGATCTTGCGCCCGCCAATCCCGGATTGTCCGTGGTCATGAGTTTCCCGGCGCGGGAGACGCATTGATGGCGGTGAGAATGGGGAAGAAAAAGGTCGAATCCGGGTGGCGGCTCAGCCCAACCTTGGCGCTTCGTCCGCTGGATAAGGCCCATGCCCGGCGCGAATTGTCGGAAATTGCCGACGCCGCCGAGGAGGAAGGTCTTTTACGTCTCGCGGGTTTCCTGGCAGGCGAGGGACCTTCGCAGGATCTGCTTGCCGCCATTTTCGACCTGTCGCCTTTCCTGCGCGACCTGGCGCGTCGACGGCCGGCCATTCTCGACACGTTGTTCGACCAGACCATTGAAAAACGACTGCTCGCCATCGCCGAAGCGATCGCAAGTGCCGCGAGCGCCGAGGACGTCTCGGAATCGGCGCTGATGATGCAGCTCAGGCAATGGAAGACCGAGGCGCATTTCCTCATCGCGCTTGCTGATCTTTCAGGCGAGGCGGATGCCTCGGCCTCCGTGCGCCGGCTCAGCGATCTTGCCGACGCTTGCACCGGCGCCGCCGTCGATTTCCTGCTGCTCGACGCGCACCGGCAGGGCAAGCTCAAGCTGCCCAGCCCTGAAAATCCGGCGCGCGGTTCGGGTTGGATCCTGCTCGGCATGGGCAAGCTCGGCGCGCATGAGCTGAATTTTTCCTCCGACATCGATCTCGTCGTCTTCTTCGATCCGGAAGCGCCTGCCGTCACCGATCCGCTCGACGCCACGGAGCTGTTTTCGCGGCTGACCCGGCGCCTGGTGCGCATCCTGCAGGACCGCACCGAGCACGGCTATGTCTTCCGCACCGATCTCAGGCTGCGGCCCGATCCCGGTTCGACGCCGTTGGCGATTCCGGTCGAGGCGGCGCTTCGCTACTACGAAGCGCGCGGCCAGAACTGGGAGCGCGCCGCCATGATCAAGGCGCGTCCGGTGGCCGGCGATCTTGAAGCGGGTGCTGCCTTCCTCAAGGAATTGCAGCCCTATGTCTGGCGCAAATATATGGACTATGCGGCGATCGCCGACGTTCATTCGATCAAGCGTCAGATCCATGCCCATAAGGGTCATGGCGAGATCGCCGTCAAAGGCCATAACGTCAAGCTTGGCCGCGGCGGCATCCGCGAGATCGAGTTCTTCGTCCAGACGCAGCAGCTGATCGCCGGTGGCCGCTTTCCGGAACTGCGCGGCCGCGAGACGGTGCCGATGCTGGCGGCGCTCGCCGCGCGCGGCTGGATCACCGCCGAGGCGCGCGACGCGCTCGCCCGCCAATACTGGTTCCTGCGCCGTGTCGAGCACGCCATCCAGATGGTGGCGGACGAACAGACGCATATCCTGCCGGACAGCGACGAGGAGCTGCAACGCATCGCGCTGATGCTGGGCTTTGCCGGCGAAGCGGAATTTTCCAAGGCGTTCCGCGCCGCGCTGCAGGAGGTCGAACGCCACTATGCGGCGCTGTTCGAGACCGCACCCGAGCTCTCGGCGGGCGTCGGCAATCTGGTCTTCACCGGCGATGTCGACGATCCCGACACGCTGCGGACCTTGCACGGTCTCGGCTTCCAGCGGGCAAGCGACATTTGCCGCGTCATTCGCGGCTGGCATTTCGGCCGCTATCGCGTCACCCGGTCGGCTGAAGCGCGCGAGCGGCTGACGGAACTGACGCCGGCGCTGCTGAAAGCCTTCGGCCTGACCCGCCGCGCCGACGAGGCGCTGATGCGCTTCGATGAATTCCTTGCCGGCCTACCGGCAGGCATCCAGCTGTTCTCGCTGCTGCAGTCGAACCCGGCGCTGTTGAAGCTGATGGCGACGATCATGGGCGCGGCGCCCAGGCTGGCGGCCATCATCACACGCCGGCCGCATGTCTTTGATGGCCTGCTCGACCCGGCGCTGCTGACCGAGCTGCCCAACCGCGCCTATCTCTCGGCGCGGCTTGCCGCCTTCATCGAGGGCGACCGCGCCTATGAGGATGTGCTCGATCGCCTGCGCATCTTTGCGTCCGAGCAGAAATTCCTGATCGGCGTGCGCCTGCTTGCCGGCTCGATCGATCCGGCGCGGGCGGGTCGTGCCTTTTCCGATCTCGCCGACCTCACCATTGAGGCGGCGCTCAACGCGGTCGCCGCCGAATTCGCGCTGCGCCATGGCAGGATCGCAGGCGCCAGGGTGGCGTTGCTCGGCATGGGCAAGCTTGGCAGCCGCGAATTGACCGCTGGCTCCGACGTCGACCTCATCTTGCTCTACGACCACGATGCGGACGCCGAGGAGTCCGACGGCGACAAGCCGCTGGCGCCTTCGCATTACTACACGCGCATGACGCAGCGCCTGATCGCCGCCGTCTCGGCGCCGACGGCGGAAGGCGTGCTCTATGAGCTGGACCTGCGCTTGCGCCCGTCCGGCAACAAGGGGCCGGTCGCCACTCATATCGATGCCTTCAAGAAGTATCAGCGCCAGGAGGCCTGGACCTGGGAGCACATGGCGCTGGCGCGCGCGCGCGCCATCGGTGGCGACGCCGAGCTCTGCGCCGAGCTCGAGGAAGAGGTGGCGGCGGTCCTTGCGCAGCCACGCGATGTCGCCAAGGTGAAGGCTGAAGCCTCCGAGATGCGGGCGCTGATCGAGAAGGAGAAGCCGTCGCGCGACCTTTGGGACATAAAGCTCATCCCGGGTGGCCTCATCGATCTCGAATTCATTGCCCAGGTCGCGGTCATCACCGGCGCTGTCGAACCTGGCCGCCGGGTGACGGGGACGGCTGACATCCTGGCGCGGCTGGCGCCGGGTTTCGCCGCAGCCGATGTTCGCGACGAGCTTGGCGAAGCCTACCGGCTCTATCTGGCGCTGACCCAGATGATCAGGCTCTGCCTCACCGGCGAGTTCCAGCGCGATGATGTCCCGCCAGGGCTATCGGATCTGCTTCTGGCGGTGACTGACCTGCCGGATTTCGCTGTGCTCGAAGCACATCTCAAGGAAACGTCGCGGAAGGTCAGAAACGACTTCGACCTTCTGCTTCGCACGGGCGCGCGAAAGGGCGCATCCGGCCGCATCGGGGGTGACGATGCAACAGGAGAAGACCCATGAAGAAATCCACCAAGCTTGCCCTGGCCTTCGTGGCGCTGGCCGGCGCCGTCGGCACGGTTGCTTATGCCGAGAACAACGCGACCAGCCACGAACGCGTGCCGGACGGGATGATGACAAGGCTCGGCAAGGCCACCGAGGATCAGGGCACCATCGGCCTCGACCAGTTCTCCGATGCGGTAGAGGCACGGTTGAGAGAAATGGCCGCTGGCAAAGGCGGAAGACTGACCGTGGCTGACCTCGCCGAAGTCCTCGATCGGTCGGTCTAGAGCAATTCCAGGAAAAGTGCGTAGCGGTTTTCCGTCCGGAATTGCGCAGAAACAAAGACTTAGAGCGGTTCAGTGATTCCGTGAAATGCTGAACCGCTCTAACCGCCCGGCATCATCGTCACGCCGCCGCCTTCACCGAGGGCGGTGACTTCTTCAGCGGGATGCGCACCGACACGATGGTGCCGACGCCTTCGGTCGAGCGGATCTTCAGTGCGCCGCCCTGCAGCTCGGCGAGCGAGCGTGAGATGGCAAGCCCAAGGCCGGAGCCGGCATGGTTCTTGGAGAACTGGTTCTGCACCTGTTCGAACGGCCGGCCGAGCTTGCTCAGCGCCGTCTTCGGGATGCCGCAGCCATTGTCCTCGATGGTGAGAACCAGCGCGCCCGAGGTGCTACGGGCCCTGACCGTGATCCTGCCGCCCTGTCCGGTGAACTTCACCGCGTTGGAGAGCAGGTTGATGGCGATCTGCTTGATCGCCCGGCGATCGGCGAAGAGCCGCATCGAATCGGCGATGCGCGTATCCACCGTGATCGACTTTTCGGCGGCTTGCAGCGAGATCACGCGCACCGTTTCCTTGATCAGCGGGCAGAGGTCGATCTCCTCGCGGTCGAGCGAGAACTGGCCGGCTTCGATCTTCGACATGTCTAGGATGTCGTTGATGACGCCGAGCAGGTATTTGCCGCTGCCGTTGATGTCGGTAGCGTATTCCTCGTAGCGCGGCGAGCCGAGCGGTCCGAACAGGCCCTGTTCCATCAGCTCGGAGAAGCCGATGATGGCGTTGAGCGGCGTGCGCAGCTCATGCGACATGTTGGCGAGGAATTCGGATTTCGCCCGGTTGGCGGCCTCGGCGCGTTCGGTCTCCTTCATGTATTTACGGTTGAGTTCGACCAGCTCGCTGGCGCGCTCTTCCTCGGCGCGGCGCGCAAGGCTGAGGTCATGGATGGTCGCCATCAGCCGTCGCTCGCTATCGACCAGTTTCTCCTGATGCAGCTTGATCTGGGTGATGTCGGAACCGACCGAGACGATGCCGCCGTCGCGGGTCGTCAATTCGTTGACCTGCAGCCAGCGGCCGTCGGCCAACTGCCGCTCGAAACTGACGCCGCCCTGCGGCCCGTTGGCGTTGGCGAGCCTGCGCTCAGAGGCGAAGGCGAGCATACGTTCCTCCAGGAAGGCGCGGGTGGCGCCCGGCACCACGTCGCGGTCCGAAAGCCCGTTGTCCTTCTGGAATTTGGAATTGCACATGATCAGCCGGTCAGCCGCGTCCCACAGCACGAAGGACTCGTTGATGTTCTCGATCGCCGTCCTCAGCCGCATGTCGGCCGCTTCCGAGCGCAACGCCAGGTGCCGCTGCTCGGTGACGTCGACGGCAATGCCGATCAGCTGGATTTCCGGCGCCTCCGGATCGATCACCTGGGCGCGGGCGCGCATCCACACCCACTGCCCGTCGGCATGGCGCATGCGGAACACCTGGTCGATATGGTCGATCTCGCGTTCGATGATACGGTTGGCAAGTTCGAACAGATCGTCGTCATCGGGATGGATGATCTCGTCGACTTCGCCGAAAGAGAGCATGGATTCGCAGGGCTCGTAGCCCAGCATGTCGTACATCGAGCGCGACCAGTACATCTTGCCGCGCACCATGTCCCAGTCCCACAGCCCGCAGCGGCCGCGCACCAGCGCCATGTCGATGCGCTGATGCGCTTCCAGATAGATGCGGTCGGCGGCCTGGGCGCGCGCCGCCTGGCCGAAATAGGCGTAGAGGATGACGATCAGGACGCCCGCCGTCAGCACGAACAGCGTGACGTTGAGCGACATCGACTTGCGCCAGCTGTCGAACACCGCCGCCTGTGGCACCAAGACGGCGGCGGCCTTCTTGCGATCGCCGGAAAGGCTCACCGCCGCATACCAGTCCTGGCCGGCGATGGTGACGTCCATGACGCCGGCGCGGTCGCCGAACATGAACAAAGGCTGGCCGCCGAGCACGAGGCTGTCCAGCGTGCGGCCCTGCCATCCGGTCGAGAGCGGCGAGACGGCAATGATCTTGAAGCTGGCGTCGGTGATGGCAAGCACATGGGCGCGGCCCAAGGCGCCCTGGCGGCTGATGTTTTCCAACAGATCCACGGCATTGATGCCGGCAGCACTCGGGTCGGCGGTGATCGCCTGCGCCATCTGGCCGGCGGCCAGCGCCAGCACGGCCTTGGAATCGCGCTCGATCTCGTCGTGCTCGTTCATCAGCGACAGGAAGCGCAGCGCCGCGATGACGATGAGGAAAATGATGATCAGCGCCGGGATCGACCGGCGCAGCAGCGGCTCGGCGGCGAGAAGCCGCTGATAGGCGGGTTCGGCGATCAGGCGCGTGTTGCCGGCAAGTCCATCGCTTCTTGCCTTGCGACGCGCAAAAGCCTTCCCTCCGGGCGCGCCCCACGCGTCCGCCTTGGCCATAAATGGCACTCCCCGATTTGCCGTATTTTACAGAATGATCCGGCTACGCCGCACGCCCCGAATCGTCAGTAAAGAATCAAAGGTGATTCGCCTTGTCCAGAGGCGCGGGCAAAAAAGATTAAAAGTTGATTGAAATTCGTCCTTTTCCCTTCTCCCTTGTGGGAGAAGGCGCTACGCCAGCGTGCGCTCCACGATATCGCGCAAATCCGCCGACAGGTTCTCCGCCTTCGCCATCTCGAGCAGCGCGTCCCTGGCCTTGGCCTGCCGTCCGGGCTCCAGCGAGCGCCATGACCTGAGCGCCGTCGCCAGCCTGGCCGCCACTTGCGGGTTGCGCTTCTCGACCTCCAGGACCGTCTCGGCGAACAGGCGGTAGCCTTCGCCGTCGGCACGGTGGAAGCCGGTCTGGTTGGCGCTGGAGAAGGTGCCGATCAGTGAGCGCATGCGGTTCGGGTTGGCGATCGAGAAGGCCGGGTGTTGCATGAGCGTGCGCACCTTGTCGACGGTTTGCGCGCCGGGCACGCTGGCCTGGATCTGGAACCATTTGTCGAGCACCAGGGCATCGCCCTGATAGCGCGCCTCGAACGCCGCCATCGCCGCCTCGGCTTGCGCCGAGCCGGCATGGCGGTGCGCCAGTACCGTGAGTGCGGCGGCGCGATCGGTCATGTTGGTAGCGGCATGGAAGTGTCGCGCGGCGAGGTCGGCACCTTCGGGCAACAGCGAAAGGTAATCGAGCAAGGTGTTGCGCAGCGCCCGTCGTCCGGCGCTTGCGGCATCCGGCGTGAAGGGCCCATTGTCGCCAAGGCTGTCATAGAGCGCCGAGAAGCCCTCGCGGTTTGCCGCGGCGATCGAACGCGCCAGAGCTTCGCGCGCGGCAAAGATGGCGTCGGGGTCGATGCCCTTGCCGATGTCGCGGGCAATATCGGCCTCGCCTGGAAGCATCAGCGCGAGCGCCCGGTAGGCCGGTTCGAGGGTCTCGTCGCCGGCGATCCGGCCGGCAAGCGCGGCGAGCTTTGCCGTAAAGGCCGGCTCCTTGCCACCCAGAACCTGGCGGAAGGCAGCGATCAGCGCGTCGGTGAGCAGTGAGTTGAACGCCTGCCAGCGCGCGAAAGAATCGCTGTCATGCGCGGCGAGGAAGAACTGGTCGTCGGCCTTTTGCTGCACCGAAAGCGTGATCGGCGCCGAGAAGCCTCGGTTGAGCGATACGGCAGGCCGCTCGGCTATGCCTGCGAAGCGCACAGTGTGCCGGCGCTTGCGGATGTGGATGACGCCGTCCTCGACCGTGGCGCCCTCGACGGCGGTCCAGGTGACGGGCTTGCCGCCGGCGCCGACCAGGCCGAAGGCCAGCGGGATGTGCATCAGCCGCTTGCGGCTTTCCGACGGCGTCGGCGGCACCGACTGCTCGATCTCCAGCGTGAATTCCTTTGCCGCCGGATTGTGCGAGGAAGAGACCGTCAGGTTTGGCGTGCCGGCCTGGTGGTACCAGAGCCCAAATTGCGCCAAGTCGCGGCCCGACACATCCTCGAACACTTTCAGGAAATCCTCGATCGTCGCCGCCTCGCCATCATGGCGCTCGAAATAGAGGTCCATGCCGGCCCGGAAGGTTTCGGGCCCGAGGATGGTGCGGATCATGCGCACCACTTCCGAGCCTTTCTCGTAGACGGTGGCCGTGTAGAAGTTGTTGATCTCGCGGTAGCGCCGCGGCCGCACAGGGTGCGCCAGCGGGCCCTGGTCTTCCGGGAACTGGTGTGAACGCAGCGTGCGCACCTCGGCGATGCGCTTGACCGCCCGCGAGCGCTGGTCGGCGGAGAATTCGTGATCGCGGTAAACCGTCAGCCCTTCCTTCAGGCAGAGCTGGAACCAGTCGCGGCAGGTGATCCTGTTGCCGGTCCAATTGTGGAAATACTCATGCGCGATGATCGCCTCGATATTGGCGAAGTCGGCATCCGTGGCGGTCTCCTCATCGGCCAGCACATATTTGTCGTTGAAGACGTTGAGGCCCTTGTTCTCCATCGCGCCCATGTTGAAGTCGGACACGGCGACGATGTTGAAGACGTCGAGATCGTATTCGCGACCGAAGGCTTCCTCGTCCCATGTCATCGAGCGTTTCAGCGCGTCCATGGCGTAGCCGGCGAGTTGCTCCTTGCCGGGCTCGACATAGATGCCGAGCTCGACGGTGCGGCCGGACATCGTCGTGAAGCTGTCCGCCACCTTGCCAAGCGCGCCGGCGACCAGCGCGAAAAGATAGGACGGCTTGGGGAAGGGGTCGTGCCAGACGGCATAGTGCCGGCCCCCGTCCAGCGTGCCGCTTTCCACCGGGTTGCCGTTCGAAAGCAGCAGCGGCGCCTCGTCGTGCGGCGCCTCGATGCGCACCGTGTAGACCGAAAGGATGTCGGGACGGTCGAGGAAATAGGTAATGCGGCGAAAGCCTTCGGCCTCGCATTGCGTGCAATAGACATTGCTGGAGCGGTAGAGGCCCATCAGCGCCTCGTTGCCCGCCGGCGCGATCTCGGTTTCGAGACTGAGCTCGAAACGCGATGCCGCCGGCGGCATCGGGATCATCAGCTGGTCCGGCGTCGCCTGGTAGTCGGCGGGCGGCAGTGGCTTGCCGTCAATGGCGACGCCAAGCAGCTTCAGCCCGTCGCCGTCGAGCACCAGCGGCGCCGAGGCGGCCACGCCCTCGCGCCGCGCGATGGCGAGCACGGCAGTGACACGGGTCGCATCCGGCGACAGGCGAAAGTCGAGGCTGGTCTTCGGGATGAGATAGTCGCTGGGGCGATAGTCTTCGAGCTTGAAGACATGGCCGGTATCGGTGCGCATTTCCTTGGTTTTCCTGTCGATTTCGGTCGGACAGCGAACAATGCTGATCCAAGAATTTTGAGGTGCGCGCTCTTTACACGAAACGGTCACTCGACAAAACTATGCCAAGGCCAATTTCGCGGCTTCGTTTTCCGCCCATTTTCGCGAGGCAAGATGACCGTCGATCACGCCGTCGGCCACAACACGCTGCGCGGCATCGCACTGAAGATCGTCTCGGTGGCGGTCTTTGTCGGCATGCAGACCTGTATCAAGTCGGCGGGCGACGTGCCGGCCGGGCAGATCGTCTTCTTCCGCTCCTTCTTCGCCATCTTCCCGATCATCGCCTTCCTGGCCTTTAAGGGACAATTGGGCACCGCATTCGTCACCAAGCGGCCGTTCAACCACATTGCGCGCGGCGTCGTCGGCGTCGCCGCCATGGGGCTGGGCTTCTTCGCCCTGACCAGGCTGCCGCTTCCGGAGGCGATCACGCTGAACTATGCGCAGCCGCTTCTGGTGGTGGTGTTCTCCTCGGTCTTCCTCGGCGAATCGATCCGCGTCTATCGCTGGAGTGCGGTCGCGGTCGGCCTCATCGGCGTGCTGATCATTTCCTGGCCGGAACTGACGCTCTTGAATTCCGATGAGGGACTCGACGACCAGGAAGTGCTGGGCGTCATGGCGGCGCTGATCGCGGCGGCGATTTCGGCCGTCGCCATGCTTCTGGTGCGCAATCTCGTGCAGACCGAGAAGACCGCGACCATCGTGCTGTGGTTCTCGTCGACGGCAACGGTGCTGTCGCTCTTCACACTGCCTTTCGGCTGGCAGGCGCTGACACCGCCGCAGGCGGCGCTCCTGGTCCTCGCCGGCTTCTGCGGTGGGCTCGGTCAGATCCTGATGACAGCTGCCTATCGCCATGCCGAGGCTTCGGTCGTGGCGCCGTTCGAATACACCTCGATGGTTCTCGGCGTGGTGGTCGGCTATTTCGTCTTCGGCGACGTGACATCGTTGAACACGCTTATCGGCGGCGTGATCGTCGTCGCCGCCGGCATCTTCATCATCTGGCGCGAGCGGCAGCTCGGCCTGGAGCGGACGCACACCAGAAAGGCCGCGCCGCCGCAGGGGTGAACTGGCTTAATGAGATAGCTTCGAAGCCAAGTTCCGTCACCCCCCTCTGGCCTGCCGGCCATCTCCCCCGCAAGGGGGGAGATCAGCTATCACCGCTGCTTTCGCCAATCACCAACGTAGCAGGATGTGCGAGGCGCGGGAGCTGCCAATCTCCCCCCTTGCGGGGGAGATTGGCAGGACAGAGAGGGGTGCTGTCCTGCCGGCATTCCCGATCAGTTCGTGCCACGCTCTTTGGCCAGCCGCACCAGCACCGTCCGCGTCTGCTCGTCGGCCGGGAAGAAGGATTCGATCGCCAGTTCCGACAGCGTGACGTCGAGCGGCGTGCCGAACACGGTGATGGTGCTGATGAAAGACAGCACCTGGTCGCCATGCGCGAGCCGCAGCGGATGGACGATGCCGCTTGGCTCGACCGGCGCCGGACGGCTGCCCTTCAGGCCGGATGGATAGGCGCGCAGCTCGCGCTCCAGCTCGATCAGCACCGGATCGCCGGTGGCGTCGTTCTGATGCTTCAGCCGCTCGATGAGATGCGCGCGCCATTCCGCCAGATTGACGATGCGCGGCGCCACACCGCCCGGATGCAGGCTGAGCCGCAACACATTGACCGGCGGCTGGAGCAGGGACGGCTCGGAAATATCGGCAAGGAACGGCGCGATCGCGGTGTTGGCCGAAACCAGATTCCAGTGCCGGTCCACTGCCAGCGCCGGGAACGGTTCGTGACCCTTGAGCACGGTTTCGACGACGGCCATCGCCGGCGCCAATGTCGCGTCGGTCAACGATTTTTCGCTGAAGCTCGGGGCGACGCCGGCGGCAAGCAACAGCTGGTTGCGTTGCCTGAGCGGGATCGACAACTGCTCGGCCAGATGCAGCACCATGTCGCGCGACGGTTGCGCGCGTCCGCTTTCGACAAAGGAGAGATGCCGCTGCGAGATATCGGCTTCCATGGCGAGGTCAAGCTGGCTCATGCGCCGCCGCGTGCGCCATTCGCGAATGAGGCTGCCGGCGGAGATGTCGGATGTGGTCATGGAGATAGGACTAGGCCCTGGAGGGGCGTATTTCAATTACCTGGGAGGTCATTGCCCCATGTCCCTCTGGCTTGCCAGGCATTCCCCCCGCAAGGGGGCAGATTAGCCAGTCGCCAGCGACCGCAGCTTCGCCTTCACCTCGAGAAAATCCCGCCAGGCCAGCTTCTTGTGCGCAGGTGTGCGCAGCAGATAGGCCGGGTGCAGCGTCGGCATCGCCGGAATGGCGATGCCCGATGCGGTGGTATGGACCCGCCAATTGCCGCGCAGCCGCAATATGCCTTCGGTCGTGTTGAGCAGGGTTTTGGCCGACGGCCCGCCGAGATTGACCAGCACGTTGGGATTGACCAGTTCGATCTGCCTTTCGATGAACGGCCGGCAGATCTCGGTCTCGTGCGGCGTTGGTGTGCGGTTGCCGGGCGGCCGCCAGGGGATGACGTTGGCGATGTAGGCCGACTGTCGGTCAAGCCCGATCGCGGCAAGCATCCGGTCGAGCAGCCGGCCGGAGCGGCCGACGAAGGGCAGGCCTTCGAGGTCCTCGTCGCGGCCGGGCGCCTCGCCGACCAGCATCAGGTCGGCATTCGGGTTGCCGTCGGCGAAGACCAGGTTCTTGGCGGTGAATTTGAGGTTGCAGCCGTCGAAACTGGCCATGTGCTGCCGCAGTTCCTCCAGCGTCGAGGCGCTTGCCGCCAGTTGCCTCGCAAGCAGGGCCTGCGTCTCGTCGGGAACGGCGGCCGCAGCCATACGCACCGGCGCATCCGGAATGTTGCTGGCGTCGAGGCCGGGCGCCGATCGCCGCGGCGGAGGGCTTGCCTGCGGGCCGGGCTGCGCTGCGGGTTGCTCCCGGGGCCTGCTTTCGCTGACGCGCGCGGCCGGCGGGCGAGGGCGTTCCGCCGGTTTCGGCCTGGCCTCCGCGAAGCGGTTGATCGGCGCATCCTCAAGCGCGTCGTCGACGCCGGCGCTGGCGTAGAAAGCGAGCAGCTCGGCGATCTCGGCTGGGGTGCTGGGGGAGGCGGCAGTCATGGCGCCACCATTGTCCGCGCGGTTCGAATTTGCAACCGCGGTTAGATAATCACCCCGTCGGAATCCGTGGATCCTGCACGATATAAAACGTCCAGCGCGGCGTGTAGTCGGTGATCAGGAAATCGAAGGTCGCCGTCTTCAGCGGGTCGACTTTGCCGCTCTTGAACAACAGGCGGTCGTAAGGTTCGAACTGGCGGTCGAAATCGGCGAAATTGCTCGACCAGATGTTGTCGGGGGTCTTGTTGCGCTGGTCGAAGGACAGGCCGTCGCCGAACACGCTCGGCTGGTCAAGGATCTCCTGCAGCTCGAACTGGAACTCCACCCACGGCAAGGCGCTGTTGTTGAGCACGTCGATGCGCATATACATCACGCCGTTGGCGACCTCGCCTGCCTTGCCGAACGGTTCGATCGGCTTGGTGGCGCGGATGGTCAGCGTCACCGGGGTCGCGGTGTCCAATTCCTCCTTGATGACCAGCGGGTCTTCCTTGGTGCCTATGCCGGAAGCGCTGGTGATGCGGAAGCCGCCAAGCTCGTCGGAGAAAGAATAGGCGCCGGTGGGCCAGACCTTCACCGGATCGGCCAGCGCCGGCAAGACATGCGCTGTCACGGTCAAAAACAGGAGCGGAAGAACCGCGCGCCAGGCGATGCCGGGCGTCAAGAGCAAGCGCTTCAATGGAAAGCCGGATGGCTCAAGCATGCGCATGCGCCAAGTATTGCCGATAACCAAGCCGTCGAACAATTAAAAAGATGCGGGCGCGGCCTGGCCTTCCAACCGCTTGGGGCTGGCCTATGCTTGGCCATGGCCTATGCGGCGACGATTTCGTAGGAAAACCGCGACTTTTTGTCGAAATCGGCGTTGTCACGTCAGCGCCGGTTTCGCGTCGCGAATTGATGCGCTATGCAGCGCAGGAGCCAGCACAATGCGAGAATGCGGCAAGCCAAAGAGGGGTCGATGAGCGATATCGAACGCGAAAGCATGGAATTCGACGTGGTGATTGTCGGCGCGGGCCCCGCCGGTCTAGCCGCCGCGATCCGTCTGAAGCAGCTCAATCCCGATCTTTCGGTCGTCGTCCTGGAGAAGGGCGGCGAGGTCGGTGCGCACATCCTGTCCGGCGCCGTCGTCGATCCGATCGGCATCGACCGCCTGCTGCCCGGCTGGCGCGAGGAGAGCGACCATCCGTTCAAGACGCCGGTCACCGACGACCATTTCCTGGTGCTCGGGCCGGCCGGTTCGTTCCGCCTGCCCAACATCATGATGCCGCCGCTGATGAACAATCACGGCAATTACATCGTCTCGCTCGGCAATGTCTGCCGCTGGCTGGCGACCAAGGCCGAGGCGCTCGGCGTCGAAATTTATCCGGGCTTTGCCGCGGCGAGCCTCGTCTACAACGATGCCGGCGCCGTCACCGGCGTGATCACCGGCGACATGGGCGTCGACAAGGACGGCACGCACGGGCCGGCCTATGCGCCCGGCATGGCGCTGATGGGCAAATATGTGCTGATCGGCGAGGGCGCACGCGGCTCCTTGGCCAAGCAGCTGATCGCCAGATACAAGCTTTCCGACGGCCGCGAGCCAGGCAAATACGGCATCGGCTTGAAGGAGCTGTGGCAGGTCAAGCCAGAGAACCATAAGCCGGGTCTCGTGCAGCACACCTTTGGCTGGCCGCTCGACCTGAAAACCGGCGGCGGCTCCTTCCTCTATCATCTGGAAGACAACCAGGTGGCGGTCGGCTTCGTGCTCCACCTCAATTACAAGAACCCGTATCTGTCGCCGTTCGAGGAGTTCCAGCGTTTCAAGACGCATCCGGCGATCGCCGGCACTTTCGAGGGCGCCAAGCGCATCGGCTATGGCGCGCGCGCCATCACCGAGGGCGGCTGGCAGTCGGTGCCGAAACTGTCCTTCCCGGGCGGGGTGCTGATGGGCTGCTCGGCCGGCTTCGTCAATGTGCCGCGCATCAAGGGTTCGCACAACGCGGTGCTGTCCGGCATGCTGGCGGCCGAGCATGCGGCCGAGGCGATCGCCGCCGGCCGCGCCAATGACGAGCTCGCTTCCTATGAAGAAGCCTGGCGCGGCAGCGACATTGGCAAGGACCTGAAGAAGGTGCGCAACGTCAAGCCGCTGTGGTCGCGCTTCGGCACCGTTCTGGGCATTGGGCTGGGCGGTCTCGACATGTGGCTGAACACGCTGTTCGGCTTCTCGCCCTTCGGTACGCTGAAGCACGGCAAGGCCGACTATGCGGCGCTCGAACCGGCAGCGAAGCACAAGAAGATCGCCTATCCGAAGCCGGACGGCGTCTTGACCTTCGACCGGCTCTCCTCGGTGTTTTTGTCCAACACCAACCATGAGGAGAACGAGCCGACGCACCTGATCGTCGGCGACATGGCGCTACAGCAGCGCTCCGAGCATGACGTCTTCGCCGGCCCGTCGACCCGCTATTGCCCGGCCGGCGTCTATGAGTGGGTGGACAAGGACGGCAACGCCGCCGCCGATCCGGCGGCCAAGGATGTACGCTTCGTCATCAACGCGCAGAACTGCGTCCACTGCAAGACCTGCGACATCAAGGACCCGAACCAGAACATCAACTGGGTGCCGCCGCAGGGTGGTGAGGGGCCTGTCTACCAGGGCATGTAAGCCGCTCGGGAACCAGGCCTTCTCGAGCGCTTACCAACAAAGCGGGGAGGGCCTGTTGCCAGCGGTTGGCCAACACTGTTGAAGCCGAAGCGTTGTTGTGGTTCCTTCTCCGCGCGCGGGAGAGACGCATGCGGCTGACGGTTCTGACATGTCTTGTTGCCATCGGCGCGTTGTCTGCGCCGCAGGCATTGGCCGGCAGCAAGATCCACGTCGAAACGCGCACTTATGACGTTACCGGCGCTTCCGGCATCGAGCTCATCCAGAACATCAATCGCAAGGGTCCGAAGCACGGCTTCATGGCGCATGCCATCGCCCTGACCGCCTACAGCGCCAACTGGGATCTCGTCATGCTCAAAAGCAATGGCTCGTGCCGGGTGCAGCAGGCAAACGGCACGATGAACCTGGTCTACACCTTTCCCCGCGTTGTTTCGCCGATGACGCCGGCGCTGAAAAAGCGCTGGAGCCGGTTCATGGCGGGCACGCACGCTCACGAGGCGACCCATGGCCGTCTTGCCAGGGACATGATGCGCGCCGCTGAGCGGTCGGCCGTCGGCGTCAAGGCCACCGACGACCCGTCCTGCTATAAGGCGCGCCGTGAGGCGCAGCGCCGCATCGAGGCCGTCTCCGCCCAATACGAGGCAAAGCAGAGGGCGTTCGATGCGAAGGAACATCGTGACGGCGGCCATGTCGAACATCTGGTCTTGGCCTTGATCAAGCCTTGACGGCTCGATCCGTCGTCAGACGACAAGCCATGCCCAGCCGGGCTACTTGCCTGGCAGGTCATTCGCCGCCAGCGCGGACTCATGTTCGCCCTGAGGCTTGTCGGCAAGCCGCAGCGTGAATTCGACCAATACAGGCAGATGGTCGGACCCGGTATCTTCCAGCCGCGCCGACGACAGGATCGTCACGCCGCCCTTGCTGAACACCTGGTCGATCGGCAGGCCGGCGTAGCGGCGCAGGAAGTCGGGCAGTGTGCGGTGGATCCAGGTCGGGCCGGCCGAGGGCATCGGCGTAAGCCCGCCGAGCCGCGCCACCCGCCGCACGGCGGCGCTCCATGGCACGGCGTTGCAGTCACCGGCCATGATCGCCGTCTCGCCGAGTGCGGCCAGCGGCTGCGCCAGCTCGCCGATCTGCCAGTACTGCTCCTTCGGCCACGGCCAGCTCAGATGGATCGCGGCGACATCGGCGGGAACGCCGCCGAAATCTATCGTGGCGACCGCCATTGCCCCGCGCGGCTCGCAATGCGGCGCGGTGCCGGCGGCAAACCGGCGGCGCGACAAGAGCGCCACGCCGAAGACGCCGTTGGGGTAGTCGCACAGGATGCGGTAGGGGTAGGCGTCCTTGATATAGCCGAGCTCGGTCGCCCACATTCCGGACACTTCGTCGAGGGTGATCACGTCGGGATTGGTGCGGCCGATCAGCGACAGCACTTTCTTCGGCGTCGGATTGTTAAAGCGCAAATTCATCTGCAGCAGGCTGTAGACCATGCGGTCCGTCGGCTTGGCCACCGCCTGCGGCGACAATCTGGGCAGTGCGCCGGTCGTCGTGGCGAAACAGGCGACGGCAAAGACAAGTGCCGCGACCGCCTGCAGCCGATAGGAACTGGCCAGCAACGAGAGCGCCAGAAGCGCCGTCAGCAGGCTCAGATGCATGCGGAAATGCGCGAAGGAATCGAGGGCCGGATGCAGCGCGCCGAAGAACCCGGCCAGCAATGCCGCCGAGAATGCCGTCATCGCCAGGAATGTCAGCTGAGCCATTATGCTCAAGCGCGCACCGCCCGTTGTCATCTCGCTCCGACCGCTTGCTCGGATCGCTTATCGGCCAAATTGCGGCTCGAGCAAGATGACCGATTGCCTCGCCCCTGGTCGACAATGGCGGTCGCTTACTGGAAGGCCGTCTCGGAAAAACTTCTAAGTTTGCGCGAGTGCAGCCGCTCCATCGGCATTTCGGCCAGCTTCTCCATCGCCCGGATGCCGATGGTGAGATGCTGCGCCACCTGCCGCTTGTAGAACTCGCTCGCCATGCCAGGCAGCTTCAACTCGCCATGCAGCGGCTTGTCGGAGACGCATAGCAGCGTGCCGTAAGGCACGCGGAAGCGGAAACCGTTGGCGGCGATGGTGGCCGATTCCATGTCGAGCGCGATGGCGCGCGATTGCGACAGCCGCTGCACAGGTCCGCGCTGGTCGCGCAGCTCCCAGTTGCGGTTGTCGATGGTGGCGACGGTGCCGGTGCGCATGATGCGCTTGAGGTCGTAGCCTGAAAGCCCGGTCACTTCGGCGACCGCCTCCTGCAGCGCCACCTGGATTTCGGCCAGCGGCGGGATTGGCACCCAGACCGGCAGGTCGTCGTCCAGCACATGGTCCTCGCGCACATAGGCATGCGCCAGCACATAATCGCCCAGCGCCTGCGTGTTGCGCAGGCCGGCGCAGTGGCCGAGCATCAGCCAGGCGTGCGGCCTCAGCACCGCGATATGGTCGGTGATGGTCTTGGCGTTGGACGGGCCGACGCCGATGTTAACCATGGTGATGCCGCCATGGCCGGGCTTCTTCAAATGATAGGCCGGCATTTGCGGCAGGCGCGGCGGTGGCGTGCCTTCGCTCGGTGCATTGGCTCCAGCCTTGGTCACCACATTGCCGGGTTCGACGAACTCGGAATAGCCGTCGCCACCGTTGGCCATCTGCTCGCGGGCCCGCGCGACGAACTCGTCGATATAGAACTGGTAGTTGGTGAACAGCACGAAATTCTGGAAATGCTGCGGGCTGGTCGCCGTGTAATGCGTCATGCGGTGCAGCGAATAGTCGATGCGCTGCGCGGTGAACGGCGCCAGCGGCCTCGGCTCGCCGAACGCCACCTCGAAGGTGCCGTTGGCGATCTGGTCGTCGGTGCCGTCGAGGTCGGGCACGTCGAACAGGTCGCGGATCGGCCGCTTGATGCGCTCGGCGGCAGCGCCGTCAACATAGGTGCCTTCCAGGAAGGCGAAATGCAGTGGGATCGGCGTCGTCGACTCGGATACCGTCACCGACACGCCGTGATTGCGCATGATCAGCTTCAGCTGCTCGGTGAGGTAATTCTCGAACAGCAGCGGCTGGGTGATCGTGGTGGAGAAATTCCCTGGCGTCGGCATGTGGCCATAGGCCTGGCGGGAATCGACCTGGGTGAACGAGCTCGTTGTGACGGCAATCTGCGGATAGAAGGCGCGGTAACGCTTGCCCTCGTCGCCGCCCGCGGCAAGCTTGGCAAAGGCATCGCGCAGGAATTTGGTGTTGCGGTCGTAGAGCGCCTGCAGCGCCGCGACGGCCTTTTTGGCGTCGTCGAAGCTTTGCTTGCCGAAAGGCTCCGGCATGACGACCGATCCGATAGCTTGGGGGTAGATTCGCTTTTCCATGGCTCAATATAGAGACTCAGGATGACGGTTGGGAGAGGGAGACGAGGCTGAGAGAGGTGTGAAGCCGAGTTTTTCTTGGCGCAGGGCTCAAGGCGCGTTGGGATTGAAGTCGGTCGACGTCACCTGGAGACTAGAGATTTTGCCCGCGCTGCAGGCTGATGAGCAGCACGAAGCCGACGCTCCTGTCCTTATGCGCCGGCGCCTCGATCCTGTGACCTGTGTCGGCGCGCATCATCGGCATCGCCAGCACCGGGACGGCGAGCAGCATCAGGAAGAGCGTCGCCCGCGGCAGCAGCCGAAGGCTCTTGGTGGCAACGGTGGCGAAGCGGTTCATGGTCGTGGTGTCCCAGTTCTCAGTCAGCTTGTTTTCAGCTGGCTTGTTTCAGCTTGGTCGTTTCAGCGGTTGAATTGGTTCATGCAATTCGGCTGGCAGCCGCCGGCCAGTTCCCAGGAGTGGGCCGGATGGCCGGCCTCGGCCACCAGAATGGCGAAGCCCATGCCAAACAGGCTCATCAGCAGGCAGACGATGGTGAAGCGACGGGCAAGCATGTCTCTCTCCTTCAATGCGGGAGAGAATGCCAAAATGCCTCTGAACCGGTTCTGAGACCGGCATTCATCTGCGGTTCAAATTGGTTGACGAGGGCTTGAGCGTCGGGTCGCAGCGGTAAACGGTGCTCGGAAACGCCGCCGGCCCAAAAGAAAACGGGGCCGCTTGGGCCCCGTTTCGGATGGTCCGCCGTCAGGCGATCAGAGCTTGTGCCAGGTCTGGCTCTTGCAGATCAGACCGCCCAGCACGCAGCCACTCATCTTCAGCGAGGTGCCCGAAAGCGTCGCCTTGCCGGAATAGGTCTTGTCGTTCGCCGGGTCGGTGATTTGGCCGGTGTATTTGTTGTCGCCGGCCGCCTTCAGCGAGCCGATGGTCTTGCCGGCATATTTGCCGGACTTCAGCGTGATGGAAAACGAGCCGCTGCCACCGATCGCGGCGGTATCGCCGGCTTGCGTCTTCCAATTGCCCTCGATCGGGTCGGCCCATGCGGCGCCGGCCATGATCAAGGTGGCCGCGAGCGCCAAGCTTACTTTTCGAAACATGTCTGTCCTCCCTGTAGGTTCCGGCGGGGCTCCGATCCGCCCGTCTGCCCCTTACGCAAAGGTAAAGCTAATCCAGCTCCCGCCAAAACAAAAGCGGTGCCGCCACGGAAGGTTGCAAGGATTTTGCCGGCCCGGATCGTCGAAAATGAACGGGTGACGAAAAAGGCTTCGGTTTCCGTGGTTAGCGAAGTCTTGATTCCGGCTTGCGGCATTTTCATCGAATTTGAGGCAAAACGGCTGAATTGCTGGATTCCCATGCTTAACGAACTTTCACGTTTACCTCTTGTTTTAGCTTTGTTTTCTTCAAATTAAGCACGCCATTTAACGACGGATTCAAGGCCAGGCGTCATCCTCGAAAGCATCGAAAGAGCGGCCCACCCCGAGCGACCAGAGGGGACAGAAGGAGGCAGCTCTCGGGAGCCAGACAGGGGATTGAAATGGCACGTTTTGAAATGCTTGAAGCCGGCGTCGGCGCCATGGGCGCAACTGCCCAGGCCGACATTCTTTTCGAACTGGGCATGATGTATGCGACCGGCCGCGACTGCGAGACCGACGTCGTCGCCGCCCACAAATGGTTCAACATCGCCGCCATCAAGGGCTCGGTCCGCGCCGCCGAATTGCGCTCGGAACTGTCGGCCACGATGTCGAAGACCGATATCGCCAAGGCGCTGCGCGAAGCGCGTGAATGGATGACGATGCACTGATCTCAACGTTCAGGGGACAAGGCTGCGGAAAGACGGCCGAATAACAAGACCAAGAATGCGGCAGGCCAACGAGCCAGGCTGCACAGAAAGAGCAGGGAAGCGAGCGGGTTTCGGGCGCGGGGGCGTCTAGGGAGCTCGACTGCAAAAGCCGCGACCGACCGAAACAAGGTTGGCGCGGCTTTTTGCATTACCCAGCGTAATAACGCGGATGCGTGGCCCAAGAAATCCTCGCTCAAATGAACCAAAACCTCCCGCTTTGTCCTCTCGACAGTTTCAGCGAAGGATGAAATTGTCCCGGCTCTGTGAACAAGCGCGGTCATGCTGCCGCGCATAAGTGGAGGAGTTCTTATAGTCATGAAAAAATTGGGTATTTTGAGCGCGGCCGCATTTGGTCTGATGATGAGCGCCCCGGTTGCCTTCGCCGACGATATCACCATTTCGGTGGTCGGCCCGATGACCGGCCAGCTCGCCACCATTGGCGATCAGTTCAAGCAGGGCGCGCAGGCAGCCGCCGACGCGATCAACGCTGCTGGCGGCGTCAATGGCTCCAAGATCAAGCTCGACATCGAGGACGACCAGTGCGATCCGAAGCAGGCGGTCTCGGTCGCCAACCGCATCGTCGCCAACGGCGTGAAGTTCGTCGACGGCCATGCCTGCTCGGGCTCGAGCATTCCGGCCTCGGCCGTCTATGCCGAAGCCGGCACGCTGATGATGAGCCCGGCCTCGTCGAACCCGGTGCTGACCGACGCGGCAGCCAAGTCCGGCTGGCCGACGATCATGCGCCTTTACACCCGTGACGACGCGCAGGGCGCCTTCATCGGCCCGTGGATCGCCAAGAAATATGCCGGCAAGAATGTCGTCGTCCTGCACGACAAGAGCGCTTACGGCCAAGGCGTCGCCGACGCCGTCAAGGCGACGATGAATGCCGGTGGACTCAAGGAAGTCGACTATGAAGGCATCAACGCCGGTGAAAAGGACTATTCGGCCCTCGTCACCAAGCTGAAGCAGCTCAAGGCCGACGTCGTCTATTTCGGCGGCTACCACCCTGAGGCGGGCCTGATCCTGCGCCAGGCGGCCGAGCAGAACGTCAAGTTCCAGCTGATCATGCCCGACTCGATCGCTTCGCCGGAATTCTGGCAGGTTGCCGGCCCGGCGGGTGAAGGCACCCTGTTCGTGTTCCCATCCGACCCGCAGGCAAAGCCGGAAGCCAAGGACGCGGTCGCCAAGATCAAGGCCGGCGGCTTCACCCCGGAAGGCTTCACGCTGTTCTCCTACGCCGTCATCCAGGCGGTCGCCGAAGGCGTCAAGCGCGCCGGCACCGACGATCCGGCCAAGGTCGCCGAGGCGCTGAAGGACGGCAAGCCGATCAGCACCGTCGTCGGCGATGTCATCTTCGACGAAAAGGGCGACCTCAAGAACGCCAGCTACGACATCAACCAGTGGCATGACGGCAAATACGCGCCGATCCAGCCGTAATCGGCCCTACATTCGAGGAAATGGCCGGGCTTGTCCCGGCCATTTTCGTTTGGCCTGCCCTGTGGCTACACTCGGATCGCGCCTGGAGAGATTCGAGAATGGCTGACGACCGCACCCGGATAATCCCAAGGCGCACGACGGAATCGGCGGCCATGACGGCCAACGTCAAAAGAGCCATGGCGATCACCGCCAGGCTGAACCGTTTAACGTATGACGATGCCGATGACGTCCGCGCCTTGTTCAGCGAGCTCATCGGGCAAAAGGTGGACGACAGCTTTCTGCTGATACCGCCCTTCCACGCGACCGGCGGACTGGATACGCGGGTCGGGCGCAATGTCTTCATCAACCAGAACTGCACGTTCTACGATCTTGGGGGCCTCGACATCGCCGACGACGTGATGATCGGGCCTAATGTCAGCCTCATCACCTCCGGCCATCCGATTGAGCCTTCGCAGCGGCGCGCTTGCGTCACCGCCAAGCCGATCGTGATCGAGCGCAACGTCTGGATCGCGGCCGGCGCGACGGTCATCGGCGGCGTCACGATAGGCGAGAATTCGGTCGTTGCGGCCGGTTCGGTTGTCACCAGGGACGTCGCGCCAAACACCCTTGTCGGCGGAAATCCGGCAAAGCTTATTCGCTCGATCGCCGACTGAAGAAGCGTATGTCAGCCGGAGTGGCGAGGAGTCGCCTCAGCCCTGACCATCTTCCGCGAAGCGCACCAGCACGGTGCCGTCGCTGACCTGCGCGCCTTCCGTCGCGATTTCGGCGATGACGCCGTCATGAGGGGCGGCGATGGTGTGTTCCATCTTCATCGCCTCGAGGATCAGCAGCGGTTGGCCTTTGCTGACGGCATCGCCGGCCGCCGCGCGCACCAGTTTGACCAGGCCGGGCATCGGCGCGCGCAGGCTGCCTGACGCAGCCCCCGCCTCATCGGCCCGGGACAGCGGATCGGGAACCGCGAATGTGTGGCCGACCGCGCCTTCGAACACGGTGACGTGGCCGGGCCAGCGTGCCGTGCGCGGCAGGTTTCTCAGATCATGCGAATTGATCGCGTCATGCGGCGCCTCCAGCACCACCTGGAAGCGGCCGTCCGGCCGCGCCGAGATCCGCGCCAGTATGTTTTCCTCGCCATAGCGAAGGCGGGTGCGCCGCGACAGCGTGTGGAAATGCGCATAGCCGGCAAGCGCGGACCAAGGATCGCCGGCCGTCCCCGGCGCGTTGGCACCGGTTGCCGCAAGTGCGGCCGCGGCGATCGCTTCGTCGCTGGGCGCGGGCAGGGTGGTGAGCGCCTCCTGATGCCGGCCGATCAGGCCGGTATCGACATCGCCGGCCGCGAAATCGGCGTCGGCGGCCAAAGCTGCGAGGAAGGCGGTGTTGACGGTCGAGCCGGCCACTTCGGTTTGCGCCAAGGTCGAGCGTAACGCGGCAAGTGCTGCGTCCCTGTCCTTGTCGTGCACCACCAGCTTGGCGATCATCGGATCGTAGAAAGGCGAGATCGCGTCGCCGGCCCGCACGCCGGTCTCGATGCGCATTTCAGCGCCTTCGGGCGCCGCGTCGGGGAATTTGAGATGATGCAGCGTTCCCGTTGCCGGCAAAAACCCTTTCGCGGCGTCCTCGGCATAGAGGCGCGCTTCGAAGGCGTGGCCGGCAAGGGCGATCTCGTCCTGCGCCTTGGGCAGTTTTTCGCCGCCGGCGACGCGCAACTGCCACTCGACCAGGTCGACGCCGGTGATCATCTCGGTCACGGGATGCTCGACCTGAAGCCGCGTGTTCATTTCCATGAACCAGAAGCGGTCCGATTTGAGCCCTTGCGAGGCGTCGACGATGAACTCGATGGTGCCGGCACCCGAATAGCTGATCGCTTGGGCGGCCTTCACGGCTGCCTCGGTCATTGCCTTGCGCAGCTCAGCCGTCATGCCGGGGGCGGGCGCCTCCTCGATCACCTTCTGGTGGCGGCGCTGCGCCGAGCAATCGCGTTCGAAAAGATGCACGGCATTGCCGAAATTGTCGCCGAATACCTGCACTTCGATATGGCGCGGCTTGTCGACATATTTTTCGACCAGCACGCGGTCGTCGCCGAAGGCGGCCTTGGCCTCGCGCCGGGCGCTGGAAAGCGCTTCGGAAAAATCGTCGGGATGATCGACGCGGCGCATGCCCTTGCCGCCGCCGCCGGCGCGCGCCTTGATCAGCACCGGATAGCCGATCTCGCGCGCCTTCGACGCCAGCAGCACGATCTCCTGCGCCTCACCGTGGTAGCCCGGCACGACCGGCACGCCGGCCTTTTCCATCAGCCGCTTGGCGGCGTCCTTCAGCCCCATGGCGCGGATCGCGGCGGCCGACGGGCCGATGAAGACCAGCCCTGCCGCCGTGACCTGGTCGACGAAATCGGGATTTTCCGACAAGAAGCCGTAGCCGGGATGAATGGCCTCGACGCCGGTGGCAAGTGCGGCCGCGATGATCTTGTCGCCGCGCAGATAGCTTTGGCCGACCGGCGAGGCGCCGATATGCACCGCCTCATCCGCCATCTCGACATGGAGCGCGCGCGCATCCGCGTCCGAATAGACCGCAACCGTGCGCACGCCGAGCCTGCGGGCGGTGCGGATGACGCGGCAGGCAATCTCGCCGCGATTGGCGATCAGGATCTTGCCGAACATGGGACCTCCGCGCGTAGGGTTCGAATTTCGCGGGAAACGAGGTGCTTGAACACCCCCCTCTGTCCTGCCGGACATCTCCTCCGCAAGGGGGGAGATTGGCTGTTGCAACAGCTTTCGCCAATCTCCAACGTTGAAGGGGGCACGCGACGGCAAAGCTGCCAATCTCCCTCCTTGTGGAGGAGATGTCCGGCAGGACAGAGGGGGGCGCTGTCCCGCCAGCCTGTCCAGGCTGAGACTCCTGTAGTGTCGAGCACTCCCTCACCAAGGGAGCGCTCCACCTGAGGTGAGGAGCGATTTACTTCGAAACGGCGATCGCGCAGCCGCCGCTTGCGGTCTTGACCTTCCAGCGGCTGAAGCCGCTCTGACAGGCCCGCAAGGCGATATCTTCTGCCGCCTTCTGCGAAGGCGCGTTCAGCTTGACGCTGCAAAAAATGTGAAGATCGACGACACGCGAATAAAACGTCGTGGCGTAGGCAGAGTGGCCGCTCGCGGCGATATAGGCGAGATAGGATTTGTAGCAGGCTTCCTTGGGATCGAGTGACAAGGTCGGAGAAAACCGCTTGTCGCCGATCTTGCCTGCAAGAGATTCCGCTGTCGCCGCGCCTACGGTTGCCGCGACGAGCGCTCCGGCAAGTAGCGATGCGGCCACCAATTTCAGATTCACGTTGCCTGCCATGGAAAAATTCCGGTCCGCCATCTATTTCGAGGCCGCGAGGTAGCAGCCGCCGCTCGCCGTATTGAGCCGCCACTTCTTCAGGCCGCTCTGGCAGTTGCGCATCGCGGCGTTCTCGGCGGCCTGCTGGGACGCAGCGTTGAGCGCTTTGCCGCAGACGACGTAGAGGTCTCTCACGCGCGTGTACAAAGTCGTTGCATAGGCCGAATGGCCGCCCGCCGCGACATAGGCATTGTAGGCCATTCTGCATTGGTCCTTGGGGTTCATCGCCAAGGGCGGCGGGAAGCGCTTGTCGCCCACGCTGCCTGCCAGCGACCCGGCCATGCCAATCCCTGGAGCTGTCACAATCAGCAACCCGGCCAGCACCGATGCCGCCATCTGTTTGGAAACCACGACCCTCATTCCATCCCTCCCAGAAAGAAAACCCGTCCTGTCTGTCGTCTATTTCGAAGCGGCGACGCTGCAGGCGCCTGCGGTGGAAAGCTTCCACTTCTTGTGGCCGGATTCGCACGATTGCAGGGCTCGTGCCGCTGCGGCTTGCTCGGAGGGGGCATTGAGCGCCACACCGCAGATCGTGAATTCGGTCGCCCAGTTGAAGGGTGTCATTGCATAGGCCGAATGGCCGCGTGCCGCGATATAGTCCCGATAGTGCTTGCCGCAGCCGCCTATCGATCCTGGAGCTATGTATGCCGGGAATTGGACGTGGCCCTTGGAGCCGGCCAGCGACTCGGCCGCCTGTGTGGCTGGCGCCACGAATATTAGAAGTCCCGCAAGTATCGACGCAGTCGACTTGCGGCAGTATTTCGAAATCATGTCCAACCCGCCCAAATTCCCCAATGCAGCCTGAGCAATAGCGAATATTTTTGGCCTGCGCCAGTTGGCGGCTGGAAATTCGTATCTGCCTGTATTGGAAAATCTGTCGGTCCATAAGTTTAGCCTTCCCCGGCGCCAGCAACGGCCTGCCGGTAAAAGTCGGCGGTCTCTTCGTCGAAGCAGCAGAAAGTAACGAGTTCCGGCATCGCGTTCTGCCGCAGGAAGTCGCTTGACGTGGCGATGGCGATCCTGGCCGCCTGGTCTTTGGGAAAGCGGTAGATGCCCGTTGATATCGCCGGAAAGGCGATTGTTCGGCAGTCGTGGTCGCGGGCGATTTCGAGCGAGCGCCGATAGCAGGAGGCAAGCAGCTTGGCTTCGCCCTTGCCTCCGCCTTGCCACACCGGCCCGACGGTGTGGATGATATAGCGCGCCGGCAGCCGATAGCCCTTCGTCAACTTGGCGTCACCGGTCCCGCAGCCGTGGAGCATGCGGCATTCGAACTCCAGCTCCGGCCCGGCCGCGCGGTGGATGGCACCGTCGACACCGCCGCCGCCGAGCAGCGAGGAATTGGCCGCGTTGACGATGGCATCGACCGCCAGCCTGGTGATGTCGCCGGTGTGGATGCGGATCCTGTCACGCACGCTCATCGTCACATCCTGAACACGCCGAACCTGGTCTCCTCGACGCCAGCGTTGAGCGCCGCCGAGAGGCTGAGCGCCAGCACGTCGCGCGTCTTGGCCGGATCTATGATGCCATCGTCCCAGAGCCGCGCCGAGGAATAGAGCGGATGCCCCTCATGCTCGTATTTCATCAGGATGGGCTTCCTGAACTTCGCTTCCTCGTCCGCGCTCCACTGGCCGCCCTTGCGTTCGATGCCTTCGCGCTTGACCATGGCAAGCACGGTCGCCGCCTGCTCGCCGCCCATCACCGAGATGCGCGCGTTCGGCCACATCCACAGGAAGCGGGGCGAATAGGCGCGGCCGCACATGCCGTAATTGCCGGCGCCGAACGAGCCGCCGATGATCACCGTGAGCTTCGGCACCTTCGCGGTGGCGACCGCCATCACCAGCTTGGCACCATCCTTGGCGATGCCGCCAGCCTCGTATTTTCGCCCTACCATGAAGCCGGTGATGTTCTGCAGGAAAACAAGCGGGATGCCGCGCTGGCAACAGAGCTCGATGAAATGCGCGCCCTTCAGCGCGCTTTCCGAGAAAAGCACGCCATTGTTGCCGATGATGCCGACCGGCATGCCGTGCAGATGCGCAAAGCCGGTCACCAGCGTGGTGCCATAGTTCTGCTTGAACTCGTCGAACTCGGAGCCGTCGACCAGGCGGGCGATCACCTCGCGCACGTCGTAAGGCTGGCGCAAATCCGTCGGCACGATGCCGTAGAGTTCGCTCGGGTCATGAAGCGGCGGAGCAGGCGTGCGCAGATCGAGGCCCACGGCCTTGTTGCGGTTGAGGTTCCGGATGATGCGCCGGCAAATCGCCAGCGCGTGCTCATCATCCATCGCGTAATGATCGGCGACGCCGGAAAGCCTGGTGTGGACATCGGCGCCGCCGAGCTCCTCGGCGCTGACATCCTCGCCGGTGGCGGCCTTCACCAGCGGCGGGCCGCCGAGAAAGATGGTCGCCTGATTGCGCACCATGATCGTCTCGTCCGACATCGCCGGCACATAGGCGCCGCCCGCGGTACACGACCCCATGACGCAGGCGATCTGCGGGATGCCGGCCGCCGACATGTTGGCCTGGTTGTAGAAGATGCGGCCGAAATGCTCGCGGTCGGGAAAAACTTCATCCTGGTTGGGCAGATTGGCGCCGCCGCTGTCGACCAGATAGACGCAAGGCAAATTGTTCTGCAGCGCGATCTCTTGTGCCCTGAGATGCTTCTTCACCGTCAGCGGATAATAGGTGCCGCCCTTCACCGTGGCGTCGTTGACGACGACCATCACCTCGCGGCCCTCGACGCGGCCGATACCGGTGATGATACCGGCCGACGGAATGTCTTCGCCATACATCGACCAGGCCGCGAACTGGCCAACCTCGAGGAAGGGCGAGCCGGTGTCGAGCAATTGCGCCAGCCGCTCGCGCGGCAGCAATTTGCCGCGTGAAACGTGCCGCTCGCGCGCTTCGTCGGAGCCACCGCGCTCGATGTTTGCCGCCTTCTCAGAAATGTCGGCGACCAGGGCCCGCATGCGCTCGGCATTGGCGCGGAAGCTTTCGGAGGCGGGGGATATTTGGGAAGCTAAAGTGGCCATGCCTTGCGCTCATTGATTCCCGGACGGTGATGAGGAGGCCGCCCATTTCAGTATCAGACGAATAAACCTTTGAATCTCGGCCTCACGTCGTCCGGCGGGCAGACCGCGAAGGCGTTCACTGAGATTTGTCACATCCACGTCGATCTGTTTGACTTCAGGATTCTTAGCGATCAAAGTCATGCGCGCTGGATCGGTGGGGTCAAACGATATCTTTAAGATCAGTTTCTGCTTTCGCAGATGGTTAGCGACTTCAGCCCTTAATTCCTTAACGCTCAAAAGGGTGTTGGCTCGCGCGCCCGTCGGCGCAATTAGGATCGAGATCGCAAACGCTAAGAGTTGGCGTCTTCGAACCCTTCTCATCCTCACACCCCCTCCGCCATGATCTCGCGGCCGATCAGCCAGCGGCGGATTTCGCTGGTGCCGGCGCCGATCTCGTAGAGCTTGGCGTCGCGCAGCAGGCGGCCGGTCGGGTAATCGTTGATATAGCCGTTGCCGCCGAGCAGCTGGATGGCGTCGAGTGCCATCTGCGTTGCCTTTTCGGCGGCAAACAGCACGCAGCCGGCGGCGTCCTTGCGGGTCGTCTCGCCGCGGTCGCAGGCCGCTGCCACCGCATAGACATAGGCGCGCGCTGCATTCAGCGTCGTGTACATGTCGGCAAGCTTGCCCTGCACCAGCTGGAACTCGCCGATCGGCCGGCCGAATTGCTTGCGCTCGTGCACATAAGGGATGGCCACGTCGAGGCAGGCCGCCATCAGCCCGAGCGGCCCGCCGGAAAGCACGGTGCGCTCATAATCGAGGCCTGACATCAGCACTTCGACGCCGCGCCCTTCCTCATGTAGCACATTGTCGTACGGCACCTCGACATCCTCGAACACCAGCTCGCCGGTGTTGGAGCCGCGCATGCCGAGCTTGTCGAGTTTCTGCGCCACCGAAAATCCGGCAAAAGTCTTCTCGACGATGAAGGCTGTGATGCCGCGCGAATGGCGCTCGGGGTCGGTCTTGGCGTAGACCACCAGCGTCTGAGCATCGGGGCCGTTGGTGATCCACATTTTCGAACCGTTGAGCACATAGCGGTCGTTGCGCTTTTCGGCGCGCAGCCTGAGCGACACCACATCCGAACCTGAACCCGATTCCGACATGGCAAGCGCGCCGACATGGTCGCCCGAGCAGAGCGCAGGCAGGTATTTCTCCTTCTGCGCCGGCGTTGCCCAGCGGTTGATCTGGTTGACGCACAGGTTCGAATGGGCGCCGTAGGAGAGGCCGACCGAGGCGGACGCGCGCGAGATTTCCTCCATCGCCACCACATGCGCGAGGTAGCCCATGCCGGTGCCGCCGAAATCCGGATCGGCGGTGATGCCGAGCAGGCCAAGCGCGCCGAGCTCGGCCCACAGATGCGCCGGGAACTCGTTCGATCGGTCGATGTCGGCCGCGATCGGCGCGATCCTGTCCTGGGCGAAGCGCCTTACAGTGTCGCGCAGCGCCTCGATGTCGCCGTCATGCCCGAAGCTCAGCGTATTGGTGTACATCTTTTTCCTCCCTGGCATCGATCTTCGCGCCGACGAGCCGCATTGTCATGGAAAGATATGTCGTGGTGACTTCAGCGATCGACAGCCGCTCGCCCGGCCGGAACCAGACGATGACGCCGGTCATCATCTGGATCAGCGCCATGGCGGTGAGGCCGACATCGTCGATCTGGAAACGGTCCGCTTCGGCGCCGTCGCGCAGGATCGCGCGCAGCTCCTTCTCATAGGCCGTTCGCATCTTGAGAATCTGCGTCAGCCGCTCATGCGACAGGCTGCGAAGCTCCATGTTGGAGACATGCGTGGCGTGGCGCCGCTCGATGTGGAAGACGATATGGTTCTCGACATAGGCGGCAAGCCGGACAACGGCATCGTCGCTGGCCGGACGCGCAGTGTCCCAGGCTTTCAGCAGGCCTTCCATATGCTCCCGCATCAGCGTGAACAGAAGGTCTTCCTTGGTTGGAAAATAGCGGTAAAGCGCGGCCGCCTGCACGCCGACTTCCGCCGCCAGCTGGCGCATCGACATCGCCTCGTAGCCGAGACGCGCGATCAGACTGACCGCGGCCTCGCGGACCGCCGCTTCGGTCTTTTCCCCGTCGGAGCCCGTGGTGCGCGCCATGCCTTGCCTCGATGTCCGGCTATAATAAAACGAACGTTCAATTAATTCAAGCGCTGTCGTCGAAACTTCCGGATTATCGTCAAAAGTTACTTGACTGGGTCAACTAAAATTGAAAGTCTGGCACAGTCAACCAAGGTGGACCGACATGCTGAATGACAAGCGCACCGCAATGGTCGCGGAAATTCGTCACTTCAACCGGTTCTACACGAGCAGGGTCGGCCTCCTCGAGGAGACCTTGACGCAAAGCGCCTTCACCTTGGCCGAGGCGCGCGTGCTGTTCGAAATCGGACGCCGCGAACGCCCGGCGGCTGCCGGCTATGCTGGCGAGCATGGCTTTCTCTTGCGCGCCTTTCATCTGGATATTGGCCCCGCGGCCTCGACCTTGGCCGGGGAGCTGTCCGTCGACGTCAACTATATGACGCGCATCCTGAGGAAATTTGCAGGAGACGGGTTGGTCGAGACGAAGGTCGATCCGGCCGATCGTCGAAGGCGCTTGCTGCGCCTGACAACCAAAGGCGAAACCGTCCTTGGCGCCCTGCAAGGAGCGGCGGATCGCGACATGGCGCGATTGGTCGAGACCTTGCCGGACGACAGGTTGGACGAATTGCGCGCTGCCTTGCGCAAGGCCACCGAACTGCTGGGCGGCTCAGCCTGACCTGAACAGCGTTCTCTCCGCTTCGCGGCCGGACGCGTTTTTCGCAGCTTAAGGGGTGATGCGGAAATCGGCCGGCGCCCCGCCATCGGCCACCTCTTCGATCTCGACCTTTGAAACCGCCGCGCCGCGTGGTCCTTGCCGCAAGCGTTCGATCATTGTCGCGACCGCCGTGGCGTCGCCGGCAATCAGCGTCGACACCGAGCCGTCGCCCTCGTTGCGCACCCAGCCGGTCAATCCAAGGCGCACGGCTTCGCCGCGCGTCCAGATCCTGTAGCCGACGCCTTGCACGCGTCCGGAAATCCGCGCCTGAACGGTTCTATGCTCGCCTTGCATTGCCTGCGCTCCGCCTGTCGGAATCTGGCACAGCAAAGGGCAAAGGCAACAGGGGCTTGGAGCTAATTGCCGCGCGCGGCCGCCAGCGCGCCCGGCAGTTCCTCGGCGAAGATGTCGAGCTCATGGTCGAGCCCGACGCTCACCCTGATGCAGCGGTCGAGTACCGGCACCATCGGCTTGCGGATGAAGACGTCGCGCGACAGAAGGTTCTGCATGACCTTCAGCGCGAAGGCGCCGTCCCTGCCGCAATCGATGGTGACGAAATTGGTGGCCGACGGCAGCGGCTTCAGATCGTTTTGCTCGGCGATAGCCGCGATGCGCCGACGCCCCGCGGCGACACGCTCCACCACGGACTGCAGGTAATCCTGGTCGGCGAGCGCCTCGAGGCCGGCGATCTGCGCCATGCGGCTGACGCCGTAATGGTTGCGGATCTTTTCGAAGTCGCGGATCACCTCCGCTTCCGCCACCGCGTAGCCGCAGCGTATGCCGGCGAGCCCATAGGCTTTGGAGAAGGTGCGCATGCGGATGACGTTGGGCCTCGCCACATCGATCGGCGGCAGCGCCGAGGCCGGCCCCAATTCGCCATAGGCCTCGTCCAGCACCAGCATGGTGGTCTCCGGCAACGCCTCGAGGAAGCGGATGACATCCGGCGCCTCCCACCAGCTGCCCATCGGATTGTCGGGATTGGAGAGATAGACCAGCGGCGCCTTTTCGCTCGTGACCTTGGCGAGAAGCCCGTCCAGGTCTTCCTTGTCATCGGAATAAGGCACCGTCGCCAGGCGGCCACCGACGCCGGCGATGTGGAAGTTGAAGGTGGGATAGGCGCCGAGCGAGGTGACGACCGCGTCCCCCGGGGCGACATACATGCGCGCCACCACGCCGAGCAGCCCGTCGATGCCTTCGCCGACCACCACATTCTCGACCGCCACATCGTGATGCGCGGCCACCGCCACCTTCAATTCGTAATTGTCGGGATCGCAATACATCCACTGGTCGCGCGCGACGCTCTCCATGCGCGCAATGACGCGCGGCGAGGGCCCGAAACTGCTCTCATTGGCACCGATGCGGGCGCGGAACGGCCGGCCGCGCTCGCGCTCCTGCGCTTCAGGGCCAACGAACGGCACGGTGGTGGGAAGCGCGCCGACGATCGGCGTAAGGGGAGGGCGCAGGCGCATGGCAAAGGCTCGCGTGAAAGGGAGGCTCTTGCTAGCGTGAGCGGTTGAAGGGTGCAAGCCGTCGGCCGCGGCTCGCGGCTCGGGCTGGATTCTGCGGCCTCTTTTTGCTAGCGAGGCGCGATGAACAATCGTCTGCCGCCAGCCTGGTCCAAGCATCTGAAGTCGGGTCCCGCGCCAAAGCCGCGTTTGCCTCAAGCAAATCCGACGATGGCAAAACCACCCTTGCGCGTAGCCAGTGACGCACGCGCGCGGGCTGATGAGCAATTGCTGATGCGTGCGTATGAATATCAACAAGCCAAGCGGCTCAATGAAGCACAGGACCTGTGCTTCCAAGTGCTGGAGCGAACACCAAATCATCCGCTCGCCCTTTATATCATGGGCACTGTTTGCCTAGGCTTCGACGACGAGGCGGCGCTGCGCTATTTCGGACGGGCGATTGTCGAGGAGCCCAAGAACCCTTATTACCATCTCAGCCTCGGCGAGGCTTACGGCAAGCTGAGCGAATATTCGGCAGCGATCAACCACATCCAGTATGCCTTGGAAATGCAGCCCGATCTCGTGGAGGCGCTTTGTGCCCTAGGGCGAGTCTACACCCAGTTCGACAAACCCGATCTGGCTTTGCCACTTTATGAAAAAGCGCTGAAGGTCAACTGCGATCATCCCAAGGCACGGATCGGAATAGCAGCCGCGCTCACCGGCCTTGGGCGCATGGATGAGGCCGCTTCCTATCTCAGAGAGGCGATCGAACGCCGCGTCGACGTGGCGGCCGCCTACTACGACCTTGTGCAAACCCGAAAATTCGCTGAGGAGCCCGCCGAACTGCAGTCGATCCTTCGCGAGCTGAACAATCCGGGACTTAAGCCGGAAGCCAAGGCGAGTCTCAACTACGCCGCCGGGAAAGTGGAGAACGACCTCAAGCGCTATGCGGAAGCCTTCGGCCATTTCAAGAAGGCGAAGCAAGCGGAAGGTTACAAATTCGACATCGACCAGTATCGTCGTTTCGTAGACCTGACGATTGAAACCTTCACACCGGATTTGTTTGCCGCAAGGTCTGGCTATGGCAATCCTTCTGAAGCGCCTGTGTTCGTGGTGGGCATGCCACGCTCGGGTACGACGCTTACCGAACAGATATGCGCCAGTCATCCCGAGGTTCACGGGGCGGGGGAGCTCAGCAAACTGAGGCGGGTGGCGAATGCAATCGGCGTGTATCCTTCGGCCTCTGATTTCAACAAGCCGATCACGACGATCACCGAAAGCTTGTCCAAGACGTTGGCCGAAGAGCATCTATCCTATCTGCGGGAGCGTGCTCCGACCGCGCAACGCATCATCGACAAGATGCCGCATAATTTCGAATTGATCGGCCTGCTTACGCTTCTTTTTCCAAATGCGCGCATCATTCATTGTCGCCGCGATGCGATCGACAATTGCGTTTCATGCTATGTCCTGCCGTTCAACTCGGCGCACGGCTACAACACGGACCTGCAGGCGCTCGGCCTCTACTATCGAGAGTACGACCGCTTGATGCGTCACTGGAACGAGGTTTTCCCGGGCCGTATCTTCGAAAATCGCTATGAGACACTAGTCGAGGACCAGGAGGCACAGTCGCGCCGGCTCATCGATTATCTGGGGCTGCCGTGGGATGATGCCTGCCTGCGCTTCTTCGACAGGGAGGGGGCGGTCACCACGCCCAGCCGCTGGCAGGTTCGTCAGCCGATCTACAAAACGTCCGTCAAACGCTGGAAAAATTACGAAAGCGAGATCCGGCCACTGATCGATACGTTGGGTGATTTGGCAGATACGTAAGCGCATCTCGGCTCCATGGAGACGGTCGCGGAGCGGCCGTTTGGTGATCCCTTTGAAGGATGGGCCGGCTGCCGGGACCACACTCGATACCATCGACAATGTGATGGCCCGCGCGATACGACAAGCTGGATTCGACCCGTTGTTTTTGCTAGCGAAAGTCGATGAATAACCGACTGCCGCCCGCCTGGTCCAAACACCTGAAAGCCCCGTCGGGACCCAAGATCTCCCAGTCGAAAACCGCGCCACCCAAAGCGACGCCGCTGCCGGACGCGCAGGCCGACGACGCCTTGCTCAGACAGGCGCTTGATCTTTACCGGGCAGGCTGTCTGCTGGAGGCGGAAGAACTCTGTCAGCGGGTGCTGGCCCGCTCGCCGCGGCATTCTCTTGCCTTGTATCTGCTTGGGACCTTTGCGCTCGGCGTGGATGACGAGATGGCCATTCGCTGCTTCGAGCGAGCGGTGAAAGAAGCGCCTCAAAACGCGCAATATCATTTCACGTTGGGCGAGACGTATCTGAAGGTCGGCGAGCATTCCGACGCAATCAGGCAATTGGAACGTGCCAGCCAGCTGAAAGCGGACTGGGTCGAGGCGCTTTGCGCGCTCGGCCGGGCCTACACGGAATTCGGCAAAGCCGATATCGCCCTGCCTTTTTACGAGAAAGCGCTCAAAATCAACGATCGATACCCCATCGTCCGGATGGGGCTGGCCAACGCGCTTGTAAGCCTGGGCCGCATGGATGAGGCGGCAACATACATGAAGCAGGCGGTTGGCCATCGCCAGGATATCGGCGCCGCTTACAACGGCCTGGTCAGCATTCGAAAATTCACTGAAGAGCCTGCGGAGCTCCGCTCCATTCTGGCTGAAATCGACAATCCGGAGCTTGATGAGAAGAGCATACAGCGGCTGCACTACGCGGCGGCCAAGGTGCTCAACGATCTTCGGCGTCATGAAGAAGCGATGGGCCATTTGCAAAAAGCAAAGGCGCTTTCGCCGCATCGTTTCAATATCGATGAATACCGCCGCAGCGTCGACTTCATGATCGATCTGTTCAGCCCGCGGATGCTGGCGGCCAGGGCTGGATATGGAAGCGCTTCGCAGGTGCCCGTCTTCGTGCTCGGCATGCCGCGTTCGGGCAGCACTTTGACCGAGCAGATTTGCGCAAGCCACCCCGACGTGCATGGCGCCGGCGAGCTGACGAAGCTGCGGCGGATCACCAACAGGCTTGCTCCAAGGACACGTTCTCCGCAGGAACTGCGCAGATCGATCCTGGAGATGACGGCCGATCAGTCGAAGTCCCTGGCTGATGAATATCTAGGCCACATCCGGCAACACGCGCCCGATGCTCCAAGGGTCGTCGACAAGCTGCCGCATAATTTCGAGCTCATCGGTCTGATCAGGCTGCTATTTCCCAAGGCCCGGATCATTCATTGCCGACGCGATGCCATCGACAATTGCATCTCATGCTATTTCCTGAACTTCAACGACGACAACGTCTACAATGCCGACCTGAGGTTGCTCGGGCTGTATTATCGCGAATACGATCGATTGATGCGCCATTGGGACAGTGTTTTCCCCGGCCAGATATTGGAAAACCGCTACGAGGATCTGGTCTCCGATCAGGAGGGCCAATCGCGCCGCCTGATCGATCACCTGGGTCTGCCGTGGGACGACGCCTGCCTGCGGTTTTTTGACAAGGGTGGTTCGGTCAACACGTTCAGCCGCTGGCAGGTCCGGCAGCCGATCTACAGCTCATCGATGAACCGCTGGAAGAATTACGGAAGCACGATTGAGCCGCTGATCGAAGCCCTGGGCGATCTGGCCGGATCTTGATCCATCGTTTTAGATGATCGCCACGCGGGCGGGCGGATACCGCCGCAACATACCAAGCGTCTGGTCGACTGCAGACTCTACACCGAAGCGATGCGTATCCGTCAAGGCAACGAAACCCGGCGGTTGCCCGCCGGGTTTCGATTTCGCCGAGGCGAAATTCTTAGAAGTCGCGCTGGAAGCGCAGCAGACCGCCAACGTTGTTCTTCTTGGTCGCGGCGACCCACACCGAGTCGTGGTCGATGGCGCCCTGGCCGACGCGCTGCCAGTCAACTTCAGCGGTGATCGTGAAGCCGGGAACGATCGTGTAGGCAACGTTCGCCGCGACACCGATGTCCTTCCAGTCGTCATACGAAGCCTGCAGGTTGAACGAGGTCTTCTCGTTAAACTTGTAGGTGCCACCGCCCCACACAGCCCAAGTGCCACCCCAGACCTTGTAGAAGCCCCGGCCGTTGGCGTTGACGCCCTGGCCCGGGAGGAAGACTTTGTCCAGGTTACCATCCGAACCGTAGCCAACCATGGCCCACAGCGACAGAGCGTCATTGACGTTTACGTCCAAACGAACCTTGCCGACAGCTTCTTCATAGTTGCTGTCATAGGCGACGACGCCGGTGATGGCGCCCCAGCCCTGGGTCCACTTCAAGCCGCCGACGACATGCGGAACATAACTGTCGATGGTTCCGACTGTGCCGGAGCCTTCTTCGAGCGAAACCACGGCCGAGATGCCATTGCCCGCATCGAAGTAGTACTGGACGACGTTGGTCTGGAAGCTACCGTAAGGCACGATCGTATCGTTGATGACGTTGCCGGCGTAACCGATGAACGTATCGAAGGCCGATTCGTCAGCGCCGACGCGCAGTCCGCCGAGCTGGATATAGGCAAATTCCAACGCATAGGACTTGTTGCCCGCATTGTAGCCGAGTTTTCCGGCGTTCGGGTTCGTCGTTCCGGGAATGGAATTATCGCCGTAGTCGCCATAGTTGTTGCCGAAGTTAAAGCGAGTCTCGGTGTAGGTCTTCAACGTGCCGAGCTCGGTTTCCTGGCCGGTCCAGGTCTTCAGCGTGAAGCGGGTGTTCTTCCAGTAGGTCGAATGGGTATCGCCGTTCATGTGGTCCGGAACGTGGTTCACACCATCGAACGAACCGGCGTCGCCCACGCCGATGTCCTCACGGACATAGCCGCCGATGCGCAGGCAGGTCTCGGTGCCCGGGATGTAGAAGTAGCCGGCGCCGTAGACGTCGCAAATCTTGACGTATTCGGCCGGTTCCGGCTCGGCGACGGTCACCGCGTCGGCGGCGCGAGCACCGGAAACTGCGACGAGGGCCGCAGCTGAGCCGAGAAGAAGGCTCTTGATGTTCATTTTCTGACCTCCAGTCAGAATCTGAGGCGGAGGTCGGCGAAAAGCAGCGCGTCGCGCTGTTTTCTTTGTAATTTCAGATAGATAAACGTTTAAGGCGCCAACCTGGCTTTGGCTAACGCCTTGCAGATCGGGTCTCGAAATATGGCTCGAGTTGCCGTGGGCCGGCCTCGGTTTTGACCGCGATATAGGCTTTCAAGGTCACCGGCGGGTAGACTTGGTTGACGTCACATGTCCTGATTGATGCGATTCGGTGGCCTGCCACGCGGAGCTCGATGAGCGAGGGAGGATGGCGGAGAGGATGGGATTCGAACCCACGAGAAGCTTTTGACCTCTACTCCCTTAGCAGGGGAGTACCTTCGACCACTCGGCCACAACTC